>JAABUW010000176.1_pt1 | contig 136674 bp, 277 predicted proteins | sample 5560081 | NCBI WGS metagenome assembly JAABUW01 (sample SAMN10711882, study PRJNA513363) | rock metagenome | isolation source: Antarctica rocks | place: Antarctica: Victoria Land, Knobhead sud
TGCCGCCGGCCCCACCTCATATTTGCAGCTGCTGTTAATTTCAAACAGCAATCATGGCTGATCATGCAAGCTGATAATCATGCATGCACGATGCAATGCAGAACAGATCAGACTTCCGAGCCATGCTAGACCTCCGGATTCTTATAGAGTTGATGAGCTGCAGTCTCTCATCATCGCATCAGTAGCCGCTGTTCCTGTGCTACTCAGCCGCCTGGCCACCACTAAGGATTCTGGCCAGCTGGTTCTCCAGCTCCTGCAAGTCCAGGCCGTCCACAACAGCAGCGCCGCCGTCAGTGTTCTGACCACCGCTGCCGTCGCCATTGCCGCCATTGCTGAGCCGGCTGACGCGTCGGGAGGCGGCGATGACTGCCTCCCGAATCTGGGCGCCGAGCGCCTGGGCATCCGCCTGTGCGGCGTCATTCTTCCTGTACGCAGCCTGCTGCTGGCTCTTGCTCTGCGTCCATGATGTATAATGATACATGTCAAGGCGCTTGTGGAGATGCGCAGATGAATCATCACATGCCAGCAACTGGAAAGTCAATCTGCTGGCGCCACAATTTGGGGGATCATGTGCACGACGACACATGTTAGGGTTCACCTCCTCGTTGTAGTTTCTTTGCAAGCCCAACATGCTGTTCCTGAGCGCAAGCATGTCCTCTTGCATGGCGGCAATGACAGCCCAGTCTTCTGATCTGCCAGGTTCGTCGCCTGATGCCAGAGCCTGGAAGAAGGCAGGTGACTCTACCATCACCTCCGCCGCGCGGCCTAACACATTCAAACCGTGTCGTAATCACCGTCATCAATCGTGGTTCACATGTTTAGTCAATGTACCTTATGGGAGCGTTGAACGAGGGTTCTGTGGTCTGGTAGTTGCCGAAGTGGGTGCTGGCGGGACCTCGCTGATGCGTCATGCACGGAAGCTCTGCTCCGGCTCCGCAGCCGCCGCCTGCCGCTCTGGGGCTGCGCATCCTGAAATTGCAGTCAGACATGGGCCATGACCTGCCCTGTTGTACTTATGCATTGTAGCAGCACGTAGTGGTGCACGCAGCCGTCAATGCCTGGTTCTACGACGCAAAGGAGTGCAAGCAGGATGTCTCATTCACACCTGGCTTGAGCTCGAGGCCCATAACGAGCGGTCATCACAAGTGTCTTCGCAGGCTGAAGGCTCTGAGCTGCATGAGGCTGCATGCTGCTTGCGCCTGCCCTCATGCCGCTTTCGAGGAGCAGCTTCGTGTCCTTGGCGCGGATTTTCAGGAATGGCAGGTGCGGCAGAACCAATTTCTGCCACTACTGCAGCACCCACCAGCTTTTGCTTCCCCTCCTCAGCTCTTTCTGTTCGCGCCTGCTCCTGCATGGCGTCATGAAGACCATGTGTTCCGCAACTACCCATTGTACAGGGAGAGCCACCAGCAGATGGCATTGAGCACATGCGGCAGTGCACTTAGCACCGCCGACGCACCATCTGGGCTTTGAGATCGTCACACTTCGTGTTCGCCTCGCTGATGGCGTCCTGAAGAGAAACCCTGTCCTTGGCCGCAGCCTCTTCCACCTGCGCGCCCACGGTGCCGTCAAAGAAATCAGGATACACATTCAGATCACCCCTAGCAGTCTAGCAGAGGCGCATTGCTTGTAAATTTGCTGAAAGGCAGAGGCATTTGCACACCTCATGCAGGGTGGTGGCGCAGTCATCCGCCATCTCCACCAGCAAGTCCGCATGCAGCTGCCGTTCTTCGGAGAGCTCCTTCAGCTGTTCCTCGAAGCGGTGCGAATCCTCAAGTGCCACGACACTCCTCAGCCGATTCTCGAGGTCCTGCAATGTTCAGATTCGAATGACTCTACCTGCGCTGTCTCTCGAGCGCACCATGGACCTCCATTGGGGGGGTGCTGGGGTGTCCGTAGAGGGTGCGTTTCGAGGCAGTCAGTCCCCACCTCCTGGCATTTCTCGGATGCAGACTGCAGCATGATCTCACCTGCATGCGGGCATGATCTTGCAGCACCAGTTGCCGCAGCTCAATGTCGGATTGTGGGGCTGCGGCCGCCGCCGGCCGCTGCGGCGCGTCGACGTCAATTGCCTCAGGCTGTGTCATCAGTGCCACCGGCTGCTCCTGCACACACGGAGCACAGCACCATGGTTCTGCTACAGCCTGAACAGAATGGCAGGTGATGTGCCGTCAAGTGTCCACCCGCAGCTTACAGCCTGTAGTCCTGATGAAAATCCTGCTGCACCCTCAAGCGGCGCTGCACGATGGTTCTGCTACAACCTCAACAGGGATAGCAGGTGGTTGCGCCGCCAAGAATTCTGCGGCTCACAGCATGTAGCAATTCTGACTCTGCCACATGTAGTTATTCCTATTCTGCCGCACCACCAGGCGGCGCTGCACCAGCGTGGCCGCGAGGCTCGCCTCTGTGACCGCCAGCCGCTCCTCGAGGGCCTTGAGGGCTGTGCATTGTGCCGCGTGGCGACGCTGCGATGCCTGGGGCTTGGCCGCAGCGGCCTCCCCCTCGCATCGCTCTGCCTGCAGCTGCGCGCATGGGCATCTTGGCGTTTAGTGCACTGATGGCGGGTCATGCACTGATTACCACGGCAATCATCAGCTGATTCACTCCACTGCATCACTGTACAAACAACAGCCTCACATAGCCAGACCCCCATCACCCCCAGGCTGTCAACTGGCTAGCAAATACGAAAGCAACATGCAGGAATTTTGAGGAGCAGTCTCGCACCTGAGTGCGGAAGCGTGCCCACATCTTCCGTTCCAGGCTCCTAATTGTCTTCCGCTGCCTGACCACGTCGCCGCCGTTGCCGCCCACCGGGCACGCGCCGCGCAATTGTACCTGTGTAGTGGCGGACACATACAGGAGGTCATGGCACAGGCAACCAGGTAGGCACACGTTCTACAAAAGTGGCATCAGAGAGCACGGTCACACCTGCACTTCCAGCGGCCGTCCCAGATGCTCCTGGCATTGGCTGGCCGTCGTGCGGCCTGGCCGCATCAAATCTGCCACACGGTTGCCCAGCGCCACATACTTGCGGCGCATCTCCCTGCTCTCCAGCTCCGTCTCTTCCAGCATCTGCTGCATGCCCTGCAGAGCACACAGCACCTCGACTTCGGGACCGACAACCAATGTGCGCAACAGGACAAGTGAGACGGCAGGTGGCATTGCATGCAGGCCTCGAGCTTTTGCTGTTTGACATACCTGCCATGCGCTCCAGTCAGGAGCTCGACTTCCAGGCGTGTGTGTGTGGTGTGTATAGCCAGTGTCCAGACGGGTATGCTGCGCCGCCAGCTTGTAGCGCCATGACGGCTCCGCGGAGGGTTCGGACCGCATGAACATGTTGGGCGTTTGTTGTTGCGGTGACCCAAAAACGTTCAACAACCAGGTTGTTGCCAACCTCAGCTTTCAGGCCCCTGTGAGTCGTCCTGCGCAACAAGGAGTGCGTTCTTGAGAAGTTTTGTACCACTCAGCATTGCCATATTACAATCTCAGGTGAAGCACAACTTATCCTAGTTGAAACTAAGATACGTTTATTGCATGAAATCTACCTGTTTGGCACACGAATTGTCGAAATTCAAGCTCAATCGTGCAGGACGTAAATAGTTTCAAGTCACCCTGATTGCTTCGTGTCAGTCAAGACTCGTATCATATGATCTTCCAACATGCTGCGAGCTGGATGTGCTTGGTCTCAGCTGTTGTGCTGGAAATAAAATGGTTTGTGAAAGTCAATCACTAGCCATATATGTTCGTGACTGAATGCTGATTTCAAGACCACTTCTTATTGGAGTTGGAACGGAAGATTCAGAATCCTGAGTCTTTGCCAACGCCAAATTGGAAGCGTGAAGAGCTGGAGTATGTGGCATCGTGCCCTCCAAGACGTACACTCAGGGTTTTGTGTGCTTCTCTTGCAACCAAGTCCACTGCAGCTGGGTCGCCTACCAGCCGCAGCAGACGGGATCAGCAACAGGATGCATAGGTACACTGAATGTCAACTGCGTGAGCGTTTATGGAGGACGCAAGTGGGGGATTGAGCAGGTAGATGATGGCACCGTGCATATGCATGGGCGCACGCCAGCATTGGCAGTGATGTGCATGTACGAGCTCTGTTACAGTGCGATAGCAATGCCGCCTTGGAAAAGACTAAGACGGCTAAACCCCAGTAGGCGAGTTGGCATGACCCATGCCCAATGCATGGCACGGCCCGGCTGCCCCTGAAACCAGATCACTTGGACGCTGCCATGTCGCGGGCCAGCTTGTCAGCCTTCTCGACCACCTCCTTGATGTCGCCCACCATGTAGAAGGCCATCTGCATGGCGGACAAGATGGGTATCGTCAGCTTCGTTTCTAGGAGGCAGCCTTGCGAACAAGGCGCCCCACGGCAATCAGCGGGGCAGCCTGCGGGCCAGCATGCGAGCAGGAGCGGGAAAAGAGCAGGCGCCGCACCTCGGGCAGGTCGTCGTACTTGCCCTCGAGCACGCCCTTGAAGCCAGAGATCGTGTCCTTGATATCCACGTACTTGCCTGCAGCCGCACGTGAGCAGAGGCTGACACAATTTGAATGTGCGCTCCCGAGGTGACATGCATTGTTCCAGATCAGGCAGTCACTTGTGGCACGTGACGTCAGGCACACTCTACGGCAGCATGGCGCCCGTCACCAAGGGCACGCATGCATTTGTGCTCATCTGACCTGCACAACGGATGTCACGCCGCTGCAACATTGCAAAAGCAGCAGCACACACCCGGGGAGCCGGTGAAGACCTCCGCGACATGGAAGGGCTGAGACAGGAAGCGCTGGATCTTGCGGGCGCGCGCCACGGTCAGCTTGTCCTCCTCGCTCAGCTCGTCCATGCCCAGGATGGCAATGATATCCTGCAGGTTCTTGTAGTCCTGCGCAGCAGAAGCACGACATGCAGCCGTCAAGCCATGTCACGCCTCACAGGAAACTGCAGCAGTCGCATCTGCCTCTGATGGTAGCATCGCATGCAACGAGCTTGGCAGCAACTGGTGGCAGTTGGCTCCGCAGCAAAGGAGCGTTGCTGCAGCAGAAGTGTGACAGCTGCACAACAGCAGTGCAGAAGCACCGAATCCAGTATGTGCTGACCTGCAGGACGCGCTGGACGGCACGCGCGGTGTCGTAGTGCTCCTGGCCCAGGATGCGCGCGTTCAGCATGCGGGAGGTGGAGTCCAGGGGGTCCACAGCCGGGTAGATGCCCAGCTCCGCGATGGAGCGCGACAGCACTGTCGTCGCGTCCAGGTGAGCGAACGTCGTCGCGGGCGCAGGGTCTGTCAGGTCATCGGCCGGCACGTAGATGGCCTGTGTGGTAGTGCGTGACATGCGGCGCGGCGTCAGCACCGCTATTGCTGATTCTTGGCACAAGCAGTAAAAGCAGGGCATGTGACGCACATACTCTGGTCGACTAGCATATTTGCCCCTGCAGGTGCATGCATGGCACCAGGCCTATCAGCTGAGTGTGGGTGTGCATCGCCAGCATGCCGAAAATCACATATCTCGGGATGCTGGGCTGTGATTGCGAACACATGTGAGATAGTAAAAGCAAGACAGTGCAAGAGAAGAGCGTTGAAGCACACGCGCACCTGCACCGAGGTGATGGAGCCCTTGGTGGTGGTGGTGATGCGCTCCTGCAGCATGCCCAGGTCGGTGGACAGCGTCGGCTGGTAGCCGACGGCGGAGGGGATACGGCCCAGCAGCGCCGACACCTCTGAGTTGGCCTGGGTGAAGCGGAAGATGTTGTCGATGAACAGCAGCACGTCCTGCCCCTCCTGGTCGCGGAAGTACTCCGCCACCGTCAGCCCTGCGCAGATATGAAAGGCGCCCGGTCAGCATGGAGCTGCCAATCTGAGGAACGAATCATGGATATTGCAAAGCGTGCACAGCTGGGCAACGCACCCTCAGACCCCAGCGAGTTTCTCAGAATGTGGAGTTGGATGTCTTGCCCTGGTGCTTTCTGCAGAGGCTATCGCATACTAGAACAAAAACATCGCTTCTGACATGCACCAAACCCTAGAATCCTCATCTACAGCGCACCCGTGAGGGCGACACGGGCGCGGGCGCCCGGCGGCTCGTTCATCTGGCCGTACACGAGGGTGCACTTGGACTCGGCGGCCTTGTCGCCGATCTTGATGACGCCGGACTCGATCATCTCCCGGTACAGGTCGTTGCCCTCGCGGGTGCGCTCGCCGACGCCGGCAAACACGGAGAAGCCACCGTGGCCCTTGGCGACGTTGTTGATGAGCTCCATGATGAGCACTGTCTTGCCGACGCCGGCGCCGCCAAACAGGCCGATCTTGCCGCCGCGCTGGTACGGCGCCAGCAGGTCGACGACCTGTTCCGAAGCACACAGAAAGAGTCACATCGACTGGTTTACAAGGATTACATGCTGGATGCTGAAAGATTGGCCATTCATGGCACGAAAGGCTCTGCATGCATGCAATCTGTGATGCCCGTTGCCTTGCATCGTTAGATTGGCTGACAGCCCAACGAATTTAGGTGATGCAGTAGCCTCCAGCACACCTTGATGCCCGTCACCAGGATTTCCTGCTCTGTTGACTGCTCGACAAATGGCGGCGCCTCTCGGTGGATCGGCCAATGGTGTTTGGAGTCTGCATTGCGGAAAGTGCTGGTCAGCATGATGCCGCTGCTCAATGGGAAAGCAGGGCTCTGCACACAGATATTATAGGGATGACAAATTGCAAGCGCATTATAGCGGCCAAAAACTCACTGATGGGCCCACACTCGTCCACCGGCTCGCCGATGACGTTCATGATGCGGCCGAGCGTCTCGCGGCCAACCGGCACCTGTCATTTGCGGCGCACATCACGTTAGTCTTTATTTCTGCCAGTCGCCAAGCATGCAAGACAGGACGAAGGCTGAGTGCTTCTGCAATCTCTTCACATGAGATTGAAACCGCCGCTTCAACCTGCAATCAGATGCGACGCCGAGCGCACCCGGATGGGGATGCCGGTGTTGGTGACGGGCGAGCCGCGGGAGAGGCCGTCGGTCTGCTCCATGGAGATGGTGCGCACGGTGTTGTCACCCAAGTGCTGCGCCACTTCCAGCACAAGCCGCACATCGAAGCCGGGCACCTCCAGCGCCGTCGTGATGGGCGGCAGCTCGCCCTCGAACCGCACGTCGACGACGGCACCAATCACCTGCGGCGAATGCAAGCACAGGAGTTCAGATGAGGTTCAGAGGGAGGTGCATTTCGTCTTGCGGTGAGGATAGATAATGCTAGGCAGAGCACCTCTCTGACTTCCGAAGCCGTCTCGATGCTCGGACCCTACTATCAAAAGCTCAGGCAGCCGGGGTGATGACTGTTGCCAGAGTTAGCCCTAAGCTGATGGTCCTACTGCTGCACCGGCGTGTGCGCATCGAGATGCTACTCCAGCAAGCTACTGACACAGGCTGCGGGGCCGATACCGTGGTTCCAGCATCGAGCAAGGCAAGGTGCCGATGGCAGGACCTTTGACACAACACAACACCTGCGTGACAGTTCCCTCGCTGCTGGGCGCCGGGGCGGGCTCAGCAGCAGCAGCGAAGCCGCGAGCAAAGCTCAGCGCGGGCACGGCGGCCTGAGGCTGCACCGACGCCTGCTTAGCGGCCCCCGAGATGACATACGTGCATCGCGCCGCAGTAGACTCGAGCACGTTGCCCGACCTAGCCGCCCGCAATGCGACAAGGCCTGCTGTGCGCAACATGATGGCCCACTTGCGGGCTGCGTGTAATGGGCCTGGCAGGTCGCTGACTGCAGGCCGATCTTTTTTCCCGCAAGGTGGCACGGGACCATACTGAGAGTCCGCCCGTCTTCAGGGTTTAGGCTCAGTCGTGCTTTGCGTGCTGGCCTATTTCCTCATTGGCACGTTTTGCAGAGCACCTGCCAGCTTGCAGTCAAGCTTTCTCAAACAATTAATCGTCTTGCCATAGTGCCGCTGCGCTGCATACTCGCCTCGGTGTTCCTAACAGCTTTGGGTGCACGCGAAGAACAGCATCTGCTTCTGAGACCTCCTCACAGCAATTTGAACTCTCTATCGAAAGCAGAGCCTGTTCTCGCAGAAGTTTGAATTTCTGAAATGGTGAGGCTATGTGGCGCGTGTGTCGCATGACTACATCGTGGAGTTTTGGACAACAACGTCGCGTCTTGCGCACGCATCCTCTTCAATATCTCTCATCTGCGCTACGCAGGTGGAAGAGCGAGTGAGCCAGCTGCTGCTGCGGGAGAACAAGCCTTTCAATGTGCAGACGATCACGGACTGTCTGGCGCAGTTTGGCATCAAAAAGGGCCAGGTGCAGAAGGCCGTGGACGCGCTGGCGGCAGAGGGTGGCGGCATCACATGCAAGGTGAGGTACCCCTGCTGAGAAGTACAAGTCGACCACGCAGTGATCTGCCACGCAGCGTCTCAAGAGTTGTGACGCGGCACAACTGTGCTGAGATTAGTGGTGCCAAGGTCCAAGCTGCCGAATGCAGGAGTTTGGCAAGACAAAGATCTACTTCCCGACACAGTCCGATTCTGGCGATCTTTCCGCCGAGGTGCGTTCTGTTCACTCGCGTCAATTTGCCTCGTGCAATCTGACATCAGCCGCTGGTGTGACGGCGTGCGAATTTACAACACCGACCATGCTTGCGGTCACCGCACAGGAGATGGAAGAGAAGAAGGCACTCCAAGCGCAGCTGACACAGCAGATGACAGAGGGGGCAGACACTGTCAGGGCACGCAAGTCAGGTGTGCGACAATTCATGCGCGACACAACTTGCGCATGCAAGATCAAGACGACCACCCGGCGACCGTGCATGCATTTCTTCCTTGAAGAGCTTCTGCTGTGCCACGATTGCAGAGCTACAGGCGCTCCAGAATGGTATGTCGCTAGAGGAGGTGGAGACGCGCACGAGGGAGCTGCAGTCAGAGGTGCGATTTCCTGACATCTGACTACCACGTACCCTGCCCGACGCTTCCCGATGTGTCGAGCTCATGTAGTGTGTATTGTTACGTCTGTGCAGGTGGAGGCAGACGAGCAGAAGCTCACGCGGCTACAAACGGGCACAGAGCTCGTCTCGGCAGAGGAGCGGGAGAAGGTGGAGAAGGTGAGTGCGGCGCTCCCCGCTGGACATGCGCGCCTGCATCCCACACTCGCAATTCCGAATGGTGGCGCGTTCACGACCTGCTGACGCGCTCCGTTATTCCGCTGCAGAAATTTGCGGCAAACATGGAGCACTGGTCAAAGCGGAGAAAGATCTTCAAGAGCCTCTGGTGCGCATCAGAGTCTGTTGCGTTCATATATTAAAACCGATCTGCCTTGTTGCATTGGCGTACGATGGATACTGCTGCCGCCTGCAGGTCTGCCGTCGGTGAGAACATCGACCGCAAGAAGGCGGATGTCTTCGAGGAGATTGGCGTCGAGGGCGACGACGATGACGAGTGGAGGCAACTCGCAGAGTACATGCCAAATAAGAAACAGCGCCGGTGACGTGCACTGCTGTGCACCGAATCATTGAACAAGCAGGCTTGTTGCTGAGCGCATCGTGAATTGAATCAGCTCTTCAGAGGCTCGGCGCAAAGCGTGGCCGACTCAAAAAAGAATTAGGGTCTGGCTGGTCTGGCTTGTCATGTGAATTTATAGATACATGCAGCGCTTGCTGCCGACGAGTAAGGCCCTGATGCTTTGAGGGCAGGGCAGCTCAGCGCCTCCGGCGGCCGCATGCATGATGACAGCCGGCACCGCCTCCGCTGCCCCGAGGCGGTGGGTCTGACAGCGCTTGGCCCTCCCAGAGTTGAAAAAAAGGGCTGATGCAGGACCCTGCCCAAGTAAGCTGCTAATTGCATGAACGGCGCCTGCTCCCTCCTCAGTCACTTGGTAAAGCCGCCAGGGTCACCGCCACTGTGCTCCGAACTGGGGTCCAGTCGCACATTGCGCAGCACATTGCACATTTGCATGCTGTCGCACCGCAGGGCAGCTTGCATGGCCGATTGTCCATCAGATTCGGCGTCATCACATCGGTGGCATCGCAGCCAGCTGCGCACCGCATTGTAACTAGTGTTGATCTCACACCATGGTCGAGGCAGAGGGCTCTGCCCTGTTTGTGGTGTTCTTCCTGTCGCTGTACACGGTTGTGCTGGTCCCTTACACAATCTACAAGCTCTACAACCTCTCTGCACAGTCCAAGCAGGTCGTGAAGCCATGGGTAAAGGTGCAGCCTCAATCACCCCTTCGTGGATGTTTCCTGGCATTCTCCTGATCTGCTCAGTACTTGATGGGAACAGGTCTGACGCCACAAGGATAGTCGTATGCAGCCGGAAATCAGAAAGCATGACCATCGTTGTTGCGCAGGCAGCGAGGAAGGAGTCGCGCCTCAAAAAGGCGTATCGCCAGCTCATGCAGCCCAGCAACCTGGTGCTGCTGGGCCTGTGGGCGTTCTTCTTCTTCCTTGTGGTCTGCGTCCAGGTGGGTCCCTGCGCAGAATAACCTCTCGCTGCAGCTCCGCTTGTGCGGCCTCTGCTGCAGCTCGGCGGCACATGTGGCATGCAATTTGAAGTCTGCCGGCCCAGAAACAACAGCCCATACATCCATACAGATGTCGGCAAAGGAGTCGCAGCCCTTTGATCCTTACGGCATCCTGGAGATCGAGCCTGGGGCGTCAGCCCGCGATGTCAAGCGGGCGTACCGGCAGCTGTCGCTGCGGTTCCACCCCGACAAGAACCCCGACCCGGCGGCGTCCAAGTACTTTGCGGAGTTCATCACCAAGGCGTACAAGGCGCTGTCGGACCCAATCGCGAAGAAGAACTACGAGCAGCACGGCCACCCAGACGGCCCGCAGGTGGGTGCCCCAGGAGCCGGACGCCAGGCAGCTGCGTGCCACCTGCTTGCATGTGAGAACTGCTGCCAATTGCTTGCGAGCAGACACACCCGAGCCCATGGCCTGTTGCCTTCAACTACGGACGCAGCCCGAATGCGCACCAGCCCTGGCAACACACGAGCGAAGCAGTGATGGCCATGCATTTGCTGCTGCTTCGCAGTCCATTAGCATGGGCATCGCGCTGCCCAAGTGGCTGCTGGAGGGCGACTCCAAGACGCAGCCGGTGCTGCTGGCGGGCCTGGTCTCCGTCTTCGTGCTGCTGCCGCTCATCGCCGCGGCGTGCTACCTGCTGAGCTCCGACAAGTACGCCGGCGACGGCATCCTGCAGGAGACGCAGGAGCTGTTCCTGAGGTGTGGCCTGATACATGGCTGCGTGCCTGCACAAAACATGTAAACGTGTTGGCTGCTGCATGCCAGCTGCTGCTGGCGCTGAGGCTGGTGCCGGCGCTGGGTAGGCTTGAGCGTAGGATGCAATTTGTTGATCCCCCAGACCGCGGTCCTTGTTGTTACTCTATGTCTGGCGGCCAAACCAAATGAAACCCGTCAAAAACAGGTCGCCGTGGGGCATTCGGGAGGGACAGAGCCTGGGCCGCATCCTCGAAACACTGGCGGTCGCAAGCGAGTTCATCCACATGCCGGTGCTGCAGGAGCAGCTGCCAGCACTGGAGGTCCTCCGCAAGGACACCTTGCGGTGCGTGCACGAGCAGCAAAGGACTCGAACCACACAGGCCATGGCGTAAAACTATCAAGTACCCACCATGTTTGCGCTAGGATAAATAATAAATATTCCTATAATTAGGCATTAATTGGAAAAAGAAAATAAAAACTTTTTTACGGCAACAGGCATTGGCAGCCCCAGCATGACGGCGCAAGTGGCAGCATTGTCACTGCAAACGGCTGAGCTTGACCGTGCAAGGACTGTGCTGACTGAAACACAGGACTCGAGGAACATCTGATTCCGCACCCGCAGGAGGAACCCGGAGCTGCGGGACAAGAAGCACTTTTGGCAAAAGAAGCCGTCCTGCGTCGCGGCCAGCATGCTGCTGATGGCGCACCTGGAGCGGGAAGACATACCGGCCGGGCTGCAGAAGACTCTCACGTTTGTGCTGACCAAAGCGCCGGCACTGACGGCGGAGATCGTCAAGCTGTCTGCGATCCCGCGGCCGCCGGCCGGGTACGGCTGGCTGGCGCCGGCCGTCGGTGGCGCGGAGTTCCTGCAGCACCTCATCCAGGTAGCGTGCTGCTGCCGCCTTATGTGTGCTTGCTGTTGTCTGCTGTTCGATCTGCATGCACGCGAACCTGGCAGGGGCGGCAGAGGTCCAGACTTCCAAATTGGGGGCGAAGCCTGTCATGCCAGGAGCATGTCAGGCACAGTTCCTTACCAGAGGGTGTAGCAGCTGCCTGCGCCGCTGCACTGCTGCACCGTGCTGCACCGTGCTGCAGCGGCAACCACCTGGCATGCAGTGGCCACTCGAACGGCAGCCGCCAGCCTACGGCGAGCCGCCAAGCACAAAATCCGGCTTCCTGCCTCCTGCTAGAAGGAACGCCTGCCGACTTGCGCAGGCGGTGCCGCTGACAGCGCGCCGGAACCCGGGCTCGCACAAGGGCACGGTGGAGGGCCCGGCGCCGCTGCTGCAGCTGCCACACCTGGACGGCGAGGTGGTCAAGCGGCTGCAGCGCAAGCGCGTGCGCGGGCTGCCCGACCTGCAGGCGCTGTCCGGCCCGGAGCGGCGCGACGTCCTTGCCTTTGCCGGCCTCCCCGAGGAGCAGGTGGGCATCATTGGGTTCTGCCCTGATGGCCTGTGACGAGGCGTGGCCTGCTTACTGTGAAAGTTCCGTTGAGACAGCTGGCGCTGTGTACCGCATCAGTCGGGCGCAACCAGGAAAGGCCCTCGATCAACTTCAGGCAATGGTCTCTGAGTGCTGGCCGAACATGTGGCGAAACTGTGCAGGTGGAGGGCGTAGAGACAACGCTGTCATTCATCCCAGCGTCAGCATGTTGGGGTTGAACATCCCAATGACACCGGTGACGAAGGCCTTGACGCACACGGACTTACATGAACTGGGCTCTGCTAAGTGGGCTCTGCCCAACGAGCAGGTGGACGATGTGGAGACCGCGTTGTCGTCCATCCCCAGCGTCAGCGTGACCGCCGTGTGCGAGGTCGCGGGCGAGCCGGAGGCTGCCATATCGGTGGAGGACATCGTCACCTGCAAGGCCCGCATCCTGCTGTCGCGCCCCTCCCACGCCACCCAAGGCGAGCCCTGCGCCTCCCACTATTGTTCCTTCCCCTCCCACGGCACCCATGGCATAAACAGCAATTCACGACCCCCAGCTGTGTGCGCGCACCCTGGGGCGGCCGCTATCGAGGCAGCAACCTCAATCAATGTTGAATGTATTGTAGCAACCTCCTTGCTGTGGCGCATGACATCCCCCTTGGCAGGTCGCCCATGACGCTGACGCACTCATGGTTTTCTGTGATGCCAGAGCTGGGGCGGGACGGCGCGGCGGTGGCGGTGTTTGCGCCGCACTACCCGCTGCCGCGCGAGGAGAAGTGGTTCCTGTTTGTCGCGGACCCGCTCACCAACGAGGTCATCTCCGCGGTGGAACACGTCAGCCTGCTGGAGGCTGAGTACCTTGGGGCGCAGGCCGCCAAGGTGGGTATTTCGTATAGGGTTTTCAACAGTGCAGTCCGACTGCGTAGTGAAGTGAGTAAGCAGCATACTGTTGTTTGTTTTCGTGCCTGTCAGCCATGCTTTCGGCAAGGGAGCACGACCCCTGGGGCTGCTTTTTGACTTGCGCTGTGCTCGAGGTCATTTGCCCTCTGCAGAAGCAGCAGAGGCTGTTGTTGCAGTGAAAGTCACTGATCGCAACACTCGCACAGGTGCAGTGACGTTCTCATCTATTGCAATGCAGGAGGCAGCGGGCGCGGCATCTGCCACCACGAATGGGACTGCGGCTGTGAAGGGCAGCTCCAAGGCAGCGGCGTCCGACGCAGACACGCAGGTGCATTTTAACAACAACAAGCAGGTTTCATGTGGCCGTCCATACGCTGACTCGCACCTTCGGCACTGTGCCACAATATCTGCTACTTGCAGTGGCGCCGCGACGGTGTGCTGTAGCTGCAACAGTGCAGTAGCCGCTATGGCTGGCTCTCCTCTTGATCACGCCCAGTGATTGGTTTGTCGTAAGTTGTGGTTTCGCTATCAGTGGCTGGGGCAGAGACAGACCTGCCGGGGCAGCTGGGTGGCGGTGAAGCCCTTTCTTTACAAATTTCAGCATTCAGGTACTGACATGCTTGCGTGTGCAGACGGCAGACAACGCCACGGCGGAGCCAGCAGGGCTGGCGGTGGAGTCCATCCATTTCAAGATTGAACATTCAGGTACTGCCATGTTTTCCTGAGCATGTGCAGGCGGCAGGCAGCGCCGTGGCGAAGCCGGCGAGGCAGCTGGTGGGGAGGTGGAGTCGATTCTTTTCGAGAGCAGAAGCGTTGAGGTTCACTTGTACAACGTCCTTCCTTACGTATGTGTGCAGGCAGCAGGCAGCGCGACGGCGGAGCCAGCGGGGCTGGGGAAAGTCCCATCCTTTTCAAGTTCGAGCAGTCAGGTGTCGACATTTCTTCATGCGGAGTGCAGGCGGCATGCAGCGCAATGGCGGAGACTGCGGGGCAGCTGGTGGAGGTGAAGTTCATGCCGCGCACCGCCGCCCGCAAGGAGTACACCCTGTTTGTCATGTGCGACTCCTGGATTGGCGCCGACCAGCTCGTGCCGCTGAAGCTCAAGGTGCGCCGCGAAAAGACATGCACGCCTGACTGCTGCCCGGACTGGCGCGGCAGCAACGGTGCCTCTGCTGTGCCTCTCATTGCCAATATCCAAAAGCAGCCGGTCTCATTGCCAGGATCCAAACAGCAGCCGGTTGATAGCGAGGCACGGCTCATGTGCGCTTCAACAGGACATCTGCGCATTCAACAAATGTTTCAACACGTTCTAGCCAGCTGTCTTTGGATGCCTGTAGGTGGGCGAGAAGTCGAGGGCGGAGCGCGAGGGCCGCGCCGGCAGGGGCGGCCGCGTCATCCCCCTGGACGAGTTCGGCAACCCCGAAGAGGGTGCGCTGTCCTGTGCGCCTGCGCGGCGGGCAGGATCGTTGCACACCCAGCCTAGGCGGCACATGGCGATCGCCAACCTCATGTCTTAGCTATCTCCCTCCTTGGGAACACCCTCCATTGTGACCCGCGGGCATTCTCTCCCGCCGCAGAGGCGGACGAGTGGGCCGACGGGGAGGAGGACGAGGGGGCGGAGGATAGCGAAGACGAGGGCGAGTACGACTCGGAATCCGGCACCGAGGAGTCCGGTGCGCGGCCTCACGTTTTCCCCCACGTGGCAGCAGCAGTCTGTGCATGTTTGAAATAGCAGGACTCTGCTGCACCCCGTGCCGGCCGCTTGCTGTGCCGGCGCCGATGCCGCCTGTCGCTTCGACTTTCCCCAGCACTGTCTGCTGGCTGCGCTGGACGTCTTGATCAGCTCTGGTTGTGTGTGTCGCTGACGCTGCACCTCCACCCTCCTTGGGGTTGTCTAGACGCCACTGACGTTCCAACGATTCCGTGTTTTGCAGGCTCCGACAGCGAGGGAGAGGAGGTGCCGCTCAAGGGTAAGGCGACGCCCGAAAAGGATGCGGACTCGGACTCCGACCAGTCGACGGATGATCAGAACTTGGGCATCGTGCCCAAGGCTGCCACGCTGCAGCAGCAGTGACAGCCTCGGAGACAGCCCTTCTGCACTAAGCAGCAGCTTTGACAGCGCCCGCCGCCTCTCCAAGGGGTCATGATTCATCTGTCTGTACGCGATGACAAGCCCTGTTGGCTCTCTGCATACTGGAGGCTAGAAGTCGCCATATGCAAGGCACGATGGCATGCGCGGCAGACCAGCAGCACACCCAAAGCTTGAATCAGTGCAACACCGCCGCTCCCAAACCCTTGCCATCAGCATTTGCCATGCAGGCAAAAGGCATCGACCTACCTTGGCTCACTTTGCCAGTTTGCTTTCATGCGAGCCCGAAACAAAGGTGCAGCCATCATTTTCGCAATAATAGCGTTGCGCGATCTGCTGTCGCAAAGTCAGTTGCACTGAACAAAGGACCCAACGATCACAAGATTCGATCCTCTCACAAAAATCAGTCCGCCAGCCAGAATGAGTGCATCGCGGCCCATTGGGGTCTACCGGCACCTCCTGAGGACATTCAGATCAAGTGAGTGCATTGTGCTCAAGGTACCAAGTGCGCAGCACCATGACGGCTAAAACCCGCACAGCATGCTGATGGCTTGAGCTGCTGGATCTGCAGCCTTCCGGGGCGACGATGTGATGCTGGCTGGCGCAAAAGCAGAGACGCGAAGCAAGTACCTGGTAGGCGCAATGCATCATGTTCCTGCGTGCACGCCATGCCGGCACTCCGCCTGAGCACATCACCTTTGCAAACCCAGCCACACGTTGGTCCAAATGGATGCAGGAGTCTGCCGATGTGCACGAACCGGCTGAGATCGATCGTCTCTGCGATGACGCGCTGGATGCGGCAAAGTTTTTGCAGGAGACCATTGTGCAAGCCAAGCTGAATGAGCGCGGCAACTATGGTGCGTCAATGTGCATCCGTGTGCGTCAGTGTGCGTCCGTGGCTCTTGTCATGCATGCAGACACCCTGTGAGAAATGCGAGTACTACTCACAGACTTCGACTAACAAAGTGTGGGTCGGCGTCTGCACAGCCATGCAGGTGGACGACCAGCACTTGACCGAACATGGAAACCTGACGGCGCAGTCGCCTGAAGACATTGTCAATTCTCGAAAGTGATTATGCCTTCGGAGGGGGAGGTGCAGCTGTGCATCGGATGTTCAGCAGCAGTCGGCCAGCGCAACCGATTCACGAGGTAACATCTACTGTCCGGCCTGTTTCACACCCCGATTGCCAAACTGAGATGATGCATGCATTTTACATCTTTTTTTATACATACTCTTGCATATTCCTGCAATCTGCTCGGCGCATCGCAGCTGACAGCCGTTCCGTTGCATTCGACTGCAGGCCTCTTACTGCTAGACAGAGGTGATAAGACTGCCGTCATCAATCTCGAAGCGGTCTTCACCGTCGTGATGCGGCAGCAGCCACTGGGCCGCATACACAACGGGCTTGGAGGAGTCGCCACCCGCGAGCTGCCTAAGGAAGACGTGCTGCGTCATGACGTTCTGCAGACATGAGAAAGACTCAGCCATGGAGCTGATGGAAGCGACTGTAAGAGTGAAGTTGTAGAGATGTTGTGGATGCTTGATGCTTTTTGGCCGTGCAAATCTGAAAAGTCGGCGTAACAGTAAAATTTATTGCCAATCTCACCTGCCAATTCGGAGGCATGATCTCTCTGGCGAGTGCCTCTGCGTCCTGCGCCCTTGGATATAGGACGTGCTGTGTAGCCATGACCGCCACCCTGCACATTTAGACACACGAGTCCACACGCTGATGCTGCGAGCGAGTCAGATGGCAGGAAGGCTGCCCGAGATTGCTTCATATGCGAATGCCGCGCTGTGCTGCACACCTGCAGGCCAGGACCTGTTGCAGGTGCGCGATGACTGCAGCGCCGACTTGCTGCTGGCTCATCATCGCGCCAAGCCTGCGATGAACATGCGAGCATCAGTGCAGCAACGTGTGTCAGAATTTCTGCACACAAGTGTCATACACCAGCTGCGGAAGCAGCAATGCATCATGCGGGTGCACCAGGGCCACTGCCCAACACACACCCTCTGGATAGGCGGTCGATCTGTATGTTGGCGTTGATGTTGTCGACCAGCAGCATCTTTGGGAACCCGTAATCCTGCATGCAAGTAGAAGCGTGATGTACACGTCTGGGATCCTCAGGTAGACGTTGTGTCAATGCCGCGCGATCGGGGACCGAGCCCAGCCGATGTGCACGGCACAAACCACCGCAGACGTACCTGCAGGCGCCGCAGCAGCGCTGGCATGACCTTCAGGGTCGCCAGAAACTCGAAACTGCTCTGGCATTGGACCTGCGCGCACACGAAACATCGCCATGACCTTGTCATAGAGGGATCTCGTGCGATTGCTCATGTGCATGCGCAGGTCCAGTCACGCAGGTCCGCTGCAGTCTGGTTGTGCATCACGTGCTCACCAGATGCAGTCTTGACAGGCTCTCGTGGAGTACCTCATTCAATGCAGCCTCCAGCTGCTCGCTACGACACAGGATGCGCAGTCACAAACTTGCGGAGGCTGTGTATGTGTGCAAGGATGCGCTGAAATTGCCGGTGTGCAAGCTTGCGCGGAAAACCTCCAGTGCATTGCAGGAAGCAGCTCACCCCACAAGGCCATTCACAGGGTTGCCGAGGAGGGGTCGCAAGCGGCTCCGCAGCACTTGGATCAGCCGCAGAAGGTCGAACTTGGTGTCCAGATCAATGAACAGGCAGACGCCTGCGGCAGCGGCAAGGGTGGTTGCTCCGACGAGTGCTGCGCGTGATCTCGGGCGGGATGCACTCACACGTCACTCACGCAGTGTTCATGCTCACCTTCCAGGCCATTCAGTCTGTAGCCTTGCCACTGCTGCGGAAGTATGCAGGTTGCGGCCGTCTACACCGCGGACAGGTGCATCAGATTCTGATCAGAACGTGTCTCGTCGATTGAGATTTGCTGACATGCTCAGAAACGCATCCGACCTGTACGAGCAGCTCGGTCTTTGCTGTGGAGGTTCCGCTGATCAGCGCCAGATGGTTTGGCCGCAGCCGGACGCGCCGGTCGATAAAGGCGATGCCCGTGTGCAGTGGCTCGGCGGAAACTCTGTGGAGGAGGTCGGCGGCTGTCTCGTCAGGTCTGAGGAATTCGGCCAGCGATGCAGCGTCGTTCATTCACCACGACATGAGGAATCCGAAAAGGATGAGCTGAAAAGAATAAAAACTGCACAAATTGGAAAGGGAAGCGGGAGCACTGAGAGTCTTTTCAGGTTTCGGTTGTGAGCTCACCAAACATGCAAATAGGTGAACCAGCACAGAATGCCGCGTGTGCAGGGGCAAATCAGACGCACGTGGATTACGTATAGGAGTCTAGGAGGACTTCGCAAGCATAGCGTCCCGCTCGCCAACAACGATTTCAACATTCGATTTCGTACAACAGCTTGCACCTCGGCCGAGCGAACTGTGCACAGAGCAACGCGGGAGCTTGCAGGACGGGCCAAACTGCCGCTCCGTCGTGCCAGCACCGCAGATTGCCGATCTCAGGGACCGCGCACAGCCGTAGAGCGACATGGCGGAGCTGTCGGAGGACGAGTCTGGGCCAGATGTTGTGACGGACACTCCAAGGCCTTCGCGGCTGAACAGCGCAGCGCCGGACTTTATTCCAAAGCAGCAGGAGACGCCAAAGCCGCAGGGCTCCCTGCCGCGCGTGTCCATCGATCGCACCTACAGCCGGCTGGACACAGGTTCGTATTCGTGGAAAGCTTTGATTCGACACTGGGCCGCAGCGGCCAGAGGTTGCATGCAGAGCTGCGAAGGCGCAGAAGGGAAGCAATTTGCAGCCCTGGACTGGTCTTGATCAATGCTATTCACTGTCTGTCTGCCAATACTCGCATGCCGATTGAGATTTGGGCTCCTCGGGCGATCGAGAACGGCAATGCTGCAACCTGTGCCCCTGCTTCCTTCATTGACTCAACTGCCACACATGAGGATCGCTGGCGGAATGCTGGTGGATGTATCTGATCGTTTGTGCAATGATCTGCAGGCGCCAGCGCTGCACAGACATCTGCACTCTCTGGTGTATAGCAAGCGGACCTGAGATTGTGCAGAACAGATGTTGTGCTGCCTTTGCAGTCCAATACCACGTGCCGTGCCGACCGTGTGTCGTCATGCTGTGCAGTCAACTTCAGCCCGGCGAATGGGGTGTGCACGCCTACGTCCCAGAGCTGCTGGGTGTGGGACTCTGCGACGCAAGGCTGGTACCTGTCCCCGCACTACGTCAAGGGCGGGTCGCCCGCCAGCGGCAACTGGAGCCCGGTGAGTGCTGTTGCATGTGGCGTCTAGCCTCGACATCCCGGTTCGACACCGTTCACACGATTTGAACAGTCCCTTGACTCAGAGCTGTGCTCGTTCAAGGGAGAAGGGCCACCCATTCATGTGCCAGTGATTCCGCTGTCCTTCCCCAACCTGCAGGCCTCAGTGCTGGCGCCCATGACACCGCAGCAGGGCAGCGCCGGCGGCTTCCTGCAGCAGCACTCTGACGGCAGCTGCTCCGATGGCGGCCTGGCGTCTGACGGCAGCAGCATGTCCGGCGGCAGCAGCGGCGGCCCCAGCAGCGGCGGGCCAGGCACACCGCTAGTGTGGCACCAGCACTACCTGACGCCGCACCACCGCAGCCCGTTCTACTGGCAGCCGTGCAGCGGCAGGGCGTCACCGACGGCCATGGCGCCGCTGACGCCGATGGCCTTCCCGCCGCACCCGGCTATGCAGCACCACGGCCATATGCCGCACGAGCAGATGCACCTGGCGCACCCCGGCATGCACCACGGCCACATGCCACTTGAGCAGCCGCAGGCGCACAGCCACATGCTGCCGCAGCCGCCACACCCAGGTATGTTCCAGCCTCTGGTACTGCCGCCACCGCAGCAGGAGCCGCCGCAGCAGCCCGGCTTGGCGCCGCACACACCGGGCTTCCAGCCGCAGACGCCGACAATGCACGGCGGGCCGCCGCCGCCGCCGCACGGGCTGCAGCCGGTGGGCATCCCGCTGCCGCCGCAGTTTTATGGCCCGCCGCTGCAGTCGCCGTCGCCCGCCTACATGCGGCAGGCAGGCACGCCGTGCCTGTGGCAGGAGCAAGGTGCGCATGCAGCGGTTGCTTAGGCGCCTGCCAGCCACGGGCCAGCCTGATTCCTAAGCAGCTGCCGCATGCTGCTGGCATGCTCATGTTTTCCTGAACCGGCTTGGCTCGAATCCGATCCCATTTGAGGACTCTTTGTGCATTACATCATGCTGCATTCAACCCAATTGTGCAGGTCGACAGTGGGTCGGCTGGCAGCAGCCGCAGGGCTTCGGCACGCCGACAACAGCTCCGCGGCGCACCTCGCGCTTCAGCAGCGGCTCACAGAACGCGTCGCCCAACCCAGCGCCGCCGACGCCGCGCCAGTTAGCGGCAGAAGCAGACACGGCGGCGCTGCCCCCGCTGCCTCCTCTGCGCAAGCGCGCTCCGCTGCAGGTGCTCATCTTGATAAAGTCATCGGAGAGCATGCAGTAGAGCCCACCTGCGGACGCGGCACATGCAGCAGCCTGGCTGACGCTGTGTGCATGCAAGCGGTGCGATGGAGGCCTCAAGAGGAAGGATTGGTGTCCCATCTCAGCTCGTTCCTGGTCGCAGTGTCGAGCGACTTGCTCAAACTTGCCCACGCAGGAGATGCAGCAGTGTGCAGTGCTGTCAGAGGCTGGCTCGTGCTCGCCCACCCGCAAGGCCAGCGGCATTTCGGCAGCGGACAACCAGCAGATCGCCGCTGTGCTGGCCAGGGCGGCAGAGCTGGGCGAGGACGTTCCAAAGGAGGTGCGCGGGCTGAGTTTGCTTCGGCCAGAAAGACGTGGCACATCGCTCGCGATGGGATTGCAGAGAAGTAGTCGCTGAAAGGGCTGCGGAAGGGTCTTGGCCGCCATTTTGTGTGCTCTCTGCTCTCCTGATGTACCAGTGGGACTCATGTCTGGGGTGTTCCTGCACTCAGGTGGAGACGCTGACGGCGCTGATGACAACAGAGGGCAAGGAGCCGCTCAACGCCAGGCAGCGCCGCACGCTCAGGCGGTGAGTGCGCAACCCTTGCTTTTCGCCATGTTTCTGGTCGTCCACTCTGCCGCCGCTGCCGAAAGCACCACACACCCAGTCGGACCGGTCAAGCTGCCTCGCCCAGCAACCAGATGCTGACGGCGGACCGCGTCCCCGCAGAGCCATGGAGCGGGCGCTCAAGGTCATGGGCCTCGGCCCGGACGAGGACGCCGGCTCCTCAGACAGCAGCCGCTCCGTGGACGGCGCCTGCGCCTCGCCCCGCAAGCCCGCCGCGGCGCCGCCGGCCAACGGGCAGCAGCTGGAAGACGCGCCGGCTGCCGGCCAGCCGGTGCGCCCTCCACGCCCACAATCGTTGCGTGCATGTGACGCAGGTCCCAGACGGCTGGCACAGTTCCGAGTGGCACATGTGCTCATGAGCTGTCAGGCTGCAGGTGAGTCCTCAGCGTCCTCTTTTGCTGGCAAAGAAAGCCTCAGTGTCTCGCAATGGGCACTTTCTAGAGTTGTCAGTGATGCGTGTCTCCTGGGCTGCAGGTTGCAGACAAAGGCGTAGGCGGCCTGGCGCGGATGCCGCTGCTGAGTCTGCTGCCGCAAGAGGAGTCGCGCAGCTGAAGTTCTGGCTGCGGAGGGCCTTGCGCTGGGGAGATGCTGAACGAACCATGTACAAGGCAGCGTGAGCATGCGAGCAATGTATCTGTACAGAGGAGCTGAATGGTGGGACTGTTCAATTTTGGAACACCGCGCGCTGCACTTTATGAAACCCCCTGAAGGTGGGCGCCACAAATGAACGCCTGGAGAAGCACAGCAGTTTTCGGCTTACTAGTACTGACGTGCGTTTCGCATGTCTGGACACTTCATGTGCAAGACAAATGGTACGCATGGGGTCGTGTCATGCAAATATCCCAAAGGACGGTGGCGACGCATGCCTCTCCACAATCCCGCGTCTGAATGCGCCAGTTGTGAAGCCTGGTGCATCGTTCTAGGCATTCGGTAGGCGTTGTTCATATGGAAGGCACCTACTTTAGCGATCTCAAATTTGGCAAGTCACAATACCTCCTTGTCTGTCAGCGATGCGCCGCTGGACACAGCTGCACCATGCCACCTGCGCTCGGATCATTGACCGTGGAGTGGCAACAATCTGTGCCACCACCCGCCTGACTTCCTTTCGAACGTGAGCCAACTGACCAGCTCATAGAGAACGCTCCTGCTGTCTGCCGGAAGCTCCCCCACATCATCGTGGCGGGAGCATTTGGTGGCGCGCAGGTTTCGATCAAAGCGTCAAACAGCATCTGCGACACGCAGTAGTTTATCTATTAGAGGTCGACTCTTCAAGTTGAGACCCGTGGGTGAAGCTCTCGCGACGTGCAATCGTGATTACTCGCCAGCCATCAGCCAACCGATCCGTTTCAGTGTTAGTTGAATTGTTTCAGTGTTACTGGAAATTGTGACTTGGAAATTGTACTGCATGTCGAAAACGATCTAGACATTGAATCAGGAGAATCACAGAGGCATCGCAAGCGCTGAATTGCGCATCTTTATCGGTCAATCCTGCGCAATCACATATACTTCCTCATTAGAGCAGCCATGGTACTAACTGCGATGTTGCAACGAGTGTATCAGACAGCCTTCCGCCTCGTCGTGATCCTGATGGAGCGTGGCCTTCTGCCGGATGTGGTGGTCAGGTAGGCAGCTGTGCCGCGGTGCGCGCCATGCACATGACGTCGCACCGTCCATGCAGCCTTTGCATCGCCCCTGTCCCCACTCATGGTGCTAGAAATGCAGCTGCGCCGATACCCGCAGGTTTGGAATCCGCCTGCTGCTGTCAAATCGGCTTGCAGAGGTGAGCGGCGGCTCTTGCTTCGGCTGGCGATGCATGCACAGTTATAATGGTCGACTTCGAGGCATAAAAAATGGCACGACACATTCGCAAACAGAGTGACAGTGTGTGCAGTTGAACGTTCGTCATACCTGCGCCGCAGACGAGCGCCAGCGGGGAGGAGTACCATACCAAAGTCCAGGCGTTTGTGGATGAGCTCAAGGGCATGCCAGTCGCGGTCCAGACGACAGCCGCCAACGAGCAGCACTACGAGGTGCGTGCTGCAGCTGACGATGCCACACTGAAGGCTTTTGTGCAGATGCTAACCTCCCCACATGCATGAAGCGTTCGAGAATCAGGACTCAATGCCGGGTGCAATGCTCAGGTGCCCACGGAGTACTTCCTCATGTGCCTGGGTGACAAGCTCAAGTACAGCAGCTGCCTGTACCCCGAGGCAAACACCAGCCTGGAGGATGCGGAGGAGGCAATGCTGCGTGAGTGCCTGCTTCAGCTTCTCCTTGCTGGACTGCCTGACCCGGCATTGACCGCAGCCGCAGCGACGGGCCTTGCCTGAGGCGCTGCCGGGCGTCAGGCTGCTTGCTCCTCCAGGCCTGCGTGCAGGCTCCCATCTGACATCTCAAGACGTTGACGCCCTGAACGCCTCAACACCCTGACGCCTGGACACCCTGATGCCTTGACGCCGTAGGGCTGTACTGCGAACGGGCGCAGCTGACGGACGGGCAGACGGTGCTGGAGCTGGGCTGCGGCTGGGGCAGCCTGTGCCTGTACCTGGCGGAGCGCTACCCGCACAGCGAGGTCACCGCCGTCAGCAACTCCAAGACGCAGAAGCAGCTCATCATGCAGCGCGCCCACGACCGCAAGCTGACCAATCTCAAGGTGCAGCTTGTGCTGCGGCCGTGAATGGATTTTGAGGGGTTTAATCAGGCTGTGGACTCAGCGGCCATCAACGAGCGTGCCACGGCGACCATGGAGGCGCCGTAGCCAGGTGGGGCCCGCTCACCAGCCACGCGTCAGGATGTGCTGTTTGACCGACTTGTCTGCCGCAGGTCATCACGGCGGATGTCGTCGAATTCGACGCGCCCGCGGCGGCGTTCGACCGCGTCGTCAGCATCGAGATGTTTGAGCACATGAAGAACTACAAGGTGGAGTCCCGAATCCGAACTGGCTCCCGGATCCGGACAAATCGCGTGCGTGCCGGCTGCGCCTTCTTTGGCTGACGTCTGTGACATGCTGCAGAAATGACAGACGCTGCTGCAGGTGCTGCTGAACCGCATCGCTAAGTGGCTGAAGCCCAAGGGCCTGCTGTTCGTCCACATCTTCGTCACAAATGCGCTGCCCTACCACTTCGAGGCGCGCACAGCACCATCCACTGCGCTCCGCTAACTGCACCTGGCACAGCCCGCCCAGTATGTAACCCGGCAGCCGGTGACGCAATGGAGTGGGATTTGGGACGCAAGTTTGTGGGCGGTCGGGCACACAGCCTGTGCAGCATACAGCTGGGAAAGACAAAGGTCCAACAGTGTTGTGGTTGTGAAGAGCACAATGTGAGTAGTCGCGCAGGTGGAGGACGAGGACGATTGGATGGCGCGCTATTTCTTCACAGGCGGCACGATGCCGTCGTCAGACCTTCTGCTGCACTTCCAGGTGCACTTGTTTGCCGCTGTTTGCAAATGCAACTGTCCACGAACATGTCAGCCTGATCGTGTCAGCCTGAGGCTGAGAAGCTTGACCCAAGTTGCGTGTGCACATCTGCGCCCATGCACAGGAAGTGTCAACAGCATGGCACGAAGCAGCTGAGACAAATCTACGTCGCAGGACGACTTGAGTGTCCAGCAGCAGTGGTACATCAATGGCAAGCACTACTCGCGGACGCTGGAGGACTGGCTGAAACGCATGGACGCACAGAAAAGGGAGATCATGCCGCTGTTCAAGGTGCAACTCAATTTCTTGACCCCGATTTGAGGATGACCTGCTCAAGGTGTTTGCTTTCGTGGCGTCCCAGTGTCTGGCCACCAGCACTGCTGAATTCTTGAGCCGCCGCGTCGCAGGAGACGTACGGCAAGAGGGACACAGTGAAGTGGTGGGTGCGGTGGCGGGTCTTTTACCTGGCGTGCAGCGAGCTGTTCGCATTCAACGGCGGCAACCAGTGGGGCGTAGGCCACTACCTGTTCCAGAAGAAGGAGCTTGCGAAGAAATGACGCTGAGCCGGTTGCTGTATTGACGGCTCCCTCGTTTCTGTACAAATGTAAACGTGGCGGCGCCACTGCCGCTGTGTCCAATGGGCAGCATAAGAGCATGACGCGAGCTGCATGTGCCTCGTCGTTGCTGTACATGGCCTCTTCAGGCAGGTCAACACGCCTGCAAGCTGGCTGGGTGGTGGTGGCAATAGAAGGGCCGAAATTTGATGGCCAGCGGCCATGGGGCCAATGGAGAGGGTGTAGGGAAACGAAAGGGCATCCTGGGAGCATTTGGCCAGAATGCCACATGTTGTTTGTGCTGCTACCGCCATATTGACACTCTCTAATAACACAGGGCTGCAACACAGGGCTGCGCTCACCGTGTGGCAGCAGCTTGTCACGAACGCACAGGCTGCGGATCGCTTTCCAATCTCAAAATTAAATCAACACCGCTGCGATTGACGCCGTAAAGCTGACAGGTCTTGCTGCCAAGTGCTCACAGCGGCAACCTGAAACTTCGGCAAGCAAAACAATGGTCTTTTGCAGTTGTTGGTAACATCCAAATTTGGTGATGTCAGTTTGGGGCAGAATTTCCAACACCGCCAGCAGCTTGCAGGCCCGGGTCGCAAAGCTTTCTGAGGACGCATTCGATCGTGCTGAGGACCTTCTGGTGAGACCATGTGGCGAGCACAACCTGCATGGTGCATATGATGCGACACATGCCATTGCCACTAGATCGCACGTGACATTTGACAAGCCAAAACACACCTCCTTCGCAGGACCCGTCCAGCAGGGGATACCAAGATGGAGCACCACGACAGCCACACAGCCATCCCAGCCTGCAGCAGGCACATAGCCTGCCTGCGCCGCCCACTCCGGCGCCCGCAGCGACACTGCCGAAGTTTGGCGGCAGTCGCTCGACCTCGGGAGCCGGCACGACGGAGTCCCGCCTGGCGGCATTGAAGGCGAAGCTCGCTGAGGACCGGTTGAGGATCGGGCGGGTGCCGACTCCCTATGCCAAGGCGCAGCAGCTGTCCAGCCATGGCGGCGAACAGCACCGCGATGTAGCCTCGACAGCGGTGCCCTTACAGCAGCCATGGCCATCTGGAGGGCCCTCGCATGAAGATGAGCCGGTGCATCCGACTCCACAGGTGGCGATCGATGATGATGTTCACAATTTGTTTGCACACCTGTCATGCGGAAGGCTGTCCCAGTCGGCGGGCGATGACATGCATGACATGTTTTCGGCTACAGGAGTCGGCAGCCTTGTTGTTGTGCTGAGCAAGCACTCGGTGTCTGCAAGTCTCTGACCTGTAACTGTACAGGCGCAGCCGCAACATGTGCCGCGTAGCAATGGCGGCGCCACAGGCGCATTTGAGGAGGTGTCGCTCAGCAGCCCAGTTGCCGGCGGAGCCTGGAAGCCACTACAGCACCACTCGCCGCCCCACAGCCAGCCGTTGCAGCCACAGCAGTCAGCCTACAGCCCGACGCGGCATGAATCGCCAGCTGCTGCGCGGCATCCTGCGGCACAGCCGGCAGCGCAGCCAGCAGCAAACGGCCCGCGCTCAGCCCGGCCGGACGACGAGGCGGCAAACCTGCGGGCGCAGCTGCAGCGGCTGAAGGCGCAGATGCTGGCGAGCTCCCAGCAGGCGGAGGAGGAAACGGAGCGGGCGCAGCAAGCCGCCGCGGCACAGGCGGCGTCGCTGCAGCGGGAGCAAGCCGCTCTGCAGGCGTCCCTGGCCGCAGCGCAGCAGGAGCTGCTATCCCAGCAGGGCGCAAATCAGGAGGTAAGAGGCTACAAAAAGCGCAAAGCAGCGCCGTCAGTTGTTGCTCCTAGCAACCTCTGATGCATGCAGACATGACCCGCAGGCGGATGAGCGGTTGCACGATGCTCAGGAAGACTGGCAGACACGGCTGGAGGCGCACGCAGCCGAGGCGGCGGCGCTGCGGCATGAGATCGGCCGGCTCACGGCTGCGCAGCAGCCCCAGGGTGACAGCGGCGACGATCCGACAGCCCCAGAGCGGGACAGCCAGGAGCTGCAGCAGGCGCAGGCGGCAGCCGCGCAGCAGAGCGCGGCGGCAGAGGCCGCGGCCTCGGAGGCGCGCCGGTGGCAGGCGGCCACGGAGGCCGCCCAGGCAGACGGCGCTCGGCTGCGAGCGGAGCTGGACGACGCTCGCAGCAGCGCTGCCACCGCGATTGACGATGCCAAAGCGCTGCAGGATGCCCGGCAGGGCGAGGCGGCGGCGGCGCAGCAGGCGCAGGAGGCAGCCGCAGAGGCGGATCAGCAGCGTGCGGCGGCAGCCGCTGCCGCTGCCGATTCGGATACAGTCCAACAAGAGGCCCAGGTCTTGCGAGAGCAGCTGCAGCGTCTGGAGGCGCGGCTGGCAGAAAGCTCGGATGCGCAGGCGGCGGCACAGCAGGCGGCTGACAGCCGCACGGCAGAGTGGCAGGCGGCCGCAGAGGCGATGCAGCAGCAGGCGGAGTGCGCTCAGCAAGAGGCGGCGGATGCGCTGGCGGCGCACGACGAGGCCGCCCGGCAGCAGGGCGCAATTCGGCGGCTGCAAGAAGCGCTGCAGCAGCAGCTGCGGGAGGAGGCGGAGGCGCACGCGGCGGTGCGGCAGCAGCTGCTGCAGCAGCAGGTGGGGCGAGCGGCGCGTCATGAACTTCCGCTGCTGGGAGTGCATGCAGTTGGGGTGTCACACAGGTTTCTTCGAGGGCAGCCTTGCGAACGCTGTCTACCAATGCTCATGCTTGTCTCCACGCAGGCAGCAGCGGGTGCAGAGCAGCAGACGCAGTCCAGCGGGCTGGTGGCTGACCTGGAGGCGCAGCAGCGGCGGGTCGCCGAGCTGGAGGCGGCCCTGCAGCGAAGCCAGCAGCAGGCGGCGCAGCTCGAGGAGGACCCGGCTGAAGCAGCCATCCAGCTCAGGCAAGCCTGCGTATTGCACTGCTCTGATTGCACCGCCTTTGCACCATCTGCCGCCCTGCGCAACGGACAGTCATTGACATCGGCAGCAGGCACCAGCTGCGGGGCTCTCAGCCGCATTGCACTGGTCGCAAGCTGCTCCCACCCAAGTCCCGAGGAGATGCGTCCCAACACGCAGAGACCGCGACGCATTCTGGAAGGCGGAGCTGGAGGCCGAGCGGCAGCGGCATGCAGGCTCCGCGTCGGACGACCAAGAAGAGTTGCAGCGGCTGCGGGAGCAGCTGCGGCAGCAGCAGGACGAGCAGCGGCAACAACTGGACCAGCTGCGGGAGCAGCTGCGGCAGCAGCAGGCCGAGCTGGCGGAGCAGCAACAGTCGGCGGCGGCCGCGAGCGAGGCGGCTGTGCAAGCGTCAGTCGCAGAGCGGGATGCGGCGTGGCAGCAGCACCAGGAGCAGGAAATCGATGCTGCGATCGCGGAGAGGGACGCCGCCTGGCAGCAGCGGCTGCAGGAGGAGGCGGCCGCGGCAGTGGCGGAGCGCGACGGCGTCTGGCAGCAGGAAGTGCACGCCGCACAGGAGGAGCACCACGCGCTGCAGCTCCAGCTGGCGGGCCTGCAGGTGACGCCAATACGAGCAGCAGCTCCTTACATCCCAACACATCATGGCTGTATGTATTGGGAAATTGATTCTTGACTTCATGCTTTGGTACATTCGCTCATTCATTCATTCGTTGGCATGGCTGGGCTGCAGGAGCGGCTGCGCTCCGCAGCGGCAGAGGCGCCAGCTGCACCGTCAGCGGAACTGGAAGCGCTCGAGGGGCGGCTGCAGGAGGCGCGGGCGGACGCGGACGCACAGCGGCACCGCTGCGACCAGCTGCGGCAGGTGGGGTCTGGCGATCCACTGCACTCTCGCCTGCTGCATCAGCAAGTTCGCTGGCCAGGCCTTGGCCTCGCAACATCCCGCTGTCTGTAATGTGAAGGGCATTGTTGCTGCCACGCTTTCAAGCAGACAAAGGTCATGCAGCCTTGAGTTTAAGACTCAAAGTGGACGCAACAGGAGCTGGAGCGGGCGCAGCAGGCGCTGGCGGCCCAGCCCGCGCCGGACGCGTCAGCAGGCAGTAGCAGCGAGCAGGCGGCCCTGCTGGAGGCCGCGCAGCAGCGCATTGCGCAGCTCCAGGTGGGCGCCAGCTCAGAGGCTACAAACCGCTGCCAGGAAATTTCCTTGCTTTCCAGCTCACATGCTATGCTGCGTGCGCTGAGTGGCATGATCTTGACAGCTTGTCAAACTGTGCGCATGGCGTCAGTTGCACACCGCAAGCATCTGCCACAGCACTCATGTCGCATGTATTTGGGATGCAAACAGGAGGAGCTTCGGCAGAGCAGCCAGGAGCCGGGTGCGGAGCTGGCGGCGGCGTCGGAAGCGCTCGCCGCTGCGCAGGCCGAGCGTGACCGCGCAAAGGCTCAGCTCACCAGGTGGGGAGGCCTTTAGGCCGAGTCAGCTGCCGAGCCATCTGCATCAAGTGGATGTCATGTGAATCCTGCCGGCTGTATGAGAAGGTCCTGGGAGCGGACTGGCATGTGTGTCGTGCCAAGCTGCAGTCCAATTTGTCGGGCATCAAGCTTGTAACTGGCGCAGCTGTCGAGGGAATCCCTGGGGAATCAATCTGAGGGCTGACGCGCATCGCGCCCTGACTGCACCACAGGATGAAGGCGGCGATGCTGACGGGGCAGGAGGCGGAGGATGAGAAGCTGTCGTGGCGCGTGGACGCGGAGGTGCGCCTGCGTCTGGACGAGGTGCGGCAGCAGGAGACCGCCCGCTCCGCCGCCCTTCAGGTGCTTCTTCTATTTCCTTCGTGTGTGTTCCTACGCAGCACATTTGGCTGTGGCTGCGGTTGGACGAGCTGCGGCAGCACAAAATCGCTCGCTTTGCCGCCCTGCAAATGCTCGTCCCTCCTCCACAATGCACATGCTGCCCGATCCGGTACAGTCCCTAGTTGATCTTTCATGTGGATCGGGAGGGCACAGCATCAGCAAGCATGAAGGCTTTGCAAGCTGCGCACGCTGCTGTGCATCTCTCACCATGTTGATGCAGGCAGCCAGCAGGCCCTCGAGTGTGTGTGGGTCGAGGCTTTGATCATACCCTGGCATGTGACTGGGTTGCAGGAGGAGCTGGCAGCGGCGCAGCAACAGCTGGCTGACGTCGCCTCCTGGAGGGAGGCGCTCGAGGCAAAGGACGCTGAGCTGGCCACCCTGCAGGCGAGACTCGCAGAATTTCGCATGGATTACTGTGACGGCAGTGCAGCAACATGTTTATTCTGAGCCATCAGCGCCCCGGAACACTTCCCGAAACCACAGCAGCGCAGACTGACGGTGTGCCCTGCTTGGCAGCATCAGGGTAGGGTTACCGGAGAAAAGCGTTTTCATCGCTGCAGGGTGTGCTGGGGGAGCTGTCGTACGAGTCCGACGCCGCCGAACGGCTGCGTGGCGAGCTGCGCGCCGCCAACGCCGAGGCGGCGCAGCTGCGCGCCCGCCTGGAGGACGATGCCTTACAACTGGCAGCCGCCCAGCAGGTAGGTCCCTATTGTCCCTTGTAGACGATGGACAGTTCCGGCTCCGAATAAGGCGCCCTCATGTCGCAGCAAACTCAGAGCCCACACCTGCTGCTGCCGAGGAAATTGGCAGACGACAGCAGTGGGTGTGTTAAAAAGGGCATATGCATGCAGGCTCGTGCTGACATGGAGGCTAACCTCTCAGCGGCATCCGGGCGTGAGGCCGACAGGCGAGCCGCTGAGAGCCGGCTGCAGGAGGAGGCGACAATGCTGCGGCGCGCACTGGGTGAGTCCATCACTGTGGGCTTGGCAGAGCTCGTGGCAAGCGTGATTCATGCACAGCAACGACTGGTCATGCACACCAGCGAGACAGTGCCGAGACCTGCCCTGCCTCAAAAGCATGCAGTTGCAGCCGGAATGGTGCAAATCTGAGACTGCCAAGAGCAGCAAACACATCCCTTTCCAACACCACAGCGGAGAGCATGAAGCGCGTCAAGCTGCTGAACAACGAGACGGACTCGATGGTGGACCGCCGTGTCGTCGTCAAGCTGCTGACCACCTACTTCGAGCGCGGCCAGAGCCCCGAGATCCTGCAGCTCATGACACGCATGCTCGGCTTCTCAGGTGCGACAGGCAGCTTCGCGATGCCGGACGTTTGTAGCGGCTCATTTGTAGAGCCATGCCTCAGCGACGGAGATTAGGCGCACCTCTCAACAGCACCTAGCATCAAGTATGTTTTACAAATTACGGTTGGCTGTCAGTTCTGGAATTGCTGTTCTTGAGCAGAGGAGGACAAGCGGCGGGTGGGGACGGGCCAGGGGCGGCGCAGCGTACTCAAGACGGTGGCGACAGCGCCCTTCCAGCTTGTGCGTGGCGGCGTGTCCCTCGTCGCCGGCTCCGGCGACGGCGTTGCCTCTCCCCGCGCCGACGGCAGCGCTGGCATGGCAGACCAGTGGTGCGTTTGCGCTGCGAGTCACATCACCGCTGTCTGGTCTGTGCACAAAACTGGACGTATGTGCAGCCTGCAATCATTTGCTGGCTGACCGCGAGTGGCTTGCTGCTGCCAGGGTTGACTTCCTCATCCAACAAGCGGCAGCTGCAGACTCGGCGGAAGATGGCAATGGTGCGGCTCGCTGTCATTGCAAGCGCCTGATGTCTTCGGAATCTGTAGGATCACCTTTCTCCTGTTCCACTCACTTTACTGACGCATTCGCAGGACGCTCCGGCGACCAGGCGGAATCCACCGCCGCCATAGCGCCAACATAACAAATTGTTAGCAGCAGCAGGCTTTGCCATTCATGTGTTGTTGTCAGGATTTCAGCGTGGTTTAGCCTTTCGGAATTGTAAAGGACTTGTGACAGGTATGAGGAGCGCCAGGTGCCCTAAAACCCCACGATGCTTCAGGAAGCACAGCACAGCATGCACATCACGTCACAAAGGGCTCTCCGACATAGCACTCTGTGTTTGCTGCACCACAGTTTGTTTGTTGAGCACTTTTGTCGCCATGGCTGCTCTCACGGTAGAGTGGCAGGGACGCGAGTATGCCGTCGAGCTTGCCGAAAATGCAATTCTGCGTGACGTTGGCTCAGCAATCGCAGTCGTTACACACACAAGCTTCGAGACGCTCAAGCTGCTGCAAGGAGGGCGCGTCATCATTCCGTCTGCATCACCGCAGCGCCTCGCAGATGAAACAGGTAAGCGTTTGGTCACGAGGCCATGCGGTGCGGCGCCATGCTGTGTGCCTCGATAATATCTTTTGCCACAGCGTCGATGTTGACAGGCTAGGCACGTCAAGCTATCAATTTGGAGGTATCACATATGACTCGCAAGGACTCCTCCAATTGCAGGGCTTCGGCCAGGCGTGCGGGTGCGGCTGATGGCCAGCTCAGAGCGGGATGTCGCAGCGGTGCGGTCCAGCCGCGACCTACCTGGCCTCGCCGGCTTCGAGCACGAGGCGCGGCGTACAGCCTCCCGCCGTCGCACAGCCAGCTCCTCTGGCGCCGCCCCACCCTCAGGTGCAGCGCGCACACGTGTCGCGCATTCTTTTGCCTTGCCGCAGCCGCAAATTCCCACACACGTTCCTCCATGGTGCTGACAAAGGCATCCAATGCCTTCAACATGCAGGGACGTACACTTTCGAGCGCTACGAGGCATGGGAGGACCCCCCACCGGGTGCATTCCCCAGCCCGGCGCAAGCGCTGAAGCTGCTGCACCGCCTGGCAGGGGACCGCGGCATCGTCGGCATCATGCAGAAGCATCGCTGGAGGTGAGACATCTGGAATGTCCGCAGAACTGGCAAGCATTTCTATGGCAGTAGCGAGCTGCGAACTTGGCCTCTAATGTGCATCCTGTGGCGTGCCACTGTGACCATGCTGCATCTGCTCAGGTGGTGTGACATGAACCGCCCGACACCACCTCTACGTTTAACTTCTCCTCCTGTGCAGGGCGGGCCTGCTCAGCGAGATGCCGCCGGAGGGCAAGGTGGGCATCAGCCCGGTGTGTGTGCTGGGCGTTAACATCAACGCGGGTCAGGAGATCTCGCTGCGCCTGCGCACCGATGATCTCAAGGTGCTGTCTGCTGCCTCGAGACTGCTGTCTGTGTGTGCGCTGCTTGCCTTGCACTGTGTGCAAATTCCCAGCTGTGTCCCCCCAAGGCTCTGCTGCTCTCCAGCAGTCTAGGACGGCTACATCATGTAAGATGTCACGCGTGCAGGGCTTCCGCCGCTACAATCGCATCCGCGAGACTCTGGTGCATGAACTGGCGCACATGGTGTGGGGCGAGCACGACAACAACTTCAAGCAGCTCAACTCCCAGCTGCTGAAGTCGTGCACCCAGCTGGACTGGACCGCGCAGCCAGGTGCACCTCACAAGGCCGATTGACTGCTGTGCCTGCGATGACTCAAAGGTGACCGTGCACGCTCATATGCACTACCCACCTTGCCGAGCCATACTGCACCAGGGCAAACGCGATTGCTCTGGAGCTGCGCAGGTCACACGACTGGCGGCTTTGCAGCGTCAGATGACGAGGACCTTGCAGCAGAGCTGGCGCAGCAGTCTACTGCTTACCGTCTGGGCGGCGGCAGCAGTGGCCGCGCCTCGGCGCCGCCGACGGCGGCTGCCGCGGCTGCGGCCCTGCAGCGCTTCAGCGGGGCTCAGGCCCGCGCCGCGGCGGCGGCCGAGGCCGCATCAGCCTTCGCAGCCGGACCGGCAACCTCGCCGAATGACGGCGGCCCCATCGCGGGCATCGGCCACCGTGACGGCAGCACCGAGGCCGCAGAGGCGGCCATGCGGCGGCTGGGCGACGTGGCAGAGCCGCTCAAGGACGGCAGCCAGGAGGCAGGCAGCGCAGGCACCGCAGAGGAGCAGCATGGGCAGCAAGATGAGCCGTCTGCCGCGGCAGCGCGCCGGGACGGGCCAGCGCCTGAGCTGCCGGTGGCTGGGCCAGAGCCGATGGAGGTGGAGGTGTCTCAAGCCGCCGATGCTGCGGCTGCGGCCGCCTCACAGGCAGGGCCGCAGCTGGCCCCGGAGCCTGATGCTGCGGATGCGCCGCTGCCTGGCACCAGCGACTCGCAGCACGGCAGCACACCGCAGCAGGAGGCCGCGCAGCTCGGCAGCAGCATGACCCAGCAGCAGCCAGCCGCAGGCACCTACGCAGCCCAAGACATCAGTGACGGCATTGCTGCGGCTGGCGGCAGCAGCGTGGCGCCCCCTGGAAGCTCGGCACCCCATGGCGGCAGTGAGGCACCCAACGGCAGGGCAGCAGCCGGCGGCCACAGCGCGTCCGATGCTGGCGGGGCGCCCGACGGCGGTGAGCCGTCGGAGGCAGAGCAGAGGTACCAGAGGGCGCAGCGTGCGGTCGCGGCACTGCTGGCGCGCACGCCCACCCCGCAGCAGGCGCAGCTGGCGCTGAGCAGCCTGCAGACCGTCCTGCAGGTGCGCAGCTCTTGGGGCCTCAACAGTCCTGCGTGGCAGCCCTGACAGGCCATGTCAGCTTGTAGACGGCAACTGCACAATTGCCATCGTGTCATGTGAAATGTGTTGAGCACTACTGGATGTCGAAAGCTCGATGGCGTTGATGACCTCTTTTTTCTGCATCTGCAGCAGCTGTGTGCTCTCTTGACTGCTGACACATTGCGACACTTTGCGCCGCAGAATGCGCTGAGTTCCAGCGACCCCAAGTTCCGGCGGGTGCGCCAGAGCAACGCCGTGTTCCAGGCCCGGCTGGGCCGCTACCCGGAGGCGCTGGAGGTGCTGCACATGGCGGGCTTCCACGAGGTGGCCGACCCTGAGCCAGCGCTGGCGCTCAAGCGCGATGACCCCGGCCTGCTGTGGCTGACGCTCGCGGCCGTGAAAGACTCGCTCGTACACTAGAAACCGCTTCTGTGTCTCCTGGCCTTGTACAACTATGCAGCCACACAGCGCAGTATAGGAACACATGTGCAGCAGGAACCAGGATGTGTGCAGAAAGTTTAGTACCAAAGTCGGTCGGAGTAGGGCAGCTTCTGTGGAGTCGGCAGTGTTTGCAGATTCTACTGTTGCGGCTACATGTCGTACAGCCTGGCAACATGCGTTCAATCGGATATTCACGATTGACACTTTCGCCGCTGACTGTGCGACAAGTGCTCGTATGGTGATATTGGTGTAAGGGAGGCCGATTTGAGTTTGCATCTCAGATCCGCAGCATGATCATTCCGCCGCCGGCAGAATTTCACCACAATCACATTTGCACGCTCCTCTGTCACGATCCACATCGCAGCACCATCTTGTCTTTCACAGAAATAGACCGCCATCAGCCAACCGTCTGCCAACTGCTGCACGCTGTCAGCTTGCACGCCGCGTCACTGCGATGCAAATGCAGGGGTCGGACTGGTTGCAGCTGCGCGATCTCGGCGTCAACTATGCCGTTCAGCAGCAACATCACGCTGCATGCTTCTGTCTCACGGAGGCGCTCGCCAAAGCTGCGCAGGTGAAATCTCCAGCGAATTGGATTGGAAATGCCTGGCCTTTGCAGGCGAATGCCAGCGCCTTCACCAGGAATGTACGTTCCAATCATTTTGACCACACGAAACATAGCGAATGAGACTGTGCGATCGGCCGCACAAGCTCATGTTGATATCGGCATGCAGGCGAGCGGCGACACAGGCGCCAACGCACAAGAGCAGCTGACACTGCTGTACCACGTGGGGCTGCAGCACCTGCTACTGGGCCGACCTGCCGCAGCGCTTGGCTGCTTCCGCGGCGCGGCGCCGGCGCTGCTGCGTCAGCCGCTGCTGTGGCTGCGCATGGCGGAGGCCGCCATCAGCATGCATACTATGGCGGCATCGGATGCCGCCCGTGCATCAGATGCCGCCAGCGGTGACGCGGCCAGCACAACGACAGCCCCAGGCGGCCACCAGCCGGACGCAAACGAGGGCGGCGCGGGCAGCGAGGCCGAGAGGCTGCTGGCGGACGCCGCAATGTGGCTGCGAACGGCGCGGCAGCTGGCGGACCTGGCCATCCGATCGCAGCCTGCTGCTGAGCAGCTGCAGGTGAGCTTCAGAGTGCTGTTCGAACTTGCTTTTCTGCGAGGTGCAGTGCTTGATTCTACTGCCTGCGATGCACTCACATCGCCAGAGAATCTCTGCATTCAACCTTATCGTGCATGCTGAAAACGGTGATATTGTGCTATGTCGCAGGAGCTGCGGGCGGTGAGGCACGCGGCGCTGCTCGCCGCCGCGCACGTCGAGCTGCGGCGGGGCAACCACCTGGTGGCGCTGCGCCACGCGCAGGCGCTGCTGGCGGACCCTGACGCAGCAGCCGCCGCCCGCGCCGCCGCACACGAGCAGGTGGCAGAGGCGCTGGCCTGCGGCGGCGCGCTGCCTGAGGCGCTTGCGCAGGTGGTGGCGGCTCAGGAACTGGCTCAAAAACTCGCGCGGCAATCGGAATCATCATTCGAGAGCCCTGCTGGCGACACGGGACGCGCCGTGCCCGATGCAGCGGCCGATGCAGCGGCAGCGGGGCGACAGGCCAGGCAGGAAGTCAATGCGGCAGTTGCGGCGATGCAGGGCGGGGCAACGCAGCAGGCAGAGCGCGGCATGCAGAAGGCGCTCGCGCTGCAGCCGGGCCTGTGTCAGGCGCAGCTGGCGGCGCTGCAGGGCCAGCTGCTGGGGGGCGACACGGCAGCGGCACTGCAGAACTTAGGCCTTCCCAGCAACAGGGCTTCGGCATGGCGCAGCACTGAAGGCTGTCGATGATACGATGTGGGGGGATGGACTCGTGCTTGTGACGGCGAGGCTGGGTGCCTAAAACAGATGCTTTCGTCGCAGTACAGCATCTCTTATTGCGTTTACAGCAGCACTATATAGGAGGTCTCCATTGCATCCGAACAGAATCTGAAATCCAGAAGTTGCGCACGTGCGCGATGCAGCTGTATCATGAAGCTGTGGCACGAGTCCCCTTCACTCGCCCTCGCTGTCATCGTCGTCATCATCTCTGCTGCTGCTGCTAGCCCGCTTTGCCCGCGGTTTCTGCAGGTTGCCGCCCAGTGCCACTTGGATAGCCTGCGGTTTCAACGCCGACTCTGATTTCCCATCGCCGCCCATGGAGCAACCACACAGCGAGCACGTGCTGCAGCATTGAGGACTGCAATATATCGAGACACCAGCACAGGCCGCACCTCTGCCACAGTGCGGCAGGGCATGAGCTTGACGCCCTGCAGGCGAGCTGCCGTCTTCTGGAACGCCTTCGTGGACGGCCCCTTGGCAGGGTATGGCACGATGACCTGGCGCACCACCAACTTGAGGTCCGTGGCGCTTGCGGGCAGCTTCCCAATGCAGGGGCCGGGACTCTGGAGGCGGGAAGACGATCACAAGTGTTGCCCACCTGTGTGAAGCCCAGCTTGGCGGCCTCAGTGAGGCGGCGCTCCAGATGCCCCACCTGCCTGCAGCAGCGCACAACGACATGCGTCGACCTTTGGAACGATGCACCATTCTTGAGGGAAGGCGCCTCATGCTCCTCACTTTGTGATAACACACCACAGCGTGATGCAGAATGTGGTTGTTGCATCGCGGATCACTGGCGGCGACACTCCCGCACGCACCGCAGCTCGCCGGCCAGGCCCATCTCCCCGACGGCCGCCATCGTCTGTGGCACACCGCGGTCGTAGTAGCTGGACGCGATCGCAATCGCCACCGCCAGGTCCGACGCCGGCTCCCTGCGGCCGCCAAAACCCCATAACACTCAATTTCGAAGAAGAGCAGGTGGTGCGCAACTCGAGCTCCTCCCCAACAGTAGTCAAGCGCGTTGTCGAAAGCAGTTGCAGCATTCTGGAGGCTGCCAGGCTGCGGCACACCAGGCATGCAGCAGTGTGTGGGGGCGCTCCGTGTGGCCCATTGCGCAGAATAGTAGCCCATTGAGCAGGGTAGTAGTCCATAGATCAATTTGACTAATCTGAAGAGGAGCCGCACTTCATGGTCATGCCGCCGACCACATTGGTATGCACGTTGACAGCGAAGGGCTTGACGCTGGTGTGCTTGGACAGCACCGCCAGGATGAGGCTCAGCCGATCGCGGTGGACGCCATTGGGGATCCGCACCGGCGGCGCACCCTGCGCACCAGCGCACAAGCCATGGACCTAGAGATGAATAAAACACGCAACACGATCCGCCTCCCGGCAACGTTTCGACACTTCAACACTTGAACTCAAATTTGTTGTAAGGCAGTCACAGTCAGGGAGCCGGCTGGGCACGCACCTGGTGCGTGGGGAAGCACAGCGTCTGCACCTCCAGCAGCAGCAGGCGCAGGTTGATTCCTGTCGTGAAGTGCTAGACTATCCAATTCTCTGAAGGTTTCGAATGTGGGCACAGGGATAGGCCAGCGCACCTGGTGCGTGGGCGAGCAGAGCGCCTGCACCTCCAGCAGCAGCGGGCGGGTGCCCTCCAGGGTGACGGTGACGGCGGAGCTGGCGCCCGCGCCGCTGGCGCGCTCACTCAGGAACAGCTCGCTGGGGTTCTCCACCGCCGTCAGCCCCTCCTCCCCCATCGCAAACACACCCACCTGCGTGCATGATGCGCGTGCACAGCTCAAGGTAGTCGGCCGCGTTCTCCATATGACAGTCGTTGCGCCCTGAAGCAGCCATGCACATCGCTTCATCGCTTTGCAGCGTGCACACGAGGAAGTCGGTACTGGCGCCGGCCCACAGCAAACGTGCTGCAGCATGGGCAGGAGCGGGGCTGCTTCCACAGCGGCAAAACACCAGGTCCTTTTGAGTCGCACAGCCGGCTGTTCGCTCTCCATTGATGTTATGCCACCCTTTTCACTACCCCTGCCCTATACCGGGCATCTGCCTCGCACCTCGTCTGTGGCGTCGAAGCGCGGATGTCGATGTCCCGCAGTGCCCGGGTGTGCATCTCGCATTGTCCTGAACATGCGCCGAGTGGTGAAAACCCTAATTCAAAGCCGCACCTCGTCGGTGGCGGCGCCGTAGCAGTTTTTGATGCCGCGCAGCACCCAGAGTGTGCAGGCATGCTCAACCCGGCGCCGTCCTGAACATGCGCCGAGGCGTGAAAACCCTATATTGAAGGCGCACCTCGTCGGTGGCGCCGTAGCGGTTCTTGATGCCGCGCAGCAGGCGGTAGGATTGCTGCCGCTCGCCCTCCATGTACAGCACCACGTCCACCACGTGCTCCAGTATCCGCGGCCCCGCTATCTCCCCCGACTGCGCGCAAAATAGGGGTGATTACCTCCTGCTTCTGGCTGCTTTGCGTGATTGAGAGCGTGTTGGTCACAGCCCTGACAGCGGTTCACGAGACAACCATTGCAGCTGGCCACACTTGTGCAGCAATGCCTGTGCCCTTGACGCTCGGCTACCACGCGGCCACTCAGCATTTGTGAGAGGATTCCTTGAAGTTGCAAACTCGAGTTGCGAGGGGCGGCGCACCTTCGTGACGTGGCCGATGAGAAAGATGGGGATCTTCTCCCGCTTGGCGACATGCAGCAGCGCCGTGGCGCACTCCCGCACCTGGAGGCAGACAAGCAACGCATCTCCACGTCAAGTGCCTTGATCTGCTATAGCCCCCAGTGCGCGGAAAACAGCAACCACGCTGCATGGCTGGAGCAGCTGCTTGGGGGCTTGATGCCAGGCGGACGCCCGCCAGGCTCGCTCCCTCCATCTTTCGAAGGTCTATTGATTCAAACAAGCGACGGGGCACCTGGCTGACGCTGCCGGCGCTGCCATTGACATCATCCAGGTACACCGTCTGGATGGAGTCGATGATGACCGCCACCGGCTGCATCTCCACTATCTCCTGCAGGATGGCCTGCACACAAGGGACGCGACACGGTGGTCAGCGTGAATGTCGCTGACAGCCCTTTCAGCAGGACGGCGCCTGGACAACGCCTGCACACGCACACCGCACGGCAGCAGTGCATCGCAAATTTGCTCATTTGCACATGTCTGCAAAATGGGCATACGTCCATGCGGGTGGCGCTGTACAGGAAGATGTTGCTGTTGGCCATGAGGCCCATGCGCTCCGCGCGGCTGCCTATCTGCTCCACGCTCTCCTCGCCTGCGCATCTCGAGAGGAAAATGTGTGTTGGCAAAGAGAAATTGCGCAATGAATGAAGAGAATGGCGCTCTGTAATGATGGCCCCAGCATTCCGGTCCGTGCTCTGGCGTGTCCACCCGATGCGATGTGCAAATAGCCGCGCTGCAACACTTCTCCCCCAGCATCGCCGCAACGTGAGAGTCGCGAGCTCTGGCTGTCTTGTCGTGCATTGCAGCGGCAACGCAGAGCCAGCTCTGCAGCGACATCCAACATCGACATCCAACAACATTCCAAGCTGTGAACCCACCTGAGACGTACAGCACTTCGCCCTCGATGGGCTGCGGCTCATCGGCGGGCGGCGCCGCGGCGTTCCCTTTCAGAACCTGGGGCGGCCCCGACTCGGTGAGCATCGCCGCGACCTGCATAACGAAAATGGACGAGAGGATGACGATGGTTCCAAGCCATTCCGGAGCAGCAAAGGCTGGGGAGGCTGCGCCTGGCATGCCTCTGCGCGCAGCATGATGCAATGCCGGCAGAGCGAAGGGCTGCGCCACACACCCTGGCCCGTCGGCTTTGTTCATCCGCACACAGCCTGGTCCCAGCGAAGATGAAACATATACAACGAGAGCGCAGCCAGCTTTCCCACAGAGTGGAAGCCACCTGCAGGAGCAGGGTGCTCTTGCCGACGCCGGGATCGCCGCCAATGAGGATCATGGAGCCGGGCACGACGCCTCCTCCCAGCACGCGCCCCATCTCCGCGCCATTGCTGCCCGCCAGCGGCAGCCGCCACTTGCTGCCGTAGCCGCGCTGCCGCACATCCGATATGCGCTGCGGCCCTGCGGCGTCGGGGCGCGCCATAGGCCTCAGGTCAGGCCGCCTTCTCGTCGCATTGTCTGCGTCTGTTTGCTCTATGGAAGCCCTTGGTGGTGCAACGACAGGTTGCTGCGCCTTTGCATTGCAGCAGTCTTGCAAAGGCAAGCCCATTGTCCACCTGTTGCGGAGTTGAGCCCTTTTGCGGTCGGATGAAATGCTCAATGCAGCAGCATTGCCGGTCGTACAGAGGCGCACGCACGGTCAGAGCCTGCTACCCACTCCCGCCGCTGCCGCCCGCCGCTGACTGGCGCCATTGGCGGCGGCAGCGTCCACCTGCCATTGTCGGCGCTGCTGGCTGCACCACCCAGGGCGACGCCGGCGCTGCGGGCTGCCGCTACCCCGCCGCCGCCGCCGCCCCCGCCGCCTTCTCGCACCACCACCTGCGTCAGCCTGATTACAAGAACACCCGATGGTGTCAGACGCCTGTGTGCTCGTGAAACGAGCATGAACAACTTGCGCAATTCACTTGACACACAGCTGTGGACTGCACCGCACGCACGTGTTCCAGGCATCGCAGGCGGGGCAGCGGCCGCCCCACTGCGGCGTGACCTCGCCGCACTCTGAGCACTTGTATGCCTTCTTCGCCTTGGAGGCGCCTGCGCGACGGGGCCATAACGGTCATTTAAAGGCCTGTTTATTTTCAGACGGTCACTGAGCTCCAAGAGACTGTGCTGAGATTGTGATACACACCTGTCATTGCGGCGTGTGTGCGCACTGGGCGCTGCCGCTGCAAGCCGAAGCGCTGCTGCCATCGGTCGGGCGCATAAAGCGTCTGTTGTGTTGAGTGAATCTGGGATGTCTGCGGCTCGATGCTCAATGTCCTGAGCACCCGCATGCTGCTCAGGCGCCCTGCCGCAAACAGCATTCGTGAGCCGGCTGCCCACATGGATGCCGCCCAGCCGGCACGGCACGACTCCTAAATTGACGTTGGACTAGTCCGTGTGTCTTCGTGCACACGTAAAATCAACTCTGTACTTCAGTCCCATGTGCAGATGACCATCTCGGAGCTCCATTCTCCGACACCAATCAGAAGCAAGCCGCACATCGGCAGACGCATAAAATCATTGCGAAGTCTACTTCAGCAAGCAAAGGACAGGATTCAACCATCTGACGGAGGCCGTACATGCGACTGTCGGTCCGCACTTGGTCACATCTGACAGTGAATCAAGTACAGGCCTGGCAAGTGTGACTATCCGTTAAGTTGGCTCGTAGCAACTAGCGCATTGCGATCGAGCCCCAAGGAGCTTGTTAGACACTGCGAAGCTGCCATTTAGAAGTGTTGACTCCGGGGCAGACCTGGCCGCTCGGCGGAGGCTGAGGGCGCCAGCGCCATGTTCCCGGAGAAGGGCAACATCTTCTCCAACATCGCAGGCGTCTTCCAGAAGAAACCAGAGCCCCGTGAGCTGCCGTCAGCTTGAATGAAAGGGGATCCCAGGGGCTGCAGTGACCTGCCGCGCACTGGCGGGATTCAGACGGTTTCGTCGCCTGCTGTCAGAAGCCACCTTATGAGAAGTAGCTATGTCGGTGCAGGCGAACTGGTCAGGAAATGGCAGGCCATGCTGCGGAAGGAGACGCGCGGCATGGACATTCAGATACGGGACATCCAGCGGTGCGCAGTTGGCGCATAGTATGACCGCACACGCGATGTCAAAGCCACATCCCATCTTGTAGATCCGCAAACAGAGCATCATGGTTCTGATGACACATACATGAGAATGCGCGTCCCAGGCTTGACGACCTCTGCTCGAACCTGCAGGGAACAGAAGACTGCGCAGAAGCAGGTGAAGGAGGCGGCCAAGCGCGGCGACGTTGCCTCGGCGCGGCTGCTGGCCAAGGAGCTGGTGCGCACGCGCAAGGCGACGACACAGCTGTACACGCACAAGGCGCACATGATCGCCATGGGCACGCAGCTCCAGGAGCAGCTCGCCATGGTCAAGGTGCGCCCGGCAGCAGGTGTTTGTGACCTGTGGCCGTTGGTGCAGAGCAGTGGCTGCTCAGCTTCACAGGGAGTGCACCGGTAGTAGTGGTCAAGCCTCGTCGATCCAGCTGCGCCTTGTCTCAGCACACAGCCAGGGCATCTGGAGAGTCACAGGAGATTCAATGTGTTTCGAATCTGTGCAGGTGGCCGGCACGCTGTCCAAGTCCACCGAGGTCATGAAGCTCGTCAATGACATGATGAAGGTGGGTGCTGCTGTTGCTTGGCTGACTGCTGAGACCTGCAATGCATCCGCACCATCGGTCATGCTGGTCATCAGCATCCACACGGGCCGGCTCTGCGGCAGTCTCAGACAGTGTCTGGCCGCGCATGAAACACCACTCCATTGCAGGCGAGCCGGCTAAACCAGACGATGATGGAGATGTCGAGGGAGATGATGAAGGCGGGCGTCATCGACGAGATGATGTCGGACGCGATCGACGGCGCCATCGACGATGAGGAGATGGAGGACGAGACCGACGCCGAAGTCGACAAGGTATCCCTTTGCACACTTGTACTTCAAGTATGCTTATCATCTTCATAGCTGATTCTGAACGCATCGGGGTTGTGTGCCCCTCTCAGAAGTCAGTGCAAGCTCGTCACGAAGCTGAGCGGCCGAGGCAGGCTCAGAGGTTGGGCCTCCTGCGATGCTGCATGCCAGCCCACACAGCAGCTTGAATCGTTTGTCGCCTGGCTGCAGGTGCTCATGGAGATTGCGGGGGAGACGATGGCGCAGATGGCGGCGGCGCCGAAGCAGCGGCGGGAGCAGCTGGCGACGGTCGCGGCGGAGGAGGACACCGAACTGGACGACGACCTGCACGCCCGCCTGCAAGCCGTGCGGTCGTAAGGATGGCGCCAGGGGATGGAGGCCTGCCTGGGGATGGTGGCCTGCTGCACAGCCAGCGGAGCGTGGATGTTGCTGGAGGCGCTACTGCGCTGCAGCGGCCTTCACACGGCTGCAGCAGAGCCCAGCCGGCGCTGCCATCTTGGCACATAGGCGGCTGGCAAGTATGGGAACTCGAAGTAAAGTGCGTGCTGAGAGGAGCGCTATGCACGAAGGGACTGTATCTTGAGGATGCCTCGCATCAATTGTTTGCGTCTTTTGACCGGTCGCCCTCAATGACTGTCTAGGTTTGTCAGGGACGCATTGGTTTCAGAACAAAGTCTACTGGACACATGTGTCTGTCAGGTGCTATGGACCCCATCCCCCCTCCTCCGGCCCGAAATGGCATGTTAGTTTTTGTTTTCTGGTGCGGAGCCGAGATCAAGACCATCAAGCGCTGTCAACGGTTGCATCTGTCTCTGCCCACACAAGCAAGCGACACGTCGCCTACGCTGATGATCAACACGGCATCGGGCCATTGCCGATAAGATACGAACCATGCAGCTCCGTGAATCTGACCCAACATCGAAAACCAGCAGCAAGATATAACTAAACGAAACTCGGAAGCTCAACTCCAAACCTGCGCAGTCAAAGCGGAATTTCATGAAGGTGAGCAACGCTCAGATTTCATCGTTGACCTGTTTCCGATGAGACGCAATCAGCGCAGTGACTCGATGGTTCATCAGTGCAACATGTTACAGCTTGACGTTTCGCACAGGGTGGCAACTCACATGCGCGCCGCGAGCTGCCGGGCGTACGGGATGTAGGAAAGACAGTACCTGGGGTCACGAAAGAGAAGCGATGATAGCAGCAGCAAGACAGTCTTGACAGATGTGACCATTAAAACTTCCTGCTGCACTCTCACACTGACGCACTATCATATACGACACAGCACGATCAGAATCGTACCAGAGCAGTGCAAGCAGCTGGACGGTCATCGCTACCAGTGTCAGAATTGCGCTGTGAAGCTGCAGCCACCATCACACTGTCGCTCAATCAATTGATCAATCAAGCAGCCCGCTCCAACCGTCGCAGCAGAGGCAACAACTCGCAGATCCGCGTGGAAAATAACAATCAAAAGAGCAAGCGCACAAGTGCAGGCATGAACTGGAAGCAGCGGGCGCACATGGATTGCACAAAAGAGCGTAAAACATAACGACACGACGTAAACGACAGTGGCAATGATCCTGCAAAAAGGAATTGTCAGTTTCACGTGAATTAAAGAGAACGCATAAACTCAACATTAAGAGCCAGAACGGCAGAATCCATCAATCCAGGCAGCTGCATTGTTGCAGTAATCCGGGACTGGCTCAAGAGACCCAGCAGGAAACAAACTTGCCTGCCCTTCTCCATCATTTTCTTGATGTGCGTCCACGGCCCTGACAGGAACATCGTGCTGCAGGCAGGAATCCGAGTGAATCAAAGTGCCCGACAACCCGATGGAGAGCATCGAAACAAGGCACGTCAACTGCAGCATCGAGTGGGCAGAACGCATGATCCGTCCGAGCTCTTGTCTGCTTCATGCACTGCGGGTGGAGCAGGTGCGTTCAGATCACCTTGCGATGGCAAAGATGTTGGCCAGCGTGAAGAGCACTGCGAAGACGGACAACAGAGTGAGTCCTTTGCGCTGGGGAGCGCTCATTTTGCCAGATCTGTGTGACCACTTGACGCAGTAGAAATGCACGGTGCACACCTGCAAACTTCGTGGGCATCACCACGAAGAGCGTGGAAATGAATCCGAAGAAGGCGGCGCATCCCACGCAGATCAAAAATCCATAGACCCTCTGCCGGAATAAGAGAACACTCGAATGAGACGGGACATGCGAATCGCTCCATGTTGACGGTTTTGCTGATGCCCGCACGCCCTGCGCTACCTCACCTGCGTCTTGTTGAGCGTGGTGGCATCATTGAAGCTGTCCAACAGCGACGTGTTTGCCGGCTCCTCCTCCTCCAGTTCCTCCAGGCCTGCAGCTGTCTTGGCGCGGCTCCACCACTCCTTGGCCTTGTCCGCCGCGGCGGTTGTGGCCATGGTGCCGATTCCACAGGGTTTCAGCTGCTGCTGAATAGATGCCGCTTGCACTAGTGAACCAGCTGATTCAAGCTGTCGTACGCTTTCGAATTCACGGTGTGTTCGCCTGGAACGTGGGCAGTTGCCAATTCCAGGCAGACTTGCAAAATTCGATAGAGTACTCTCGCACAGGATGATGCACTTGTAGAGGTTGGTATGCAATGAATTTGCTCGAAGCGAACTGCCTTCACGAAGCGGATGACAAGCTGCGACGAGCTTGCGGAAGTCAGATCGAGTCAGATTTGACTTTGCAAGTGGGGTTGAAATGGCGATGGATGCCGAGACTAAAAGCAACAGACTGGATGGCAGTCTTACGAAAAGGAAACTCTATGCTTACAACACACTTGCTCGAGATCGCTGCAAACCGCGAAGCACAGCAGGGTGTTGTACTGCCAAAGCCGAGGAAATTCCAGGTTGCCCGCCGAACGTGCCGCCGATGCCTGGACTGCTTTACAGAGCACGCAGTGAGGTCGCGAATTGCCCTCTGGACAGCACGTACCTTGGCCTGAAATGCACAGGCAATCATTTTGGCTGGCTCAGCATCGCCCGCCGGATTGCGTCGACGCGCGCAGCAGTCGCAAAGGACGTGGGCGCGCCCCACTCCCGACGTGCCAGGCACGCCGCCTGGTCTGGCGAGCGCGGCACGAACAGCAGCTTCCACACCAGCGAGAACCGTGGCCGGCCGGCCGACGGAGAAGGCGCAGACAGGCGGTGCAGCACGTCCTGCACAAGGGCATCAGATCCAGATGACTCGAGTGACGTCAAGCATCGCTGAGATCAGAGGCGATGCGCTCAAGAGCCACCCATGTGGTCAGAGCGCCGAGCCGAGTGAAGCCGGCAGCCAAGGGCGCTGCACAGTCAGTCGCCAGCTGCCAGGCCAAAGGAAGGCATCAACATCTCTAGAAAGCAAAATCTCTTGTGGAATACCTGGTCCATGAGGACGGCGCGGTAGCGCTTGGGCCGCACGATGATGCCGACGTCGGCGCCAGAGTCCAGGAACAACGTCTCGCCGTCGTTCTCCCGCGGCCACACGCCGTCCAAGTACAGGATGAGGCTGACGAACAGCGGCCGCCCCGGCTCGCCGTTGCAGTAGTCGCCAAAGGCCGCCGTCCACGACGACTCCGGCAGGCCTACATGACAGGCGGGTGACTGATCAGATGCAGGACTGGAGCCAAGCCGGCAGAGGACTTGCTTTCTGAACAGCTCGGCGTGCAGTGTACCTGCTGCAGCAAGGGATACCGAGCGGATGGGCAAAGTTACATCGCACAGGAATCTGAGCACAGTGATCTTTCAGAGCCATGATAGCAGCAATGTCGCAGCACACCCACGGGGTCGGCGTCGATGTGCCACGCAAAGCTGTCGCCATGCACCGCCGCGTTCGCCACAAACTGGTCGCAATCAGCATCCCCGGATGGGCTGCCGCCGCCGCCGCCGCCGTGCCGCTGTGGCGATCCGGCCTGGAGGAGGTCAGACGGCATGTGGGCGATGTCGTATTCTGGGTACAGCGCCAGCAGCCGCGCGTGCACCTCCTGCACAGCGCCCAGCTCGCCGGCCGCCAGCTCCCTAAGCACGTGCTCCTGGAAACCATTCGAGAGAACGATGAGGAAGATTGAGAGGTTTTAAAAGGCCTGGGACAGGTGGGATTCTGAGGCATGGCCGAATCAGTAGAGGGATGAGGCCCGCACTCGAAGGCAAGGGCAGCGGCCCTTCTGTCGTGATCCTCCTCTGCCCATGTTCGCTGCCTGCCCCTTGGTCTGCACACGTGCAATGCAGACATCTCAACACGCCCACCTTGACGCCCCAGGTCGGCTTCAGGCCAGCCTGGTCTGCCGTCCGCCGCTCCCACTTGTCGCCTGGCAGCACCTCGTCTGCCACTTCCGCCGCTGTTGCTGCCCCTGCCCCCGTTCCTGCTGCTGCTGTGCCGCCTGTCGTTGTGCCTCCGCCTTCTGTCAGCCTGGTCGTCCCCACTGCTGTGCGTCTCTGCCCCGCCGCACCCTCCCCCGACTGCCCCCCGTTGCCGCCACCTGCCCGGCCGCCATGTGCCGCAATGCCTGCCGCGTCTGCGCCTGCCACACCCTGTGCTGACTCGGCCCCGCCGCCTGCCGCGCCGCCATCCGCTGCAGCATCTGTGCCCGCCGGCCGCGTCAGAAACCCCAGCAGCGCGCCGCGCGTCGGCTCGTCTGTGAAGCCGTCCAGCACCGCGATGTGGCTGTACGACACGCGGGCGCCGCCGCCGGCGGACGGCACAATACGCCCGTCCAGCCGCACGTTCAGCGTCACCGCCGCCGCTGACGGCTGCCAGTCTGTGCTCCGGCCGCGCAGGTAGCGCAGCGGCAGCGGGCACACGTTCTGGAGCGCGGCGCTGCCTTCCTTGGTGCCGGCAGCCGCTGCCGCCGCTGCAGCGCCTCCTGCATATGCTGCTGGTGCGGGTGCTGCCTCCGCTGCAGCGTCTACGTTGCTGTCTGCTGCGTTCTGCGGCTGGGGCTCGAGCTGCGCGGCGGCGCTGCTGTCCGTGCCGTCCGCCGCGAGCCGCGGCCGCTTGGCGGGCGGCGGCTGCGGCGCTGCCAGTGGCAGCGTCATTGGCGCTGCTTCAGGCGGCGCTGCGCCGGCGTCATCGTCAGCTGGTCCATGATGGACCCCTCCTTCAGCTTCCGCGACTCCTGCGCAGCGCGCAAGGCAACAGGCTTTGAGCTTTGGAGGACAGAAGGTGTCCTGCAGCGGCAATCATTGTGCTGAGTCCCAGCCAAAGACGGGTATGTCGACCTGTCGAATTGCAGGGCGCTTCAACCAGTATGCAAATCCTCACCTTGTGCTGCGCGACGGTCTGGGGCATCGCCTCCAGCTTCTTTGCGATTTCCACCTGCCTGCGTCATGGCATAAATGTGCATGCCTGGCTGACTGGGCTGTTGCGTTGACACGAGGAAGCTACTACAAGCAGAAAGTGTCAATATCAAGTGCAACGTCATGATGTACTGGCGGTATCGACATACCTGACTGCGTTCTCCCGGTCGTGCTTGTGGCCCTTGGGCTTCCTCCGCTTTGGCGGCCCAGAGGTCGCCGCAAGCTCGTCGCCGATCCACGGCCTGTCACAAAAATACGCGATAGCTTGCTGGGCGACCAGGATTGTACCAGAATAGCTATGTTTGGTGCCGTGTGCTGCAGCGCCGTTGTTTCCTTTCTCATATGCAAGTGTAGGCACCTTGAGCTCGGGCGGCATGCTGCCGCGCACTATCAATGGAGGAATGTCCAGGGCAGCTCGAGATACGAAGAAGTGCGCCTCTTGAACGCACATAAGACACAGCAATCCGCCGGACACCTCACCTGCCCTCCAGCAGCGCCTCTCGTCGAAGTCGTGCCTGGTTCTTGGCACTAATTGCTGCCTTGCGCCACGTGCCGTTCACCCACTGCGGCCGCAGAGCCTCTGCTCCCAGCTTCGCGAGGAGTGCTGCCATACGTTCTCTGCTAGGCAAATGCAGCTCAAGTGGCCGCAGAAGCACACAGGCAAATCCCGTTGCGAGGCAGCAGAGCAGCAGACTGGTGGGGTGCCGGGCTGGACGGAGTAGCAATCAGTGGGAATATAGGTGGAGTCTATGTGTCGTTCGAGTAAGAGCAGCAAATGGCAGAATGGTTTGCAGCGGGGGAGATCCGCCGTGATGGCGGTGGCGTGAAAAGTTCAGCGGTGCCTGCTCACACAAGTGTTGTCTCACCAGATTGTGCGCGACCTTAGGGCGAACCTGACATATGGCTAGACTTGCACAGTCTCACCCAAAGCACGAACAAAGACTGCCGCTGAGTTCTTGCAGGACCGCATGGTCGCATTGCATTTGGCCGCAGCGCAGTAAGTTGTGCCTGCTCTAAGTGTCGAGCGCGATGCCATCACTGGATAGCCGCCGCGGACAGTTGGTCTGCAAGACCTGTCACGTCATCGTCTTCGAGCTCCTCGTCGTCTGCGTCGGGATCATTCTCCTCCAGCGAGCCCAAAGCGTTTAGCTTGCCTGCGGCCGTCAACACCGCCTGCAGAAACATCATCAGGCAAAGCAGATCACATCTAGTCTGCCTGAGGATTGGACGACTTGAAGCGATAGATCCAAATCTATCTAGAGTGAGATAGATTTGGAGTATTTTGGATGCTTCCCCAAGCTGAGGCAGCCATGGGTCTCAAACTACACGAGCCAGCCACCTACACACAGGTCTGCAGACAGCTCACCTTGATCTTCTCGACGCCGGCGTCAGAGATCGCGTTCTCGTCCAACTGCAGGGAGGCCAGGTGCGGCAGCTGCGCCACCGCCCGCACGATCGCCAGCGCGCCGCGCCCCCGGATCTGGTTCCCGCACAGGTCCAGTTCCCGCAGCCCCGACAGCCCCTATGACGGCGGAAGAAGCATTATTGTACCTTTGAATGCAGCTTGCGGAAGCACCAATGCAAAGCATGTCGCAATGTCAGGCAGAGCATGTTTTTCACAGTAAGAAGCATGGTTACCGCCTGCGGCCTGAAGAACTGTTAGGACGAGTGCTGCTGCTGCCGGTCCTGCAACTGCTGGTGCTGGGGTTGCAGCTGCGCCGGCGCAACAGGAATGATCAACATTGCGGTACCTGCAGCGCGGGTGCCAGAGCCGCGGCGCCCTCGTCACCCAGCTCGTTCTCACGCAGCTGCAGCCGCCGCAGCCCCGTGCGGCCCTGCAGGAACGTGGCCAGGCTGTCCACGCCCTCCTCCGTGATCTCGTTCAACGCCAGGTTTAGCTCCTGCACCGATGTTAGGGTTTATCACTCAGGTTGACCTGGTCAACAACCTCATGCTGACGTGCAATGCGCATGCATGGTTGCAGCACCTGAACAGAAGACGTTTGCGGATCACAAGCGCGCCGGCTTGTGGCAGACCGTTCAGGGCGGACGAGAGCCTTGGAAACATGACACACGTCCGCAGATCATGCCCTCAATCACCTGGCCGGCTACCTCCAGAATGCATCCAACGAACAAGCGGATCGGAAATGATTCCCAGGAAGGTGTCCCCACCTGCAGGCTGTAAGAGGAGGCGTGCAGCGCCTTCACAACGGCGGAGACGCCCTCGTCGCCGAGCGCAGTGTCACTCAGGTTGAGCGCCTGCAGCCCTGCGTGGCGGCCCAGCATCTGCGCCAGCGCAGACGCCGCCTCGCCCGTCATCGGGTTGTCGCTCACGTCCAGCCGCACCAGGCTGGTACCTGCGGTGGTACAAGGGTTGTAATCAGCTTGAGCATTCCGAGGTGTGCCGGCCGGCGTCAAACAAAGGACCATGGGGCATCACGCCTGGCACCAGGATGCTCACTCCCAGCCCCAGCTGTACTTGGCAAAACAATCCTGTTCGGCCATGCAGCTTTCAGCAGCGCTTTCGCACCTGCGGACAGACCCTTGGCGAGGGCGATGGCGCCATCGGCGCCGACGCGGGAGGAGGCCATCTTGAAGTCCGCCATCGCGGGCGAGCGCTCCAGCAGCTCGGCAATGTGGGCGGCGCCCTATGAACCAGAGACGTTCAGAGGCCACTGATAGACCACTGACAGACCACCACTGATATCAATACACATTGATAGCAAAAGCTCGGGACAAACCTCGTTGTCGCTCATGTTGTTGAACAGGTGCAGCTGCGCCAGCGCGTGGCTGTTAGTAATGAGCTCCGCGATCGCGCGGCACGCCTTGATGGACGCGCCCACGTTTTGGAACGCCACCCGCTGCAGCGCCGCCTGCAAAACATGGGTTGCCGAAGAGGCTGATCATTGACCCAGCACAAGACCAGACGCAGAAGCAGATGTGTTGTTCCACTTATCGTGGCAACGACAGGATGTCAGTGCTGAGTGCTTGACAAGCTCAGCTTGACAAGGATCGTCAGTTTGTAGCCTGGTAATATGGCATGCCCAGCCAAGAGGCGCTCGTTGGTAACCTTGTAAGCCTCGCATGCCCAGCCAAAAGACACCGATTGCATCCAATTCAGCGGCCGTCAGCCGCAAGCAGCTGCCCATGCTTGGCGCTTGTTCGAGGCGTATGTTTGAGGCTGCACCTGGCCGCGGAGGCCGGCAGCAAAGGCGCGGACGCCCTTCTCCCCGAGCGCGTTGTCGCTGAGGTTGATGGTCTCCAGGCGCCCGTGCGCCGCCACCGCCTCGCTGATGATGCGCAGCGACTCCAGCGCCTGGTCCTCTGGTCGCCCTGCAGTGAAAATCATGCGGCTGAACAATAATTGTTCACTTTTGTATCACGATTCTACAAACAGCCTCTTGTACTAAGCAGTAACTTGCCTGCAAGAGAGCGCGGCAGTCGGCAACGGTAGCAGGCCGAAATTGGCATCGCAGTGCGGGGTTTGCTGCTGCATGCGAATGCACAATCGTTGTCAATGATTCACAGGTCGCTCCCGGCACCTGCAATGATGTCGCTGAGGTCGGCATAGAGCAGGCTGCCACGCACGTTGGTGATGCCCTGCGCCAGCACTTCGGCTGCCGCCGGCTCGAAGCTCTTTGTGCTGAGCTTGATCTGCAGGCAGCAGCCACACTCTTGATTGCTCTTGATTGCTCTTGATTGCTCTGGAATGTCTCGAGCTCAGCGCCGCAGCATGCAAGGCACTGTAGTGCGGCTGCATGCAAAGCAGGACACCACGAGCTTGACATAGCAGGGAAGGAAACGTGCAGGTGCTCGCCGTTGTGATGGCGGCGTTGTCCGCAAGGAGCGCCGCGAGCGAATGTTCCGCGAGCTCGCGGTTCAAAAACGCCCGCTCGCCGCTCAGGTCCAGGGTGTCGCGCTGCGCAAGACAGAGCGCCTCAAATACGAGCAATGTTTGGCGTTTGGTGACATGCATCAAGTTCTTTTTCCTGGCCAGCTAATCTGCTGCTGAGTGGGGCAGCATGGGTTTGTGACATATCATTCACACCCAAGTTGCTGAGCAGCGTGCGTAAGGGATGCAGAGCACGGCATGTGATTCGGACGCTCATGGAAAAGACAGCTCCAGACTGTGTTAGCGAGGTCTTGTGCCCTTACCTGTGCAACGCCATTTTGGCCAGCCGCCGCATCATCGCTAGGAGCGCTGCATGCCTTGTTTGTCGCCTCCAGGACCAGCGTGGCCAGCTTCCTGCATGATGCGATCCATGGATCGATATGCGAGTAAGGTCTCCTCTTCCAGACCTCACGAGTGCCGTGCAGGAAGCAATTTGCAATTTGAGCACACACATGCGTTGCCGCCGAGTTGACCTGGTGTAAGCCTGGAGGCTTTCAGCCTCGGGCCGGGAGCCTGTGGTAGTGCGCGATTCGACCTGCGCCGTCGTGTGGGCCGTCTTCTCCGCCGTAGCCGCCGCCTTGCGAGCGTCCTCGAGCGACAGCACCACACCGCGCGCAAATGCCAGGTTCGTGATGCTTGCTGTAATGCGCTCAACGGTGATGGCACGCCGCTCCGGCATCAGAGACCATTGCTGGCTCGCCATAGAGGCTCGTAGTCCACAAACCCGGTGCTGCGGTCCTCACGGATCAGCGCAGACAGCTGGCTCCAGATCGAGTGCCGACCTACGCAGTGACAGCGAGCTGAGCGCTGTACGATCCAGCGACGCAAGCACCTGCCCACTTTCTTCTTCTGTGTTTTTGAAACGGACAGTACATGCGGCGGACCGGTTGCAGCGGCAGGCATCTAGTGAATGTTAAATCCTGTGCATTGCGTCATCTTGTCAGACCTGTCAGCCAGGCGCTTGCACCGGCGCTAAGAACAAGCCAGAACAAGCAGAGGAGTGTTTACATCTGCACTCTGTTTTGAATCTCGTTTACACTGAAGCAGATTCTGCGGCCGCTTCTGACAAGCCGAGTTGACGGCGACCGTCAGCATTTCACAGCCTCCTTGGTGTTTGGCGGCCAGATCGACGTCGATTCATCGATACGGCAACGCGTCGTGCAGGTGTGCGTCGTGCAGGCCTGCTAGATCTTGACGAAGTCCTGTTGCAGCGCATCTTCCTCGACCTCGACCTCGTGGATTTGCTCATCCTCCGGGAGACGGCGCCGTCGCTGCGCAGAGCTGTGGACGCGGGTGAACCACAGTGGGAGCGGTCTGTCACCGCATCTGAACTTGAGGGGTCGCAGGCCAGCGCACGGTGCTACAGCAGTCCCTCATGGAGAAAGCGCTTCGAGGCCAGGTCTGCTGCGTCCGGCACCTCATGCGCAGCCTCTTCACGACATGCAGGCGTGAGGGTGATTGTGGCGCCGCATTGTGTGCAGGTATTGCGTCGGCAAGGCAGCTAGCCGCGAGAAGGCCTCCAAGCACCTGGCGAATGCATCGCAGCAGGAGCAGCATGCGCAGGCGCGTCATGAACTGCATGCTGTTGACCTCAAGCGCTTGGGACAAACCGATCAGCTGTTTTGACTGCAATGTCCATCGCTTGACCGAAAATCAACTGACACCTTGCTCGACCGCCTGGTGAAACAGGCTTCGAGATTGCGGATTGCTGAGCTATGACGACAACTGCAGCGTGACACAGACCGCATTGCGGCACAGACTGCGGACCTCGAGCACTTGAGCCGCGCCCGCACGCTGGCACGAGCACTCGGGCTGGCAGCCGGGCGCAGTGCAGCAGCATTTGGACCACATGCTGCGCAGGATTGCGGACGATGGACCAGCTCTGCTCGAAATGAACACTGTCAGGGTTGTCATCATGATGGCAAGGGTGCGCCTGCAATTCACTTTGTAGTCAAAACACATTGCAATCCACATCGTGCGCAGCGCACGGTCAATGTCTATCCAACTAGCTGCCCTGCCTTCTGCAGCCGCACCATGCAGTCCTGTGAGCACACTTCAGCGGCAAATGTGTCACTGACACGACTCCCTGCTGCTATGCAGGGGCACATGGTGAGGAAACGGGGCGAGATGAAGGCATGTCAGATCAGGATGCAGCGTGAGCTGGAGGCTGCGCAGGACCACAAGCAGCGTGCGCGGCGGGTGCAGGAACGGTTGAAGGTTCCGAGTTTCCTCCTGCGGCCCCTGCTAATTTCAGGAGCTGCTCGAAACGAGCGGCGAGGAGCTCGCAAGACGCACGCTCTAGGTCTGCACTCTCAGGCTTGCCAAGCCTGATGTGTGATCTTGGACACATCTGGACCAGAAGGTCCCGCTCTGAAACCTCATGCGCATGTTCCAGCGTGGCGCTCTGATCCCCACTGCACCCCTTCCTTCTCCCTCCTCTTCACCATGTTCCAGCGTGGCGCTCTGTCCAACCCCCACCCCCTCTCCCTTCTCCCCAAACCCCACAGGCATGAAAATCAGATATCATTCGCTGAAATCACTGTCCTCGTCGTCCGAGTCTCTCCGGTTCAGCCTGCTGTTCCTGACGGCGGACCGGAGGTGCTCCGGCGGCCCCGACTGCGCCACCACCTTTGGCGCCACGCCGCCCGCCTTGAGCAGCCACGCCGCCAGCTCCGCCGTCGTGAAGTCGTCCCTGTTGCCGAAGGCACAAACTTTGTTGAAGGATTTCTGCAGTTGTACCACCTTCTAGCTCCACGGCCTCCGTGACGTTTTGCCAACTGGGCTCTGGACAGCGATTCGTGAGGGCAGCACCCTGGCCGAACCTTGCCTATCAGATCCCAACAGCCTGAGTGCATGTCGTTCAGTGCCCGTCAACACGGGTGTCTAATCTGAAAACCGTGCCAATACACCACTTGCCTGTTGCCAAAGGCGTCGAAGCCGACCACCCGCTCCGCGGCGATGCCGTCCAGGAACACGATGAGGCACGGCAGCATCCGGATCTGCAGCTTCTCTGTGAAGAATGGTGCCTCCTGTAAGCAAAGATTGCGTTTCCGTCAGAATACCAGATTCAACCATGCTCAGACTCAGACGCTGACCTACGACATGCATGTGTGCACGCTGCCGTGTTCATTTCTCCAACGGCAGTGCCATACCAACGCTGTAATTCATTCATCCAACACGAACAGGCCAGCACCGCCGCTGACACTTTGATGGAGCGCCTCACAGTGCTACAAAGTTGGTGTTAGTTCCATCAGCAGCTTATCAACGACGATGTTGATCGGAAAGGGCGCGCACCGCCGCTGACACTTTGATGAAGCGCGTTCCAAAGTGCTGTCGGGCCAGCTGCTCCATGTGTTTGTCCACGATCTTGCACCGCACGAAGTCGCGGTGGTAGAAGTGGCACACCACCTGCCGCGTCTGCGTCACGGTGTCCAGGAAATCCGACTCCTTGACCTCCTGCGCGCGTAACATGGTGTGGAGTCAGACGAGAATCATGTGTAGTCAGAGAAGTGTGCCTTGACGGATGCAGTGGGACCGACAGCGACTGAGATGAAGCCAAGCCCTGCCACATCTAGCGTCGCATATATTCCCATAAATGTGTTCCAAAGAGATGTCGTCAGTCTGGTGTTCTGTCAGCGTCACTCTGACGAGTATGAGACTTAGTGGTCCGGAAGGATATTACCGCACGATGCATCAGTTGCTTGCCTGGTACTCGCCGTGGCCGCGCCGCTGAAGGGTGGCCCGCTTCTCCACCTCCCGCTGCAGCTCCGCCATGCGGTCCCGGTGCAGCTTCTCCAGCTCCGGGTCGCTGCGCAGGTCGCGCACGTCCAGCTGCCGCGTCCCCGTCCGCCGCTCCTCCGCCTCCCCCGCCAGCAGCTCCTGATGGATGGCAGGACAATGCAGCATTTAGGATGCAAGAAGCTTCGATTGAGGTGGACATCATGCTGCACCCCTGCCGCCCATCCTCCGCCTCCCCTCCTGTCTGTCAACAAACAGCTTGGTCAGATGCTGGAAGTATGAATGAGGTTGACATCATGCTGCACCCCCCGCCGCTGCTCTGCCTCTCCGGCTAGCAGCTGCTGTGTCGGCGGGCTTTCAGACGCTGAATGCATCGTCTGACCACATCGGAGGGAACTGAGGTGTTGTTCCTTCGTGACATCGAGCCGCTGTCTGAACTTCACGTGCACAGCTGAAGCTGCTGCAAGCATTGGCAATGCAGTCGAGAGCATGGAGCGCTGAGCTGCAGGCGGGAGGGAGGGCGCAAGCTCGAAGAGCGCATACCTGCTTGTAGTCCTCTGCTGCCTTTGCCATGACGTTGCCGTATGCCAGGCTGTTCATTTTGCTGCGGAAGTTGTCGGCATCCTGCATGAAGGAGGCGGCCAGCATTGGCCGCTGGGTGCGCAGCATACATACGCATTGGGTGATGGTCAGGCACATTACATTGACAGCGTTGCAGTCCTGCAGGAGTCTCTCACCATCTTTTCCGCCAGATCCGGTGCTGCACCCCCGAAATTCATGGCGACCGAGGCGGTCTGGTCCCTAGCGCCGCGCGCAGCGGTCCTCCTCTGCTAGTCTGGCGAGCTTTCCTTGGAGCTGAAGGGCCGGACCCGCTCAGCACGATGCGCAAAGAGGAAAGTTTCTTGCGTGTTAACGCGTCCTAGACGCGTGCGCGACAACAATCAGCAGGTCGGTGATGGCAATCGAACAGTTTCGAAAAGTCGTCCGGAATTAGGCCTGGCTCTGGCGCAGAGTTGGTCCTGGCGCAAGGAACTGGCTTGAAAGTGAACTACGGTGTATGATTGCTGCTTGTAAGAGATGCAGCTGTTTCGCTCGGTTGCAAGGGTCTGCAGATGCATCACCTTGCATGTTGTGCGTCACGGGGCCCCTCTGCATCACCAGGTGATAGCTAGGTATTTACAGCCGAAGCGTTTGCATCCTGCTCAACGTTCCTGGCTAATTATTCGCATGACAGTGTGTAAAATCTGACCTTCGAGACTGATGCCCCATGAACTCGACTTCATGCCGCAGTGCCGTGATGTGACAAACATTGACAACTCAATTCTGCAGCAGCCTGCAGCTAAATACCCGCCCTTGCCAACAAACAGAATCCAGCTACCCAGGCGTGCATGCCAATCACCACTTGCCCCAGTCGTCACTGTCTGCCTTTGGCGCTGCAGGTTGCGCCGCAGCCCGGCTGGCCGCCGGCTTGCTGGCCGCCTTCGGCGATGGATCCCACGAGTGGTCGTCCCACGTCGAATCTGTCGTCGTATCTGTAGATCACGACAGGCAGCTGTCAGGAGAAGGTTGCGATGATCATAAGCCTGCCGAGCACAGGGAACCATGCACAGCAGGATGCGCACAAGCGACGGCACCGCCATCCAGATACTCGGGGTTCCGGGGCAGCACCTTCGAAGCCGTCAAAGGCGGCGTTGCCCGTGCTGGCGCTGTGCGCGAGGCGGCTGCCACCGGCACCCGCCGAGCCTGCGCGACCGGACCCGGCGGCACCGCCGCCGCCGCTGGCCTGCCGCTGCGGTGCATCCCATGAGACGCCCGCGACAGGCTGCCCATCCATGTCGTGGTGCAGCTGCGGCTGGCTGTTGCTACGGTGCCCCGCCATGCCGCCCGCTGCCCCGCTGCCGTTCTGCAGGTTCTTCGCCCCTGTTGCGCAAGGCCACCGTGCGGCTCAGAAGCTTCAACTCGACGGCTCAGGAGGCTTCAACTCACTGCCATCCTGATGCAAGAAGTCTTCGATGATGGCATGCATATGGCGGTGAAGGAGTAGAACAAGGATGCACACCCACAAAGCGCTTGGTCAGGCAAGCTTTGAATCGTGAAGGGGAAGTGAGAGCCAGTAGCAGCGTCAACGTGTTGCAGGCGCCAGATAGGAGGAGGTAACATATATCTAGCAAATAGCTAACACACAATGTCCATTGGCGCGCACCCAGGTCGACCTTGTAGCCGTGCTCGCTGGCAACGCTCTCCACCTGGCTGGCAACATTAGCGTACATGCCGCGCATGAGGCCCCAGCCCTTGGAGCCGTACTCCTTGCCCTTCTCCGCCACCACGCTCGCCGTCTGCGCCACCTGCTCGTTCGACCGCACCTGCGTCACCGCTGAGCCTGCGCGGAGGAGCCCTCGCCCATTCAGGTTGCCAGCCGCTCCTTTTACAGTCTGTATGTGCGTATGAGCGGGCGAGAGCCATCCATGATGAGATTCTGACCGGCAGCTGCCGTGTGCCCTGACAGCAGGTGCAAGGCGCACAGCGGCGTGGGGGGGGCGACTCTTCACAGTGCAGTATTGACATCAGTTGATCGAGGGTGTGACCATGCAGCAAGGCCCCGGGTTGGGAGCGGTACAGCTCGAAAGGAAACCTCACCCGCGACCGTGGACAGCTGGCTCCAGCCGCTGGACAGCATATTGGTGACCTGGTCAATGCTGGCGCCGTTGTTGGCCGGCCGCGGCGGCGCGCTGCCGCCGGAGCCAAAGCCAACGTACTTGCCGCCCTGGCTGGGCGGCAGGCCTTCAGGGCGGCTGGCGTTTTGCTGCATGCGGCCGGCGAAGAATTGATCCTTCTGCGCGGCGGACGCGTCCAGGTCTGCTTTGTTGTAATTTCCAGAGGCGGCTCCGCAGGACGGCGAATCGGACCGGCTGTTGCGACCTGCTGCCTGCGATTGCAATGTGTTTGGGTTCAAGACTGGTCATGGATCTACTTGTCGCGTGTATGATGGCGCTGCAATGTGCGGATGCAGTAATGGTTTGAGACATGGACAGCCATGTGAAATCGAGCTTGCCGCCAGACCCCGCTCCCGAAACAATCCCAGCTGGCTTCCAGAATCCTCTGCAAAACATGGTCTGGTCTTGCAGGGCCGTTTGGTCCAGGGACCTCGAGGTTGCTGCACCTGGGAGCCGCTGGCGCCGCCCCAGTCGCCCCACTCGTCGCCGCCGCCGCCGCCGCTGCCGTTGGCGGCGCCGCGGCTGCCGGCGCGCGGCAGCTTTGCCGGCGACGATCGCACGCTGGACGGCGGCGGCGGCGTGTACGGCCGTCCCTCCACCGCTGCCTTCACCTTTTCCCGCAGGCACTGCAGACACGGACCAGAAGGGATGTGCGGGTGCCTCGCGTTCATCATTGCCTGCCTGCGGAGCCAAGCCTCTGCGGCCGCTGCGCGTGCAGCCCGAACAACGCCTTGAAGCGTTGCACCACGTGCAGGGTCTTTTGCCGCCGCAGGAGCAGATGCACAAGCTGCCCGCCGCCGTAAGGTGCCCAAGACTCCACGGTCCTGCTGCCGTACCTCGGCTGCCTGGGAGTTGTACTTCTCTTTGATGTCCGTGTGCTTGTCGATGCCGTAGCTCTTCAGGAAGGCGTTGCACACGCCGTTTCCGCCCGCCTGCATCTTCTGCAGCTGCTCCGGCGACCAGGCGTCCATCGTGACCGACCTGCGGCGCAGGGACCGCGCGGTCAGGGGCACAAATTCATGTGCGTCTCCGATACTGGTGCAAGCCGTGTCGTGCGGGCAGGAGTCGTCCAAAGGATGCCGTACAGAGTTAATGATCAATACCTGACGAAGGAAAGGTGCACGCCCAGCCCGCGGTGCTTGCCGCTGCAGTCGAGGCACATGAATGTGCCATACGACACCGTCGCCCACTGTGGGTGCTTCGCCTCGCAGTCCACGCAGACCTGCAGCATAGAAGTTGGCAACGATCATCGTTGCGGCAGAAGAGGCGGTGCATCTCGCCCCGATCCAGCAATCGCTGTGCTCGAGGGTCCTGGTACGAGAGCTGAGTAAAGTGCTGACGGGCGAGCGAGCAACTGAGTGACATCAAGTTTCGTCAGCGCTGGATGCTGGCACGCTGTGCAGCACGCCAGACCTTGTTTTCTGGACGACTCTGCAGATCCCGTAAAATCTTTAGGGAACTCGCTGACGCCATTGCTGCAGCTGAACCAGCGCTGAGGCCTTGGAGCCGCTTACCGACACGCCCGACAATCGAGGGGGCGCGGAAGGGCTTCACTTCCCAACCGAGTTCACGCGCTTGCATCAAGTAAAGGGAGTATGAGAAAGGCAGCAGACGACGCCCGCTACGCCGTCTGACAGCAAGGCAAGATCTGCGGGGAGAGTGCTGCGGCAAGCCAGATCTAGCTTTGCGTTGCGAGTGTCGAACACAATAGGCCTGTGTGTGTCGTCTGGTGCTCAATACAGCATCCTTGTTGGGCTCCGCTGCACAGCCGCAGCTCGTCGCGCGACATCCGCGAACATGGACCTCAACCCAGCGCCCTTCAGAGGCGATGCCGGCATTCCTCATGTCAGCGAGGACTTCTTCAAGATGTGCTTCATCGGCTCCAACGTACGCGTGACGGCTTGGATCAAACATGCTTCACACTGCGATGTTGTGCTCGACACAAGCTCAGGAGCTGACGCAACTGCATCATGCTGTGCAGCTGGCGCTGGCGTTCCTCAGCCTACCAGGGCGGGTGCTCGGCAGTGAGATCCGGCCGCGCAAGTTCAAGTGAGGAGTGCATCTGGCTGCGGCCAACCTGACTGTTGCTGCGGGGGTGCCGCCACCCTGGGATTGTGCTCTGCAAGTCGCAGCGGAGTGTTTTCGCCAGGCAGGATGTGCAGAAATTTGCCTTGTTGATGTTTACATGCGTACACTCTGCAGCTCGGACTACATCCTGGCGTGCACAGACGAAGCGGCACGGCGGCGAGAAGCGCTCAAGGGCAAGAAGCCCCGCCACCTGGTGGTGAGCAGACGGCACCACCTTAATCTCCCTTGCATTTGTCCACTCATCAACGCACTCCCTTGCATCCACTCGTCAACGCACTCCATCACTGCGCTGTGACTGTAATGGCGCTGCACACATGAAACCTGACACGCGGTGCTGCTTCTCTTGCAGCGGCGCCCAGACGCGGTGACAGACAGCTGGGAGCACATGTGGTGGAAGCAGCTGCAGCACAAGCGGTGAGTGGAACATGCATTCCGTCGACGGTTCTGTGAAGGACAAGCAACAAGGAATTGTTAACCATAGTGATGTTGTCACTCATGTTGTCACTCATGTTTCCTGCGATGCAGATGGGTGTTGGAGCGGACAGCCGGGCTGCCGCCAAGCGTTTAGGTTCTGGACGTTCCAGTTTGGTTTGTGACTTGGCAGCAGCTGTATCCTGTTTGTCTGGTGGGGTCTCAGGTGGGGTCGGTGCCGGGCATGTAAAAACTGGTGGAGACCGAGGTCCCGCGGCTTGCATGGCCCTCGCAATCCACACTTGTCTTCCTCCGCCGCTGGACGTGTACAAGAGTGCATTGAGCAAATGCTGCCGTAAATTTTTCGGCAGCGACTGGGACTCGGATGACGCAGCCTGATTTCGCATGGTCGACATGGTGTTCTGCCACAAGCACTCACAAGCAAGCAGGCTTTTAGGAATGCACAGCAACTGCAACTTTTGCGTTGGGGTCAAACCACGTGTCATCATCCAGCAGTGGATGCTACATGTCTGTCCCTCCCTCATTATTACGGCGTCCCATCATGCAGTGGGGAACATGACACGCAGCCATTTGCTACTGCATGTTGCCATATTCGAGCAATGGTGCGGATCCTCCCTTCTTGCACCTGACATCATTCTCTTGAGCAAGCCGGTGTGACTGCGGCAGCCTGCGGACCATCGGCCCAGGCCGCGCCCCGACCGCCGCTTCGGCCGCCTCACTTCCCCAGCCAGCGGGCGAAGATCCCCTTGCCGTGCGAGCCCTGCTGCTGCTCCCCGCCCTCGCTCTCCTCATCGGGCGTCGGCCCCGTCAGGTCCTCCTTCTTGGCCAGCGCCTCCAGGTGCTGCACGACGCCTGCCGTGAATGAAGCAGATGAGTCTTGACGGAAACAGATACGATGGAATATTGTGCAGCCGGTCAGCCATCGTGGACGCAGACAGCGCGCGACAAAAGACGACATGTGGCGGTCCCCCGCAAATCCAAATCGAAGCGATTAGCAACTCATGCGTCAGTAGGAGTCCGAAGGACAGGAGAAGGAAGCAGCTGTGATTTGGGGCTGCTCTCACCCGCCTTGAGGTCGCCTGCGGCACGAGACGTGCAGGAACACACCGTCAACTTTTGAAGCAGCAGTGATGATGCTGGCACGGGGCGTCCTTTTCAAATGAGCGCGAGAAGACCACACGCAGACATAGGCAAATATGGCTGCTTGCACCAAGTGAGACGCAACCTCATGAGGAGCCGCGGGGGGCTGACAGACACCAGGGCGAACTCTGATGCGACAATGGGCGCACCCTCGATCTTGCGCTTGATCGGCCACAGCTGCAGCCTGCAGGGCGGCGCATTGCAATGTCATGCAGTCGTTTCGGAACAGAAACGAGCTCACAACACGACTGTTCCGTAGCAATGCACGTCGCAGAAGCGCTGCATGTCAGCGGGCGCAGCGCCAGTCAGGCCAGCAAGATGATGGCAGAATGGATGATTGGGGCAGCAACGGCATCGAAGCGCACTCTTCTCGCTCGTAGTCCAGCAGCAACATGTCCTGGATGTACGCCCACTTCTCGTTCCCAAAGTACTGCAATATTTCCTGTGCCTGCGGCAGCAACATGGAAACGACCGCTTTGGAGTTGCAGTCTGTGGTGTGCAGGTCGGAAGCTGCACACGCACACCTGCATACCTGCATGCCTGATTGCACGCCTGAATTGACGGGAGAGTAGCATCAGCAGGACCTTTGGGTTGGTGACACACGACCGCAGAGGTAGATGTTAGCACACCTCAGTGACGACGTCCGGCGGCGGGTGCAGCCCGATGCTGCGCGATGTGCTGCCTGCCAGCGGGTTCTGCGCCAGAGGCAGCTTCCCGACGATTAGTCGCTTGTACAGATGTACGGGCTCTGAAGCCTCAGTCTCGGTGCATGTGCACTAAGTGACAGACGAACAACAAACAGACGACATGCAGCCAGCAATGCGTCGGGCACCTGCAGAGTGTTTCATGATTATTATGATCCATTGTTTTCCATTTGGAAAACAAATGGTAACAATTTACTGTTATGGGTGGAGCGGGCACGCACTCTGATCTGGACCTTGAAGCTGTTGACCTTCTTGATGGCCAGCGCCTGCGACCGCGCATGCCATTTCGTAGATGTGTCTGCAGTGTTTGGCGATGACATGGAAGGAGGCGAGTCCTTCTTAGGCGCCAGGCGGGCGGAGAACGCGCACAAGCAACAGAACGAGCGGGCAGCACCGCTGCTGCATCAAGTTTTGCGGGCAGCGCCGTATCAATTTTGGCGCGCTCACCTGCTGCGTGGGGGCCGGCTCAGGCGGCTCCAGCAGCTCGGAGATCAGGTACGTCTCCAGCAGGCCCTTGCCGAGGAAGCAGTACATGCCTGCACCACGCAAAAGAGGTGACGTCAGACCCTGCTGCCTCCATCTGTGCTCTGAAGAAGACAACGTTGACAAGCACGCACAGGACGAACACTGACAAGCGCGGGCTCTCAGCTGGATGCAGGCACGGTGTGCGGTCTCGTCTCCGCACACTGGGCGCACCCTTGCCGGCGTCCTGTGTCTCGGAGCTCAGCGTGCTGCGCAGCGCCTCGTAGCTGTCGGCGACGCGGGCCACCAGCGCCACTGTGCGCTCCTCCCCCGGGTGGTTCACATCCTGCGCAGATGTAGGAGCGGGATGAATTAGAATCAGGGTGTCTTCGATAAGAGCACAAACATGGGCAGCAAGCTGCCTGTATCTGCTGAACCTGCCTTGTATTTGGATGAAGTAAGGTGTGCTGACGTCTGTGAAGACAAAATTTAGCTTGAAGGACGCCACAGGCATGCGGTGTCTTTGGCAGCCCTGGTTCGAGGCCAAGGACGTCGTAGTCAATACACAGCGTGGTGGCTGCCGCACCGGCAGGCGCATCTTGGAGGTGACGAGCAGGCGGTGCTTGGCGCTCTGCCGCGTGGGGCTCAGGATGATGTAGAACCTGCAACGAGACGTACAGATCGACCACTGTTCCTTGCTGCCGGCGTCATGCTGGCTGTGCAAGCATTTTCATAAATTAGCGATATACATGCAGGCGGTCCACCTGCATATTGCGGTGTGACACAAGAGTCACGACCGTCGCCACATCGTGTGCACGGCATGCCGTCAGGTGAACTGTGAATTGGTGAACTTACTCTGCGACGTCCTGGTCAGATCTGAGGTTCGCAATGCCGGGGATGGGGAGGTACGCGTATGCGATGTGGCCCTCCTCGAGGATGAAGGGCATCGGATCGGTCGCGCCGTGCAGCGCTGCCATGTCGTCTTGACACTTCGCCCTGCTGAAAACAGATTCCGTCAGCTTCTAAGAATTCAGCACCTGTGAGCCCACCTAGAGATCCTTCCGTGTGACAAAGCAGGCGCCAGTTAGACGACTGAGGTCTCGCATGTTGCTTGGTGCAAGCAGATTCTTGTCTGACTGTGCGGCTTCTCAGCACTCACCTCGGACTCCAGTTTCCGCCTGAAAATCTGCCGGTGGTGCGAGGCAGAGGAAGAATTCGCAATGCCACAGCTCGATCGACGTGTCGCAAGCAGCAAGACTACCCCTTTCCTGATTCTTAAAAGCCCATGCTGTTGCTTCATGGAGGACAGTGGGACGCTCGTGACCAGGGTTCTGAACCTTGGATGCCCCAAACCACAGCATCACCGCCAATCATTCAGCAGGGCAGGAACGCTCATCCTTGGCCCAGGAGCACAGGATAATACACAACATCGTGCACTTCTGTCATGTCAACGCTGTCACAGGTACACAGACAACCTCGAAAAAAGTCCATCATGATCCAACTGTCAAGGCGTCGTCTCGGTCAGCAGATGGGCAGGTTGGCACGCAGACTGACGCCAGCAGGTCCACCGCAGACACTGTCTTTCAATGTCAGCTTCCACAATCACTTGTCACACACATGGAACATGTGCTTGTCTCAACGTTGAGGTGCCGGCGCATGAACTGTCACTCGGCGCCGTTGCGGATCCAGCAAACATTGACACAAACTCAGCGCCGCTGCCTCTGATGCCAGCATCTCCCAGCGGCCGATGCTGCAGACCAACACTGCAGACGAACGCGGCAGCGCCTCACTTGTTGTACCAGCGGCTCAGCCGGACGGTGGTCTTGGACGCGGCAGCCTCCTCCTCCTCCTCCTCCTCCTCCTCCTCGCCGGCCAGCGGTGTGCCGGCCAGCAGCTCCTCGTTGCTGGCCAGCGCGTTGAGGTGCATGATCACCGCGGCTTTCAAGTCGCCTGCCATGACACAGGTGAATGTATGATCGAATGCATGCATGAAAGCATGTACATGTGTCAGCATCCAGCCTGGAAATTTGTCTCCACTCTGTAACAGGATGTGCTCAGGGCAGCGGGCTTTCCGCACCAGCAGAGCTGATCTCCGCAATGACTACAGGCGCACTGGCAGGAGGAAGGAGGCGCACCCTGAATCTTGTGCTTCACGGGCCAGATCTGCAGCCTGCGGGGCGACTACACGATTCATCAGGACACTGCGTCGAGCCAAGTACTGCTTCTGTCGTCGACTCCGATGCCATCGATGTCTTGTCGTGGGCATGCTGGCCAGCGGTGCCTTCAGCACAAGCTCAGCAGGGGCGCACTCGACTCGCTCGTAGTCCAGCAGGGTGACGTCTTTCAGCGGGCACCAGTTCTCGCTGCCAAAGAGCTTCAGCTTCTCAGGAGCCTGTGCGGGGTAACAGATTCGGAACCTCAGCGCCGAATCATGACGTGAGGCAGCATGCATGTGCGTAGGGATGGCCGCCGCTTTGTCACCACCTCCAGCGCGATGCACATGTGCAGCAAGACCCAGTGGACTGGGCATGTATGGCATGAGGAGATTGCGCTCGCCTCGGTGACGAACGCAGGTTGCGCGTGCGACCCGATGCTGCGAGTGGGCCGGGCCAGCGGGTTCTGCACTTGAAGCGAAGAGGTTTTGTCTCAGCAGCCGGCGCATCAGACGGTAGCATCGCTCCGGACAACAGACGGCCGATGCTAGCGATGAGACACAGCGGCCAAAAAAAGGCACCTTGTGAATGCGAGAGCAGCGCGCGCCTTGATCTGGATCTTGAAGCTGCCGATCTGGTCGATCGCCAGGATGTCCTGCTCTGGGCCGGGCTGCGGCGGCTCCCGCAGCTCGTGGATCAAAAAAGAATCCGACAGAACCTTGCCGCCGATGATGGAGTACAGCCCTGCAGCAGTGCAATGCCGCACATCAGCATGAAGACAGCGAAACCACCACCAGCAGCAGCAGCAGCAGTGTGCTCAACTGGACGTGCGACCAGCGATGGTTCACAACCTGCAGTGGAGTGCAGCACATCAACAAAAAACGACAGCGCGGCCTGGGTGCGCCAGATCTGACTACGAGTGCCTTGGATGAACATTCAGCGCACCCTTGCCGGCGTCCATGACGGGCGTGTCGAACACGATGTCGTTCTCCAGCGCATTGCGCAGCGCCTCGTAGCTGCCAGCCGCGCGGGCCACCAGCGCCAGTGTGCGCTCCTGCCCTTGCCGCCCCACGTCTCGCGGCAGCTGCGCGGCGACAGTAGACAATTATGCAACACACTTTGACGTAGTTCTTTCGAGGATCGCATTGCTGCCCCTGCCGCCCCACGTCCCGTGGCAGCTGCCTCAGGCAGCAAATAGTTCGTCAGCAGCCCGAAGTTTCTGAATGAGTCGTACAGATGTGCTCTCATGGAGTGCTCCTGCCCCTGCTGTCCCGCATCCTGCTGATTTGCCGGCGGCAAGGCGGCAGATTTCGACAGCAGGCAAAGTGACAGGAGTGTCGTTTTTCAAGAGTCGCTCCTAATGCGGGTCATGGACGTGCTGGAGTGACACGAGGCTCAAGTTCAAGAGTGAAGACGCTGCACAGAGGTGTCAGGCAGGTGGCATCTGGTGAAACAAGCAAGGACGGGGGCCGCACCGGCAGGCGGTGCTTGGCGGTGACGAGCAGGCGGTGCTTGGCGCCCTGCCGCGTGGGGCTCAGGATGATGTAGAACCTGCAGCATCACCACAGGCGGTCCCCCTGCTCAGTTGACTGTCATGTCTTGTGCCCAGCGCCTCAGAAAAGGAATGTTCACCTGCAGAAGTGAAAGCAACAAGACAAATAATGGCGGGCGTCCTGACTGCACACTTGCAATGCATGTTTGTGCATGCATCAAGGCATGACTTCCCGCTTCGGCTCACTCTGCGACGTCCTGGTCGGACTTGAGGCGCGTGACGGGAGCGACAGGGCGGTAGGCGAACGTGACGGCTCCATCTTCCAGGATGTAGGGCGTGGGATCTGCGACGCTTGCTGCCATCCTGACAGCTCCTTCAACTGCGAAGCCAATCCTTCATGTGAGGCTCAAAGCAAGCTGTACAACTGAAAGCTGATGGTGTATTGTACCGCACATAGCTTGCGGTGCACACAATTATCTGCCCTGCAGGACAGTGCGCACCTTGCTTGCAGTAGGTCGGTTGCTCCGCCGAATTCTTGTCAGGCGGCTGATGAAGGGATCATGCGCTGTCAAGACGTGTTCTTCCTGCAGGAGCTGGAACGGAGCGCAAACAAGGAGGTGCAGCCTTGGGGACAAGTTGATAGGGACTCTCACATGCATGATGAATCACGAGTCTCAGAGGTTGGAATGGAATTGGGTAAATGTCATGGCTTGATCAAATGAAACCAGACATGGTGGCTCCTACAGGTGCTAAAAAGTGCCAAAATAAAGCAGTGCCGCCATCGCTGTAGCTCCGCGCTGGAGGCTGGCCACTCCGCTGCAGCGGCAACAGCCTGAATCCTGGCAAGGCGGGTAAAGTGCACGCGTGTGGCGCTCTGCTCAGCCCACTGGCAGCGGGCCCATTCTCACCGTCAGCCAGCGTGTCGTTGGCTCAGTTCAGCAGCTCTTTTTTGCCTCGGCAGCGACTCGGTGAAGCCTACTCACGTCTCTGTAAAATAAACAAATGCCGCATAGAACTGTATTGCTTGATGTCTGCTGCATGCTTGTGTCTGACCGGTGTGAGGTGCTGTCGCGTGTTTCATATGCTGATGCGCAGGCGAGAGCTCGGCAGAAAGCCCGGCGCCCTGCGCAGACAAAGGCAGTGGTCATGTGCCGCTTGAACACGCGCGCCGCTGTCGCGGCAGCCAACCTGAAGATGGCGGCAGCAGTAACATGGCGTGGCGGCGAAGGAGATGAGTGCAGAAACGATTGACGATGGCCACAGCGGCAAAAGTTTGGTGGCATACCGCAACAACTCCTTTCGATTCATTGTCGAACAGGGTTTGGGCGATTCGGATTTCTCAGCCTCAGCCTGAGTGAGGCTGGAACAGTGTATCTCAATACGATTCATTGACTTTCTTTCTACGGCTCCTGCAATGCTGTGCATTCCACGACATTGAAGTTTTGACCCGAGAGACCAAGACAGGATCGTGTTGCAGCGACCCCGCAGGTCTGGCGACTGCAATGTGCGCCAATGGACTGCTGCTCGCTACTTCGGACTACCTACACGCGGACTCTGAATTGCATGTGCACAAACCTCTATCACTGTATGTGCCGTGTGTGCACAAACTCGTGGACTAGTTCGTACTTCTGGAAGTGCCGTGGACTTCGGTGCGGTGGTGGACCACCGGCAGCCTCGCTAGAAGCGCATGGCGTGCGCCCGGACCCGCTGGATGCGCATGCCCAGCCCAATGCCAACGCCCAGCACCAGCGACGTCTTCAGCACCGTCTGCACAGACAGCACACATGTTGTTTTCATTTTCAGGCACCATCTGCTAGTGTCAGCTGCTCCTGGCTATGCCGCAATGAGGTCCTGCCTCAGCACCGCCGCCTGCCTGCCACAGTGCTCCAGTCGTGGTGCTTGGTGGGACGCAGCAGACACGCGTCCTCAAAACCACGAAACCGCATCCCTTACCTTCGTCATGGGGTGCTGGAAGATCTTCTTCGGCTGGAAGCCACCGGATTGCTGCCGCTGCTGCCGTGCCTCGCTCTTCTCGTGGAAGCGCGTGCGCGGCGAGTTCTTGACGCCCGACTGCGACAGCAGGTTTGTGTGCGGCATGTGCAGTTCCAGCCGGCGCGGCAGGATCTACAGGGGAGAACAGGTGAAGCGCGTCAGCATTCGGGTCCTGCGCATGCACGCAAACCCTCTGAATGTGACTGTTGTTCATGAAGTGAGACGTGAATCGAGAAGGTGCAACCTGCCACAGACATGAAGCAGAGGTCAAGAGGTCAGGGGGGCGCACCTTGAAGTTGTAGTGCTTGGCTCGCATCGGCTCGCCGTCGCGGTTGATCTGCGCCACACATTGCACCACCAGATGAGGCATGCGCGCACAATTTTAACATGCACTGAATTAAAAAAACCTGCTCCCAGCATCATCAAGCTGGAGGGAAAAGCTGGAGGGCAGAACGACTCTGTGACACTGCAGCATGACACTGCGGCAACGACAGGCAGGACTCAAGTTTGTCAGAAATCGATTCGATCTTCAAGGAACTCAAACAACACACCTGCAGCTCCTCGGGGCAGTCCACTTCCAGCCACGAGCACCGCAGGCGGCCCATTGGCCCCTCCAGCTTCTTGCCATCTGCCGCAGAGGAGCATGTGAGGTCAGCCAAAGAACTAAGAGCTGTGTTGACCTCTTGATGGTTGCGACGGATTGCCGCCCGGGCTGGCAATGCATGGAGCGGAATGCCACGCATTGACAGCAGGACATAGTGCTGGGACGCTGGAGGCAGCAGTAGTCCACAAGAGGGCGCCGGCGGTGCCGCTGAGACACCCCTGCACATCATGCGACTGGCTTGGAGGACTTATCAATGTCGCTGACAGGAGGGTAGGGTGCGCCCACGGGGTCCGTACCTTGCATGCCCGCTATAATCTTCGGGACCTGGTCCAGTGGCGGGTTGAGGATGTAGGTGACGTCCAGCTGCAAAACCAGGACACTTCTGCTCGAAACCAGAGACAGTGGCAGCAGGTGATGCGGGTGCGTGCTGGTTCATGGCGCTGTGCTCTGCGCCGCATGCCATGTCAGTCGGGAAGGGATGGGAACACATTGGAACCAGAGCAGCAGCCCACCAAGCCATCGTCGATCTGAGCCTCTGGGCACAGCACCACTCCGCCACCTGCCTACAAAGCGTCAACCAGCGCTGAGTAGCTTCTTCCTGACGTTGTTTCTTGCCATGCCACATGCCACATGACTGGAAGACTACACGTTTGATGATCCAGCCCAGGACATGCACGCGTCTCACCTGCCGCGCGTTGCCCACAGCCAGCACAAGCAGTTTTCCTGCGCCACCATATGAACACATCGCCGAGCATTCCCCGGATGCCACTCTGGTTAACTGACTGTGGGGGCACGCAGTCAACAGGCTTGCAGATCTGTATAGCCTGCAGCACAGGCTGGGGGCAATTGGTAGGTGGCGGCACGCGCGCACCGTCAAACTCGGCAACCTCCTTGCCGGCCTTGTGCGCCATACGGATGCTGTCGTGCTTGATGTCGTGGAGCGACACCCATGCGTCATCGTGCTTCACCAGCGCATCCAGCGGCATTTTGGCGTGCGCGTCCCTGCAGACGCAGGCAAGATGTCGGCATAGCGACCGCTTCTGCATCGCTTGTGTCAGGAGCGGGGCACATAGCATTTCGCACTCCTAGCGCCTGCTTTCGCTGCTGTCTTTCACGCCTCAGTTTACCAGGTCCCAATGCAGTCTGCACACAGTGGCAGAATCGCAGATTCCCAGCAGCTGGACCAAGTGCAAGCAAGAGCGCATTCGTTTGTGCGGCGCATGGGCTCACTTTGCAGACATCTTCTGCGGCGAGGTGAGGCCGGTCAGGATGTAGGCTGCGCCGCCGATCGAGTCCTTCAGGCCGGTATCCGTGCTCTCCGTGATCTCGGCGCCGAAGCCGCCCGTCGCCACGTTGACAAACACCTGGTTGGCACATCGCGGTCCACCGTGTCAGCAGGTCTCATGCGCATCCAGGCTGCACGCCTGAGACGGACGCAGAGCTGGCAAACAAGCCTGTGCAGATCAACAAGTAGATCTGCTAGACCTCCGGTTTTATGCAATGCTGGGGAAGGCAGGTGAGGCTTCATACCTCGTCATTGACCATGCCAATGTCGATCGGGGAGGCGGTATTGCTTGCTGCCAGCTGCATCGCCTCGAATGCATCCTGCAACAACACATGAGACTTGCGAGGCGCGTCCCGCACCATGACGGCCAATCGTGGTGTTAGTCCACAACCACACATCGTAAATGTAGCTTCAGTGTGTCCAATCACGTTGGTGTAGCATGTCGTGACACAGCGATTGGGAGAGTGACGATGCCTCTGGAATGCCGAGGCCGGTGGCAAAGTCGTTGGCCGTCCCGAGCGGGATGACTGCCATGCGCGTGTTTTCAGGAGCGTCCGCCCTCACCAGAGCGCCCGCCACCTGGTTGACCGAGCCATCACCGCCTGCGCCAGAACCCGGACTTGGCAACTCGCCGTACACAGCACGACAAGATGTGTATTGAATGCAGTGAAACGTGTGGCTGCCAGATGCAGGAAATTCGCTCAGCTGACCTGCCGCGACGATGGTGTGGACGTCGGCTTTGAGAGCCTCCGCGATGTATCGGTCCACATCCTCTGGCTCCCACGTAACGCGCACCTGTCCAGCAGAAGCGCAAATCACTGAGTGGCACTGCTGGTCGAAGTGATCGGATTGCGCCGACATGCATGTGCGTTTTGGCGCTGACATGGCGCTAAGTGGAAGTGCACTCACCTCGACGGTGTGCCCGTCCTCCCGCAGCTTCATGACGCCCTCCCGCAAGCCCTCGTCGCCGGCCTTCTTGCCTGCACACAGCGATGCCATCGCATCAATTGGTCAGCAGCGGCGGTCAGCCAGCTGGCGCAGCGGTGATGCTGTGGGCATGGTGTCAACCAAAGCCGCCAAGATATCAAATACTACGCACCATTGGCGATGACAAAGAGTTTGCGCTTGCCGGTACTGCCGTTGGCGCCGTTGCCCTTCTGACCCGACATGATGCCGAATGGAGCAGTAGAGCCGTGCCAACAAGAGCAGCAGCAGGAGGCTGCGGGACCTCGAACAGCTGCCACAGTTGGCAGGCAAGCCAATGGAATTTGCTGTGGTCAGCTGTGGTGCAATCTGTTCTAGGTGCAAAGGGGAGAAAGGTGGCCAGCAGAGCACACAGGGGGAGCTGCCGAGTAGCTGGTGTCTCATGGAAGTGCAGCGGAGCAACTGCTTTCTCCCTTCCCTTTACACCCTGTACGACCTTCTGTGCTGAGCAGAAGGTACCGACGACTTCCTTATTTCTTCAAAGGCATCCTGAGCGATCAAACATTGTCATCATGCGGCGGCGGGCTGCGCCGCCCCGGGCTCAGCAGCTCGGAGTTCTCGGCAAAGGCGCCGTGCTGCGGCAAACACAAGACTGCGACTCAGAACAGCTTGTCAGCGTTTCCAGCAAGACAGCTGAGCACATGCTGCTCGAGAACTGTTGGAAACAAGATTTACTCTGTGGCAAACTCGCCTGCACTGCCTCGTCCAGCTTGTAGCCCAGAAGGTCCTTCCGCGTCACCATGCCTTTCACGCGGTTGTACCTACGAAACATGCAAACCACATTCAGGGCTGCGCCGCAGGTTTCTTGTCAAGAGACAGGCGCTGCAGGTCCATCCATGCTGCCAGCATGACACAGAAGTGGGGCGCTGGCAGCATCGTCCTGATGCATTCGCATACTCGCCTGTCGACGACGGTTACGTGCCGAAGGCCCAGCGTGCGCAGCAGGATGTACGTCCGCTCGGCGCTGAAGCCCTCGTCGACGGTGATCGCGCTCGTGTTGATGTACCTGCAGGTATGCACAGCTGTGGGGTCAGTCCATCATGATGGCTGAGGGACAGATGTAGGACCAGGCGGCTGTGTGGGAAGGCGATTGCATGCTTTTGCGCGTTGCTGGTTGCCTGTTGCCGATTGCCAATGACGATTTGGAACGGCATTGTGCGACTCACGGGCGCAGGTCCAGAAGGCCGTTCGCTGAGGCGCTGCTGTGGTCGTCGCTGTGGTCGCCATTGTCGCTCGACTGCGGCAGGGCGAAGACTGGGTTTAGGCTGATGCTCGCAACCGAGGGCATCGGCACACAATCTGGCGCATTTGGCTGAGGTGCCCGGCTGAAGTGGCAACACGAAAGACCACAGGTGCCTGTAGAACCTCTGCCTGCTGCGCACTGGAGTGCCATTTGAAACTGTACAAAACGAAATCTGAAACATGGGCAGGGTGTGCGCCTGCAGGACCGCCATCTGCTGCTCGCTGATGACGCGCTGGGCAGCGGCGGACACGTAGCGACGGTTGAGGTCCGAGTAGGACAGTGCCCCGCCGTCCACGCCGCCGCGCCCCAGCGCCTGCCGCAGCAGCACCATCAGGTGGTCCCGCACCACCAGCCCCACAAACACCTGCGCCGGCAAACAATGGTGTCAAGCTATGATGTCACCTCTCGAGCTGAGCGCAGAGGCAGTGCCAACACTTGATCTGCAGTCCTTTTTCCAGTATCCATTTGGAGCTGTAAGACATTGCGTTTCAGGTTCCATGCTGGCAAACAAGGACGCGGCGCAGGAGCTAATGGCATTTTGCTCAAGCGTAGAGCGGGGCGCCTGCCTGGCCGTTCTTGGTGTCCCTGACCACAGGGAAGCCGTTGTGCGTCGTGTTGCGCAGCGCCCAGCGCAGATCCTTCAGCTGCATTGACTCCTGCCGGCACACCAATGCGCATTGCCGTCAGTGGTGGCAGCACATTGCGCGCCGTTCATCCGATTTCAGCTTCACCAACCTGACGTTCCATTGCCTAGACCCAGGTTTAGTGGCGTTGGCTCACTGCAAGCCAGCATACAGTGGGGTGTGAAGGGTTGCGCACCTGGAACGTGACCACTGGCGAGTGCATCACGTGGGACACCGGCAGCAGATCCAGGCTGATCTTGGCTATGGGCTCCTCTGGCAGGTACGGAATGGCCTGCGAGATGCGTTCCCAGAAGTCGACTCAAATTGAAGAGTTGTTTCTGTGTAGTTTGTAGAGTGTTGGGTTTTGGGTTCTCGGCAATGTAGTTCCCTCAAAAGGCAACAGCAGCACAAAGCCGGCGCCAAGCGTCTGTGCAGGTCAAGCACGCCGGGCAGCACACCTTCACGTGGAGCTGCCCATGGTACAGACTGTGCGTGGCCGCGTCCGCCACCCACTTGGCCACCATGATGGCCACAAGCACGGGCAGCAGCATCCGCACATCGTTGGACATCTGGAGCAAAAGGTCGGCGAACATTGATTGCTGCTTTGGCTGCCGGCAGAGAGCAAGCCTGGCGCTGCACGGCTGGGTGGCACAGCTCAGGCGTGAAAGGCAGTCAAAACAAGGCGCATGTCCACCGGCGGAGCTGCTGGTGGACAAGGCGCAGGTCTGCTTGCGGGACTGTCTGGCCACCTACCTCCATCATGATGACTGCCAAAGCGATGGTGAGCCGCGTGGTGCCGCCCATGAAGGCGCCCGCGCCAAACAGCGCAAACACGCCCGGGTCGATCCACGCCCAGGGGCTGGGGGGCAGGAAAATGCGTGCCGACCTGCACCACAGCGTTACCAAGGAGTTTGGAAAAAGTTCTGGTGCGTCGCAGGGCGGGAAACAAGCAGAGGATGCGCAAAGCACCATACTGACGCGAAGCACACTGGTACCAAGAGCAAGCCGCACCCGGCTCCCTCATGTGCCGCAGCGATGTCCAGCGTGATCAACCCCATGATGCGCCCTGCGGGCCGGGACAGCACATCATAGTTGTGAGCCTCCTTGGCCGGTTTACAAGCACACAAACACATGGGGAAGGTTGGCAAGACTGGTCACGCAATGCATCGACATTGGCCAGCCCAGGACCCAACCCTGAAGTGCAGTGGAGCTCACCCACGAGACACCCGATGAGCAGCATGGGCACGAACAGGCCGGTGGACAGGGCGCTGCCGGCGATGACCGCCGCGCCGCAGAAATAGAACACCAGCATGAGCAGCAGCGGCGTGTAGCCAAACTCGCGGTGCGTGCCCCGCGATAGCAGGTGCCTGATCGCGTCTTCGCCTGCGAGTGCAACGCCCAATGCCCTTTGGCGACTGGTCTGATCGGCCTGATCGATGCAGAGCATGGCAAGGGTTGCAGAACAGCTGCACAACAAGGGCAATGCGCTGGGGGTAGTTGGTCCCGCGCACCTGGCACGTCCATGAGCACCGCGAGCGGGTTGTAAGGCTGGATGGGTCCGAGGCCCCGCATGGTGCCGCACGTCCAGTGCTCCAGCCCGCGCTCGGCCGTCCGCTGAGACGTGTCCGGCGAGGTGCCGTTCACGCAAACCGGCTCAATGATGCCCTGTGGTCATGGTTTGTAGGTTTCAGGGTAACAGAGCAAGAAGTAATAGAGTAAGAAGTCTGCTGCTCCAGTGCACTGCTGCTCTGAGCATGGTGTCCGTCAAACAACGCCATATGAGCAGCGGTGCCCGCTTGGTAGGCAGCTCCGTCTCGCATCAGGGACAGCGCTCCAAGGGACAGCGCTCCCTTGGATGGCATGGGCAGCAGGCACCTCCGCAATTGCCGCACCTGCTGGTTGACGCAGTCGGGCTTCTGGCAGCTGAACAGTAGCGGCAGCAGCATGCCGGCGGACACGAACAGGACCGTGAACAGCAGCGGCTCCAGCATCCGCCGCTGGCGGTCCACCTGCAGGAAACGACACATTTATCTGATCAAAGGCCATTCTCATTAAGTACTCAGATAGTACCGCCACACAAGTCAGCTGCTGCAGTCCCAAGCACATTGGCGCAAGTGCAGATCCGAGCCCGAGAGCATCCGGAATGACGGATGTGCATTCACGAGCCGCGCAGCTCACCCCGATGTACTTCTGCCGCAGCCGTGACACCCTCAGGTTGAGCATCGTGAAGACGATGCTCAGCCCGCCGCACGCCAGCCCGATGGCGGCTGCCGGTATGATGGACACGATGTGGTTGGAGAGGACGGTCTGAACCTGTGACAGGATGAAAAGCCTGTGAGCACTCTTCTCGAAGGCCCATCACCACCTAGATGGCGAAGGATCCCCTGCGGCACGATACTGACAGAGTGCTACAGACATGCCTGCTGAGGTCCATGCTGCGACTGGCGTTGAAATTGACACAGGGTGGATACTTGCCTCGTAGAACACCGTTGATGCGTCGCCGTCAAACAGGCCAAATTGCCCTGTTGGAATTGGAAGGTGATCTCTTAGCAACCAATGCATGTTGCATGGGTGCCAAGCTCAGCTGAACAGCTTTCCATATGTATTTCACGCTTCTACTGCACGCTTCTACTGCACAATTGGTTGCGCTCACCCCCGGACAGAAGGGTCTGCGCAGATCGGAGGGTGTTGAGCATCAGCACAGACACCATGCAGCCTGCAAGAGCGCAAGGTAGATGTCAGTGTGCACAGGATGAAACGACGGCTCAGATCATGCAGCCATGCAAATTGCACCACGGGTGCGGGCTGGGCACTCACCAAAGAATATGAGCCACCCCAGGCTCGTCGAGAAGAAGCTCGCCACCTCCTCGAAAGCAAACAGCAGGCCGCCAATCGGCGCGCTGAAAGCGACGGCGACGCCAATCGCAGATCCTGGGGTGCAGGCCAATCCAACATAGATCAAAGCGGAGAGTTGATCGAAGATGCTGTGCGGACGGGGAGCTGGCCGTGCAAGCAACATCAAATGCGTAATGGCTGTACCTGCCGTGACGAAGTCGCGCTGGTCCTTAGGGTTCTGGAAGCGCGTGAACAGGCCCGTGCTGAAGTTCATCGTGGTGGAGTGGCCCTGGCTGAGTGCCGACCCGATCTGCACTTACGGCACCACATGCTCAGAGGTCAGAGTGGGACCCTGCAGCTGCCGGCTGCAATTGCATGGCGTCCGCAAACAGGCAAAAGTCACTAGTTGTGCACATCAACGCACCAGAGCGCCAATGTGGATCATGGGACCCTCCGGGCCGACTGGCAGCCCCGCACCCACGGCGCACACGCACGAGATGAACTTGACAACCAGCGTCTTCACGTTGAAGATCTTGGGCACGTGGCAGCCATTGAGGTACGCCTGAAGGGAGCATCAAGGGGCTCATAGCCGTCTCATGGCACGCAAATGGTGTGCAGGGCGCAGGGCTATGACAGCGAAGGTCGTCTCACCATGACTTCAGCAACGCCCGCCCCTGCAGCAGAGAACTGTGCAACCGTCAGGATCATGCCGTAGAAGATTCATAGGGTGCAGAGTGCGATATGACGCTTTCAGTACATGCGGCTGCTGGCCTCGCAGCATTGCGGAGGCGGCAGACCTGATGCGGCCGGCGCGATCTCCACGACTGTCCAGGTGGCGACACCCACGAGCAGGGTACTGAATGCCATGTTGAACATCCAGGCGACAGTGAGCCTGTGTCACGCAAATTGGACACCATTCAGGTTCTCCCAGTGGCGGCCTTGCGGCAGCTATCAAGAGAAGCGCAAGCTGCAGACGGTCTTGTCCAAGCGCGCCACGTCACAACAGATGCAGAGCAGCTGCAGCTGCAGAGAACAGGTGGCGCGCACCCTGCATGGCTGACGAGCCAGTACATGCACTCGAACTTGATGCTGCTGAAGATGCTGATGAACAGGAACAACAGGTAGCCGATCAGGCCGACCGTCGCCCCGATCGACGCCATCATGAACCATCTGTCCCACGCCCGCCTGTGTCAGGGAGCCGTGACCTTCGTCATTATTCATTAACCTCCTGCAGCTCTTGAAAAGAAAAGGCAATGCAATGTGGCCTGTATTCTGTAGAGCTGCATCTGGGCCCGACTGCATTCAGGGTCTGGCACAAGACAGGAGGAGCATTGCTGGGACCGACCTGTGGGGCTGCCCCTGCAGCCACTGCCGGTAGACCTTGCTGTTGGGCGGCAGGTAGTCGATGCTCTCCGTGAGATTCAGCCGCTGCCTCTCTGCAGACATTGTGTACCAGGGGTAGGTCGATCTGGTGTCGCCGCAAGATCCAACAGTAGTCCACAGCAGCCAATGATGTGTAAAAAGGCACAGGCCAGCCAAAGTGCTCAAATTACAAGGCCATGTGCCTCACCTGCCGCGGTGTACGTGTGATTGACGTGCGCTGACTCGAAGTCGTGCAATTGCTGCACATCAGCACGCGCACAACTCAGCATTGGCATTTGAGCTCAGCAGTGGATGTGCGGCTTGAACCCACACGGCTGGACAGGCTTTGCAGCGCAGCAGCAGCACGACGGGTCAGTTGTTCTGCGCCCACTTGCGCTGAAGCCGAGTGTGAGAGGGTGTGGCCGAAGCTCGCGGGCCCAAAGGTGGAGCGTCCGCTGAGGCTGGAGCGATCCGACGGCGACGCCGGGAAAGGCTCATCCTCGTCGTCGTCCAGCGTGAACGGCTGGTTGTCCTCTGGGCTCCACAGGTCGCTGCCATTTGCTGCAGCACGCGGCATTTTCGGCAGTTGAATGTGCGGGCGTCAGGCGCTGGGCTGGCGGCAACACATTGCACATGACTGTGCATAAGTGACAGCACACTACCAAGGCAGTCAGAAACGCAACACCAGACACCGGCAGGCGAGGCAGTCTGGCAGCTATGGGCAGTCGTAGGTGCGGTGCGGCAGAGGCATGCCTGGCAGCCTGTTGGGGGGAGCAGCGAGCGGCAGGAGTGGAGCCGCGGAATCCTTGGGACCTTCTGCCATGCGGAGTTAGGCTACTGAGTCACAGAAAAGACCATGCGGGACTCCCAGCAGCGCGTCAGAGGCGAACACGCCACTGCCTGCAATGGCTGGCAGCCGCAGCCAGTCAGGCAGCCTTCGATGCCAATGCCGACTGGGCGCAAATTGAAATTGTGATATGCTGGGATTGCTGCTGGTGACGACTGCGGCGCTGGGGCCGGGTTTGGTGTGATGCACCTGTTGTGAATCGCACGTGCAGGTTGGTCAAGCAAGTCCGCTTTGTCAAAGCGCCGTTCCGCTTCGTCACAGGCCAAGGCTGCAACAGAAGTGCAATAGTGCAATTGAGAAGTGCGTTGTGGCATGAGGAGGCTCAAGTTGACAGCTCATGCGAGGCCAAGACGTTCCGGAACTATTTTTGTGCCAGAAGTGAGTTTGCACATACACTGTTGCAGCTCGGCCTTGCAGCCAAGCTGGAGACTGTCTTCCTACATTGACGGTACACCATACGCAAATCAGAGTTGGTTCAGCAAAAAGTAGATCCCATCTGCATTGGTACGCCTTGACAGCACCGCTTGCCTCAAACAGAAAGTATCTAAATCACGAGACACATCAGGTGTTTCCGTGCTCTAGGAAAGCAACCTGAAGTCCTGAGGAATCCAGCTTGGGCTGGAGTTTCAGAGCGCCAACATGGCCGACGGCACAGACGGGGAGACAACATACGAGCCGACACTGCAGTCTTTGCTGGACAAGAGCTACAAGTGGATATTCGTCGGCGGCAAGGTCAGTGACATGTGCTGGTGCTTCGTCGGCGAGGCGCCTCGTGATTCGCCTTTGCGGCTGCGACTGTGGCTGCTGCGGCAGTCGCAGCCGCAAAGGCGAATCACAAGGCCATGCCTTCCCTAATCCGCCTGTGCACTGTGCCAATGATGACGACAGGATGCTGCAGTCGTGCTAATGGCGGTGACGCAAGATTCGGTTCCGTTTTCCTGAGCAGGGCGGCGTGGGGAAGACGACCACCGCGTGCTCTGTGGCGCTGCAGCTGGCTGCTGTGCGGCCCAATGTGCTGCTGATTTCCACAGACCCAGCGCACAATCTCAGCGACGCGTTCCGGCAGAAATTCAGTGCCACGCCGACGCTCGTCGACGGGTTCTCAAACCTGTATGCCATGGTGAGGCGCATCGGCCGTCCAGCTGCCAACCATGGCTTTGGTGCATGAGGATGGGGAAGGACTGGGCTGTGTGGCATGATGCACCATGCAGCGCACATAGCAGCCGAGACCCTTGGTTTTCCCGCACAATCATGATCCCGCATGGCGATGATACTACCGCAAGCTGATCGTCGCTTGTGTGCCGGTGACTTGGGCAGGAGGTGGACCCTAATCCACAAACAGGCGAGCTGGCGAGGCTGGAGGGTGAGGGCGGCATGCTGTCGGAGCTTGCGGGCGCCATCCCCGGTATTGACGAGGCCATGAGCTTCGCTGAGGTCTTGAAACAGGTGCGTCAAGCGGATTTTTTGAGCACCTTCTTGACTCCTCCCAAGCGTGCATTTGTTTGACAAAAACGCATTGTCCGGATGCCCGTCCCTGCGCTGACGCGCAAGCCATTTCGCTGCCAAAACGCAGGTCCAGAGCATGGACTACAGCTGCGTGGTGTTTGACACTGCGCCGACGGGGCACACGCTGCGGCTGCTGCAGTTTCCCGCCACGCTGGACAAGGCGCTGGGCAAGCTGGCCAGCATGCGCGGCGCTCTTGGCGGCATGCTCGGCACCGTCGCGCAGATGATGGGCGGCCCCGCCGGCCTGGACAGTGCCGATGGTCTCATGGGCAAGCTCGACCAGCTGAAGGTGGGCGGCCCACTCTGTTTGGCGCTGCCGCGGGCTTTTGGCGTGAGGAACGGGGCAGGGAAGCATATCCCCTGGGCGGAGGCCTGGGACACTGCGCCGCTGCTCCTCAGGGCCCAAGGGCCAGAGCCTGTGCCCCCGATCTGCTGCTGCACTGCCAGGGGCTCGGCTGCACGGTCTTCCAGCCAGCACTTCGCAGATTCCTGTCCCGCCTTCTGACGCTGGTCTATGTCTCAAGAGGAGGGCTGCGCATCGCTGGAGACAGATGTCCAGCTCCTACGAGCGTGAACAGCAGCGTCATGATGTTGTGTTGTCGCACTTATGACTGGAGTCGGCGCTGCGCAGGCGGTGGTGGAGGAGGTGAATAGGCAGTTCCGGGACCCGGAGATGACGACCTTCGTGTGCGTGTGCATCCCCGAGTTCCTGTCGCTGTACGAGACGGAGCGCCTGGTGCAGGTAAGTAATACGTTTGTTTTTTCTATCAAAGTCTATCGTGCAGGATGAATCTGCCGCAGTGCATGCCATATCAAAGATAAGATATTTGGTAAAAGTTGTGTTTCATTCATGTTGACGCGCGACGCAAGGGCCCCCGCCCAGGCTCGACGAGGCGCACTCCAGCCTGAGAGCTGCCATTCCTTTCAATGGTGCAGGAGCTCACAAAGTTTGAGATCGACACCCAGCACATCGTCATCAACCAGATACTCTGGCCGGAGTCAGGCAAGCTTGCTGCGGGCTGCTGTGAGCTGTCAGGATGATGTGGTGTTGCTTGCCCATGCGCTGCATCTGGCCCAGGCTATAATGGCGTTTCACTGATCCTTTGTTCCCTACGGCGGTGCAGCGTCTTCGTCCAGGCTCCTACGGGCGCGGATCAAGATGCAGGTGCGCCTGCGCTGCAGGAATCAATGTTCGGCTCCAGTGCCATTGGCGCCCGATCGCCGTGCTGGCGACGATGCTTGTCTGTGCTGTGCTCAGTGCGGTGATCCTCACTCCGCCATGGCCGCTGCACAAGCATGTGCCTCTTGCTGTTGGCCCACCCTGTCTGCGCTGCACAGGAGAAGTACCTCCGTCAGTACGACGACTTGTACGAGGTGAGTCATTCCGCACTGCAGCCAATTCTGCGCCACGTTCAATCAAAAGAACCTGTGACAGAATGCTGCAGTCCCCCCGATACATTCTGAGGAGCCTCGAAGGTGAACTGCGAATGTGACTGCAGGACTTTCACATCGTGAAGCTGCCACTGACGGAGGAGGAAATCCGGGGCACGCCTGCGCTCCGAGAATTCTCGCAGTGGCTCCTGACGCCGTACACTGCGCCTCCACAGTCGGACGAGCAGTCCAGGTGAGGCAGCAGCATGGCTGTGGTTGCGCGCTCAGCTGCTAGTGTTGCTCGTAGTGCTCTTGCATAAACTTATCAAACGGTCGCTTTCTGCACTTTCATGCAGGGTGAGCGAGCTGGAAGAGGAGCTGGACCATTTGAAGAAGCACTGTGCCGCGCTGGAGGAGCAGCTGTGCACACGGCGATGAGCGCAGGCCGCCATGCTGTGGCCAGCGGATAGGTGCCGAGGGAGGCAGGCAGCTAGCAATTTTGTGCAGCATGACGTTGTGCAGCGCCTAGCAGCAGTTTTGACATGCCAGAGTTGTCCTCGCATTTGTTTGATTGGTCAGACCCGGTGGCAGGGGGTTGCTGCAGCCTCGAATTGCAATCGCCACCGGCGGAGGATCGCCACGAGCAGTCCCAACTGAATGTCCTCAAAGTTGCAGCTTGTGCTTTGAGTGTGAAGCTGCACAGAGAATGCAGGAGAAGGCCAGGCTGGCCACCTGAGGAAGTTATGGTGACAGCGGCGGAAGCAGGTTCTTCCTGTGGCCTCCTAAGGCCTCTGCAAATGCTAACCTGCGCCACATTGACGATTTGCACTTTGTTTTCGTCTGCGCACTGCGCACGGGCTCCGACCAGCCACCGATTGGGACTGCAATCGCGACATTGATTCAGAATTCACCTGCAACAGGTGCCGACAGCTTGGCGTGTGAGCCGATCCGCGAGGCCCTGCAACGCAGCGAAGATCTGGAAGCTTCAAGTGTAGCAGCAACAGTTACGCAAGTTGCGGTGGTCACGACACGAGTGTTGAATAATCCTGGTCTCGAACTAGAATCTGCAGGTGCAGACTTGCATCCTTGCCTCCTTCAGCACGCTGTCTTTTGTCTTTGAATACGCCTCGGATCCACATCGTTGTATGCGTACGTCAGAAGTTGATGTTGGTGTGCACCACACTGCGAGACGCGTCCGTTGACGTGTCCCCACATCCTCGTCAGGAGGCATTGAGCTTAGCGGACTTCGAGGGTCGCCGAGCACAACTTCCACAGGCGTTTGTCAGCATGGCGGCGATGGCGTCGAGCATGCCGCCCATCCCGCAGCCCGGCGCGGCAGCCACGGTGGCAACGCCAGTCACAGCTGCGCAGCCAGCGACATCGGCTCAGCACTCGGCGCAGCAGCCGCGCCAGCCCAACGGGACGGCGGCGGCAGCCACTCCTGCAAACCAGGCGCAGCCGAGCATACTGGACTCGGTGCCAGACGCCTTTGCCAACCACAGCGGCAGCCCCGCGCTGCAGCAGATGAGCCACCTCGCGGTGTACCTGCAGGACTGTGACGACGAGGCGCGAAAAGCAGAAATGATACAGGCGAGTGGTGATACACACATGTGTTTGTTTGCGAGAAAGCGGCACACCAAGGATTCATGCTTCCAACACTGAACTCGGATGTGACCGTATGGACACACAAATGTGTGATCCAGTACAACATGCTGAGTCGTGTGGGCGTGTCGACCTTTGTTACCTAGCAGCTGGGTTGCTGCCTGCAGTGTTTGCAGGCACTGCCGCACCAGACGCTCATGCATGCCGCACAGAACCTAAAGAAGCGCGCATTCTGGCTCAATGCCGAGGAGGCATGCGAGTTTGAGGTGAGCATCACAAGGTTGCGGCAAATTTCATGTTGGAGCCATGCTGCCAACTGCCTTCACTCCGAGGCCTGGTTCCAATTCTGACTCAATCTCACTGTCTGCAGCGGGCGAGCGAGCTTAAGGTGCTCATGCAGCCAATGGAATCTTCAGATCAAACGTCTGCAGAAACGCCGAGCAAGTGAATACTGTGGGTGGCAGAATGACCAGGCTGCCATCCTTGGTCCTTCCTGTACACACCTATATGATGCTCGACAGATAACTGAAAGCTTGCCTTGAACCGCTGTGTTGTCGCACAAGTTGCAAAGCAGTCCCATCTTCACTGCTCATTTGGACAAGTCTGTTGACAGCATTAAAGCAGCAAAAATCCTCAAACAAACAATCAAAGACACAATGAAACCAGATTCAACGTCGAGATATGCGTAGCCGCAGCTGAATGGATACCCTCCTCAAAATTCATCTCAATCATCCCAGGTGGTCCCTGGCGGCCGCGCTTGCTTTTGTGACTGGCGGATATACAAAGCGATTGGTACCGCAGCCACAACACCGATGATGTAGCCAATCGCTGCGCATATGGCAGAGCTGACTGGCCACACCTGCAAACACGATATTCACTTGTCAGTGTGAGAAAGCAGATTCCTCAGCATGTCGCGTTCAGATTGTGCGGGAAGGTCCAGAGGTTCAGCTGCACACCTGCCACTGCGTCCCCCAGTCCAGAGGCGCCCTGTGCAGAGCACGTTCATCGTTAAGTTTCTGCTTCACTTGCAGCATGTTCGCCTCATTGCGAGTGCCACAGACTGAGCAGCTGGCTGGCGAAGGTAGATAAGAACAGCGACTCACGGGAACGCGCCAAACCAGGTGGCAATTATGGCTGCAAACGCCGGGATGGCCGCGCTCAGCTCGTCCGTGCCGCTGGGCTGCCAGTGCGCAAACACGTACTGCCATCGGGTGCCCTCCAGGGCGATGTTTGCTGCCAACGGCACTGCCTGCACGTCGGTGACATCATCTCTCAGCGGCAGCTGCGCATCGGCTGCACATGCAATCCCATGCTGGGTGTCTCTTGTCGTATAATCGAAGCGCACAGCAATCATTCCTTGCACATGCAAGCCCTGTTGATAAACAGAATGTGGGAAATATGCCAACTCACCACGAAGCTGGACATGAGCGCCGCCCAGTGCAGAGTGGCATAGCCCTGCTCGCTGAAGCTGACACCGCACAGGATGGCCGCCCAGAAGAAGGCGACGAGGCCCAGCAGCCCGCAGATGCCGACGGCTGCCAGCCGCTTTCGCAGGGAGCTCCCGAACGGCGGCCCCTCGTGGACCGCCGAGCCAACGGCGTGGATGGCCACCGTTGCCGGAACGAACCACACCTGTACGCGTTAAAGGAGCTGGAGGTCATTTGTCAATGCATGGACCTGCATCAGTTTCTATTAGGCTAGAACGATGGATACAAATCTTACGAGGAAGGTGCGAATGCCAGGCTTGAGGTCGTCTGCTGTCGCATGCCGCGACGCCGCCGGCATGTGGGACCATGCAAAAGCGACGGCAGCCAGCAGCAGCAGCTGCCGCAGCAGCAGCTGGCCCAGGCTGAGTGAAAGAGGGTGCTGCCGCGCTCCGAGACGGAGCCTGTGATGCCTCCGAGGCATTGTCGTGCAAAGCGAGCTTTCGGAGACTGTTTTCGAGACTCAAAAACTTGTTGTTCTGCACCTCAGGCAGGGGCAGAATATGTCTTGCCAGCAAGTTGCACAGTAAAGAACAGCCGAGCGTTTTAAGCTGCGAATAACGGGAATGCTGCAGCAAGGCACAGCGAAGTTGCGGCCCTCGACCTGCCCCTGTGAGTTAGTCATCTTTTGTGCCATGCTGCGCGCCCAACTCGCGTTACGTCTGCTTACTGAGTGTGCATAGCGATGCTTGTGCAGTTGGAAAGGCTGCTGGAGTGGCGGGCGGCATTTCAGCACGATCAAAAGGGCACTAGCAGTGGCAACCGATCATCATGGTTGCGCTGCTGCAGGTTTTTCCAAAGTATTGCATGGCAATAGAAATACCTTTTGAAGGGATGCATGCCTGTGCATTTTGGGTCGGTTAAGTTGCAGCGGTGCAATTGCATTCATGACACTGCGATTGGGCACACTCTGCTGACGCCATTGTGTGTCTGTGTTGCAGGACTTGGCCGTGCTGTACGCTAGCATACCATTTCAATGGAAGCTGATAGCCCATTGCCTGGTGAGTCTACCATGCAGTCATGCAAGCGACAGCGTTGCGGCTGCATGACGGCAGGATTTAGACCTAGATGCGGCAGAGTTGGCGCTGACGGCCAGTCTGCGTGCAGGTGGTGTCGTCCTGGTTGCAGATGAACAAGGACAAATTCCTTCTCAGCTACTGGGTGAGTTGTGGCACCATGCACGCGATGCTGACCGCAGCATTACCGTCTGTTCTTGCTCATAAATTGCCAATGCCATGCCCTCACAGACGGGCCTGCTGGGTGCATTTGGCGGCGGCATCCTCAGCGCGCTGGTGCTGCTGTCGCCGCAGCGCGCTGGCGTCGCCCTGTTTGAGGTGAGTCGATGGAATCATCCACATGCTATGTCGTGCTCAAAACCCAGTGTGGCGACATGCAAGATCATCCATGTGCAGGTCGCAGCAACCGTGTCTGTGTTCAGGCGCAAGCTACATATGCCCCCGCAGGACAACAGTATGGGCATCACGTGGACGCTGTGCTGGTGGGGCATGAACTACTCACCCGGGGACGTCGTGAACAGGGTGCACAGCCTGCTGCCGGTCCGCATGGTCACCAAGGTGAGCGGCTCCCGTGTCATGCTGCCTGGGTACACCATGGCACTGCCCTCGACTGAATCCGCAGAGGAGATTGAACGCACAGTGTTGGCCATGCTCCCCATCTAAAACTGCACGACACTGGCCCACAGATCTGCACGAACATGCTGCGGAACCTCTGTTCGAGTGCACAGTGCCGGTCATGCTCAATATGTCGAAGGGCACGACTCTTGCCTGCAGATCTGCATGAACATGCTGCGGGCGGGGATCATCGCGAACCGGGTAGACATCTCGGAGCAGATGTTTCCGGGCGTCCTCGCGGCGGCGCTGTTCATCGGCACCGTAGCCGCATCAGGCGGAAAACTTCTGGTGGACCTAATCCGGCACCTCACTGGCGAGCTCAAAGGTCAGTCGGCTTGCGCAACACCAAGTTGCGGGCGACTGAGCACATCCCATGTCAGCATCCTGTGGCTGTCTGCAAATCAAGCCTGCAGTGCACACTGCCAGTGGCCACTGCGGTGATGATGTGTGATGATGTTTCTTCACGACTGAAGCGTTCAACACCGACTTGCGCAGGCGCGTCCGAGGTTACTGAGCCCGGCTTCCCGCTGCGCACGGGGTTTTTCGGGTCTCTGCTGTACTGGCTGACAGTGTACTCCTTCGGAGTGCTGAAGCCGCTCGAGGGCGCAGCGCTCGTGACAACGATATTCATATTGCACGGCGTTGCCGCGGACTTGACCGGGCAGCCCATCGACTTCACATACCCGCTGGCATTGATGCTTCACCGCGTCACCGGCGTGCCGATGCCCGGGCAGCCGCCCAAGCGGCGAGCGGTGACGCCCAGCAAAAAGACCAAGTGACATGCACACTAGTACCTATTGGTATTCTTTCATGCGCGTACAGATGCTTGTAATCGGATCGGGTCCTTCAGTTCTGACGCGTCTCTCTATCTGTAACAAGCCGCCAGACTCTCGTTGTCCGCATCACGGCGGTTCACTTGTCACCGTCTCCGCCTTCCACTCGAGAAGGGCGTCCATCAGCTTCTGACCCTGCTCAGCGCTGCCGCGTACCAAGCACTGATGGTCTTTCAGGATTTTTGCGAGCCTCATCTTATCTGGCCCTACGTTTGCCTCCTGCAGTGAGCACAGCAGCGTGATTTTCGAACTCGGCATGCCAGTGTCATGTGCATGTCTTATACACCTGCGTGCACATGTGCAGATAGAAGCGCACGAAGATCGGCACGGCTGACCCACCATCCAGGCTCGCACAGCTCTCGATTTACGTTCCCGGAGTTCTGCCTCTGTGACGTCTTTCTCCTGGTAGTGCAGCTCCTGGCGTGAGCAAGCAGCGTACGGGGTAAAGGTCCGGTGACACGGATTCTCACCATGCGGCAGTCCCTATGCAGATGCATGCTTCAACCTGTCCTGCCTCTGCAGGCCCGCTGGAGAACGTGGCAGTGCCGGCGCCGCATGTGTCCACGGCTGCAGCCCTGCGATTGGGAACAGGCAAGGCTCTGCATACGTGAGCAACTGTGCACAAACGACGTGAATGACGACAAAAACTGCCAATGCGGACCTTGCACAGTCAGCTGGAAGGCGACATGGTGGCGTGGCCAAACTCTGCAAGCTTGCCGCAAGCAAGCGTGCACGCGCTGCGCTGAGCATCTTGATGTGTGTCTGAATGTCCGTTGAGCGATGGCAAGTGTGCTGCACAATCGCAGGCAAAGCAAAGTGCAGCACACTCGCTCGAGAGCGGCCTCCTTTCACTCCCTTTCAAATGAACGCCTTTCCGAAAAAGGTTGGAGATCCTGGTCCACGTGGTCCGCAGGCGTCACGTGCTGAGCTTCAAGATTGCTGTTGAACAGCCTGCAAGCTTTGTGCAGAGCAGATCGAGTATTGCTCACGACCTACGGACCCCAACATAAAGTGTTATCGTGCCTCGCGGGCCGCTGCGAGCTCGAACTGTGGTGAACTCGCCTCTAGGTCTCGCAGGTCATGTGCAATTGAGTGTGCAGTTGCCTGTATCAGGTGCGATATCCGCAATTCAACGACTGAAGCTCTTACTGCGACAAGGGTGTTGCCGCACTGCTCACTTAGGTGCCAACATCACGACACTGTCAGAGCGCCGGGCTGCCTGCGACGGCGTGATGCTGTCGCCCCGCACATGCCGAAAGCATCCATCTTCGATTGCCGTCCACGTGAGACGTGGATGTCTTGGGACTGGCAGGCAGGCGGCATGGGCATCGGCGGTGACGCGGCTGCGGCGGCCGCGGTAGCAGAGGGCGAGGGGGAGGATACAATGCTGCAGCAGGACAGTGGCGAGTCGCCCGAGCTGGACGATCGCGAGTCCATCGACGTGGGCGCCGACACAAAGTTGCCGCTGCTGCAGCATCCGCGGAGGGAAGCGCACGCCGAGGCGACGCAGGCGGAGATGCTGACCGGCCTGTCGCCGCTGCAGCAGGCTAGTCTCTTGCTGCCGCCCCACTCAGATGTTTCCGTGCGCACGCCACAGCCCAAGTAGATTGCACGTTGGGCTCCCTGTGTTACATCGGCCTGTATGGCGCACCGCTTCTTGCATTCGCTGACCTCAGCAGCTGGTGGTCCGTCATCAGTTCGTGTGCACCTGTCCATTGGTGAGCATACATGGTCGGGTTTATCTGACCGCATCATTTCGTGTGGTGGCTGCAGGGCACACTTGGCATTCCGGGGGCCTTGCCTGCGCGGCCCAGCATCTTTGCGGCCGCCACAGGCGGCAGCGACAGCAGCCCCTCCTCGCCAGAAGGCTCGGTCCGCAAGGTGCGAGCCCAGGCATTGCTTGAGTCCGCCCCATTAGTGTGGACGAGGTTGAACCGCAGGCAATGCAGTGTGTCTGGGCTGGTTGCTGCTTGCATCCCACACCCCGCATTGTCCCAGTGCTCAGACATGTCATCTCAGCAGTCCTCTAGTACGTGCGAGTTGCCAAGTGCGGCACCTGTGAATGTTTCCCTTGTTTTGAGACTGCAAATGCTGATCCACAGATTGTCCCAATCTGAAACAGGGCGGCGCCTACAGGGCGGCGGTGCTGGCGCACAAGGCGTCGCTGCAGAAGGGGCAGCCAAAGGCGGAGCGGCAGCAGTCCGGCAGCCTGGGGAGCATCCCCAGCCTGCATGCGCTGCACGAGCACGAGGAGGAAGACGGCGACGAAGACGACAACGAAGGTGCGCCGGGAATCATGCAGCTTACATCGCTGCGCTCTATTGGGCCTGCGACAATTGATTGTCGCAGTTCATTTGCTCAGTGCACTCATGATATGCGCCATGACATTGCGATGAGGTATGTGTGCGGCTGGTCGCCTTGCAGTAGAGCTGATGCCTCGTCATGATGTCGACCGCAGCGAACAACGTGAACACCTGGTCGGCGGGCGACAGCCGGCGGACGCAGAACAGCAAAGGCCGGCGCGTCGCCTGGTCGGCGCTGCGGCCGCAGCGGCAGAGCGCCAGCCAGCCGGCAACGCCCAGCTCGCCCGGCACGCCGTCTGCCGGCGGCGCCACCTCAGACAGCGAGGATGACCGCCGCAACTCCAATTCTAACGCCAGCAGCCTCACCTCCAAGCTCGGCGGATCAAAGTGCGAGATTGCGGACTTTCCCATCTGCGCCGCTTTTTCATTTGCGCCGCTATTTCGTCTGCGCCGCTGTCTCAATGTGTGTTCTGGATTAAGACAAGCATTATTTGACTTGCTGGTCGTCAGCTTCTTGCTGCGCAGCCTGAGGGCATGTGCAGCGCCACAAAGCAGTTGGACAGTGCACTTATGCACAACACAAGCGCTGCTTCGATAACCTGCAGGGCCTGGAAGCATGCGGCCATGCTGGCGTCCAAGGGCAAGCTGAAGCTGAGCCAGACCATCAGCGGCACCCAAGACAGCGGCGAGGATGCCAGCAAAATCGAGAAGAGCTTCCACGGCGGCAATGCAAACGGCGTGCAGGTGAAGAATTTGCCCAAGAAATTGCCCAAAAGTATTGCAGTGCGGCCGATGGGGCTGAAGCGACTGAATTGATGGTCAAGTCTACGCCCAAAGTCGTATGCACAGTGCGACCTTTGAGGCCCTCAGCCGTTGGAAATCATCCGCTCGTGACTGCACCTGGACAGCGAACCGAAACAGTTTTCTGGCAGCTGCATGCACCGATTCCTGGCGCGCAGGACTCGGTCAGCAGCCGCCGGCAGGCAAGCGAAACCGGCGGCAGCAAGTTCTTCGAGATCGCAAAGCAGGCCGCGAAGGAAAGCGGCGGCGACTTCAACAACACGTACACCCGCTCGACGACGCTGCTGGAGATGTCGCAGCGGTCTACGGCTTCCCGCACCATCCCCAAAGTCCACGGCGAGGTGCGGGCCGCCAGAGTGTGCATGTCGGCTCGATGTGTCTGACCTTGCTTTTCGAGAAGCAGAGGCTGCTCTGCCGGCGTGGCGTGCATGTGCACCCGCCCGGCCGAGGCGCTACACATGCACGCCACATCCGTCTCCAAGGCCGGCGACACGCCTTGACACGCCCCACGACACCTGCGCCTCTTCGATCAAGCAGGCAAGGCATCATTGCAGAGGTGCCCTGACACAAGTTGCGACTGTGGGTGCCGTCGCAGTGGAGAAAGGTGGACGAGAAAGGGCGTAAGGTCAAGACGCAGGAGGTGCTGGACATGCCGCCCTGGACCATCCACCCCTTCAACCCCTACTACAGGTGCGAAACACTACCGGCTGAAAGCGTCTGTTTACTGCGTTTTGTGCCTTTACGTTTCGTGGTTCTTGGGCGGCACCAGCGGCATAACAATTGACATTTTGCGCCTCGCACCTCCGCCAGCCAATGTGCCCCTTTGTTGCCACACACACACGCGCGAGCCGGATTCGCTCACAGGCGATTGATACCGCGGCCACAGCGGAGATACGTTGTTCGCCTGCACACTGACCATGTGGATGCGTCCTGTCATGCAGGGTCTTCCTGATGGTCACGGTGTTCTGGGCAGCCCTGACGGGCTTTGTCACGCCCTGGTGCGCACCTTGCGGCCCTTGATCTCTGGCCACTCCCCCTGAACTCTTTTGGTCGCTGTGAGCATGTGCCCCACACACTCGGAGCTGAACCCAACAAAACAGTCTTGTGCTGAATCACCTGTCCGCTGTGCCGCCAGGGTGGTGGCGTTCCAGTCGGCACCGGGCCTGTGCCCCTACAAAGACTTCCCTGCGTTCTTCGAGTACCTCGCGGCTATGGTGCGCACACAAGCCCGCTTTGCAGCCTTGTCGCTTACGTGGCCACCCGTTATAATGGGTTCTCAGCTGCGGGTGCCACGCCACGGCCTCCTGCCTCGTCCCGTCTGCATCCACTGCATCGCATGTATGCACCCCCTTGCCAGCCCCGGGCTGGGATGCCGCGGGCACCCCCCTGCCTGCAGCGGCAGCAGCAGCAGCAGCCGCTCTGTGTCAGCGGCGTTGCAGGCGCGCTGTGCTGTGGGAAAGGCAGGGTTCTAAAGGAATGCGATGGAGACCTTGTTTTGCTCAGGTGTTCGCGACGGACATCACGCTGTCCTTCTTCACGGCCTACTACGACCAGGAGGTCCTCATCACGGACCACAAGATGATCGCCAAACACTACCTCAAGTGCGTCCGCCCCACTGGCATTGCTGGCGTTGCAGTGGAGGACAGACCGCCTTTGCTTCACCTGTCTGCGCCGCTCATCATTCGGGCAGCGCTTGTCGGGATGCAGCCGAAGTTCAGTCACAGGTCAGCCGCTGCGCAATGTACACGTGGCTTGTTTGAAATGCGCTTGTGACGCTGTGGAACATTCTCCTTTGCGACAGGTTCCGCTTCTGGGTGGACATCATCGCGTGGTTCCCCTTCGACTACATCATCGTCGAGGCCACCTGGCCGCCGTGCTACACGTCCAACGCCGCGCGCTACGTGTCGCTGCTCAAGCTGCTCCGCTGCGTGCGCCGATTTGACGCCTGCACGCTATCTGAAGCATGTTGCACAGCGCTTGTCCCAGTCTCTGTCTCCAGTTGATGCTTGGATTGACGTCACGCCGCCGCTTTGGCTCATGCCGCGCGGCAGGCCGTGCCTGTCAGCTGCCAGGGCCTGTGCTTTCATGACGTCGGCATCTGCCACATACAATTTAGGGATGCAGCAGGCTATGAAAAGAGAGGATCATTGAAAGGCTTCATGTGTCGGTGCCGCAGCTGCGTATGTACCGCGTGCTGCTGTTCTTTCGGGTGCTGGAGTACAACCTGGTGGTGTCGCTCTTCTGGACGACGATGGTCCGCAACTTCGTCTACATCATCTACAGCTGCCACTGGGCAGGTGCGCTGCACTTCCCTGGCCTGCAACTTCTCCAGCCACAATGGTTTTTCCGCCTCCTGACCTGCAGCTGTGCAGAGAGAAGTCCCAGAGAGTTTGGCCTCTTCATGAATCTCTTGCATCACATCGTGTCAGTCCCTGCTTCTGGTGCCAGTGGGCTGGGGCTTCCTGCGAGCTAGCCGTAATGGCTGCGATCGAATTTGGGGATATAAAGCATGCCGGTAGCTTTGCTGTCGCATACACTCGCCGGCGGAAGCGCTGCACCACATTGCGACCTCAACCGCTGCTGCTGCTGGTGTGCAGGCTGCGGCTACTACTTCATTGCACGCCAAGAGGGCCTGACAGGGGGCACCTGGCTCGGAATGTACCCGGACTTGCTCACAGCCTGGCCAAACAAATTCGACAGGTGAGCGCTGTCTCACGGGACTGGTGGCGGTCGTGCTGTCACAACCTCTGGATATTGCGCAGTGTGCTGCGTGACCTTAATGAAATCTCTGACCACTCATGGTGTCGGTAATTTCAAGGTCACATGAGCAGACGATACTGCCTTGGCATGCAGGTATGTGTTCTCACTTTACTGGGCGGTCACCACCGTCGCAACCGTCGGGTGAGTCGCCGCAGCGAGTGCTGGCTGCATGTGAAGCACAACGGTGGTGTGTTGAGCACAAAGCATCTTCAAGTTTTCCTGGAAGTCAGTTGTTCATAAGGGAGCTCGCACCAAAGAGATTGGCTGGCGCAGGTACGGCGATTTCCATGCCGCGTCCATGCCGGAGGCCATCTTCAACCTCATCTTCATGCTGTTCACCATCGGTGGGTTCTTTGTTGATGCGGTCGCTTTCGAATCCACCACCTCACCGGGCACAGCAATTACCTACATAATCTTGTCTCAATGAGCTGTTGAATTGTGGCGACAGCGGCGTCGCATTAGCAGAGTGTCACTAGGTAGAGGCATCCGAGTAGAGGTTTGCTGCAGCGCAGCTTGATGAATGCTGAACCGGCCAACGGACGGTCCTTGACGTTGCTTGCAGGCTTCAACGCGTACATTGTCGGTACCATCACCCTCGTGGTCATGAAGGGTGACGAGCGGACGGGGCACTACCGTCAGCGCGCCAGCAACTTGAAACAGTACAGCAAAGTCAACAGCATCCCGAAGGTGTGCTGATGCACGCCCTGGCTTTCTAAGGTTCGTTTCAGCGGTGGTGCTCAATGCGCCGTGTGCGCACATCACTCCAGGTGATATGGCAAAACCATTCAGTTCCAACAGCTTCCTGACGAAGATTTCTCGTTTGTCCTGCAGAACCTGCAGCAGAGCATGCAGGAGCATCTGAGGTGCACAGTACTTCAAAAGGGGAAGTCGAGAGGCACAGCCGCCACCTGCCTGTTTGATTTGCGTGCGCTGAGGCTTAAACCAGACCTGTTGACGGGACAAACCCCACTGAACGCAGGCTGCACTTCAATAATGAGGAGGCCTCCGACGAGCAGGCGCGCTCGCCACCTCACTGTCAGCTTTCCGCCACACAGTACAAGTATGTTGCTAGGCTGTGCAAGACAGAGATGGATCTGCATTAGGATGGCAGTTCGCTGCCGCCCTTCGACCAACAGCGGCATTGACGAGGCGCAACTCCGACTCTTCCTGATGCGCATGCACAGGTGCTGAGCATCTACCCATCCACCATCCGGCGGCGTATCCTGCGGCATCTGTACCTGCAGGAGCTGCGCAAGTGAGACACTGCCATGGCATGCATGCGAGCAGCGAAATTCGAGCGAGCAAGCAATACTGTGGCCGTCTGCAGCACTCTCTCCCTGTCACCTGCAGTGGGCTCTGAACCAGTTCCAATGTGCCTCCGCTGGCTCTGACACTTGTTGGCTGGTCTAACTGCAGGTGCTACCTGTTCAAGGACTGCAAAACCCGCTACATGGACGCACTGCTGAGCGTCGCCCGCGTGGAGCTGTTCATGCCCGGGGTGCGCTTCGTGTCGCTGGTCATCACCCTTCTTTTGACGCTGGCTACGCCAGGTCACCTCCCTCGAGCCACGAGCCCTGCCGAGACATGATCAGTCCCACATGCATTGTCTCTGTTGAGCACCACCACCGAGCACCATCCTCGTCTATCATCTATGGCTGCGCCGCGCATCTGTCAGCAGCGCATCTGTCAGCAAACTTCTGCCATATGAGAACTCAGACTTGACAATGTCAATGAAACCTCTGCAGGTGGAGATTCTGGCGGAGGGGGACCACGTCAACGAGCTCATGATCGTGGTGGGCGGCCTGGTGGAAGTCGTACGCCCAGCGGAAAGCGTGTCGGCCGGCGGCGGCAATGGCGGCGGCGGCCTCGGAGGCGGGAAGGAGAACGACAGCGTGCACGGCGGCAGCGTGCACGAAGGCTCCATTGGCGGCGGCAGCTATGGCGGCGGCATGAGCGTCCACCTGGGCAGCAGGTAGGCGCGCTGGGATTTAGGGTTTCTGTGATCAGATAAGCGCCCAGCGGCCCCTGACTTGGCGCTTGCCTCTCTAGGGCTTCCATAGTATAGAGCTGGCGCGGGCAGCATGTATTCGTCCTTATCAGCCGGGAACAGTGGTGTCAACTATGCTTGTTGGTGGCGCAGGAGCATCCTGGGGGACGGCGAGGCCGTCGCGGAGGTGGCCTTCTTCACGGAGATCGTGCAGATGGAGTCGGTCCGCAGCATCACCGTCGCTAAGGTGCCTCTTCTAGAGTCCTTCTCCATCTCCAAAGCTCATGATCTCGGGCTCTGCGCTGTGCCTGCCTTGGCGCATGATCGACTGCTTCCAGACATCGCTTCGCAGAGCGTGCACACAGGCGTTGTCACACAGCGTGCACACAGTTGCGCGACGCCGACACTGAAAGCCGCACACCTGCAGGTGCTGGCTATATCGCGGTCGCACTACACGGGCGTCTGCAATACCTATCCCATCGGCGCGCGCACCACCCTGGAGAATCTGGGCGAGCAGACCGAGCAGGCGCGTGCCTGATGCTGGGTTCACAGCATGCGCACGCCGCCCCGTGTGTCGCACTTGGTTCAGCAATCTCTGATGCGCGGAAGGCAAAGTTTGCACTTCTGCCGACAGGCGACCCGATGCCTTATTGTGTGTGTCGTCACGACATTGAGAAAGGGCATCCGGCAGCTGCTGTTGCGGCGGCTGCGGTTGCCATGGGGTCAGTCGCGCCTTCGGACAGAGCCAGCGCCTAACTGATTGGTTTCCGCATTGCCGTCACCAGGACATGGAGCGCGCATTCAACAGCATGGGCGCGCGCAAGCTGCTGGACAGCCTGCCCAGCACGCTGAGCTTCAAATGGGGCTCTGCGGAGGGCAAACCGGAGGACAGCACCTTCGCCGTCCGCCCTGAGCTGGCGCACGACAGCATGGTGCGGGATTTGCGCGGGCGCAACTGCACATGGCATCATGCAGGCAACGGTCTGTTTGTATGGATGTATGGAGCTGGCATGCCTGCCATGAGTAGAGAGGTCCTCATGCAAAGGGATGCGCTGCTGGGAGTCACCCACAGCGCGACAGCAGCATGCGTCTGTGACTGCTGTCAGCAAGACACAAGCCATGGCATACGAATGGTCCAGCAGAACGGACCCTCAATCCATGCCAGAACCATGTGCGCAGCCACGACGAGCAGCTGGCGACGAGCACCTGCAGCTCTTGACACTCTTTTGTGTTCTTACCACGTAGACGCTCACCCGCAATGCCCTGTCGGAGTCGGGCCTCACGCCTCAGCAGGAGCAGGTGCAGTCACCTTCTGGTGTCGCCGCCTGATGGCGGCATCAGGAGCAACTGACCACCGCTCTGAGGACGCGTTGCCTGTCCATTACCTGTAGCTGTGAAACCCATGAAGATGAAATCGGCCTCGGCTTCCATGCATTCTCACTTCCATCACCGCCTGAACTGCTGCCTGACCGGCGTTTGTGACCGTTGCTAGAAATCTGACCTTTCTGGCGAGCGCAGGCGGTGGGCAACATGCTGCGTGTGCGCACGCTGGTGCTGCAGCACATCGCCAAGCAGGACGAAGAGAAGACCACCGACTTCCTGTGCGATACCTTTCAGACCATTTTTGCGCTGGCCTACAAGTCCTTGCAGTGGTGCTGCACTGATGCGCGAGCTGTGCGATCGTCCTCTATTCGTTCCTTGCTTGATTGCCTTCTTTTCCTCTTGCTTCGAAGCCCTGCTGCAATCGCGCAGGTACGCCGCCAGCAAGGGCGACAACAGCAAGGTGCGGCAGATGCTGCGGCAGGGCTTTGCCGTGGACAGCTCGGACTACGATGGCCGCACCGCGCTCATGCTGGCGTCGGCCAAGGGCCATGCGGAGGTCCTCAACTCCCTGCTGGCAGCCGGCTGCGACCCCCAGGTCAGTCCCACAGCACGCAGTCCATTCGACACCTAACAACATGCAGTTCTCTAGACACCTTGAAACCTCAGTCTGGCCAAGGGCCATGCCGAGGTGCTCAACTCTTGGCTGGCCGCCGGCGGCGACCCCCAGGTCAAACACCCTGGAAGCTCACCTAAAAGCTGAAAGCTGAAATCTAAAAGCCTTGCAGCCCTGCATTGGTTCGCGACAGATGCACTCGGAGGGGCGCCCGCCTGCCTGTCGGCACACCAGCACTGGGTCGTGAGGGTGAGAGAACAGCGCAGTGCATATGGACAGGCTAGCATGTGCGGCGGAACAACACCATGCTGCACACATGGCGTCAACCACTCAGCATGCATTACGCTGTCTGTCTAACACGTTGCAGGAGTTTGGAAGAATGGATATGCTCTGCACATGCGCTCAGCCGCTGCTCAGCCGCTGCTCCACCTCGCTGCTGATTGGGCCATTTATCCTGCTTCCTGCAGCTGGAGGATAATTTGAACGGCACTGCGCTGCACGAGGCCTGCAAATCGGGGCACGACGAAATCATCACGCTGCTGAAGGAGCATGGCGCCGAGTGCGCTCTCCTCCTCTCGATTGCTCGTCAGCACTTGTTGGTTTGACTGTGAGACTGTTGCATGGGACCTGCCATGCACTGCTCTTGGACCCTCAGTGCGTGCATGCGCTGTTGTGTAAAGCATGTTGTGCGACTGCCCTTGTATGCGCCAGTGACTTGAACACAGCTGGACGGGCGAGTAAACAGCTCAGACGTTGGAAACTCGTTTGCTGCGGTTAGACGATTGAAACCCATCTGCTGCGGGTGGTATGAAACCCTTATCAAACAAGTGCGACGATATTTGACTCGAAACTATCTTATGTCCTCATTGCAGGCTGCGCATGGGGCGCATTGACACCGCCAGCGAGCTGTGCACGCTGGTGTTCAGCGGCAACCTGCCGCTGCTCAAGCGCTACCTGCAGGCCGGCATCGAGGTGTGGCGCCGTGGAGGCACAGCCGAGGCTTCAAGCGCATAGAAGTCCGATCCAGAAAGTTCTGCTCCAAGTGCCGCGTCAAACCTGGCTGCAGCTGTGCAGCTGGCTGCGACCCGGGAGTGCCCCCTGGCCTCTCCATGCGGAGCTTGTTGGCCGCGGTCTGGTTGCAAGTATCGACAGATATGAAGAAGGCATGCCCTTGGGGGCGTCGCTCATCAAGTGCTTGATGTTCGCTTCATACCTTTGCACAGGTCGACTCGGCAGACTACGACAACCGAACCGCGCTGCACGTCGCCGCCTGCGAGAGCAACCTGTCCGCGGTGCGTCTGCTTGCTCTTCCGATCCTAGACTGCCCCGCAATTGGGCAGGTCCCGCTGTGGGGTGCATTGGGGAAACGGCAAACTCAAAGCACAGGGAGCACAGTACAGCTTGTGATCCGCTGGCTGCCGCACGCTGCGCCTCAAAATCCATGAGGATCTCTCAAGTATCTCTGAAAACACCACAGGTCAAGCTGCTGGTGGAGGAGGGGCTGGCGGACGTGTGGGTGCGCGACCGCTGGGGCAACACCGCGCACGACGAGGCCAAGCGTGTGGGGGCACGCTACGTCGCCCGCTACCTCAAGGCCAAGATGGACGAGATGCCCGAGCCGGACAGCGCCCCGCAGCACCAGAGCTGACGCCGCGGCGGAGGAAACTACAGTTTCAACCGGCCCGCGGCGGGTCCGGCGGCCGGCCCACCTGACAGCTGCGGCGGTGTTGCCTGCCGCACTTGGATCGCCGCCTTGCGGCTCGGTCGGACAGGCTGTCCGTAGCAATTGCCGGCACTGGCGCGTTGGGAACACCAAAACTTTGAAACGATGAAGCCGGGGGATGCCACCTTCACCATGTTTCCGCGGCAGCCTGCACGCGTTTGCTGCAGAGCTGCCGTGACCCCTGCTGTTGGATCTCATTTTTTGACTCTGGTACGGGTCATGGGGCGCGTGGGTGCTCAGTTTGGGGCTGCAGCTGCGCAAGGCGCAGCACCTTGTGGGCGTGCCTCGTCCGTGCAGCATTTAATGGCACACAGCTTGAACGTTTCCAGTGCACAGCAAGCATTTGCACCGTGCTTGGGCATCCGAAGTGCAGTCGGTGTGCGCATTCATTGCAGTGCGGAGTTGTACTCGATGTTTGACGATCGTTCGTTTATTGTCCATTTACTTGTTAAGTTGCGTGTTGCTGTTTAGTTGCCCGCCTGCAAATGCCTTATCGGATCATTGCTGTAATGCTTCCACATCCTGCAACAGCTCGCTCCCTGTCCACCTAAGAATGTACAAAGCGGCTTTTGACTGAGAGATGAACTGCATCGTCAAGGCTCAATCTGCAAGCTCGCTGATGTCACTGCTGCTTGCTCGCTTCTGTCGCCGGCGGCACCACCGGCCGGGTGGCGGGAGGCTGCCCTGCTGTCGTCTGCCGCTTCCGAGACCCAAGGCCCCAGCTCCTGCCGGCGGCGCCGCCCGGCGGTGCGTCATCGGCTGGCAGCACCGACGACCCACCCGCTGCCGCCAGCCCCGTGGCCGGACCCACCACGCCCGCCAGAAACTGGGCGTTGCGCGGCTGCCGGTGCAGAAAATCCGCCAGGAACGCCGCCGCGGCGGAGGCCGGCAGGAACAGCAGCGGCCCGATGACCGGCAGCTTCATGAGCAGCAGCTGGGGCGCCAGGAAAACGAAAATGGCGACCTCGTTAGACCTGCAATAAAAAATTAAGATATTCAGCGGCTATCCGTGAGTCCGCGCCTGTGTTGTCACACAGCTGGCAATGTGCAGTGGCCTGCTGGTGCCAGCTGGTGTGAGCCCAGTGCACAAGACACAGTCACAGATGTTGTTGATGCTGGCAACATACCTGAACCACTCGTCGCGCTGCGGCCCGGGCACGGCGTGCGAGATGTAGTCGCTCAGCAGCTCCGAGCCAGTCACGTGGCTGCAGCCATTGCACACTAGCCATCAGGATCTGAACAAGACTTTTGTCGCCGCTTTCACACCGCTGCCTTCACTCACTGTTTGTGATTGTATCTGCAAGACCCATGGTGCTGGCTGTGGTGCCCACCGCCAGGCTGGCCAGGCAACAACCAGTAGCAGTCATTTGTGCATCTGTCACGCCGACCACGCAAAAACCTTGCTGTTGGGCTGGTGGCCAACAGTTCAGACACTGCGCACCTGGCACGCCAGAGCTGCAGGAAGTCGAGGGCCCAGGGCGCGACGGCGGGGATGAGGCCCAGCGCCGCCAGAATGAAAGCGCGCTCGGTGCCCAGCAGCCGCTCCCCCGACCCAAATAGCATCTGCGCAGTGTGGTTGAGTGAGCACCTTTGTTGTGCCGCTGGCACACCAAAATGCAGAGAAGATGCAGCCTGGCGATGTGGAGCCTTTGTTGGGCGGAAAGCCCGGCTGTGCAGGCACGCGAGCTGTATGCCCGAGTAGTAGCATGGCGCTGCCTCTCTCACCACCGGCGCAACGAACCAGCCCATGAGAGGTGTGCGCCGCCCAATGGTTGACAGCAGTGACAGCACCATCAGGCGGCCGATCTGCATTTCGGAACCACACTAGCAGTCAAAGTCCTGCAACAGGCGAGGCGAGGTGCAGTCCGGCAGCAGCTGACTGAAGCACGGACGTCGCACGATAGAACATGGCATGACATTCGCTACAGACACACCTTATACGTGAGCGGCTTGGACTCCGCCTGCTCGCCAACTTTGCGCGGTTTCGGCAGCGTGGGCGTCGTCTCGATCTGCGTCACCGGCATCAGGAGTTGCGCACCCGATGTTGCTCTGAGGGGCACAGCTCTGTCGCACTTGAACAAGGGCATCAGCCATGAAGCACGTGCATCTGCCAAGGGCGCACCTGTTGTGCCAGGGGTGGGTTCACATCCCGCAGCGTGTGGATGAAGCACTTGAAGCTGCGCGAGCAGCGCGACCAGGTAAGCCCACAGTCAGCAGCATCCATCCCCATCTCTCCTCGCATGTGCTGTACGCAGTCTAGCGATGCATCCTCGGCAAAGCCGTAAGCTGCAGCAGCAGGACGTGGCATTCCAGGCGAACAGCGGCTGGCCAGACCGAAGGCGCACATGGGCTTGTGCAGCCAGGAGCGCAGCAGCAGCATCAGCAGCAGCGCGGTGGAGGCGACCAGGTCGGCGAGCGCTGCGTGGCCCCACTCCGCCGACTTGCCCCGCGATGCGCCCACCTGGCGGCACAACAGCGAGCTGTCGGCAACGTGCTGGCCTGCTTCCTCAGAAATTCAGGGGTTGCAACATCAGCCGGGAAGGGCTGTGTCCCTGGGAAGATACTTCTCGACAACCTGCGAGGGATGTGTTATGACCCCTGCGCAGCCACGACCCGGTCACCTGGCCGCACGCGTGCAGCAGGTGAGATAGCTTTTGTAACTCACCAGAAGGCCTACGGCCTGGATGGGCACCAGCAGCAGGCGGCCCAGCAGGTACACCAGCAGGAGCGTCGCCAAGATTGGGGTGCCGCTCCTGCGGCACACGGACACCGCATGCACTTTCTAGGTGCGGCAATGCAGTGGGCGATGCGGAAGCAGATGGGATGTGATCCCAGATCGTGAAGATCAGATGTCTGGCCACCAACAAAATTTAATGCGATCCCCGCGCCTTCAGCTTTTGCAAGCAGACCCACTTGACGAATTTGTCGATGACGTATGGGGACTTGACTGCCGTTGCGAAGCCCTTGACAGATGCGGCAAGCGCCTGCGCCGCAGTCCTGGGGTCCAGCTCGTGTGGCGCTGGCTTGCGCAGCGCGCGGTGCTTGATCAGGTAGATGTACATGCCGTGCAGCCGGATCCAGAGGTCTTGGGCGATGTTATCGGCACCGCCGCCGCGAGTTGAGTGCCGGGCGGGAGCCTGCTGCGGGGTGGGTCATGAATCATTCACCGCAGGGTGCGACTTCTCCGGTGATGCAATATAAGATACTTACAGCGTGAGATCTCCGTCATACAATACGTCCTTGTTCTATGGTCCTCATGCACGCAGGGGGAGTGCCGCAAGCGAGCCGCAGATGCGACTTGCCTGTGGCTGGTCGCCGATTGCCATTGTGTCCTGTAACGTCATAGATACTAGAGAAATTTTACGAGGTGACCAAGACTGCGCAGGCCTGCATCAAAGGCGTTTCGGGGTGTGCAGATCGCTTGGGATCCGCCGCGCAGCTGGTGTGGCAAACGTCTGCGTCGCGCAGGTCTGACGCATAAACGAGCGCACAGGTTCCGGAGGACTCGTTTCGCAAATCAACCAGATGTGGAAATGAACCAAGAAGTGAAATGCTCGTGCTGGGAACTCTGGTGGAAAACTTTTCTCCCACCAAAAGCCCACCCTGTGGCTGAAACTGTGTGCGCAGCGACAAGAGCGCCAACGTACCAAGTTACGTTGCACACATGCCAATTGATTGACGGATTTCCTTACAGAGGCTCACAACTCTCGTTTGGAAGCAAGGTGCATGGAATGCTTCATGTGGCATGTCGATAGAAAATTGTTCAACACGTGACCACGCATTCACCAACCGTGTCGCAGCATCTGCTCGCAACAGACGCAAAACCTCCAGCTGGATACAAGGAGGCTCGATCTGCATTCCCCTCAACCTAACAGCACGCCCTGCAGCATCCCGCCGCCGCGTGCTGAGAATCGCCCGGCTGCGGAGCCTGCCGCCATGGGCATGAGCGAGCCGGCGCCGCCGATCATCAGGGTGGGCCCTGCAGCAGCTCGGAAGCTTCTGATGATTCGTCCGAACTGATCCGAGCGGGTGTATGCGCCGCCAGAGCCACTCACGATTACCCCACTGCACTGCTGGATGCGGCATGCTGCACATCCGCCGCTGCACCATCGATCACCGCCCATTGGCTGTAGAGTCAGATCGTAGTACTTTACAGCGCATCGCGAATGGCTGAAATTGTGCAAATGCCATTCAGGATGTGGTGCTGCTGGGGGGTGGGCACCCGCACGTGGAGGTGCTGCGCCAGTTTGGCATGCGCCCTGTGCCGGGCGTGCGGTTCACGCTCATCGCCGCGAGCATCGCTACGCCCTACAGGTCAGCACCGCACGCACGCGTCTCTCGCCGCAGTCTTGGTGCATTGAGCACCAGCTGGCTTCGCCGAGGCAGAGCCTGCTCACGCACAGCCCCTGACCCACAACAGCATGGGCGCCGGCAACACTGGCAGCTGCTGATCGGTGACTGCGCCGGCTCCCCTGTAGCGGCATGCTGCCGGGCTACGTGGCGGGCTACTACAGCTACGAGGAGTGCCACGTGGACCTGTCGCTGCTGGCCGCTTTTGCGGGGGCGCGCCTTGTCATCGCCACCGCCACCGGCATTGACCCCCAGGTCTGATCACTGCTCATCATGGGCTTTGCCACTGTCTCCGCGCCTGGCAGTGCACGATGTCCCAACGTTCCTGGAGCAGCTGCTCCTGAGGCATCAGTGCCAGCTGCAGCAGCTGTTTTCTATGCATCGTCAGCGCGAGTGCTTCCAGTGGCACACTGGGTACCGTGCCGCCAGCTGGACGGACTCTGAAATATTCAAGTTTATTACAAATGTTGCTGCCTCCACTCGCCCCGCAGGCGAAAAGGGTGCTGCTGGAGGGCCGGCCGCCGATCGCGTATGATGTGCTGTCCGTCAATGTCGGCATCACGCCCGCTGCGACCGCTGTGCCGGGCGCGCTGCACTTTGCGACGCCCGTCAAGCCAATTGCAAGGTGGGATCGCTGCAGTGCCGCGCGTCGGTGATGTCTGCCGTGGACCACTTTTCTGGCGCAGCTTGCAGATATACCCTCCAAGCTGGCTCAGACATGACAAGACGAAGGCGCACGTGTCATCCCCATGACTCGTGGTAAGGAAAGCCTGACAGGGCGGGTCTGTGCATGTATGCAGGCTGGTGGAACGCTTCGAGGCAATGCTGGGGCAGGTGCTGGAGGCAAAATGCACCTCGCTGCGGGTGGCGGTGGTCGGCGGCGGCGCCGGCGGCGTGGAGCTCACGCTCGCGCTGGCGCACCGGCTGCAAAACGAGTTGGATGCTCGAGGGCGTCCAGCGGCCGGACGGCCAGCAATCTCGTGAGCGTTGGACATGATTAAATCCCAATAGTCTGCTTGATTTGGAAAAAGTGAATAGGAGAATAGGTTCCTGCCGGCGAGTGCGCCCCATCGCGCTGTCGCTGGCGCCTCTGTGAGCTGGAGCTCTCCTTCACGTTTGACCAGATCCCTCACCGCGCCAGCAGCTACCCGAGCCTCGATGCCGTCGCTCTCAACACGGCTCACCACCTTGGCTGCAGGCTGTACTCGCGGAGCAGGATCCTCAGTTCCCACCCGCCGGCGGCGCGGGCCGTCGCGCTGCGGGAGGCAGCGGCATTCGGCGTTTCAGTGCGGGAGCACGCGGTGGTGGACACAGTGGAGGCGGGGCGGCTGCTGCTGGCGGACGGTGGCGCCGCGGGCTTCGACGAGTGCCTGTGGTGCACGCAGGCGGCGCCCGCCGGCTGGGTCGGCGGCACCGGCCTGCCCACAGGTGCGGTAGGGGTATTGACTAGGGGGGTCTCTACTTTAATAAAAAACTGGTTAATAACCCTGAGCTGCAGCGCCCTCCCGAGATACCAATTCGAAGTGGGAGTCAGCATCCCGTGGCGCCGTCGTTTGCGGGGCCATGCATGTGCTCGATGTGTCCCGAGCACTCTTGGGGTGGGGCCCTCCATCCCGCAAACACACTTTTCCCGCGCACCGAGGTCACAAAAGAGCTGCAGAGGCGACATTCGCTGCTGCCGCCTGCTGCTCACACCTGGAGGCACCCACTTCAGAGTCACACGGGCTGTTTCTGTTCCCGTTGCAGATAGTGAAGGCTTCATCGCCATCGACGAGTTCCTGCGCTGCCAGGGCGGCCCGCACGACGTGTTTGCCGTCGGCGACGTGGCGTCTTCGGCGGTGGACCCGCGGCCCAAGGCCGGCGTGTTTGCTGTGCGCCAGGGCCCGGTGCTGGCGGAGAACCTGCGAAGGTACGGAATTGTGGAGCTTGTGTGACATGCCTCTGCGGCGCTCTTGTAGCTGTAAGTGTTGACCAGGTCGAGGAGGCTGATCCGAGAGCCCCGTTTCCGTGTGTAAGGCACACAGAATGTGCATGTTTGATTGGTGGATGTCCACTGTGTCTTGTGCAGGCTACTACTGGGGAAGCCGCTGCAGGCATTTGTGCCGCAGAAGACATTCTTGAGCCTCATCACCACCGGCCGGAAGCACGCCATCGCCAGCAAGGGCTGGCTGTGCTTCGAGGTACAGTATTCTCGAAAGCTTAAACTAATGCAGCTACAATAGCCACCTCGACTTGCAATCATCAGCAACGCAGGTGCTGATGCGGTGGTGCACATGCTCAGGCATTTTGCCCGGGAAATTGCCAACTGCTGACCTGGCAACAAAACTGTCAACCGTATGTGACACCTCAAAGAAGCTTGTTGTGTGCGCAGGCGGACTGGCTGTGGAGCCTGAAGGACTGGATCGACCACAAGTGGATGTCCAGGTACGGTGCCGGGCTGGCGGACATGCAGCAGCAGATGCGGCCGCCGGCCGCCGCCAGGGCAGCGGCGGAGCAGCGGGCCGCGGCAGCGGCCGCCGGCGACGGCGCCGCGGGCGTGCTCGCGGCAGCAACGATGCGCTGCGCCGGCTGCGCGTCCAAGGTGCCTCGTCCCTGTGCTCAACTGCTGTATCGGACTCTGAGTTGGTGCTCCGGGATTTTCGAGTATGCTCATGGCACTGCTGCGTGCCGCAACCACTGAGCAGAATCTCTGCTCAGAATCCAGGATCCAACCTGAGCACCAGCAGCGGCAAGCAACTGGAGGACATCTGTTCCACTCACCAAGCCAGATTTGCTGCCATTTATTGTCCACACGACATGTATTGTTACATAACAGGTGGGCGCCGGCGCCCTGGGCCGCGTGCTGCACCGCCTGCGGCACGATACATTCACCAACCCAGACGTGCTCGCCGGCCTGGACTCGCCAGACGACGCGGCGATCGTCGCGCCGCCGCCGCCGGGCCACGTCAGCATCCAAACGGTGAGTTCATTGAGTGACCAGCCAGAAACGTTTCTGCAGATCAAAGGTGACACAGGTCACAGTTGTCCTTACAACATCGTTCCGATCCTTGTGAATGTGACAGCCATTTCAGTCCAAGCCATTGTCAGACAAAACTGCAGAACTGATAACAGCTGGTGTGCGCAATGCCAGGTGGACTTTTTCCGGGCGTCAGTGTCCGACCCGTGGCTGTTTGGCCGCGTCGCAGCGGAGCACGCGCTGTCGGACTGCTGGGCCATGGGCGCCGCCCCGGCGACCGCGCTCGCCATCGCAGTGGTGCCCTACGCGGCCGAGGCGCAGGCGCGCCCTTCATCTGCCGCTGCACAGTCAGTCCAGAGCGCTGGAGGCACCATTTTGAGCAGATTTTGAGCGCAGATACTTGGGCGTAGATACTCAAATCGCGGTGTGCTTCTGCCACACTCAGTCCCTTCACGTGTCACAGCATCAAAAGCTGCATGGCGTGGCCTTCCTGGCCTCCGAGGGGCTCTCTGCTACTTCTCTTCAGGTATGAATCTTGCAGATGGAGGGGGAGCTGTTGCAGAGCGTGGCGGGCGCCGCCAGCCTGCCGCTCCACGCCTACTTCTGTTGACATCATTGCAGTACACTCAATCGTATCAAAATGCAATGCCGCCTGACCTTTCGCACAGACGGAGGAGGAGCTGTTCCAGATGATGGCGGGCGCCGCCAGCGTGCTGTCCGCGGCGCGGTGCGCGCTCGTGGGCGGCCACTCCTGCGAGGGCGCCGATGCCGCCCTCGGCTTCGCCGTCACAGGTGCGTCTGCGCGCCGCCTGCGCACACATCCGTCACCCATACACAGGAGGCCCTGTCCCAGAGGCCGCGTCCTCGCTTGACACACGCCTGTTGCTGAACGACTGGAGCTGGCTGCAGGCATGGCGCGCGAGGCGGAGCTTCTGCGGAAGGGCGGCCTGCGACCGGGGCAGGCGCTGCTGCTGACCAAGGCGCTCGGCACGGGCGCCATCTTTGCGGCGCACATGCGTCTCAAAGCCAAGGGCGCCTGGGTCGCTGGTGCGAGACCCAGCGAATTGTGCCATCGATCTGGCTGTTGCCGGTCCCGCGATTGCATATGTGAAAGCCCTCACAGCAGCACTGATTCACTCCATGCCAGCGTTTGTGCAGCATTCCGCCGGAATTCGACATATGCAAGCCGCTCTCGCCACTTTAAAGCGAACTGCCTGCCAACAAGTAAAGTAGTTCGAACGAACTTCCCTGTATGCAGGGGCGCTGGAATCGATGCAGCAGTCGAATGCGGGCGCGGCGGCGTGCCTGCGGCGACACGGCGCTACAGGGTGCACCGACGTCACCGGCTTCGGCCTGCTGGGCCACCTGGAGGAGATGACGCGCGCCTCGCAGGTCGCAAAACGAGATAAACATTATGTTGTTCATTGTGTGCTGGTTGAGCACCTGCACTCCTGAGCACTCGAAAGCTGCTGCATCATGCTGGCCGCCGCTTGGAGTGAACCCCGGCTGCCATATGTGGCGCCTCTCTTGTCCTGGCTCCCGCTGCTCAGTCACATGGTGCACAACGGCTGTCTATAGTTCAACACAGCTGTGTGACGCTTGAATCCAAAGCTTTTCTTGCGCTATGCACCAATTGTGCCGTGGAAGGAGAAAAATTTCGACTGCACCTGGGTCAATGTGGCTCTTGCCCTCCCCTTGTACGCAAGGAGTCGGTGTCATGCTGCGGGCAAACGTCATGAAGAAGCTGTTGTCCAGTTCTGGGCATGGAGCTGCGTGAGCACCCCGCGCCCGTTATCCTGCAGTCAGCGCCACGCTGCCGGCAGACGCAGTACTGGCGCAGCCGGGAGCCGAGTCAGGCATTCCTCAGAGTTTGTCTCCTGCACTTGTCAGTCTTGACCCGCTCGATGTCTGAACCCTTCATCAGCGCCACGCTGCGGGCGGGCGCGGTGCCGGCGCTGCCCATGCAGGTATTGACCTTGCCAATGACATACAGCACAATGCCATGGTTTTGCATTGTACAGGTCAGCGCCACGCTGCGGGCGGACGCGGTGCCGGCGCTGCGGGGCGCAGAGGCGGTGCTGGCGGCGGGCGTCGCCAGCTCCCTGGCGCCGCAGAATGCGCAGGCGGCGCGCGCCGTACGGGCCGCCGCCGCCGTGCGGAGCCACCCGAGCTGGCCGCTGCTGCTGGACCCGCAGACGGGTGCGCACGCGTCTTTGCTTGCGGCATGTGCACTTTGAATGCTTGATGCAAATGCAGGTTTACACGCAGCGCAACCAGCGCACGTTATTGCTCGAAAACAGATGCCCGATGCCAGCTGCCACCTTTGAAGTGCAGCCGCACAGCAGGTTCCCAGTTTGCGCCCGTCCGTACTAACAGAGGCCCCACGGCAGGCCGCGCGATTCATGGTAGTCTCGCACCTGTCCCAGGCGGCGGCCTGCTGGCGGGCGTGCCGGCAGACTGCGCCGGAGAGTGCCTGGACGAGCTGCGGTCGCTGGGCTACCTGCAGGCAGCCATCATCGGGCGGACGGCGCAGGGCCTGTCTGTTATCGACATCGAGTAGACGCGAGAGCGCAGCTTCCTGCCTCTGGCTGGACAGTGTCGCCGATCAGTCTGAGTGGGCTGGAACGTTGTGATTCTTCCTTCAGTTTTGTCAAACTGATGACTTGCATGTCAGGGCTGGGCGCATGTTTCAACCACGGATGCCACAGTTATCCTTGTTACATGTGAATGTTTTCGACAATGTAATTCTAATTACAATTCAGCCACAGTGGGACGAACTCCCTTGCATGCGGCAGCACATGTACACATCACTCCTGGTCCTCAACAACTCCTCACAGCTTTGCAATGACAAGCAAATATGATGCAAGATCTGAAACTCCCATCAGTCGCACATGAAATTTCTGGCAGCATCATCTCATCCGCAGCTCCGCATTCAACGCTCCCGACGCTCCAATCGGGACGCCGTATTACTTCGCCGCACCGCAGGCTTTCACAGCCTGCGGCACACCGCGGCGGGTAGGGCAGGTCCAGGGCAGCCGCAGCCGATCCCTCCAAGTTGCTCCGCCGGCGGCCGGCCGCCGCGCCCTCTACTGCTCGCAGGCGGCCATTCAAGCGGCCGGCAGCCGCAGCCGTGCCTTTTGCTGCTCCGTCGGCCGCTTGACGTCCCACGCCAGGCCGACCGCCTCCAGGGCGGCCACCAGGTAGTAGCTCGCGTCCACCTGCCACCACTCCAGACCGTGCGCCGCGCTCTCCTGGAATGCGTGGTGGTTGTTGTGCCACCCGTCCCCTGCGACAACGCTGGAGGCTCTGCCGTTTGAGAGTCGATCAATGAGACTGTCATCAGGAGCCGCTGTGCAGCCAGTGAGTGCATGACACGATGGCATCGTCCCGCTGCGGCTTGAGCCAAGGTTCAGCTGATCAACAGGTGCTGTTGAACAAAAAATCTGAGCGGCGGGCGTGCCCATGGCAGTGAGCGTCCCACTGGCTCCAATCCAAAAGCACATCAGCCGAGGCTGGGTACGGTGGGTGTAGAACACACTTTCTGGACTACAACAAAGCGCTCACCGAACACCAGGAGGGCCACTATTGGATTGTTGCGCGCCTCGTCGCCAGTCTTGTACACCTGTTTTCCCCAGATATGCACCGCCGAGTTCACCAGCCTGCGCAACCACACCAGAGCTGTTGCTGTTCTGAGTGATAACGCCGGACGCCTAACACTAGCCAGCCACATGCAAGTTTGCTCAGCTCATTCGATGCACATGGCATGAAGGGGATTGAGGCCTCCGCACCAGGTCATGTGCATGGTCACCAAAACCCTGATGACGAACCCCTGCGTCAGATGAACGAACCAGCATTCACTTCACTGTGCACGTTGTTGCCCAAGCAAGTCATGGATGATTATACAGCCAGGAGAACTTGCAGGGAGTGCATGGAGGTGCGCGCCCAGACGAAGAATGGGAGCCCGCCCCACAGCGTGAGCAGCGCCGCCTGCCCCAGCTGGTGGTACATGTACGTCTTCCTGATCCAGCCGTAGAACTCCGGAGACTCCCTGCGTGAGAAGGTGGAGGTGGGATGATCATCGGCAACAGTCAAGCTGGTGGGCGCGCTGCGGCCCACACACCCTGTCTGCTCAGCGCAGGACAGCAACAAGAGCAAGTGGCATGCGTTGCAAAATCTGCTAGCGAATCCGGCAGTGATGCACAGCAGCGGCAGGGCCGCACTTGTAGAACCAGGGTGCCGAGAGGGCGTCCTTCATGTTGCCGCGGGAGTCCACCCGCGTGCTCGTCAAACTGCAGGTGCATGTCAATTGACGTCAACTAATGATGACATCCAGGCTGCAAGCTGACATCGCACAGCTGCAAGGCTGCAACACATTGCAAAGGTTACCATGCGGGCGGCAGCAGCGCACCAGCCAGCCCAGGTGGGCGTGCCACAGGCCGTCGCGGGGGGTGTGGCGGTCCGCTGGCGTGTCCGAGTGCATGTGGTGCCACCTGCTGGCACAGCGGCCGTTCAGTGAGTGCATTTGCACTTCAACTCTATATCTCCGATTCAGCACGGCAGATGAAGAGCTCGAGATTCGGACAGGTCACCTGTGGTTCTTGCCCCACTCGACAGGGTCTCCCTCGAAACTAAGCACGCCTGTCCCACCATTACACATCCAGCCTGAGCATAATATAACTCATCTCTTTCGACCCAGGGTTATCTTGGGCAAGTTTCAATTGAACTCCACACGGGGTTGACAAGCGAAGAGTGCCCAAGCGAAGAACCACACCGCAGTATGCGAGGAAGTACTCCAGGGGCTTTGGGCACCGGAAACTCTGATGCGATAGCTGCCTGCGACGGGCGCGATCAGAAGCATCAGCCGTGGGTGTGCAGAGGCGTGCACGTACTGAAACACAGTCTGGTCATTGCTTTTGGATCTGCACACGCGCTCCTGACCTGTGGTAGGACAAGCTGAGGCCGAGCCAGCCTGTGAGGAGGTACCCCGCCACTGCCACCTGCGGGCAGCTTCAATCACACGGGAGAACTGCTGTATTGCAGACCCATTCTTCTGGCACGTGTATGTAGAATCGAAAGTATACATTCTGTTAGCGTGTCAATGCATACGGTCTGGCCGCCGCGAACTGACGACCCACCTGCAGCGCCTCCCAGGAGAAGGTGAGCGGCCCGCCGACCAGCGCGATGGCGTGCATTGCGCCGAAAAACGCGAGGTACCCGACGTCCGTCTCGGTGTAGTCGCGTCCGAAAAAGTACGGCCGCTTCTTCTGCACGATGAGCGCGCTGAGCGGAACGCTCTCCTGCATGAACGGTGTGACGCATGAGGAGGCAGTTTGAAGTTTAGTCGAAGTTCCATTGACAGAAAACCCGACCGGCAGAACTTCCATTCATTAGACAGATGCGGGTTGGGGACGCAGCCACTGTATTTCTGAGCGACGGCGTACCGTCGGGAACTCGGACTGGGCGGCCAGGGAGGCGCCTTGCGCCAGGGCGGTGTCCAGCTTTGCCAGCTTCAGGTTGAACAGGCGGCAGAAGCCCTGGCAGAACGCCCTGCATGTAGCTGTCGAGTAGTGCTCACATGCAATCATCGGTCTGTGCTGTGCGGCATTGTGCTGATGGCATTAATGCCAGCGGCATCGGATCATGAAAGCATCAGGTTGGCTTGCTGCACCTCCGGCTGCCAGAGTCCGTCGAGATGCGTTCCACAGCATCAATTCCCTCAGTCGGAGACTGATGCCCGACAGTTGCCTCCTGCGGCTTCTCCGCCGCTGCTGGCGCGTCCGCTGCTGATTTTGCGGCAGAGCATGAAGCCGTCCGCCTCCTTTGCGACATCTCGGGTCTGCGATCTAGCCTTGATCGCGTGGCATAGTGCTTAACGAGGCCTGATGCCCGGCTGGGCAGTACACAGCCATTCCGCACAGGCCCGCACGCATGCTGGGGGCATCCTGCGACTTTCGCTGAAATGTGCATCGCGTGGCAAGAGGTTGTATTTTGCAGAGCCAAACTGAGCTCTTAATTCGCTTGCAGGCGATAGTTGTACCGATAAGCACGGTCTGGTTCAGGCACTGGTACAGTTCAGATGTGTGAGTTCGGCGTTTCCTCGGACTGTGGCCTGGATCGAGCGGTGTTGCAGCGCGCTCAACCTATCGGAACAGCTCGAGCGGGTCTGGTGCTCACCAACTTGCTGCAATCTGGCTGTGCAAACGCACAAATGGCAATGCTTGCTGATCAGTGCGATCTTTACCTGCAGATCTGCCAGATCAAGAGATGCTTTGACAATGCATGAAGCACAGCCAAAAGGTTACAAGTTTTGCAACTGATGCGAATCCGCCACGCAGCAGGCACACTGATGCTGCACCGCTACACAGCAACACAACGCCGGCGCGATGCCGCTCCGCGTACACCATGGTCATCCGAGAGTTGAAAGAATTAATGGCAGTGTGAGTGATGCGCCGCCGCATCATGGCGGCAAGCTCGCCACAAGAATGCTGTCCAGCCGAAGCTGAATGATACACGTACGCCAGCCCTTGCGCCGCCGCCGCATCACGGCGCCAGCCCGGCCACCTTTGAAAGAGAGTCCCACAGGCGGCCCACATCCGCTTGCGTGTTCTGTGTACCTCCGCCCCACAGGTGCTTCGACTGCGGCTGTCGATCCAGGTAGAAGCCGCCCGGTTCCAGTTTCTGCTGGTCCTACAGCACGACGCCACATAGCGCATTGTCAATCGCTGGCTGACAAACCACGATTTGAGCAGTCGCCACTGCTGGCGTGGCATGGCATGGTTGCACCGCTTGCAATAAGCTCTGCTGACGCGTGAGGATCGTGTTCCTCAGTTTGGAAACGTGAGCAGTTCTGTGGCAGCGACATAGCGAAAAGACCGAGAGGATCGCTTGAAAGGCACCTCCAGGGCCAGCCAGACGGCGGTGTCGGCGCCCTGCTGCAGCGACCGCAGCCGCCCCTCCATGTTCTTGAACAGGCCGCCCATCGCGGTGCGTGCGCCGACCGTGTCCGTCCACCCCGGGTGCATCGAGTAGCTGCCCACGCCGGACCCCTGTCGGCGCGGCCGTGACAGAAACGCTGACGCGGACGAGGCGGCAGTGTTGCTGGATGGGCGGGACACGCACACGCAGCATCAGTTTGAAAAGGGTGAAACACCAGCAGGATGACCTACCAACTACATTTGTAGGCGCATTTACTGATGTGAAATGCGGCCTTCACAAATGCATGCGCACCTGCCACCGCCGAGCAAACTCCTCGCAGTAGGCCGTCATGCGCCGCTTGTCCTTGGCATACTGCGCCGTGCCGTTGTACTTCTTGACGCGCTCGGCTTGCATGTCGTCCAGCTCCAGCTTTTCTGCACAACCGCAGGGTGCGACTCTAGGTTTGACACACCGTGCAAGCAGCACTCGGGTCGCTGCTAGAACATCGGGATGTAGCGAGTATCGCCATCCGCACGCGCAAGCACAGGGGAAGCACATGCAAAGCTCAAGGCATGGCATGCTTTGCCATGCTTTGCCATGCGTCAACGCATTCAAGTTCTCATTCACATCCACATTCACATTCACACACAGACTCCTGCTGACATTCTGGCCCCACCTGAGTACATGCCGCCGGAGGAGACGAAGATGACGCGGGAAGGCGAAGAGCGTTTGAGCACGGGCTCCAGTTGTCGGGTCAGGGCAAAAGCACCCAGGGTGTTTGTGGCGAAGCTGAGTTCAAGGCCATCTGCTGATGTGGACCGCCCTTCGCTGGACTGCAAGGTGGAATTGTGGAAAGGAGCTCTTTGGCCCAGAACGTGTTGTTCTTGCATGCAGTAAACCAACTGTCAGACAACCTCAGGTTGGACGCGAACACGAAAAAATATTTGGAAAGCATGCAGGAAAGATGCTGGGTGGACGCCGTGAAAACACACCAGGATGCCGGCATTGTTGACCAGCACGTGCAGCGGCCGGCCGCTGCGCTCGTGCTCCGCGGCAAAAGCCTTCACACTCTCCAGGCTGGAGACGTCGCACACCCGCAGGTGTACATCCTGGTTGCCTGCAAATGAATGGTAGTCATCTACAGCCACGGGGTCCGATGGGGACAAGACGCGCTGAAGGCCCGCCGCCAGGCCCTTGACAAGACGCGCTGAAGGCCCGCCGCCAGGCCCTTCATGGCCAATTACATTTCGAAACAATGAGTGCCGAGACATGCCCGCCTGATGCCTCCACCACCTTCTTGAGCGCATCGCGCCCCTTTTCCTCGTTGCGGCAGACCATGAACAGTGTGCAGCCCCGCTGCGCCAGCTCCTGTCCGCGGCAGCGGTCGCACCATGACATTCAGGATTCGCAGGTGCAAGGGTGGTACACATGCATGCATCGACGCATGTGATACACGATGGTTCTCGCACCTCTGCGATCTGGTAGCCAACGCCCTGATTGCAGCCGGTGACCATGACGACTTTGTCTTTCAGCGACTTGGTCATGGCGCTGCGGCCACCACATACGAGGCATGGTCATAGTGGGCGAAATGGCTGCGAAACCGGCACCAAAGCTTCACATGATCGCGAACATGCAGTACACATGCTGCTGGCGAAGAGCTACTGGGGCATTGTACCATGGGGGATTGCCGCTGATGCCGCATTGCTGGCTTGACTCGCAGCGCAGATGTAGCATAACGCACCTGTTGTCAAATTTCTTGGCAGCCTCCTCATAACCACCACTGGTAAACTCCATGGCGCCTTTCACCAAAAAGGCTCCAGATCGCCACACACTTCCCATGGTGTCTGGATCGGGTCACAGTTTCGGACCAGCAGGCTCGGGATCGCACCAGAGACGCAGCCGATGCAATGTGCAAGCAGTTGATCAAGAGTTCGACGGACAGTTGAGCTTGCTCGCGGAGACATATGAGCTGCAGGTGGGCTGTGCCATTTGGGAATATGACCAATTCCGGAGGTGGCTCCGTAACTCCAGCTGTCAACTCAGCTCTGCTTTGTGTCAAGTTGTCAAGATACAACCTGTACGTATTGCACATTCCGCGCCTCCACCTGCACACGAGTGAACCATCCTTTCCAGCAGCCCGGCCGAGGCACAGGGAAGCGCAGTTTCCCAAGACTCAGGCAAGAGGCGCAAACCCAAAACTCAGTGCTGAGTAGTGCGACCAGAGCGTCCCTACACGCGCTATAAGTCCGTAAACAGTGCTTGTGTCCCTAGACTAGAAAGCAGACAATTCTTGAGCTTGCGGCACCGGCCACGATACAGCGGCGCGATGCATTCGTCTCGAGCGACGGCCGCTTCTGAGCAAGATGTGTTAGTACAATGTGCTGATACTGCCACGCATGCAGTGTTCCCACACGTGCATCAGATGCCCAGCCCCACAGTGCTGCGCCGCAGACAGGTGTCCCAATGCATCCCTCGATGTTTGCCATCTTACGCCTCTTCGGCGCGCCGTCATGCGCCAGCCTGCTCGGCCTGTGAGTCCGCCTCCGCTGGCTCGCACGCCGCCACAATCGCAGCCTCCTCCGCCTCTGCGACGGCCGGCAGCGTCACGCCGGCAGCGACGCTCGCCGACTGCTGCTGCTGCTGCTGCTGCTCGGAGGGTGCCGATAGCTGCTCGACTGTCACCGGCTGCGTGAGCGGCTCCTGCTGCGCCGCTGCCGCGGCCGACGCCGAGGACTGCTCGGCCTGCGCGACCACCTGGCGGGCCCGCTCGACGAGCTGCTGCCGCTGCTCTGCCGCGTGCTGCTGCTTCGCCGCCGACAGCTGCTCCTGCTCCTGTTGCTCCGGCGTTAGCGTGCGTCCGTTCTGCGGCTGGCCAGAGGTTTGGCCGGGCGCCTCCGTCGCCGCCCCGGCGGAGCCCTGCCCCTGCCCCTCGGCGGCGGGGCTGCCGGCAGCAGCAGCTCGCCGCCGCGCCTCCAGCACCCGCTTCGCATCCACCGCTGCTGCGGCGGCCGCGGCGCGCGACCGCGGCAGCTGCTGCGCCGCCGCGCCGGGCGGCGCCTGGCAGATGTGCGGCGCCGATGCTGCCCGCAGTGACGACTGTACACTGGCCTGCTGCGCCTGCGGTGTCGCAGTGGGGCCTCAGCCATGTACATCTGCCTATACAGCTGACAATCGTCGCATATGTAGACATATGAGAGAGCAGCCAAAAGAGCACCTATGGCAGCACCCATCAGCAGGAGGTGCCAGTGGTTGAAGCACCTGGGTCTGCTGGTCGCGGGCAGAGGGCGCTACGCGCAGCGCAAAGTCCGAAAAGGGTCCGTACAGCACGGCGCCGTTCATGTTGACCATGGCGCTGGCAGCGCAGGAGGCGTGCGCAAAGGTCATGAAGGCAAAGCCGCGCGACTCGCCGTTGACCCGGTCCCGCACCACCTGCAGCACAGCGCCAGGAAGCTTCAGCAGGCGCCAGACCTCCAGCAGATCGCACATATGTCGCGTTAATCTGTCAAGGGGCGTTTGCCACTTGTTTGAGCACGTCAAGATTCCAGCAATTGGAGCTCCTGCCCGACAAAGCTCCGCTGCGTCTCTGGACACACCAGAACCCAGTAACAGGCTGCTGCTGCTGGTGCTGCATCCCGGACACAGCTGCAGCATGCAGGTCAGCAGCACTTGCTGCGCCCACCTCGCAGGCGGTGATGGAGCCGAAGCCGGAGAAGGCGGTGTACAGCATGTGCTCGTCCACCGGGGGCGGCAGGTTGCCGACGTAGATGGTGGTCACCGGCACCGCCACCTCCATCGCCGCCGCGTCCTGCTCGCTGGTGCTCGTCTGCAGTCACAAACAGGGATCAGCCGCACAGGGATCAGGGTTGAAAAAGTGTCTGCCGCATCAGTGTGCGTGTGCTGCCCTCTGGGCTTTGTTGCGGTACTCACCGCCCGGGCATCGCTGCGGAAGCATGCCTAGCGACCAGCTTGCAGTGATGGCATTCTTCGGCAACTTCGAGAGAATGGGGCGAAACAAGGTGAAAGTCCAAGACTTCAACTGCAAGACAGAACGCCAGCAGCAGAAGGGTGCAGCCAGCTGCGACACTGGCGGGCATGGTCGCAATGTCTTGCTCGGCTAGAGGCGACAGACGCACCTTGAGGGAGGATGAGCAGTCGCTGGAGAGCTCTGCGGGCGAGTCCTCCGGCGAGGCGCTCTTGCCGCCGGCGCCGCCGCCGCGGCCGCGCGAGCCCCGCTTTGTGGAGCCGCGCTGCTTTGCCGCAGTGCCTGTGAGAGGGTCCACGACGTCATGAGCATTAGATGGTGTGCAATCAAGGAGCGGAAACAGTCACAGGTGTGCAGGTGCGAAGACAAGGCGTTCAGGCTGGCACGATGCATTGCAGAGCGGATCCTGTTGGGTGCCTGTCAGCAGCAGCCGAGCCCCATAGGGTACAGCCTGATAAGGGTTACGGAATAAGGGTCAAGGGAACGCCACAGTCAAGATCTCCACTCTTGCGGCGTACCCCCACCATTTGTGCTGGCGGCGCTGGCAGAAGGCGTCCCGGCGGTGGCGCCGCTGCTGCTGAGGCGCGTGAAGTCGATCGAGGTGGCCGACGGCGACAGCGGCGGCGTGCCGTGCCCATAAGCTGCATGCACATGCCACTCGCGCTGCTGCGCTGCCGCGTAGCCTCCCTGCAAGCGCACAAGGAAACGGCACTGGCACACGACAAAGAGCTTGGCAGTCTCACATGCAAGCTGCTTGGTTTTGCCAGCAGCTCAGCCATGTTGCCAGCAGCTCAGCCATGTGCACTCGGCGTCACAGCAAAATCCACTCGATGCTGCAGCATTACATCTCGTCAGGCTCGATCAACAGCACCGCTCAGTCCCCTGGCCAGCGGCAGCCTGCAATCTGCACCACGTGCACGTGCCTGGCGAGGTGGCTGGTGGGAGGCGCTCTGCGGGAAGGTGGCTGCCGGGGGGTAGGGCGCCCAGTGTGTGCCCATGGGCATGGGCATCGCTGCCGGCATCAGCACCGGCACGGGGCCCATGCTGGACTGCATGTACGCCACCTGCCCCGGGCTGGCCGGCATCGCCGCAATGTACGGCGACTGACCGTGATCTGCACAGCGTGACGGGCAGCCTTCAGCACAAGCTAAGAAGCTGCCTGGAGAGAAGACAGCGCTGGCTGTACAGAAGGTCTATAAAAAAACAAGGCGATGACTGACCAGCTCACAGGGTGTGCAAACGGCTGTGACCAAGCGCTGGATGGCAACACAACGCCACCTTGCCACGCAGCAGGGGTAAGGGACGCACTGCCCATGTGCGGCATCATCATACTGTGCTGGTGGTACTGCATCTGCACGGGCGCCTGGAAGAAGACGCCGTACGGCGCCGACTGCAGCGGTAGGCTGACCGGCGACCATTGGCCTGCGTAGGGCGGCGCCGCCTCCTGCGGGCTGCGCCCCTGCGGCGTGGCGGGCGCCGAGGGCGGGTAGTGCCCGTTGGCCAGGTTGTTGCACGAGCGCCGCCGCTGCAGGCAGGGTTGTGATGAAGTCATGACCAGATGACGAAGCAGGACCAGAGATCAGGGCTGAGCTGCAGGGAGGCCTGTTGGATGCGGCACATGAGTACAGAGGGGGAAGCAGGCGGTGCAGCGGTGCAGATCAGCCCTGTCGACAACCTTAAGGACTTCATGGATACAGGCATTGGACAATGAGCACGCAGCAAGAGTCAGTATGCAGTGAGGCAGGCCACCCACCTGGAAGGCGGGGTTGCTGCCAGAGCCCTCGCTGCTGCCGCCTGCGAGGTTGTTCTGGCTCAGCGACTTGTTGCGCCGGGTGCCGCGCTTCGACCGCCCGCTGCGCCCTGTCGGCGGTGTCGACGGCGGCTGCGGCTGGTGCATCGCGGGTGTGACCGGCGCGGAGGGGCCGCCATTCTCGAGCCGCTGCTTTGGGTCTGGCGTCTGCGGCGGCGATGCAAGATGCTGCGCGGCAGGCTGCGGGTGGCTCCCCAGGTGCAGCGCCGACACTGCGTCCGCCACGGACTGCTCTCGCCGCTGCTGCTCCCCTGCGGACTCGCCGCTGCCGGTCTGACTGCTGGCGGGCGACGCGGTGCCACCTTTCTGAGTGGGAGGCGGCGACGGGCACAGTGCCTGGTGCAGCAGGGAGAAAAGCAGTTTAGATGCCTCGAAGGGAACTATGCACAAACAGCTTGCACCAGGTGAAGTTGCAGCATTGCATCATCAGAGGAATTTCCTCTCAACAGAGATCCGTTGCGCCCATGCAAAGCTTCTGGCGGCTTACCTCAGCATAACTGAAGGCGCCCTCTGCCTGCTGAGAGGCAGACGCGTCCACAGCCGCAGCATGGCCGTTCAGCTCCGGCGCCGACAAGGTCTTGAACGACCTGACGCCGTTGGCGGCGGGGCTGGGGGCCGTCGGCAGCGGCTGCGCCTGCGCCTGAGATTGCGCCGCGGCCGCCAGCGCCGCGGCAGCGCTCCTGCGAGCCGCGGCCACGCTGCTGCTGCTGCTGACCGGCGGGGCTGCGCCTGCGCCGCTGGCGGACTTGCTGGCAGACGCCGCCTGCTGCGGGGCCTCAGCTGCGACGCTGCCGGACTCGCTGCTGGCGGACGCCGCGGGGGAGAGCCCGGCCCAGCTGACCACCCTGCCATCGTCGCAGCCCGCCACCAGGGCGCCGCTAGGCAGCCACGCGAGCGCGGTCACGCTGCTGCGGCAGCAGTCGGCAAAGCTGCTGACAGTGGTGCGCGCACGCGGCTCCAGCGGGATGCCCGCCACCGCCGCCGCCGTGTCATACACCAGCACCTGGCCATAGTCGGCGCCCGTCGCCTGCATCAGCAGCAGGTGTCAGGATGCAGATGTGCATGATGTGTACCTGTCATTGATGGGTTACTGAGATCGCATCAGAATGTATCATCGTCATCAGCCAGCAAGGTCAAAACGTGTACCTGCTGGCTTTGCAATAGTGATTCGTACAGGGAACAACTTCGGGCTCGTCCAGCCAGGCAGATGCACGTGCAGTTGCGTACCAGCGCTGGCGAGGTCGTGTCAAAGGCGATGGAGGTGATGCGCGCCATCCGCTGGTGGCCGCAGCACACCACTGCGGGCTGCATCGCCGCGGCGTCTTTGCTGTCATTGCTGCCGAGGTCCCTGCGTCGCCAGACGAGGCTTCTTCTTGGGTAGGCAGCCGCCACGAAAGTACTCGCTGTTGGAAACTCTGTTCTCAAAGTAGCAGACTGCATCGAACTATTCGAAAGGCCAGCAATCTTTCCAAGTGCTCACCAGATGGACACTGTGGCGCCGTCGGAGACTGCGAGCCGCTGTGATCCGGCATCCCAGGTTAGGGCCTCCACCTGTGTTGCACAAGGTTGTTTCATCGCACGTTTTGAGACTGTACATGCTTGAATAGGGCAGCCGAACATGACCAAAAGCGGCAATGCATGCAGCTGCACAAGCAACTCACCGCTGCATTGTGCGCCAGCCTGTGTATGAGCTCCCCCCGAGCGTCGGGCTCCAGCTGCCACACGAGCACCTGCAAAAAACAACCGCATGCCGCTCAGCTGGCCGCTCAGTGGAAATGGAGTGTTACATGGACACAGACCACAGCTTAGTCACTAGGCTCGCACCTGGCCGTCCGACTGGCCGGCAGCCACCAGGCGGCCGCAGGGGGCTGCTGCGAGGCAGGAAAAGTCGCTGCCGTGCTGGCTGTCCGGCAGCACGCCCGCTGTGCCGTCGTCCCGTGACCAGGCTAGGATGCCCTCTGTCGACGAGCCTCGGCGGCAGGCCAGCAGCCTGCCGCCGGCCCAGCACAGGCCCGTCACATCGCTGCCGGCGGGCAAGCTGATCTCCCGCTGCACCCGCTGCTGCGAATCGACCAGCAGCAGCCGCCTGCATCACAGAAAAGGCTCGATCAACAGGGTCGGGAGATCAGGCGCCGCGATGGTGCAGGCGCTCGCAGCGCGGTGGGGCAGGCATCGCAGAGCGGCTTCCCATGCTGCATCAGCGATGCGTCGAGCACAGCGCATGCAGCCCGCTGCGGGGGCAGTGTACCAGGGAGCAGGCGGACCGTGACATCGAGTGGTCACAGTGTGGAATAGCTGGCATGCATGTTTCACTTCTTCTACGCACAAGTGGTGCATTCAACGTGTATTTGCCGGCCTCACAGGTACCCTAGTACAGCCGACCCAGGCCATCGTTCAACAAGCCCCTAGTGCAGTGGTGATGCGAACAGGTGCAACTTGTGGGACGCTGCTCTGAACGCAGCAGCTTGCCCGATTCTGCAACCCCGGAAAGTAGCGACCCCAGCACTCCCCCAGGCTCCATCCAACTTCACCCCTTCCATTGACCGTGGGCGGCTTCTTGGGGGGCCCAGTACAAGGTGAACTTCACGGGCCAGGCGGGCGTGCAGGGAGGCGCACCGGCGCTTTGCCTCCCCAAACAATGACAGAGAATGGATCGGTCCCCAAGGCAGCCGAGTGGCAGCGGTAGCCGGTGTCTCACCTGCCGCAGGCGAGCGCCAGAAAGCCATCCGCCAGAGAGGCTGCCGCCTGGGTGACGCTCCCTCCGCCAGCAGCCGCTCGATCGTAGAAGAGGTCCTCGGAACGGAACCGCCCGCCCGCGGAGAAAAGGAGCGTGCCACCGCCCGAGGCCTCCAACAGCAGCACCTCTTCACCGAGACGGGCCAAAGCGGTGTGCGGGTCGGCTGAGCCCCAGGTCAACTGGCCTGTTCCGCTGAGCACGCTGGCTCCTGTTTCAGTGCGCACCGCAATGAGGTCACCGCGGCCCAGGCTGGCGAGCTGCTGCACTGAGGACGTCGTGCTGGAGCACCAAGAAGGCTTCGCTAGTGACTGGCTATGCATTGGCGCAGAGCGAGCGCTGGTTCCCCCGGTTCAACTTTCCTGCTTGAAACAAGCTGAGACCGGCACCTGCACTGCGCGTCTGAGAACATTCCCTGAGCTTGGGCGCCCTCCTTTGGGCGAATACCAGGAATTACATGATCGCAAGGGGTGCAAGATAACGAATTGAAAGCAACAGGAAAGCCGCTGAACGTGCCTGAAGTTAAACACACCGCCGGGAGGTCCTGCACAGTGCACTCTCTGCTGAACACACAGGATCCTCCGAAGCACATGAGGTGGCAGGGAGCAGCCCCTGAAGTACCCTTGTACGTGAATATACTACAAACCCTCACACCGCGCGTTCCCGCGAAAAATATCAAGATCAGCACCCTGATTTGGTCCGCAGCGTGCCGTTTTTAATGCCCAACTGCCATCTGTCCTATTAACGAACAGTCGCAGGAAGGCCTAGCTTGAGTAGGGGCGGCGAGGGACGGCGCACTCCTGCTGTTTCTCTTCTGATACATGTCTCGCCTCTGCACGACAAAAAATCGACTTCATCTTGCGCTGAGACTTGCCAGCTCGCACGCTCACTATTGATTCATCCTCCGGCTTCTGCTCGAGACATCGGCTCGGCCTGCTGGATTCTGAATAACGCTTTCGGAAACGCCTGCGGCCATCGCCTGGGGCTGCGTTTTAGCATGGCGGCCCCAGCGCCAGCCTCGACTGTGAACATGCAGCGACTGCAGCAACTACGGCGCTCCGCGCTGCCGACGCCTCGGCAGCCCCAGCCACAGGCTCACCCGCAGCGTCACCACGTGCAAGCCCCGCAGCAGCCCGGAATTCCGCCTAGCAGCGATGCGCAGCCGCTGCAACAGCAGCATGCAGAGCAGAGCAGGCAGACACAGGCGCACCAGCCGGCGCAGCTGCGCACACAGATGCGCTCGCGCTGCATGAAGCCCGCGCCACGGCAGCTCGCGCCGGCCCAGCAGAGCGGCGCCGTGCAAGCTGTGCTGCAGCAGGCGCCTGCGGCTCGGCAGGACGGAGTCCCTTGTCCGCCGCCGCCGCCGCCACAGCAGGTCCAGCCGCAACAGCAGCAGCCACCGCCAGATGACTCCGGTGCCACCGGCCTCGAGGACCTGTTTGAGGACCTTGAGCTGGTGGACTACACGCCCTTTGCAGCGGCTGCCCCTGCAGCGGCAGCAGGCGCTGGCACGCCTGGCTCCCACGGCAGGACGGATGCAGCAGCCGCCAGCGGCGACCGGTCGACAACCGGCGCCGTTGCGGCCGCCCAGCACACCGTTGGCGGCGGCTCGCTACCGGCCACGGAGCTCATCTTCCGCTTCGAGCGGCGCGGCGAGGGCTGGGGCGAGGAGATCCTGCCCCACCTAGTGATGGAGAACCGGCCGCTGGAGAAGCCGCGGCGAGACCGCCCGCGCAGCAACCAGCCCAACCCCTGGGAGGTGGGCTCGGCCTCCTCTGTGGGATCTGTCCTGCCTTGCAGCTCCTGAACGCTGGCAGGCAGCAGCTCTTTACAAGGCAGCTCAGTGGAATATTATTGCGACCTTGGAAAACAGTTTGCCAGCATTTGTGCCACTCCTTGCGACGCTCCCATCAATGGGCATTTCCGCCTGCCGCCCACATGCGGGACCATCGTGGGCCGCGCTGACCTTCAGCCTTGCAAACAAATGCAGGAGGGCAGCCTGGAGGAGTACCTCCTGGAGCTGGGCATCCCACGGGAGCAGGTGGACGCCACAGTGCAGGCCGCCATCGTGTGGCGGGTCACGCCGGCGGGGCGCCCGCTGATCGATCGCCGCCGCCGCTCGCGCGTGGAGCGCAACGTCCGCAGCGTCACGGAGCACCTGCTGACGGAGTGCGGCCTCACCAAAGGTGGGCTTCATTCTGGTCGGGGTTTGGCACTATATAAACCCTAATACCCTAACTGTGGCAAAGCTGCTGGACAACCTCACGCATGGATGCAAAGACTATGGATTATGGACCGTGCAAAGCCTGGGCGCCTATCATGCAAGCAACAGCAGCAACAGCAGCAACAGCAGTCTTTGGCTGCGTTCTGCAGCCGCATCGTCACAGTGTGGCCTCTGAGTTGTGTCGTTCTGACTGCGGTACATCTTCCGCTCGCAGGCGACGTGGCGAAGCTGCTGGTGGCGCTGCCGCAGGTGCTGCTGTGCAAGCCGTCGCACAACGACCGCTTCGACCGGCGCGTCGTCAGCCTCGCGGCGTTCCGCTTCCGCTTCGGCCACGTCAACGTGCCAGAGGCAAGTGCTGTGGCGTCTGCCAGACACAACTTCTTGGCGACTGTGTTTGCGATCGTCATGCTGGAGCAGCAGAGTCTGTGGGAACAGCAGGTGAGAAGGCTGCAGCGAGGACGCTGATTTGATGGGGCATGAGGCGCTGCGTGACCAACTTCTGCTGGCACCGCAGGAGTGGGAGGAGATGCCAGAGCTGGCGCCATGGATGAAGCGCATGCGGGTGTCCCGCGCCCAGGGCATCATGTCGGAGGAGCGGCAGCAGGTGCCTGTCACATCAATCTTGCTGCCTCAAGTCTTTGGACGCTGGCAGATCCGTTATGTGCAGTGCAAACATCTCTGCGAAGTGGAGCTGGTTCTCTGCACAGAGTCATCACCTTTCAAAACGCTCGTAAGCTCGAAAGCTCACAAAGCAGGTCTCACTGAAACCGCCGGCGTGTTGCTCACCGCAGATCCTGGAGGGCCTGGGCTTCGAGTTTGGGGAGGTGGCGCAGATCACGGACGACTGGGAGGTGCACTTCGACCAGCTGCTGGACTGGCTGCTGTGGCTGGACGACGATGACGACCCTGTCCTCGGCCCCCAGGCGCCCGGCTGGTGCGCCCTGCACATTCCAGACTGCCGCTGGCCTTATTGCACGCCCTTTCGTGTTGACGGCCTGCCGCCCTTGCGCCGGCTTGCTCGCCGCGCTGGAAAGGTGCCTCTCGAAGGCCATGAGAGCAGCCATCTGGTAGCGGCGTCGAATGACTTGGCCCGCATCTGGGCTGCTGCTCAGGGTGTTGTGCCGCATGTCACTGTGTGCCACGTCCCCAGGCCGCAAGTCTTCAGCTGCCGAGCCTTGGGCCACCACAGGTGCGGCGCGGACTGGGGCACGCGGGGCGGGCGCACGGCGCGGGAGCTGGCGCTGTGGGTGCAGCTGCAGCGGGAGCTACGCACCCGCGGCCTGCTGCAGCCGGTGGCGGAGCACCGCCTCAACACCATCGGCCTCGCCTGGCAGCCCGAGGTGAGAGCATGGATCCCTGGATTCAGCCGGTTGTGCCCGAGCTCCCAGCACAATGGCTCTGTCAAATCTTGCAGAAGCAGTATCAGCTTGTCTGCCTCTCATGCAGAATTCCATCTGTCATGTCCCCATCCCCATTGGTCGCAGCATGCTCATCTGCCTGTGCAGTCAAGTGACATGTGTTTCGTTGCCACTGCAGGATGGCAGGGAGGAGGACCGGCGGTGGATGACGCGGCTGGGCCGGGTGCTGTTTGTTGTGGAGCGCACCCGCCGCACCCGACCCGCAGATGTCGCCGCGCTCGTGGTCGCGACCTCCGAGCAGGTGGACAGCCCCTGAAAACCCTACAAGCCTTTACCCGCCATGTCGGCAGCACCTGATCGTCGATCCTCAAGCAGGACACTGCATGCTTCAGCCTGCATCATTGTAACTCTTGCGCTGCGATTGACACTGAATCTCGTAGATGACTGCTATTCAGGTGTGCAGGCCTCGGGCTTCTGTAGCATCCAGACAATCTGGTTGTGGGAATGCGACTAACTCCTAATTGAAAGCCGCACGTTTGCCATACGCAGGAGCGGAATCCGCTGCGCTTTGAGGACCTGCTGCGTGGCCGGCTGCCCGATCGTCCGACGCCGTTGAACAGCTCGCACCTGCGCGCCCGCCGACCGCAGCTTGCCTCGGTAAAAGTCTGTTATACATATCATCAGCAAGGCCCGCCGGCCGCCTCGCTGCTGCTCGTTGAAAGCAGGGCAGACTGTTGTCGCTGTAATTCGACTTGAGCTCAAAACGGATGTGTGGGAGTTGTCATCTCGTGTGGTCATCGACCACATGAAGACGTGCTGCCAGGGGCCACCAGTTCCTGCAATGCCACAGTTCCTACAAAGCGTCCGTCCAGATGCTGACATACATTTTGTTGACATTTGTCCGTCCAGGCGCAGGCGGCGCCGCCGCGCAAGGTGGGACGGCCGTCGCTGCAGCGGTCGGGCGGCGCGGGCGCGATGACGACGGCGGAGGTCATCGCCGAGCGGCGCGGCGCTCTGCGGCTGGCGGCCTTGGAGCCTGGAACCGGCTTCTGGATCGCCAAGCAGCGCTGGCTGTGGCGTCACAACCGGTGAGTGTGGCCCCGCACACGGTTGGTTGAACTCGAGACGTGCGGCATTCACAGTGCTGTGGGGAAAGCGGGTGGGTGGGACCTCAAGTGGGCAGTCTATGCACACCTGCAGGAAGTGCATCATAGTGGAGTCTGTGGGATGTAGCAGCACATGTTTCAGGAGCCGCCAACAACATAACAGTGAGCGCCGCCCTTTGGTTACTGCTGCGCAGGCTGCCGCAGGAGCGGCTGTCGATGCTGCTGCTGGCGGGCGTGGACATGGACACCACCAGCCCCGCGGAGTGGCTGGCGCAGGCGCATGCCGCCTCGCACTTTGTCACCGGCGGCTGCTGCGCAGCTTCGCCGCCGCCACCGTGGCCCTGCCAGCCGGGGCGGGAGCAGCAGCAGCAGCTGGGGCAGCGGCAGCAGGGGCACGCGGGTCAGCTGCTTCCGGCATCCCGGCCCGCGGCCGACAACAGCGGCGCGGCGGCGGCGGCGGCGACGCCACCACGCCGGGGGCGACCGCCGGCGGCCGCCGTCGCGCCGCCGCCGGCGCCACTGCATGCGCAGGCGGCGCGGGGGCTGTGGCGGCCCAGCCCGGTGGCGGTGCGGCGATGGGTGCTGACGCAGAAGGTGCTGGTGGAGCAGCGGCGGCTGCCCAGCGCGCACTTCCGCTACCTGACCATGCTCGGTGAGCGCTGAGCTGTCTTCTGTCGCCGTTGCTCGTCTGTGCTGTGCACCTGGCCACACCTGGTGTCTGCTCCACTTCTCAGATGCATTGCTGGTCGGAGCAGCTCGGCTGGACTGGCACAGACGTGCTTGCACACAGCCATCTTTCAGCTCACATGTCCCAAGCGGTGATCAACAGCATGCAAGTCTGTGTGCCTGCGATCCTCTTCTGACTCCGCGCCTTGCGTGTTGCGCGCAGGCATCACGTGGATGCTGTCGGACCAGGTGGTGGCGATGCGGCCCAGCCTGTGGGCGGCGCAGTACGAGCGACTGGCGCACACCACACGGCGCGCCCCCGCCGCCCGCACCGCGCTGCCCATTGCCGTGCTGCGCGAGTGGCTCGCCCACCAGAAGGGCCTGCACGCTCTTGGTGCGCGTCTGGCAGGCTCCACGAGGCTTCGCGCTGCCTAATGTATGTTGCGTCAGCGTGTGTGGCGCATTGTGATGTAACTTCTTGTAACGGCAGTGGTCTCTGCAATCATCAGGTGGTGCTCACAGCTGCCGCGCAGCATCGTGCCCGGCAGGCACAGCTTGACGGCACGTCAGCATCGCGCCACCTTCCAGCTTCTTGAGCCGCGCAGATATCTCGCAATTGTAGCGAAAACTCATTCCATATTCAGTTCTGTGCACCCTGCAGGGCTGCTGGCGCCGCAGCAGGCAGCCAAGTTAGATCAGCTCGTCGTGCGGTGGTACCAGCCGCTGACGGCGTCCGAGGAGCGATGGGCGACCTGCTTCGCGCACCTTGTCGCCTTTGCGCGCCGTCATGGCCACTGCCAGGTAAACTGCCAGGGAAACCCCCTTTTGTTGCTGCTGGAAACGCCAGTCACTGCGGAATGGCGCCTGCTTGGCGGCAGAGCTTAGTTCCTTGGGTCTGAGACGGCAGTGTCACAGCAACCAAAACGGTTGCAGAGCCCAATCATCCTGACCCAGTGTACATCTGATGCAATGTGGCAGGGTCATCGCCGAGGCAGCGGTGCGAGGCAGACCAGCAAATTGGAGACTTCTGAGCGAGGTTCCAAGTGCGCAGCTTCTGTGTCCACAGGTGCCGAAGGACATCGGCGTGCTGACGGACTGGCTGGGGCACCAGATGGCGCTGTGGCGCGCCGGCAAGCTGCCGGCGACCCGGCAGGCGCAGCTGCGCGCGCTGGGCGCCGAGATCGCTGCGCCCTCTGCACCGGCCGGCGCACGGCAGGCTTGAAGGCTGTGGAAGGCTGGGAAAATGGAATTGAGATGTTGTACAGTGAGACCCTCCCCCTGCACCTCATGTGCGCTATTGTGCCGGCTGCCAACTGAGATGGCTTGGCACTGCGCCGGTCAAACTTGGAAGCGGCGAGCTGGCGGATGCCAGTGCATTCTGTATCTGCATCGAGAACCAAATTTGGCTTGTTCGCGTCCCTCAGAGCAGAGGCGACCTCATCGAAACCGTGCTGCTGCATGAGAAGAAGGACGGTGAAGCAAAGTTCCTGTGCAGCGCCACCTCTAGTACCTGGAACCTGTGGCGGCCTCGCACCGAGTTGCACGACAATCTTGGGCAAATCAGTCATGCATAAGTTATGCTTGCTTCAGTTCACACACCTGTGAATCCAGTGTTTCTTCACGAGATACAATTGGATCTGCCGTCACTGCGGCAGGCCTGAGTGTGAGCTGCACTTCAACTGGTAGCAGGCGTGCAGGAGACTCCTGTGTTTCGCAGCCTTGATCCAAGCAGTTGAGGTGGTGCATCATGCTGCAGACATCGCTCTGGCGTAACTCAGCAGGCCTTACAGAGCGAACGAGACGGCATCATTGTCAGCTGACAGAGGCGATTGCGCGAACACACCTTCCCAGCTCACGACCGTGCAGCGACGCAACTGGTTCTGCGTTCAGCAGCTCGCCGGAGTTCCATTCACATGCATGCAGCCGGCCGTGCGGCGCTCAAGCTGCAAGAGCCGCAGCAGAGCAGCTATCGGCAGTACCCCCAATCCTGGAAGCCGCCCCGGAAAACGGCGCATTCCTGCTGGCAGAAGACAACGAATGGGTTCCCGAGGCGTTCAGGCTGCTGCCTGGCGAGCTGGGGCCCATCGATCGGCATTCAGATGCCGGGGAGTCGCCGGAGGCGTTCCGCTGCAGCGGCTGCACGCGGCCGGAGTGCCAGGCGAGTGCAGCGGCAGCTTGCCTTCCGTGAGCCACTCGAAGCATGATACCATATTCATCGTAACGGTGTATGCACGCATTCATGCAGCGCATCTGATGCCGGGAATGCTCATGACCGCAGACCTCCAAGGGCTGTCCTGCGATCGACTGGAGTACGCCTGCATCGGCTGCGAACGACTATCTCAGACAGATTCTGCGGGCACGAGTCTACGAAGTCGCGGTGCGCGAGGGCGTAGCAACAGGGCTGCCTGCCATTGGTTTCGCGCCGTGCACGCCGCATTGCGCATGGCATCATCATGATACACTCCTGGTGCTCAAACAGCTGTACTGACGCTGGTCGGTGCCACGTGCTACGTGCAGAAGCAAACGCCGCTGGAGACGGCTAGGCAAATGAGTGCCCAGCTTGGGAACACGCTGCTGCTGAAGCGCGAGGACATGCAGCAGGTGAGCATCACACTAGCGTGGCCGGTCTGGAGACTGTCATTGCTCTCTGAACTCTGGTACAGTGACAAGGAGCCTGTGGCAGCATCATCTACTTGCACGCCTGACGCACAGCAGGTCGGAGCGGCCTGCAGCAGTTGCCACATCATCTATTGCAGCGTCAAACCCTTGGACGGCATTCCCCAAGCCAGCAACCATCACACTGGCGTCTCCATCTCGCCTCGCACGCTGCTCAAGCACAACAGTATTATGATATGCCTCACCCGCAGGTGTTCTCCTTCAAGCTGCGGGGGGCGTACAACAAGATGGCGCAGCTGACGCAGGAGGAGCTGGCGCGGGGCGTCATCTGCTCCTCCGCTGGCAACCACGCGCAGGGCGTCGCGCTCGCAGCGCGGGAGCTGGTGAGTCAGCGGTTTGATTCTGGATAGCGTAGACGGTGTTGGAGGTTTTAGGGTTTGAGGTGTAGGACTTTCAGCGGGCCTGTTCGACCCGTGATTGCTGACCCATCAGAAGCTGGCCTGCTATCCTGTGGACTTGACTATCGACCATAAACCGGCATAGCCGCCGTGCAAAGCTGTTTCGTGCCATGATGTCATGCCCAGTCAGGCAGCGTGGGTGTCAAAACCTTTGTGGCACCCCGCTTGCTTGCTCTTTCAGGACACTGACTCGCACTGCGGCGCTGGTGTGCCCGCAGGGCTGTGACGCGCTCATCTGCATGCCGACGACGTGTCCGCAGATCAAGGTGGACGCTGTGCGCGCACTGGGCGGCACAGTGCACCTGCACGGGGAGTCGTACACGGAGACGCAGGCCTACGCCCAGGTGTGTAGGTTCAAAGACGTCAAGTCGCTAACACCCATCGCTAGACCTCGAAGCTCGACGTCCCCTGAAAGATGCAATGGCAGTCGACACCTATGAGTCACACACAGGGGCGGAGCCCAATGCCCTGCGTGGGCACCCAGCGGCCTGATTCCACACCCTGCAGCCGAGAATGTCAATGCACTGGGCTAGTGGTCAGTGAGCAACTGCCTGATGTGATCCTGGGTGTGCAGGCGCGGTCGCGGGAGGAGGAGCGTGTGTTCATCGCTCCCTACGACGACCCCTACACCATCGCGGGCCAGGGCACCGTAGGCCAGGAGATCCTGCGGGAGGTGCGCACTGCATGGACACCTGCTGTGCCTCCGGTGATGCCGCTCTCTGATGCACGCCCTTCGTGGACCGCCATGCATTTTGCTGCGCCCCTGGAGACAGGGGCAAGGAACATGGCGTCGCCGACTCCATCCCATACCAGTCCCTTCCGTTCCATTCCACTCCATTCCGTTCCACTCCAGTTTATTGTGTTTCATACTGCCAGGTGCCAAACCCAGCAGCGCTGCACGCCATCTTCGTGCCGGTAGGCGGCGGCGGCCTCATTGCCGGCATCGCCGCCTATGTGAAGGCCATCCAGCCCAGCATCAAGATCATCGGCGTCGAGCCCACAGGTGCTTATTCAATGATTTCAGGGTTGTGGGGTTTCAGGGTGCCTGGCCTCCTCTGAACGGTTTCGGCGCAGCCGTTCACTCCTGGTGATCAATCCCTTATGATGCAACTATCTTGACGGAGATGACTGGCGAGCTGTCGCCCAGGACACGCGCTCGGCAGGGCACTGCGCTGTGGGCAAGGCTGTCGCACAGGTAGCGCTGTGCTGCACCTGCCTTGGCTGGCATAACGATGTGACCCCCCCAACCGCGCGACTGCAGGCGCCAACGCGATGGCCATCTCACTGTCGCGCGGCAAGCGCACGACGCTGGCCAAGGTGGACGCGTTTGCTGACGGTGTCGCCGTCAAGACGGTGCGTCTTGATATTCCCGACGCGCTCACGCTGCCTCTGCAGGAAAGAAGCTCCTGCCGCGTCGGTACGGCGCCTCAGCGTTCCAGACCCGTCCGCTGGGAATACAGAACCTTCGCCTGCTTGACCGCAACCTGCTCACAAGACGTGACTGCTGCGCTTGAATACCCCTGCAATCCGAAGACCTCGAACCCCACCACGCTCCTGTCCGTCGCCGCAGGTGGGGCGGGAGACGTTCAGGGTGTGCCGGGAGATGCTGGACGGCGTGGTGCTGGCCAGCAACGCGGCCATCAGCGGCGCCATCCGGGACGTGTACTCCGAGACGCGCACCGTTCTGGAGCCCGCCGGCGCGCTTGCTGTCGCCGGCGCCCGCGCCTACATCGAGCGCCATGGCCTCAAGGTGAGTTGAGGAAACACACACAGCTGAAACAGGCGACATTGCCCGCACCCTCGAGCGCCGCGGTGCGCACCAGCCGGCAGCCGCATTCTGCATAGACCGGTCAGCGAGGCTTTCAGCAAGGCAGCTCCTTGCGGGTTGACGTTGGCTCCCGGGCAGTGGGATGGCTTCGCTGCGGTGGTGTCGGCACGCGAGCACTGCTGGCGCCGAAGTCCAGCGCGTTTTGCCGCCCCTGCAGGACAGGGAGTTCGTGGTCTTCGCAGAGTTGCCGCAGGGGGACATGGGGGTGGCGGCGAAAGCGGCGCCAACATGAACTTCGACCCCCATCTGCCTCATTTTCCATCGTCCAAGCTCTCACCAAACTCTTGCTCTGCAAGGTCTCATGTCGAGTCGCCTGCTGGCGCTGCAGGGGGAGACTGTGGTGGCGGTGACCAGCTGCGCCTTTCTTGTCCATGAATGTGGTGGCTTCCCGCTGGATGATGCAGGGCGAGCCAGTGGTGGCGGTGACCACCAGCGTCAACATGACCTTCGACCGGCTGCGCCTGTGTCTCTGTATCTCTGAGGCCTCGTCGAGCCTATAGAGACTCGCGAGGCCTGATGCAAAGCTGCTCCTGTGGTGCCGCAGGGGGAGACAGTGGTGGCGGTGGCGAGCGGCGCCAACATGAACTTCGACCGGCTGCGGCTGGTGAGCGAGCTGGCGCAAGTCGGTGCGCGCCGCGAGGCCATGCTCGCTACGACCATCCCCGAGGTGTCGCACAGCGTGGATCGCATTCGAACACAATTAAACATCTGGTACTCGACCTGCTGCTGTCCGCTCGTGGCCTGGTTTGCCAAACCCAGCGAAGTCAGCGTGCAGTCAGCTGCACAAATGTGTGCACAAGTGAAGTCTGCTAATGCACGGGCTGGGTGCATTCGGCCCCCGTCACAAAACCATATTCCTTTCCGAACCCTCCCTGGCACGCTCTGTAGGCAAGGGGAGCGTTTCTGGATTTCATCCAGACTGCGCTGGCCGACACCACCATTGACATCACCGAGTTCAAGTACCGGTGCGCACAAGGCCCAGCCACTCCCCCCGCGTGTCCCGCCATGCGCTCGCGCACAATATGGGCTTGACTCAGACCAAAGCCCTGTCTGTAGTTTCCACCCCAGCATTGCCTGCCGTCGCCATGAGAGGCGGCCATGTGCAGCGCCCCCGCCCACATCCTGCGGCACACAACGAGACATGGGATCACTAAGGCGCCCACGCTGCGCGCCCGATGTTGCAATCGCAAGTTTTATTTTGATCGATTGCGTGTCGCGGCAGATTCTCGGCGGGCAAGGTGGCGCACATCCTGTTCTCCATCGGCATCAGCGCGGACTGCGAGGTGGAGAGTATGGTGGCGCGGCTGAAGGAGCGCGGCTTCCCCACCCTCGACCTCTCCGCCATCGAGGCGGCGCAGGTGGGTTTCCTGATGAGCTGACGAGATGGAATCAATACATTGCCTTCGCTGCTGTCCAGTATTACGTTTTTGAAAAATCGACCACAATGCATTCACAGCAGTGGCACTTCAGTGAGACGCGACCTCACATCATACAGCGTTGACTTCATCAGGTGCACCTGCGGCACCTGGTCGGCGGACGCGCCCGCAGCTACACCGGCGAGCTGCCGGACGAGCGCATCTTCCAGGTAGGAGCCTGACTACTTATTGCAGGTCAGCACGTTTCTGTATCTGGAGCGTTTCCTGATCGAGCGCGTCAACAGGAGATGCCAAGGCTGCCCTCCCGGCGCCTTTGTACACTTGCCATGTGCATCGTGTTGCCGCATCATCCTGACGCCCGGAGTTGCAGGACCAGAACGCGCACATGTCGTGGCATCATGATGCAGGTGGAGTTTCCGGAGCGCTCGGGCTCGCTGGTCAAGTTCCTGACCATCCTGAACCCGGTGTGGAACATCTCGCTGTTCCACTACCGCCAGTCCGGCAACCGCGCCTCCACCATCCTGCTGGGCCTGCAGGTACCGCTGCTGCTGCTGCATTTCCGTTCCTCCATTGTGCGACTGCTGCAGGACAGGCGCTTGATCCAAACAGCGCTCATTTCCTTGCAAAATCGGCAGTGTTTAGGAATGCGCCCGGCGCAATGCGATGGCAGCCTCTGTACAAAGCTCACGTCAGCAAGCTCTTCAGGAAAGCCGATGTGCCTGAGGGATATTCAGTGTCTCAAGGCGTTCGAATGCAGCTGCCGGACGAGGACCAGAGCCGCTTCGCCGAGGCGGTGGCGGCCCTGGGGCCTGACTACGCATTTGAGCCGCTGCCGGTGGAGGCCCAGAACGTGTTCGAGATGTTCATCCAATGAGGCGGCCGCCTAGGACGGGCCGCTTGCGACACCAATGAGGCAACGGCTAAGCGAATGGGTGTCTGAACCCCCCTTTGCAGCAGGTTCAGGACGGGAATGTCTACATAGATGGCAATATTCAGCGGAAGCGGGCCAAGTTTTGGTTGTCGTGAAATGGCACTGAGGTCGCCGTTGACACAGAGTAGAGACAGGCGGCAAGTGCTGCAGTAGTGTGAGTGACGATTCTTGGGAGTCTGATTTGGAACACATTGGTCATGGGGCTCGCTCAATCAGAGATTGTAATTCTGGAACAGTCATGTGCCACTGAAGGTGCCTCGAGTGCAGCAGAATGAGATGTGCATCTTCACGGCGCCCGCGCTGCAATCTGTCCAGCTTAAACTGACTGCCTCCTGTGTCATCTACGTATCGATACAGCGCCCCGTCCTGTCGTGTTGGACCTGTTCTCCCCGCACTCAGATGCGGTACAGCGGCTTGATGCCCAGCAGGGAGAAGCACTGGCGCATGACGACGGCAGTCGCCTCGCACAGCAGCAGCCGGCTGTCCTCCTCTGGCGACCCGATCACCTGCCGCCACAAGGGAAACTTTGCATTCGTGTCCAGTGGCCAGACAGCAGCAACACTCAGGCTGGGCAGCGTGTGGGGCATCGAGGTCATGCACCTGTGCAGGTGCTTTCCGCACAGAAGCAACCCGAGTGTGCACAGGAAGTGGCTGCTAAATGCAAGGACAGAGCATGAAACACAGCAACAAAAGGGTGGACACAGCAAGAACATTGCATAGCGCACCTTGTGCTCCACGTAGAAGGAGTTGAACATGTCGGACAGATCGTACAGGTACTCGGTGAGGCGGTGCGGCGCCAGCTCCTCCAGGGTGGCCACCAGCGCCTCCGGAAAGCGCACTATGTGCAGCGCCAGCGCGCGCTCCTTGTCGTGCTGGAGTGCCAGCTTGGACGACTTGGCCAGCTCTGCGGCAGTAGGTGCGAAAACATGTGTCAGGATTTTTGAGATATGACAGCATGTGCAACGGTCGCTGTTGTCATCCACACAGCAAGTGTCACGCTCAGAGAGGAACCCCTTTCTGGCGCTCAGTAACCTCAGTTGGGCTCAAAAGTGACGGAGCGGTTCGTGTTGGAGATCTCTCTGCGGTGACTAGCGGCAGGCGCACCCGCGACATCCTTGCCGGCCTTGCGCACGATGCCAGAGATGCGGGCGTGCGCGTAGAGCAGGTACACCGCGGTGTTGCCCTTCAGGTTGAGCATGTCGTCGAAGCTGAACTTGTAGTTGGTCAGCCGCTGGTTCTTCAGGTCCGCGTACTTCACCGCACCGTAGCCCATTGCGTTGCTCGCCTCCTCCAGCTCCTGCAGATCATGGGCCAAACGCTGTCGGCACGTTTGTTGAAGTTCGTTGCAGAGCAGCGCAGTCCTAGCACTGTTCAACGTCGTCCCAGCAGGGATTCAACCCAGTGTCGGGTCAATCACGACGCCCAAGTGCCGCTTTGATCAGCGCCTCTGTCACTGTAGGAAGCCGATGGGCACCATGCGGCGGAGCATGTTGACAGGAGAGGTCAAAAGGGGGGGGGGGGGGGGGGGCCCCTCGG
>JAABUW010000177.1_pt1 | contig 136427 bp, 248 predicted proteins | sample 5560081 | NCBI WGS metagenome assembly JAABUW01 (sample SAMN10711882, study PRJNA513363) | rock metagenome | isolation source: Antarctica rocks | place: Antarctica: Victoria Land, Knobhead sud
CACAACCGCCCGGGCCCTCGGGATCGAGCACCACCCGCGCTAGACGCTGTGGTCCTTCCTACCTGCAAGCCACCGAAAGCTCACCATTCGCCCACCTGGCCAGGGCGCGCAGGGCAGCAAGGGCGAGGGGGCCGTCGCCCAGGCCGCCGGGCGCCAGCGCCTGCTCCAGGAACTGTGGTCCTTTCGGAAGTTGGAGGTTATGAGGATTCCGGTTCTGAGGATTCTGGTTCTGAGGATTCTGGTTCTGAGGATTCTGGTTGACCCACCTGGCCAGGGCGCGCAGGGCGGCGAGGGTGAGGGGCCCGTCGCCCAGGCCGCCTGGCGCCAGCACCTGCTCCAGAAACTGCAGCACCGCCTCAAAGGCGCCGTCCAGAGTGTCCAGCGCGCGGCCCGCCACCCTGCAGGGGAAAGGAAACAAAGGCGCTAACTTTGGCAAACGCGGATGCAGATGCATGCGCTCATACGCTCATAAGGCCTTTGCAGCAACTGATGACGGCATGACGCTCGAAGTCCGCGAGCGCATCGTTTAGTAAAGACCCTGCCCGAGCTCACCGAGGGTCCAGCAGCCCGGTGCCGTCCTGGGAGTCAGCCGCCAGCAGCTCCACCGCAGCCTCCAGCAGCCGGAAGCAGGAAGGCAGCAGCCGCTCCGCCGTCTGCTGCACCGGCGTCCCTGCGCCGGCACAGGGGCGCTGTGAACATGTGCCAGAAGCCTTGCCAGGACGGATGGCTGGACACCATGATTTCCAAGTGCGTATCTGAATGGCCCAGGGCGCTGCTGATGGCTGTGCACCTCGGCGTTCTGTGGGCTCCTGCACATTGTCCGTCGTCCGTGCTGGTGGCAGCAGAAGTTTTCTGTAAGCGAAAAGCTCACAGCTGGAAACGCAGCCTGCCTAGACGCGGCAGGCGCCAGGCTGCGGTGCAGGCACTGCTCACCCGACGTCGCTTTCTGGGGGGCGTCTCCAGCCTCTTCCAGGGGCGCCTCCCGCAGGGCATCCATGAGCAGCACCTTCGTTTCGATCGCCACCAGCTCGACTGCCAGCTGGTAGAAGGCGCCACGCAGGCCGGCCTGCGAAACTAGAATGTTTGAGATGACAGAAGCGCCTTCCATGCTGCAGCCCAGTGTTTGAAGCGCAGGATCAAAAAGCATACAGGATATTTTCGAAGACGCAACGATCCTCGTCCAGCTCCCTGGTCGGCAGCTGACCAAGCCCTGCCCGCTGCTTGCCGCCAGCGCTTTGCGTTTGTCCCTGACATCCATGAGCAGCCCTGTATAACACCTGTGCTTCGGCGGCTGGGCCGGCGAGCCACGCGGGGCCCGCCAGGTCCACCGCGGCCGCCGCCAGCGCCAGCGCAGCCTGCTTGGTGGCCGGCGGCGCGTGCGCCCGCAGCACGGAGGCGACGCCGGCGCGCAGGTCGCCCGGCCAGCCGCCGGCGGGCTTTGCGGCTGCGGCGGCGCTCTCTGCCAGCAGGCGCGCCAGGTTGCTGCCCTGTACCGTTGCAAGAAGTCACATACTTGTACTCCTCAAGTACTTCTGCAGTGCATGCCATTAGACCTTGGCACTGAACATATGCAAGCATACAGGCTCGAGCAGGGGATCTTGCTCGGGCAGGGCATCTTGTAGGAATGGTCACGCCACCGGCCGTGACAGCGTTTGACGGAGAGCGCACCTCTGGCGCCGGCAGCAGGAGCAGCAGCGCGTGCAGCACGTCCAGCTGCACCGCAACAGCATCGACCTCCGCTGACGCCGACGGAGGCTCGGATGACGCCTCAGGAGCGTCCGCCGCCGCGCCTTCAGCATGCGGCGTCGGGTCGGTCTGGGCCACGTCCGCTGCCGGCAGTTGTGGCTGGCCGACGGGCGCAGCATTCGCTGCCGCAGCAATCATAAGTGACCGCATGGATATGCTGGACTTGTCACCGGCGGGCGCCGCGGGTCCGGCAGACTCCGCAGCCGTCGGCTGCATTTGCGGCTGAGGAGGCTGGGCCAGAAGCTGCGCCAGCGGCGGCACGGCGGCCGCAAGCACCTCGCCTTGCTCTGCGGTGACTGGCACACGCCCAGGTAAGACCAGAGCAGCTGCGCCAGTGCAGATGGCAGGTGCACAGCACAAATTATGCCTTCAGATGACGATCTGTGAAGACATGGGCACAGTGGCGTATGAGTGTTTTTGGTTCAAAACATTTCGTCAGCCATCAGACCCCCACCTGAGACCAGCACGAGGCGTGACGAACCCTGCAGCAGCACGCTCAGGAAGCCAACCGCCAGCGGCACCAGCTCAGCATGCAGTACCGCGTCCTGTCGAGTGCGCAACGCAGAAAAACTGTTTTGAATTCCCGGTTCTGGCGCCATCGAGGCAGAAATCCGCAGCAATCAGCTGTGCTGCAATACTGTGTATGACGAGATGCTGCAGATGCGATCACGCAACATGCACCGATTGCGCAACTTGCAATTGCATCACATGCTGACAGCTGCACAAGTTTAGTTCAATGCGTAGCGGCCTGCTGAGCAGCAATGATGCCATGCTGAACAGCCATTCCCACCTGCAGCGCCGTGGCTGCGGCGGCGATGGCGCCCGATTGCAGCGCCACTAGACGGCCCTCCTCCGATGCGCCGGCAATGGCCACGAGCGACTCCAGCGCATCGTGTACCGCGCCCACCTCCACGGCGGGCGCGCAGCTGCCGCCGGGCTGCAGGATCGCCTCCACCCCCGAGTTGCGCAGCACCTGCAGACACATCGGCCCTTGATTGGTCTGACGGCTTTGACCGGGTGTTTATGGTCGGGTGTGGAGCCTGCCAGTTGTGATTTTGTGATTAATATTACAACAAGCCTGAACATCATTTGACCGATGCATCCCATGCATGTCTGAACAGTCCATCTTCCGCACCCAGGCACCCACCTTCAGCAGCAGCGGCACATTCTGGATGAGGTCCTGGGACTGCGCCAGCTCCGGCACGCGTGAGAAGCCCGCCAGCACGGCCAGTCCCAACCCCGCCGACGCTGCGCGCACCTCATGCTGCTCCTCCGACACTGCTCTACCCTGCAATCGTGCCAGCGCAACTTGAGCCATGCGCTAGTGTTGGCGCCTTGATTTGTATGCTTGCACACACCTCCAAAGCTCGCTACCACAACAAGTGTGTTACATCGCAACGTCGTACCTGAGACTGCGAGGCGCTGAGAGTCAGCAGCAGCCGGTTGATGAAGCTGATGCCGACTGCGTCATACACCGCCTTGACGGCGGCCGCATCTCCCGCCGGCAGGAGTTTCGTAGCCAGCAGCAGGCCAGTGAACCTGCGTAAGAGATGAGTTCGTATCGGCCCATGAGTGCAAGGAGCTGATACCCCCAGTCATTAGACAGTTGGCACCCGCATGCATGTCTCTTTCAAGCCATGCACGTGGGATGGGCGCACTTCTTCTCGTTCACTGGGCTGTGCAAGAGGTCCAGCAGCTCATCCATGGTGCCGGATTGAGTCGACGACCTGCACAGGGATGCCAAAAGGCTGGTGTGCGCAATTCGGCCATTTGGGGGCATGATGGAAAGTCAGTGCAGCTGCACGACATTCCAGACATCCCGCTCAGCCACGCACCGATGCGAGCACAAGACGTCCGTTTGCGTTGCGATTCAAGTGCAATACAAGATCCTGCTTGAGGCGGCGCGCGGCGCCGCTTTGCTCTTGGTTCACAAACGCATCATCAGCCAGCTGTGGAGGCGAGGTGCAGCAAGTGCCCCACACCCGTCTCGTCGGTCTCAGCCGTTCTTCCACTCGGAGCCTGCTTTCTCAGTGGAGGCCTGGGATAGATTCGAGTGCCGTTGTCGTGTTCGAGTGAACCAGCGAGCAGCCCGACACACGAGACCCAGGCAAACGCGGTTGCGGCCTTAGGCTTGGCTAGAAGCGGGCGCCCATCATGGTGGACGCCACGAGAGCCATGCTGGACGAGGTGGGTGGCCCCCGTGCGCTTTGACGACGATGCCACTCTTTTCCTTGCGCAGCATAGCTGCTCGACCTCACTGCAGGTCTGGACGCGAGCCTTGCACAGTCCTGTCTGCCAAAATAACCGAGACACCACGCAACCGCTGCTGCAGCTCATGGGCAAGGAGCGGAATGTGCCGCTGGCGGAGCGCAATGACAAGCCGCTGCGCTTTGATAACCGGGAGGTCTGCAAGTACAACCTGGCCGGCCTGTGCCCCTTCGACACCCTCTTCGCAAACACCAAATCGTATCTCGGTGAGCTCGCAGTGCCCATCGCGATGCACAGCCATCATTGATGCCATGTGCGCATGTGGAGCTTCGCCTGGCATGCGCTGAAATCTGCGCTGGAATTGTCCTAGCGTTGAAAAGGGTGTGTTCTGCTGTCGCTGCCAGGTCCCTGCAAGTACGAGATGCACGACGACAAGCTGGGGTGGGAGGCGGTCCAGGCGGAGTGGGATGCGCTTTCCGAGCAGGAGAAAACCAGGTACATGACATACAGCTGTGCCATGTCGCCGCTGGCTTTGACTGTGTTCACCATGAACCCCAGTATGCCATCAGACGTTTCAGCTACGGCTGCAAATCTGCTGCCTCCCCGCTACGGCAGCAGTCAGGGAACACGATTACTGCCTGCCAACAGCTGCACAGACGCTGCCGAGCCAACTAGCCACACAAACGCCTGAGATACAACCTGGAACACGTTGTTCATCTAAAACAGAGCTTAGATTTGACAACCGAATTTTGGTAGGTACGGCTACGAGCAGCGGCTGTGCACGGAGCTGGAGACGCTGGTGCGGGAGATGGACCGCAAGATCGAGCGCCAGAAGGAGCGTGCCAGCAAGGAGTCGGCGCCGCGCCCGCTGTCCGCCGAGGACCGCGCCAAATTGGACGACATCCTGGCCCGCCAGAAGGGTGAGCATTTTCACAGTTTAATGGGTTGATTCATAGGTCAACAGGTTGATTCATAGAGAGGGAATCTCCTTTTTGGGAAAAGGTGCTCTGCAGAAAGCCCCTCCGGCCCGGCCACCGCAGCAGCAGCCGCATCCGCATGCCTGCTGTAGTGACACGGGCTTCGGAGCCTATCGCTGCATCCATGGCAGGACATTGGAAGACTTAGACAGCGGCATTGGATGCTGGCTGCTGTTGCTGTTCAGCTACGTGGCACCAATGCCGCTGGTTTGTGTCTGCGCAATACATGCTTGCAGAGGATGTTGCACGCGCAAGTCAAGGCTCAGGGCTCAGATTTTGCATACCATCGTCATCGAGGATGTGGATTAGAACGGCCGGCGCTGCAGACCTCTGCTCTGTCGGCACCTCTGGATCCGCCCACGCAACTGAAGACCCATCTGGGCCCCCACGCAGGTGGGATGCCCTGCCGCATCTATTGCTTTGACGGGTGAGGAGGCCGGGGGCGATTGCGGCGCATTATGAGCGGCGTGGAGCGGCCCACTATCCAGACAAAGAGGTGGCACGTTGCTCGGCTGCAACCTCACTGATTCACACTTGAGCAGGGATGCTGCAACAGGGCGGGCGGGGAGGTGGCGAGGTATGCGGCCTGGCTTTACTGAACCAGGAGGCCGTGTATTAAAATCTCAACGAAAGAAAAGTCATGTACGATGGCCATGCACTGGCAGCAATCGACGTCCTCACAACACCAAGGTGGAGAATGACATTTGGTGACAACCTAAATCCGAAGTGTTGTGAGCGAGATTCAGAAGACGACGCAAACATCGGAGTAGGAAAGTATGATGGATGTGTCATGTTGTTGCGCAAGGGAGACTGGGAGCCGCACATACAGGCACGGGGACGACACGTAACGCCAGCAGGATGCCACACGCCGTTGCCGCTGGCATCTATGTGGCTGCCGGAGCTCTGTAGTCCTTTGGCCGCTGGACACCTGTGTGTCTGATCACTCCCAAATCCCACGCCCGTGCTCCTGTGCAGGACGGCGAGCGGGTGGAGGAAGGGCGGATCGCCAGCATGTCCGATATCTACATCCTCAAGTCAGACCCCGTTTTACTTGCAGCCCTGGTGGAGGACAGCGAGCGGGTGGCGGAGGAAGGCGAGGTGGACCCGAGCATGGCGCAGGCGGAGGGGCTCCAGAAGGTGCACGACAATTTGAGTTGTTATACACATCTGATTTGAAGGATTTTATTCCTCTGTACTGCAGCCCTGGTGGAGGACAGTGAGCGGGTGGCGGAGGAAGGCGAGGTGGACGCGAGCATGGCGCTTGCGGCGCAGGCGGAGGGGCTCCAGAAGGAGCACGACAAGCTGCTGGGTTCGCTGACGCAGCCGGACCGGGTCATGAGCGTGTGCGAGGTTTGCGGCGTCTTCATCAACAGCACCGACAACGAGCAGCGGCGCCAGGCGCGGTCTTCCTCGCCCCCTGCTGACGGGGCACCGGCGCCGCCGCCCCCCGGCCCCACCCCGGTCAGCTGCTTGGCCACTCTCCTGATCCTCTCGTCCCACTCCCGCCAATGCTCTCTGTGTGAACCAGGGTGATTTCAAGGGATGTGCACCGTCCAAAGAATCGCCCCGGTCAGCTGCCCTGCCTTTGCACGGCTTCCAACTTCCTCTGCTGCCGCTCCGCTCCACAGCGGCCTTGTCTGCAGCCGCATCTGTGGCAGCGCCTGCATTATTGTACATGGCCAGACAGCACAAGCCCAGGGCTACAGATGGCCGAGATTTCCTCCTGGCGGCATGCACGTCACCTGTGCGCGTCAACTGACAGTTTCACTGCCCTCGTGTTGCAGGAGCACCTCCTCGGCAAACAGGTGAGGGCCTCAGAGGTTTTTGAATGGGTTTGCTCCTTGCTTAATGAGCCACATTCTTGAGCACACTGAATCCTTGTGCACACACTGCAAGGGTTTGTGCAGCATGCACAAACCCATGCTCCAAACCTGCGCAAAACTTGCAAAGCGTGAAGATATCTCTTTTCATCGAGCAGTACCTGGGCTGGCTGGCAATCCGCGAGAAGCTGGACGAGCTGCGGAAGAAGCTCGCTGCCGCGCCGCGTGAGGCGCACTGGTCTGCCCGCTCGGAGCGCCCCAGGCAAAGCTTTTCCTCGTGGGCTGCGCTGCTTTCCCTATGTGTTCATGTCCAAAAACGCAGCAGCCGAGCTGCGCCATGAAGCAAGAATGCAGTGAGAGCAGCAAGACGGTGCTGCAGCGTGCTCAAGGCGCATGCATGCGGTAGAACTCCGCTGGTCGCTTGGCGACACGTGGCTGTGTGGATTCGGTGTTGCGAGGGCCGCCATCATCAGGGGGTCGACCGTGTCTGCCCGAAGTTCGCCTCCTTCGACACACAAAGGGTCGGGGCCTTCCTGAGGCTTTACATTTCTGCGGCGCAGGGAGCGGGAGCGGGAGCCGCGGTCGCGGCCGGGCCTGGGGCACGAGTCCGGCAGCCACCGCAGCAGCCGCGACACCGACCGCAGCCGGGACCGGGACCGGGACGAGCGCTCACGGTGTGGCTCTCTGAACCCTTACACAGCCCGTGAATTCAAGCCAGCATCCTGCGGCGCAGGCGCCAGCATTGCGCGCCCTCCGCGCATGCCTCCTCGACTGGAACGAACTCGAAAGCCGACATCCGAGAGCGAGACCTTTGCGCCCCGCCGCAGGGATCGCGACAGGTCCCGCCACAGCGACTACTCCGGCTCGCGGGACGAGCGGCGGCGGCGCGACCGGGAGCGAGACCGGGCGTATGACGACAGCCGCGGGCGCCACTGATTCGGCTGCTCGTGAGCGTCCGCGATGGACAGTTTCAAGTGCATGGGGGGGATTTGAGCACGGCTGCGACATGGTGTTGCAGCTGAGCTCTGGCAACGATGCATAATACTGGTTTGCGCGTCGCGGTCGAGGCAGCCGCTGCAGAGGCACAACTCGCCAGTTGTTGCCCGTACGGACAGCCAACGTTTCCAGACTCAGGTGGAAATGCACATGCACATGCAACGGCTGTGGCGCATGTTGTGGCATCTCGTGTTCGCATGGAGCAAGGCCATCTTCACAGTTGAGTCTAGACAATGTCGCCCAGTTCTTCACGCCAGAAACCAGTAGCAAGCACTGATGCCATATCAATCCACAACCAAGCCAGATTCGAATAGGACATCAGTGGACTTCTGCAGACTATGAAGCAATCAGCGAAATCATAATGCTGCCACCAGCGGCTGCGTGCTTGTCTCGGCGTCTCTCACGTAATACAGCAGCGGCAGGTCGCACACCAGCTCCCTCGTTTCCGTCCTCTCCACCCTGAAGCCGCGCATCGCCTCCTCCTCCGACGCCTGTTCGGTGTGCAGGTGCCACCCTCGAGTCAGCATCATGGGGCGTGCTTCATGCAGCTGCCCAAGATGCGGCAGGCGGGATCGACAGTGGTGCTGTGAACCACAGCTCGAGGTTGTGCCCATCGGGAGAGCCCAACAGAAGTGCCTGGGAAAGGACGCCTAGTGGAAGCCATATCCGATGGCATGCCTCAAGACATGACCCGCCCCTTGCCGCCTTTGACAACACGCGGCTCGACCGGCCTGTTGCGGACATGAAGCACAGCAAAAGGCGAGTCAGCACGCGCGCCTTGCCGTCGTCGAGCGGCCGCCACCGCCAGCCGCTGTTCTGCACGTGCAGCCCGTCGATGACGACCTGCGCCTCCGCTGCACCCGAGACCCGCAGCGCGCCATCCAGCTGCAGCGCCTGAAATTGTAACAGTAAAATTCACTGCACAAGCACTCGAACCACATTAACCGCCACCCCAGACAGATCGCTCCAACATCCACAGCAGTCATGCTGCAGATGCGGGCTTGCTTGTGCCGCTCAGTCTTGATCAAGTGCCCACATTCGAGCAGGCATTGGCCTGAGCGACGAATGCACAAAGCTGTTGTCGACGAGCGACGATGGAGCGCGCATGCTCAGAGAGGCCCACCTCCACTTCGACGTTCCCCACGTCCAGGACCAGTGCGGCCTGCGGCCCAATGCTCACACTGAAGGGATAAGGCAGCCGCTCCCGCAGCTCTGCCGCTGTCTGCGCAGTTGGGGACGGACATCTCAGATTATCAACGGCACAGCTGCTTTGCAATGTGCACACACCACCCCGAATGCACACGCTGCCTGCCTGCATCTGGCAGCCGCTCCCGCAGCTCTGCGGCCGTCTGCACACCCGCAAACCAATGCGTCGAGATGCTGCTCTCAAAGCTGTGCTGTCCGCCCCCATCTGCAAACACATCCATTCCTTGAGATGCCGCGCTCAAAGCTGTGCTGCCTGCCCGTTGACCGTCGTACCAGCCCCTTTCCACTGCTGCGCCTGCAGTCACCTGGGCAAAGGCGGGCGTCCAGGAGACGCGGGGCCACAGGTCCACGGCCAGCCGGTTGAAGGCTGCCGGCGTGGGGTCCGCCACCCGCGCCCCCGCCGCCCGCAGCATCCTGCGAAAAGGGCCACAGTCTTCCGAAATCCGGATCTGAGACACCCCAGCTATCTGGATCTGAGACACCCCAGCTATCTGGATCTGAGACACCCCACTTGTCCTCACTGCGCCGAGACAATGCCCTGAAATGGATCCGCCACCCGCACCCCCGCCGCCCGCTGCATCCTGCACGCGGGCAGGGCGTCTTGCGGCATCGTTGTGATGGCGAGCGGGATGATGACCTCAGAGTTCAGGCGATGCACAGGGCCGACAGCGCAAGCCAAGGCGGGAAGTGTACTCCAGGCGGCATTGAATCCCACCTGCAATTGGCAGCACACAGGTCCAGCTTGCCGGTGGTGCTGCTGTGCCTGGGCAGCCCAAAATCACAATCGCATGCTACTTCTTTATGAGTGGGTTTGATATTTTCTTTTGTAAGCCTTTCTTTCTCACGGCATACCGACAGTTGGCGGCGTACAGGTCCAGTTCGCCGGTGGTGGCGCTGTGGCTGGGCAGACCCGCCTCCACCTTGGCGGCGGCATCTGCCGCCGAGTTCTTCACCGGCGAGTACGCGGCCCACACCTGCACATTGGGAACTTTTCAGAGCATCATTGGGACAGCACACACGTATCTGGATTTCCGCTCTGCACCGGCGAGTACGCGGCCCACACCTGCACGGCATGAGGAAGTAGACGACCAAATATCTCAACGTTTCTCTGGAGGAGTGTGTGCCCACAAGCAGGCCGGCGGCAGCGCTGCAAGCGCCAATACAGCCAGCACCACGGCGTCTCAGCATCAATGCAAGGGCACATGGTGGAGCGCAGAGGTGTCACACGGTGTGATGCATGCACATGCAGCTCAAAGTTCCTTGTGCGCACCTGGTTGATGACCGTGAACCCGACCCTCGCATCCGCAGACAGATCCTTTGGGTAGTCCTGCAACGCAGAGCCAGAATGATGTGCGATGATGCATGTTGCCCGCGTTTGTTTGCTGCAACACCTGGCGCCTGCATCCAATGTCGCCAACACACGGTTGCTGCGGCAGCACGCACGAGCTCACTGCCGAAGCGGTGACGTCTGCTGAAACGGACAAATACCACTCCATCTGCACCTGCGTCGTGCACTCCTGCATCATGCATGTTCTTCGCCACAGTGAGATAAACGCCATGGACGCGCCTGCATCATGCACTCCAGGCGCGTGGCGGACTTGAATGCGGTGCGGCTGTCATCCTTGTACTTGGGGTTGACAAACTCCGCTATCAGCCCGCTGCTCCGCTTCAGCTGCTCCACGTAAGGCTCCAGCCGCAGCACCAGCTGGTTGATGTTGCCTGTGACAGCGCGACACAGAAATTTTAGCAGTCAATGGTGTGCATGGCGCCAGCGTGACGTGCCGCACCACAGTGCAAAGTGTGCGCTGCTGCCGTGCCTGCATGGGCATGCTGGACACTTCCTAACAAATTCGGCTGGTGGTGCAGGCTTGCAGCGCCCTAGCAACACACCTGCCTGGGGCATGTGCACGGACCTGGGAAGGGAGAGAAGCCGGTGTCGTCATTTACGTCGCCCTCGGGGTTGATCGTCGCGCGCAGCAGCGGGTCCAGCTGATTGTACTCCACGTTGATGGTCATCTGGAACAAAGAACAGCAGATCACACGTCATCAGGATCTGAGAGAGTCGAATTCAAGTGGATCTGCACGTAGCAGCGGGTCCAGCTGGTTGTACTCCACGTTGATGGTCATCTGCGACCGTACAACACAGACCATCACCAGCACTTCATGTCTGTTGAGATGCATGGCTAGTGCTGGGAGTCGCGCACGTGGGATCATGCATAGCATCTTGTGCATGCGCCTCTGCTGCCGGCAAGTCAACGAAACGCCACCATGCGGCTGAGCCAATTAGCAGGTCATCAAAGAAGCTGGAAACCAAAGAAACCTTTCAAAACAAAAGAACACCTGGTGGCCGGTGGATTCGTTCTTGAGGAGGGCGATGCCGCCGATGGCCTCCTTGGCGCGGCGCGGCACCGCCAGGGAGTTGACATCGTAGCTGTTGCGTATGCTGACGCCTGCGCAGGCAAGGAGTCTAGAATGTTATAGCTGTCGAATTAATCCAGTTGACATCGTAGTCGTTGCGCACGCTGACGACTGCAAGACAAGAGTTTCAGAGCTGGGCAGATTCAGAACTTGGTGGGCGGGGACTCGAAATTACCCTGTCAGCTTGACACGGCATCGCAGCGCAGCAGCATAGGAGGGGCAGCACTGGCAGATGAGAGTCGGGTAGTCTGGAGTTGCAGCAATCTGGGGAGCTCTGACGCGCGGAGAAACTTGAAGACGGATGTCGCACACGGTCACGGCACAGGAGGCGAGCCAGGTCGCCAAAAACCTCGAAGACGCATTTGAATACGCACCTAGAGCGGCGGGCAGGGCGCGGAACACGAGGCCATTGGTGTCCTGGAAGAAGCACACCCACTTGACGCCGGCGGCCGCCCAGCCCGCCGCCAGGCCGCTGGAGTGCAGCAGCGCGTGCACGTCTCCGTGCCCGTGCGGCTTGGTCTGCAGGTTGCAACTCGCGCCTATGAGGATGCTGGTCATGGAAACTCGCCTATGCAGTCCTAGCAAGCGCCATCAGCAGCAACGGAGCCACCAGAAACGGGCAGTTAAGCATGCTTGGCGAGTACCTGCACGCGGAAGGCGTCCTTAGGGTCCAGCGCCAGCCGCGCATCGCCGTCCGCCAGGCACGGCACCTGCAGGGTTTGAGCCACATGGTTCAGACACACTTTCATCAAATCAGACTGCTCCAGAAGTATCAAGCGCCCAGGAACAGCAAGGCTGTGGAAGGATCTGGAGGCTCGGCGCCCCCTGCTGGCGCTGCAGCTGCCGTCTGTGCCCAAATCCGCAAATGTCGAGTGCCGCAACCCCGCATCTCTGCACAGCGCCGGTTTCCACCCTGCAATTTCGGGATGCAAATTGCTAGAAACCCACCTTCTCCTGCTTGAGCAGATGTATCTGCTGCGGGGACGCCCCAAAGTAGGAGTTGTCCTCCAGCAGCGCCTTCGTTTTCCCGTGCGTGTCGTCCGACGTCATGATGGCCAGCGGCAGCGGCTGTCCGGTGCCACGCCCCGCTGCCCTGGCTTTCGCCTCCAGCGCCAGGATGTTCTCGATGTACAGCTGCGGTGAGAGTTTAGGTTTACGCCCCAGACGGTGTCTAGGCATGGATCGTGGCGCTGGTTGGGCGCGCTGTGACCGCATGTGCGAGCATTGCCAGCCGCGCCCTACTGCCTTGCTGCTCAGCTACCGCGAACCGTTGCAGGATGGCGGGACGACTGGCGCGATCAGCCGCATGTCCTGCCGTGCAGGATGAACCATATAAACTCCTGCTGGGGTTTCCTTTCGGAGGTTCTGCTCGAAGTCAATATCAATATCCAGAGATACCCGCAGGAAACATGCGCCACGGTCGGAGTCGGATGGCCACGCTGCGTCACATGTCCCCTTCCTCGCACGTCTTTTCTTCGTTTCCGATGGTTTGCATCACATGCAGACTTTGCAAAATACCTGCAGGAAGCAGGCGCCGCGAGCGGAGTCGGACGGCAGCGCCAGCTTGATGCCGGAGTAGCCGAGGCGCTCCCCCAGGCCGCCCGCCACCAGCACAAATGCCGCCTCGCCTGCTGCCTCCACGCCTGCAACGGCGCACCGGCGCGGATTCAGCCCCAGCGAGGCTGACCAGGCGTATACCCTTCCGTCAAGCTGGGCGTGATTAGCTGGGGCACAGGGTGCAGGGTGCCTCGTGGATCTCGGCAGACAGATGTCGCGGCCACAAGTGATGCGGCCGCTGTGCACGAGCAGCAGGCGGCTCACCCAGGGTTTCCAGCTCGTTGCAGCTATCGCTGCCATAGTCCAGCTTCTCCCCCTCCGGCACGCTGGGCGCATAGCCGTCAAATGCGTTCTTGCCTGCGCGCATGCGGTGCTGCGGTCATAGCACTTTTGTGACACGAAGGCAGGCCGGCTTGCGCTCTGCTGCAAGCAATTCGCTTGGAATACTCCAGGAGCTCAGTACAGTGCGGCCTGCTTGCGTAAGGCACCTTCGCGGGAGTCCTGCAGCAGGCGGCGGGCGTTGCGGATGTACTGCAGCAGGCCGCCCGGGTACGCCTCATCCAGCTGCACCAGCTGCGCCGCCAGCCGCTGCTTGTCTTCGTCCGACGCGCCGCCTGCGTGACATGGCGAAAGGCAGCTGCTCTGTGGCCGGGCCACTGCCGCAACGCATGTCCACAAGACCCTAAACAGAGAAAGTTCCATGCACAGCCTTCCAGCCAGCATCGAGTCTCCTGCCATGCACAACCGAGAGAATGGAGTGCCAGTCACCTTGCTCTGACCACCCTGCCGTAAGGTGCTCCTGACCCTCCGCCGCAAGATCATCCAGCAGCCGTTGCTCCTGCGCCCGCAAGCAAGCTATATATCTCTGGTTTCCATGTGATCGCTCGCATGTGCTTCTGATAACGCGGTCATCAAGAGAAGTGCGCCCAGATCACTCATCACCTGACCGGAGAACGTCATCTGTGTAAGGTTGCTGGCAAGTTGTTCACACTGTTTGCACAAAGATGAAAAGAGAACAGTACCACAGGACCGAAGCCAGGCTTGTCGAGGCTGACAACTGTGCCAGTATTGTGTGAACTTGGTGAAACCTTCCCAAAACTCGAGCCGCGTAAAACTGTGAAATGGTGACGCAGCGCTCGATTTCACACTTATTTAAAATAAGTTATACCTGTGCTGCCAGGCAAATGATTCAGAGTCGCACAAAATGGACACGAGCATCTGCAAGATTCTGCATTGCTGGCGTGACGTGGCAAGAGACTATTAAGCAAAGTGCCAGAATTGGAACGCGCGGGAATGCAGATCGGATCGGGCGGATAAACTGCATCATGCGCTGTGCAAGTCTTTCTGCGCACAAGCACTAAGCTCAACACGATTCGCAACAGTGAAGGCTTCAACATTGAATCTGACCTTACACAGAGCGCAACTGCCAGCGGCGTCCTACAGCAGCTGTTCTAAGCGAGCCGTCAACATCTTTTTGCCCGGAACCTCCGCTTGGTACGCGCACATGCGCTGACCATCCGCATCCCGTCTGTCGACCTGCAGTGACATTGCCAAAGAAGTTGCACGCCGTGGGACGATCGGCGACATATTTGGTGTCTCGCTGCTGGCATATCTGCTCAACCCTTCTTTCACTCTGCTGGATATTTGCAGGCGCACCTCATTGAAGCTCGTATCAAAAAACGCACTGAGCCTCAAGGCACACCAACAAAGGTGCGCCTGGTTTCGCGTAGCACTGCACATACACGCAGACTTTGCTCCGCACGCTGTAAGCGTAGGCTCAAAGTCCTTGCACCTTCGCTCACACATGCAACAGACAAGGACCGCAATCACCATCTCAGTAAGCCTCTGCTGTAAACAATCGTGTAAACCCAATGCATGCCGCCGTGCAGATGGCCGTCATGCAACTGACACAGCAGAGCTGCCGCCTCGGCGGCGCTCGCAGCCCCGCTGCCCGCACAGCAGCGCTGCGCCCCTGCACCGCGTCCCGCCCACAGCAGAGCCTGCGCCAGGCGGCGCGGCACGCAAGCCGCGCGTCCATGCGCTCCAGCGCTCTTGTCGTGCGGGCCGCGTCCGCCGTCGCGGCGACACCCTCGAAGGGAGCGTCTACAGGTGGGCAGAGCTTGTCGAGGCTTCAGTGCGTGCACGAGGTGTCCTTACATCTGTGCCGGGACGGCAGCAGACCCAGGTACTTCACATCACGTCCGTATTTGCCGTGTGCCGGTTTCACTGTGCTGACGATTCAGACTGTGCGTGGGGCTGAGACGCCTGCAACAGGGTGTGATGCTGATGGCTGCTGATGAGTGACGGCAACCCTCGTGTCCTGCAGACCAGCCAAAGGCGCAGCAGAAGCCCACGGTGATCATCACCGGCGCCTCCTCGGGCCTGGGCCTTGCCGCTGCCAAGTCGCTGGCTGACTCTGGCCAGTGGCACGTCATCATGGTGCGCCACAAGCCAGCAGGAACTGTTCGGCCGGCATCTGCGTGAACTGCAGTGTCTCGAGTACTTCTTTGATCAGCAAATCTTTTGATAGCCATGTTGGTCGTTGCTGGGTCAGCGGCAGACCTGGCTGTGCCTTCTCCAGCCGTCCGCCGCATACTGCCGGCGCCCCAGTGCCACCACACACCACTGGTCGCCAACCTCGCTTCTCTTTGCACTCGTAGGCATGCCGCAACTACGCAAAGGCGGTCGCGGCGGCAAAGGAGCAGGGCCTGCCCGACGGCTCCTACACCGTTATGCACTGCGACCTGGCCTCGCTGGACAGCGTGCGCCAGTTCGTGTCGGGCTTCCGCGCTTCCGGTCGCCGCCTGGACGTGCTCGTGTGCAACGCTGCCGTCTACCTGCCCACCTCCAAGGAGCCCTCCTTCACCGCCGACGGTGCGCTCTCATTCGCCTTGCATAGAGGGTGAAACCTCGTTTGTATGACTACACGAAGCAGTACTGTGTTGTCCTGCAGGGTTCATGCTGGGGTTGTGCAGTCCGCTCTGGCCCGCTTTCAGCTCGCCAGCGGGGTACCGCAGAGCGGCTTGCGTGCTTGCACCGCTCTCTGTCCTGGCGTGTGTCTTGAACTCAAGCTACTCAGCCCTGACCAGCTGCGCCGAAATTTGCAGGCTTCGAGATCAGCACGGGCACCAACCACCTGGGCCATTTCCTGCTGGCCAACCTGCTGATGGAGGACATCCAGGAGGAGCCCGCCAAGGACGGCGCCGACAAGCGCGTCATCATCGTCGGCTCCATCACCGGCAACACCAACACCCTCGCCGGCAACGTGCCGCCCAAGGTGCCTCCTTTCCCTGGGTTTGCATGTTATCTCCCACCTGATGTCACATGTTGGCTCCATCACCGGCAACACCAACACCCTCGCCGGCAATGTGCCGCCCAAGGTGCCCCCCACTCTTCAGTCTCGCCTTGTGACACATCATCTATCTGTCAGCAAAACACCAGCACCTCGCCGGCAATATGCCGCCCAAGGTTCCGTGCACCTTTTGTGCCGCACGTTGATTCTGACATGTGCCCCATGGCTATCCTGTTGGCAACACCAATACCCTCGCGGCAGCCTGCCGCGCAAAAGACGCCGTGCTGCTTCTTTCATCAGTGCCGCACTTGCGTGTACTTCTGCCATCTGCCACTGGGCGTCTGCAGTACTTCGTAGCTGCACCGTGTTTGAAGGCAAACCCTAACGCGATTCATTCCATGTGCAGGCCGACCTGGGCGATCTTGACGGCCTGGCGTCAGGCCTCGGCGGCAACGGCATGATCGATGGCGGCGAGTACGACGGCGCCAAGGCCTACAAGGACAGCAAAGTGCGTCTTTTTGTCTAATGGTGTCAGTGAGAGAGAAGCTAACTCTTGTCCCCGGAGCTCATCTGGCAGCGTGGAGCTGCTGCACCGGTTTCGTAGCAGCAAGGTGCCGCAGACGGTGGGACGCTGCTTGGAGGGCGGTCCCTGCAGGCTAGCTGCAGCACAGGCACAGGAATTCTGTCGGATCACCGTGCTGCCGCGCTGCCAGTTGGTGTTCCTGCATGCAGCAGACGCCAGACGCCTGCAATATCACTAACGACGCACGCCTCTGCCCTGCCGCGCAGGTGTGCAACATGCTGACGATGCGGGAGATGCACAACCGGTGGCACGAGAAGACGGGCGTGACCTTTGCCAGCCTGTACCCGGGCTGCATCGCGGAGACGGGCCTGTTCCGGGACCACTACACCCTGTTCAAAACCCTCTTCCCGCCCTTCCAGAAGTACATCACCAAGGGCTACGTCTCCATCCCCGACGCCGGCCAGCGCCTCGCGCAGGTGTGCCGCCGCTAAACCCCGCAAATATTTCCTGGCTGGCGCCTTGGCGCCGCTGTGACATCTCTGTCGTGGAGGATGCAGCACCTGCGCGGCTGCTCTACATGGCCCATTAGGCACAGCCCTGCGTGCGAATGCTGCAATGCACCCCAATACGTTGGCTGTGCCAAACATGCAAAACCCTAAAATCCGCAGGTGGTGTCCGACCCCAACATGAACAAGAGCGGCACCTACTGGAGCTGGTCCAACGAGAAGGGCTCCTTCGAGAACACCGTGTCTGAAGAGGTCAGCGACGGGCAGAAGGGCCAGCGCCTGTGGATGTTGAGCGAAAAGCTGGTGGGCATCGCATGAAGCCGCTAGAAGCCGCTACATGGCGCTCAAATGCGACTAAAACGGGCCAAAAATGGTTTGGACAGTGGCAAACTCGCACAGTTGCGGGGTACTAGGAATGCCCGGCGCCGGGCGGCCATGAAATCGACTGTCAGCGGTGCACAGGTTTTGCGAACAGTGACTGGCAGGACCTTGCACGCCGCCGTTCTCTAGCAGCAGGGAGTGCCGGCAATGGCGAGCAAGTGAAACAATGAGTACCTCTACCTTGGTGGATGTGTGGGAGCATCATCTGCATCATGATGCGAACCCCGAATTGTGCGCTGCGCACAGCAGTGTCATGTCTGTGCGTGACCGGCCTTCAGTGCTGAACGCTGGCATAATGAAGTTTCCATTCTGAGAAATCGCTTCCATAGCTCTTGCAAGCAGAGCTCGTTCAACGACACAATGCCACCCTGCACAGGCACTTGTTGCTGTCGCACGCACATTCATTCAATCAGCGGGGCACGATGCTCCCCCCCAAGTCCTCCTTGATTGCATTCTGGAGAGGGACTCGTATTGAAGTGGCGTCCAAATGTCACTTGCTACTGCATTTGGTCGTGCCCAAAGACCGGTGCCACAGCAGACTCCCCAACAGAAGCCTCAACAGCAGAACACAAAACCGCCAAAATATTTGGGGCTGGACCTATAGCGCACCAGGCCGACGCGTCGATCACTGGTCACGCTGCAGCCGCGCTGCGGCCGCCGTCTGCCTTCGGATCCGCGTGTCGTCAAAACCCTCACGGCGGCTGGTTCTGCCCCATCACCAGGACTCTCTCCACCTGTGACTTTCCCCATCATCTGTTTCCCCTGGCAGCAACCAGTCGTGTTCCCATGCCCGCGCTCAGGGTTTACGCTCAGGCGTCATCTGCGTTCAGCAGGTCGAACACGTTGCGCGACTGCGCTGGCGCCGAAGCCTCCTTGGCTTCCCGCGCCCCCTCGGGCCGGGGCCCGGCCGGCGCGCCGGCCACCGCGGTGGGCGCGCCGGCCGCCTCGGCGCCGGCGGAAAGCGGCCCACCGAAGCGGCCGTTGCTCCTGCCGCCCGGCCCGCGGCTGCCGCGGCCGCCCGACGCCGGCCTGCGCCTGCTGCTCTGCTCCGACCTGTGCCAAAACCCAGAAACGCATTGCCTCAGGGACCGAGAGTGAGCAGCAGAGCGTGAGCAGCAGATGACGCAGAGCGCTGATGGCGCCTCAGTGGGACTCAAATGTCTGCCGTATGACGGAATGCGACGCACTCATGTTGACGGACATATGCCCGGGTGCAGGGAGGATGCAGGGGAGGTTGCGCTATTAGTATTAAACTATATTGAATTGAGTTTTTCTGTTTACTTCATGACACTGCGCACCACTCATCGTCCCCCGGAACCCGCAGGGTGCCGGGCGGCGGCGCATCGCGGCCGCCGGCGTCGCCGCCAAAGCCTCCGTGGCCGCCGCCGCCCTCGCCTGGCGGGAAGCGACCGCCGCGGCCGCCCCTCGGCCCACGCCCGCGGCCGCGCCCTTCCCCGCGCCCGCCCCTCGGCGCCCTGTGCATGTGAGAGTCGCTAAGGTATCGTCAAAGTGACTCAAGCAGATGCTGCGCACACACTCACAGGCCAAGGCTGTCATCGTGGGTAGGGCTGTAAATGCAGGTGGGGCCCACTGCAGGCAGGGGACGCGCATGTCAAGTCGGGCACGAGTTGAACGAAGCTCACCACTCGCCAGGCGGCCCACCAGAGCCACGCCCCTCGCCACGGCCGCCGAACCCGCCGTAGCCGCGCCCCTCGCCGCGGCCCTCGCCCCGGCTGCCGTAGCCGCGGCCCTCGCCGCGGCCCTCGCCCTGGCCGCCGTAGCCGCGCCCCTCGCCGCGGCCGGCGTAGCCGCGCCCCTCGCCGCGGCCGCCACGCCTGCCGCGGCCCTCCCCGCGGCCGCCCGGCGGCGCAGGGGTCCCCTCCGGCCCTGCCAAGGGGGCCGCCGGCGCATCCGCCTTTGCCGCGGGCGGCTCCGGCTGCGGGAACTCCACCGTGTCGGCGGCGCTGGCGTCCGCCAGGCTGACAGCTGGGGCGGTGGGGATGGACCCCCACGCCTTGGGCGGCGGCGGCCCAGCGTCCGTCGCCGGCGCTGCTGAAGCCTCGGGAGCGGGCCCTGCACAGGCACATGCTTTTGGAAACGCACATCAGATGTGCTGCTATGCCTGCTGGCGCGCAGGTGCTGCCTGTGTACCAGGAGGTGAACGCAGGTTGCATGAACGCGGACCTAGGAATATGTCAAGCAAGCGTACTGTGACATGACAAATTTGCGAAAACCTAGGACGCAGTGCACACCTACGGCGGGCGCTGCTGTGGGCGACGCAGGGGTAGTCGCCCCCGCCGGCGCGGCAGCTGCGGGGGCGCCAGCTGCACCAGCCGGCTTGCCACCTGCTGCGGGAGGGGTGCCGCCCTGCTTTGGCGCAGCCGTCTTTGCCGCCGCGGCGGCCGCCGCAGCTGCGGCCTGCACAGTAAGCACAGGCGTGAATGTGTGGACAACACAGTCTAATAGCTTGGCTGTTGCAGTAGAGGGCACAGCCCCAATGATGAAAATCCGCTCCCCTGCCTCCAGCAGCCCGCCCGCAGAAGGGGTGCGGCGGTGGAACCCTGTTGCAGTCGTAATATGCGGGCGTTGCCGGGCATTTCGGGCGTCACACCATGCATGTTGCATCCATGAACATGCCTCGGTAGTCCAATTAACGGTTTGGCTACGCTCCAGAAGGTGCAGTGAGCACCTTGCGGGCGTTGTCGCCCTCCTCCAGCTCCTTCAGCTACGTGGACCAAAAGGTGCTAGAATTTCAGGTTTTTCAGAATTACCTTGCGGGCGTTGTTGCGCTCCTCCAGCTCCTTCAGCCGCGCGGACACGTCCACCGGCTTGGCATTGCCGAAGGGGTTCGAACGCGCCGCCGCCGGCGCGGCCGGACGCACCTGACGCATCCGGAAACAAAGTGGTCATGAGCCGTGACACGCATTGGGTCCCAAAGGGCACAAAACTGCGTAGTGCAACTTGTGGATCCATTGTGGCATGTATGCCGGCTGCGGACCATCCGGCGCCTGCATCGACTATGCTTGATGGCCGCCACACGCCGCTAGCAATGACAAAGTGCGGCATGACGCCAGTCACTGGTTGGTGGCTGCCAGCAGCGCAAACGATGTGTGGGCCCACTGCTTGCTTGTGTGCCATGAGAAGGTTCACCGTCAGGCCTTGGCGCTCTGCAGGGCTGCCGTCGGCGGGGGCGTCGCCGGAAGGCGGTGGCGCCCCCGCGGGCGCAGCCGGGCCGGTGCGCCACCGGCGGCCGTCAGACGGCTCGTCGTCAAAGCGGTTGCCACCAAACCCTGTTGTGCGAAAGCTCAGCAGCCTCAGCAACAGCATAAATGCTGTTGCAGTGCGATTCGCGCTTAGTTAGTTTTCTGCCAGACAACGATTCGTATGCCAGGAAATGCCCCTGAGTTCAGGGGCACAGGGATGGCGATGTCCAAGAATGTGGTGCGAGAGCCCGAAGAATTGAAGTGATTGGTGCACACCAAAGCCGCTCTCGCGGGGCCTATCGCCGCCAAAGCCGCCGTCCCTGGGCGGCCCGCCGAAGCCGCCGCCAAAGCCTCCGTGGCCGCCGCTGAAGCCACCGCCTGCAGCAGCAGATGGGTCAACATCATGCCTTGCAACACCCGCTGGTGCCCAAGCATGTCCATTTGAATGGAAGAGCATCCAGGAGAAGAGTCTGCAAAACATGATGTACATGCCTTGCACAAATGAACAAGTAAACATGGCACTGCAGGGCAGTAGACAGGCGCACCGCGGTTAGGCTTCGCCTCTGCGACTTCGATGTGCAGGCTTCGGCCCATCATCTCCTGCACAACGAATGCGAGTCGTTGGCAGCCACATTTCTTGAGGTGAAATTGCTGGCTCTCGAGTCGTTTGAGACACACAAAGCAGGTGACAGCAGCAGCAACGCCCCGAAACAGGCTGTGCAGGACATGGCCGGATGTCTGGCATCCCAGAGGCACAGGGTAGTCCCTTAAAAGATTGATGGCTGACGGCGCACCATGCCGCTGCGCTCGACGGCGAGGCCCACCTCCTCGGCGCTCTCAAACTCGACAAAAGCGCTCTTCGGGTTGCCCGTGTCCCGGTGCCGCAGCAGCAGCACATCCTTCACCTGTGGCGCGGAAGCATTCCACGGCTTGTAGATGATTTCAGGACTCAGGGCGGCGTGACACTCGAGCCTGCCAGCAGCGAGGCGGGCCTGGAGAGTCAGTGGCTCCACAGGTGTACATGGCGCGCGTGATGCCCCAGTGCATCGCCAGCGCTGGCTTGGCGGCATTGCAACATCGCTGACCATGCACTGGGGCCTTTTGCATTAAGCCAAGCTTCAGGGACTGCGCGCGCAGTCGCGCCGCGCAGGTTGCTAGTTTCCAGGGTCCAGAGAGTGCAGGTTGCAGCCGCTGCGCACCTTCAGATCGCTGAAGATGGCTGCAATGTCCGCCTCCACCACGGCGTGCGGCAGGCTGCCGATGAACGCCTTGAAGGGCGGCTGCCCCGGCAGCGAGCGGGCGGAGCCGCCGCCGAAGCCGCCGCCGCCGAAGCCGCCGCCGCCGCCGCGGCTCGGGAAGGGCGGCGAGCGCGGGCCCAGAGGCGACCGGCCGTCTGCGGCGCCGGCCGGCGCCGGCGGCATCCCGCGCATGCCCATCGTGGGCGGAGACTTGCCGAGGCTGCCCACCTCCGGCACGTCCGGCAGTGCCGGCACTGCGTTGCAGGGTGGCGTTCAACGTTGAAAGAGCGTTCAATGTGGCAAAGCCAGAACGCCCAACAGTTGGCTATTGGGGGTTGCATGAGCACAGGTGCTGGTGAGTCATGCGCTTGTGCATAGCACATGCATTGAAACGTGTGGCAGCTGCAGCTGCAATGGCGACCAGTGGCAGCAGCCTCGGCATCTTGGCTAGTGGTGGGTTGGACTTGTGCAATTGTAGAGGAACATGCAGGTGCGTACGGTCAGAGGCGCCGGCGCCGCTCTCCGTCACATCCAGCTCGTCGGCCCAGCTCATGGCGGAGGAGGAGGCGGGCTTCAGGAACTCAGCTATGTGCATCGTCTTCTTGTCCTTCTTCCTCCTGGCCGCGACCCCCGCGTCTCCTGGTGTCGGAAAGCTGAGATATCAGATTGATCTGTTCGGTTGAAGGCGGGCCTGTCGTTATACTCGATGATATGCGCCATGAAAGGGCAAACGCTTTGCTGATCACAGTCGATTGTGCCGCTGTCGGGGCGCCGGAGCAAGTTCTGCACTTGCCTGTTGGAGACGCCATTTTGCCGAGGCCCTCTCAGACACAGCGGGCGGCCAAGCTTCGTTCTTTGCCGAGTCCCTACAGGTGATCGGTGACTAGCAGGCAGCCTCTGGGGTATGGATCTGGCCGGCGAGACCCGAGTCAGATGATTTCCGTGTCTTGCCGGAAGACTCTGAAGGTTTGCAATTGGCTGAAATCTCAGCCGCCAAGAAATTATTGCATCTAGATTAGCGGCCCTCAGGCAGGTACAGTCCTCACACAAGCGAAAACGTAAATCACCGTGCAAGCTGGGCGTGGTGCAGTCAAACAGGCTTGGTAAGGGTATTGTAGAGCCGGTTACTGTCCCAGGCCATCTGGAAGTAAAAGAAGGGGCTGACCTCACTGCGCAGGGGTACGACTGCGAAAATTCGCTAGGGGTGAGGTTCCACATGGCTGAGCGATCACCAGGCAGGATGCTGTGCACCAAACGGCCCCCTAAATACCAGGTGTATATGACAGACAATGCGTACCTTCAGGCAGCGAGGGTACAGGTGCCACCGCTCAGCACCAGCGGCAGGCATGCCTGACGTCAGCTGCGCAGCAGTATGCAGCAGCTGAACCAGGCAGCGGCCATCAGGCGGCGGCAGGTAGCACAATAGCTGCAGCAAAGAGTTACTGTATCAAACACCAGGCAACCACGGTCAGGTGCCCGCTAGCGGGCTAGGGGGCACCAGACCAGGTCGCTAGACGCCGTACTTGATCAAGATGAGGCTGGTTGCCACGTGGACCACCGTGGTGTACAGTCTGTTCTGGGTGTAGGAGGGGCAGGCACAAAGAAGAGATGTAGGGGTTACAGTCAGTCTCAAAACATAGAGTCACGGCGGGACCATGAAAATTTCCCCGCATGGACTGTGTTGCACATTTCTGCATGCAAATGGGTGGCATACGTACACCATCTGAGACAGGATGAATGTTGTAATGGCTTCTGGCACAAAATGTATCTGCATGGCTTCATGCAGGATATCGTGCCAGGCAGATTGTCGGCAGCTGCCGGCGGCAGCAAGACAGGTTGGTGCGTGCGGCACGTGGGGAAAGGTCAACACAGAAATGCAGGATTCCATGATGGATCAGACGCCACCAGGTGCCTCCCCTTGCAACTGAGCCGCGAGGCAGGCTTCTGGGTCGCAAGGCCGCCGACCCCTAACCTGGCCCTCAGGCAGGCGGCCATCAAGCAGGCTCTGTTGATGGGAACCTTGCACCCCGCATCTCTAAAAAGACACTCTCCTTCAAGCTTGCAAATTCTGTTGAACTCAGCAACAAGCCAAGCAGCATCTCTCAAAACCACAATCCGACTTGCCATGTAACCCGCGGCGGTCAATTTTTCAAGCGACATCCCTGCTGTCACTGCCCATGTTGAATGACATGAAGAAACTGGCAAATACAGGGACGAGAACAACTTGCTACGGTTTGCGCACATGACAACATCATTCTCGCTCCTCTGGCAGATCAGTGGGATGAAGGCTCAGGGGGGCGCCGCCGATCCACCATCCCGAACCTGGATTCCCACAGGCACGCATGTATCGGAACGCTGACGAGTCCGCCGGCCCCACATTCGCCCCAAATGGGGGCACCGGCATCAGCCCCTGAGCAGGCTGCTGATGTCGACTTCCTGCAGCCGCGAGGCGCCCGCCGCGCTGGCGGCGCCGCCCGCGGGCCCGGCCCCTGGCTTCTGCTGCAGCAGCTCCCGCACCTTGCCGGCCTCCGTTGTCGGCGCCTGGCAGGTGAAGTTCTGGCACACAAACGCCGCCGGCCTGTGCAGGAAGGACACGACGTCATGTTCAATACATGACATCGTACTTTGATAATCTACCTGCGTTGTGCATCACGGGATGCCAGCTATAAGTTGTCAGCCTGGCCGGAGTCCAGAGAAGACTGTGCAGGAGCGCCGACAGCTTATTTTGCTCAACCTGTCGACCGCTCACACTTCCCTCATGCAACCCTTTGAAAGTCTGCACACCTGCCGCCGAGCTTATCGGCGCCCGAATCCACCATGGAGAAGGCCTCAGGGTTGTGCCGCTGCCAGTAGTCCACCTGCTCCTTGTCGCTGGGGTCGATGATGATCACCACCTGCAGGATAAAGAAAAGCAAAGGTGAATAAATGCCATCCCCTAGATCAAGCGGCGGCGCTGTGCACGCTCTACTGGCGGACCTTTCGGGCGGCAGGACTGGGGTGCTTCCGGCTGAAATTGCCTGCGTGTACAGCTGAGCCACGTCCTACCGGCAGGCCCATAGCGGCTCTAGATAGGCTTTCAGAACGCTGACCTTGTCAGGGGCGAACACGCTGTGGGCGGCGTCCACAAGTGCCTCGGTCGCCACGTCACCACGCTTGCCCGTGATGACTACCTGCAGCATGCGCATTGACGTTTGAAGCAACGCGCAAGGGGCGCTGCGCAGGCGAAGCCGGATACATGCCTGCAGACGTGTGTGAGCCAGCTCAGGTGCTGCTTGCCTGGCGCAGCAGCATCGCAAATGCACACAGGAGGAGATGTCCGCAATCTCGCCAGCCGGCGATGCTGTAGGGAGCTCCTAGACAATGGCGATGGTCGAGTGTCCAGCTTCACGACATTAAGCAGTCGTACATTTCAATGCCAGGCGTACGCCGAGGGGCAGAGCCAGATTTGGGTGCAGTTCTGCATGTCAGAAAAAAGAACCACCTGGCGCATGTGGCCGGCGGCCTGCAGGTACAGGGAGCAGCACAGCTGCGGCATTGCGAGTGCCACCTGCTCCAGCTGGCCCGCAAACGCCGAGGCAGTCTTCACGCCGCGCTCCCGGTACCTGCGCAACCGGAGAGTTTGGCTCACGGGCAAAACACAGTCCGCTGGATGCATGGCACCCTCCTGCCATGCCTGACACCAAGCAAGCTGGAAACTTAATGCACTGTCGTGTGGATGCTGTTGCCTGTGTAGGACAACATAATGACAAGGGTAATGCCGCACCAAATCAGGCAAGTGCGCAACAAGCAGGCTGGCAACTTGCAGAGGTTATCACTCAAGAGTGAAGGCTCACTTCTGGCCAGCCGCAGATGAGGACAGCGCAGCGAGGCGGAAGAGGTTTGCGACTGCAATGGACGAAGCCGCCGGCTCTGCACCATCGTATTCCTGCATGCGAAATGGACCATTATGGAAGAAAAAACCTTGCAGTGCAGACTACGAGTATGCCCCAGAAACGAGTAGTGTCCTTCACAGACTCGCTGGCGTTCATGGCCATAGGCCATGCTGCTGCAATGCTACTTTCGAGCAGCATCTAATGCGCACCTCCTTCAAGCGCAGCAGCACGCTCTTGTCCTCTCCGGTGGTCGAGAAGTAGCCGCCTGCACAGACAGCAGCAGCCGTGAGAGGCGGTGACGCAGACCCGGGCAGCCCTAGAGGCATTACATGTGCAGCTGCCGAGCTGGGAACGTCAGGGTGGTGTGGCTCTCTCGTCCAGCAGTCCATCGCAGCCTGCGGTCAACCCAACAGCTGCGCGCGCAAGTGTCGTGCATCCTATTTTAAGCGTCATGCGACTGGCTGAAAGCATCTTGCAACTTCTTCGTGTTGCACGAAATACATCATTGAAGATTAGAGAACGGATTGCCGCACTGCCAATGTCGTCCCAGAACAGCTGGTCCTGCACATCCTGCAGCTGGTACGCCCACTGCAGCCACTCCGGGTCCCCTCCCGCCTGCCACACGGCCGCACATGCATTTCCATCACGGCCAGCTTTCCACTTCGGTCGTACAGGATCCCGCTGTGCATGGGTGTTCTGACGCACTGCCCGAGGTCAACGCGTGTGTCTTCTGCTAGCACATGAGATCAGGATGCGGCACTGGGCATGCGCAAACACCTAGGCAGTGAGCATTGTGCAGTTTGCTGTCTCAAGACTCCAGGAGCATCAACCTGGTAGAGGTCGAGCAGCCCTGATATGAGGTAAGCGTAGTCGTCGGCATAGCCACCGGCCACCGAGGCGCCCAGGCGGAAGCTGCGCGTGAGCCGCGCGCTGCCCGCGTCCCACAGCTTGTCGCGCACAAACCGAGCCGCCTGCGACACGACAGGGTGAGGGAGTCAATGTCACACTTCTGTTCGCCCGCCCATTGACCTTGGGCCAGACCTCGCTCGAGGACAGCCGGCTCCGGCTGCAAGGCTGATGCTGCCCCTGTGTCTGCTACAGGCCTGGCGGCAGCAGAACCAAGTGTGCTGCACGCGATACAAGGGGCGCCACTCCACATCCAGCGAGACTTTATTTGCTCGCGGCAGAGCTGCAGGCAAGCAATGTTCGTCCAGAAACATGATATGTGAACGGCAAATCACCCCTGATGTATCACCTGTTTAGCTGCATTCAGGTAGTCTCTGGCCGGTCGGCCATCGATCAGAAAGCTGCACTTTGCCGGCGCAAACACAGTTAGGGTCCACGACAAACTTATGCAGCATCGTGCCTTCTCTGCGGCATCCAGATAGTCTGCGGCCGGACGGCCGTCGATTGGGAAGCGTGCTAGCGGCTGCTCTGCCGCTAGCACGCGCGACGCGTTGGCAAAGGCGCTGATCGTCATGCCGTTCCAGGCCGTCACCACCTGCGCATCACGGGAATGGGAGTAACGAGGCTTGGAGGATTCACAGGGAAGATTGACGCCTGCTGCTGCACGCGGGAAGCCCCAAGGCTGCCTGATGTGCGATCAGGACATGTAAGCCAGGGGATCCCTTGGAACATCCTGGTGGCCTCTGCGGAGTTGCACGGCAAACAGCAGAACAGCGCGTGCTCGCCGGGGCAGCGGACCTCTGATTTAGGGGCGCATTTCGATCCGCGCTGGTGTGCCAGCCACTTAGTACCCTTTGTCAAGGCAGGCCATCCGGTGCAGTGATTCTCGTCGGCATAAAGGGGTGACTCCCCAGTATCACATCATACCATCAACAAAGGTTTATGACGGTGACACAATGTGACCAACCGTGGAACCCAATGATGAAGGTAATGCAGCACCTTGTCGTCCAGGTGGGGGCGCGGGCGCAGGGCGCGCCGCGCGTGCAGCAGTTCGCGGCTCTTTGCCAGCAGCTCGCCCGCCTCCTCCTCCGACACGCCTGCAGCGCATGACTTGCGATGTAAGGATCTTGATTTTTGATTCTTGACTGTGCCTCGAGGCTTGCTCCTCTCCGCCAGCAGCGCGGCCGCCTCCTCCCCCGACACGCCTGCAGCACATGAACTGCGAAATATTCGAGTCTCGGACCTTGAGCCTTGACTGCGCATCGAGGCATGTCAGCGGGCGAGCAGAGCCTGGCAGAGGGGCAGCACAGCGCTCGAATTTGATGCATTTGGGATCAGAAAACCCTTCGGAACAGTGACGCAGCCAAGACAGGGATCACATGTTGACCTCTTGTTGAGCTGGCCATTGTAAAGTCATGATCCTCGTGCAATGACAGTGCCGGGAGCAGGAGACTAACACGCACCTGCGGCCGCCGCTGACTCCGCCACGCTCTGCACTTCTATCAGGCAGTTGAGGCCGGCAAACTCGTTGTGTGGGTCGGAGCGCGACGACAGGTCCGCGTTGCCGGCAGCCTGCAATTACGACATGCAAAGGTGATGCCAATTTCAGTATATGATCTCTAGCCTGGATCATTCGAGGCCGGCCGCCTGTGGTTATACTACACGGATCTCATGATGCAGCGACACAGCAATTTCCCTCGTCAAATGTTTCCATCGTCAAGTGTCAAAAGTACTCCAGGATGTTGTGGCAGCTTCACATGGGAAGAGAACGCCTTATGTCACCTTGACGCGGTAGTGTGGCTTGAAGAGCGCGGCGCGCTGCGGCCCCAGCACCTCGTCTATCTCTGCCTCCCGCCTGCCGAATTTGTGTCCTAAGTGTTGGTTTGCCCAAGCCAAAGCCAACGCTGAACGGACTTGGCATGCAGAATCCGAAGCTGCGTGCTTTCTCCAAGATATGTATTGAACGGGCTGGATGATGGCATGCACAGCAAGCAAACGAGAGACTCGGTGCACGTCATGTGCAGGCCCTGATGCGTTTCTAGCGAGCAGACAGGTGGGCGCGTTAAACGTTAAGCTGTTGATGTGCGCACCACAGGTAGAAGGTGCCCTCCTTCTTGTGCCCGGTCTTCGGGTCCAGGCTGTCCGCGTCCTGCGCATCGTGACAGCACAAGGCTCGGAGTTTTTGAACCGGCAACACTCACTAGGGCAAGCTCCTTGCTCTGCTGGACTTCACATAGAAATGCAACTTTTGCATGGCTCATCACCATGCGAAAAATGCAACGGAACTTACTTCCAGTTTTCTGTTTTTGTTTGTGGGCACACCTCCGCGGAGAAGAAGCCGCCTTCCGGGTGTGTCATGTCTCGTAATAAGTAATCTAGGATGCCGCGCGCCACCCGGGCGTACTGCACGTCGCCGGTGAGCTGCAGCGAAAGATATTAGCAACACCTGGTTCCCGCAATAACATGTCTGACAGAGCCCGCAGTGCTCAGCCCAGTCCCGCAGCTTGCCGGCTGGGGTATGCCCCGAGCTCGTAGGGAACTGGCGAAGGAAGCAATGTGCCGCAAGGTGGTGATTGCGACAAGGTGCACTCCTGAAGTGACCGTTGTGAGACTTGAGCGTGCGCCACGCACCTGAAAGGCTGCCAGATAGCTGTTGACCAGCTGCGGGTTGTCGTACAGCATCTGCAATCGATGGCATTGAAGACTGTTTGTCAACTGGACAAATAAGCTGGAGACCGCACATGCAGGGCAAGCTGCGTGCCGTTTTGTTTGCCTGCACTGGAGTGCGCAAGTGCTGCGGAGCATTGCCGCGCCACGCAATCACCTTCTCGAAGTGGGGGATGTGCCAGAATTCGTCCACACTGTAGCGGTGGAAGCCGCCTCCTGCAGGGTCGCCAAGCAGGTAAGTGTCAGCAGGCAAATATGAGATATGGATCTTTGGCATCAGCGTGTCTGCCGCAGCCGTCACTTGCGGGCTGCTCGGTCTGATTGTAGTCGGAAACCGAAAGACAAAAGGCAGGCGCACCAACATGGTCGTACATGCCGCCGGCCGCCATCTTCTGCAGCGAGAACAGCGCCATGCGCAGGCTGCGGTCTGCGCGCGCATACAGAAATCGCTTTCTACTCAGCCTGTATCTGCGCATGCTCAGCTTGTCGAATGATGGCAGGCCATCGCAGGAGCAGTGTCGAAACGTAAAAGGCAATCTTCGAGGGTCCGATGCGACGGCGTTCTGCAAGGTGCCAATAATACCTGAGGCATCGTCGCCGTCGGACGAGCGCAGGTGGTCGTGCAGCAGGGCATTGATCTCCGCGGGCCGCGGGAACTTTGGCGCGCTGCGATCACAGAGAGCAACTTCGTCGACCAACCTTTGTTTGTGGGTCGACTCAGGTCAAATTGTTGTAAGCACGACGCGGGCTGGTAAGGTGCGAGATTTCGAGGCAGCTGTGCTCCGTGCAACGAATGCGGTGAGAGTTGCATGGAGAGCCCACTCATATCGCACGCACTAACAGAGCAAGTACATGGCCCGGCGATAAAACACCCTTACTTGCCGAAGCCGCCCTGCTTCTCATCGAAGCGCCGGCCGAGCATGTGGGCACAGCTGTCTAGCGCCGCCGCCGCCGTGTCGTCCGAGATCTCGCCCTTGGACCCTGAGTCCAAGTTGGACCAGGGAATCAGAGCAGCATTGCGCTCCCTGGGCATGCAGCAATTGCATGGCCGCCCGTCGTGTCTGGCCGCCCTCTCCCGGCCAAGGGAGCTGCCAAAGTGCATCGCAGCCGGCGATGCATGTCCAGCAAATCAAGCATTCCGCACGCAGGCGCCTGTGTGTCCTTCAAAATCGCTCACGCTTCGGCTTGGTGTGCTGCTCCAGCTGGCGCATCACGTCGGCGGTCTGCTCCTTCACGATATCCTGCTTGGTGCGCCACACCTGCACATGCCAAAACAGTGCTTCCAGTGGTGCGACAATGTGCTGCTGTGTCAATTCTCACGGCCGACTCTAGTGCACCAAACATGCCCCGCGTCCAAGCACCAGCGACTCCAAAGCCAGGCAACACCCTGCCTGCTGACATTGCTTCGGCCAGTTCTTTCATCAACCGGCCTCACCTCCGAGACGCGCTGCAGCACCGTCGGAAAGCCAGGCCTACCATACGCGTCCTCTGGCGGATAGTATGTGCCTGTGGGGACAGGCGAACAGGAGTTCTGCTGTCTAGTTCCTTTCAATCCAACGGAAACAATGATCGCCGAGCACCACTTGCAAGGTCAGGCTTGCAAATTCAAGGCGGCAGGCATTGCAAGGGAGGTGGTGTGACGACATGCCTCCCAAGAAAGGCTGCAGGTCTGCAGAGGTTGAGGACCATGAATCAGTGGTCAGTTCCTGATTTTGATTGTCAATCAGGTCTACCAGTATGAGTGCTGTACACTGACTGTCGGATTTAGTCATGCACATGCAGTGTGGTTGGCAAGTAGCTGCGATGGTTGGTTGACCTGGAGTCAGGAACACCGACCTGCAAATACAGACACACTGGATTGTCATGCTTTGTTAGGCAGTGCAGCTCCGAGGACTTGGCCGGAAATAATCATGTCTGAGGTCCCACTGGTCGAACGTACATGGTCGTGCAATGTGTGAGCCATGCAGTGCGAGCCAAGGTATGAGTAGGAACACACATTGGCCAGCCGCCACCGCCGTTTGTCGCTTGCACGTATGTCATCTGAACGGCATATCAGCGCATTGAGTGGAGGAATTTCTCATAAAACTAGCAAGGAACAGCGGCAGGCATGCACGATGGAAGAACAAAGATTCAAGAGGATGCGAGCAAAAATGTACTCACGTAGACGCGGTCCACATCCGTCCTGCGCACAGTGAGCCAGCTGTCAGAACATCCAAGCACCATGACGTCTGCGCTGGAGCATTGTGTAAACGGCGTAGCATTGGCGTTGACACGCTGCTGAGCTCAACTCGCAACCAGCTGCGTGGGCGCAACAGCACGCGCACCTCTCCTCCCGGTCCACCTTGACCGACACAAAGTCGTCGTTCAGGATTTTGGCAGTCGCCTCGTTCTCGAAGCTCTCCCGCTCCATGACGTGGCACCAGTGACAGGTTGAGTAGCCAACCGACAGAAAGATGGGCTTGTTCTCCAGCCGCGCCTTCTCAAAGGCCTCCTCGCCCCAGGGGTACCAATCGACCTGTCCATCGCCAGTTTTACTGGCGCCTCAAGTACACCAAGTGCATACGTTGGCATGCATCTGTATGTCGACATGCACTGAAATGCTGTGTGATTCATTTAAAGACCATGTATGTTTGAGATTTGCATGTTATGCAGGCAATGCATGCTATGCCGGCAGTATTGCCACACGCAAGCGCATGGCGCGCAAGTCTCACTCACCGGATTGTGCGCATGCTGCAGCAGATACGGACTCTCCTCCTTCGCCAGCCTGCGATACAACTTCAAAATTATTCGCAACGTGTTGATTTGGCAATGTATTGGTACCTAGAAGCTGCGCACAGCATTTGCGTGCATGGCGCCACGGGACCTGTTTGTGTGCTCTGCTGATGCTCCTGCCATGACGCTGGCCGCTGGCACCGACAGCAGCTGTCGAGTTGGAAACGATCTTGCCCCTGGAGTGCTCGACAGCGACGATTCGGTGTGTCGAGGCACAGTGCAACGCCTTGATGCAAATGACACTCGACTAGTGCACGGAACCGAAACTGGCCAGCGCGTGATTCTCAACTGATGCCTGATACAGGCTCTCAATGCAGCCATGCCTGATGTGAAATGTGCGCAAAGCACCGGGCTGCACCTCATTGGAGAGGATTCGGAGTAGCAAGTTCTTTGCAGCTTCATCAACAATGCATGCTGGTAAAACATGCGCAGAACTCGCATCTGTTTCTTTCCTTACGCTTCACATGCTATTTCTCGGATGAGCAGGAGATCACACGACCAGACCAGAATACCAGCAGCGCAGCCTCTCACTACAGGTCACTCACGCCGCACAGATCGATCCTACAGCGCTATGTCGCATATGACAGCGGCGTCATGGATCAACGGCAAAATGCGTCTGCCAGACAGAGCAGAGGCACCTGAAATTTAAGTGAGATTGTCCCTAGAATCTCAAGATTGTCCCTGAATATTCACCGCGCCGCCAACACTGTGCCGCGGCTATCCGATCTTTGCGTTTGAGAAGTCCATCTCAGGATGCGCCTGCAGCGAGTCACAATGCGCTCACTCCACCGTACGCATACAACTCCACTCAAACATAAATAATGAAGTTCGCACATACACGAAGATTGTTTTGTTCCAGCGTGCCTGCATGAATTTTTGGAGCATCTCGTTCTTCTTGGCCTCCTCAGCGGTCGGCAGGCCCATGGCCTTCTGCCGCTGGTCGAACATCATCTTTTCCACTGTCGCGCGGGTGTCGCCATCCAAGTCCCCCAGCTTGCTGCTCTCCGGCTCCACCTGCAGCAATGCCAGATGGTGTTTTGGACGACAGACACGTGATTTTGGGCGCCGGACAGCCTGCACTCACATGGTATCGTGTGATTATCCCAGACATGCGTCGCGCCGCCAGCGTGCCGACCGCATCGCAGCAGGCCCGTCTCTCAAATGCCTGTCCAGGACGTGACAACCACTCAAAGCCCTCAAAACATGAAATGTCCACCTTCTGGGTGTCGATCTGCGGCTCGCTGGCCAGCACGTGCGCCCACCAGCGCATGGCGTCCTGCTTGGCGAGGTTGACCTCCAACAGCCGCCCGTCCGACAGATTCCACATGCAGTCGTCTGGCTTGACGTCGAGCGGCAGCGCCCCCTCCAAAATCGGCGGCTGCCCCTTGAGGCCCACCTGGGAGTTGCAACATGATGGCCTTTAGCGGGAGGGATCGACGGACAGGTTGCGCATGCAGTCGTCCGGCTTGACGTCATGCGGCAGCGCCCTCGGTTAGAATGGGCGGCTGCCCATTGAGGCCCACCTGGCACGTTGCAGCACTGTGCCGTCAGTAGGGCACTGGTGCATGCAGGTGCCAGCATTGCTGCCCGCCACGAGGCTTGCGCCCCCCCTGCGGCTGCTCACCTTCAGGCGGTTTTTGGTGATGGTCACGTCGCAGCCGCGGCCCTTTGTGCCGGGCGGCACTGGCACATTGAGCGACACATCGGCCAGTGTCTGCGTCCAGGAGTAGGTCTCGTGATCGTGCCCGTTTCCGATGTTCGGCTCTGCGCAGCCAGCGCACCGCTCGTCAGACGAGCTGACGCAGCCAGATGAGCAACCTTCCATGACATCATGCAGAACAGAGACCTCGCATGGCCCCGTCGCTGCAATGGCTGGTTCCTCCAGCACAGACTTGCTTTGCTTGCACGTAGAGCCTGGGCTGGCAGCACAATGGGCAGCATTTGTGAGTTTCTTCGAGCAGGAGAATTGCGCACTCAGGCCCTTTGATGCATCATCTTTGTCCTCCTCCATGGGCTTTGCGCCAGACGGCCCCGCGGATGGCTCTGCTGCGGGCGCGGCGGCTGCTGCCTCTGGCGCCTGGGCCGCCGGCGCCGCTGGGGCAGCCGCAGGTGCCGTGGGCGCGGTGGCCGCCGGCGTCGCGGCTCCCGCCGCCGATGCGCGGCTGCTGCCGGCCTAAATGAACACCGAGATGTTAACGTTCCGAGCTGCTTTGTCTCGCATATAATCAAAGACTCGCCAATTGATTTTTTCACTTGGACAGCAGTTCCGCAACGCTGATGCCGCTCACCGGCTTGGGCGAGTTGAAGAAGCCGGACTTGACGCCCGATGAACTGGCGTCTGGCGCGCCGGTCACCTTGCGCAGCAGGGCGGTGACGCACCGCTGGGCGTCCGGCGGAGCCAGGAACGAGGTGTTGCGCTGCAGGAAGGCGAACACGGTGGCCAGAAAGCGCGAGGGGTCATCGCCGTGCTGCGCCAGCAGGTTGTGCAGCGTCTCGTCGTGGCGCGTGCTGCCGTCATCTGCGCCGATCTCCTCGATCACGCGGCTCATTTTGATCCAAGCACGGCTGCTGGTGGACTGCTGGTCCAGCACACCGTCTTGATCGAGATCGTTTCGGCGCAGAGCTGCTGATAGATTGGACAATGATCGGCTGTGATGGCCGTCGGAGCTACTCAGACCGTTGAGGTCACCTTGCAGATGCAAACTCGCGATGGTGCGAAGTGTGGGGCCTCCCGAAAAGTCTTGGCTCCTGTGTCCTCTTTGAAAGGCATGTGCTGCTGCCGGTCAATAATTCTCGACATCTCGCCCCTTCTGGATTACCGCCCTGGAGTATGGAACATGCACTACAGCCGAAAGCCTGCAGCCTCACTGACTGTGCAGAACAAACATCAGCAGCAAGTGTAAAGGATCAGCAGCTTGACGTATTGCCGTTGATCGCCACACACTATCTTGCGCATTCTAAGCTTGAGCGGCGGCTGCTCGTGTCGCGATGGCTACAAAGGCAGAAGAAACTCCGACAGGCGGCGAGGCCGCAGTGACAGCAGTAAAGGAGGAGGCTCCAGATGCGTCAGGACCAGCAGCAGCTCCCGCAAAACGGCCAGCAGAAGGTGCCTGCCCTTGCTCACTTGGCTTTTCGACACAGCTGGTTCACCTTCACACACGACCGTGATGGTGCTGCGACAGTACTCTGCAATTGTCGCGATTGATTCCTGTTCATATGCACATGTTGGGTGATTGATCTCTTGTCGATCGCTGCAGAGACTGCAGATGCCGCAGCGGCAGATGCGGCGCCCGCCGCCAAGCGGGTGAAGACAGAAGATGCATCTGCGCCTGACGCGGCAGCGACAGAAGCCGACGTGAAGCCTGAGGCGGATCAGGCAGATGTAAAGCCAGAGGAGGCGGGCGAGGCAGATGCCGGCGGTGCAGCGGTGCAGGAAGAAGAGCCGGCGGCTCCGGCGGCGGCGGCGCCGGCGGCTGCCGTCGATCCCGTGACGCTCGGCTTCAGGATCTTTGCCAGCGGCGAGGAGTGCTACTCCTACTTCCACGAGCTGCTGGTCAAGCTGCGACCGGATCAGGACCTGAACGAGGTAAGAGTGCGCATGCACAATCATGGCACGCCGCGCGGCGCCGACTTGCGTGTCCGCATCGAGATGTTCGCCCTGTTCGACTGCACCGGACAGCATGCAAATTTGTGTCTTTGGTAAATGATTCGATTGCTGCTCGTTTCGCAGTACGAATTCACCATGGTGATGGACCTGCTGCGGAAAGGCCACCCGCACCCAGCGATCAAGGTGAGCCGCTCGCGGCATGAGCTCATGTGCAATTTCCGCAATCGTTCTGAGGGTCGTTGTTAGATTGACTCTGTAGTCAAAACGTTTGATATTCAGACCGGGTTTTACAAGTCGGTGCGATGACCGCCTGCTGCGGCCGCAGATCGGGGCCGGCGTGCGGGCGGTGCAGATCAAGCGGCACCAGGAAATGGACTCCACCTGCTTCTTCGTGCTGCGCGCCAACGGCAGCACGGAGGACTTCAGCTACCGCAAATGCATCACCAATCTGGTGCGGCCCCACATCCTGAAACCCCTGAAATTCCTGCATCAAGGCTCGCAACTACAGCAACTGCATCCCCCACCTGCCGTGCCACATTTTTGCGACTTCCTGCGCCTTCCAGCACTTGAGTTGACAGCCGTCTGCGACCTCTGTCGCATCAGACTTTGGTGCAAGGGCGTGCCACCAAGCAGGCCAGGCCCAGGGAGTTGAGAGGCAGTGGTGTGGCATGACATGTACATCAGGCTCTGACTTGCTGCGCTGTCGAGAACATTGCGCTGTCGCGTGGGCTCAGTATCCTCTCCATCGTGTGCACAGTTTCCCGAGCACGAGATGAACAGCGGAAAGGCCAGCGGCAGGGGCAGCGGCGGGGGCCGTGGCTCTGGCGGCCGCAGCAGCGGGGGGCGCGGCCGCGGCGGCAGGGGCGGCCGCGGTGGTGGGCGCGGCCGCGGCAGGGGCCGCAGGGGGTGACAGTATTGGTTGGCTATTGCCGGGGGAAATGGTAGAGAACAGCGAACTGGTCATTGTTGAACCATGCAAACAGTTGTGTCACAGGCTTGCAGCGCTGAGCTACAGTCTTGTTGTGATACCCACCAGCGATGCCGCAATCGAGGACAACGCAGGCAGCTGCTGTGCCCGGAAACCTGTTGAGCAGTTCCGAAATGGCCCTAGAATGACGAAGTCTGCTAATTTACATCCTGTCAGGTGACAGCCTTCCACACACTGAGGTACTGTACAAGCAAAAACCACCTTTACACGCACAAACGAAGGTGACGAAAGCGTGCGCCTCATATAATTATCGGTACACCCCTCCCTGCGACTTGGCGTGCATCTGCTCGTAGCCCGGCGGCATCTGCATTTGCATTGCTGGATAGCCGCCTGCCTGCTGCTGGTAGCCAGGAGCCGCTGCCATGCTGGCGCCGCCGCGCTGCCGCTTGGCGTCTGATGCGAGCGAATCGCCTGCAAGCAGCAGAGCAATGAGGTATTACCTCCTGTACACCGTCAATGCAGCAGATGTCACGAGGCAGTCCGGCCAGCGTAGCTTCATGTTGAGCAGCTGCAAAAAGCCTTGCAGCAGGACACAGATCAGGAAGCGCAGAATGTGCACACCTGAAGCCGAGTCGCTGTCAAAACGCCGCTTCGAATGCAGCCGCCTGGCGGCGTGCGTCCGATCCGCCGCGCCCGCGATCTGTGCATACGCCTCCAGCGAGGCATAGGGCGTGCCGGTCTCTGGGTCCCGGTACTTTGCGGGCAGCCCTGCCACATGGTGAGGGCCCGTCTCGTCAGAGCATCTCTTCGGCACAGGCCTTGGGCCACGCGCGCCAACAAGGCCTGTGGACACTCCTGACGCCAGGCAGCGTGTGGGTCACGAGGGGCGGCAGTGCGGACCGACATTACGATTTTCATGCAGCGGCGTGCACTGCTGCTCATGCATTGTTCATGCCAGAGGGGGTCATGGGGAGACATGAAGGGAGGAAGTGGGCAGGCAGGGGCCCCGCACCCGTGACTGCGCACAGCGGCCGGGGCGCGGGCGGTGGGGCATGCTGCGGCCGCAGCTGCGCCGGCGCCTCGCACATGTTCACCAGCTCCAGCAGTGTCTGCAATGCATGAGTGCATGACATGTAACCAGTCTGGAAGTTTTGTCGCCGCTTGCATTGACGGTGCAGGGCATGCGCAGACATGTCAGATAGGCAGCTTGAGGGCGAGTTGCCAGAGACGAGGGTTCGGGGTGTTAAGCTACAGAGTTTGGTGGCTTCATGTCGCGAAAACGTCATATCATCGAGGGCGAGCCTGCTCGACATCTACTATCAAGTGTAGTCATCATCAGCCAGCAGTGGTCTCAGCGGTCGCAGGGCCGGGCACAAGGCGCGCGGCATGCACACACACATGTGCAACATGCAAACAGGATGCAGCTGGGGTTTAGGGTGCCAAAACTGAACGAAAATTCAAGTCAGAGTACTTGTATAAGATCGAGAGTTCTGTGGCTTCATGTCGCAAAAACGTCATATCATCGAGGGCGAGCCTGCTCGATATCTACTATCAAGTATAGTCATCATCAGCCAGCGATGGTCTCACATACACAGGCAAGGTCAGGTACTCATGCAGTTCAACAGGTCGCGCATCCTGACAGCGGCGTGAGGCCACAATTGTGCAGTGGGCCAGTGCCACAGCATTGCAGAGCGTGCTACGCTGACACGGCTCTAGTAAGCAGCAGTGCACAGCAGGCATCATACGGCCTTTGGCAGCGACAGCAGCCGGCAGCCGTCCAGAAAAGGTGCTGCAGGACTTCTGCATAGTACTCACAATGCTGAGCATGGCTCCACCGGGGGGAATGCAGATTGCAGACCATGCATACAGTTGGCGGATGCGCCAAGAAGGTGCCAGACCAAAAGCCCTACCAGCTCCTTGTCCTTGCTGACGCACTTGGAGTGATAGCGCACGATGGGGCCCGCGTACTTGGTGCTCTTCACGGCGTTGCGCTTTTTGACCTCCTCCTCCCGCGCCAGCAGCAGCTGCGTGACACATCGGGCTCATCAAGAACCTGTCATGAGCGGCTTGATACATGTTTGTATTCGTCTCAGTTTACCTGGAGTCAATAACCATGTGTAAATCGCAGGACAGTCCCACAAGAAGGTTCCACAGGGGTGCCTCCTTCTGCGCTCGACATGTAAACGGATTCTTCGTTATGGTCACCACCTGCAGGGAGCGCGCATTCTCCAGCTCGGTCTTGGCCGCCTCCGCGAGGAGCTCCTCCTGCGTCAGCGGCTTCACCTCCGCAGCGGGGCCGCTCTTCGTGCGCCGCTTGGCCATCTGCGCACAAGAACAGTTGTTCGTTGGCCATCAGTGTGTGTCTCGGCAGCCTCTGCCAAGATTCGAATTGAGAGGCCACGAGGAGCTCCTCCTGTGTGAGAGCGCCTTGGCCTCCGCAACAGCGCCGCCCGTCATCCGCCGCTTGGCCATTTGTGCGCGAAGCAAAAGGTATATGCTGCCATTCTCGGGAGGTGTGCTGAGGAGGTCGGACGGTCCAATGGCTAGGCGCTGGACACGCTTTGCAAGGTATAGGAGGGGGCAGGCTGCCTGCAGAGCGGCGAGCTGAGAATGCAGACGGCTACATTGTTTTCGGCATTCAAAAAGCAGCGTGATGCGAGTAGCGCCCCGAGAGCTGCCTGTACAGCCGGCAGCTTTGGCATTGCACCCTGCGTATAGGAAGCAGGTGGCTGGCGCCATGATGTTTGTGCGCCCATCTGCCGACAGGGCGCTGCCAAAGACATTTGCGGCGCCGCTGACAGAAAGCGCCAGGCGCTGCTGCACGCGTCACATGCTGCACCCGCGGCGCACCTGCGTCTGCTGTGCAGATGGCGAGACTGCGCGCTACATACCTGGGTCTGCTGCTCGCGCTCCTTCTCAGCATGCAGCTGCCCAGAGGGGATTGCTGAGAAACACACACACCTGCGTCTGCTGGACGCGCTCCTTCTCGGCATACAGCTCCCCCAGGGGACTGCTGAAGAACAGGGTACTGCTTGCAAGCAGGGGACTGCTGGAAACCACACACCTGGGTCTGCTGCACACGCTCCTTTTCAGCCCGCTCCTGCTCTGCGACCTCCACCCGCGCCCGCGTGGACGCCCGCAGCTTTGGCGCACGCAGCTCGGCGCGCGCAGCCGCTGCCGTGGCCGTCGCGGATTCCCGCTTCTGGGCCGCTGAGGGCCGCTCGGGCGGAGCCGCGCCGCCGGCCTTGGCGGCGGCCTTGCCGCTGGCTGCCGCCCGCGCCTCGCGCGCCCGCTTCTTGGCGCCTGGAGGCGCAAGTCGCTTCTGCCTACGTTTTGGAGGAAATGTGTTGGCGTTTTCAGAGGCGAAGAAATGCGCCGGCCTCTCGCGCCCGACGGCGCGAGCCGCTTCTGCCTGCAACGATCAATGGGACACATCTCATCATGAAACTGACCAACGGCGGCCTCCCCCATTTGTCTGCAGCGGCGGCATTGCAATGCATGAGCGTCAGGGCGTGTGCGTCCAGCATTGTGTAAGGATGAGGCTCTGTGAACTCTATGCATGCAGAAATCATTCCTTGGTCTGGTTTGCAGAGCAACTGACGCTGCAACATGGCAGGCGCGGCGGGCGCAATTGCCAATCCGAACGGTGGTGCTGCTTGCAGTGCACATCGAATTTTGACCATGCGCCACACCTGCGTTCATGTGGCTCGCCATCCTCTGCCTCGTCGTCGCCCTCATCTTCCTGCAGGGAATTATCAGGCGAACGTGTCAGCGATGGTGGCTGTATCGTTACATCAGCCAATCATCATGTCTGCCGCCATTTGTGCCGCCATCGGCGCATGATCATGAGCCAAGCCGGCAGCAGGAAAGTCATAACGTGACCGCACCGGCTGGTCAAAGTCCGAGTCGGGCTCGTCCTCCGACTCAGACGCCGACGACTCCCAGTCCGTGTCCCGGGCCTCCTCCTGGAAAAAGTCCTGCCCCCAAAACTCCTGATCCGCATCGTCCTCCTCCACCAGCTCGCCCATGCGCTTGCCACGCGTGCTGCGGTTGGGCAGCACGCGCGCCTCCTCAAGCTCCTCCTCGCTGCTGCTGCTGGCCTCCTCTTCATCAGAGCTGCCCGCCTCGCTGCTGCCGCCATCAGCCGCCTCCTCCTCTGCCTCCTGCTCGTCTTCCTCCGAGTCTGACATTGTGTTGGTCAACGGCTGTCAGAACGGAGGCTCTCAGCCGACTGACGCATGCGAAGTGTCCACCTGAACGTCAGGCGTTTAGTGCTTGTCGGGATTGGAGGCTGAACAGCTCCAGTCCTCGGCCTGAAATTCGAAGGTCAGCGCGCTTGTGAGGTGTGCTCACACATTCTTAACGATCGAAAGATTCAAATGTTTTGAGGAACGCAGTGAATAGTGCCATGCAAGCAGCAGGGCCATCGTTGTTGTGAAGCAGGGGCATGGGAAATTGCAGCGGGGAGCAAAGTGTCTTCGATGCGTGTTGACAACAGGTACAGAGAGAAGGGTTGATGAAGAGGAAAAATCTGGTAACTGGCCAGAGAACGGTGTAAGGTATGTTGCATTTATGAAGATGACAGCCTGCTTGACACTTCCAAAAGTCCGGCACAAGTGTCCGAATGCTATATGAGCAGCTGCGTGGGCATCGCTGCGGCGGCGCTGGCGGCATCAGCACTTGATGCCGCCGCTCGAGCGCGCGCCGCCGCGGCGGAGCCGCAGCAGTTTTTGTGCTTCTGTTTCGATCCGCAGGGGCACAGCCTGCTTCGCGGCGGACGCTTCTGTTCGGGCTTCTTCCTGCCCGGCTTGCTGTCCGGCTGTGCCGCCGTCACTGCACCATCCTCTGCCAGTCTCGGCTCCGCTTCTGGCTCCTTTGACGACGCCTCGCTCCGACCGCTGGTCTCCGGCGGAGGCGCTGGCGGCACTACCTTTCCATTCTGCTGAGGCTTGTCACCGCCGAGCGCTGCGCCTGCTGCCATGCGCTCAATGAGCAGCTCGATGGCCTGCAGCGCACACAGCAATGCGTTCAGGTTGGCACGGCAAATATCCCCAAGACCGCCCTGCACGGCGCAGCAACCATACGAACTCATTGCGCAGCCCGGCGGGGTAACTCTGTTGCTGACGGATGCGCGCCGCTTTCTGCGCGTCGCCAGCATGAAAAGCATTCGGCTTTCCGCACACCTTGTCGGAGTTGCCGGCGCACTCTTTCAGCGCCGCCGTCACAGCGCCGCCGTCATCGCAGCCGGTGCCTCGCTGGACGAGCGCCTCCTCTTCGCAGCCCCACTCGCGCGCCGCCGGCACCGCGGCTGTGCGGCTGTGCCAGTCCGCAGGGATGTCCTCTGCCGGGCCATCCCCATAGTCGTCTGCCAGTCGCACGCTGCGCCCGATCTCGGATTGTGGATTCAGTTGCACGAATGCAGTGGCATTGTCGAGTCCAACAGCGATAGGGAGGACATGTCAACATCTCAACAGCACGGCGTGTCACCTGTTGTAGTGGTCGCCATCATGGTAGGACAGGTGGATGTTGCGAACCTCTTGTCCTCCTTTGCCCTGCAGTGAGTCAACCATGCCACGAGCACTGCGATTTACTGCACGCGGAAGCAGAGCAGGGTGCGTGTGTTCTGCAGGGTGCGTGTGTTCTGCAGGGTTCGTGTGTTCTGCATCAAGTACCTCGAAGTTCTGGATCGTCCACACTGGCTGCCCGGACTGGTGCACCGAGATGTTCACGCCATACAGCAGGCTTGCCGCCTGCAACTCGATGTGGCCGGCCCAGGTGCCGTCCTGCAGCGGCATGTACACAATGCAGGCTCGAGGCAACATCCTGATCACGCCTTGTGCATGAGACTCAGATGCGGCGTGAGCGAGCACCTGCGACATCTGGGATGCGTTGCGGCACATGAACGCTGACTCTTCGCGTGCAAGCGTTACTGCTCCGTCCGCACCTTTCGCATCCGATCCACATATGTTTCAAAGCCCTCGTCGTCCTCCACAAAGGCCGCAAACGCATCCTCATGGCTCTGCACATGGTCGATGACCTCCCGCCGCAGCCGCGCATGGTCCGCCCCGGAGCTGTGCAGCTGGTCGCCTAGCGCACGGAAGAAGCAGTTGCCTGCGGCGCAAGACAATTGAATGACCTGAAAAGATTCAAACCAAACGGCAAGTGTGCATTATTGAGCGTTGGACTGCGGTGTGCCGGGCGACAATCACGCGGATCGATGAACATCACGCAGAGTCAAAGGACATGGCATCTCGCATCTGACAACGACATATCGTCCGTCACGAAAGCTTCTTGGCGCTTGATCCCTGCTTGCTCTGCAAGAAAGCGCACCGTCGGGAGCAACCTCAACGATGCGCAGGCCGCTGCCGCGCAGCTCCTGTGCGAGATTGTCGAGGCTGCAAGGCCATTTCGTTAAGGACTGCGGACACAGAACATCATGACATCATCGCAACTGCTTCTGGCCTTAGTCTCGCCCGCACATGAGCTGGTTTTGATATTGTCGCCGTGCCAGATCACTGCCAGTCACCTTGACGCGCTCCTTTCGGCGCGGCGCTGCCGATGCCTTGATTGCCGCCTTTGCGTTCTTGATCTTCTTGGCGCCCATGCAAGGCTGTGCATGTATTGTGTGTTGGCCAAAGCAGTCAATGCAGATGTCACGACTGTTCCGACATCAGCTCCATTCAACATTTGTGCAGCATGCAGCCAGCCCAGCATGAGGTGCCATATTGAATTTGCATCACTCGCCTCATTAAGCGGTTCAGATCGCATACTGCTATGATCCGCGGCTCTGCAGGGCCTGCTCCAGGGCCACTCACAGTGCTGCGAGGCCATCAGAGTGACGCGCAGGCGCTGGCATTCCATCCAGACTTGGACATGATATACTCAGGGTGAACCTCATGCGTGTATGCAGTTGAATGTAATGGAGAGTCGTAGCACATCTGTATCGATGAGATTGGTTGGGCTCAATGCCGTAACTGCCGTTGATGCAGGGATGCGAGCGGCGAGCTGCGGATCTGGGACGCAGCTTCGAGACGATCTCCTTCAAGTCAGAAGTGTGTATGTCATATGTTGCACTGCATGGTAGATGACCGGATTCCGATAATGTGTTCACCTCAAGATGATGAACGACTCTGCTCCATGTGCAGGGTGCACTCCAATGCGGCAGGCGTAATTGGGCTGGCATGCCTTGAAACTGCTGGCAACTTCATCCTTGTGAGGTGAGGTTGTTCTGGATTTTCCCCCCACTGACGTCGTCTCAAAACTGCCGTCGGCACAGTATCAATTGTTGTGCTTTGGCACTGCAGTCAGGGACGGGAGGGAACGGTGCGGATATGGTCGCTGGACGCACATGGCTTGCTGTCAGACAGGTACTTGACCATGCTCACCAGATGCCTGATTGATCATGCGTATGCTGTGTGGCATCCCGGCTGCGAATCCACAAGCCAGTCGTAGAGATTCTGCTACCATCTCTCTGTCGCCCTGCAGCAAGCCGCTGCGGCAGTTTTGCACCATGTCCTACACCTTCTGCCGCATGTCGGTGCTGCGCATCGCACCCCTCACAGAGGTAGCTGTTATCCGCCGACTTGCCCGGAAGCGCCTGCGTTACACTGCGGTGTTTGCTGCGCATTTGCCCCTTGATCCACCTGTCGCCGCCACAGCAGGCAGACACACATGTGTGCATTTGCAGCCAGAAGAGCCTGGAGACCCTGTGGGGCTCGTGGCTGCTCCTGGTGAGGACCCGAGCACGGCGGAGCTGTGGGGCCTGCAGGTGAGCATTTTTCACAGCCTGCGGCTAGGCGCAGGGTGCCACGCAAGGCGTAGTGTGCAGCTGCTTGTGCCGGGCGGGCCGGTAACGTGGAGTCATTCTGATATCAGCACTGACACCCAGTCTTCTTTTTCTTAGTCTTCCTGCATCTGACTGCAGCCTCCTATTGGTTGCAGACGGCTTCCAGGCTGGTGACCTTCCGCCTGCCGCCCGGCGTCACCTACGGCATGTGCATGTCCATGCACGCCTTCCGGCGCGGCGGCCGCGCCCACCTGGCCGTCGGCTACGAGGACGGACATGTGGCGGTGTGGCAGGCAAGGGGCAAGGGAAATCATGTAAAGTTTGACGGTTGCCGCCCAGGAAGACCTGTGCCAGGCGCCAAATCATGTGCACGCCAGCGAGGTCCGGTCAGGGTGTTGCTGTCACGACCCGCTGTCCAGGAGACAAGGAGATAGTTCGGGAAAGACTGATCTTGTGTTGCGGCAGTATGGCCAGGGCGCTGTGCGGCGGCAGCCGCTCTTATAAGTTGCTGTACCAGAGACACTCCAAGAGGAGCTGGCTTAGGCTCACCTTGTTGCGGCGGTGGCAGGCAGCGGCGCCGCGGCAGCCGCTTATGGCGACACAGCTGCACAAGGAGCCCGTCATGGCACTGGCCATCGACAGCACAGCTTCAGGTGCGTCCTGCCGAGAGCATGACATCCAGGAAAGCATGAAGATGAGGCTGAGCAGGTTGTCAGCAAACCTCATCGTGTCAATAATTCTTTCATGCGCGTAGGTGAAATCACAGCTTGACATGCACTGAGATACAGAAATGTCCCATGCTGATGACACATGATTCGCTCCAGAAGGGTGATCGCGAAGATCATTGCACGGGCTGACTCCCAGTCAGGGTGACGCACATCTCACATGCTCCAGGCGGCATCAGCGGCTCGGCAGAGAAGCAAGTCGTGTGCTTCCGCATGGATGTTGACGCCCGCATCATGGCCGTGCGCAAAACCCTAGAGCTGCACAAGGAGGGCATCTCCGACATCGCGCTTCGGGGCGACGACAGGATATTTGCCACAGCCGGCTGGGACGGCAAGGTCCGCGTGTACAACTACAGAAAGGCGACCGCCCTCGCTGTGCTCAAGGTGATGCACCCTGCGCCGCTGAATCCAATCGACATGGTTCCTTCAAGTTCAGCAGGGAACAATGGATCAGCGGCCAGTTGGGCTTGACGCCGCAGTATCAGCACTCCAGCACGCAGCGACTGATTGACAAATGTCTCCTGCATCGCAGTACCATACGGCGGCGGCAACGACTGTGGCGTTCTCGCCGGCCAATCTTCTTGCCTCGGCGTCACGAGACGGATCTGTGGCCCTCTGGTCAGTATACAGAGACGCCGCGTGATCCGAGCCGATCGCCGTCCGACGGCTGACGCCAAGGCTGACGGTCAGCCTTGGCGCCTCACGGACACAGACGAACAAATGCCGCAATACAACTCGAAGGCTGTCTGCCAGGTGAGCACGGAGAGGACTGTGTGCTTGCGGCCCAGCAGTTTACAGTATGACCTTATGTGCTGAACGTCACCCTGTGTGGTTGTGCACAGGAACGTCCTAACGCCAGAGTATGAGACACACGCAGAGGTTGCCGCCGCTGGCGGCGCCGGCGCTCGTCGAGCGGGTTGATCCGCAGCAGTCCGCAGCACTCGTCGAGGAGCAGGCTGATCATTGATGTAAACAGCAGCATGCACCGCTGCATACCATCTCCGCAGCACCTGGTCATCCTCCCTGTCACCCTCCCCAGTTCAGCCCTTGACGCATGTCCGGGGCTCATCTAACAGACAGGGGATGTGTTGCTGCCGCAGTGTCATAAATGGTCTGGCTCCCAAACTCAGGCATGCGGTCACATCAATAAAAACAAACTCGGCAGATCAATCATCCGCCATCGCCCTTCACCACAAATCATGTTCACTCAGCTCGATTCAAACTGTAGCTCCATGCTTCTGTGGCGGCGGCAGCGCCGCGCCACCACCACTCCCCACCAATCAAAAGCTACAGGAGGTATGCAAACCGGCACCGCTATGGGCTAGGTACTGGAGCACCCACCCACGGCCGGCGCACCAACAACAAGTGCACGTCGCAAAGCGAACGTGAGCCAAGTTTTATCAGGTTTGCTGCAGGCAGAATTGCAAGTGGCCCTTCGTAGTCGGTACTGCCGAGCGATACTACAATGGGCTTTTGCCCAATCGATTCGCTACAGCGTGGGCACCCAGTGCTGCTGAACTGCTGAAGCTTCAAACTGCTGCTGCTACCGACAGTCCTGTGCAAGTGCAGCTTGAAGCAGATGCTGTAAGCCAGACGCTGCTGCAGCGGTTTAAGCAGGTCCAGAAAAGCAGAAATACCGGCTGCAGGAGGCCTCCCGACTCACGATTGCAGCAGACTGGCTGCAAGAATCGGCGAGCTCGAAACACGCAACGGGCCGTGAGTCAGGCTTCTGTACACTGCTCTGACGGCTCTGCGAGCAGCTGCAGCTGAAAGCACAGCTCCTGCGCGCTGGACGATCGCAAAGTGCTAGTCACAACCTCGCCCCGAAAGCAGCTCGACTGTCTACCAGCGCAGCGTAGCTCGGCCCAGGACTGCTGCGCCTAGCTGCCACGCTCGTGTCACGGCTGATATTGCAGCAGGCTGCAAGCACGGTGCTCCCCTGTCTGGCGGGAAACAGAGTGGGAAAGATTGTTTTTTTTTGGGGGAGCGTTTAAAACATTGCGCTGTGAGTTCCGGCCAATCGAAAACCCAGGCTGCGCGGAACAGCAGCCGGCCACTGCTGCCGCTTGCAGCAGCAAAGGCGTAATCAGGGTCTGCTGTACCCACGTTGCCAGGCGCAGCGGCCGAGCTGCAGCAGCGGCTGCGGAATTGGGCCTTCCGGTAATGACCCTGGCCATCCGAACGTCGACGGCAATACCTTATTAATAGTCTCCCGCCTTCGGCGGGGGAATATTAAAACTTGGCAACAAATTCACTCGGTTCACTCGGCAGCGTTCGTTAAACCTCAGACGTGAAATGCGGACCGCGAAACTAAAAGTACCGTCGGCGAAACGTTTCGCATACCGTAGATGCGAAACCCTATATCTGCCCTGATTCCCTACCCCAAGCTGGGAAATGCCCTGCTAAAGCTTCCAAAAGCACGTTCCGGGCGTCGTGCACGAGCACCAAAAAACACGTCGCAGCCCTGAGTTCGGCTGCCACATCAAGCGAGGGGCGCACCAGCCTGGTACCTAATTAACCACACCTAGTGAGTTGATTAGCACTGATGGGCTCGGGCAGGCGGGCAGGAAACCAGGTTGTAGCACTGCAAGCGTGCGATGGTCCTCAGATAGGCCTGTGAGCTTTCGGATGGCCGGTGGTATTGTTCTGCAAAAGTATGGCTGTCGGCGGCAGAGACTTGAATAGCGGCGGCAGCGGCGGTGGAGGTTTCGCGTGATTGCAAAACCTCCAAGCCGTAGGCGAAACCTGCGAAACCCTATGCGGAACCTACTACGGCGAAACCCTGAGGTTTAAGCACGAACCACGTCACTCGGCCACAGGCAGCAGGAAGGTGAGGAAGCACCAGACGATGCGGCTGAGCAAGAAATTCGCTCGAGCGCAATCGAGCGGCTTCCAGACACAGCTTGTTACAGCCTGTCAAGATAGGATGTGTTGATTGTGAATCACTTTTCCATCACAGTGAGGATTGTGCCAAAGCCAATTTACGTACGCTGGTCCGATCTCGGCTTGCTGACAGCAGCATCTCCGTGACGTTTGCAGACGCTATCTCAATCGACTAGCACTTGGCTCTTATCGGAAATTCAAACGGGCAGCTGCAGCTTGGCACGGGACTGTTGAGCCAAGCTGCTGTGGCCCTGATCGGTGCAAGGTCGCCTAACTTCGTAAGTTTCGAGGCAGCGCGCCCATGAGGGGCGCCGCGACGATACAGCGGCTTGCGTTTGTGCTGCTGCTGGCCCTGAGCATGTCTTTACCAGCAGCAATGCCGCTGGAATTCGACATGCTTTTCCAGACCAAGTGCGTGATGGAGGAGATCAACAGGAACGTGCTTGTGGTGGGAGACTTTGCGGCCTTCCACAAGGACAACTCCGCCAATCTGGTGCCTATGGACGTGAAGGTGAGCTCGCCCAAGCATGGCAACATAGATACGGCATGTTCATGCACAAACGGCGCACATCATGATGCTGCACCTACATTGTGGTCACGTCGAAACATTGGCCCTGCAGGTGGAGGATCCGTCCGGGACTGTGCTGTACGAGAAGACGGCGCTGACACAGGGGCAATTTGCCTTCACGACGAAGGAGGACGGCGATTACAAAGCCTGCTTCACAGCGAAAGGCGAGCTGCCGTTTCCCAGCAGCTGCCGCCATGGCGGCAGTCACTGCATGCTGTGGCAGCGACAGTACGATTCGTGTCACGTAATGAGCATTGCTCTTGTCATACGCAGACGTCAACACGGCGCAGCATGCGAAGATCAAACTGGACTGGAAGACCGGCGTCGCCGCCACGGTGCGCACAGGTTTAGCCATCAAATCAGACTTTACAGTACACGCATACACTGCCCGGCCGTTCTCCTGTTCATCCGCAAATCAGTCTGTTACTTCGCTGGCATGACAGGACTGGGATGCCATAGCGAAGAAGGACAACCTGAATGACATGTCCACGGAGCTGCGGCGGCTGGAGGCCATGGTGAAGGAGATCCACCAGGAGATGCTGTTCCTGCGGTCGCGGGAAGAGGAGATGCGCAACATCAACGGTCAGTATTGTTTCGCACCAGCCTTGGCGCCTAACCATCCTTGCGAACACTTGCTCGCTGCATTCAAACCGCTACGCAGCTCTTGTAGGCTTGATCGATTGTGAGCATGGTGCTCTCTGCTTTTGGGATGAGCATGCCGCTCATCGCTTCTGGGTGCTGTGTGCAGAGGCGACCAACGCGCGCGTGGCGTGGTTCAGCATCGGCTCGCTGGTAGTGTGCATCGTCCTGGCAGCCTGGCAGCTGTGGTACCTCAAGGTGAGAATGACACGACTGCAGTTTGCACTGGTCACGAACACGTTTCTACATGGCCGTCCACTGTAAATAACGCGTCCACTAACTGGGTTGTTGCGCCGCGTCGCATGCACTGACAAGCTGTTGTGTGCCTCTTTCATGCAGCGGTTCTTCTCGAAGAAGAAGCTGCTCTGAGCTGGACACCTTTGCTGGGGTGCGGTGCCCTTGCGGTGTTGCTGCACGGGTCCTGTGCTGGCATGGGATGCACTGTGCTCCGCCTGGCTCGAGACCAGCGCTGTTTGGTTGCAGCTTTGCAAGTTGCAGGTTAGTTTCTTGGGGCAGCGTGGGAGGGTCACTGTCAGCGTTTACCGAGGGCAGCATCAAGGTGGCAAGCGTAAGGGGTGTGTCCGCCGAGCCTTTGGTCTGCGACCACGCTGCCACAGGCGTTTGCGGCATGCAACACCGCCGCTGTGCCGAGGCGTGTTGCGCAGCGCTGCCTTGACTGTGGCAGGCGAAGCTGCATGTCGCGCATGTTGGCTTGAGCAGCTGACTCACGCAGTACGTCTGTAGATGAACAGTAAACAAAATACTGGACGCAGCTGCTCTCTACGAATGAGCACCAGAAGCAGTTCCCTGCGCCAAATATCGCGGCGCCGCCATGCACTCAGCACAAAACTGCTGCACAGTCAACGAGCACATTCTCTGGAGCGTGCGAGACGTTAGCAATACAATGGTGCGAGCTTGTGCCGCCCAGCATTGGACAGATTGGTTCCAGACATCGCTTCCGGAGTCTTGGCCATTCAGCCGCCGCTGCCGCCGTTCTTGGTTCCGACAACAGCCGCAAGCAGCAAGTTTTGGCAACGCAGAGATACGTTTTCCTTGCTTCAAAGCGGTACAGAAAACTTGACATATTTCATTGCCGAAACAAGGCTGTTGTTTGCTGCTGCGAAAGCAAGTAAACTTTCTGGCGCAGTCTTTGCCATCGCAGCGCAGCGCACCTTCAAGCGTTCGCCTCTGCATAGGCTGTCCTGACTGTAGCAGTTCATCATGCCGAAGAAAAGCTCAAAGTCGAAGTCGAAGCGGGTGACACTCAAGCAAAAATACAAGGTCATCAAGAAGGTCAAGGAGCATGGCCGGAAGATGGCGAAGGAGGCCCGCAAGTCCGGCAAGAAGAACAAGGCGCCTGCCGACCCCGGAATCCCGAAGCAGTGGCCCTTCAAGCAGGAGCTGATCAACGAGCTGGAGGAGAAGCGGCGGCTCATCTTGGAGGCAGAGGCGATGAAGAAGGCGGAGCGGAAGCGTGCTCGGGCAAGTCTGCGCTGTATCATCTTATGCAAACGTAAAGTTGCATACGTCACGTGCTCATTTCTTGCCTGCAGCTCCTTGCATGCTGCATTTGCAGATGGGCCGCCGGCGCCGCTGCGGCAGCAGCATCCCCAGCCGGCGCCAACGTGCTGTTGCCGTGTTCACCTGCAGGAGGCGGCGCGCAGCGAGGCGGACGAGGACATGGGGGAGGCGCCGACGCTGGAGAACCTGCAGGCGGAGGCGGACGGCCGGCAGGCGACGTACGCTGCGGCGCAGAAGCGCGCCCGCCGCGAGGCGGCGGCCGCCACGCCCGGCCAGGTCCAGGGTGAGTGCAACTGTACTTGCAATTTCGCAGGTCAGTCTTACATCGCACGTGTGTGCCCAGGGGCGGCAAGCGCCGGTGCACAGCCTCATCTCGCCGCGCTTCATGCATTGCCACCATACGCGCGGCTGGTGCACGACCGCAGAGCCTTGCAGAGCTGCTAGCTCCGTTGATAGCGGTTGGCAAGGGCGTCAGACGCCCAGCAGTCGTCTGCCGCTTACATAGCGTGACCCTGTCCACGCAGAGCGCTCGCGGCGGGCATTTTACAAGGAGTTCGTGCGCGTGGTGGAGGCGGCTGAGGTGGTGCTGGAGGTGAGCCTGGCGCTGGCAATTTGTCTTGCATCCATGCCGAACACAGGACACGTGTCGTCACCTTGCTCTGCCATCAGTCGTGCTAAATACAGCACTGGGGTCCCCCCCTTCCCAGGAAGGTGCAGGACGGCCCTCAGTGCACTGAACTGAAATGTCAAAACCCTGTACAAGGTACTGGACGCTCGGGACCCGCTGGCGTACCGCTGCCCGGAGGTGGAGCACTTCATCCGCACGGCGGACCCCAACAAGAAGATCGTGCTGCTGCTCAACAAGATCGGTGGGTTTGCCGCTGTCCGCCAGCGGGCAGCACGACTCCCATGCCTCTCATCAACACCGGCGGCGCGACGCCTCACCAGCACCCGCATCTCAGCGCTGCTGCAAGGGCGCTGAATGGCCATCGCTGGCCATGCACCTGGCTCACAAGCGGCAGCGAGATGCCCTGGGGTCAACAGGTCATTCGCCGACGCAAGTGGCAACGGACATGCTCAAATCCTCACAAATGTCTGCAGACCTGGTGCCGCGGGAGGTGGCGGAGAAGTGGCTGACCTACCTGCGCGCTGAGCTGCCGACGGTCGCCTTCAAGTGCTCGACGCAGAAGCAGGTGGGGTCCTTCTGCCACAATTCATACTGTGCTGCCCCTCGTGTCGGCCTGGAAGGTGGTGGCGCCCCGCAGCCCTGCGGCACTGCAGCAGCGACCCACTGTGAGGGCTGTGCAGCAGTTGCCGTGTCGGCGCCAGACCACACCTGATCGCGGTCTGCAAACGTCTCGCGGACAGGCCACCAATCTTGGGTCGTCAAAGCGGGCGGTGCCGGGCGGGAAGGGCGCCAAGGGCAGGCCGCGGGGCTCCGCCGGCGGCGGCGGCCCCGCCTTCATGGCGGGCAGCGAGTGCCTGGGCGCGGACGACCTGCTGCAGCTGCTGAAGAACTACGCGCGCAACTCCGGCCTCAAGACCGCCATCACCGTGGGTACGTGTGCAGCTTTGTGTGGTGGAGGCCCGTGCCCGCAGCAGTGGCAGGCGGCCTATGCTGCAACCATCCTGGCTCGGTGTCCCTACTGTGCACCCCCTCCTTGCCTTTGCTGAGCGTGAGACAGGAGCAGTCAAGCTCCTGGGGGGCTTGGGCTGCAAGTTGGTTGTGCATTGTCTACTGCAAGACACCGAAGGCAGCACTTTGAACGAGCTCTGTCCTGCCGGCACAGGCATCATCGGGCTGCCCAACGTGGGCAAGAGCTCCCTGATCAACAGCCTGAAGCGCGGCCGGGTGGCGCCCGTCGGCAACACGCCCGGCGTCACCACCTCCGTGCAGGAGGTGCGCTGCACCTTAACATACTCTGTTTCCGACCTGTCTTCCTGCACAAGGCGTGGGCGGCTGCTGTCTTAGCCTTGGTAGACGGTGCGGCAGAAGGTGCAACCTGCCGGCAGCTGGAAGCACACCCGGCATCGGCGCGTGTCCCTTGTTGGTCCTTGAGTTGCCGCCGCTGCCCCCCGCAGGTGCACCTGGACAAGCACATCAAGCTGCTGGACAGCCCGGGCATCGTGTTCAGCGCTGCCGCCAGCGCCGCCGCCTCCGCGCTGCGCAACTGTGTCAAGGTGCATCTAGTGACACGACACTGGTGCAAGCATACACGGCGGTGCCTCCGTGTTGCCCGTGTCTGCTTGCCTGACGCGCAAACAGATGCCCTTGTAGTGCCCTGGCCAAGTCTGGCATGTTCCTGCTTCCCGTCCCGTGCAATGACAATGTTTGCGCGCGCTTCTGGCTTTGTGTGTTTCTACCTTTCTACTCGGGGCACCCAATCCTGAGCAGGTGGAGCAGCTGGCGGACCCGGCGCTGCCGGTGGCGGAGATTGTGGCAAAGTGCCCAGCGGAGCAGCTCATGACGGTGTACAAGATCCCCGCCTTCCGCGATGCCGACCAGTTCCTGCAGCTCGTCGCCGCTTCCCGCGGCAAGCTTGCCAAGGTCCGTGTCGGCCGCTCTTAAATGCTTTGTCAGCTTGTTGGCTTGGGTGTGGCAGCAGCGACAGCCCGCGGCGTGCAGCGCTGCGCGCGCGACGTCCGCCTCTTCCCAAGGTCTGTCGTGAGCTCGCACTTGTTTCGCATTCTGGCAGCTGCTGCAAACTTTGACTGCCGCAACGCTGACTGCGCCAGGGCGGAACCGTGAACGTGGACGCGGCGGCACGCACAGTGCTGATGGACTGGAACGACGGCCGCATACCCTACTACACCGAGCCGCCCGTGCGTGCGAAGGACGACCACGCGGCTGCAGCCATCGTGGCCGACTGGAGCGCCGCCTTCAGCGCCGACACGGTGCGCATGTCAATGTTGACAATGGACACACAAAGAGTGCATGTTCGGACCTGAGTTTGCAGGCTTGAGCGCCGACAATGTGAGTCGAACTTCAGGGTGCTCTAGGCGGCAGTGGGGCAGCGACATGTCAAGTCGAAAGGGTCCAGGCATATTCATGTCGGTACGCATTTGTCTTGAAACCCCTTGCATGTCGGGCCCAAAATCCACTTTGTACACATGCTGCAGGTGGACCAGACGGCAGTGATTGCGGTCGTGCGGCCGGAGGAGGACAGCGCCCACTGTGCAGATCAGTTTTTAAATACATTTCTTTCCGACCTCACTTGAATGCTGAGTCAGTATCCTCGCACACAAATGGCGCAGTGGACCAGGCGGCGGTGCTGGCGGGCCTGCGGCGGGCGGAGGACAGCGCCCACTTTTCGAGCCAGTGTTAAAGGGTTTTCCTCACTGCATGCTCTGAGAGGTACTGCTCTGAGCTTATCTTTGCTTACAAATGCCGCAGGTGGACCAGGCGGCAGTGCTGGCAGGCCTGCGGCCGGTGGAGGACAGCGCCCACTTTGCGGCGCCCAGCGCCGGCGCCGCCGCGGCGGTGGATCTTGAAGGCATGGTGGCCGATGCAGTGGAGCCGGCGGCGGGCGGCGCCGGAGAAGCCGGCGACGGCGCCGAGCCCATGGCGGCGTCGGACGAGGAGGCGTCTGACGGGGAAGGCGGGAGCGGCGGCGGCGGCGGCGACGCGATGGACGAGACAGACGGGCCGGTGGCGCCGCCTGCAAAGGCGAAGCTGGCGACCAGGTGTGCGCAGTGCCCGCTCGAGCGAGCCCGCCGACTGGCACCGGTTGAGCTCGTGGCGTCGCTGGGTGCCGGCGGCCTATGCGCGCCTGTGACCTGGACGCTGCTGAGGCGCAAACATGCCCAATGGGCTGCACAGGGATACGCCAGGGAGCTGATGGTGCAGGTGTTGCTGCTGCAGGGGCAGCAAGCAGGCGGAGGTGCTATATACGGAGGATGGGCAGCTCAACCCGCACAAGGTCCGCAGCCAGAAGAAGCAGGCCAAACGGCAAAAGAAGGTGGTAGCGGACGCCGCCGCGGCGTGCGCCGACGATAGCGGCTCAGACTTTGACCTGGACACGCTCTGAGCTGTTCTCTCTAGTTACCAGGTAGCACACTTCTAACAGTTGTCAGTGGTCGTCTAAGTTTTGTGCCGCGTGTCTTCACCGATAAAATGTGTCATGAGGGCATGTAAGGGCTGAATGTGTTGGAGTGTTCGCCTTAAAGCTCTCAACACGCATATCCCACTTCCTCGATGCTTCATCTGGCCATCGCCGCAGTACAACTAGGATACGAGAACATGCTGCCAAGACAACTTCGAGCGCCAGGTCAGAAGATGATGTCCTTGTCCTCAGCGCCGTTGGCGAGGATGGCATTCTCCTTGTCGGCATCCAGCTGATCCTCCTGCATAATTGACATCTTTAATTTGTATTCTTAGGCTTTGTTTGCGGCGCCAACCTTGTTCACGCTTGCGCAGAAATTGAGTTGCAATTGTCGGAGCAATGTGCAGGCAGCTTGAGTCACGGCAAAGCCTCCCACGTCTCGGGCGATTTCAGCTGCCTGCGACCGGGCCCCGAAAACGTCAACTCTGCCGTAGGCTTTCTCTTGCAAAGCACATGATTGGCCAAACAAAAGACTCACCGCGGCAATCTTGGCGTCGAGGCGCGCCTCCTCGTCCTTCTTCTTCTTCTTCTGCACCTTTTTGAGGCGGAAGAACTCCTCCCGCTCCAGCTCGTCCAGCTCGCCCTGCACATGGGAACAGGCTTCAGATTTGAGAGTCAGGCGACCAGCATATGAGAACAGGAAACCTTCAGGGGCGGAAGAACTCGACCTGCTCCAGCTCGCCCTGCGTAGTGCGGAGGGTTCGGTTTTCAGCGCCTGTTCGGTCAAAGCGCAGCAGCTGACGCTGCAGGAGCAACAGGAAGTCTGCTGCTGCTGTCGCAAGGGGAAGACAGTCTGCTCCAGCCCGTCCGATTCACCGCACGCGCAATCGAAACGCCACACCCGAGCGCATTGTGGGTTGACACTCCCATGATGAACGGCAGCAAAACTCCAGAAGAGCGACTGGCCGCGCCTTGCCTTAGGCGGCGATTTTTGAAGCATGCTAAGCGAGGCGATCACATCTATAAAACGCCTCCGATCAAAAACGGGACCGTACCTTGATGTAGGCGATGGTCTTAGTCATGTGCAGAGCAATTGGATCTCTCGGAACCCCTAAAAACATTAAACTGGCCGCGCCTTGATGTAGGCGATGGTGTTCTCCAGGCGCGGGATCACGACGGAGTCGAGGGCATTGACGCGCCGATTGGTGGTCTTGATGGCCTCGTCCAGCGTCAGGAACGCCGTCTGCAGGCTGGCCAGCTCCACCAGCAGCTGGATCGCGTCCACATACGACTTGCGCGCCGCCTGCAGAAGGTGACAACATGGCGTGTGACAAAAGCGCTGCGAACCTGCGGGACAGTGGGAATTTACAGCAGATATCCCCTTTCTGGACAGGCTCAGCTGCACCAGCGGCCACATCGCGTCCACACACGACGTGCGCGCCGCCTGCAGGTGCGGGAATGGTGGGGTTCAGTATGGTGCGCCAGCACGCATGAGGGCGAGATGCGTAGGGCTTATCAACGTGCGTCAGCATGGGAACAGGCGACCATCTCTCCAGAGCCAAGCCAGAGCCAAGCCCCCCGCCTCTGGGCCGCCCGAGCGCTGTCGGCAGCTGCTGCTGCTCGTTGCAGTGCCCGATCCAGCATCATGAACACACTCTGCAGAGGCTCAACTGTCCCAGCAGCGCAGCACTAGGAAGGAGGGGCGTGCCTGGATGGCTTTGCCACCGGCGCCGAGGCCTGTGAGCGCCATCTTGTTGTCCACGCCCTCCGTGAACTGCTCGAACTTCGGGATCTTCACGCCCGCCACGTTGTCCATGCTGGCGCGGACCTGCGCACAGACGATGCGTCATTGTCAAGCGGCGTGGTTGCGCCGCACTGTTGCGACTGACCTCATTCTGGCAGTTGCCGTGCAGCCCAGTGTCAGTGCAGTGTACGCTGCAGCTAATTGCTGCCGCTACGTGTTGCATGGGCTGCTGCCGGCCGATTGTGGTGTGCAACAGCTGCTAGAGCAGTTCCGCCGGATGACATCGGGATCTCCCCTCTCAGCGCGCGCACCTTGACGGTCGGCTGATCGACGTTGTCGAAGACTGTATGCCGGAAATCGCCGGCGGCGTACTTTGCCTCCGTCAGCGCAAACGCCGACGCCCGCAGGTTCTCCCCCATGGCTGTCTTTGTGTCCACGATCTTCTTCAGTATTTGCCTGCGGTTGGGACAGCACACAAATACAATCGATTGGCTTCCATGAATATCTGCATGAGCTACTGACAGCACCTGCCCTAACGATCAAGCGGCCCGCCCAAAAGTTCATGACAGCGCCCGCTCCTCACTTTCCCAGGCGTTCATGCCCGCAGCCAGCCCGCCTCGTGACATGCAGACATGCTGCTGCCTGGGCACGCAGCTAGTCGAGGGTGGCCTCGCCAAGACAAATCCAGCACAAAGTTCACCTGAAGCGCATGGTGAGGGCGTCCGCCTTCTTTTTGAGGAGCGCGTGCCCCTTGATGGCGCCCGTGAGCCGCGACTTCATGACCGCCATCATGGTCACCGTCGGCGCCACCTGGTACCTGTTCTGCGACGACATGGCGGCCGGCGGCGCGCGGCGGCGCGCGGCTGAGACCTAGCGCCGCCCACAGCCCCGCTGCCCTAGATCGCTGCAGCCCTGCGGTCATGGGGTGCATGGCATGAATGTACGATGCTTCCGCAACATTGCACATACGGAGCATGTTAGGAAACACTCATTGAAAGGTCTGCGGGCTGCTCAGTGACTGTCTCTCGCGTATGCAAGCAAGCGAAAGAATGCAAGGGCACAAAGATCCCTAATGGGTCTGCTCACCAGACGGTCCCTGGGAGAATGTTCGGCGAGCCCCTGGCGTTGTGATCAGCGCCTTCGGTGCGCGAGAATTGATTGGGCTTTCCTGCTCGAGTGCCCTTTTAGTGGAACTGAGCGAAGCAAGATTCACTCGGAACCACTACCGCTCGACGATCGAGCAGCAGGTGTGCGTGTCGGAGTTCTACACGGTTGTCGATCAAGCTGTAAGAGTTGATTTGAGGCAATAAGAGCGCTTGCAGGCTGGAGCTCACTCAACTCCCGACGCATTTTCCTTCACCTGTGTGCAGCACAGAAAACCCTTGCTAAGGCTTGTAATTTACGTCGGGTCACAGCCCGCAGGCATCAGGCGTTTGCACACACAAGCATAAGAGACAACTTTAGTGTTTCAATGTGTGTATCGACTAGTTGAGTGACGTGCCATGGCAAGCGCAGCAGATCATCCCGGTACAGCTGATCGGGCCTCCATCAGCCACTGCGAGGTGCCGTTCGAGCCTGTGGAAGTATCACAGTCGATCTCGGTGCCAGCTCCATCTGATGCAGCAGCACCTGCAGCCGACTGGCCGGCGCCAGCAGACCGAGGCGGGTGCGTGTATCTCTGGCAGCAGAATGCGTCAGCTGGCGGCGGCGCAGCGGACGAGTGCGGTTTCAGCTGGGCCATCAGCGCCGCCGACGCGGACACCGTAGTGCTGCACGAGTGGAGTCTGGACGGGACGGGCCCCAGCACGGCGGTGCGCCTGACGTTTGCGGCGCCGCTGCTGCCGGCGGTGGCGGTCTGGGCCGGAGACACCTCTGCGGTTTTGTACTTTCTCACCGCCGACGCCGCGCTGCACGCCGTCAGCCTCCAACAACGGCCGGCCGGCGGCGGGCAGTCCCTGCTGGCTGCGCTGGCGGCCGCGGGCCTGGCAGCGGTCGACTCCGCCACCATTCCCGACGCCGCGGCACTCGGCGCGCCGACTGCCCTCGCGGCGGTGTCCGGCGCGGTGGCCGTCGGCGGCAGCGCCGGCGGTGTGCGCTGCGTGCCGCAGGCCTGCCTCGCCGGAAAGCTGCCCATACAGGACACGGTGCAGCTGGCAGCCAGCGGCGACGGCCTCGTGACGCGGCTGGCGCGCGGGTTCTGGGGCGCGGTGCAAGCGCCGGCGGTGATCGACCTCGCCGCAGCGCCCTTCCTGGGCCCGCACATGCTGGCGGCGCTGTATGCAGACGCCTCAGTCCGCTTCTGGGACACCAAAGCCGCGGCGCCGACGGTGGTTGTGGCCAGCCTGGCCGCCCTGGCGCCCGGCGGCGGCGCCTTCGCCCGCGGCGCGCCGCCGCAGCGGCTGCGCCTGGCGGCTGCGGGCGTGCCGCGGCAGGCGCTGCTGGCTGTCCAGCTTGGCGGCGGCGACGGCGGCGCCAAATCCGCCGTCGAGCTCTTCACCGTGCACTTCGAGGGCCGCACAGCGGGCCTGCAGCACACGGCCTCGCTCCAGGTGTGATTGCAAAGCAGTCATTGAGGGTTACCAAACTTCGATTTCATTCTCATAGCACCGTGCGCCGGGCGCACTTGGGTGCTGGCTCCTCTCCATGCAAGAAAACACATTGGAGCCGTCGACAGCCGTCGCTTGGACAACCATCCCGTGTGTCGCCTTCGTGCAGGGCCCGGCCGGCGAGGCCTTGGACCTGTTCATCGGCGGCGGCAGCGCGCAGGCGTGGGTGCTCACCGTTGGCGGCCTGCACGCGGCACGCCCGCGCGGCGCCCCGCGAGCCGCTGCATTGCTGGACGACGAGGTGCAGGCGCTTGCCGCCTCCGGCGATGCGGCGCCGCTGCAGGTGCGGTGCCGTTTCACAATGGGAACATCTTTGTATCTTGTACCCAGTATTCATTGAAACAACATGCTGTAAAGTGCATCTTAGCTTGGATGCGGGATGGGAGTAGCACAGGTCCGGCGGTCACTGACAAATGCGGGCCCCACAAGCACGTCATGCAAGTGGCTTGACATCGCTGTCAGCGGAAGACAACGCTGTCTGTAAACCTTGCTGCAGGACGCGATGTGGGCGGCAGTTGAAGCGCAGCTGCGGCCGGCCGCGGGCGGCGGACAGGCATTGGCAGGCGCAGAGCAGCTTGCGCGGCTGCTGGCGGCGCCCGGGCTGTGCTGCGCCGCGAGCCTGTGCGAGGCGCTTCAGCAGCTGGGGCAGCAGGTGGCATTTACTTCGAGCCTTTTGAATTGGAACAGGATAGCCATACGAGAATTACAAACATGCTGCGCAGCATGCTGGACAGCGGTCTGTCTCGGCGACGTCGTCCTGCCCATGGTCCTGTGGCTGGTGCCCTCCTGACAAGCACAAACCTACATCGTGCAGTAGCTGTTTTGTCCACGAGCGGCGCCCCCAATCGCTGTATTGGTGTGCAGGCGTCCACTGAGGAGCTCGTGGCGGCCGGCGCGGCGGCGCTCCAGAAACGCGTCGTGCACGCTCTGCAGATTGCCGGTGGGTCTGGCGGGGATGCGCCAAGTTTGCAGGCTGCCGTGCGAGAGACGACAACGAGCCTGATTGTATGCGCCTGCAGCTATCCCTTTTGGTCTTGATTGTGGCAGTTCTTGATGCTCGTCAGTTGCACTTTCTCAGCACAGGACGCATCAAGATCTGAGGCAGTGACGACCAGAGCCCACCTCGCTGTACGCTGCTGCAGGTGACCTGCTGGCGACCCGCGGCTTCCTGGCAGCGTATGCGCGCGCATGGCGCAGCCGCCACGCGCCGGCCGGCCTGGGCGGGCTGCCGGGCAGCGGCTGGGACGCGCCGGCGCTGGTGCGCGGCGGTGGCCGCCTGGGACTGCCGCGGCCTGCGCCGCCGGTGCTCGCGCCGCCGGCCGCGCCGCACCTCGCCAACATCGAGGCGGCGGCAGGTGAGCATTGGTACAGATAGGCTTGCCGATGGTTCGATCGCATTCAGGCCCTGTTTCCTGGCAGCAGGAGGGGGTCGTGCACCGAGATCCAGGCTTGAGATCGGCTTGAGGATCGGGAACGTATCGAACCTCCGTCGCGCACTCCTGGCTGCTTTCAGCTGCTGCTTGGGTCCGGCTTTGTGTCTTTTGCCATTGTGAGCCTGCAGCACGTGTCCTCAAGCCAATCCAAATCATTTGCAAGCAGGAGGCGTGCAGCAGCTGCTGGGGCTGCTGTCACTGGAGCTGGCGCTTGGCTGTGTGCACTGCTGCTTCAAGTAAGCTCCGAGATGCAGACACTGATCTCAAACCTGGATTTGTGTCTTGCTGTCCAGGCGGCGTGCGGCAGCTTTTGGGACCGCTGTCGCTGGAGCTGGCACTCGGCGCGGCGCTGTCCGGCGCAGACTTGCTGGGGCAGTTGCTGCCGGGACTGGCCGCGGCACTGGCTACTGGCAGCCTGCCAGCTGACGCGGCGCACAGCAGGTACAGGCTCTGCGGACAAGTTCGGCCTGCTTCCCATATGACAAACGAATTACGCGCTGCTGCTGCAAGTGCTGTGCATTCACAAGGCTATCCTCTCTGCGTGGTTTTAGGGTTCAAAGCCTAAACCCCGTGTCCTACAGGACATAGTAGGCAGCAACCTGGCCCTTTTGCAGACTGTGCTGAGAGTGGGCTGCCGCCGACGCTCCTCCGGTATTCCTGTCACAGGCCCGTCAGCAGCGAGCAGGCCGCGGTGCAGTCCGCGTGGCGGCTGGGCCGCCGCCGCTGGCTGGCACAGCTGCGCTCGCAGCTGTCGCCGCTGCAGGACCCCGTCGCCTCGCTGCGGTCCTACATCTCACGCCTCGCGGGCACTGACGCCGCGGCGGCCGCCGCTGCTGCGGCTGCGGCGCCGCTGGCGGCACAGAGCCTGGCCGCCGGCGATGTGGGCGGCAACGGCAGCGGCGACGGCGTGGCAGTGCCGCGGGCGGTGGGGGACGCACTGGTGGCGGCGGCGGGCAGCGAATTGCACACGGCGGCAGCCAAGCTGCTGCAGGTGGGCGTTCCGCAACAGTTCCCAAGTTTTTGTTCCACACGTATGAAGTTTCCCAAGGAAGGTTCTGTGAATGGCTTGCTTTACCAAAAACACAGCAAAACTCTTTGCAGACATGCGAGAAGGAGCTGCCGATCGACTGCAATATTTTCTGATGCCGCAGGCGGGCGTGCTGCTGCGGGCGCTGGCGGATGCGCGTGGCGCCGGCGGCTGGCATCTGAATCCGGCGCAGGCCGCCGCCCTGCAGCAGGAGCTGCTGCCGCAGGTGCGTTCAACGAGCTGGTCAATACTCAGGCTGGCCAGACTGATGGCCAGACTGATAGTCCAACAGCAAGTGTTGGTCTTCATTGTTGCTGCTGATGCGTCATCATATGTGGCTGGGGCCACCGCGCTTGGATGCTCGGCAGTCTGTGCTTCAGACCTCAGCGGTGCACCGTCTGCGCCGGCTGTGCAGGCGCACGCGGCGTTCCTGAGCGCGACCATCGCCTACTGGGCGGCGAGCACGCCCGTCGACGCGTCGGCGGCGGCGGCGGCCTCCGCGGCCTCCGGCGACCCGGCGGCGCTGATCGGCAAGCTGCAGCTGGTGGCGCCGGCGGGCGGCGGCCGCCCGCGTCTCGCGCCGGCGCGGTTGGCTGCGGGTGATGCCTGCGGCGGCGCGGCGGGCGGCGGCGGCGGCGGCAGCATCACAGTGGCGCACCTGTTCCTGCCGGAACTCGCCCGCCAGCATGGCGGTGAGATCTTTGTAGTGTGGTCCACTCGTCGTTGCTTCCGGTTTTCCAAGGATGGTGTCGCTGTGCCCACCTGGCACAGCCGCGTGGGATCGAAGGCAGCAACCCCTAAAGGCCAACACCTTGCCCTCGATAATGGGTTTCATTCAACCACACCGCGTGCAGGCGACGCACAGAGCCCCTTTACCAACGTGCTTTACCACTTCGTCCCACAGGCGTCACGCTGGACAACGGCCTGGAGCCCTGGGCCGCCCGCTTCGCCGCGCTGCTGCGCTCACCCGGCAGCGGTGTTTCCGGCGGCGGCGCAGCCGTCGGTCTCGAGGCAGCCCGCCGGCAGCTGCAGGTCTTTCGCAGCTTGGTTTTGGGTAGCAGTTTGGGGTCATCTGCAGCTTCACTTGTCTGCCGCATGACGCCCTCTCACTTGGGCCCCGCCACAGACCAGCACGCCTATCTCGGCATGACCATAGTCCTGTAGTCAATCTGAGAAGCAATTTCTTCCTTGATCTCCTCCTGCAGGCGATCGGCGCTGCGCTGCTGGCAGCGCGGCAGCTGGCGCTGCTTCCGGGTTTGCTGCGCCTGGCGGGACCGCTGGCGGGGGACCCGGCGCTGCAGCTGCTCAAGGTAGGGTTCAAGGTTTAGGGTTCTCCAGGTGCAGCAGCCTCGCATTGTCACAGATGGTGCTCAATCTGCCGGTGGTATCAATGGTGTTGAGCCACACAGACGGCGGTGCAGAGCTCCAGGCCTCGATTTAACTTCCCCTCGGGAGGCCCCAGATGGATCAGCGCTGTTACGATGTAAAGTCCATTGCAGCGATGGGGTCGCGCACCTGACAGCACTGACGACTGCCTCTTCTGCAGGGCCTGGCGCTCATCGATGCCCTGCGGCGGCCGCAGCCGGGCGCCGCCCCGCGCGCCGACGCGGCGGCGGAGGCGCTGCAGCCGCTGTTTGCCGCCGCGGCGGCGTTTCGGCCCCAGGCGGACGCCGGCGACGCCAGCGTGGCACTGTGCCGGCGGCTGCTGGCGGCTGTGCAGCGCGACACCATCGGCCACGTGCCGCAGGAGGGGCCCCAGGTGTGCTGAATGCGGCAGCATGCGGCAGAAATGCGGCAGAGATGTGGCAGAATGTGGCAACAATGTCGCTACAATGTGGCAGAATGCGGCAGGATGCGGCAGAATGTACGTTCTGCATTTGATTATTACAGTGCTGCATCAGTTGACGTTGGACTTCACCAGGTGCACCGGTAGCGCCGGTCGCATCTTTCGCAGGCGCTGGAGGTGCAGAAGTGCAAGGCGAAGGGTGTGCACTAATGCAGGCAATGCAACAGCCGCCCTCCAACCACGACATGGAAACCGTGCTGTCTTCACTATATCGACCGCCCTCTCAGTACTACCACACATGTCGCAGGTGCAGGAGCTGCACTGCTGCGAGGCAATGGTGGGTGGTGCACTGGAACAGGCAGACAATGCCACGTCACGACAATCCACAATCAACTTGGCATTTTGATAGTTGGTTATCCTTTCCGTTTCAACAGGCGCTGGAGCTGCAGTACTGTGAGGCCATGATGGGCGCACTGGAGCGGGCGGGCGCGCCAGCAGCCGCCGCCGCCTTTGCCGCCGCCGCGGTGCAGCAGGTAATCAAACAAACGCTCCCAATGGCCTTGCGCCCCAGTGGCCTGCTTTCATTCGTTCCGCCGTCAGGTCTCTCTTGCCAGCTGCTGCTACAAAGATTGCTCACACGCTGTGTCACGCTGACCACAGGTGGACGCTGCGCTGTCTGGGGATTCGGCGGCGGCGCCAGACGATGTCATCCGCCGCGAGGGCCGCCTGTGGGCCAACCTGTTCGAATACGCACTGGAGGCGGGCGCGTTTGAGGTGCGTTGAACCCGAGTCTTGAATCGACATCGCCACTAGAATTGGAACAAGGCGCCGTGGAAGCACAGTCCTAATCAACCTACCGCTCGAAATGACATCAAATCGCCGAGGCGCGGCCCGAGAACCAGCACTCCGTTGAACGACAGCATCTGGCCCTAAAACACCCTGGAATAGCGACCGCTGCCGCTGCGCACTGCTGCCCAACATGTTTGCATACTCTTGGCCATGTGAAGCGATGCGCTCGCAAGACTGGCTACTGCATCGCGTCAGGTCTGTGGTAGTCCACAGTGAGGTGCACATAACAGCGGTGTCCGCCTCAAACACACACTTGAGACCCCGCTGGCCTGGCATGCATGGCAGGAGGCGTACGCGGCGGTGATATCAAACCCGGAGGCGCGGCGCGTGGCGGAGGGCCTCAGCCGGCTGCTGACGGCGATGGCGGCGCGCCGTGCGCACGCCCGGCTGCTGGCGCTGCCCTTTGCCGGCACCCTGACTCTGGAGCGCGACGGCCGGTGCGCACTCAGTTGGAGATCGCAGTCACGAACTAAGCATTGGTCAATGGCGGCGCGGCTCGTGCACGCTTGGCTGCTGGCGCTGCCGTTGCATGCATTCTGACCCTGGAACGCGATGGCGCGGCGGCCGGCGGCGCTGCCAGTTCGTGCACGAAACCGTTTCAAAGGGCATGCATCAATTTATTTGCCGTCTGCTCCGCAGGGAGGTACGCACGTCACTGCTGGCGGAGGCGACCACGGTGCTGCACCTGCGGAATTGTGCTGCCTGTAAACCCCATAAAGTGCTGACCTGACATCCATATCCCATGGCTGCCCCGCAGGGAGGTGCGCACGTCGCTGCTGGCGGAGGCGCTGGCGATGCTGCAGCGGCGGGCGGCGCTGCTAGCTGTCCTCACACAACATCAAACCTTCCGGTACAACCTACGCTTATATCATTCGCCATCTGCCCCGCAGGGAGGTGCGCACGTCGCTGCTGGCGGAGGCGGTGGCGGTGCTGCAGCGGCGGGCGGCGCGTCTGGACGCGGCCTCCCCAGAGCGACCCTACCACCTGCTGTACGCGCTGCACTGCAAGCGCGGCGCGCACGCCGCCGCGGCGGCCGCCATGCTGGCCTGGGCCCGCCGCCTGCAGGCTGGCGACCCCGCGCACGCCGCCACGCTCCACGACGTCGAGGTCGCGCTGGGTGAGGGTGTTTTTGAAACAGCAAAGATCCTCAAGTGCAGCCATCTTTTGTTGCCGGGTGCGTGAAGCTCGGCGGGTTGCTGATGACATTGGCAAGCATGTCAGTGGTGCCGACTCCGCCGCAGCAGCAGTGTCAGCATTCGCCGATGCCACTGACCTCCCCGCACAATCTGTCTGTTGCTGCGCCGCCTTGTCAATGGAGCACATCACACCTTGCAAAAGAGTGAGTCATATGAAGAAGCTGGCGACAAGTCACCCTGTGCTGCCCTGTGTGCCTGCAGCCACCGCCGCCAATGCGTTGGGCTGCGTCGCGGCGGAGCACGCCTGGCTCACAGACCCTGCGCCACTGGCACCGCCGCCCGCCGCCGGCCCTGCATTCGGCGGCGGCGGCGGCGGCAGCTCCTCTCTGTACGCGACGGCGACTCAGCACCGCCCACAGCTGGCCTCAGCGGCCGCCGACATGGTTGCGGACGGCGGGGACGGCATCTCTCGCGACGGCAGCCCACATGCAGACGGGCAGCAAACTGCTGTTGCGGTAACAGAGGACGTCGCAGCGCTCGCGGCGCGGTGGGACGTGTCGCGGGAACCCACGCACGTGCTGTCGCTGGGCGGGCTGCAGCGGGAGGCGGCGCTGGCGGCGGCGCGCGCCGCGGCGGCGGCCGCCTCGCCGCCCGGCGGCGTGGCGCCGGCGGCGGACGCATCTGACCTGCTCCAGCACTTGCTCACCCTGGGTGCGCTTCCCCGCATGTATCTCGTGAATCTGTTTTCGAATCTGTTGAAACCCACCCGCCGGCAAAACCAGCAGACCTGCTGCAAAAAGAATACTTGCTGCAGTGATGTTGGAGAGGCTGGGTGCGTCCTCCACGCAGCCAAAGCCTACTCGGGCCATGCCATCGCGATGGTCTGCGCTGCAGGGCGGGTGGACGAGGCACTCGCGCTGGCGGCGACAGTGCTGCAGGGTGGGGAGCTGACGGCAGCGCTGCAGCAAGTCGCGTCGCACCTCGCCACGGAGGCGGCCCGTGCTCAGCTGCGGCAGCCGGCCGCGCAGCCGGCGGCTACCACAGCCGCGGCAGGTGCGCCAGCGTTTGCTCTGTAAGCCTGCCGTATATTTGCGCAACCTCTGCTGCTGGAGATCTGGGCGGAAGGCATGGGTGCTGCACGACAGCGGCGATCGCGGACAAACCGTCTGAGGCGTTTCCGACTCCACATCTGTGTTGCATTGCCTCGTCCACAATTTGCAGGAGCAGCTGGGCCGGCGGCCGCGGCCGCGGCATGGCAGCGGCTGGCGCCTTTTCTATTGGGGTTGTGTTCCTCCCTGCATACAACATTCGCGGTCATCCATGCTCATTCTTTTGTAGGAGCTGCACATTCGGCAGCTGCGGCCGCGGCGTGGCAGCGGCTGGCGCGCTTCCTGGCGGGCGCCGACGGCCCGCAGCACGGCTGGCGGCTGCACGTGGCGGCGCTGCGCGCGGCGCTCGCAGCCGACCGCCGCCTGCAGCCGCCGCCGTGGCTGCTGCGCGCCTTCCAGGTGCGGCGGGCCGCTCCAGTTGCCGTACAAAGTTTCGCTACCAACAGCATTAGACAAGCCTATTGGTGACCACCCTCCCTGGCAGCTGCTCCCTGAGACGGAAGGACAATACAGGATGTGAAAACGCACAAAGCGTGATAAAGTCGTTCATGCAGATGGACACGTGCAGCCAGAAGCGACCAAGCTGCTCCGTCCGTCGCGTCTGCTCTCGCGGTGCACACCAACTCAGCAACACTGCCCGCCGTCACAGCCAGGATTGTCATCTGTGTGTTCACTTGTTGAAGGTGAAATTGCTGGCTGGGGTGCAGGCGGAAGCGCGGGCGCGCGCGGGAGACGGCATGACGGGCGGCGGGCCGGACCCGGCGGCGGCGGTGCGGCTGATGCTGCGCTTCGACCGGCTCCCGGAGGCGGCGCGCCTTGCGCTGGCCTTCCTGGACGTCTGGGACTGCCAGGTGGGTTTAGTCAGAGATTCGAACGTGGGTTTCTTGGGGGTGTCTAGGGTTGAAAACCACAGGGGGCCTGCCGCAACTGAGCGCCTTTCAATGTCGGGCAGCATCCCGGCGCCAACTCGGCTTCGGAAGCCAGGGAACGTCTCTGTCAGCAGGCACATGCAGCAGCACGTGAACAGCAGAGATCCATGTGGCGATGTGCGTCGGGCTGTCACTCGGCTGCTGCTGCTGCGGCGCCAACACGAGGCCGCCTGCCAGTTCACTATGGAGTAAACTAACAGTCCTGAACCTGCGGGCAGGTCACGGACGTGGAGCGGCAGCGGTGCGGCGCCGCCTGGTTCCCGCACGACACGCTCGCCGAGCTGGCGGCCAGGCTGGCGGCCGCGCCGGCCGCGCCAGGCCTCGCGCCGCTGCAAGCGGCGCTGCCAGCGGCGCTGCGGCGCCACTGCGGCCTGGCGGCGCAGCAGAGTGAGCTGCTGGCACAGAGCGCGCCCGCCGCGATGGCGTGATGCGGCGGTGTGTCTTCAGCGGCCGCAAGCGGCTGCGCCGTCGCCGACAGGGACAGCGTGCAACCACTGATGGCAACGGTGGTGGGAACTCGATGCAAGGAGGAGATGGCAGGTGCCTGGACGTGAGCTTGGTTGCTGACGCACTGAGCTCGCCGATTGGTGTCCAGAAGTAAGGAACAGTGCTGAGTCTGATTTGCTGGCTCTCAGCTGCGCTTGCACGACGTGGTTGACGACCAGCCTCTAGGTGTGGAAAAATTACGTCTGACTCGTACGCTTTCAAAATTTCGGTCGACTACCTACTTGGCACAAGACGCTCTTTATTCACAGGTCCACTCGGGTGTGGCTCGTGCATTGGCTAGCCAGCAAAACCCTTGCATTCAAGGTCATGCAAGGCCAGACTTGTCCGCCAAGGGAATGGCACACTCGACTACAATAGCAACATGAGCTCCCTGCCTGACTGGGTTCGGCCGCTGCCTGAGCGGCAGGGACGGGGTTCTGCTACGTTTTCACTGCTCCTCGCTTGCTAGAGAATGTGTCGCACACAGGCACCCGCGGTCTGCATGTCTACCTGGCCATGGGCGCCGTCAGAATCGGAACTCCGGCGACACGTCCTGCAAAACGGAATAAAAGCGATGGGTCATGTGCCGTCGTCATGCACAATTCCTTGCATTTGCATTTAGCACTGCGGCAATGGAAGACTGCACACACAACCCTTACTCGTTCCCTGGCATCAGCACTCCACTCACCATGGCCCTGCAAGCAGCACAGCAGCAGACTCAGCTTGCTTCATTATTTGATGTATGCCTAATGGTGCAAGCTTGAAATCCACAGTGCAAATAACATTGTCATGAAACAGCGGGGCATCCCTGTGCGGGCTCACCAGTGGAACTTGGACAGGAGCGACTTGTTGAAGATCTTCTCCATGGGCACCTGCAGGTATGCCAGGATTCCAAAGCCGTCAGAGCTCGCTTCACAAAGTGCTCCGCCGCATGACAGCCATCAGCGGCAGCCTTCAGACGCCACCACAACGCCGCACAGCATCTTGAGCATCTCTCCGGCAGTGCATTAGCAGAAGCCTGGCGCCTTCCCAAGCAGCGACGCACAAGGTCCAGAATCAGATGGAGTAAAGAAAGATGGTGTACCGCCGGCGGCGCGCACCTCGTTGCGCTTGCACCAGGCGACGGAGATGCGGGGGTCCAGGTAGTTGATCTTGGAGGTGCCAAGCGCCACCGTCTTGAGGTCCTCCTTCACCTTTGCCGCCAGCGCCGCCTTTGCTATCTGCTCCTCCTTCTTCTTGATGCGCTGCTTCACCCTGCATGTCACCGATGGCTGCAGTTCATTAGGGTATCAGCGTGGCCTGGCTGTTCACCACGGTCCTGTCGTCTGAAACCGATGATGCAGCGCCATCCACATACTGCCCTGCCCAGGGACAGCTCAGCGGACACCTGGAGAACCCGCTCTGTCGCAGCAGCCATGCAAGCACGGACCAGGTATCATAACCCTAGGAGGAGGGGCGGAAGCGCACGCGTCGGGGTCCAGCTTCTTGGGCTTGCCCTCGTCGTCGCCCTTCTTGGGCTTGCCGGCCTTCGCCAGCTTGAGGTCCTCCCGCAGCTCGGCCAGCCCCTCACGCAGCCCCGCCAGCTTCTCCTGCATCTTCTCCATCTGGCTGTCGTGCGCCTTGCCGACGGCGCGCTGGTGGTTGCACAGAATGGCCACCTGCAAACAGAACAGGCAAGTTGAATAGCTGATAAGTTGCGTGACAGTGAAGATTGCAGGCACTGGATGGAAGCACTGTGTGCCTTGCCGACGGCGAGCTGGTGGTTGCACAGGATGGCCACCTGGGTCGAAGACCAGAGCAATCCAGTGGCACAGGATGCACCATTTGAGAGTGGTCATCCGCTGTCCATCTGCCCCTTTTGGCGCACCTCCTTGACAGCGCGGTCGTAGTCGGCCTTGCGCGAGTCGATGGTGGGCCGTGTTTCTGGTTTTTCAGTCAATGTCTTTCAGTTCAGTTGATGTCGATGGCCACACGATCAGAAACATGATTAGCCAATCGGCGCACCTCCTTGTTGGCGCGGTCGTAGTCGGCCTTGCGCGAGTCGATAGTGGGCGACGCCTGGCTGTCGTCCTCCGCCTCGTCCGCCAGACCCGCCTCCTGCTCCGACAGCAGCCGGTCCAGCGTCACCGACGCGTTGTACGTGCGGAACACCTGCGCCGCACCCGGGGGCTCCATCTGAACAAGAGAGTTCCACTGAAGACAGTGTCGGGAGGCTTGCATCTAAACAGTGTCGAAGGGTTCTTGTTGTAGCTGTGGGCTGCTGGCAGCGGCCCGTCCAGCGCCACCGATGCATTGTATGTGCGGAACGCCTGTTGTAGGCAATACGGGCTGTTGCATCTGAAAGAGTCATCCTGAAAACCTGCAGAATCATCCTGAAAACCTGCGGAATGAACGCGGCGCTGTCCGCATTGCTCTGGTTCCAGCGCCTTGCGCATGGGTCACACACATCCCATATGTTTTTGTCTCCCTCACGCGGGCAGGGTGCGCCTTGTGAGGATGCACCTCTGAAATCCTGCTGGCAGCTGCATGGCACCTGGGATAGGCGCTGGCAATTGAAAAAAGGGCGTGCACCTTGGCGGACAGGCCCTCCATGCTCTCCTTGAGCACCTTGTTCAGGTCCTGCGCGTCAAAGGCATCGAACAGCTGCTCCTCCGGCTGCTTGCCTGCGCGCCATCAAGGGAGCAAGGTGAATGCGGTCCCTAGGCATTGACAGCGGCAGCCGAGACGCTGTTGAACTCTCGCATAGCCGCTCTGCGCATGAGCGGCCCCACAGCACCGCACAATTCGACCTGTGGCAGCAGGAGGACCGAAGACGGCATGCGAAAAGCCGGAGGTGTCCAGAGGTGCGCCGTTCTGACACGGTTCATGTGGGAAGGTATCGGGGACAAGGTATCGGGGGCAGAGGGGGGGGGGGGGGGGGGGGGGCCGTACGCCTGTCGCTGGCGGTCTTGCCGATCCAGTTGGAGATGTTCTTGTAGACGGCGGGGTGCACCTCCACCTCCTTCTGGTACTGCACGCTGTCCTTGCCCAGGAAGTCAAACTCGATGGTATTGGGCTTCAGCGGGTCCGTCAGCACCTTCACGTTCTCCGCCTGCGGATTCCAGGGGTTTGGAGGTTCAGGAATTGAAGCTCGAAATTAGGACCCACCCACACCGGCAGTGACGAGAGTTGTTGATGCCAGGTGCAAGCGGCGTGATGGCCCAAGAGCGATGGCCCAAGAGCGTAGTGCATGGCACATGTGCGTGGATCTGCCCCGCCGGGCGGGCACAGGCCAAAACCCCTTCACCTTGAGGTTGCAGCAGCCGACGGTGTCGGCCTCGTCCTCGTCCTTCTCGTGGCCCGCCCGCAGCGCCAGTATGTCGATGAAGTATAGCGCAGTCGCGATCTGCTGCGTCCGCTGGTCCTTCGACTTCCAGTCCGCCTCATACTTCTTGCTGCACGCACAGAGAGTGGAGCGGCTTATGAACGTGAGTGCAGATGGAAGATTGACGAAAAGAAGCTTTCCAGTATACCTCGTGCTGCATGTGAGATTCGATATCATCACAATGGTGGTGTGCGACTCGGCTGGGCGCTCCTGGGAGTGCCGCTGGGTGCCCTGGCCTCTGCAGTATTGTGCAATCCAGGGCGCAGGGGCTGCTTGGCCCGCCAGCCTGTGCAGCAGCGGCACATCCGCAGCTATTCAACAGATGGGGCATCAATGACAGCATGTGACAGTGGCAGGGGAGCGGAGACGGGGTTCAATCTTACATTGGAAATTCTAAAGCGGGAAGGGCGACGTGCCGCACCGGATGGGGCCGATGTAGGACTTGAGCTTGCGTGCCTTCTCGTACTTGGCCAGGTCATTCTCGGACTTGAAACCGCTGTTGGCCGCCAGCCACACGTACTTGAAGCTGCTGGGGCTGATGGGGTCGTGCCAGAAGGCCAGCCACGTCACCGTGTTGTCGTGCCGCACCTGTGCAGGCAGTCACAGTCCCGGTGTCGAGGTTGGACAGTCGGCTGGGCGCTGTCCCCAGTGCCTCGGGCGGAGTAGCATCGGAGATTGAAACTGAGACAAGACAGCGGCAGCTCATGACGGCTGAGCAGGCCGCATGTCAAGGTGCGGCGCTTGATTGCCCATGCTAGGGATTGTCGATCAGATGTAGGATCTAGTTGATAACCCGTACCCACGCTGGGGAGCGACAGGGCGCCAGCCACCAGATTGCTGCCTTGGATCATGACCAAAGTTAACGGTGGCGCACCTCCCGCCAGTCCTGGTCCTCGTAGGGGTGCTCCGGGATGGGGACGTCCTTGCCGATGTTGATGGTCACGTCCTTGGGGTAGATGCGCCGCTTGATTTTGCCCATTTTGGGGTGCTCGCCGCGGCCTCGGAACAGCCCCGGCGGCTCCACCCTGAAGTTGCCCACCTGCATCGCGCGCATGCAGCTTGAGGTTCAGGGTGCAGGGTGCTTCCATTGCGCCCCGTGATAAGGTCCCGGCGGCTCCACCCTGGAGCTGCCCACCTGCTCCACACATGCTCCCCAATGGACAAAACGCTCTTGGATTGCACAACCTTTCAAAACCTGCTAAGCAGCGCAGGCATGCGCGCACGCGCTGCGCAAGGAGTATGGCGCTTCCCCGAGCAAGGCGGAGGGCAGCAGCAGCGCGCGATGCGCAGCTGCTGGCGGTGCCCCCATCATGCAAGGTGTTGGAGGGCAACACATGCACACAGAGCGCATTGCAGCGCAGCCGGGACTCAGCGGATGGCAATGCTGGAAGCAGGAAGCGCACCTGCTCCACCTTGCCGTCAACCCTTGCCGTCATGTACTTCCCCTCCTTGACCAGCTTCTCCGCCTTCGCCGCGTCCTTCTCCTGCAAGCCGGGCAGCGCCGCTGTCCTTCACCGTTCTTGTCCCCTCTTCCGGGCTGGCAAAGGAACTCCCAGTCGTGTCCCGGCTGACAGAAACCTGCAGCGGCTGAAGCAGCAGCAGGGGGTGCCTAGCGCTGCACAGGGTGCACGCCATTTGCGCTCGAGGCATACCTCCAGCGTTCTTCGCACACACCCAGCCACGAAAGGAGCTGAAGGAAGGCGATGAGACGGAAAGAGCTCAAGAGCCGCACCGGCTTAGTCATCTTCTTCTTCTCCTCTCGGTCCGCCATGTACCAGGTGTAGATGGGCCTGAAGTCGCACTTTTCCAGGTTCTGGATGACGTGATTCTTGCCCAGCACCTGCGCATTGAAGCGACCAAGAAAAGATTGCAAGGCGGTCTAGTAATCGACTTGTCTCGCTGGGAAAGCTCGCAGATTAGCTTGCTATTCGACCACGGTTTGTTTGGTGAGGAAACAAGACACGTAGGCAGAGACCGTGAACAAGAGCAAGGCCAGCACCTGCTTGAAGCCCTCCCAGAAGTTCTTGTTGAAGACGGGCTTTTTGGCGTAGTCCGTTTCGATCATGACCGCGTAGAACGTCGCGACCTCCTCCTGCGGCGCCAGAAGCACGTCGTCAATGGTTACAAGGCCCGAGCGGCGCTCAGCGCCATGCCGCTGCACCCGCCATGGACGTACACCATGCCGCGAAATAAATCACCAGGCCAGGTTGGCAACTAGAACAGCAGCTGTGCACCGGGTTTATGCACATGCTCAGTCACCCACAACCCTGGCCTGACCACAATGCTGATTTCAGGAGACACGGCCAGAAGCCGCGGCAGCCTTGCTGTGGCATGTCCTCCTTCCCTCACCCTTCCCACATCCTGCAGTGCTGCAGCGCTACATGCCAATTGCATTCAACATAGTTTATAGAAGGGGAAAAGAAACACCTGCTCCGGTGTGAGGTCCACGTCCTGGCCCTCGTACTTCATCTTGATGCCGTGCGGCTGGTAGTCGGGCGGGAACAGCACGCCGGCGTGCTCCAGGGTGATCCATTTGACCTCCTTGTTCTCTGCCTCGCTGCGCGCGCGCTGCGACACCTCCGGCGCCTGCAGTTTGAACGTTCGGGACTTGATGTTTTGGCCAGCCGGCGTGTTCCAGGGTGGTCCACCTTACCTCCTTGTTCTCCGCCTCGCTGCGTGTTCGCTGCAACACCTCCGGCGCCTGTGAGAAATGCACGTGATCAGCTTTCAAGGCCAGCTGCAGTTCCCAAGTGAAAACCGGTTATCGACTGAAGGAACACATTGCGAGACTGCAGCATGGCAGCGGGCTGCAGTGCCGTTGACATGATCTCCTTGAAGCCCAGTATCCGGGATGCACATCCGCAGGTGATGGCTCCGACATTAGGGAACTCAGGTGAGCACCGAGAACCTCACTTTTCGCTTGGGCGCCTGCTGCCGGGTGACCGCCTGCTTCTTCGGCCGGGCCACCTCCTCCTCCTCCTCGAACTCTTCCCCGCTGTCGGAGGCGGACGACTCCTCCTCCTCCTCCTCCTCCGAGCTGCTGGCGGCCTTTTTCCGCTTGACGGTGCCGTTGCTGAGCTTGGCCTTCTTGGCGCGGTTGGCCGCCGGCTTGGCCGCCGCCTGCTTGTCGGCCGGCTTGGCTTTGGACGCAGAGCCGTTGTCCAGCTTCCGCTTGGCCGGCGGTGCCTTCTGCTTGGCTGGTTGCTTCTGCTGCGGCTTTGGCGCTGCCGCTGCATGGCACGCACCGGACGGACGTCAGATTTCTCTCAATTGAGCAATTCGTGTTGGTCAGTGGTGCGACACGGTCAGACGTGTGTCTCTGCTGCATATCAGTGATTCGAGGGCAAGGACGGAACGGGAAGCAACAAGCCACCTGATGACAAGCTGACTGTCAGTCAGACAGGCGTGCTCACCTGGCTTTTTGGCGGCGACGTTCACGCCACTGAGGCGTCGCTGTGCCAGTGGCAAGTCGTCATCCGACTCGCTGTCTGCTGCGGCTGCCGCTGAAGGCGCCACAGCAGGCGCTGCGGCAGGAGCCGGCGGTGCTGCCGGGGCGGGCGCCGCGGCATCCTGAGCCTCTGGCTGTGGCTCCGCTGCAGCTGGCGCGACCTCCGTCGCGGACAAAGCGACTGTCTCCTGCGGCTGCCCTGCTGGCGGCTCAGGCGCCGGTGCTGTCGCTGGCTCCTGCTGAGCCTGCTCCTCAGGAGCTGGTGCCTGCTGATCGGCCTGTTGGGCAGGCTGCTCCGGCAGGAGCTGGTCCGTTATGTTCGACTGCGTAATACCTGACGGCACCACCTGCTGCTCTAGCGTGTGCATGGCGATTCAAAGCCTGCCTCGCCCGGAGCTGTTCGCCATCAACAACGTGTGAATGAATTTGGAGTTGACCTTACGGAAGCGCGCCGTATGCGGCGAGGTGACAGCGAACGAGAGTCGCACAGCTTCACGATGCACCGGTCGCGCAAACTGGCCCTGGACTGGCTGCACCTCGCAATTGTCGAGTCACTGGGCGTTGTGCGAAAATCGGCTAAGTGCTGTGTCGTGATTTGCAGCCCAGGTGGAGGGTTTAGTATAAACCCTGTATCGCGCCGTATTGGCCATTGCCACATCCGGGTTTGTTTAAGGCCATATACAGACGTGAAAGCAAATGATCATGTGCTTGCCCTTTCAGAAATGCAACTACGGGCAAATACAATGATGGTACTGCAAAGTATGCGACTCGCACGAGGTAGCGCGTCAGAAACTGCGCGTGCCGCGGTCTGCCTTTGGAAACTCGTCCACCCACTCTGACCTGCATCGAACAACGTTTGTGCTCATGTCGAGCATGAGCAAGGCATCTGCCAGATCGTAGGCTTGCACGGTGTGGGTGACTGAACGTCGGGCAATAGGCACACGTGGCAAGCAGTGTGCGACCGCCTCACCCTGCATTGCCGCCAAGCGTTGCGCCACCCAGCTCAGGAGCGCCCGCGAACCCTCGCCGCCGGCGCTGCGGCCTGAGCCAGAGGCACGGATTTAGTACACAGTATGGCAGCCCTCCACTGTTGGTGCCGACGCAGCAGTCAGGTGAATGCAAGCAATTTAAGCAAACCAGTCATGTGGCCAGATATAATGTAGGCCGGTGACATCATTCAGCACGGATTCCACACGGATGTTCGCAAGGGCGTACACACCTGTGGACGGTGTCTAGCCCCTGCGGAGCGTCATCGGCACCGCTGGAGTCGCCTGCCCAGCCGCCGCGTGCTCCGCTGCCGCTGCCGCCAAACAGGTCGCTGGCAGGACCGAACGCATCCGGCTGCTCCACGGCTGGCTGCTGTTGCCCTGCAATGCGCCACCAGAACGCCGTCAGAGGATTGCAGCGTGGCAGCAAGCTTTGACCTTTTCAGTGGCTGTAGTTCCAGCAGAGCCAGGCCAAAGTGTATGTGCCTGGCGAACACCGCAGCGAGCACACATGGTTGATGGGAAAACAGGGCCAGACAAACAGGGCACAGACACAGGGCATATACTCAGAGGTGACATGAAACGGGAGCGACCGTGCCAGACGACCTGTCGGGCGGTGCTCGATCATCGGCGGCGGCTGATCGGCGGCGACGCCAAACATGGGAGACTGCGGCAGGTCCGCCGCCGCCTGCTGATGCACCTGTAAAGATAGTCAACTGATCGCATTCAGAATGGACAACATCTAGATGCTGCTCTGCATCGCTGAGTGATCGCGCTGAGTGATCCTGCACACAGTGACAGCACAGTGACAGCTGGTTTGCGTTCCGACCAACCCTTGCAAAAGCCGATGGAAGCAGAGGAACACGCCTGCTGCGCCTGCTGCGCGGCGGCTGCCGACGGCTGGCCCGTGGCAGGGGCGACTTTGGCATGTTGCCAATTATTCGAAGATAGTGTTGCCAATTCCTCCAACATCAATCCACCTGCTGCGCCTGCTGCGTGGCGGCGGCCGACAACAGGCGCGACGGCGGACCGCCCTCGAACGCCGCGTCCGGCGGCGCGGCCGCCAGCATGCGGCTGTTGGGATTTTTGGATCGCAGCAGCGCCGCCGCTTCCCCGCCGAGCGGCGTCGGCAGCGCCACGATGCGCCCCAGGCACCGCTCCTGATTCCATGACAACCACAAATCGAATTCCTGGAAGAGGCTTTGACACCCTTCGATTCAGAAGAATAGCTCATACTGTGTTGAGCATTGCTGCCTTATGCCAGGCGTCTCCGCAAACCGCTGTTGCGCCAACCGCAAGCCGTTCTGGCTCATTGCGTATTCCGTGGCACAGCGCCTTCCTCCCCCTAACCTTGTGCACAGGTGCAGACTATTGAAACAAAAGCTTCGACACCCAATCCAGACCGTTTCGAAGCAATCCGTTCAAGCACACCTTGACGCCGCGCATAGCGATCTGCGTGCCAAGGTAGCACCCCGCCGTGCTCGCGATGAACCGGCCCCATCTGGTGCTCTTGCCGACGCCTGCGGTCTGGCGCACCAGCATGTACCCGGCAGCTGCGCCGCCGCCGCACCAGGTGAGGACTCTTGCCCCGATCTCTGCCATGTAGAACGATGCGGTACTGAGCCACTGTCGGATGCACGTAGTTTGACGTGCATCGCCCTCGCTTACAATGCTTAGCCTGCGTTCAGGGCTTGTCAGAGCATGGCGTGGAATGATAAGCCAATAGGTTCACAAGCACTGCCCTCATGTGCAGCGCACCAGAGCTGCATTCTGCTAATGCCCTCTTTTCGGCGTCACCGATTTTGTACTGTGACTGCCGCAGCTTGTCGGACAGCTCCTGTGATCCAATGGTTCCTATCAGGAGAAACACTTCATGCAAAGAAAATAAATTCACAGCCATCAACAGTGTGGACCTCGAAGATACGAGACCAGGTAGGTGGCCTGGCTGATCAGCGCATGCACTGGAACTGGATGTCCTGATGTTCCACACCTGGAAGACGTCCTGCGCAGCGCGCGAGTCAGCAGATTCGAACAGCATGATTGTGCTGTCTACAGGACGGAGGTGCCCCAATTCGTCAAGCCTTGGGTGTCGACTGAATCGCGTAGTGATGAAGTGGATGTCCCTTGCAGTGGGCAGCGCGTTGACTGATGCCAATCAATCAGCTCTTGGTAGCTCAAGCAATCTGACGTTCGATTCTGCAGGTGTTTCGTGCTTTTGTGTTCTGAACGCCACGTGCACAGGACCTCGTCAGCAGCCCGCCATGGATGTATCAGCGGTGTGCCAAACTTTACAACCAGCGAGACGTTGCAAATTGAACGCTGCAACTGCACTATCTGGAGGCACAGCGCATACCGACATCATGGAGCAGCTGCGAAACACACAGGAACCAGAAATTAAGCAACACGCAGGCAGAGGTACACGCAGCGGGAAAATGCACATGCATTCCTGCATAGCCAGCCCAGCCACAGGCCCCTTCAATCCTCGCCGTAGTCCACCAACGACATGCCAAGACCGCCAGTGACATCCACGGTGCCTGTCGTTGCAAACACACATAAACGACGCAGCCGTCAGCTCGGTGTTCAGTTTGTGATCTCATGCAGGTTTGAATCGACATCTGCTTGCAGTGGGTGCCCTGCTGCACAGACAAAGCAAATGGTGTATCAGAGATCTTTTTTCTCCCGCGCCTGCTGCATGGAGTGTACATGATGGGCCCTGCAGAGAAGGACTAATGCCCTGCGCACAGAGGAAGATAAAACGAACGGGTCAGCTTTGTGGCGGCACCTGCGTTCTGCCCAGGGGGGCGGGGCGGCGGCGGGCCCATGCCTCCTGACGACCGGGGAGGCGGCGGTCCCATTGGCCGCGGGGGCGGCGGGCCCATGGAACCCTGCGGCCGCGGCGGCGGCGGGCCCATGGCGGCAGGGCCGTTTGCCGGGCCCTGCTGCTGCGGCCGCTGCGGCCCCTGCTGAGGACCCTGCTGCGGTCCCTGCTGCGGGCCCTGCTGCCGCCCTTGCTGTGGCCCTTGCTGTGGGCCCTGCTGCGGGCCCTGCTGTTGCTGCTGCTGGTAGGGGTTCACCTGCAGCACAGCGGCAGCGGGAGCGACCCCAAAGGACAGCGATCAGCGGCGCCGCACGTTGCCAGCATCAATACTGGTAAAAGTGCAATCTGTTGTGCATTTTCTGCCCAGGCTGCCCTTTTCGGCCACCCCTGCCATGCCAGCGTGTGGGCGCCCAGCAGCAACAAGTCCCCCTGCAGAGAGCAAGTAGCAGAGAACTTGGGTTCAGTCTGCGTCTTGCTCAGTACCTGGGGCCCCGGGCCGCCAGACGGCGCGCCCTCCTTGAACTCCCGGAACCGGCGCTTTGGCGGCGGCTGCTGCTGCCCGCCCTGCCCGCCGCTGCCCTGTGGGCCACTCTGTGGCGGCTGGCCACCGTAGCCGCCCGGAGGCGGGCAGCCTTCGCCGCCCGGTGGGGGACCTGCGCCATAGGGGGCTCCGCCGGGGGGCGGGCCCCCATAGTAGGGCGGCTGCCCCACCGGCGGCGGGTAGTGGGGGGCGCCGCTGCCGGGCAGGGGATAGTAAGGCGGCGGCTGTCCATAGGGCGGGTACTGCTGGTGCTGCTGCTGCGGCGGCTGCCCGTAGGCGCCTGGCGGAGGGTACTGCTGCTGCTGTCGCGGAGGGTACTGCTGCTGCTGCTGCGGCGGGTGGGAGGCCTGGGGCAGGGCGCCGCTGTGCAGCGGCTGCCGGTCCGGCGGCGGCCCGCCATACTGGCCGGCGGGCGGCTGCCCATAGCCGCTGGGTGGCGCGCCTGCAGGTCGTGGAGGACGAAATCTGTTTGGAGACCTGTCAGGGGAACTCGTCTGCTTGGTGCTCACCGCCGCTGACATATCCGATGGGAGGGAATGAACGTGCACACGAACGTGATGCAGGGCCCCGACGGGAGCGGGAGCACAAAATCAGCGACAGCATCAGCGGCCGCACCTGAGGTAGGAGGGCCCCCGTACGGGTGCGCGCCGTACGGCGGCTGCGAGCCTGGCGGCGGGGCGCCATGGCCAGGCTGCGGCGGCGCCCCGTAACCTGGCTGTGGTGGAGTAGTGCCATACTGGCCGCCTGCATGACAGTCACTTCAGCTCGGCACTCGAACAATGCGATGGATGCCTGCATGACGCCATACAGGGTTTCAATCGACACGAAATTTCAATTTAGATTACAGGTATTGCACCTAATCTGGGTCAGAAGAAGGCACAGGGTATGCTGAAACGCCGCATTCCAGCAACACGCTGCCAACTGTGCTCACCGGCTGTGGGCTGAGGCGGCTGCGTGACACCCGGCACGGGCGCCGGGGACGAGACCGGCGCGTTGGGGTGCGCCTTCTGAAAGTCGCCCTTCACCGTGTCGATCAGGTTTTGCGACAGCCTGCACACCAAAATGCAAAACAAAATCGACCGCCCTGCCCAGGGATCGCCTTCGAAACCAGATGCGGCCAATGAAGCATGGACAGGACACATGATGTGCCCCAAACCCTTACAAACCATGATATGCTGCATTCATGCAGGTGGCAAGGTGACTCACGACTGAGCCTCCGCCAAGTTTGCGGCGTTCTGTGCGGTGATGTAGACGTGCAGCGGCTCGCAGCTGCAAACAGCAGCAGTTGTCAAGAAACATGTAGAGGGACTGGTGCACATTGCTGTTGCAACAAGCAGAACACGATGCGACTCGAAGGGTATTCAGCTACAGCTCCCAAGCAGTGATGACATGACATCAACATTTTGCCAAAAGAGGGTCGGAAGACGCCAACCTCTCAGCCTGTCCGGAGCCACGGCCGCGCAGCTGCAGCGCCGAGGAGGTCTCCTTGGCGATGTGGTCAAAGTAGGCAGCGCCTGCAGCGAGATTGGCACGAGTCGCAGCAAGAATGGCACGAGTCGCAGCAAGAATGCTAGTCTCGTAAGCTTGCAGACAGATGCCGCCTAGTTGCTGACCCTGCACACGCTTCTTCTTTGGTTCCCTGCCAACGCGTGCTGTGCAGACGCATCGCGTTTGCAAACAAAGTGATTCACTGGGACTCCCTTGAGAGGGGCAACAGCAGCAGCGCACCGGGACCCTGCAGCCGCGAGGCGAGGTTAAAGTCCGGTGGCGCCTCGAAACCCAGGTACAGGCTGACGCTGGGGGCGGCGGCCGGCGGCGGGCCGCCGTAAGGGTTTTGCGGCGGCGCCCCGGGCGGCGGGAAACCGAGCTGGTCCGGCGGCGGCGCGTTCTGGTAGCCGGGCGGCGGCGCTGCGGCGTAGTTCGGCGGCGCCTTCGGCACCAGCCGCTGCCCGCGGATCAGCGTGTGTATGTCCTCCACCGCGGCCGCCACCGCTGCCCGCTTCGCCGCGTCGGTCTGCGAGCCGATGGATTGGAAGAGCGTCAGGCGACGAACACCCATGTTTGGGCGATGTAATGCGCCATCGATACAACCATGTCATGTAGCATGTCAAACAGCGGGTGCAGCGCCAGGGACAGTGGTTCCCATGACTGTGGTGATGATAATTTTGAGAAATGCCGAGACGCAAACAAAAGCACCGGCAGGGTGGAGCCGGGGATGACGCGCAGGAAGAGCGGCTTCTCCTTCTCGTCCGGCGGCATGCCCGGCGTCTGGTAGCGCCCCTTGTTCACGATGCTGGTGCCGGTGCGCCGCTGGATCTCCTCCTGAGGCAAGCAAGCAGAGAACAAGGTGTTGAATGCCATCGAATAGCAGGACGCCAAAGGCAGAATGCCTCGTGCAAATGCCTCGTGCCGCAAGCTTCTAGCAGCCTTGACGGGACCATGGATCAAACATGAAAGACACTGGGGGCTCCCGCAACAAACGCTGTCACGGACATGATGATCGGCGCTCTGTTTGCTGCGCACCTGCGTCGTGCGCTTGGTGAGCAGGTACCGGACTTGCGCCGGCGCGTGGTTGATGACCACATCCTGCCCAAACTCCGGCACCTCGTCGACCTGCTGCGGCATGCTCAGGCCCAGCTGTTTCGCCTTGTTAGCGGGCAGCAGGCCCCTCGCCAAAAGGTCCTGCGGCGCAGGAAGCTTTCCAGTTTCCAAACGCCGCTGACATTGCAACCAACACACGGCTTCAGCAAGGCGTCTGCACCTCATGCGCTCGTGCATCCCATCGTGCGCATGACCAGCGTGTATATGTATTGATGGCAATGTTGGCTGATTGCCTCTGAACAGCTGACTGCATGACTTGCGCGCACCTTGTTGATCTTCTCCATGGCAGCAGCGGCGCCGGCTTGGGCCCGAGAAATGGTGGCCGCGTCGAGCGGATCCCCCGGCTTGTAGGTGGACCTGGGAATGATAGGCGCAGGCGCCGGCGTTGGCTCCTTGAGCAGCCCTTGGCCGGTCACGAATCCAGCATACTGAGCTGGCAGCCCCGAGCCAGAGGAGCCGATGCCGGCCCGCCCCGCCACCGCTGCCGTGGATGGAACGGCACCCCCGGCTGGCGCGGAAACATCCCACTTGCGCTTCTTTCGGTCCATGCCGGGCAACTTGAGGTCGGAGGCTGCTGAATCTCGGTTTGTGGCCGCGCGCAGACAGCCAGATGCTGCGACGTTTACTCGTCTGCGACTGGAGTGGCACAGCTGCTGAAACTGCCGAATAGTATGCAGCGGCGAGAGCGCGGCGATATGCAAGCGCTGCCAGCAGAGCATTAGCAAAGAGCAAGATCTTAGTGACGACACTCTGTTCGCGAGGAGCGTCAGCTCACACCAGCTCACAAATCAAATTCTGCTCATTGATAGATTGTGAGGTACTACAGGCATCCCTACATCTGCAGCGAGTCCGCGCGGTCTTCATGTTTCTCGAGTTGGGGCAATAGATTCTACGCCTCGTCGCTCTCGCCACGCCTGGCAGACACGGCCGGCAGTGCAGTCGGTGTACAATTGTGCAACAGAACATTGAGGCCGTGGTCCTGAGAGCGAGTTGCACTGTGACCCCTTACCGGTCTCGAAGGCCGAACCAGGACAGTTGTGTCCTGATGGTCGTGCAAGTCACGCCCTGACAAGTGGCCCGCGTGTTGCTGCGGCAGAACCACACCGTGCTGCCTGTCTGATACATACCGCACGGCAGCATCATGTCCGCAAGGTCGTTACTCCTCGCGCCAGCGCTGCGGCGGCGATTAGCGGCAGCGGCGCCGTACGGTGCCGCCGAGCTGCTCGTGCCGGCACGCGCGCTGCTGCAGCAGGCCAACCAGGCGCATGATGCCGCCGATCTGCTGCACGCGCCGGCACGAGAGTTGCTGCAAGCCAACCAGGCGCCTCCAGTGGGCGGCTTCCAGGCCGCGAAGTACTTCACCTACGTATTCTTTGGTGAATGAAGTTGACGCTGAAACCAGAGAACCCAATGCCCATTTGAGATAGCAAGGGGGCTGTGCAAGGCAGTCATAGTGCTCTTGCAGCAGCTGCCCGCGCAGTTGGTGCAGACTCACGGCATGTGGAGTTGAGTCGGCCAGCGTGGGTGCCATTGGCGCATTCCAGGCACATCTACATCACGGGTTTCACATCCTGACTCCATGTGTGCCTGCCTGCAGCGCTGGCCATCGCAGTGGTGCTGGTCATGATCTTCCTGTGCACCATCCACTGCTACCGGCGGGCGCGGCGGGCGCGGGACGTCGAAATGCGGCGGATGCAGCCGGCGGCCGCCATGCCTGAGGTGGGGCGGCACCCCTGTCTTCCCGAAGCAGCTATCGGCTTGAGCGCCAGCACTGTGTCGTGCTCTGCGCGATTGCCTGCGACGCTCAGCAGGTTGCTAGGGGTATTTTGGCATGCCTTCATAAACGCCTGTGCCTCGACACCCGGGTCCTAAAACTGTGGCCTTGTCTGACGACCCACATCATCCCAAACGAGTGCCTGTTGCCCTGGTGTGCGCAGGTGAACATCCAGATTGAGCCGACGAGGGACCCGGTGCCGCTGCCCAAGCCACTCACCATTTTCGCCGCCGTGCTGGTGCAGCACCCGGACGGGTGAGCCCTGCAGCCACCCCTGGCTCACACTGCGAAGTGTTATCCATTCGGGGCTGCAGCGCACTGGCATTACCGAGTCTCAAGAATCAGGCCCAACAAATTGCTGAAACCACAGCCAAATTCACCAAATGCTTTCTATACCTATTTTGTAGACATGAGGCTGATGATGCCTAGCACAGGAGCAAGGAGGTGCACACGGCCCGGATTGCCCGTCCCAGGTGCCGCAGCCAGAGCTCTCCGGTGCAAAAGGCATCGCAGCAACTTCTCCAGATTCTGAAAATCGGTATACATCCGTAACATATTGTGTGCAGGAGCAAGGAGGTGGCCTACAACCCAAACAGCCCGGCCCAGGTGCTGCAGCCGGAGCTCACCGCGGCGCAAAAGGCGTCGGAGCGGCTCCTCCGCAGCCGCTCCTCCCGCATCGCCAGCGTGCCGCGCTTTGACGAGGCCGACCCGCGGGCGCGGCGGCGACGGCAGCTGGCATCAGACGCCGCGGTGGGCCGGCACCTGCCGCCCGGCGGGTTACGGCGTGGGGACCGCGAGCGGCGCGGCGGCAGGGACAGGGACGGCGCGGCGGCGGAAATAGGGCTGTCTTCATCCCTGCGCGGTGAGCGGCGGGAGCGGGAAGGCGGAAGTAGTAACGGCGGCGGCGGTGGGCCCACCCTAGAGCGGCATCGCAGCGACGGCATGACGGCAGAGCGACTTGCGGCGTCCAGCTCAGGTGCATCGGCGTGTCCCCTGCTCCCTCCAATCGTGATCTTTGCCGGCGCATCACAGATAGTTCCACCTGAGCTTCGTTCCAGATACTGTGTGATGATTAAAGGCAAGGGCCTGGTCTGGCGTAATCTGGTCAGACTTGCCAATGCATGAGCGCACGGCGGTGACCTGCACGGTGCAGCACGTCAAGCTGATGAGCCCGCTGGTATTCTCAGCCGTGTTCGACCCTTGCTGGTGCAAACCCAAATCCCTGATGTCACAGGCCGCGTCCAGCCCTTCTTCCTGGACAGCCCTTGTTGATGAAACCCTGAACCCTTGATGTCGCAGGCCGCGTCCAGCCCTTCTTTCTGGACCGAGAACGTGCCGGCAGCGCCACCGGATTCGGGATGCCGCTGGCTTCGGCCGAGCTCGGCAGCAGCAACAGCGACAGCGAGTGGGGCAGAGGCGGCGGCGCCAGGCTGCACCCCTGCGGTAGCGCCGGCAGCGGCAGCGGCCGGCAGCACCGGCGACACCACCGCAGCAGCGGCGGCGGCGGCGGCCGGTCATCGTCCCGACGTCATCACCACCGGCGCAGCGACTCGGCGCCCTTTGCCGGCTAGCCGCTTGCGCCGAGTTGAGATTGACAGGGAGCGAAGTAGCGTCTGGTCACCGGTGCCTGACCAGACGACGGGGGCAGGATTGAGCGAGAGGGCTTCCGGAATGTACTGCGTCCTGCTGTGACGATGTATGTCTTCACTGCGTCTGCAGTGGCCTGCAGCAAGGCGCTGAACATTGGATGCTGCATGAAGTAGCTTGCCGTCTGCCTTGCAGCTCTGCACCTACGTTGCTGATACTGAAACAACGTCGAGGGCTGCTTGCAGCATCTGGCATGTTTACATGTCTTGTTGGTCGGGTGTGCGACACATTTCGAAACCCGAACAGAGTACCTAGCAGGTTTACTTACAACTCTAATCAAAACGGAGATCGGTACGGTTCGGTTCGCCGTGACGATCAGCGCAAAAGTTCTTTTGAAGGCAAACATCTGCCAACCACACAGCACACACGGCAGCGGCTGCCGCGGAAGATTGCGCATGCCTCAAAAACCAGTGGCGCAGGCCACTAGTCATCCAGGTCAGCACAGCCCGCCGCGGCGCCGCACGCAAGCGCAAGTGGGAGGTGGTGTGCCGATACAGTCCACATTTCACTCAGTTCCGCACAATTTGTTCAGTTGTCTGGTGTGATCACGACTCCTTGCGTCTGCTTTCCCCACCCTTCATTCAGTTCACGACGAGGATGCTGCTGGCGTAATTTGTGGACGGCAGCTGGAATTTGAAGCTGCTGCTGGAAGGCCCGTCAGCGCGGGCCCTGATCTGGAACACCGACGCTGAGCTGCCGGTGATGGGCTGCAGCACAACGATCGATTCTGAAGGATCGACGCTGTATCAGAAAGAGTGGACGATAGGCCATACCTTCGATGGTGGCAGGGTTGAAGAATAGCTGCAGCGGCCCAGTAAGCCAAGTCAAAGAGTGGCGCACAAGGGCGCACCTCAGTCACCGCTGTGATGGAGTTGCTGAGGCCGGCGGCGATGCTGCTGTAGTAGATGAACTCTGTCCCGGGAATGCCCTCGTAACCGCCTGCCTCAGACAGCTGCGCCAACTGCGCACCGTTGCAGCAAGGCCACGGTCAGTAGATGTGTGCCTGACAGTGCATTATATTCTCGACAAGGCTGGTACACATGGCATGCCAAGGCAGACAAAAAGCATGAGAGCATGCGTCTGCATCGCCCTAGTCTGCCGCAGCTTTTTGGGCCTCACTTCGTTGCCGCAGATCGCCGTCAGGGCGCGCTTTGCTGGGTTCGTCAGAACGAAGCTCCAGCATGGTGAGTCCTTTGAAGAGCCGGCATCAATGAGCGCGACCCGTGTGAAGGAGCGCCCCTTGTTCACGAACACCCCGATCTGCAGCCACCGCAGGACTCTGCTGCGTAAGAAGCCGGTCAACGTCCAATATGCCCAAGCACAGATACTGGCAGCAAGATGTGGAATGACCTCGCCGCTTACAGCGAATGGACATGTATTGACCCGATGGAGATGATTCGTCAAAAACAGCACCATGCTGACCTTGCCAGTCGCAAAGTCCGCGGCAATCGCATACAGGCCACCGCCAGGTTTCTTGGTGGTGGCGTACACAAAAGCCAGAGGGTCAAAGCCGCCAAGGAAGCTTGCGTCCTGCAGGTGCATGGCATACCTGCTCAGAGACACCCAACATGAACGCTTGATGACTGCGCAGGATGGCATAGCTCTGAATGCACGCAAAGCACTTCAGGCATCATCAGCAGGCAAATGTCGATGCAGTGTAATCGTAGACAAACGCACCAGGGCATATTTAGTTGTCGAGTACGTCAGCTGCATGAAGACATCGCGATTAGCACGTCGGATCAACAAAGCTGCACCAGTGCACTTCGCATTATGCGCACTAAGGCAACCATCATGCATTCAAGCTGCTGCAAAGTGTGCATGTGATGGGCTCCGCGCTTTGCTACAAGCCGTACCTTTTTTGCCGCCAGGTTGTAAGTGTACTTGACCAGGTAGGTCTGCTTTGAGCAGCGCAGGACCAGCCACAGCGGGACGCCGCCGTTGCTGACGTCGCCGGCGGCGACCAGTCGATTGTCAAAGCCCACTGCGAGGTTGCCGCCGTGTGCGACGATGTCGGCGGAAAAGAAGTTGCAGCCCTGCAGATGTGCACAGCACGTCCTTAGCAGGCGACAGCAGCGGCTGCATTGGTACACTTGCCAGCATTGGTCAGCTCAGGTCGCCTCGGCTTAGGGTTTCTCGATCAGGATTCAGCACCTTGATGCCTGGGCTGGGCACTGCAGCAGTTGTCACGACCTGCACCAGAGCAATATATTGGGCTATCAAAAGGTGTTGTCCAGAGCACGTATGAATCAGTGACCGGATTCTGTACCGCAGTCAACAGCAACGCCATGTTCACCTTTCCGGTGGTCAGGTCCGTCACGATGACCTGCAGATAGAGGCAAAGACTCATTCTGCAGCAGTCGGATACTCTGGCGTCTTCTGAAGGCTGTCAGGCACAGGCAGTCACCCAACCCGACCATGGAGCCGGGCGGCAGAAGAAATGGAACCTATAAGCTGACCTGCGGCAGGTCGTTGGAGATGTCTGCGTCCGGCGGGCTGTTCACATTTGCGGGGTTGAACGCCAGCTGGCCGGAGGCGGTGCCGGGCAGCACGAATGTGCGGCGCATCTCGACCGCCGGCCCCGAGGTCAGCCGGATGCCGGGCGCCTGCCGTTTCGTCCACGCCAGCTGCACCTTGGCCTTCGTCGCTCCAGACGGGCTCTTGATCTGTCGAAGTATGGCACAGCGTGTCAGCGACGACACACTAAGGCTGCGAGGCGGGCGCTCACCAGAATCATCCAGCATGATCACATGTGCAGCAGAACTACTTACCAGTAGTGTGTTGGTCGCCGGGCTGAAGAACACGGTGCTGCCCTTTGCAGCTGCCGCAGCGGCGGCAAATGCCGCTGGACGTCCGTAAGCCAGCAGCGCCAATGCCATCAAGATGAAGGCGCCGTTCAAGGGGGATCGCGCCATGATGAAGTGCCTGCAGAACAAGAACTTATTGAACTCAAGATTTCAAGGGCAACGCTGACGCGGCTAACTAGGTCTCAATTCGGGTGCCAGAACATGCATGGCTGCTGCGCTGAAGATCAGTTTATTGTCCGATGTGCAGGATGGAAACGCTTCAACGGGCCAAGTAGTCCAGCTGCAGCGTCCTGACAATGAAGCTTGAGCATGCAATTTGCTGCGCCCATTCCCCGGAACACGCCAAATGGCACATGCGGAAACATTTGGAAACAAAGTGTGAAACTGCGTTTATCAAGATCATCTATGCGGGCGCGACTGAACCATGCAGGCGGCCGCGCGTCAGCCCCGCCCGAACAGGTACGGGCCTCCGATCCCAGTACTGGGTGTGATGGGCACCCCCTAAGCAAACAGGAATAAGCAATGCAAAGCTTTCATGCTGCACCTTTGGGTGTCGGCGCTGAGCCGACGGGCTGCACTTGTCGACGCTGGCAGGATGGGCTTTCACACTCGACGAAAGCGGCAGAGAGCGGAACAGCGAGAGTAGTTGCAGAGAGGATGTGTGCAGGAAGTGCGTTGGAGATGCTTATGAAGAGTTGCGATGGACAATGGTGTTGAAGATTTCGCTTCTTGCTCACTCGGTTTTCAGGCAGCGCATGTGAACACCAAACGCTGAGTCACCACACCATCACGCCATCGTCGTCAGCACATTTTTGCGACATGTGGCAACGTAGACTTCTCCAATGCCTTCCAACCCTTTCAAAGTTCTTACGGCTCCGGCAATCTGCCACATCCTGTCGCGCAGCCTGCACCTCATCTGCCTTTGCGCGTCCGCTGCTGCTGCCGCTCCTCCCGCGTCGTGCGCATACTGCGCACCACATCCGAAGCAGTCCCTCCCCGATCCACCCCATGTTTGCCGCCGCCTGACCGGCCGCCGCTGCCGCTGCTGCCCGATCGGCCACCGCTGCCGCTGCTGCCCGACCGGCCGCCGCCGCCGCTGCCATACCATTTCTGCTGCTGCCGCGGCTGCTGCCGCGGCTGCGCCAGCGGGCTCTGCGGCGGCGCCTGCCGAGGCGGCCCCTCCCGGACGCTGCCCGCCTGCAGCTCGGCGTCTGCACGCCAGTCCGCCGCGTTCGAGTCGCCGCGCGCAGGGCTGGCGCTCTGCCAGCCGGGCTGGGCGGCCGGCGGCGCGGCCCGCTGCCGCGTGGCCCACGTCTGCGAGCGCGGCAGGTCGTCGCGCCGTGGAGTACGCGGCGCAAAGCGCGGCCCGGCGGCGTCCTCGTCTGAGGATGAGTTGTCGTCGGTGCCGCCGTCAGCGCCGCCGCCAGCGGCGGCGCTGTTAGCGGCTCGCTCAGCAGCCACGGTGGCCTGCCGTCGCGCCAGCTGCTGCTGCCAGGAGGCGACCTTGGCGTCTGCTGTGCCGCCGCCGCTGCCGCCGCCGCTGAAGGTGCCGACAGGAGACTGCCGCCGCTGGCGCTGCCACGGCTCCGGCTGCTGCCGGGCGGCCTGTGCGGCGGAAGTCGACGGCCCGCTGGTGTCCACGTCGTGCACGTAGGTCCCGTTGTCGTTCTCGTCCCGCTCCGCAGCGTCCTTGGGAACCAGGCCCGACAGAAAGCGGCTGCGCTCTGACGCTTCAGCCCTGCGAAACATCGCAGGGCACGGAAAAGTGTGTTTGCCATCAATGGCGTGCATCTGCGGTCAAGATCAGTATACCAAAGCAAGGCGGCAATGCTGCAGTGGCAGGTCACTGTCAGAGGGCAGCGTGACCGTGCCGCATTTCCACGAGACTGCCGGCATGACCAGGGGCGACTGACTTGTAGGCGCTTTGGAAAACAAGGCACAAAGGGCGGAGAATCGTGTTCCACAGACTGCGAGGGCAGCGCTGCACCAAGCACGGCGCGAGGTAGTCGCCAGGTGCCGCAGACAGATGCGTCGCCAGTTTGTCATGCACGTCCTCGGTTCCGCATGCCGGTCGTCAGGTGTTTGGGGTTCGCGGGTTGCGGCGCCTCACCAGGTGCGTGGACCCCACAGGTTGCGCTTGCGGGCATGCATCAGGAACAGGCGCCGGCGCGCGCGCGTCAGCCCCACGTATGCCAGCCGCTGCTCCTCTGCCATCGCCGCCTCGTCGTGCATTGCCCGGCTGCCCGGCAGGATTCCCTCCTCCAGCCCTGCCAGACCGCATTTCACAACCGTTAGATGCTTGTTCATGCATTGTGCATCTCCAATTTCCACGAGCCGCTCCGCCTCCGCCATTGCCGCCTTGCCGTGCACCGCCCTGCCACCCGGCAGGATACCCGCTTCCAGCCCTGTGGGAAATGTAATCCATGTCGCGAATACATCAACGATATACAATCTAAGCATCTACATGTGCTGACTGGATTTGTTTCATTGTGTGTTGCCTGGTGTAAAATGCCCTCTTCCATACCTGTCATCATTCAACTTCGTCATGAATCAGCTAGATCAAGGAGCCCGCACGCACCAGCGATGAAGACGGTGTCAAACTCCAGGCCCTTGGCACCGTGCAGCGTCATGAGGCGCACGCCGGGCGCATCAGCGGCCGCCTGGAAGAAAACACGCCAAGTCGTCTCAAGTTCATTCGAAAGCACCTCACGTCCTGTTCATGACTTACTGCGTGGATCATGAAGCCAGCACATCAAACACGTGGAACCATTGATATACGCAAAGCAGTACCTCGTCGCCCGTCAGCAGCGCCGCCTCCTGCACGAATTCCGTCAGCCCCGCCAGGCCCGACGACACCGCCTCCTGCACAGTGAATATAAAACAATCATATTTGGGTGACATACATCCGACACACTGTGCTCGTATTCCTCCGCACTCAAGTTCCGTCAGCCCCGCCAGCCCTGCCGACATTGCCTCCTGCGACCGCAGAGTGTGTTGATTTTGTAAAGTGGATGATGGTAAAGCACAGAACAGATAGGGCTGTCAGAATGAATCGGCAACCAACATACGGTGATGATGTTTGATGGAAAGCCAAGTGGCTAGGTCGCTGAACTGCAGATGCCCAGCCACCCCCCAAGGACAGCTTGTCCGCGAATACAGGGTGCACAAAGGTTTTGCCTCGTCGAGCGCGGAATCAGGTCACCTGAGCTGCAGGCGCGCCGGGCGAGTCCACGTCCATGGCCAGCGCCCGCGGCTTGCTGGCAAACTCGCCGGCCGCTGCGACGACCTGTGTTCAACAGGACGAGCAGGTTCTCAGAGCGTCAACAGCAGGCAGTGCGCAGCTGGCATGGAACTCCAAGGCATGACGGGCACTCGGCCTTTCGTGCATCACCGAAACTCGAAACAGCCATGAACGCACCTCCCTTCACAGGTAGACTGAGAGGCTCAATCTATAGTTTAGTATCTGAAAGGTGTGGCACCTGCAGGACATTGCCCCAGCGAGTCTCCTCCTCTGGCGCCTGGCCCGCGGACGCCGCCGCGCCCTTTGCGCCGGTGTTGCATCGCCCCGCCATCACGTGCTCCTTGTACTCCACCTGTCGGGAAAGGGCACAGACGCATTCAGAGAGCAGAAACTTCAAGATCTTGGAGACGATATCGCAGCGTCTTGCGCTGCAGCGCCCTGCCATCGCCTGCCTTTCGGGCTTCACCTGGGCATTTATAGGCAAGCACGAGGTGGAATCTGCACAATGTCGCATGACAGGTTGTCGAATGGAGTGCTGGTGTGGGCGTCTCCAACAGACAGCGCGCAAGCACATCCGTGAATGGCATTTCCCTCCCACGCCTCAGCTGCGCACGACATGCCTGAGCAGCAGCACAGGCGCAGCGCTGCAGCAAGGGGGGTCAGGGGGCAGTAGAGGGCATCCATGGTCAATTCCAGAGCCCTGGGCAAGCCAATTCATCAAGATAGCGACCAGAGCAGTGGGACGGGCACCCTGTGCAGGACTGACCTCCGGATGGCATTGGGCAGAATAATGGCCTGCGCATGTTTGAGCCCAACTTGGTGCATACGCCAGAGCACTGAGCATACAAGGTCCAGACAGGCGCGGGCGCGTGGGGGTTTAAAAACGGAGGACTCAGATCGAAGGTGGCGGAAGGCGTGGGGCGGGCGAAGGGTGGATGGGGGGGACGGCGGGGGGCGGAGACGGGGGGGAGACTGGGCGTCGTTTGTGAATGGGCACACACCTTGTGCAGGATGTAGCGGATGGCGTCGGGGATGTCGAAGCCGCGCGCGTGCTGGCGGGCGTCGCACACGAGGTGGCGGAAGGCGCGCAGCGCGCTGTGCGCTGCGGGCGACAGCCCCATCTCCTTGCGGTCCGGCAGCGGCGGCAGCTCCCTGTCCTCCGGTGTCCAGTCCTAGAGTTTGGAAGATAGTGAAATTGACATTTGATGAAGGCATGATGACACGCATTCTGAAAATGGGCGACATCCCCATCTCCTTGCGGTCCGGCACAGCCAGCAGCTTGCCGTCCTTCGGCGTCCAATCCTGCGGCATGGGTAGATGTAGATGTTTGAGCAATGCTGGAGAAAAGGAGCATTGCTGAGCAGTGGGGGCTGCAGTCCTGATGTCGCGCTGGGCTGGTTGTTTCACCCATTCTACAGCAGGGCGACGGTGTTGAGCGATGTGAGGACACCAGAGCTGGGAACACCGACTTGGGGCACGATGCAATACCCCAGTTCCTCAGGTGACGCACGTGGCAGCCGTCGAAGATGGCGGCGGGCAGCGTCTGGCCGCGGCCGGCCGCCCAGGCGTCGAGGCCGGCCAGGCTGGCAGGACCCAGCTTGCGCGGCGGCACATTGATGATGCGCCGCAGCGCCGCCGTATCATCCAGGTTGGCCGCCAGCCGCAGGTACGCCACAACGTCTTTGACCTGTTAGGATCCGAGTGTGGCATTCATATCGTGTTATTAAAGGTCAACTTGGAGCTTGGCATCTCAATCAGCCTCCAGCCGCAGATACGCCACCGCGTCCTTTACCTGTGTTTTCAGGGCATTATCGAAATCAGCCAAGGACAAGCGGCTGCGCACTTTTAGATGTCTGCAGCGCCGCTACGTCATCTAAATTGGGCGCCAGCCGCAGCTGCGCCACTGCGTCCTTCGCCTGTATGGGTTAGAGGTCAGAGCAATGCGTGGTCTGCAATGCTTGACACTCAGCAGCGTCGCCGCCAGCCACAAGTATGCCACCACATCTTTTGACTGCTATGTTATTGGAGCAACGAGTTTCCAACATGAAAAGGTAGATTGCATGGCTGCATCCTTGTGTCATTGAAGTGTGAAAAGCATGCAGTGTGGCAGGGATACTTGCCTCAGCGCGGCCCCAGAAGGGCGTGCCGCCAAGCAGCACGTAGGGAATGCCCTCCCGCACCTGTCGCAAGCAATGGTCTGGAAATCGTGGACTTGATCGCGGAACAGACGGCAACGGGATGCGCACATGCCATCCAAGAGCTTCGAGCATCTCAAGCGTGGGGCTGTGCAGGACGCCTGTCGAATGCAGTGAATAGTGTGTTTGCCAGTGCGCAAGAAGAGCGCACAGCAGTGTCCACAGGCGACGGCGGCCAGGGCCCACTCGATGGCAGTGTACAGGATGTGAACAAGTAAATGCCAGTGGTCCTCCAGGAGTCGGTTCAGGGCTCAGCGATCGGCGCACCAGGGCCTGCTCAATGACGCGCGACAGGATGTGAACGCGGAACAGGACAGCAATCTCCCGCAGGTCGTGCCCGTCCCGCTGCAGCCGCCGCACGCGCGCTGCGAGCCACTCTGCTTCGGCGTGCCCATTTGCGGCCTCCACAACCTACGCGCCCAAGGGGAGGAAGTTGTTTGAGTGGCGGTCCCCGTGCCTGTCGGTGCAGCAGCGTGTCAGGGAGGTTGCACTCGTGTGCAACCTCCTCAACAGTACCGGCACAAGGCCACAGGCAGTGAGCCGATCGGGGACCATCACAAGTGTCCAGCGATTTTTGCAGTGGTTGAAAGTTCGAGGGGTGAATGAGTTCGAGGGGTGAATTAGTTCTGTACTATTCGAGGGATGAATATTTTCTGTATTGTTTTGTTGTGCACCTGCACCGGCACGCCGGAGCTGCGCAGCGGCTGCAGCGGCTGCGGCGACGGCAGCACCGCCAGCGCGGCGGACAGCACCTGCGGCGTGCTGCGGTAGTTGTCCCGAAGGCTGTAGCACTGTGCCCCTGTGTGCAGTCGAGTGGAAATCAGTACATGCAATTCATTGCAGCCCACGGCCGGGGGCATGCACAAGTGGCGCGGCATCCGTCGGATGACGATCGACTTTCACAGCTGAGTATACCAGGGATTGCGCACCTGTGAAGTCTTCGAGGAAGGAGTGGGACATTTTGGCGGAGTCGGCGCCGCGCCACCGGTAGATGGCCTGGTCGGGATCGCCCACCGCAAACACGCAGCCCTGTGTGCAGGGCGAGTTGCGATTCACAAGATGCTTTGCACTTCCCCAGATGCTTGACGCTGTGTAGTTCCGAGCTGCTAATCCTGGTAGCTCCCTCGAGTCTGCTATCCTTGCACAGTGTAACATGACCTGGTCATAAAAAAGAGACGGTTTTGACGACCTCGTGCTGGTGACTCAACACAAGGTCATCAGATGCGCGCCCATGAAGACCAGGCCACATGAGAACGTGGTGTGACTACTTCATGGGACAGAAACGCTGTCGAGGGCGTTCGCAGCCGCGAGCGGCACCAGCAGGCGCACGAGGTTGAACTGCGCCGCGCTGGTGTCCTGGAGTATACAGCCATGTAGCACATGCTAGACTCGAAGAATGTCGACGAGTCTGTGTCTACAGGTTGTACAAGGTTGCGCACCTCGGGCAGGCCCAGCAGGCGCACGAGTTGGTGCTGATGCTTACTACCCGCCAGTGCGTCTTTTCTCCGAAAAGCTGTGGATGCGCAAAATGTTTGAAAGGCTAAAACCACATCTTATGTCAGTTGAAAGATCAGAGGCCACACCTCGGGCAGGCCCAGCAGGCGCACAAGCTCGTACTGCGCCGCATTGGTGTCCTGGAACTCGTCCACCAGCAGCCATCGGTAGCGCCGCCGGAACCTGGCGGCCAGCTCCCCGTCCCGCAGCAGAGCCACCATCAGCGACAGCAGGTCGTCGAAATCCAGCACGTTGCTGCCGGCAGGGCAAAAAAGAAATCTATCAGGCTCAGATTGTTGGAAAGGCAATCAAACTCGAAGCTTCAGCAGCCAGCTCCCGGTCCCACAGCAGTACCATCACATCACCGACCGCAGGTCGTCCAAAGGAAAGACGTCAACAGGGTGCAAGAAAATACATGTACACGAGAATAGTTTGGTTGTCAGCTCCCCATCCAGCAGCAGCGCCACCATCAACGACAGGAGATCGTCGAAATCCAGCACGTTGCTGCAAGGAGGGCAAAGGGGCGTCTGCCAGCAGCTGCTTGTGTTGAGTTTTCTCATCCCCGTGTGTAGTGTTCTTCACCCTACGGAAGCGCGTATAGTACGAACAGCAATTTCCGGGCAAGATCAGCCGCACCTGGCGCGCAGCTGCTTCTCATACCACTCCAGCGCCTCAACGGTCTCGTCGCGAGCCGTGGCATCCTCCAACACCGTTAGCCCTGCGCAGAAGATTAGACACAAGATCAGAAACAAAAGTTAATTGTTGCCGTCTTGTGGACAATTGCCATGGAATCCCGTAATGCAACATGCAAACCTGCTGTCGGGTGGGACATGCACCGTGTGGAGCTATGCATCCTCGTGCAGGACGACAACCCTCCTCCCTTGCAGACACATTGTTCAAGAGAACGAACCAATCCTGGAAGCGCACCTGGCACGTTGTCGAGGCTCAGCACAGCGGCGACGAGCTCCTTGGCGCTGAAGCCATAGGCGCATGGCAGCGAGTTTTTCAGCAGCGAGATGCGCCGCTGCATCTCCTTCGCCTTTGTCCGCACCTCCTTTGTGTTCTGAGCGATGCAGGCATGCACCGCCAGTCAGGCAGTGGGGAGCCACAGAAGTGTGTTTCGCATGTTGGCCTGGCAGCATGTGCACAAATATAAGGGTGGTGTTGAGACCTTGCTGCCGTAACCGTGCAGCCACCCAGGCCGTGGAGACGGGGCTGGAGCCACACAAGCAGCAGAAAGCTGTGTTTCTGGCTGCGCTCCTGCGCCGCTCGTGCCGCCGCACAGGCACCCTGATGGGGATTTCAAATCTGGCCATTTCGTGGCGCTGCAACTTGAGGTGGTGTCCGAATGTTGACATGGGAAGGCCCGGTGCACCGCACGCTTCAAGCTTCATAAGGCATGACGCACGAGCGTGGCGTCGGGGCGGGCGCCGTAGCGCACGGTAGCCGTACACTGCCGAGATCTTTTTGAATTGCCATGGGGAAGGCCCAGTGCACGTCACGAAACTCACCAGCTTGGCGTCGGGGCGGGCACCGTTGCGAGCGGCGGCCGCCTTGAGCTGCTCCGTCACCCAGCCCGCCAGCAGCGACGTGCCGTCCTCGGCGTCGTGGATCGTGAAGTCCGAGGTCCGGTCGCAGCCCGGCAGCCGTCCCAGGTGGGTGCGCAGCGCCCGCGCCGCCACCGAGTGAAATGTGCCTGCACATGCATCACAAGAATGAGAGATGTGCTAGAGATTATGGGGGTGAGAGGGAGTCCGCGGTGCAACAAGACGCCGGTGATGCGGCCGCGGCCTGGCGGACGCCTCAGGTGGGCGCACAATGCTCGCGCCGCTACTGAGTGCGACGTGCCTGCGCATTGACGGGTGAAACAATGGGGAGCCAGCTTCTCTGGCACATCCGCGTCAGTACAAGGTGTGCCGGTCAGGACAATGCATGGGTTCGGAGTTTCGAGCAGAGCCACTCTTCTACATGCAACCGTCGCGCACGCGCCACAATGATTCGGGCACGCTGGCCGCTCACGCCGTCCGTTCTGTGGCTTTGCAGCTGTCAACACATGCTCCGCTGACAACGAGAGTGCCGGCGGCATGTCCAAAAGCCGCACCCGCGGTGATCTGGCTGGCCGCCGCCAGACCCAGCTGCGCCTCCAGGCGCTCCTTGATCTCCCCTCCAGCCTGTGCTCAGCAAACAAAAGGGTCCCAAGACCGCACAACGTGCACGACAATGTTCAATGTTCTTACCACGCCGAGCCATGTTCACAGAAAACCGGCACCTGCTGGACTGAGCTGGGGGGATCTACAATGTCTGCCATCAGCGGCGGCGGTCAGCAGCGTCTGCCGAGGAGTCACCTTGTTCGTGAAGGTGATGCACATGAGCTGCCACGGCTGCGCGCCGCCGGCGATCGTGAGGTGCGCGGCCCGTGCCGTCAGCACCCGCGTCTTGCCGCTGCCTGGCCCGGCCACCACCCTGCGGCGCGTCAAGAGTACCATCTTCCTTTCTGCAATCAGCCGCAGCAATCAACCGGCAGCTCAAGCAGAACCCAAAGCGCGTGCCGGGCATCCTGGGCCTCTGAATGCATCTGGCGCACCAAGGAAAGAGAGCTGAAGCAGGAGTACCCACCTGATGTGTGCATCCACGGGCGCCGTAACTGCCGCCCGCTGCTCATCACTGAGTGGTGCCAGGTACGCTGCCTCTGGCTGAGCCGCATCTGGCTGAGCCGCGTCCTCAGTGGCCTCCTGGGACGGCTGCTGCTGCTGGGCCAGGCTGCTGCTGTGCGCTGATGGCAACGCCCCGGGAGCGGCGACATAGAAGCGCCGCGCCGCGTTGCGGTTTGGTGGCGTCGCCAGCCGCACGGTCGGCGTGCCGCCGTGGGGATGCGCGAGGCTGTGCAGACATGGCACACGGCGTTGCTGCTGGAGGTCGCCGTGCAGCAGTTGCCTGCCGCAGCGCGAAATCGCCGGCGCACCCGGCAGCCGCGGCGCGCTGGCGAGCATGTGGCAGGCTGCGGGGCCGGGTAATGTGCTTGCTTGCACCACCTCTAGGTGACCCGAGACGTACAGAAACGCCTTGCCCGCAGGGCTCGCTGTCACAGAGCCTTTAGCTGAAGCTGCGTGGGCGGCAGCGGCCGCAAGCTCTGCGAGGCGCCGGCCGGTCGCGATGCCCAGCTTGCCCAGTCTGGGCGCAGCGGCGCGGTGCAGCAGGCCACTTGTATTTCTAGGTTGCGTTTGCCGATCGTCACTTTTGCATTTGCGGTCTCGACGTCAGCAGCGGTTCCGAAAAGCTGTCGGAATTGGGGATGCTGCAGTAATTTCGTGGGAGCCAACAGCTGAGTCCACCACACGGCGTTCCACAGAGACTTTCTCACCTCACGAAATCGACTTCTTTTCTGCTACTGAGCCTCGGCGGTGATCGCGCGCGCCTGGGTAGAAGATTAGGGTTTAGTCTCATAATTGTGTCGGAGCCTTGTCTCTTCGGGACTTCGGCAGCAAAACCCTCAGTGCATTCGCAGACGCCGACAGCTAGACCAGCGCCAAACAATACCAGCAATCCCAGGATCCACTGTTGCACAGCGGCAGTATGGCGATGAGATAGCATGTGACTATACATTTACATACTGGCCATCCGGAACGCCCGACGACTACCCGATCCGCGTCAATTCGGCTATTCGGCATCGGAACCTGGACGAAGGCCATCTCATTGAGGTTTGCATGGAAAGATCGCACGCCGTATGCGCATTTGGGCCATTAGGGTTGCAATATGAATGGGGCATCGCAGCTGCAGCGAATGTGCTTGGTCATGCTTGATGCACGTCCTCGCCCAGGAGCCGATGTTGCGAATATGCTCACATGCTCTGCAATCCCGCCACCCATTCAGAGCAGTGTCCAAAGCTCTGACCCAATGCGCGCTGTGTCGCAGGGCAATTTAGCGGCAGAAAAGTCCAGCGAATCCAATGAGCTTGCCGCGGTACGGCCGCCAGAACGACGGCCACAAGGTACAGACACAGCTAGCGTACCCAGTGAGCGTGCCGCGGTATGCCCGCCATTTGACTGACGTTTTTGAATGTGAAGGTCACCGTCACCTTCTCTGATATCGACGGCACGCTCGTGCACTACCCCACCGGCGACGCAGCGGCACCGGGCGAGCCGTATGCAGACGGCTTCGGCAGCATCACGCAGGAGTCGGTGCATCCAGGCTTCCAGCTGTACACAGACAAGGTCAGTTGCCGGAAGCAAAGTACATTTCGCCAATCAAACGACAGCGCCGGTGCTGTCATTGGTGTTGCTGCTGCTTGGTTGGGTGCAAATGAAGTGTGCTTGCTGCAGCCACCATGCCATTCATGCTGAATCGAATCATGAGTGACTGTCCTCAAAAGTACTGTGTGGTTGATTCGCAGAATGGCAAGCGCCACAAGGTGCTGGCGCTTCCGCCCAACAGCGCCGGCCTGCAGGTGTGTCTCTTCCCTATTCTTAGTTTTGCAATCGGTGTGGTGTTGCGCGAGCAACCAACGCACGAAACGGCTCGCACGCTCTGAGCCTGCCATCCTGTCATTCCTGCAAGTGTCACCCGCATGTCGGGAGCAGCTCATCGATGCGTTCTCGATGTATTGCTGCGGCCTTTACCAACCTCCTAAACGTGCGAAGCTGCCCAAAGGCCGATGCTCTGCTGTGAAAAGCCTTTCGAAACTTGCTGCTGCAGGGCATCATCAGCCTCAGCGCGCTGTCGAAAATGTCACAGTTCCGCTCTAGGAACCACATGACGGTAATCGTCACAGGTGCGCACCAGCACCACAACCCTCATATTCAATGGTTCTTCTGGTACCACCAAAGACTCTCATGTATCATGGCGGCCTCTGAGGATCTTCATAGCCATCTGCAAGGGGCAACAATGCAAAGATTTTTCGCAATGAGCGGGGTCGCACCTTGAAGACAGTCACGAAATTATCTAGATGCTGTGCCGCAGGCGCGCGGACCAGCACCTTGTTGCAGCGGCTGCCCTTCCTGCCGGTCGCGGACGCCTACGTGTCGGAGAACGGTGGTCGCATCTTCTGGCATGTCAGCGCCTCCTATCCTCTTGAATGAAGCTTGCACCTGCCTTGGACAGCCAATGTTTGGGCAGCTCATGATTGACTCATGAGCACGGTCTTGCGATTGCGGAGCCTCATTCCTTGATCGTGCACAGCGTTGATCCAGTGAGAAGGGATGGTTCACATCACACATCATTATGTCCCGTCTCGAAGCCAAAGGTCAAGTCTCCTGACCAGCTGTCCTAGCGAATGCTTGTTGTCTTGACACCCTCCAGCTGGCCCTAAACCCTACCCTTAAAAACCCTCCGCAGGACCACACGCTCCCGACAGCGGCGCCAATCGCCGAAGACATGCAGTGGCGCCAGACGCACTCCAACGCCAGTGAGTCCCCATTTTCCAAGCGGTTCCCAGCAGCGCCTAAGCAGCAGCTGGCAGCGGTGTCCGGTGCGTCTCCTGGCAGTGCTCTGCATGGGCTGCAACCCTCCTCCGGTATGACCCCAAAACTCCTGACACCTCCTGACCTGCGCATTGCCATGCCGCAGCGGGGCCGCCGGAGCAGGAGGGCATTCTGCCGGAGAAGCGGCAGGGCCCGCTGTGGGACGCCTACCGGAAGCTCAAGAGTGCAGGGTGGACCGTCGACGGTCGGGACTACTCCACTGCCTTCAGGGTCAGGCCCACGCCTGGCAAGGACTTTACAGACCTGCAGGTAAATCCTGGATATCTTGACCTTACTGGGTCACACACGATTTGGACGACTGCATCCACCGCACGCAAGCGCACGAGACCCTCAACCTGCTCAAGCTCGGCACAATCATGACTGGGATATTCTATATTCTATAATATAGAATATCATGATGCCCCTAATGTAAAGTCTGCAGGCGGCGCTGGACGACGTGTCTCGATGTTTGACGATACTGTTCAACCTGGGCCAATGGAATCAGGGACTACTGTAGGTCATTTGAGACTGACAAGCACCTACTGGGTTTGTGCTGCAGGCGGCGCTGGACCAGGTGTCGCCGTACTTGACGATATCCTTCAACCTGGGCTGCAGGAAACAAAACAGAACACACCCTTGCACGTTGTCGTGCAGGCGGCACTGGACGAGGTGTCTTCATATCTGACGACATACTTCACCTCGGCTGAGTTCACATGTTTAGACCCATATCACAATTACGACACCGCTATCACAATGGTGCTGTTTTCACGCAGGCGGCGCTGGACGAGGTGTCTCCATACCTGACGACATCCTTCAACCTGGGCTCCGCGGACGTGTACCCGGCGACGAGCGGCAAGGCGCACGCGGCGCAGTTCCTCATGCGCCGCCTGGGTGCGCAGCCCGCGCACTGCCGCCTGCTCATGGACGACCACAACGATATCGCGCTCGCAGGTTTGTCAGGGGTTATCTAGCAATAGAAATGTGCAATACAAATGAGCAGTGGTCGTCTGTGCCAGTAATAAAGCTGGGCGCGCAGCCCACGTGCTGCCGCCTGCTCACGTTGACGTTGCGCTCCCTGTGCTCGGAGTTGCTTTCTTGCGATAGGGTTCCTCCTGCGACACCTACAATCCCTGGCGCTAGCACATTCAGAGCCCAGAAATGAGATGCAACTTCATGGCTGTGCACTGCCGCCTGCTCATGGACGACAACAACGACATCGTGCTTGCAGGTAGCCTTGCAAAGGTACCTGAAAATCGCTCTGGGAATCGCTCAACGCACAGTTCCTTTTGATCTTGCACATGCTCGAGGGAGGCATTCCTGCAGTGCGCGAGCTGGAGGCTCAGATTGAGTCCGTCGCGGATGCAAACGTGGAGGTTGCACCTTCGGAAGCTGTCGCTTGAGTGGTTCCACGTCACTACATCTCTGGTCATCGAAACACATCTCCCGCAGCTGCTGACGAATCTCGGTGACAAAAGTTCAGGCGCGGTGGGCCACGTGTATGTGGTGGGCGCGGCGCACCCCGAGGTGCTGGAGGTGGCGGCGACGGACCCGGAAAAGTTCACCGTCGCGCGGCCGGGCTCCATCGCGGCGACGGAGGAGATGCTGAATGCCGTCGCCGACGAGCTGGGCACTTTTGTGCTGGGCTGAGAAGAACAGATAACTCCTACATGTAATACTGTAGATGGTGAAGTGGAAGCTGTCGGCTGTAGAATAGCTGTTGCAGTCGGGCGACGGTGGAGATGCCGAGGGCCATCGGCGACGTTGGTCAGGAATTAGAGAGCGAGGAGAGGCCGCTCCACAGGGGTGTCAGGTGATGGAGACCGAGGAGTGAAGATCGGTTTGTTGTGTGCGCGGAGACATGAATAGGTGCATAGGTGCATGAAGATCACGCACAACTAGGTAGACACAGATTGAAGTGTCACAACTAGGTGGACTCAATTGAAACTGAGTCCACGGGTGCCTCTGCATCAAGTCTCCAGTGAATGAAAGAACGATTGCCTCAGCAATGAAATCGGTCGAGGCTGTCCAGCCGCGACGAATCTCACGAAACGGAAAAATGAGAATTGGGAAGGGCACTTGGCTGGGCAGCCGACAGTGCACATCGCCAATCTCCGCACAATCCCACAATCCTCTACAAGATGGAAATTCAAGATGAGTTTCAGGTGCCGCCTCTCGGCGGCGAGCACACTGTGCCCCGCACACACTCTCTCGCCCACACACACAGACCTGAACACACAGACAACCGTCCCGCCTAATCCTGCTCCGCTTTCCAGCTACACCCTACGGCTGCTCCCACTTGAGCCGACTGACTGTCCGGCCGAGTGCACACTCTCTCAGGCATTGCTGTGCGGGCGCAGCAGTCCCCGCTCGCCGACCGCCGCCGCAGCCTATCCGACAATCATGCCCATCGCCGCCCTCAGCGGATCATGCCGACGCCAAAGTGTGCCGGGTGACCGCCGCAAAGTGCTGTTCGTGCGCGCCGATGGCGCCGGAGCGGCCGCCTGCCGCCGCCGGGTTCACCGCATCACGCCGCCGCCAAAGCGCAGGTGGCCGCCGGCAAAGTGGGCGCCGCCGCCGTGGCGGCCGCCCGCCGCGGCGGCCATGAAAGCGTGGTAGGCATCGCCCGGCAACATGCCACCTGGGATCGGCGGCGGCTGCGGCCCGCCGGCAGCGGCAAACTGGTGCGCCATCTGCGCCGCGTGCACCTGCCGCTGCTGCAGGAACGCCCACTGCGCCGGCTGCCCATACAGGGGCACCTGCATGCCCAGGCCGCCGCCTGCACGCATGCGGCCACGCCCCTGTGATTTTCGCTGTATTTGCCTCACAACCCATGTCTAGTCAGTCGGACGCAGTCTCGCCCTATCTCCACGCTGCAGGCGCGGCCATGCACACTGCAGCTGCGCAGCTCACCAGCGGCGGGCTGAAAGCCCATGTTGGTGGGGGAGGGCGCGCTGGGGAGGAAGTGCACGCCGGCGTGTTGCTGCATCGCGTGCGGCGCTGGCAGCGGCTGCAGGTGCTGCTGGTAGAAGGCCGGCCCGCCCAGCAGCTGCTGCTGCTGCATCGCGCCCTGCGCCGGCACCATGTGCTGCACCTGCACACGGCGGCAGTGAAACCGTCATTCGACCCGCGGCAGCGGCAGACACCGTCAGCACGGACGCCCTTGCTTCTCTTTCTATAGCAGGGTGTGGGTCACATACACCATGGTCAAGCTAAGCGATGCTCGACGACCGACAACGAATGTAGTCAGGCACGGTTTCTGTCACAGCAGCTGGCATGGCAGAGCAGTCACCTGCTGCTGTGGCGGCAGGCGGCCGTACACCGGTTGCAGATGTTGCATCTGCATCTGCGCCTGCGCCTGCAGCTGCTGCTGCTGGTGCGCCCGCCACTGCGGCTGTCCCTGGTCTTCGCTGCGCGCCTCCGCCTGCGCCTGTTGCTGCCGCAGTTTCTTCCTGCGTGGTGGTGCATGATGGACGACATGAGAACTTGCGGAGCATGGGACATGGGGCAGGCTCAGCACCGCAGTGTTCGCATCTGCATAGGAGAGTGCTGCTGCGTGGTGACTCTGGAAAATCCGAAGGCCTCTAAAGAGATGGCGATACAGGCCAGCCCTCAAGAGTGACGCCAAGCTGTTAACAGGCAAACGTTGAAATGAGGCGGAGAGGCAGACAAGAGGGGTATTGCGGGGAGATCTACAGTGGAGGGCTGCTCACTTGTGCTGCGCGCCGTCAAAGTGCGCCTGCAGGTTCTCGGGGCTGGTGGTGGTGATGCCACAGGTGCGGCACACATACACCAGGCCCGCGCCAACTGCAGTGGCCGCCGCCTCGGCCGCCGCGGCGCCCGCTTCGCTGCCGCCGTCGGCGCCGCCCTCGCCGTCCGAGTCCAGCCCCGCCTGCCGCCGCCAAAAGAGAACAAACTTCAAAACGAAGAACAGCCGGAGGGAGTGCGGTGCACTACGCGTTGCTGTTCACAGCTAGTGCTCATGTCGGGGTACAGCTTGAAGCAGGGAGGCAGGAAGGCATGCAGGGTTGCACAGGCAGCCATCGTCCTGCGAAACACCTCCAGGCTTGCGAGCCTGGCAACGAAGACAGATGCATTCGGCCTCCGCACCTTGCGTTGCTGCACAGCCATAATGCGAAGCTTGCGCTGGTTCAGGAAACAAAGAACGCATTAAGGAAGAAAGAACTGGGGCACCTTGCGGCGCTGGACGGCCAGGATGCGGAGCTTGCGCTGGTGGGCGCGCCCCGCAAGGTGCAGCGCCATGTGCTCCGCACTGGTGGTAGTCACCTGGCACAGCGCGCACGCCTGCAGCCCGCCGCCGCCGCCGCCGCCCAGCCGCCGCTGATGGCGCTTGCCCTCGAAGTGCGCCTGTGCACATGAAAAGGCGGATGTCAGTTGGTACAGCATCTGCTCAAAAAATAGGCGGGACACTGGCACTCCCTGGCATGGCACACATTGCGGTCGGGGGTGCATGAACGCTGTGCAAGCCATAAGGCGCAGGGAACCGCGATTCGGGCAGATGGCCAACGTCCCAGGGCAGCAAATGTGGCACACCCACGTCTCGAGACAACATCGGTGCACCGTGGGCAGCCAGAAAGCACACGGCGGCATGGCAGCGGAGACAGGTGCAGGGCGGCCGCGCACCTCCAGGTGGGCGCGGCTGCTGGTGGTGACGTCGCACAGCTCGCAGCAGAAGATCTCGCCGTCTTCTGCGCGAGTCGCCGGGCTGCCGTCGCCCGCCACAGACATCGCTTGGCTGCCGCCAGCGTCGCCATCGGCGATCGCGCCGCCCTGTCCAGCCGCCGACTGCGCTTCTGCGCCGTCGACCGCAGAGCCCTCGAAGACGGCGGCGGCGGCGGCGACGGCCTGCCTGCTGGCGGGCCGTCCGTCGGCGGCCTCAAAGGTGCCAATGATGGCGCTGATTGAGGGCGCGGCGGCAGCATCAATGTCGCCGCTGCCGCCGGCTCGCCCGCCAGCTTCTGCCGCCACGAGCTCTGGAACCTCTTTGGCAATTGCGGCTGCTGACGAAGACCCGTCCGCGGCCACTGCAGACTGGGCGCTGTCGCAGCTGCCGCTGGGGTGCAGCTCGCCATTTGGCTGAGGAGCGCTGTCTACTTTAGTAGCCGCCTCTGCGCCCGGCTGCTCTGCTGCCAACTTGGCGACTGCCTGGGCGTACGACAGCTGGCGCCGGATGCTGTCCTCGGCAGGCCACACCGGCGCAGGCTCCGGCTCGGCCAGATCGCCTTCCTCGGCGGCTTCTGGACTCGCGTCGGCAGCCGCAGGCGCTTGCTCAGAGGCGGACGCCGCGCCTTCATCGCCGTCTGCTGCAGCTGCTGCGCCGCTGTCCACCACCGCCGCGAATGCCGTGTCCATGGCGACCTCGAGTGACATCGAAGCTGCCGCATCGGCGTCGGTGGCGGCGCCGTCTACCGCGCCGGCGCTGCCTGCCTCCGTCGCCGCCTGTGCTGCAGCAGCCGCCGCATGAGCTGCCGCCTCTGCTGGCTCAGCCGCCACCGGCGCCGCTGCGGGGGCGCTCTGCGACCTGCCAGCGGCGGCACCCGCCAGCGCCTCGTCGGCCGGCGTGCGCGCCGCGGCCGCCGGCTCGGACGCCGCCGCCGTCAGCGCCGCAGCCTCCTCCTCGACGACTGCCGGCGCGCTGGTGACGGACGCCTGGTGCGAGTGCTTCCGCGGCGACGGCGGCCGCGAGGCCCTGCGGGGGGAGGCCGGGCGGGAGGCTGGGCGGGAGGCTGGGCGGGAGCCGGCGCGTGAGGTTCCAGCGCGCGAGGTGGGCGTCGACAGTCGCCGCGTCGAGCTGCTGGCCACCGACTCGTAGTCCTCCTCCTGGTCAAATGCCATCGCCATGGACGATGCCACCATGTCTGCGCATGCAAATAAAGGAGCTGGTCTTCCCACGCAGGCGCTGCAGGGGACCGAAAGGTGAGGGAGTCGATGTTCCCGCCAACGGGTTGAGCAGAAATGTGACAGTCCCTGCGCCGGCACAGTACAAGGGCTGCAGATACGAGCAGCGAGTGACTTGAGGGAGGGGGTCGGGGGGCGCGCCTGCGGCGGCGGCCGCCTGGGAGGCAGCGAGGCTGGCGGCGCGCAGCAGGGCGCCGACGCGTTGCGCCGGGTGCGGCGACATCTCCCCGATCTCCTGCATCTCCTCCAGGTATTGCCCTGCGATTACACGACAGGAATCAGATCAACATCTGCAAACTGCGTCGTGAAGGCATGCGGTGCCATGCGACATCCTCGTTGCTTCATCCACCTGCATTTCACGCAGCGCAGTCCACCGCTGACAGCTGGAGCTGACCAGAGAGGGCACAGAGAGCTTATGCTGGTTTGCGTCAGGCTGTGAGGCGGGCGCAGACTGGCCAAAAGTTGTGAAAGAAGCGGTGAGATACGCACGGAGGTCCATGGAGGACGGCAGCACGAAGTCGCCGACGCGGATGCAGGGGAAGCCATCATAGATGTTACCGGACGGCATGCGCTGCAGGCCGCCCGCCAACGCCGCCGCCTCGCCCCGGTTCAGCACCCCCGACGGCACCTGTGCAGGGCAGCACAGTACCCCGGTTATGTGGTCAGCCTCGGTTATGTGGTCCAACATGTCGTGCAGAGGGCAGTCACTCCAGCAAACTGCAGATTATTGTGTGTCAACCCTGGAGTGTGACGTTTGACATAACACAGCACATGTGCTGTGCGCAAGCGCACCCGCTGTAGTGAGCTCAGGCCTGCCATGGAGGGCACTCTGGAAACGCCGCGGCTGCCGCCGAAGGTCAGGCTGGCCGCCCAGCCGCCGGCAGGCGGCAGCGCCGCGGAGCCCGGCCGCGACGGCGGCGTCTGCGCCCGCGGCGGCGGCGTGCTGGCGGAGGGCACCGACGCGCCGCCGCAGCCCTGCAAGATCAGCGCGTCCGAGGTGTCCGAAATGCCCGCGCGCGCCATGCGCCGCTGGTGCTTCTTCCCCCGCATGTGGTCCTGCACCACCACCACATCAAACGATGAGGATCGGGGAGAAGCACAGTGTGCATTGAGCAGGCACGGCAGACAGGAACCCATCATTCACGAAGACGAAGAATTGTGAAAGCACAATTACATCACCCCCAAGCCATACCTGCTTGGGCGTTGGCGGTGCCTGTCGACAGGGTTCCAGGCTGTTGCTTGAAGCTTTTCAACTCCCTGCTCGACAGGGCAGGCCAGGCGCTTCTGCCAAGCAGCACAGGCCACGATGTCCGGGGCGGTACCAAGTCGACCAGTGTGCAAGGCCACACCTGCAGGTTGGTCTCGCTGGTCGTGGCGACGCCACAGACGCTGCAGTAGTAGCGCGCGGCCAGCGCCTCCAGCCCATCCTCCAGCGGCATGCCGCCGCCCAGCACCACCGCGTGCTGCAGCTGTGCGTCCCTGCTGCCGCGACACCAGAAATGCGGTCTAGTTACAAAAGCATTGTAGCGCCCCTCGACACCAGTTGGTGACAACATGGGCGGGAAATGCAGTCACAGCCTGCAGATGTGTGGAGCTGCTCAGCTATCGGTGCCGCCAATCGAATGAAGCGTTCCAATGCAGGATGCCTACGAGACCATTAGACAGCCGTCTAGCGCCGCCTTGAGGGCTTCAGGGTGAGGGGGGTATGGGCACAGCATGAACAAGCTCAGAAAGTGGCCCACCTGTCCAGCTCGGATGCAGCGCTGCACTGCTCGGGTCCGGCGTCATGGGAGCGCCCATCCGGCGCATACCGGAAGCCTGTGGGCGCTCTGTCGTCGTTCGGTGCGATGCGCACCCGCGGCACGCTCCGTCGACCCTGCACGTGAGCAACGATGCCACTCAGTGTTGGGGTGAAAAACCTCGTCCTCATCACACGAACCCGGACGCCATCCGATATCATAGGCAGTACTCGCTAAGCAGTTGGCTGTTCTGGAAGATCAAGTGACAGGCGGGAAGAGGAGGGAAAGAGATACGCACCTCGGGGCCGCACATGGGGCTGCTGCTCTGGGAGCTGGCCTCGCTGCGCAGCCGGCGCTGCGCCGCCAACATCGCGCCGCCGCCCCCCGGGTACCCGCCCAGTCGCTGCGCCAGGCCGCTTGCGCTGGGGCCGTTTCCACCGGTGCCGCCGCCACCGCCGCACTTGGGGCTGCGGTCCAGATTCGGCGGCGTCGGCGGCAGCGAGGCGCTGGAGCTGCTGGCACCGCCGTTGTGGTGCTGATGCTGGTGCGGACCATTGTGGTGCGGGGCGCCGGCGTGGCCAACCGGCGTGCGGGCGCGGCCGGGCGCCCACTCCTCTCGCGGCGTGGCCATCGCGTCGCCCGGCCCGTTGCGGGACCGCGCAAAGTGCTGCTGGTGCTGCAGCTGCAGCTCCTGGTGGCGCTTCGTGCTGCAGCATGCAGGAAAGAGGTCACGTGCTGTTCGGGACTTTCAAGTCGTCCCGACTATGAGATGCGGGCAAAGCTGACGCTACAGAACCTGTCGGTGCTTGTCAGCAGTGTCGCCTGCCGCCTGGAACTCAGGAGAGCCAGTCGGCAATCGACCACAGCACAGCAGCAGCGCCCACCTGTTGTGGTAGATTAGGCCTTCGTACGTGGTCGTTGCGATGCCGCAAGCGTCGCACAGGTAGCAGTCACGCTGCCGCTGCAGCCGCTGCACGCTGCTGCTGGAGCAGCTGGATGTGCTGCTGACTGACGCTCGCCGGCAGTTGCCCGCGTCCTGCATTGCCATGGCGGAGAACGATGGATCCACAGACTGGCAAGGAGCCTCTGCTTGGCCGCGCATGCAGCTGCGAATGGCGCTCCCCGCCGCTGAGGGCCAGCGAGCATCCATTGCGATGCCAATGGGTTGGTGCTGGCAGTATCAGGGGCGGTCAGCACCTGGGAGCGTGTCGCCGGCTCGTTCAGGTCCGGCGCCGACAGCGAGTGCGCAATGCCGTAGCCCTGGTGCTGCTCCTGGGCCACTACGCCGCCGCCGGAATGCGGATAGGCCCCCCGGGTGGCGCTGGCCAGCAGCGCGGCGTCTGCTGAGCGCGGCGGGGGCTCGGTCGGCGCCTGTGGCTCTGTGGCCGGCCGCCGCTGCTCGCCCTCGGCATCAGCAGATTGCCCCGCACCTGCTGCAGGAGGCCGTGCTCCCTGGAAGCCGGCGGCCGCACTTCGAACGCTGGCGCCTGCCGCGGGTGCAGATCTGGCGGCGTGGTCGTCCAGGTACTCGCCCAGAGGCTTCAGGCCAGCTTTCGCCTGGTCGAGCAGGCTGCTGACATCTGGGCGGTGTGGCTCACGGGACCTGTAGCCTGGATCGTCAGCCAAGAGCTGCTGCTCCGTCTGCCACCGTTGTTCAGGAGCGCGCATCTGATCGTTCTGCTCGCTAGCGTGCCATAGTTTCGCAAGCCTCTACCACGCCTGCGCAGAGCCCTGTGGGCGCAGACCGAGCTTCGTCGGTGAACTTCGGTGTTTTGCCGAGCAGGTCGGCGAGCATCTCACGGCTCAACGCAGCCGGGAAGACGGCGCAGCGATTCCAGAGCGGTCGACGTGTTCGGGCTGAAGGAGCAGTCAGCATATCAGCTGCTACGGCACTGAGCACGCCCTACCTTGTTTGCTTTCGTCTAGTGGTGCGGACCAAAAGCGACGAGGAAAGCTCGGCCAACAGGCTGCTGCTACTGCACGCCGATCTGATAGCAGGTCGGTTCTTCGCCGCGCCTCCAGGTTACGCGAGAGCAGCCGACACTTTTCACGCTCTCCATCGCCAGTACAGCTCTCACACGCTGCCTGCATCGGTTCGAGCCGCCATCACCGAGCATACACTGAATCAGAATGGTGTGGTGCATGTGGAGGCGGTCGTTGCCAGCTGCGAATCTGCTACTACACAGTGGCGGTGCCAGCGTCCTGAGGCAGACCCACGGCGGGATCTCGCACGTGTAAGATTTGTAATTCGGCCGTTGCTTCGGCACCCATCGCCTCGAAGCACATTTCTCGTGTACACGAGAGTTCCGGTCTTGATCAAGAGCATGCATTGTCGGCAGTGGGCTTGGCGCTTGTTCGCCAGTCGTTTGCGGTGGGTTTGTCTGCGGGCCCAGGCCGCGGGGGTCCTGTTGGCGTGTGCGGTTCACTGACGCCGATCGGGATAACGGACGTGCTTCAAAATCATTATTCTTTGCGAGTGCGGCATTTTCGACGCACGTCGCATCCGATTACACCCACATACAAGAATCGAGTCAAGCCAGCACACGCTGCTGACCATCACTTCACCGACCGAACACTTCAACTACTTGTGCCGCTTCTTGCCGCTGTAGTACCAGTCGAAGAACAGCAGCGCGAAGCTGGCGACCAGCAGGACCACCATGACATAGCGTCTGGCGGCGGCATTGTATGCGATGGCCTGCCGCAGGTGCAGGTTGCCCCTGGTGACGTTGACCGACGTCTGCACAGCCTGCGAGCCGATCGAAGAAAGGCGCCTCAGCATGCTCCACATGCATGACCAGTGCCTCTTGCATGTGATGCAAGGACGGCGCGCCAAAATCTCTGGGGATGCGGTACAGCGTCACATGCCGCATGCTGCATCATGCGTGAATTGACGCATACACTCGGCAAATCCCACCTGCGAGTATATGTGCTCGATCTGCTCCGATTGGTGGGCGATGGCCGTAGAGAACATCTGGTTGAGCGTCGCGATCTCGCGCATGCTGCGCTCGACGCGCGTCACGTCCGAGCTCCTGCTCAGCAGCATCTGCTGCAGCGCCGCGTTCTCTGCATCCGACACGGCCTGCACCTGCTGCTGCTGCTGCTGCTGCTGCCCCTGACCCTGGCTGTGCCAGACGCTGGCGCCCGGGGCGCTGCCTGCTGCTGAGCCGCGGTCGGCCCCGGCTTCTAGCGCCTGTATTGCAGCATTTGAATCTCAGCTGGCTACCATGACTTCAATCGCATCTACAGCACAGGCAAGTTGTTGCAAACGAGCTGGAACAGCGACAGAGTGTAGCCTCACACAAAATTGTGTTGAATCGTGGAACATCTTGATTTTCCAACCTGGGATGCCGAGCGCTTGTTGCGCTGCCGCATGAGCTGCTGGTACCGCACAGCACGGCACTGGTCGAAGGTCCTGCTGATGTGCTGCAGCCGCTCGCTGAGGATGAGGCACTGCAGCGCACATTGCAGAGCGCAATGGTTAACGACCTCATGGGCAACTGACCTGGATGCTTGAAGACAGAACAGAACGCTGGCGAAGCCACCGCACAATCCGGCAGCTTGGTCACTCGCAAGCGTTCACACACCACACACCACGCCGTGGCAGTGCGCGACCGAGGAAGCGTTGACGCCGGCCTTGCCGGCAGCCGCTTGCTGCGCGCTGGGGATGCCCTTCTCCAGGCGGGCGATGTTGCTCGTGCACGCCTTCATGTACTGCCCGATCTCCGCCTCGATGCGATCCCGCTCCGCCTCGCTGCATGCGCTCGGCTGGATGAAGTCACGGCGGTGGCGCCGGCACAGGTCGCCCACCGCCTGCACCGTCTTGGCCTGCGCGCCAGCGACCAGGAGGTTTCAACAGAGTGATATCGGCATCCGTGCCATGATATTGTCCTCAGGATGCGAGGCATGCGACAGGACATGCATGTTGTGCATCTATTTGCAGTCAGCACTCACCACATCGGCGGCTGCGGCCTGGAAGACGGACTTTCGGGTCAGCGCCCTGAGGATGTGCGAGGACTTGAGCTTTAGGAGCTTATCCTGCAGCACACGCATCTATGTCGCGCATCACCGAGCGCATTTTGGCCGAGGCAGCATGGAGCTGGCTGAAGACATCCGCGGCATGCAGCTCATCAAAGCGCTCCACAGCTTGACTCGGAAAGACACATCAACATTCTGGGGGCCGACGCTGACCTCGCTGAGGTTCTGCGCCCGAGCCTGTTGTACCACCAGGTCATGAAACTGCGGGGTGACCTCCATGCGCGTCGACGTCAGATGTCACAAGTTGCAAGGTTGTTCTTCGTGGCAGCAGAACGGTCTCGCAGACTATGCAGCTGATATACTTGTTTCAATTGCTCGGGAGCTTGTGTGGAACGATCGCCCAAACTAAGACTGGCGCCAAAGTCTGTGAAGCCGACGCTGCACACTGCGCTATGCAATCACAACGTCAAGATGTGATTGCAAGCTGGAAGTGAGCACAAGAGAGCGCGACAGGGGCATCGCATGAGAAATACTTCGTGAAGACCTGGCATTCACATGCACCGAATTCGGACGAGTGCATGCAGTGCAGCTCTCTTTGCTTTTTTGTTATCGCAGCAGAATCTTGCACGAGCTTCGGCACTACACTCCCGAGCCTCTTGACGGCCGGCGGCTGCGCTCCTCCGTTGCTCTCCAACTTGCACCTCACACCTGCGACCAAACACTCTCGACACCAGAGTTGCATCTCCCTGTGCTCTTTAGCTACCGCACATCCCCACTGGGAGTCGCTTCACGGAAACAGAGTTTGGAGATCTGCTGCCGGAACAGCAGCAGCTGGTTTTCTGATTGGACTTCCCGCGGCGGCGGCGGCTCCTGGCCGGCCACCAGTGAGTCGGCCATGCAGTGGCAACTGGGCTGCAGACCGCACTACCATCATCTCAACTCTGCACGCAATCCAGCAAACTTGTCTCGGAACATCGCACGCTTGCACCGTCAAGCACTTTTGAGGGCGGCGGTAACGGCCGTCACTGCCAAAGCGGCCGTCAGCTGCAGATGTTCGAGCGGGGTCGAGTTCGCAGATGCATTTCACATTACACAATACACGTTACACATTACCATAGAAATAACAAAAATTCTCCATGCAGTGAGGCAGCTGAAGTTCCACGAGCAGAAGTTGCTCAAGAAGGTCGACTTCCTTCAATGGAAGAACGAGGCGAATTTGCGGGAGCTGCAGGTCCGCAAATAGAAGTCACAGCTCCATGCACTGATGCTCTGATGACCTGCCACTGCATGGTGCGTCCAATCAGCTGAAGCTTGCGTGCTGCGCCACAGGTCATGCGTCGCTACCACATCCAGGACCGGGACGACTACAAAAAGTACAACAAAATATGCGGCATGGTGACAAAGACGGTGAACGTCATAAAAAAGCTGGACTCTCGGGACGCGGCGCGCATCGAGCTCACGGACCAGCTACTGGAGAAGTGAGTGGCTGCATCTTCCAGAAAACTGCAGATGTGCTGCTGTGCTCCAGCACCGTACTGCACTGACGGTGTGACATGGAGCATTCTTTGGGTGCCGGCCAGAGTAGCTCCATGCTGCCGCGCTCGAACGCTGCATACTGCAGCACCTGACCCTTTGTACTGACGGCTGCAGGCTGTACGCGATGGGGGTCATCACCACGAAGAAGAGCCTGGTGCAGGTGAGCGATGATCGAGTTGGTCCGCGTGACAATTCGTGTCCCGCCACGCTTTTCCATCACCTGAGAGTGCAGATATCGTCGGCGATGCTGTGCTCGGCGTAGCTGTCCAAAGACAAGCCCTCTTGTGGTATCAATATCGTGAACACAGAGGCCATACTATTGCAGGAATCCCTGAATTTCAAAACCCTGCTGCAGGTGGAGAAGCTGTCGACGGCGTCGTTCTGCCGGCGGCGGCTGGCGGTCGTGATGGTGCGGCTGAAGATGTCGCAAACGCTGCGGGAGGCGTGCACCTTCATCGAGCAGGTGTGCGGATCGTCCGCTGTGCGACTTACTGTGTGCTGGTTCCATGTCTTTGGCGGCTGGATGTCTTGCCTGCAGAGGCGGCCCCATCTGCGCTGCGTCTCGGCACTCGCACTGCTTGTGTGCCGCATCAGAGCTTGTTTCTTTCGTTTCTGGCGCAGTCCATGGCCTGCAACAGACGTGCTGACGGATCTTGCTGCAGGGCCATGTGCGCATCGGGCCGGAAACGGTGACGGATCCGGCGTTCCTGGTCACCCGCAGCATGGAGGACTTTGTCACCTGGGTCGACACCAGCAAGATCAAGCGGAAGGTCCAGAAGTTCAATGAGGTGCGCCCATCCTCTTCAGCCGGATGCAGCGACTGCACTTTTGGTCCCTGCATGCCAATCAAGTTCAACTGGTTGCGCACCTGGTGTGATCTGTGATCTGGGAATCTGAGGCGCGTCTGAGTCTGTATTCTCCTTGTGCAGGCACTGGACGATTACGATCTTCTACAATGAGGGGTGGTGTACCTACATTGCGGTTGCGCGGTCATCTGCAGGTCATGCTTGTGGTTTACGCCTTGGAAGTTTGAGGAATGCGGTAGTTCTGATTTGATGCCAGTGTTGATTTCCGACAGGTCAAACCACAGACAATACCAATTCCCTACGAAGCCACTTGCACGCTGCCAAATATGCATGCGGAAATCTGCACAGAGTGTAGCTTTCCCTGCCCTGCTGACCATGTCAACCAATCGCAGAATGCGTATGTCATGAACTGAGGTCGTCTGGACGGCGCCCTAGCCGCCTGAGCAGGTACTGCACCTGCGCGCACACACACATTTGCTCTCACCATCTGTACCCTCATCGACGGTTCGTCCCGCCCGCCACCATAACGATGGCTCAGCGGCTACAAAAGGGGGCAGAAACGCAGCAGCCGGTTTGCAGAGCCAGGAGCGCAGCAAACGCAGAATGCAGTGGCATCAAACCTCGCCAGAGTGCAGTGTGACCAGCCCACACAGTAGCATGGTAAATTTCATCGTCTGGGATATGAGGCGCCCCACCTGGACCTGCTTGGTCATGGGCATGACCCACTTGTCGTACAGCATCGCGATGGTGTCGGGGGCCACCTTGTAGCGCGCCCCGCCGCCGCCGTTGCTGCCGTCTGCCTCCCCGTTCTGCCCTGGCTGCGGCGGCGACTGCGACGGGTCCGCATCCTGCCCGTAGGTGGCCGCCTTCCAGCGCACTCTGTCCACCACCTGCAGACATTACGAATGCAATTGAGCGCGGCGCAGCAGGAGCAGTGCATGAATGGGAAATTCAACGCGGCTGCTGCTCACGTAGCCAGACCCGCGCTGGGTGGTGATGCGGAGCGCGATGAGGGGCATTTGCGAGTGTGGAATCAGCAGCCAGTGCATCCCCAGTCCTCGAAACCTACTCCATCCTGGTTTCTGCTCCACGACGCGGTCGGTGAGCCTGTCCAACAGGACCTCCAGCAGAAATCCGATGAACAACAGGGACTGAGGCAAGTTCATGCTTGGAGTAGAACACCAAAACCCACCTTCAGCTCCACGAGGCGGTCGGTGAGCGCGTCCATGATGCCCTCAGCGTCCTGCCGCTCGATGAGCTCCGCGTATTTCGCTGTCTGCGACCGGAACTTGGCCTCCGCCACAAACTTGCCGTAGTGGATGCGCTTCGACAGGGCCTGCGCATTGCGGCACGCGCATTGTATGAGGGTCCGTCCAGAAGTGATGCCAGCAGACTCCGATTGACCTGCTGTCTCGAACTGGGTGTCTGCAGATCTTGATGCAAGGCGTTGCAAATCAGCAGACCTGGAGGCACAGCACGTCGTAGCAGGCGCAGGAGCCGTAGTTGCCATCGTCGCCGGCGCGAGTGATGCCCGGCAGCAGCTGCCGCAGGTACATGTCCATGACGTCGGTGTTGATGTTGATGTCCTTTGCGTACGGCGCCAGCACCTGCACAGGGAAGCGCAACATGAGTGTTGCAACCACTTGTTGGCAGGGCAGCAAGACGACAGAAACATGGACCATGTCCGGGGCAAAGCAAGACATACACTGGCTGACAGGCGTCAATCTTGTGCCCAGAAAATGGGCAGCAGATTGCCTGCACGAGAGATGCCTACGACTGAGTGAAACACTAAGCACATGGCAGCCGTGGGCCATGTAAGGATGAACCTTTTCACCTCTGGGTACTTGAGCGGCGGCAGCACAAGCGACGGCACGGCCTCCGGGAAGAAGGCGTGCTCGTCGGGGCTGGTGTAGCGCCGAATGCGGCCGTGGATCTGCTCCGTCTGCCGCAGGATGTACTCCAGCAGCGAGTAGCGGCGGCCATCGGCTGAGAACTCCGGAACCGGAACCGCATCCGGCTGGTAGACGGGCGCGTTGGCGGCAAACTGCGCGCGCTCGATGATGCTGAAGATGATCGTGTCCTCCTGCCGTATGAGCGTCTCACGGATGTTGTTCAGCTCCAGCTGCGAGCTGAGGTCCAGCGACTCTGCGGCCGCCGTCGCCGCGATTGCAGCGGTGCTGACGTCGCCAGACACCCGCATCCGCGCGATCGCCTGTAGACAATCAGCTGCCGAAAGTCAGCTGCAGGAACGTCAGCCTGAGCCACTTCTTCGAGAGCGGCTACACATCCAGAGCTTGTAGTCGAAAGGACGTGGCACCTTTGAAGCATGATCAGCCGGCGCGGCAGTCTCCTCACGCTGCATGCAGATGTCGCCCACATGGCGGATCGGTACCTGGCACGGAGGCTGCCTCCTCGCGCTGCGTTCCTGCTGCTGCGGCTGCCACCATGCGCTCCACCCGTCGACGACGGAGGCCACCTCTCGGTGCCGCTGCTGAAACGCGGCTGGCGGGCCAGGCCACATTCTCGGGGCGTTGTGTAGCGCCGTCAGCCTTGCCATGCCACTTGCCCACGCCAGGGACTGTACAGTGGTCGATTCTGGTCTATTGCGCGCCGCAAAGAGCGCAACATGCACCAGATCAGGCTGCGAGGCTGAGGATGTGCTGACCTGAGGATTGACAAATCGCTAGGTGGCATGAACTGGGAGCGGACGCCAGGAGCCGGACGCGCAGCACTGGATGAGAGGCCCCTAGCAGCAAAGGGACGTGCAGTCGTGAGAATGCTGCGCTCCACTTCAGCGGCTGAGATCAGGCGTTATTCCGGAGTTTTCTTCCCGCGCAACGAGTGCGCCCACCCTCGGCTTCATTGCACATTTTCATAGCACCACACCTGTATTTGTGAGCATGGTTGAGTTTGCTGAAGGTCCAGTTTTGCAAGCCGAGGATCGGCCGTGAGTTTGCATTGTGCATGCGTTGGCCGCCTGCTCGAGCGACGCGCAGCAGTTTCGCAAAGCGGCTGTGAGAATTTCAAGCGTTTGTGAACTTCGTTTGAGACGATTTGAACAGCCTCGGCGACACAGAGAAGCGGGCAACGCCTGTGAGTATCCGCCAAAGGCGAGAGACCGAAACACCTTCGGGGCGAGGACTGGTCCAAACGCACCGCTGAGAGCAGCATTCACAGTGTGCAAACCGCGTTCAGATGCCGTCCAGCAAGCGCAATAAGCTGGGTGAGTCGCTGCGGCATGCTGCTGTGCCTGCCGCCTGCCCGCGTCCTGCGCGCATGTGGCTCCTGCTGACCATCACGCGTCCCTGCGCAGTGACACTCTCAAAGGTCAAGAAGAAGACCCGGGAGTGGAAGGGCGGCCTCATCGTGTCAGCGCACAAGCTGCTGGAAGAGTGAGTCATTCTCCGCCGCTTCGCGGCCGGCGCCCGCCGCCGCCTGCCCTGGCACCACTTGCCCACTTGCCATCGTTCCACAGTGTATGATGCATTGAATGCAGTGCATCGATTGTCTTCTCTTGTCGCCCGCAGGTACCCTCATGTCTACCTGTTTGGCTACCAGAACATGCGCAATGACAAATTCAAGGAGCTGCGGGAACAGGTCCAGACGCACAGCAGGCACGTGGCTGACATGCCGCTTGGCGAACTGCTCACATTTTCTTCTGGGAAAGTTTGGCTACCTTAGTGCATCTTGTGATGTCCTTCGTTTGCATGGTGTCATCAGCAAACGCAAAAGCTGAGCGCGTCCGCCCTGCGCCGCAGGTTCCTGCTGGGATCCAACAAGGTGCTGAAGGTGGCGCTGGGCAAGTCGGAGAAGGACGAGCACAAGGCCAATCTGCACCTGCTGTCGGAGCGCATCGCTGGCAAGGTAAACGACATGAAGACCGAAATGCATCTGATGAATCGGCCTGTTCTTCATGAACTGGCGCGTCCCAAACAACAGCATCTATATGAATGTGGGCAGGACATTAGAGAAAGCATAATACAAAGAAGAACGAGTCGCATTCAAATGAGCAGGTCGGCCTGTTCTTCACGACGCTGCCGCGCGAGGAGGTCGTACAGACGTTTGGCACCTTCCAGGTGGGCACAACTTGCCCCTGGCTGGCTCTTGCTTTGGCTTGCGGTTGCCTCTGAAGGCTGCCCCTGGCAGCCGCTTCTGCTCCCAGGTTCCACCAGAGCCAGAGGGCATGGTGTGTGTATGACGCGCTTCCGTCATGGCCTCAGGATATCGGATGGTGTTCTGCCGCATTGCATGCCCTTCGCTTGCCAACAACTGAGCGGCGCAATGCTGCCTGCTGCAGGCCATGGACTTCGCGCGGGTGGGCGCAAAGGCCACGGAGGACTTTGAGCTGGAGGAGGGCCCACTGGAAGGTCCCTTAGGTGTGTGCACTCGAACTCCGTTGACTGCCATGCCGCTTGTGATGCTGCGTATCTGACCGCGTTGCTGGCTCTGTCCCCACCTTCTGCAAAGCCCGTGAAAAAAGGGGGATTTGCTGAAGGCTTTGTCTTGCTGGGGAACTCAAGATGGCCAGAAAGGGCCGCTATCCCCGACCACACAACAGCCGCGACTGAGAATTCCGGAATCTCGCGCTACAGGGCCGCTGCCGCACACGCTGGAGCCGACGCTGCGGAAGCACGGCGTGCCCTCCAAACTGAACAAGGGAATTGTGGAGGTGCTGTCAGACTACAAGGTCTGCATCGCCGCCGAGCGCCTGTCGGCCCACCAGGTGCGCCAGCGCCACCGAAATTGATTTGGCCACAGAGAACAGAGAAGCCTGTCCTGCTGTGGAGCAGCATGGAGCATGGCGCGCGGCGCTGCATCAGTCACAAGTTGCCTGCCATCGTTGTGTGGCTTTGATATTGTGCACAGAGACCGCCAATCATTGTTGGGCTCCCAAACGAATGTTCATGTGCAGGCCGCTGTGCTGCGCATCTTCGACGTCAAGATGGCGGAGTTCAAGATGCAGCTGCTGGCCGCCTGGGACGAGGACGGTGAGTCTGTCTGTGGCGCCAGTCTCATGCACGCAACATGTCCACACCATCATGCTGTGCACACCCTATCGACAGGGTTGCAGCAGCCTCAGAGCTGGTTCTGGTGTGCAAACTGCAGGCACCTTCGATGTGCTGGGGGAGGCGGACGACGAGTCAGATGACGAGGAGGGCGGCATGGGCGTTGACGAGTAGAGTGCTCCACTTCAGACAACCTGCCCGCATCGCGAGCGAGTGCGCTGGTGGGGTGTCCCGCCAAACCTGGGTGATTAATGAACTTCAGACGCATCATACAGGGTCAAGATGTTGAGCTTTGAGATTTTGTCCAGAGGCAACCAGTTGGGTCCCATAGGGCCCATCAGCAGGGACACGTGGCGAAGAGGCATAATGTTACACGGGAATCATTGTAGCACTTCTGGCTCGGAGAGTCCCAGATCTGCTATGAAAACCCTGGAAACTCCCAGACGCGAGTCTGTCAGACTGGCAAAAAGCGTCACGCAACGAGAGAGGCCTCATTCCAATCGTCTCTTATCACCAGCAACATAGAGCAACTCACTGTTGTCTTAGCTCGACGCGCGAACTGCGAGGCACGTGAATCCGCCGTCGCTTGCGTTCAACGCCTCGGAGTTGCCAGTTCCAGAAATCACGCGGTCCTTGCTCGCACTGGCTGGCAGTCAGTAGTCACCTGGTGCCTCAGCCACTGCTCACTGTGCATTGAGACAAGAACTTTCTTGAGCAGTTTGCTACCATCTCTCAGAACGCTCCGCACAACAAAACGCGTTATAGTACCTTTTGTTGGTCCTTGGTCAGACCGGGTAGCGGCCGCTGTTGCTCGCACATATCACAGCCGAGACTGCACAGGCGGCAGCAGACAGCGCGACTCCGCCGCACAGTAGCACAAGCGGACGGAGAGACGCTGCCGCGAGGTTTGCCTCCGCGAAGAAGATTTGCCAACGAGGGTTGGTGGTGAGGCACAGCAGTATGGCGCCGTCTCAACCGCTGCAGCCGCCACAACAACCGGCAAACATGAGCAGCAGCCGCAGCCTTGGCAGACAGCGGCTGGCGTGCGGCCCAGCCAACCGCAAACCGCTGAGGTGTCCTCAGCGCGTTCAATGCAAAGGCGCAGCGCTGCAGCAGCAGCGCCTCCCTGGATCTACAGCCGGCAAGACTGTGTCCAGCAGGACGCTGCAGCGCAACGATGCGCAGCCGCTCAGCCTGCCGGAGTGGGACCTCGTGCGCGTCAAAAAAATCCGCCAAGTCGCTGGCGAGAACAAAATCGTGCCGTTCCGGCGGAGACTGCGCACAGGTGAGGGTCTTCGCACATTGGACATGTTTTGACGCCATCTGCTGTGCATGCCGCGGCGTCGGAGGCTCACAAAGCGCAAAAATGTGTTATAACTATCTTGATGTTGTGTTTGGCTTGACCTTGGCAGCCTGTTGCAAGCCTGACCGTGATTGAGCAGATCCTTCTACAGCATCATATGTGCACTTTTACCCGGACTGAATTGACTCCCACTTTTGCTGGGGCTGCAGCGGCCAAAGAGAAAGTGGCCAAGCCCGCGGCGCAAGTCGCGGTCATCGAGCCAGAGCTCATACCCGAGCCGCCCGTGCTCGTCGAGGCGGAGGTGCTGCCGGCGGAGGCAGACCAGGAAGTCGCCGCCGACTGGAAGACGGTGGTGGGCCTTTCCGCGCTGCTGGCCATGATCTGCAGCGTGGACCGCGCGGCGATGTCCGTCGCGCTGGGCCCCATGGGCGAGCAGTTCATGTGGTCCGACACCGTTAAGGGTACCATTTCCTCCAGCTTCTTCATCGGCTACACGCTCACCAACTTTGTCGGTGCGGCTTCAAACTGGTCTGGCCCACGTGTTGATGTACGGTGTGGCGGAATGTGCGGCGTAAACATGGCCTGCGGATATAACTTGCAACAGCAGCAGCTCACATCGCATCACATTTGCAGGCGGGTACGCGGCGACGCGCTTCAACCCCAAGACGGTGCTCGTGGGCGGCGCATTGGTGTGGAGCACTTTCACGCTGCTGACGCCGACGATGGCGGGCAACCTGCCTGCGCTGCTGGCGACACGTGCGGCCATGGGCTTCGGCGAGGGCGTCACCTTCCCTGCGATCTCCAACCTCTTCGCCAAGTGAGCCGGCTCCCTTTGGCTTTGAGCACGTCATGATGCTCGCGTGTTTTGGTCGTGCAACCATGTGTTGCTGCTGCATCCGCATGTGTTCCTGCAAATTCACACGCACACAGTGTGCTGTGCATGGGCTTGGCGTCGATGCTGGCTCTTGCGGCTGGCGCAAAGCATTCCCGTCTCGAAACTCGCTCTCAGACCCTGAACCTGGTCGACCCGCAGGTGGGTGCCAAAGGGCAACCTGACGTCCAGCCTGTCGATCGCCTTTTCCGGCGGCCCCGTCGGCATCATCACCGCGCTGCTGCTGGCGCCGGCGCTCATCGACACCCTGGGCTGGCAGTGGGTGTTCTGGATCTGCGGCGCGACTGGCCTCGCCTGGTGCGCCTACTGGCAGCCAACCGTGCCGGAGCAGCCGCCGGCACTGCCCACTGCCACGTCCTCGGCAGGTGAGAGCGCTCTCTTCATAGCTTGTTTTGTTTCGGAACCGCAGTTTTTGATAGTGAACAGCTGCTCGTCGTTGGAGTGCATCAGCAGGCTGCTCCAGCGGTCGTGCCTGTGGCCAGAAGTCGAAAAGGTGCACCTGTGGGCCTGAAGATGGGCCTCATGCTGCGGTCCTGCAGGATATACATTAATATTTCTATCACTTCAACCCGCAACTGAAGGGGGTATGTTGCGTGTTTGTGGCTTTTGGTTCAGCTCGGTAGCATTGCCTTTAAAGGTCCCTCATGTGTGGTGGTGCAGAAGTGGCAGACGTCCAGGTTGAGAGCGTCAAGGCGCCGGTCAAGCTGAGCGACGTGCCGTGGGGCAAGTTTGCGCGCACGCGCTCGCTGCTGGCGCTGCTGTGGCTGCACTGCAGCCACAACATGGGGCCGCTCATCTGCCTCTCCTGGTGAGTGCTGTATTAGCAGCAGAACTTGCGCGAGGTATGCACAGTGGCAGAAGTTGGCAACCCTGCCTGCGTGTCCATGCGCCCAGGTGAAGGGCACAGACAGGGCTGCGCTCGCCTGCATGTGCTATCTACTGCCGCGGTCTGCACAGCTGCCCAGTCCCCTCCACCACTGACATTCCTCCTCCGTTGCTGCCGCAGGATGCCCACCTACTATGCCCAAGAGTTCGGGCTGGATGTGGGTCACTCGGCGGCGCTTTCAGTGCTGCCCTGGGGCCTTAACGTCGTGTGCGCCAACGTCGCCGGCTACTACGGCGACAAGGTGAACACAGACAGGGTCTAGGGTTTCTTTACACCTTGAAAAAGGAGTTATTTTCACCTTGGTGGTCTGCGCCAACGCCGCCGGCTACTATGGCGACAGTGTGCGCCGTTTAAACCCTGACACTATTGCAAGGGGGCGTCGCTGGGCCGCGCAAGATTTATGCTTTGCATGCCAATTCGCATGCCAACCCAGCAACATTGTGTTTTGCGCATGCGCATTGCTGTGATTGCCGTTCGAGGGCTGGCGGCAGCCTGGCTTTCCAGGGCTGGCGGCTGCTGCCGCGCCCATGTTTTCTGTGCATCTGTGCTGACCTTCGGCGTGCTGCTGCCGGCAGATGGTGGGCGAGTGGGGCGTCGACAGAACGCTGACGCGCAAGATGATGCAGGGCCTCGCCAGCATGGGCCCTGCAGTCTGCCTCTTCGCCCTGGCAGCCGACCAAGGTGCGCGCCTTGTAGACTGCCTTGAAACATGCTGCCTGTGTGGACACACAAACATGCCCTGTGCTGTCGGCGCTGTGCCGCCACCGGGCCAAAGCTTTATCATCCAGCTACTGGCACCCGCTGCTTGGGACAATCGCCTGGCAGGAAGACAATTCCTCACCCCTTGTCGCCATGCCGTATGCAGGCAAGGGCCACAGCATGGGGGTGAGCGTGGCGCTGCTGTCGGCAACGCTGGCGCTGGGCGGCTTCCAGTCCGCGGGCCTGGGCAGCAACCACCAGGTATCACTTCTCTGGTCCATCTGCCTCGTTCTTCAAGTGGTCCACTTTGTTTACGTCGTATTGAGTGCTATAGTGTCCGGCAACAAACACACATCTGTGTCGCAACTTAGCTTACAGTGTGTTTCGGTCGATTTCAGGACATCGCGCCGCGCTGGGCGGGCATCCTGTTTGGCGTCACCAACGCCTGCGCCTCCATCATCGGCATTGGCGGCATCATCGGCACAGGTGCCTTCCTGTCTTCCTGTCTGCCTGCCTTCCTCCGTGCAAGCCTTCCGCTTCCACCTCTCCGAATTGCTTCCGGTTGCGTGTTTGCAAGCTCCTGCAAGTTTGACGGCGCAACCTGAACATTGGGCACCCTGCTCTCTGCTAGGTCTCCGCAAGGGCCCCGCAAGAACCTCACCCCATGCAGGTACCGTCCACTGACAAATTCGGCACATTTCCGACTGCAGGCCTACTGCTGGACGCCACGCACTCGTGGGGCGCCGTCTTCGGCATCGCGGCCGGCGTCTACACCGCCGGCTACATCGGTTTTGCCCTGTATGGCTCCGCCAAGCAGCTGTTCGACTGAGGATGCTGGGCGTCTGCGCACCCCAGTAGCGCGTGCGCCGCTGCAAGAAGCGGATGTAGAAAAGTTACGACAAGGCCTAATCTGCAACAAGGCCCAACACCCTGACCCTGACACCCTGACGGAACACGGGGCGGCCACATGCCTGCGGTTGTGCTCAGCGATGCTCCAAAACGACAGCAGAACAGTTGAGAAATCTTTCGTGTTTTGATCGAACTCATCGGAACAGTAGCAAAAAGAACTAGGCATCGGTCGTCAGTTGGTGTGTGCAAAGCCCAGGGCTGAGTCCTGCGGCTCGAGGCTGCAGGATTGGAATTGTACCTAGAGTGTGTGCGTGTGCGATATGTGTGATGCTCGCTCAACAGCGAGCCGCACCCGTTTTGAGATTGTGTGCCTCAGCATGTTGGCGTGGCAGCTTTTCCAAGTTGATGCACTGCTAAATGAGTGCTTGTCCCGAACCAGACTCTAACGTTGGAATGGAACCTTGCAATGCAAAACAGTTTGTAATTGACACAGGACTAATCGTGCTGCTCTACAACTTACAGTCCTGCCAAACATTTTGATGCGGCAATAACAACAAGCCATTCAAAGGTCCATGTGCTGCAATGTCAACTTCAGCCAGACCAAATCCACTGCGCCTGGATGTTATGTCAAAACTTCAGAGTTGCCTTGGAGCTGCCGTGCGAGGCCCCGGGCACAGCTCACAGGCTGGTCCACTCGTCGATGTCGACCGCGCCGCCTTCCTCGTCGTCTGAATCCGCAAAGTCCAGGTCCACCAGCTCGGCGGCGGCATGCATGGCGGCCAGCCCCGTCAGCTCCTCCAGCAGCTTCGGTTGCTGTAAAAGCAATCACATGTCATCATTCCAGTGAATAAAAGTCAGCATGGCCTCTAAAGTGCGTGGCGGCCAAACAGAGTGCATGGCGGCCAGCCCCGTCAGCTCCTTGCATCTTCGGCACCTGCACAGCATTTCGACATTCATCGTTCCGATTGTGGACGCTCACCAGCTCACGCTCGCAGTGCACCCTGCGCTGTGGCAGCTGACGGATGGGTTGATGCCTGCGACGCATCGCTAAGGCGGTTGCCTCCTGGCATCTCCACAAGACGAAGTCGGCTCAGCGACCCACCCGCAGCGCGAACAGCAGGAAGGGCCAGCCGCCCTCGCGCAGCGTGCCACGGCAGCAACTATTGATTGATACTGGTAGGGCTAAGAACCTCAGCCGCAGCGCGGATAGCAGGAAGGGCCAGCCGCCGTCGCGCAGCGCGCCACGACAGCAAATACTTGATCCTGGTAGATCATAAGACAAGTAAGAGCCTCGCCCGCAGGGCAGACAGCAGGAAGGGCCAGCCGCGCTCGCGCAGCGCGCCCACGACGGCGGCGGAGCATGCGGTGCACTGCGAGAAGGAGGCGCCCTGCAGCGCCAGCTGGGAAAATCCCGCCAGCTGGCCGCGCACCATGTGCGCCGGCGCGCCCAGCGCCGTTTCATCCACGCGGTCCGCCTGCGCCACGGTTCATGGAAATTACGACTGGTGCTTAAGCATCAGGGCATTGGGGTTGCCGTCGCCAGCTGGCGCCGCACTATGCGCGCCGGCACGCCCAGCGCCGCCTCGTCCAGGCTGCCGGCTTGTGCCACATGTGAGATTCTGGTCACTTGGGACCTTCCTTCCACTTGCGCCTCGGGTGTGGGCCCGCCTTGACGCGCCAGGACGGCATCAGCGCGGCTCGCACCTGCAGCGTGGCGGCCATGAAAGCGGCAATCTTAAACCCTAGTTTAAGCGCAGCTGTATCAGCGCACCTGCAGCGTGGCGGCCATGAGCTCCACGGCCAGCGCCCCCGCAATCGGCGCCAGGCCCGGCCTCGCCACCGTGCACTGCGCGGCACGACACAAGCCGTGAGGTGAGAGCTCCCTCTGAATGTTCCAGACGATGTCTGGCTGTCCACCTGCAGACCTTCCGCAGTCCCTGCCAACACTGTGCCTGACAGCGCTGGAGCCATTCTCATGTGTGTGCTGGTCGCCTATGCACCCGGAAGGGGACACAACCTTTGTTCTTGTTTTCATTGGAGAGATTGGAAACAACACTGACACAACAAAACACAAGCTCTACTTCATATCTTTCTTGAAGATCACACCTGCTGGTCGAGCGCCCGGCCAGCGGTGGAGTCCAGAGGCGCCACAACGTCGTTGCAGAAGTAACAGCCCAGCCGCGCCGCGGGCGCGGCGGGCGCAGCGGCGCCGCTACCATCGTGCGGGTCGGGAGCGCCGGTGGCTGACGCGTCAGACGCTGCGCCGCCAGCCTGCACCGCCACTGCCGCCGCTGACGCTGCTTCCTTGGCGGCAGCTGGTGCGCTCGCATCGGCACCCGCCGCTGGCTCGCTGCTGCCGGCAGCATCGGCGGCGGGCTGCGCAACGGCAGTGGTGGCATTTGCATCTTCGGCGGAAGGAGCGGTGCGTGCGGTGGCAGTAGGCGCATCTGCGGCGTCAGTGCCGTTGGCCAGGTCGGGCACCGGGCGCGGCGGCAGCGGCGGCCCACCGTGGCGCATGACGAGGTAGCTGTCGAAGCCGAGCGCCGCGTTGATGGCCAGCTTCCCTGCGGACGCCGCCAGCAGCGTCGGCAGCCACCTGTGCACAATCAAACAAATGGCTTGGAAGATGATACCGAGGAAGGTAAAGGACGCTGCGCATCCATTGCCGGGTTGAGGAATCAGGTCGGTCTGCGGCTCCGAACGCTGTGCGGAGCGACAGGCCTGGCACCGTGTGTCACCGCCTCGCTGCGAGCGCACTCCTGTGTCAACGCTACAATGGAGAAAATGAAGACGACGTTGTGAGGTTGAAGTTGTGGCACGATCATCAGTACCTCGCGCCACTCTTAGCAGCAGGAGGATTGCAGCTACCCTCATTCCCTACCAGTCCCCACTGGAGCCAAGAAAGTGCAGTGTGCCAGACGATCAGGAGATTGCCGTCTGGCACGTTGTGCTTGGTTGGGGTCACAGGTCCAGACCGGACCCGGCTTTTCTATACTGCAAAAAGCTTCGGCAGTGATGATGTCACTTGATTTCCCACATTGATTTCCAGCAGCAGGAAGACGGCGTCATGGCGCCACATCAGCGCCCTCCAGCCGTAATGGCTCTGAGATCTTGTGATTGGACGTCACCAGGTGATGACAGAACCGTCACTGTGAGTGTCACCTCGCTTCCCGCGTGTCCAGCAGCAGGAAGACGACGTCATGCTCCCGAATCAGCTGCTCCAGCTGTTGCGCATCGCGCCGCACGCCAGCCTCCTCCGCCTCACCGATCAGGTGGCCTGGCATCGGCACGTTCAGGTGCACGCCCCGCGCCTCCACGTTCGGATAGATGGCCTGCGGCACAAGAACAGGGGCCGGATGCGATAACGGAGGGTTAGCAAATTTGTGTCAAAGCGTCACTTGGTGCATGCCCTGCGCTTTCCACGGTCGGGTAGATGGCCTGCAGCGCAGCGGCAGCAGGGTCGACCTTAGGATGGTGTTGGAGATGCTTCTTCGCTGCACTGGTGCTGGTTGGCCAAGGCTGTGGTTATACAGCGAGGGAAGAGGCAGCGTATGTGCACGAAGGCATCAGGAAACGGAAAGCAGCACGCAGCGTATTCCCATCTCACGTGCGCGAGCTTCCGGAACGTGTCCGCGGCATGGCTGCCTGTGCCAAGGGTTGCTCATCGCAGGCATTACCGAGCCACAAAGGGTAGATATCTGTCAACTGCAATCGGTGCTCAAGCCACCAAAAGCACATCAAACTTAGCCTCAGCCTCGGTTGCCGCACCTGCAGGGCGTCCGCCGCGGCCTGTGCCTTGGGTTTTCCGCCGTCCAGGCAGTCCGCAAAGGCGTACAGCGACTGGCGCACGGGATTGCTGAAGGACACCACCGAGTTGTCCACCAGGGTGATGGTGCGCACGCCCCATCCCAACAGCGTGCGCGCGACCGCACAGCCCAGCGTACCTGTCACCAACAGGCCAGTTTGTGTTACGAACATGCCAGGTTGGGAGACGAACACAATGGACTTTCAGAGACGGACCGCAGTCACCAGCTCGTATGGCCTCGCAGCCTGCCGAGAACAGTGTGCCCCAAAGCTGTAAGGCACGCAGGCAGGGCTGATGCTCCCATGGTTTGCTCCACTGCAGGCGTGTCCAAGCATCCAGATCCGAAGCCGATGAGCGTCTCTGGGCAGCAACTCACGAGAAGAAACACCAGACTGGAGTCAACAGGGTCAACGAATCGACGCACCGGCGCCGAGCAGCAGGCAGCGCGTGGCGGCGAGGCCATCCAGGTCGAGCCACCTTGCCGCGCGCCACTTCATGAGCTTCAGGTTGAGGTTCACCGCGCCTTCCGCCAGCGCCCGCGGATCCATCGCCGCCGCGAGGTTCACCTGTACGCAGCAGTTTGTACTTGTGAAACCACTGTGTGGAATTTGGAGGATGCGCTTTTGCGCGCCGTGTCATGAGGTTCAGGTTGAGGTCCACCGCGCCTTCCGACAGCGCCCGCGGATCCATCGCCGCCGCGAGTGTCACCTGCCGCAACACTTGCTGACTGATGCGATTGACTGATGCGAGTTTCGGGCGTTCGGTTCTGTCGATCTCGAAACTGTTGACACCAGCCTGCAGGTCCACATATTTTCAAAGAAGTAGCCCCAGGAGGCGAGGGTGGCCAGGTGTTCCGTCAGCCGGAGGACAGGCGGATGCATGGTTATGCATGGAGGTTCGTTAGAGATGAAGCAGCTAGTCAGCTCGAATGAGCTTCACAGTTTGTTCCGAGTTTGGCGTATTCCGGGGTGTCACCTGGCGGGGGCCGATTTTTTCCTTGCCGTCGCCTTGCTTTTTGCCGCCGGCGGCCGCCTCCCAGCCCACTGCAGCGGGTGAATCGCCCTGCTGCCCACACCAGCCTGCAGGGCCGAAGGTGTGCCTTCGGTCGAGACTGCAGGTCGCTGCGCCTGCCGCGCTGCATTCTTAGGAGGATGGGACCATGAGGCCATGTGGGTTGATCAGCTAGACTTCTATCCTCAGCTGCTCAGCTGGCGTGCCGCCACCACTCAACAGTTCCAAGGGCTTGCGTGCCTGCCGGAACCTCGGGCAGGTTCACATCCAGCAGCAGGCTGGCGTCCGCGTCCGTCCTGCCGCCGCCGCCGAGCCGGGCGCACACCACACGCAGCCGCCGCAGCCGCAGCCACGCCGCAGCCGCGAGCAGCGCGTTGCGCAGCGGCCAGCCGGGGTGCGCCGGCGCGCTGCCGGGGTCCGCAAACGCCAGCAGCACCTCTGCGCCGCCGTTGCTGCCAGCGCCTCTTCCGCCTGCGCTGCCATCGCAATTGTCCGCGCCGCCGCTGGCACCTGCTTCGCCGAGCAGCGTCTCCCACTGTGACAGTGGTTGGCACTCTGACTTCTCGCCTGCCGGGACAGAGGAACCCAATCTGATCCAGATGCCAGCTTGGATCTGTGCCGTGCTCAAGCAAGAACCAAAACAGGGCAATGCATGTGGGCTCTGGTAGTGATTGCTCTGCCAATGTGAGATCGTGAACTGAGGCACAGTGGATGGTCCCGAGCCTGTGTTGCAGGTGCTCGATGCGAAAGTCACCTGGGCGGGTGACCACCAGCCAAAATGGCGGCCGTTCGGCCGGCAGGCCGCCGCGTGCAGCTGCGGCCGTCCATTGGTCGCATGCTTCCGCCACCTGCAGATGTATGCCCCATGTTCATGATAGACAGGCTGCGTCCGGAGGGAGAACAGGACGAAAATCAATTCGGGTGTGGTGCTTGTTTCATGGAAACAGCGAAACTCACCTCAGCGGCTGCAGCGCTGCCGAGGCCGCTGGTAAAGCTGACTGCTGGGCTGCTCGTGAAGGCCTCCGGAGGTTTCAGCGCCACAAAGGAGAACCTGAAAGGGACAAAATTTCTAGGGTTTGCGAATGGTCCAGCGCCATGCCACAATTGCCAATCTGCACTGCCTTGCGCACGCAAGCAAGAACATGATCTCACGTCATGCGAACTTATATTTGGTGAGCACACGCACCAATAGTAGAACTTGTACTTCTTGAGGTCCGCGTAGGTCAACAGCAGGAAGCGGTTTAGGGCAGTCGGCTGCGTCAGAGCCTCGCCGCTGATGATTGATTCCCAGACCTGCCGCGCAACCTGTGCTCAGAAACGCACACGAGAATCATGTGAACATCAATAGGCTTATGATGGCATGGCTGGGAATGTACTTGCTGCACACAAAAGTTCATGTAATGGCGCCTTGCCTGCTGCACTGCTGCCGGCCTGTCGAATGCTTTGAAAGCGGCTAGGCTGTTAACGTTGTGTATGGTCCCAGACTCCGAGATGCCGTACTGCACGAGAGGTTCAATACCTACTCAGATCCACACATGCTTCTCCTTTTTAATTTCATGTTCAGACAATGGGTCAACAGCATGTGGTGCGGCAGCACCCACCGGCAGGGTTGGGGCTGCAGCGTCAAAGGACCCTTCATCCACGTGCAGCCTTGGTGGCACATCAGGGCTCCTCGAGGCGGAAACATACCCTGCGAACGAACAATGTTGTTCGAGAAGCACTCCTCCCTCTGGCACACATGCCCAACAGGTAAATAAATTTTGACGCCAGCAGATGCGCACCCTGCAGCGGCAGCGGCTCCTCTGACAGGTGCAGCTGGTCCAGCTTCAGGTCCTTGAGCCTGGTCCAGAAGGTGGAGTCCACCGCACTCTGCGCATGTGAGAAGGAACTTGTCCAGCGACGAGGATTGCAAGCGCAAGTTGGCTGGCCCAGCTGCAGGATTCAGACCCACCTGAAGGGCCTGAAATTGCAGCACGACCTGGTCTGCAGCCATACTGAGATGAATACGTCAGAAACTCACTAAAGGATTCGAACAGGCAAGTCAGCAAACACGTAAAGTTTCCGAGACGACACCAATGTGAACTCAAATCGGGTCCGACAGCAAGTGCGCAAACGTGCCAACGCGCGTCTTCGCTGAATACTACTGGCTCAGCAGTGAAGCTTTGACGTATTGGACAAGCTGTCCCCTGCTCCGAGAACAAAGATCACGCAAGAACCACGTGACTGACCAGCCAAGTTCTGCAGTCGCGTCTGGTTATTTGCATGTTTGCAAGAGGGTCTGACAAGTTTTCCGCCTCACCAAGAGTACCGCAGCACTCTGCTGATGGCCCTGAAGGCCTTGTGATCCATCTCGCAGTCTGCTCAGCTCGACCCATCTGAACCTTGCGTGCAGCAGACGCGTTGCAGCACGCTTCTGCGCCCACCAGTAGCTTGGCTGTTCGCTGTCGCAAGCTTGTGCATGTGGGCACAGCCAACTGAACAAATCAGTTGAGGTAGCGGTGCTCACGGCGCCATGGGCGACTACCACACCACCTACAAGGAGCCGGAGGGCACAACGACCGAATGGGATGACATACAGGTACCCAATCTTGCGTCCAGCTGCATGCTGTCATGGTGGACTTGTGAATAACACTCCATTCTTTCACAGCAGCTGCGCTAGGCCGTGAGTTTTGATTCATGTTTACATCCACAGGACTAATGACTAGTCATCTCTCAATGTCATTCACAGTGCCTTGTCCAACCGTGCAGGTGAAACTGGGCAACAAGGCGCCTGTGGAGAGGCCCAAGAAGGCAACGCCGTGGAGCGGGTCGGCAGACGATGCGGCGGCGGCGCGACGTGACTCGGCGTGGCTGGAGGACCGCACCCCCGACGAGCTGGAAGAGCTTGGCGACGAATTTGATGACGACCGCGGCCTTGAGGCGTACAGGTGGGTCTGCTCACTTGCTCTCGTGTCCACCCCAGTCTCCTCAACCGTGCTGTTGTGCCTGTTGAAGTGGCAATGTCTTATAGCAAGCCGAGGGATATACTCAGCATGCAGCTTGCCTGTCTGGCAGCCTAGCGGGGCGCCGCTGTGCGGCAGGCCCACCGCAATGTGTGCGGCAAGTCAAAGCAACGTGCATCCGTGGCGCGCACATGCTCTGAAGGATGTGGCAGACATCTGGCAATCGCACACGTCACGCTGGATGGGAAGCGGAACCAGCTGCTGTTGCGCATGCGCAGGCAGAAGCGCATGGCGGAGCTGAAGAAGGCGGCGATGCAGCAGCAACGCTTTGGCAGCGTGCGCGACATCGGGCGCGCGGACTTTGTGCGGGAGGTCACCAATGCGGGCGCAGACGTCCATGTGGTGGTCCACCTGCACAAGGACGGGTAGGGTTGTTCAATCTGACATACCATGAAACATCTGTTTTTCCACTCATTCTGAAAGTTGTGTGGGCGCCGCCGTGTACGTGGTGGTCCACCTGCACAAGGACGGGGAGGGCGCACCCGAAAGGGAGTTTTTGCAAACTGTGGGGCTGCGGTGAGGGACTCCCAATCATGTCACCGTGTTTGCAGCAGCCGGCGGTTGACGCGTGATTACTTCGGTTGCACTGGCGTCAGTTGCTTCATGTCGCACCCTGCCAGGTCTTTGCAGCCTGGAGGTGTGCCAGCTGCTGGGCGTCGCGATGGAGGCGCTGGCAGAGCGCTATCCCGGCACCAAGTTTGGAGCGTCTGCCGATACTCCGACCTATGGGTTCTGACATATCCTGCATGCCGACCTGCAGCCTGGAGGTGTGCCAGCTGCTGGGGGTCGCAATGAATGCGCTGGCTGAGCGCTACCCCGGCACCAAGTTCCTGCGCATCGTGTCCACCGACTGCATCCCCGGGTGAGCCAATTTAGCCGCTGCGTCAGGTTGTAGCGACCGGCTACATCGCCGATGAGTCACAACGCTGATGCGCCGTATAGTGTCGCAAGCCAAAGGGTGAGTGCAAATGCTGATGCCAACCCTCAGGGGTCGCTGCATGATCAGCTGCAGCGCTTAGGGTTGAGATTTTTGATCGCATGGGACTTGTACTGGGCCTGGATCCTTGAGACAGCCTGGCGGTCTGGTGGCCTGCTGCCCAGCGTTTAGCACTGCTTCGCTCGGCAATGGTGCGGACTCCATGGGCCGGCAGCTGCCACATGCATGTATGGGCTGGCAGCAACAGGTTGTTTCGTCAATGCGCAGGTACCCGGACATGAACCTGCCGACGGTGCTGCTATACCACAACACCAAGTGCCTGCAGACGCTTGTGGGCCTGGTGCCCTATGGCGGCCGCACCCTCACCCCGGAACGTGCGCTTCCCCTCGGGATGCCGGTTATGGAGCTGCACCACTGAAATCATAGAACGAGGGGAAACGAGTATCCAAGCTCTTGCAGCGGCCACCTGGAGATGCGTGCAGCAGGGCTGACGCTTGATTCCGATATGTAGATCCTTGCAGCCGGCGTGCACGCCATGAACACACTGGCTTCTGTGAGCCCAGCAGCGCGCCGCGACGGTCTCCATCATGTCGTCGATCGTGGTGTGTGGCCCCTCACGCAGAGGTGGCGTTCACGCTCAACCGGCACGGCCCCTTCTGCAAGGCGGCGGGCGAGGAGCAGAAGGAGGTGGCAGAAGAGGACATCAAGGTGCGGTCCCTAGCATCGTATTCTCACGGCACATCCTCCATTGTTGCGGACACTCAAACTGTGTTTCGGAGCGCCGCACATGCAGCAGGTCTGGCACATGTGCTAGCTGTAGCATGGGCATAGCAGCCATGAGTGTGCGTGTTGTTGCAGGCCTTGATACAGCGGCTGGCGGAGGCGAAGGCAGCAGAGCTCGACGCAGAGCATGGGGGCGGGAACGGCTGATGTTGAGGTTGTCAATCTTGGTTGTAAGGCGTGGGATGTAAAGAGTGTGCTGCGGGTTTGCGATGTTGAGTGGTGACCTTCAGATTTCATACACTTTATGGGAACGAGATGGTGCAACGAATAGTGCAAAGCCAAGAAGAATAACGTGTCACAGTAGTCACAGTCTCGTCGATGTGCGCTCGCACGCCCCATCCTAGATGGTGGCTGCCAGCGCATCGACTGCTGTTGCGACCTCTTGTCGCGAGGCGACGGCCTCCCGCTGCTGCGCCTCCAGCTTCACCTCCTGCAAAAAGCAGGTGTCCATCTTAGTTGTGCTTCTGATTTGAGTTAAGTTCAGCAAATCGGCGGCGCCAGGGCGGCGCCAGCATCTGCCGGAGATTGCCTCAGCCATATGGGAACACCCGCCAGAGATGCACGGAAGGACAGGCTCCTCGACTCTTCCGGTAAGCCCCCCACACAGACAGGGAAAAGCATATCATGCAGAAAGGTAAAGATGTTCGTACCATTGGCGGCGCGCCGGACTGGAGCAGCTGCAGGCGGCGCGCGAACGCCAAGATGCAAGACTGACCGAGTAGAATGATCAGTGTTTGCCGGCAAAACAGACGCACCGTCGGCGGCGCGCCAGACTGGAGCAGGTGCACGCGGCGCGCGAACAGCTTGGCGGTCGCGGCGGCGGCCAGGGCCTCCTTCTCGATCAGCGCCTTGAGCTGCGTCGCCTTGCCAGGCCCCGCCAGCGCCTCCAGCTTGCGGTGCGCGTCCCGCAGCTGTGCAGACGGAAACATCGCTGAAATTTTTTTGCAAAGCTGTGTCCTGTTGATTACATGTCCGTCATAACTGTTACAGCAGAGAATGCAGACTGCGCGCACGAGGAGCGGGCTTCAGGGTGGGTTCGGTGGTTCCTTGCGAAATGCCGCGCCTTTTGCATTTGCGTTCTGGGCATCGCCGAGTGAGATGGCGCAAAGCACTGCTGTGCTCTGCTGAAACCCAAGACCATTTGCACAAGGTATAGTAGGCGCTCCAGAACACGTGATGATGGAGCAGGGATGCAGGCGCACCTTCTCGCTGCTGCTGGCAGGCACAGCGTCAGTGTGGGTCTAGGTCCCCAGGGCGCAATGCTTCAACACTTGACGCAACACCAAAGGCGCCTTGCTTCTGCAGTGAATATTCTGGCTTCTGCAGCAATATTCTGGCGACACGGATTGAGCGCACCTTCTCGCTGCTGGACGCTAGCACCGCATCGGTGTGGGTCTTGGTCGCCAGCACATCCTGCGCCGTCACCCCCGGCCGTTCGAAGACCGTCTCCAGCGACCCCAGCGCCTTGCGCCGCTCTGCCGGCAGCATTCACCACATCACGTTTCAATCGTGCACGAGCTAAGGTGGGACCTTAGCATTTGGCATTCTCCGCAGCAGCTAGGTAAATAACGTGTACGTGAGAAGAGAGGGCCCCACGTTGCGCAGGGATGCCGCTCATCAGGATGCCCTGCAGTACACTACCCTTCGCGATATGCTCTTCGTGAGACGGCCTCCGAGCTGTGATCGGAGCGCGCCTGCGAAGACTGCCACGGCGCGGGCGGCCAGGGCGCCGGCCTGGCTGCGGCTGCGCGCCTCGTTGGCGGCGCCGGAACACGGACACTGTATTATTTTGAGGGTCTGAAGATTGATAAACGCGCCTGCAAAGACCGCCACGGCGCGGGCTGCGACAGCGTTGGCCTGGCTGCGGCCGCGCGCCTCGTTGGCGGCACCGGGCCGCACCAGGCTGAAGTCGGAGCGCAGGAAGATGAGGACGGCGCCCAGGACCGCTGCCAGGGAGGCGGCCCACAGCAGCGGCTCGCGCGCCCACGCGAACGGCGGCAGCCGGTAGCGCACCTGCAGGAAGGGGGTCAACACACAGTCAGCCTTCCCTGCAAGGCCCAACGCCCGTCCGACTACTGCTGCTGCCGTGACGGGTGCGAGGTGGCAGCATGGCTGAAACCGCCGGTGTGCCAAGCCGGGGCCAAGTGGTGCTTGCACAGCGGTAAGGGCGAGACACGCTCCCAGCAGCCGCGAATGCACAAGGAGCCTGCCAGGACAAGCGGAGGCGCACCACAAACGGCTGGTTGAGCGCATCGATGACGTTGTTCGCGCGCAGCACCACCACCGTGCGCCCCTGCTTGTTCAGGTACGTGTACCTGCAGAATTGAAGGATCAACGCATTCGCAGCATCGGGGCAGCAGTTTGGCGAGATGAGCAGAGCCTGCTGCAATTGAAAAGCTGACCTGCTGCTCTACGGACGCCGCGCTTTTCGCGTTTGCTGTCCATACGATGGGACTTGAGATGTGGCATCCAATGTCACATTCCTGTGCTTATTAGGCTGTCCGACAAGGCTGCATGCAGGAGAAAGGTCGAATCGCGGTGGCAAGGGATGACAAGGCTGGTGTCGAGAGTGTATGTGCATGGCGGCATGATCCCGAAGCCACAGGCCGCGGCGCGCCGAAACGCGGCGCGGCAGACAGCGGGTCCAAAGGCGCTGGCCCCGCAGCCCCCAAGTGGGACTGCTCGCGGGTTGCTGTTGCGTGGCGGTCCTGTCGGACTCAAGCGCCGGTGCCATTGTGTGGCGGCGCGCTTGTGCACCCACGCCTGCTGGCGGTCCAACTGAGCTGTATCGAACTGGCCGAAGGCTTCGAATGCGATCGT
>JAABUW010000180.1_pt1 | contig 135064 bp, 264 predicted proteins | sample 5560081 | NCBI WGS metagenome assembly JAABUW01 (sample SAMN10711882, study PRJNA513363) | rock metagenome | isolation source: Antarctica rocks | place: Antarctica: Victoria Land, Knobhead sud
CCCCGCGGAACGGCATGGGATGTCAACACGGCGGCAGCTGTGCCGCTTGCAGCTGGGCTGCGGCCTTTACGCCATTCCCCTCCTGCGTCACTGGCAGATCGCGCTGGCGCAGGGAATTGTCAGTGCATGGGTGCGAGTTCTTGCCTCGACATGTGCATGCACTTCCCTGACACACACTGTGACAACAAGTACTTTGCCCTCTGCGCGTGCAGGGACAGGGAGCGAGAAAAGGCGCGGGAGAAGGACAGGGAGCGCGACAGGCCCGCCCGCGCCGAACGCGAGCGCACCGACCGTGACTACGTCGACCGCGCCCGCTCCGACAGGTGCCCCTTCTCTGACGATGCTGCGGCACGACCACCTGCGCATCGGTGCCGATAGCTTCTGTTGTGCTTGTGCCTCAAGATGGCTTGTCTTGCCCCATGCCCTGTTGCCCGAGCAGCTTGCGGCCTCACAAAGGTGGGTGCTGGCGCCTTCAGCCAATGCTGGCTGAGCCTGCACCTGCATTTGCTCCTCCTTCTCAGAAGCAGCATCGTTCGTCTGATGTGCATGGCTCGAGCGGTCTTCGTGCCGCTGTCACAGGGAGCGCGAGCGCGAACGCGACAGGGGCGGCCGCTCGGCAGACGGCAGCAAACGCGAGAGGTCGCGCGACCGCGAGCGGGACCGTGGGTGCGCTTCCTTCTCCCAACTCTATTCCGCGGTGTCATCTGCCTGACCGTCTTCACTCACTGTTGAACTTCAGCATTCTGAACTGTCTAGACAACTGTGGGCGCTGATGAAGCAATATAATAATCTGTCAATCCACCGAAAGGGGGATGCCTCTGCTGTAGATCAAATTATCTCTAAGTAGTTCTGAGCCCGTTCGAACCTTCCCTCTGCACATCTTGTCTTGTGTAGCATAACTTACTGGGCGGCTGGCTTGCAGCAAGTCGTGCGGCCAGCCGCGCTGGTGTTGTGCGATCTGCCGACACACATGGGTATATCTGGTGATGTCGGCAGCTCTTGGTTCGTGTGCAGGGACGAAAGGGGCAGGGAGCGGGACAGGGAGCCCAGGAGCGAACGCAAGCGTGACCGCCACGAACGCGAGGCCGGCGAGGTGGACGACAGGTACACCCCTGCCCATCCTTTCTCTCATTTTTGCTTTGCGCGCTGTAGAGAATGGCAACCAAACAAGACTTTCGTGTTCGCTTTCCTGTGGTCCGAACCCAGCTCGATAGTGACATTCTTCCCGTCAAGTTCAGGGCTCCCAGGTAATTGTTCGTCGACATCCCGGTCTTGACGAGCCCATTTCACCGCCTGCAGGTCGAGCAAGCGTCACAGAGAGGGCGAACGCAGCAGCAGCCGGCGCAGGGAGCGCGACCTCTGATGACCATCCTGCGGATGCTGTTAGAAGGCAGATGCAACGTGGTTGGGCGACACCGTATATGATTCACGTTGCTTCCTGGATTTCCGGGCAGTTTTGACGGCCTGCAGCTTACCTGTCCCTGCCGTCTCTGTGGCCCTTGTAAAAACAGGTTGTAATCCCAGATCGAGCAGATGCCTTTGCTGACGCCGCGCCTCTCAAGATTGCAACCCTTTGCTGTGCTGTGCAGGGCAGCGGAACCTCAATCTCTTGCTTCTCCGGTACATTTGCCTCGAAATTCGGGTGCAACTCGTACCTTCTTTGAGCTTTCAGCTTTGCACGGAACCTTGTTTGTACGCTCAACTCTCAGCCTCCCGCACAGCGAATGGCCACAAGGACCCTCTAACGATCTGAATGTGCGTAGCATCATGACAGAACCGGAAGTTCACATCCCTCACACATTCGACCGTTTGGCCTTTTTGGCCCTTGGCATTGTACTGGGTGCGGCGGCCACCGCCGGCAGCGCATCGGCTGCCGCAGCTGCTGCCTGCGACTTCCGCCGCTTCTTTGCCGCCTGCTTCTTTCTACTCTTCGCTTGCTGCTTGGCACCTTTAGCCGCCTGCTCGGCAACCGCCTCTGGGCTGGCAGCACCGGCGTCCGCGGCAGGAGCGGCACCGCTGTCCCCCGCTGGAGCCGCATCCGCCCCCGCGCCGCCCTCAGTTGAGGGCCCCGCCTGCTCCATTGCGCCAGATGCCGCGCCGCCGGCGTCCGACTTCGGCCCCGCCTGCGGCGGCGTCGCTGGCGACGGCGGCGCGTCCAGCTCTGCGGCACCGTTTGGCAAAGCATCATCCATGTCGCCATCACCAACGCCCAGATGGTCGCCGGCCGCGAAACCGTCGCCGCCGGCATCGAATTCGGCGCCGCCGGCGTCGCCGCCGGGCGGCAGCAGCACGTTCATGGAGGCGAGGGTGTAGTCCAGCAGGTAGGCGGAGCGCTGCAGGCGGCCCAGCCGCGTGTAGTGGTTCTGCGTGTACGCCGTTAGCCCCTCCAGCAGCTCCGCGATGCCAGGCACGCCCAGCAGCGCCTGCACCATGCAAGCACCGAATGAAACTTTCCTGCTTGTGACATCCCTGCTTGTGCGCCAAAGACATGCCGACCCAGTGCTGGTTGCGAGAGTGTGACAGTGACGGCTTCAGCTCTGCAACATATCAACTGCAGTTTGGCCAAATGCTGTGCAAGGAGGAGTCTTCATGAACACAACATAAATTCCCGGTGGAGCACTTCTCGTCCTCCAGGCAGAGCAAGTCGAAAGATGATTGCTGGGCTCTTGCATCGAGGGTGCTGCACCTGGGGGGAGTGGCGCTGCAGGATGGCGGCCAGCAGCGCCTGCGCCGCGTGGCACAGCCGCGAGTTGGTGTTCCACTCCCGCACATACTCCAGCGCCGTCCGCAGCTGCTCCCTGCGACGATTCAGTTGACATGTCGATACCAGCTTGTTGGTATATTTGATTGGCGCAAGAGCAAGAGCTGTGTGGTGGTCACCGCTGTGTGCATCTCAGCATGAGGTAGGGAGGTGAGCCTGCTCTAGGATAGGAGCGACACCAACAGGACAGCATCCAAGACCGAAGAGGCGCGCACTTGTCCCAGCCGACTGCCAGGGACTCCAGGATGGCGGAGCCTCTGCCGCCGCCGCCGCCGCCGCCGCCGCTGCTGCTGAGCACTGCGTCCACGACCGACAGGAGCCGCCGCGGCTGCTGCATCTCGAACGCCAGCGCCGCCGCCGTCGCGTAATCCTTCCGCTGCGCTCGCACAGGCGGGACCGGCCATCATGGACTTTAAACGTGTATCGAGTGCTGAGCACCCACACTGCCCAGCTGGACACCCCCGCTGCAACAGCACTGCCGTGCATGGTGCCGATGCAGGGGTTCGCTTGGTCAAGGGTTGCGTGCCAATGCGCAGTGCTCTGCACACCAGGAGATGTCTCTGCACACATATGCGCGATGGATGCGAACGCAAGACATCCTGACACGAAGACATCCCAACAAACCCTTTGGACCCTTTGAGGCCCTCCCCTGTCACCGCGGACCGCACCTGCAGCGCGTTGGAAAGGTCCTGCTGCTTCAGAATGACGGCCGCTGCCTCCTCCGCCGCCGCCTCCTCGTCGGCGGTGGTGACATCCTCCCAGATGGCCACCGTTGCGTCCGCCGCGCCGGTCGCCAGCAGGCTCTCGTTGGCGCCGCCCGCCGCCAGCGCCCACACCTGCGGCGAAAGTGAGATTTTGTGGCCGCCACTTGCAGGCACATACTGTCATTGTCCAAGCACATGCAACCAGCTCCTCTTCATCACATGCACGAGACGATACACAGCCATGGGCTCATATTCACGATGCTAAATCAAGTCTCCCCGTGGGCTGGGGATTCTGCCACGCATGAGTAGGGGCGATAAAGAGCCGCACCTTGCCCTCGTGCTCGTCAAAGGTGGACAGGCACTCGCCGTTGCGCACGCTCCACAGCTTCAGCAGGCCGTCTGCACCCGCGCTCAGCAGCTGCGCGCGGGTCATACATCACCGAATCAGCACCGGTGCAGTGAACACCCACATGTCAGCCCAGTCGTCAGCTGCTTCACACCCTCCTGCCAGGGCAGATGCACGCAGCGCAAGGGTGCAACTACTGCCACACGTGCACAGAGGCCAGCGTCCCAGCGTCCCAGCGTCCCAGCGTCCCAGGAATTGCGCAGCAACCCAGCGCGCCGCCCTCACGCAGCAGAGCTGAGCCGGGCTGCGGCGCGCTTTTGGCAGCCTACCGCGCCAGGCGCAAAATGAAATTAATCAAATTTTGCAGCGCATGAGCCCACCTGCGTGCCGGAGGAGAGGAAGCAGCAGCGCAGCGCGGAGGCGGTGTGGCCCTCAAAGGTGCGCAGGCAGCCGCCGTCCGCCAGCCCCCACAGCCGCACCGTCTTGTCGCCGCTTGCCGTCGCCACCGCCTGCATTGACACACACATGGATAGGTTCTCATTCAAGTCCACAAGACCTTTCCCCAACTGGATGAGATGAGCGAACCCATAGCAGCGCCGTTGCCGTTCCCCGTCGCCACCACCTGGCCAAGTGAAGCAAATGCTGCCCCGAGTCGGGTCATTCGATGGATCACGTGCGGCTGGCAGCTCATCTTGGATCTTCGCCCAGCACACGCCAGGCGCAACAGGCCTGAGGCGCAGCTGGTTTGCAAGTCTGAATGATCTGCTGTGTGCCACAACCTGCAGTGCATCCCTGTGGACATCAACGAACACAGCGCCATACCACAAAACGCGCGGGTTTTGTGAACATCAGAAAGGGCTTCCGTTTCAAGCTCTGGGCAGCACCTGGTCGACGGGGGAAAAGGCGGCGTGCCACACGCCGCGCTTGTGGCCACGCAGCGTCAGCACCGCCACTAGCGACGGCAGCTTCCACACCTGCACATGGTGCAAGCAGAGATTCTAAGCGTCTTGTTCCACACGTTTTGGTTCTCGCACAGTCCAGGCATGGGGTGTGGCCCTGACAGGAGGCATGCACCGTGATGACGCCGCAAACTGAAAGCTGGCTGAGTTGTGCCTCTGGCAGTTGCAATCCTTCAGCATGGCACCGCACCAAGGCACTGCTCGCGAAGCGCACCTGCCGCACTTCGTAGAAGCCGCAGGAATGACGACAAGAGCTGTTCGACACAGTGTCTGCAACTGTTTCGAAAACAAGACTCCCGGATCAAATGCCATGTATATTTGCAGAGCGATCTTGGTTTGCGGTCATCAGCAGCGCGTCGTCGGGCTACACCGCCAGTTGGGTGTGAACCCCAAGCCCAGCAACCACCCACCTTGGCTGTGCGGTCCTGGGAGGCGGTCACGACGAGCGCGTCGTTGGGCGACACCGCCAGCGTGTTGATGTCCTTGTCGTGCGCCGCCACTGCCGCCGTCACCCGCATGTTCGCCGGCTTGCTGGTATCTACGTCCGCCTCCGCCAGCGCCGCCTGCAGGTCCCACACCTGGAGGCGCAGGCGACAAACATAAACACTTTTGAGTGCGGGACTCGTCGAGGTTTGATAGGTCGCGTTGCCCCACCTTCAGCGTTCAGTGCCAAATCTAGTACTGTCGAATTGTAATGAAACGAATTCGACTAGCTGCGCAAGGGTTCAGGAACTGCCCCGGACGGCTGTGCACAATGTGACGTGCAATGCGACACACCTTGAGCAGCTTGTCGGCGCCGCCCGAGACAGCGAATTTGGCGCCGCGGCGCGAAAAGGCCACCGCGCTGACCGCCCCTATGTGCCCCTCGCCCACGCCTAAGCAGCATGTGCACATCTGCCGTCAGAGATGCAGGCACGCAGGAGGCATCGTCACGCGGATTGCAGATGCCGAATGGCACTCCACACGCCATTTGTTTCAGTGCAGGGCGCCGACTCCGAGGCTGAGGGCTTCTGCATCAGTCGCCGACATCACCCTCCGGTAGTGCCCAGCACCACCAGTGCCTCAACCTCATCCAAACCCTAGAACCATGCGCAGGTCGGCCCACAGGCATCGGCCGCGCCGGGCGCCCTCCCACATTCCTTGAATACACATCCAAGACTCACCCAGGCAGCGACCTCCGGGCACCTCCCACAGGCGCATGCTGTTGTCCTTCGCGCCCGACAGCAGCAGCGTGCGGGTGCCGCTGCCGCCGCTGCCGCTGCCTGCAGCCACGCCTTCCAGCACGTCCAGCGCCAGCACGAGGTCGGTGTGCCCCTCCAGCGACGCCACGCAGCCCAGGTGCTCCTGGCAACATACAATACGAGGGTTGTAAGGGTTCATGCACAGGTTGATTCAAATGCAGTACACAAGCGTCGCATACGCATACTGACCATCTTGCCACGGGTGCTACATCCCACGAGGCCTCCTGTCTCAGATACGTCTGCATGAACTGTCGACCAAGCTCGTGGCATGCAGGCCACAGCGCCGGGCGTGCCCACCGTGTCGAACAGGCGGATGGCGGGGCTGTTGGTGGCGACCGCCAGGTGCGTCGGCGCCGCGGGCGGCCCCACAAAGCGCAGGTCGGTCACCTCGTCGTTGTTGCCCACCAGCTGCCGCGCAATGGTCAAGCCGCCGTCGTCTCCGCCCTGCAATGCACAACACTAGTTTCAATTCCGAAGATGGGTTTGTGTCCGCGACCGCGATGCACAGCCTGAACCGTCGTCGCTGCCCACCAGCTGCCGCGCGATGGTCAATCCGCCGTCGTCTCCGCTCTGCGATGCGCAGCGGCAGGGATTGCAGATTGGCAATCTGTCGATGACTGCACTGCATGGCTCCGCCCGAGCCAGGCACCGCTTGCTGCTCAGCCGACAGCTGAGCAGTCATGGTGCAGAGCATGGCGCGCGACCCGCAGCTGCTGGCGGTACCAGCGGCCAGGCCGCCTCTGATCATGACATCAACGAGCAGCGATTGCAGCCGCCCTTCACGGGCAGTGCAGTGCGCAGGCGTCTGCCGCCGCACCTGCGGCTCGAACAGCAGGAAGCGGCAGTCGCCGGTGGCGGCCACCAGCCCCCGTCCGCCCGGCAGCGGCGCCAGCCACGTGATCTCGCTGCCGGCGAGGCCGGTGCTGCCCGACACCGCCGCCTGCTCGTACACGCACCTCTGCGTGTCCGACCTGCGCACGGTTCCACAAGCAGGGGTTCGGGGGCAGCGGAACCGTTGGCATGCTCCTGCATGGTTGATGGCACGTTGCAACAGGCACACTGGGCGCGGCTAGATGACGGCACTGAGTCCACATGCCTTATCCTTCCGCGATTCGAAGCATCATGAGCGTGCGATGTAACACACAGCCGCTCCAGGCCTGCCACACTTTGCGAGATACAGGAGTGGTCCGCACCGCCAGATGCGCAGCCTGCCGCGCTCGCCGGCCGTCACGAAAAACACCGGGCGCTTGCCGGCCTTGCTGACCGCCTTCACACCTGAGAACGCCGAGCCGGCCGGCAACGCGACCACGCCTGCGCACAGGTGCACATGTGTGTATCATCATGCAGCCGAGTGGATCCAAGGTGCGCCTGCAAGGTCACGTGCAGTACGCCACCCCACAGCGTCTTTGTGCACGACTGATCGGCCGAGTTTATAAAGAAGGAACAATCAGGGCAGAGGATGCATCCCGCATACCTTCCACCGCCTCGTGGATAGGAATGGTAGCGGTTTTGGCGTGGGTGCGCAAGTCCCACAGGTGCACCGTTTTGTCGCGGCTGCCCGACAGCAGCGTCCAGTTGTCTGGCGCCAGCGCCAGCGATGTCACCGCGCTGAAGTGGCCCTGTGGGTTTGACGGTCCAATTGCGGTTTGGCTCTTGACATTTCGACGGTGTCAACCATGTTACTTCCGTGGCTGAAAGCGAGGTCCACTAAGTGGACCGATGTGGTCAGTCGCATTGCTGAGCAGACAGGCTTCAGACACCGCATGTCCGAAACACGCAAGAGCCACAGACGTTTGGGCCTGCAGTTTGTTGCTGGACACTGGTAGAGTGCATAAACGTTGGAGCGGCGACGCACCTTGAGCACGGCAATGCAGGACTTGTCGACCAGGTCCCATACCCGCACTTCCGCGTCGTCGCCGCCCGACACAAGCGTCAGCTGCTTCGGGTGGAACAGCACGGTGAACACCACGCCCCTGCAGGATAGACGGGTTACAATGTGAGTGAGTGGTGACAGCACCCGCCCTCCTCAGCACGGATGGTACACGAGCACACCATGCTGGCGGGGCATGCATGTGCCCATTCAAATTAGTAGATTTGCAGCGCAAAGAATCAATGCAAATGGCAGATGCGTTCACATGTGGCCGGTGAAGATGTGGGTGCAGTAGCCACCGTCAGTGTCCCACACGCGCACACTGCTGCTGCTGCTGCTGCTTTCGTAAATTCCGAGTGACTGAGTTCATGAAGAAAGAAGGTCCGAACACTGCTCACGTGTGACCGGTGAAGACGTGGGTGCAAAAGCCGCCGTCGGTGTCCCACACGCGCACGCTGCGGTCGGCGCTGGCGCTGGCAAGCAGCCCGCCCGAGGTGTCCACCGCCATGTCCGTCACCGCCGCCTTGTGCCCCTGCGCATGTCAGCATGACAGCAATGGGACAGCCATCGCAGCCTTCTTCAGCCGGCGCCACAGCCGACGGACAGTCGACGCAGCCTTCCCTGTGGTGTGCACTGAAGTTGTGGACGTGCAGCCACGCACGCCAGGCAGAGGTCCACCATGCCGGACACTTCCTGATGCAGTTGGCTATTGGAACGCCTATTGGAATGAGCAGGACTGACAGGCAGCCGTCAATGGCCCACATCAACGCGGCACATGGTGCCCTGGTGCATGAGCCAACCTTCCAGGCCCGCAGCGTGCGTGCAGACGCCACATCCCAGCACCGCTGCTGCAGGCTGCGCGACGCCGTGTATATGCGGCTGCCGTCGGGGCTGTAGGCCAGAGCCGTCACCGGCTCCGAGTCCTGTTCACGATGGTGGACTTTTGTCAGGCTTCTGACGCAGGCGTCTGGACGTGTGACGTGCTGCCGTCGGCTTGCAGCGTGGACCCAACAGTGCGGCTGCGCACGCCAGAAGCATGTGTTGGACACGACACTCACCCCCGGAAGCGTGTGCAGCACCTCGCCAGTGGCGACCGACACCACCTGTGCAGAAAAGGCCAGACTCCTCAGGCGCCGCCGCTTTCAGCCATCAGGTGAATGATGTCAATGCATTGCAATGACTTCAATGGAGCACATATGAGCTTTTGAGCTCGTCATTTGGACCATAGGCACCTTTGCCTCATCGCCGCATGCGCTGGCCAACTGTGAGCCGTCAGGTGACAGGCGGGCGGCGCCGCCGGTGTAAAACACCTCTAGCTTGGTGCGCGGCCGGTATGTCAGCTTCGCGCGAGCGGTGCTCATGATCGAAGGTGCGTAAATCTATACACTTTAGCTTTAGCCCTCTTAGCTTGCAAAAAGCTGTAGGAATGCCGCCTTGTATGGCTATCGAACACGAGGATGCAACCAGCCATACGTGTTACTGCTCAGCCTCAAAAAAGGTGTGGCACCTCTAAAACTGTATATCCCCCAATAAGAATGTCGATATCGAGTAAGTCACGAACTTGCGAGCACGGCGCGGCCGCATGCCGAAAGCATCGCCGAAAGCTGGAAGCAGCGGATGCAAGGTGCTTGCTGGTATTTGCACGACTCATTTGCACGACGGTCCACAGATGACATTTTCGCGACCCCGCCAGACCTCTTTTGGGTCCTGGAAGTGCTCTGGCATTCTTTGGCCTGCCGCGACCGGTTTTCACCGGCACTCCTTTTCTGGCAGTGTCTCGGAGATCGCAATTAGTCGAGCATTCCATTCACTGCTCTACTTCAGTGGTAGAAGAGCTACAATAGGGAGCTGTATATCGCAGCAGAATGCACTGACGCAATCGTGCTGTGTCAACACTGCTTTTGCATTTGAGCGCCGTGCCATGAGCGCGCTGCGGTGAAGGATGTCCCCAGGGACGCCGGCCTCGCCGCGGCAAGAGCTGCGCAGCGATGCTTCCTCAGTCGGAATCCGGAAGTCGATTTCGCGCGCGCTTGACCACAGCAAGCGGGCCATTGCACACGCATGGGCGCGCGTGCCGCCACTGCCGCCCGCCGTGCGGCAGTGGGTCAGATCTGAGGCAGCGGCACGGTTTGTGCTGGTGTCGGGCGGCGTGCTGACGATAATGACACTCGTGCTCATGCTTCGGCACGCCCATCCGCAACCCAGAGAGGTGAGAGTAGAGCGCCGCTGTTCCTGGCGGCATTCCTCTGCATGCATGTATGTAGCTTCACAATGCCGCATGGTGTGTGAACGGAGCTATGCTGCTGCAGGACGTCGGAGGCATGATGGAATACAAGGTGAGGTGCACGTGACACTGCGCCAAGGATGCATAGCAACAAATCAACTGACCTCTGACACTCACGGTCATCCAGGCTGTCTTCAATGAGAGCGATGCCGGCAGCGTCAGCCCCACAGCAAGCACCGCCGCAGCCTCGAACTACTTCCAGTGAGTGGTCGTCACCCGAAGCTTGCAGCATGATGATTCGTGAGCGAGTCTGTGTCGCCGTGTCGCCGCATCACGTGCACGTCAATCATACGCCAGGATGGAGCCGTACAGACACGCCGATGTTGTGTCTTCGCTGCAGGAGCACACAAGTGGAGTCACTAGTGCTAAAGCAGAATCGTGCCTCTGGCTACTGTGGTGTGCTATCGCTGGCCATCTTCTTGGCAGCCTACCTGAGCGTTGCGCTGGAGGACCGCCTCGGCTCGTTCAGAAAAAGCATGCCCGTATGCGTTGCTGCCGGCGCCATCTGGATGCTGGCGTCCCTGTCCTCCGGGTGAGTGTGCAGCTGATATACATGAGCAGCAGCTCTTACTTGCCTTGCATGCCGCTCGTGCATGAGCATGCCAGCAGCTGTCGTGACAATCCATTGGCCAACCCTTAAATGCGACGCACAGAAGCAGCAGCTCCTTGCTTGCCTGGCATAATGCGCCTGCCATCCAATATGTATCGGATGCCGTGTGCGACATGCATTGCCTGCTGTGCCTCTGACACACCTGCGACAATTTTGCGCTGCACCGCAGGCCGCAGAAGGGGCAGGTCGCTGCGGTGGCGCGCAGCTGCCTGCTGGAGCTGGCAGAGGTGTTTCTGTTCCTGCTGTGCACCATGACATTCATCGAGGCCCTCAAAGAGCTGCGCGTGTTTGCCGCCCTGCGCGGCTACCTGATGGAGCGGCAGTACTCCTTCAGGCGCACCTTCTGGATCACAGGTAAGCACTCTGGCATGAAGGCCCGACGATTCTTTGCTATGCATGCAGGCATTGGTTTGCTCTGTCAGTCACGTTCCACCAGCACCAGCATCGAGCGGCTGACAGCGTGCTGGCCATCTTTGCTCGTGTGCAGGTGCCCTGGCTTTCTGTATCAGCCCGCTGGCGGACAATCTGACCACGGCACTCATCATGGGTGCAACTGTAATGGCCGTCGGGGGAGACAACGAATTGTTCGTGGTGCTGAGCTGCATCAACATCGTGGTGGCCGCAAATGCTGGGGGAGCGTTCTCACCTTTTGGCGACATCACGACGCTCATGGTGTGGACATCGAAAAAGGTACAGCCTACGTCTGAATCAGCAGACGAGCTGGATGTTCTCATCAGTGTCACCTGCAGGCTACCAATGTTATCACAATGTTATCATCCAAGTTTTTACTTCCGCCATCTGATGTGCCGCTGGCCCCCGCAGGTGCAGGGCTGGCAGTTCATGAAGCTGCTGCTGCCTTCCCTGGTCAACTGGCTCTTGCCAGCACTATACCTGTCACGGAGAATCCCCGAGGCGAGCATATAGACCGCCTATTCATCATGTTAGAAAATGGCGCAGCAGTGCGCCACTGCAAGTGTGGTAGCTGCATCTCGATGTTTTATGGCAGTCAGCTGACACAGGCGCTGATCGCCTCTCAGTCGCTGACGCCACAGGAGCCAGACCCTTTTGCTGACGCCGCAGGGAGGTCTGGAGAGGCCCGTCACCAAGCATGCAGAGCTGCAGCCGGGCGCAGTGGGGGCCGCTGCGCTCTTTCTGGTCACCGTGGCCGGCACGGCGACATGCCACTCGGCATTCGACCTTCCGCCAGTGATCGGGATGATGTCAGGTGACTCAAGGAGGCGCAGATGATAGGTGTGACAGCTCGTTGTCAATCGTCCGACACTGATGCACCGCACATGGGATAACATTGGTCACGTTGTGCTGCTTTCTAGGGCTTGGCTCGTTGCAGTTCTTTTGCTGGTGCATCGACCATGGGGTCCAGCCCACGGCACGCTCTCTCATGCGGCAGCATGACAGCAGCGACGGCAGTGATGCTGCCGATGCTGCAGAGGCAGCAAGCGCCTTGCTGTCGGAATCTGCTGGACATGCAAATGCACAGCATCTCCGGCTAGACTTCTTCAGGTGACACTGCTTCCCAAATGTGAGCCTCTGAGTGCCGGCTGTAGGGGCATCCATATAGCGGTGCAAGCACTGCTGTCAAGGCTCGACACATTGTTTGGCACACACGCCATAGCCTGAGATTCCTGGTTTCCTGGCAACAGGCTGCTTAGGCAAACAGACTGGGTGAGTTTCTGCCGTGCTCTTTCTGTCCGTTCAGTAGGCATTCTGTTTGCAGGCATTATGCATGACCACATCTTTATGACACAGAATTTTGCCATCATGCTGCAGGACACGCTTCTTTTTTTCTATGGCGCCATCATGTGCGTGGGCGGCATAGCAGCGCAGGGCTTCCTGGACATGATGTCGCGCGTCGCATACGAAGCCGCCGGAATTACGACCACAAACACGCTCATTGGGTGCCTCAGCGCCGTGGTCGACAACATGTGAGCGGACTTCATGGCTTTCGTCACACGGGTCGTTTATCATGCATGTCAGTGCCGCGACCTCCTGCGGCAGTGCAGCAGCTGGCCGAAGAAGGCTGCGTCTGGATCAGGATCTGACGCCCGTGTGGGATGCGCAGACCGGTGATGTACGCGGTGCTGCAGGTTGGTCCAGACATGTCGACAAATCAGGTGGTTCGATGCTTGAATGCCCTGCATCAAATTGCCTCAAATTGATCGCTGCTGTGGCAGCTGTCAGATCCATGGAGTGAGGGTTTCAAGACGGCGTCTCAGTTGGGTTGACACCTCCGCATATATCCGCTGTCCCGCAGTGGCTCCTGGTGACTTTGACGGCCGGCGTAGGGGGCAGCCTGCTGTCGATCGGGTCAGCGGCGGGCGTGGGTCTCATGGGGCAGGCCCGAGGACAGTATTCCTTCAAAGCGCACCTGCGGCATGGCACGCCCGCAATAGCGGTCGGGTTTGCTGCTTCAGTCATATGCCATCTGCTGCTGAGCCCTTCATGACCTGGCACACAGCATGTGCGAAAGCACCTTCAGCGCATCTTCACTGCCCGCCTCTCTGGGGGGCAGAGAGAGAGAATTCTACCCATGCGCCAGCCTGACTCAGGCTGGAAATGGGACAAAACCAAATCAAACTGTGCGAAAATTCGGATGTCAATGTGGTGTGGCATACCACATTTTTTGCGTGGTAGCCACGTGGCTTCTGCGCCACGTGTCCCGTGCGGGGCGCCTTGAAGATAGATATCCATTAGTACCTCGCAAGCTGGTCGAATCGATCTTGGGTCTGTCTCGTACGCTCGATCTCTGTGCGCCCCGGTGCATCGCAGAACGGTGATCGGCTTGCTGGTAAGCGTCAGCAGGGGCATATGACGGCAGTGTGACCCCGCCGGCAGGTACCGTTCGTGATGATTTGATCATTTGACGACCGAAACTCGCATTCTTGACTTGCGCCTCGCAGCTGCATTTACTGCAAGGCAGCTGAAGGGCGGCTGCCCTCGACGAACCGTGCTGCAAGGAACCCACGCGAAATTTGACCCCAAAAGGGTGCTGTCTCGAAATTTGAGCCGACAAAGGTCCTAGCGAGACGCAGCGCACCTGAGTCCGAACCCTGCAGTCGTTTCCAGCGTTTGCTAGATGCTACTACAACTATGGTGCCGGGCTTCTGCTGGCAAAGCCGAGCGCTTGGGTTACTGGAAGTAACACCTACTGCTACAGTGCAGGAGGTGCGCACAGAGTGAGCGCCCGCAGCGCGGCGGCAGCCCTACAGTGGCAGCCACAGGCGCCATGGATCTGACTGCCCTGGCCCGCAGACTGGCGCTGGCCTTCGCCAGCGGCGAGTCGAACCCTGCGCTTGCGGCGGCAGTGGGCGTACTGCTGCCCTCAGCAAGCTACGTGAGGTGCGTGCCGGCTGGGAATCTGCCTGTCTCATGCTCCAGATCCGGCCCTCTTACTGCACAAGCCACAGGGCCAGCTTGCCGTGTGGGCAGCATATCGACGCTGGTTTCAAAAATGCCGCGCAGTCTGTGCCTCTGCGGCAGCGCCGCCATCGCGGTGGCGACCAGCAACCTGGCGGCGCAGGGCTTCATGACGCAGTCGCTGCTGGGGACGGAGCGGTGCCCCTGCCTGGTGGCAAGCCGGACGCAGCTCGTGCCAGCCAGCAGGCAAGCACATTCCGCCTGGCGCCTGCGGCATGCTGTAGTTGTGCATGACCATCCTTTGCTACAAGTAGGTGTGATCAGGCCTACTGCTGCAGTAACTCTCTCCAGCCTGCTTAAAGACTTCAGCTGCAACGTTGCGCATCTTAGGAGCGATTTCATGTGTCGCACCGGCCCTTTGGAGTGCCGCCTCATCTCCTTCATGCACGCGAGTGTGACCGCTGCATTCGAATGCGCGCTTGGTTTTCCCGGCGCAGGGCAACAGGCTTCATTCCCTTGCACGGGCGCCTGCTGGCCAGCCGCTTTCTGTGCATACCGATCCCCACGATGCCGGACATGCCGCTCGCGGACGACGACGAGATCAGCGGGCTGGTGGAGGCGCCGGGCGGTTTCATCGGCTGCCTCATACTGGGGCTTGCACTCGACCGCCCAGAGGACCCCGGGTGCGCTCTCGCCCCTGCTTGGGCGGCGATTTCTATCCTGGATGATGCCGCGTGGCTGCTGCTGCTGTTGCTCATGGGGTCTGTTTCCTGCTGTTTGTATGCTTGTGCGGCAGCTCTGTGCGCTCACGAAATGATAGGTCTGTGGCCCAGTCCTTGGCATCAACATTGCGAAACCTGTGCGCTGCAGGCTCATATCAAAGGCCGCAAATCTGGTGCGCGCTTTGGCGGCGGAGCTGCCCGGCAGCGCGACGGGGGCGGCGCAGGACATAGTGTCCTGCGTGCTGCCAGCACTTCTGGGGCAGGACGTGGACGTGGCTGCGACGCAGGCGCAGCAGCAGGCGCAACAGGCACAGCGGCAGTGGCAGCAGCAGTGGCAACCGCAGCAGCAGCAGCATTCCCAGCCGCCGCAACAGTCGCATCAGCAGCAGCAGCAGCGGGGCCGATGCTCTGACAGCGCGAGCAACACCACGGCGGGTAGCAGCGCCATCGCAGCAGGTGGGCACGGCAGCAGCAGCAGTCGCAGGCGGCGGCTTGGCTGTCTTCACATGATGCCTGAGTGACGGTCTGTTTTTGGCGCCAGCCAGATCGAGGCGGTCGGTGGTGCATGAGTGGTGCGCGCAACGAGCTCGTAGATTGGCAGCTGCAAGGATGGCTCACATGGAAATTCGCCGCGCCTGCAGGTCGCAGCGCCGCCGAAAGCCGGTCCACAGGAGGCAGCCCCTTATCGCGCGGGTCACAGCTGGGTGGCGACCTGCAGCACCTGGCTACAGGTGGGTAGAATTGAAATGCGCTGCAGCCTGCATTGCATTGCCTCCTGGCATTGCGCCGTCGTGCGACATCGCGCACAAGATGCCAGTCCAAGTGCTCTTGGCAGTGTGCGCCTGGCAGACGGCGTGGTGTGCTGCTGCTGCAGGATCGCCGTCCTCCAGGGCAACGAAAGATTGAGCGGCGCGTGGTATCAAACCAGCCCATATGTATGCCGATTGCCCCATTTGGCCGTGCCGCGCCATTCAGATTTTCTCCTTCTGGGACCATCGATTGACGTACGTCATCCGCCTGCCAGGGCACATGTTTTAATGATATATTCGCGCAGAGGCATGCCTTCGTCGAGGCATGACTAGCAGCTGGCCTTCCGCAGCCGCCCTGCCGCGCCTTGATGCAATCGCAGCATGTTATCATTCCAGGATTCAGTCGCTTTGAACGAGCTTGTGCATTTGTCGTGCCCTACCTGCTGTCGATGTCTGATTGGCCGTGTGAATGCTGCTCGTTTGAGGGTGTTGTGTGCTCTGTTCAAAATTTGTCGTGGCATTCGCTTCTCCCATGTGAGCTGCATCCCAACCTTCCACTCATGCTGGAATCTCGACCGAGCTTTGCATGTGGACACAGTTGACAGTTGACACAGGAACCTTTCCGATGAACAATCGTGCTCAGAACGCGTGCAATTGCAACGCCGACTCCACGGCTTTGATCACTGCATGAAGCTTCTGCATGCACCACTGAACGCAACACACTTGCGCCTGTTCACGGCCAGAGCCCCCATGGCTCCGAAGCGCACACTCGAGGCATTCTTCACGGTACAAAAGCGAGTCAAATCTGGTCCGAACGCCACGTATCAGCAGGTAAGACCAGGCATACATGCAAATGACACTTGCAAGCGCCAGTCCCTTGCCGGTGATCATTGAAGCAAGCGGTCGCAGTCTCTGTGAAGAGTCTACAAGGAACAGTGTTCCGATCGTCGCTCTGACATTCGCCAACGTATTGTCCATCAGGAGACGACATCGGCGACGCATGATGCCTGCGACCAAACATCAGACGTCGGCGGTGCCGTCTCTGCAGCAGCTGTAGCGTCGCAGCAGGCCACGTGGGGATCCGCCTCGCCCGTTGCGACGGTGACCACCGCGGCAGCGGCTGCCGCGCAACCGGAGGATGCTGGTGGTGTGGACCGGCCGGTTGCAGCTGAGCCGGAGAGCATGGAGGAGGAGGCGGCGCCGACGGCCGAGATGCTGGCCAAGTGGCACGAGGAGGCAGACAGGTGCTGCGCCAAGTGGCATGCAGATGCAAAATCGCCAGCCCTTTGCGCGAGCACAATTCTGCGCCAGCCTCTGGACTCTGAAGCAGCTGGACGAGCGCCAACAGGGGACGCCGCACACAACTGTCACTATCACTGCGAATCTGAAACTCTCTCGCCCTCTCTTGCCACACATGCAATATCCGGACCCACTGTCGGCTTCCTGGTGCGCAGGAACCTGGACGCGGCGCAGGCGGCCGTTGCGGCGACCGCCGCTGCCGGCAAGCCGCTGCGCCTGGCGGACCTCCTAGTGGAGCCCAGCTGGCAGGCGCGCCTGGGGCCCGAGTTCCAGAAGCAGTACTTCAAGCAGCTGCAGGGCTTCTTGCACAGCGAGTGGCACGCGCAGTCGGTGTACCCGCCGCCCGGCATGATCTTCAGGTTCGATGCAGATGGCCAGACTTGATGTGTCCACAGTGGAGTGATTGTTTGCACATGATCTGCTTTGCGGTGCGCACGGTTGCTGCCAGGCCGCCGCTGCTCACACGATGCAGGATTCCGAATGGCTTCCACGGGCTGACGCGTGGGCCTTTGGCGTTGCAGGGCCATGAACAGCACGCCTTTTGACAAGGTAAAGGTCGTCATTCTGGGCCAGGGTGCGAAACCTTGCTTCAATGCCCATTGACTCAAAGTGCCTGACGCTCAGTCCAGAGACCTGAAAATTGATGAAGCAACCCCAAGCAGCTGTCCTGGCGTGGCCTTTTCATCCTGCCATCTCACCGCGCCGTGTCACCCCGCCGTCGCGTCCCGCCGACCTGTACCAAGTAACCTGTGCTACTGAACTATGGTACAGATCCGTACCACAACACCGGCCAGGCGATGGGGCTGTCCTTCTCGGTGCCGAAGGGCACGCCGGTGCCCTCCAGCCTGCAGAACATCTACAAGGAGCTCAATGCGGACCTGGGCTGCACCCGCCCCTCGCACGGCTGCCTGCTGAAGGTGCGCCTTCCGCCTGCCCCCTTGCTGCCTGCAACCCTTCTCCGGTGCACCAGCCCTGCAATCTCCTTCGGCGCACCTGCCCGGCTCCTTCTGTCCACGAAGACTTCTTCTGGCTCCCGCACGGCTGCTGTGGTGTGCCGCATCGGGCTTGTGTCTGCACTCCTCAGTGAGCAGCAGCAGTACTCAACACTCGCCATCTGGCTGAGGTGGCGATGTGGCATTGTAACCGGCAAGGTCGCACTGCGGCAATGTCCCTGCAGCACCAAGTCGTGCCATGTGGCCACCCTGCAGTGGGCGGAACAGGGCGTCCTGCTGCTCAACGCCAGCCTGACGGTGCGGGCGCACACCGCCAACTCACACGCCAAAAAGGTGAGCGCCTCTTCGCAGCCGCTCCTGTTGTGCAGCCGCTCAAATCTCTGCTCGGGACTTGAAGCTGCACATCTATCTGCGGCTCATGTCCCCTGCGAGCTGTCGCGCCTCTTGCTAGCCCCGCAGTCCTGTGCCCCAAAACCTGTGGCGCAACACCTCTGGCCGACGACATAAGATGACGGCGGCAAGTTGCAAATGCGCCGCAGGGCTGGCAGAGCTTCACGGACGAGGCCATCTCCTGCATATCGAAGCGGCGCAAGGGCGTCGTGTTCATTCTGTGGGGGGCCGCCGCGCAGAACAAGGTGCGCGCGTGCCAGTGTGCCTTGGCGCTGTCTCCGGCACTGTGCGTTGCCTGGCGTCACCGGCTGCCGGGCGGCGGTGTTGACTCGAAAAGTATGCATGTGGATCAGGCTCTGATGGGGACAGAGACTGCAGAAACCAACCGCTGTGCTGCAATCGCAGGCCAAGCTCATCAACGCCGGCAAGCACCACATCCTGAAGAGCGCGCACCCCAGCGGCCTCTCGGCGCACAAGGGCTTTTTCGGCTCAAAGCCGTTCTCAAGCACCAACGAGCTGCTGGCGGAGTCGGGCATGGCGCCCATAGACTGGCAGATAGAGTAAGCCAACAGGACAGTTTGTCTTTGATATTTGACCGAAATATCGCAGCTAGCACCACTGAGGAATGTCCTTTTTGCAGCTAACAGCGGTTAATCGACTTGAAGGATCGAGTGCCTTCTGGTTCTGATTTGCAAATCCTCGAGGACCAAACCGCACGCGCACTTTGTTCGAGCAGCTGGTTCGAGCGGACAAGCCATTCCTCCCGCAAACAAACACAGCTTCACTTCAGTACCTAGCACATCCACATTGTCGCGGTGACGGTACAGTGGAGCTGCAGTAGCCCGCCGGTGCGTAGACAGTGCTCGGCCGCGCAGCGACTAGCGCTCCCCAGCAAAAGTGCGCTAGTCGCAGCTTCCGCTTTCATGAGGTGGCCGCTGCCGCTGTTCGGCCGCTTTGGCTCAGGCTCAGCTAACAGTTCCGGCGGTGGACATATCGTAGCATCTCCATCAGCAGCGCAATCTGCTCTGGCCACGCCTCCAACCACGGACGCACAATCGCCCAGCGAAGAGCAGCTTCGGGCCACGACTGGCCAGCAAGGCCCCTGGTTTACAGCAGAGTCCTCTAGGTGAGTGGCCTGCACCTGGGCTGACCCGGACCACTATACCAGGCTCGTCTGGTGCGCCGGTTGCTGCCGGGTGCTCCAGATGAGTGTCTGCTCATTCGTTGCCTCATCGTGGGGACCCTGCCGCGGCGCCACCTCTGTCGCACGGCCAGCTGGCCGGCCGAAGGTCGATATCTTCTACACGGGGCCTGCCCGGATGGCAGCGGCTCTGCCGCTCCAGCCATGCTGCAAGTGCACCAGCAGCATTCCCAGCAATCCGTGCGGGTGGCCGAGACACGAGCATCTCACTGTGACTGCCCGGCCGCAGGTACCATGACAGCGCCGACAGCGTCAAGCCCGATAGTGACAAGCGGCTCAGCAGCGATACCTCAGGCCGCGAATCAGACCCTTTGCGCGGGCACCCCCGCTACACGCGGCTTGTGGACATCAACAGGTGAGCAGCGCCCGCATTTGTAACAGCGTGCTGCATAGGGCCATGCTGCGGCGCATAACGCCCGCCTGGGCAAAGCTGCAATTACTTCCGACTTCCAGTGACGCGGCCTCACGAAGATGCGTCACTGTGCAGGGGCTCGTCGGGCTTTGTGCAGCTAGCAGAGGACACCGCGACCGGCGAGCGGGTGGCCATCAAGTTCATACCGCGGCTCGGATTTGACGAGCTCACCGTCGCACGCGAGGTGCTGAATCAGCGGGCCTGCGCCCTGCACCCCAACATCATCCAGCTCCAGGTAGGTGTCCAGCCTCCGAGATGGCCCGGCTGCACTGCAGACAATGCAGCACCAGCACCCATTCTCGCTGCAGACAGCCACCTGGCATTCATGCGTGCTGCCAGTAGATCAGCTAGACAGGACCACCCGGTCTACTCTTGCACGACCTAAGACTCTGCCACTTCTCCGGCTCTGCAGGAGGTGTTCCTAACGGACCACCACTTGGCGATCGTCATGGAGTATGCCGATGGCGGCAACCTGTCGCAGTGCATCGACGACCTGAAGCGCCAGGGGGTGAGTTTGGGCAGACCTTCAGCTTGTGTGTCCCGCAAAATCAAACGTGGGCAGGTCAGGTCAGGTCAGGTCAGGTCTCGAGTCAGTGGAGGACGTCAGCTTTCACGGCAGCCACAGCACATGCGAGTGTCACCCAGTCGGATGGCTTTCGCACTCACTTTGCGTTGACGCCCTGTGTGCGCTGCCAGGTGCGTGGCATGGCGGAGGCAGACGCACGAAAGCTGTTCCAGCAGCTGCTGGTGGCGCTGGAGGCGTGTCACGCCCGCGGCGTCGCCAACCGTGACATCAAGGTGCGCCGCCGCCTGGCCTTCCAGGAGCATGCGCACACTTTCCTTTCCTGCTGGGAAAGGACCATACAGGCACCACGCTTGGGGATACAGCCATACCTTGCTTCAGGGTGGACATCCGAGTGGGCCTTTGCGCAAGTGTTCACCGACAGCAGAGCCTGAGGCCCTGCTCCAAAATTGTGCTTGCAGTTGGACAACATCCTGCTGCACGGGGACTGGCCGGCGCCCGTGGTCAAGATCTGCGACTTTGGGTACTCGAAGGACGAGAGCGTCCAGTCCTACAGCAAGTCCACCTGCGGTGCGCGCCGTGGTTCAAAGGGGCTTGCAAGTCCCCCACAACACGTCCATTGCTGCACTCTCCTCGCTCACCAAAGCTGCCTCCTGCTGCCACAAAGCCATTGCACCACATCAAGGGTGGTTGCCAAACCCGCAACTCACGGCCCTGCACAAATCATGCGCCACTTTCCGAATCCAGACCCTAAACCCTTGATTTGGCCGCGCAGGCACGCCCGAGTACATGGCGCCTGAGGTGCTGTTCGAGGACTGCTACGACGGCAAGGCCGCCGACGTGTGGTCCGCCGGCGTGGCGCTGTATGTGATGCTCACCGGCACCTTCCCCTTCAAGCGCCCCTGCGACAAGACGGTGCCCAAGGTGCGCACGCGCCTCTGATTTGCCTCTACCACGCAGGCGGGGCAGCGTCGTTGTTGTCCATTGCTTCCCCAGCAGCCCTGTTCATGTCGTACGCTCAAAACTCCACTAGTCTTGCCGCATGTGACGTGCCTGTGACATGCTGATCAGCACGAGCCACACGCTCTGTGATCCGGGAATGACTATCGGGAATGATTTCGTGCTGATTCTTATGCTGAGTGTCGCCGCAGGTGGTCGCCATGCAGCGCATGTTCCAGCGCATCATCCGAGCCGAGTACTCGCCGGTGCCTCAGGTGAGCCAAGCGCCACTGCTCGCAATTTTGGGCCAGCAGCAGAACACACAACATACCTGCTGTGCGTTCCGCTTCCCACGTGCTTGCCTGGAGCTTCCCCCTCACTCCATACGCATCACAGCAGCAACAGCGCCCCCTGAGCAGAATTTCAGCAGCGGAAGCCGCAAGGCTGCACACGCACAAAGACCCGCCGCGCGGCTTTCGAACATGCAGATTCTCGCACTCCGTTTGCTCACATGCCCCCATCTTTGGCGCAGGTGTCGGAGGACGCCCGGGAGCTGCTGAACTGGATGCTGCAGCCGGACGTGGAAATGCGCGCGGCGCTGTCAGAGGTCATGACCTGCTCGTGGTTCCAGGTGCGCTGCAGCACGTCGCACGCCGGCTTGCATATTGAGCCCTTGGGGTGGCCGGGGGCGGAGCTGTCAGGAGCTGCAGGAGCTGCGAGTGGTCAGCGCTGTCATGTGTGTGTCTGGGGCGAGCAGCATGATGGCGCTGCATGCTGTGGAGCAGCATTGCTGGTGGACATTCCTTGACAATGTTTGTTAGGCAGCTGTTGCAGCCTGGCCTGCTTGCTCTGTAGCCTGGCTCACTGTGCAAGCCATCGGTTACCACGACGGCAGTCTGTTGGACATATACTGGTGGAGTGGTCAAAGTCTTCATGTGTGCGTCTGATCCAAGTTCGATGTTCACAATTGAACAGGATGGCCTGCCGCCTGGGCTGGTCAACCTCAACGCCGTGCTGGCGCGGTCGCTGCCGGCGGACGCGCCCGGCGGCGGCGGCGCCAGCTGCCGGCAGACGCCCGAGCAGCTGCTGGCGCTGGTCGCCGCCGCTGGCCGCCGCCCCTCCGCCGACGGCCGCGCCTGAGCCCGCGCCGGAATCGGCCGCGGGGACGCGGCCTTGAATGCCCCTGGCACTGCCCCCAAAACACGGCTCTGGCGGGCTGTTTGGATGAAGGTCCTCGGCTGAAGGCGCCGCCCCTGGCACGGGGGCTCTGAATGGCGACCGCAGGCCTGCGCCCGGGCCGAGGCCGGCAGCCGCCTGTCCCCCGCCAGGTGCATGCGCCAGCGCCGCGGTGCTGCTGCCCCGCTGCTGCTCCTTCGCGTTGACATGCGCCCCGGCCAGCGGCGGCCGCGACAGCCAAGCACCGATTCCTGAGCTGCCGATGAAACGCAGCAACGGCTTGCGGAGCCTGCCAGCCGTGGCCCGCAGCTGCGAGCGTGCTGCAGGCTGATGGGCAAGGTTCCTGAGCCTCTTGCACCAGCAGCGCAGGCCCGCTTGGATCATTTGCGCTGGAGCGGCGTGCGTTGTGCGCATACGGCCCGGGCCCCAGGCTAGACGTAAAACCACGAACATCTCTCACGTCGTGGGCTGCTGCCGTGTTCCAATTGAAGTATTGGGATTGATCTGCCGCCATAGACTGCGTCATCATGGGTCATAACATAGGGTCATAACATAGGGCTGTCGAGGTTTGCATCATTCGTCTAGGCTGCAGAGTGGATGACACCCTTTCCACAGGGTGCAATTTGAGGGAGTCCTGCATGCCTTCTCGGTTTGATGCACTTCCACCTATCCGGCAGGCATTTGCTAGCCGCCGGTGTTTCCTTCCCTTCGTTTTTCTGATGACGGGTGTACGCAGGCTGATCGGATGCTTACGTCCGTTCGTCATATTGCCTTGCATTGCGTTGTGTGTGTGTGTGTGTTTTGTAAGTCGACGGCGTCAACCCACTGTGTCCTCTACAGCAATATCCAGCAGCCTGCCCAAGTATTGGCCTGGTGCAGCAATTTTGGCATGCGCCGCATCATGCCGCTCCCCTTGTCGTGCCACGGCAGTTTCGGCATTCCAGGTTCTTGAAAACACTATTACAAACGAGTGGCCATACAAGCAGGAAGACCTAGTCCCCATCCTTGCCCAACAATGAACCGCAAAATCAAAGCCGATCCAAAAAGAAGGCACAGGCGACGCCGGCATGCCGCAGGAGCCGGCGTCCCGCGGCCGCCTGCACCTGATAAAAATGGTGCACTGGCGAAGCTATCTGAGCAGGCCTGCGCGTGTGCGTGTATATGTGTGTGTGTGTGTGTGGATGTGTGGATGTGCCCCATGCTCTTGTGTACTGTGTCAAGGAGCGGTAGTTACGGCTCCTCGTGCTGCCGCAGCGCCCCCGTGCTGCCGCAGCGCCCCCGCAGCTGTGGTCCCAGCTGTGCGAGGCGCCTTCTGGTGGACGCCGCCATTCACCTTCTTTGCCCCTCAGAACGGCTTGCGCTGAGGTGCCACAGGAATGGCGGCGGCCTGCAGGGCAATGTACAATTTCGTTGCGGCAGGCCGCTTCTTCAAATACCCCTCTGGTCGTTGTGGCTGCGCCCCTGGCTGCGCCCCGGGCTGTGCCCCTGGCTGCGCCCCTTGCTGCCCCCGGCCGGCGCCCTCAGATGGACATGCGGTTGACGCTGCGGCGGCCGGGGCGCAGCTGAGCGGTGGGAGGCCTGTCTGCGGCGCCTATCGCGCCGCCGCGCGGCCGCGCCGCCGCCGCCGCTACCGGGCGCTGCTGATGCTCCATCGCCGGCATCGGAGTCATGGGCGCCTCCCTCTGGCTCTGCGTGACGAACGATGTGGCCGGCCCCTGCAGTCGAGCAGCGGCACGAATGAGCACATAGCGCGTTTTTGAGAACGCGAAGGACCCCCTGGCCCTAGGACAAGCCGTGATCTCTCGGGCAGCTTCAAGCGTGCAAGGTCAGGAGGCGGCAGCGCTGTGACGTGAATCTGAATGGAGGTGAGAGGTGAAGTCCAGTGGGGACCCTTGCTGAGCAAGCAAGCGTCCTGCAAGGAACCCAAAAGCAGGGACACCAGGGCCAACGGAGGAGGCTGCGGCCGCCACCTGGTGCGCGGAGGCGCGGCTGAACACGAAGCGGGACGCGCGCGCCCGCGAGCACGCCTCCACGATGCCCACCAGCTCCCCGCTCGTCTGCGCAGGCATCAACGAATTTGGTGATCGGCAGTGGCAGCAGCAGCAGCGGCGGCGGTGGCGGAGGCAGCAGCAGCTTGGGTGGCACCCAGCCGAGAGAGGGTTCTGCACTATCTGTTGGGCGTGCCACAATGACAGCAGCTGGTGCAAGGGCACCCGAAGGAACACCAGGACCCAGCAGAAAAGCAAAATCGGGCTGCATGCAGTGCGCAGTAGCAGGGCTGCACCTGTGCGCAGCCGCCGGTGACGAGGCCCTGCCCTGCCAGGTGCAGCAGCTGGGCGTTGATGCCGGCCAGGCCTGCCCGCAGGTCGCGCGTGAACCTGCAGCACAGTTGCCGGCAGCTCAGCGCCAGCCCTTCCGGTTTCGAGAAGTGGCAGTTGCGTGTCCAGGTCCAGTAAATGGGATGTGAGCAGCTTGCAAAGTGCGAGCAGCTTGTGCATGTGCGACCAGCGCGTCAGGCTGAGGGAGGCGCCGCCAGGGGTGACGCCGGAACGTTGAAGCTTTTCCAGAGTCGGTTTTCTTGCCAGGGGTGGCGCAGGATGGCGGGCACACTGATGCGCTCCTTGACCGTCGGCCGCAGCAGCTGGTGGATCAGGTCCTGGCACTGTGGCGATAGCTGCGCACGCACAGGTCGTCATGACGTGAACAGAGATGGCACCTTAGGGGTTGCAACGGTGAGATGAACCTCACACCCCATACCACCGCTCAAGCAACAAAAGCCCTCGAAGCCTAGCCGCCATCTCGCTCATAAGGCCCAGCAGGAACACCGCTGGCATCTTAGGGCTGGGCAGCGTAGGACGTCAGAATATACAGGGGAAAGACTCACGTGCGGCAGCGGCATGTACTCGCCGCGGGAGATGCGCGTGAACATGTGCTGCATCTGCGCGATGCTCTTATCCCGCCCATCCTCCGGCCGCACAAAGGGGAAGTTGCCTGCGGCGGCGTCAGCATCGTTCCGTCAAGGACCCACATCTGTGCCTTGTGCCCTCACTTGCAGGATCAGGACAAGCCTAAGGAGGCCGCACCCGGCGCCGGCGGCAGGAAGGGTTTAGGCGGGTGCAGTGGCAGCAATGGCAGCAATGTGCAGGAGAAAGGCAGTGGGTCACCTGTCAGCAGGACGTACAATGTGACACCGCAGGACCTGTGCAGCCGAGAGAGGAAAGATCAGATCGGAACCTCAGGACAAGTTCCAATGAATCTTCGCAGACGATCTCATCGCAGGAAACGATCAGGAGGCATCGGAAGGCAGCACGCCCTCAGGTACGTGCTGACGATCGGTCTGGTACAATGGTACTTGACCTAGCTGCCTGACAGCAGCGCTGCTACTGGCTGCTTGGGTGTGACCACCCATCGGATTGTCCCAGCTCTCTTTCCCTAACCGGTAGAAACGAAAACCACGTCGCGGGCGGGTTACCACGCACTCAGGCGAGGTCTGGTCAGGGCAATGCACGTCCCGTTCGCTGTCCTGATAAAGCAAGACCGCTCTGTGGCGGCCGGCTCCGAGGGGTTGGAAGACACATGGATTGTCCCAGCCCCCAACGATCTCTACACACACACAGCTAATTGCCAGGAGGGCTGGGTGGCAAATCTGCCTTTACAGGCTGCACATGAGCAGAAGGATGAAAGAAAATCCGAAAAGCGGCACCCAGAGAAAAGGCGCGCACCAGACATCGGCGGCCTTGCCGTCGTACTTGTCCTCGAGCAGGACCTCCGGAGCCATGTACTCGGGCGTGCCTGCGCGGCGGTGCATTGTCAGGATTCGTACTCGTAGACTGCGGTGAAATGTTCTTGCGTTGTGGGACCACAGCAGACGTCGGCAAGCTGATTGCCAAGGGCGAGGAGAGAGTGCAGCGGCAAACAATCTGTAGAAACATTGCAAGCTTGTTGAAACACGACACGCACCGCAGGTGGACTTGGAGATGGACTGCCCCGCCTCGTCCTTGGAGTAGCCGAAGTCGCAGACCTTGAGCACCGGGTGCGGCCAGTCCCCCTGCAGCATCATGTTGTCCAGCTGCACCGGGCAGCGAAGAAGACATGTGGTCCGTATGCGCTGGAAGCTTCCGTGTGCAGCTCGCAGGGTGTTTAACGCATGTGTTGCGAGCAATGTGCGCACACAGAGTGCTTCACAGCCGCGGCCGGCGACGGGCTAGCGGGTTGGGCAATGGCGCTGCCATCTGGCTGCCGCATTGCAGTCAAGACCAGGCGTTCACCTTGATGTCGCGGTTGACGATGCCCAGGCGGTGGCAGTAGTCCACCGCCACCATCATTTCCTGGAACAGGTGCCGCGCCATAGCCTCTGGGACGCCGCCGATCTGCAGGAGGCATGCACTTAAGGCAAGAGCAGTCTCTTGACATGTGGTAATTGACAGTATGGTGAAAACCACACTGCATCCGGTTTGCAAATTTAGGCTGGAATCGCAGACATCCGTGCGGCCGCTAGAGTGCCCAGCAAGGGGAATGCGCACCCCTTCCTGCCACCGGGAGTCGATGAGCTGGGACAGGTCACCGCCTGCAGCCCAGACATCCCTTCTCTGGCCATCCTCGAGTACACAACGATACGGGCAATGTGGGGTGCTCTCTGGCACATCCTTCATCACCCCAAGTTCTGCAAAAACTCACCGTTGATATACTCCATGGCGATGGCTAGATATTGCTCTGTTAAGAACACCTCCTGCGGCACACCAGTCGCAAGATCTATTTCCAGCCAAAACAGCCTTCGGAGTTGTCTCATCTGCCGTCAGCAAGCGCAGGAGCAGCAAGCAGTAAGGCAGCAGTGGAGACCACGTACTGGCTTTAGTGTTTGTCAGATTTGTTTCCAGCCGTCGCATGCGCGGCTGCGCCACCCACCTGTAGCTGGACGATGTGGGGGTGCAGCGCGCACATCTTGTGGTTCACCAGCTCCCGGGCTATGGTCCGGGCCTCAAACTCCGTGCCGTTGCGCGCCAGAAACTTGACCGCCACGTGCTTGTTTGTGTTCCGGTCCAGCGCCATCTGCACAAAGCCGCTGCCGCCCCTGCGCATCGACGCCTGCGGCTGTCAGCACGCAGTGGCGATACACAGGCTGTATCCACGAGCACGAGCATTACCCTGAAGCACGCAAACGCAGCGCTGAATGATGCGTGCAAGCCAAAGGGCTGCGCAACTGGCAAGCGTTGATACACCGCACCTGTGCAGGTTGCGCAGCATGGTGTAGCGCTCATGCCCCTGCAGGGGGTTCAGCAGGAACTGGGACTGGTCCGCGGGGAACGCGGCGTCGCCAGGCTGCCTGCCCGCAAAGCTGGCGGCGCCGGCGCCGCCGCCGCTTCGCGAGCCGAGCGGGTCCAGCGCGGCGGGTTCCGCCGACGTCAGCAGCTGCGCGGAGCCGGTGCTGCGGAGCATGTCCACCTGCATGGGGCCGCTACTGAGGCGCGACATCTCCTCCATCGACGTGCTGCTGGCGGGCTCCGCCCTGCGCCGCAGTGCAAATGCATCAGGTTGGAGCTGGGTTGCGTGTTTACCGTAGCGCCTTGACCTAGCCGACTGACGTGCTGCAGCGGCGGGAGACCATCGCCGAGGCCCTACTCCAGGTAAGTGAACGCCGTCCTTGAGATGTTGGAGGGCTGCCCACGGCCCGCCACGCCTTCGGCATGCTCGTCGGCGCGATACGTGCGATGCGGGTCCTTCAGCCTTTGCGCCAAGGTCGACCGACTGATCGCGGCTGGGAAGCTACATGGCTGACGGCGCATATCGCAGCGCGCAGCCCGCAGGAGCTGGCCTTGCCGGACAGACGCACCGAGCTAGAGCAGTACTGCAGCAGCATCTCCCGTACCCCTCAATCGAGGTCCTCCCCAAGCTCCCTTGCAACTCAGGGCCAGCTGACGTAGGAGCCGGGCTGGAGACGCCAGATAGACAACATTGGCGTCCGGCCGGCGTGTTTCGCGAGGTTTGCACAGCCGATGGTGCTGATGCAGCGGCGACACTATTGTGTTGCTGGCCCAGGTTTCATCGAAGTCACACGCCGGCAGGACGGTCTGGCAGGCTGGCCCCTTTGGAAGCAACTGGAACGCCAAGGCTATCAGGTACGTTATTGCTCTATGGGCGTGGAAACATCAGCGCAAGCGTGACTGGCAGTACTGAGAACCTGACGGGCTGGCTCGATCACGTTCCCCGCAAGTGCGGTCAGCAAAGGTCGCATTTCAGCGTGGCAGGAGGGCGCATGGCGATTGCCATCACGAAGCAGCCCGTGATCCATCCTCGGGATCCGGCCCCGTGTGTCTTGCACCATCTAGCTCCAATCCCCCGCAGCGCACCAGCCGCCCGGGCGGTGGCTGGTAGTGTGTACTGCACCCCGGCCACCGGCAACCATAGCTTCAAGGTTGAGCTAGACACGGAAGATGATCAAGTGCTGCCAACTAGCGGCGTCGGCATTCCGGCCGGAACGGCAGAAACCGCCGTTCTGTGGGTGAGACGTGGCGTGTGCCCACCTGGGCGTGCGCGACTGTGCGTTCATGTCGGCGACGGTACTGGAGCTGCAGTCGGAGCCCAGTGATCGAGCAGGCTCCAGGAAGATGTCCTTGGAAGCAGCCTCCCAGTTAAGCTGCATCCCAGCGCGCTGCCCGAAACCGCATGAACGGGCGGGGCTCAGTGCTGTGCAGCCTCGCCGATTGCAGCACTCGGAATAGGTGAGGAATAGGTATGAACCAACACGCGTACTGTGATCAATCTCTTAGCCGCAGCGATCGCTCCTTCCGTCGGATAGAGCGGAATCTAAGGTGGCCCCGCCGGGGACGCTAGTGATGTGAGTCAGCAACCGGCGCAGATAATCGCCACATGGCGCTGTGGGACGACCAGCTTCGTTTCAGTGGAGGATTGGAGCATACGGGCCAGTACAGCATGCCACTGCTCATGGCTCACGCCATGCAAGCGTACGTCGCCTTTCTTCCTTTGTGCTGGCTTCCTGGCATCCGAAAGGAGATGCGACGCCACTGGTTCTTTTGTCTTGGCTCCCAGGAGGCGGCGGCAGCGGCGCGCACCCAGGGAAATCGACAAATAAAAGCAACAGTGGAATCATTCTTTCGTTCTGGCTCCTGGGCGGCGGCGGCTGCGCGCATCCAGGGAGAAACGACATGGCAACAGTGGAATGCAACAGTGCAATCATTCTTTCGTTCTGGGTACCGGGCGGCAGCGGCGCCGTATGCGGCGGCGGCCGCGCACCCATCCAGGGAGAATTGACAAAAGCAACAGTGATTCATTCTTGTGTTCTGACTCCCGGGCAACGGGCGGCGCACCCACCCAGGGAGACATGATAAAAGCACAGTGGACACATTCTTTCGTTCTGGCTCCCAAGCGGCCCGGCGGGCGCTTGCACACACTCGTCCTCCATGGAAACTGAGCGAGCAATTGTGAGACCATAGGGCCGAGTGTCGTTCATGTTGTTGTTCTTGCTCCCGGCGGACGCCGCATCTCCTTAGGCACTGAGTAATGCCGCCAGGGGAGAAGGAACAGAACAACGCAGCGCTGTCGAGCGCGATGTGCTGTAGTCGGTCCCAACAGCTCTTTTGATTCTGCTCCTAAGCGGGCGCGCAATTACAAGGAGCCGAACAAAAAACACAGCGGCATTGAGTCTCCTTTCAGACGCCAGGGAGCCAGACAAAGGAGGGACAGCGTATTGTGATGGAACCAGTCGGTCACGTGAGCGCGGTGATCGTTGCAACATCCGCACATCTTGGCATTCCTCCGCCGGGGCGCTGCGCTGTTGCTGGTCGCGGATGATTGCCGTAGATAGCTGGGAAGACGCACCCGGGAATATGTATACTGCATTCATTTTTCACTTTTTTTCAAGTTATTGGTAATACCAATTATTTAATAAAATAAAATAGCCGGTAGCGCCATCAACACCATCAGAACTTGTTTGCCAGCAAATACAATCACAGGTTGCTTCTCACCTTGTGAGCGGCAGTTTGATGCCTGCCTGAGCGACGAGGTGACCATAACTTGTAAAGTCGCCACGCCCCAGCATGGCACCTGCACCGCAATGCTGCAAGGTCAATGCCGTGGAACTGCAGCCCAACAACGGGCGGCAGTAATGCCCACTGCAGCTCAAGGCTGTCTGGACCGGCAAGGCTGCCATACATAGACTACGACAGATCTCACGTCAAATGCGCACGAGTCAAAGCCTCTGCCTGGGTACATTAGGCACAGTCTTGCATGCCAATGTCGGACTCACCAATGTTGGTGGCCGTTTGTGGAATCCGATGCGCTGCAACGCAGCCACAACGGACACGGCCCCGTCAACAATCAGCGCCTGGCATGCTGCTGCGGCGGCGATGCCGGCGGCCGCAGTGGAAGCGCTTGCCGCGGCTGCTGCTGCTGCTGCTGTTGCCGCTGCTGCTGCCGCTGTGGTGATGACGGTGATTTTTGACGGTTTTTGGGCTCGGGCGCCACTGCTGGCGGTGTCTCAGCGTTCTCCGGCACCGGCGACTCGAATTCCATTCTGGCAAAGCCGGCGTGCTGTGGGAAGGTGCGCAGCTTGACCTCCTTAATCGCATCCGCCCCCTTGCGGGTGCGGCCCCAGAAGCACGCGGCCATGACGAGGCCTGCACACATGCGCACGCGGATCTCAGTTTCGCCAGGTGGTGTTGTGCATTCTATCGACGGGGCTGCAGCAGTGGACGCAGACCCCCGCTCACACAGGCTGGCACACACTATGCACAGCGGCATAAAAACCCTGTCACATACAGAAAGAGCACGTGTTGGCTTTTGTGGTCAAGATGAGGCGGCGCAGGGGAACCGCACCCACTAAGACGACCAGGCCGGCCAGGCAGGCGGTCGCGATGAAGGCATAGTCGTGCAGCGGCCGGCCGCCGCCGCCGCCGTCGTCGGTGCACGCGGACAGCGCGTGCATGTAGAACGCGTACTTGAGGGCCACCTCCCGCAGGTGGTCGTAGATGCCGCTCGCGGAAAAGTGCCCCGCCTCCATGTTGACCTGCGCAGTGTTTAACAGACACTACAGACATCCACACTGTGCTTGATAGAATTTTGGCGGAACAAAACTCGTTCTGCCCGGGATCCAGGCGATTTGAGGACTAAACAGCTGTCTGTTCGCGGAGTTTGTTGCTGGTGGCTTGGACAGTGTATAATGGATGGTGCCAGGCACTGGACGCGAACTGTTCCGGAGCGCACAACAGGGGGCACAGCCAGAGCATGCGCAGCGAGAGGGCCATCATCTCGACAACGAGGGACGCACTTTGAGCAGCAGCAGGTGCTCGCTGGTTGCCAAAGCCCGCAGCTCTGCCACCAGCTTCGCCGGCTGCAGGGACGATGTCGAGCACATGTTAGCATCGGCACCACCACAAGACCCGAGGCTGTGTGCCTTACAGGAACGCCACAACATGGACTGCCTGTTGTCTGGGCCGCCCTGCTCGTCATCGACAGTATTCGACAGTAGCAGGAAGAATCCGCATGCCAGGCAGCAAACCCTAGAGTGTCAAAAAACGTCACCTCCCAGTAGCCGACCCGCGGGTCGTTCAGGCTGGTGGTGACGAGCAGGTGCGGGTATGCCTGTCTGGCGACGTTGTCATAGGGCGAATAGCTCTTCATGTACTGGTACACGGTCTCGTTGTGGAGCGGGTCACCTGCAGAGAGATATGTCGTTTATAAACGGCTGTGCGTCATCATCCGCAAAAAATACCGCCAGCTGAAATTTCAGCCAGGCTGAAATTTTACTCCAGAAGCAGTGCACTGTTTGGCGTTCAAGTGGGCAACCAGCCACGGGCAGAGGTACGATTACGTTGAGGCAAGCAGTCAGGTGCAAGGACGCACCCCACTCCTCCCATTCGCCCACGGTCAGCGGCAGCGTCGTGTCTCTCTCTGTGGTGAGCGGGTCCACGAATGGCACGCCCATGACTGCTGCCTGCAGTGGTTGGAACGCAAACAGATGAAGCAGCAGAGCAAGTGACAGTTGTGCAGTCATGTCACAAGCTGTCTGCTTGCAGGTGTCGCCACTAGCACCCAGTCTGCATTTCATATTCACGCGAGGCAGGACAGAGGTAGGACAAGAGGCACGCGGTGCCAGGGTTGGCTAGTTGGTGAAACACATGCCAGCGGAGTGCATTAGCTTCAGCACCGACTCCAGCAGCCCACCTTGAACAGGCCGGGCTTCATGTTGAGGGACGCGCCGATGGTCAGCCCCCCAGCGGAGCCGCTTTCCACCGCCAGCCGCTCCTCGCTGGTGTAGCCCTCCTGTTCACCACCGACAATTATTCGCGACCTCTGGGGTAGCAGCTTAGGGGTGACGGAGCTCTGCCGAGCAATCAATATGGCTGCACCTGCATGCTGCCTGTGTTGTTGAGTGGGTTCTCTGCTGCCAGATGTGGGGCCCGCGACTGAGCACAGCGCCAGAGCTTGGGCGTTGAGCGCTGATTTCGAGGCCCGTCTGATAGACGATCTGCGGCTGCATACCTTGCGAGGGGCAGTAGACTCGCTGCGCCCGCGTTCGACCTTCACCGCGTGTGTTATGCCAGCTTACAGGTACTTGCAGATACTTGCAGACAACTGGCAGCCCTGGACGGCAGCAGAGCAGTGCCTCTGCCGATGTTCATATATGTGTTTTGCCAGCGGCGCACCTTGATGAGGTGCTCAGCACAGGCGATGAAGTCGATGAAGGTGTTGCGCTTGTTCAGCAGCTTGCCCGCCTGGTACCAGTACGCGCCCAGCTCGCCGCCGCCCCGCACGTGCGCAAACGCCCAGACGAAGCCCCTGCAATCAAGGCAGCTGCCCTGAGGCGGGCAGGACATTCTGAACTCCATTCAGTCGAAGCCGCTGCACCTTGTGCTTTGATAATGATTGCAGCACTGTGCGACAGCAACCTCTTGGGTACAGTAGGCGCTGCCACGTGTGGCACTCAGCCGGCGACGACCCGCAGCAGCAGCGACTGCCTGGTGGAGCCGCGCCTGACAAGCCTGGAAGATCCCCCCTCCCTACAACTCTCACATAAGCCGTACCTGTCCTGCAGCGACAGGCGCGGGGCATTACAAGACCGCACCTGTCCAGCAGCGATGGGCGGGCGGTGTCGAAAAGGGGGTCTGATGCAAGATAAGCTGCTTTCCATACTGACTGAAACCCCGCACCTGTCCAGCAGCGACAGGCGGGCGGTGTCGAAAAAGGGGTCGACGGCGATGCCGTAGGCGCCGTAGCCCTCCAGCAGCAGCGGGCTGCCGGCGCCGCCGACGCGCACAAGGTCCTTCCGGTACACCAGGGAGATGGGCACCTCCACGCCGTCCGGCGCCCGCGCCCACAGCCGCTCCGACCTGCACAGCCCGCATGCATTGTTCTCTGGCGCCATGGAGCATATGTTATCAAGTCGAAACGTTCAGGTTTCAGTGCACCAGGGAGACAGGCACCTCCACACCCTCCGGCTACCGCGCCTACAGCCGCTCCGACCTGCAGGTGTCATGGCCGGCGGGGATGAGCTGGATTTGTTGATTGGCAGACATGGGTGAGATGCAGGCAAGAAGTTCACAGGCTTTGCGTGCGCAGTGCGGTTGTGCCGACATATCGTTCGAGACTTTGCAAAGATTAGCGCAGGTGTCACGACGACATGCGAGTTGACGGAAAGGGCAGCAGTCAACCACAGCTGGAGACGCACTGGTATTCCTCGCGATTGTAACCGCCGACCACCTCCTGCTCCAGCTTCGTGGCGCGCTCGCCTGCAGGCAGCGGCGCTTGTTGAAGCATCCTTGTGACTGCTGACTGTGCACAGCACACTGCTGGCATACAGCTGCTGACATCTCAAATGGTGCAGCATGACATTCTTTGTATGCGTCTTGGTTTGGCCGTCCTCTGTGTATGTGGCTGCAGGACCGCCCACCCCAGCAGATGTCAGAAGTCATCAGGCAGGAGGAGTTTCGAGTACCAGTCGCGAGGTCAAAGTCGAAACTCGACGGCGGCGTGATGAGCGAAGAGTAGTGTATCCGTCCCACGGCGCTGTCAAAGGGACCCTGCTCCTCAAAGCCGACCGTGGCGCCCTCCTCAGGCAGCTCGAGCACGCGGCCTTCGCCCAGAGCTCTGATGTCCTGGGCGCAAGACAAAGCCACAGGCTGAGGTGGTGCACCACACGCCTTTGACTGAGACAAGTTCAGCATGGCAAAGCAGCGATAGAGGCCTTGTCAAGATTATTTTTCCCTGCATCATACGGCGCTGACATGCGGGGAGTAGAACAAGCATGCAAAAGTCACCTCATTGAGATTTTCAGGCAGCGGATGCGCAATGGGCGTCACGACGCCTTTCTCCCTCGCGAGCAGCGTCAAGAAATCTGCAATTGAGAGCCTGCTGGGAATTTGGACCATGCATCGCAGGGACTTTACAGAAGAGAAGTCAGGTCCAGGACATTGCAGTGATGAAGCTCAATGCCCTTAAGACAACACCTCGAGGTTCGTCTGTGCGGAAAAGACAAAACACACCTCTGGATAGCGTGAAGGCTTCCAGCCGGACGTCAACATCGTGCTCCACCAGCACCTGCATGGAATTTTCGCAGTCTTTGCCACCACAATTTTATAGCGAAACCGCCACCATATCTTGCAGCTCCCTATATCTCCGGGAAAGTTCTTGGCTCTTGGCTGTACCAAGCATGTTTCAAAGCCGTTTGTCTCACCGAGGTACGCGCCGGCTTGGCGACAGGCGCCGTCAGCAGCTCGCCGTTGCGGCGTGCGGCGTCGGTGACCAGCATGAACAGCTGCCCGCCCCGCTCCTCCACCTGCTGTATCTGCCGCGCGTGCACGCGCGGCCCCAGCGTATTCCAGACGCCTGCAGGCCCATGAAGTACGCATGGATTAGGGAGGGATTAGTCAGCGGGATGACAGCCTGTGGGCACCGTACGAATGGCTTGGAGGACTTCAATGTGGCCGCTCCTGCTCCTGCTGCCTGATGCTGCGCATTACCAGGGCCAGCCCGCAGTACCACCAGGTACATGCGGCTTGATGTGTCAGGGCAAGGGTCCCGAGGCGCTCAATGTGTCAAGGTTTTCTGTCCGGGCAACACCTGCCCGAAGATCGCTCCATGTGACAACTGGTGACAAACCATGACTGATGCAACTGCCACTGACTAATGCAGCATCTGCAATAACAGCTCGGGCGCCCAACGTACGGCGGCTGCATATACGACAGGGCCCTGACGAGGCTCAGCGCCCACAACAGCAAGAGTTATTGAAGCCCTGTGTGGGTCCACGACTCGCCTGTTGGCTTGCAGCTTGGACGGCTGTTGGCCCTGTAGCACCCTGACAAGACCTCGCCTGAGTGCGGTGCGGCAGCGCAGTGTTTTCGTTTCCACTCGTGTTCTCACTTTCACTCGTTTGGAAAAAGAGACTCGCCAGTCGGTCGGTCGGCGTCCAGCACGATGACGCTGCTGGTGGTGCCGGAGGCAGAGTAGAGATACAGCATGCCGCTGGCACGTGACTTCTGCAGGTACAGGCTGAACGCCGCGTCCGTCTCGTTGTGGATCATGACCGGCTTACTCAGGCCCCGCGCGCTGACGGAGTAGCGCCACAGCGTGCTGGCGCGCTTGGTCACGGGCTCCTGCGGATAGCGGGTAGAATTGCAGCATTCGCAGCTGTTTTTGTTTTTGAATGTTTAGTGCGCTCTTTGACGCACAGACGCAGCAGGCACACGATGAGAATCTGCAGACGGCTGCATGGTCTCAAAGCACCCCCTCGTATGGGCAAGAGATCATTTGTCCCCATAGCCAGGCAAGCAGCAACCCAGCTCTGCCGCCGCCCACCTGGGTAATGCAGAAGAAGGTGAAGTTGTCGTTGGCCCACTGCACGCCGCCGCCGGCGACATTGGGGATGGGGCCATATGTTGCCGACTTTGCCGCCTTGCTGGCACCGTAGGTCACGTTGCGCACGTACAGCTTGAACGCCTCGTCCCCCTTCAGGTCCAGGCTGTAGGCCAGCCAGGCGCCGCTCCGCGGCAGCTGCGCGCAGGCGACCACGCAAACTTGAGACGTCACTGCAGACACGCTTGCTGGACAGCCTGCCGTAGCATCAATGGTGGCTGCTGCAACCCTGACTGTCAACAGCATGCAGCGATGCAGGCCTGTCCTGCCAGCCTTTGACTTGCCCAGGTGGCAGGTGGGTGACAAGGGATTTGGACACAGCGCCCTCCCACAAACAGCGCACCGACGCAGTGCCGACCGCCAGGTAACTTGAGCCGGAGGATTTGGCGATCGCGTTTTCGTCCAGCAGCACCTGCTCCGGCTGCCTGGTGTCCATCTTGTCGTCGATGGCGGGCGGCCCCATGCCCGCCGGCAGCTGGCGCCTGCGGTGAAGGGCTCGCAGCCTGCTGACACTGGCGTTGACTGACATGATGTGGCCCTATGATGCGCGCCCTCAAGAGCGCAGATGCCAGGAAGCATAGAGCAGAGCTGTCTGCCATATACAATGCAAATGTGGCAGTGCGGCACTTCTGTGGTCGGTGTGACGGCACCTTTTGACTGACGAACGGTCTGCACCTGGCAAAGATGGCGTACTGGCCGCCAGGCACTCGGTACCAGTAATACCAGAATCCATCACGCCGCTGCATGACACAGGCAGACAAGACGCAGTCAGACACGGCCCCGTCACCCCACGCACACATCACCTGCCCACGGGTCATGGCTTCACATTGATATCAGATGCCAGCCACAATCGCGGCCCTGGGGTTGCTCACCTGAGGCGGGTACACTTCTGCTGGCGGAATGCGCGCCTTCATCTCCTCATACAATGCATCCTGCAGACCCTCCGTTGGCGCCATCACTGCAGTTGTGTAGTTGTTTTCTGCCTCCAGATGTGCCAAAACTTCAGGACTTGTCCTGCGATGAGGGGTGCAACCCATAAGGAGTGACATGCATAGATGATGTGTATGCACATGATTGGATATCAATGGCAGTCGAGAAGCCCATATGTAAATTAGCACTGCTCTGTCATGGAACAATGCTCGCCGAGGTAACTGCAAGGCGGAGTCCACAAAAGGCAGGCACCTTTTGTCGTCACGCAACCAGTAGTAGTTGTCAGTGCGGCGGTCGGTGACGCCGATGGCGAATTTTGCGGTGAGGACGCGCGGCCTCGACTCAGCCAAAGGCGCGATATGGCCTAGGCGCACGCAGAAATGGGAATGGTCTCGAATTGCGCCATCTTACCAAGGGACTGAGTGATGCACTGTCACCCACAGGGCAGTACCGAGCACCACCTTCTAGCAGCTCCGTGGCGTTAGTGCACTCGCCATGCAGCAAGTCGGGCTGCTCATATAGCTGGCGCCCCTGCGGCGCAATGCGCGCCGCTGCGGTCGCCATCTGCGGCCATTCATAGCGAGAAGGGGTTGCACGAGTGGACTGCGGACTGCTAGGTTCTTAAAGAAGTCACTCCACCGTCTCTCAGGGCGCCATACTGCATCGCACTTGGCGCACCAGCATGATGGTCGACATAGCAGTGACGAGTGAGAGCGCTCCGACACGCGTCATAACGGACGGAGATCGTCTCGATGAATACAATGAGAGTGTTATGAACAAAAGCTAAGCTTCACGGCTGAAGCTGCGAAAGTACGAAACCAAACGCTTAGGCAAGTGCCGACACCAAACAAAGTGCTCGGCTCGACATGCGCCAGTCCGCAGTGTCGAATTAAAGAGAAGAAACCAGACACAGAAGCCGTTCGAAGCGATTTTAAAAGCAATTGTGCAGGCCGAATGAACCGGTCAACTTATTCTTCACTCCCGCCATCTCCATTTGTGGCGGGAGATTTACAGCGGCACTTGCGGGATGAGGTGCGCTATCGTGCTGGCCAAACATGCTTGCAGAGTGATCAGACACGTTTTGGAGCGGCTTGCAGTGATATACAACGTTTGAGGCCGGCGCTGCCCCAAACAAACTGTTATGTGGCATCGATGCACAGCAGCCAAATTTTCTGACTGCAGTCGATAGACAATCGCAGTGCCGGTGTCTAACATGCTGTCCAAGCTCGCCGGGGGCGGTCAAACCTTCCAGTCGCACTCGCGCCTGCGCAGCTCGCCGGCATGCTGCACCTACAGGCATCCAAAGCAGTCGTGTCCCAGTGCTGGAGCGTTCGGCGGCAGCAAGCTGCGCCAGCAGCAAAGTGCAGCTGAATTTGCCCTTGTGGCTGCATCGAGGCCGACACCCATGCGCGCCGAGGGTGAGCTTCCTGCCCATCGCGCCCGCTCTGCGCTCGGTCTGCCGCCGGCGGTGCTCAACACATAACACATACGCCAGGTCTCGGCAGCCTGCCTGTGCAGTGGCGAACACGGCGTGTTTTCAATCGGAATGATCAGATTGAGTCTCATGCTTCCGCTTGCGATGATGCAGAGGTTGAAGCGGCGCTGGACGGCGCACGGACGGAATCTGACACGGAGGCAGCCTTCAAGGAGGCGGCCGCGGGCACCAACCTGGTGCCGCTCTTCCAACGCATCCTCAGCGACCACCTGACGCCCGTGCTGGCGTACCGCTGCCTGGTGGCGGAGGACGACCGCGCAGCGCCCAGCTTCCTGTTCGAGTCCGTCGTCAACGGCGATCAGCAGGTGGGCGATGGGCTGTGAATTTATGCACGCTGCTGCACGTGCACTTCATTCCAGCTACGGATCGACGAGGCGTAACAGCTAGTCAGTGATGCGATTGCATGGACATAGGACTCTGAATGGCTCTCTCCAAGCGCCAGAATTGTGACGTCTGTGTAGTGCCCCTGGCTCCTCCTGGCTAGCAAACAAAATCTGTGGCTGCAGGGGCGGTACAGCTTCGTGGGGGCGCAGCCCAGCCTGGAGGTGGTGGCGAAGGGCTCGAACGTGGAGGTGACGCGCCACCCGCCCGGCAATGAGCCCGCCGAGGTCACCATCCGCGCAATCTCCGACCCGCTGCAGGTGCGGCCTGGAGTACAGACCGATTCTAGGGCATGCACTCCCACCACGACTCACCGCCAGCGTGTTCCTGCACCAGCAACACAGAAGTGACATGCTGGGCGGAGGAAGTTCACTCGAGCCTGGGGAAGCACTTGGACGGGAGGCACGTGACGTTTCGGGCTTGGCGGCGGTGCAGGTGCCGCAGGAGCTCAGCGCGGGGTGGCGGCCGTTTGCGGACCCGCAGCTGCCCGCCGTGTTCACGGGCGGCTGGGTGGGCTACTGCGGCTACGACACCGTGCGATACGGCTACCTCGGTGCGGCGTTGGCAGCACATGTGTGGCGGACATCTGCCAAGCCAGCTCTCATGCGAGAGCGGCTTGATCGACCAGGGTGCTGGACATCGCAGGCAACAGTGTGGCGCATGCAGCGTGGCACCCAGCACTCCTGTGAGCCTGCACAGTTCTCTCTGCCAGAGAGCATCGTTGAGCAAGGCATACTGCCGCCTCCCGCAGGTAAGCTGCCGTTTGACGCGGCGCCGGCGGACGACAGAGGGCTGCCGGACATGCACCTGGCGCTGTACAATGACGTCGTGGTGTTTGATCACGCCACCAAGCTGGCCTACGTCATCTCCTGGGTGCACATCGACGAGCACCCCGATGTGGACACTGCATACCAGGTGCTACACGCTGTCCCAGCACCGTATCGCTGGTGGTCTGATGGACCGTCCCATGAGCGATCCAGCATTTCATAGCTTGCTACTGGTTTCTGTTCCGTTCTCTGAATCAGGCAGCAATGAGGTCCATGCACCAGCCGCTTTCAGCCACACCACCGGATGAATCGACCAGTGACCATTGTTCTTGTCCTTATACAGGCGGGCCGGCGGCGGCTGGAGCGGCTGGTGACGCGCATCACGGAGGGGCGGTCCGGCGCGGTGCTGCCCTGCGGCCGGGTGTCGCTCAGCCTGTCACACCGGCCGCAGCCGCCTGGCGCCTCCAACATGACGCGCGAGCAGTACCTCGCCGGCGTCGCTGCCGCGCAGGTGGGGATCGCAAGACTGAGTGCAACATGTGAAATGCCTCTGTCTGCTGCATCGTCAGCTGGGGCCACAAGCTCTGATGGACCAACAGGCTTTGACGCACAGGCGTCTGAGTGATCAATTACAATGCGGCCGCTGTGCTTTGTGCATGGCGCGCCCCAGAGCCGATTGCTGCCTCACCAGGAAGTGTCTCTGGACCTTGCCACTGACTGAATTTGCATAGCTCCCTGCAGGAGCATATCCAGGCAGGCGACATCTTCCAGCTGGTGCTCAGCCAGCGTTTCGAGCGGCAGACAAATGCGGACCCCTTCGAGATCTACAGGTGAGGGTCCAGCCCGGAGCTGGTGCTCTGCCAGACATTATGCAACACAGCGGAGACCCCTGTGAAGCGCTCTGTCTAAAGTCTTGTGCAGCAGCAATGATATTTTTTCCAGCGTCTGTGTGAGGCAATCGTGGGAGCTTTTGAGTATAGTTTTTCCGCCGCGGCAGTGGCAAGAAGATAAATGAGCCGATTCTGCCAACACAGATCGCTGCGGGTGGTGAACCCGTCTCCGTACATGATCTACCTGCAAGCGGCGGGCTCCATCCTGGTGGCCTCCTCCCCGGAAATACTGTGCCGCCTGGACAGCAGCCGCACCGTGACCAACAGGTGGGCTGCCTGCTAGCCCGCGCCGCTGTGGACCACGCTGCATTTTCGGCTTGACACTGCCCTTCGTTAGCACGCAAGACCAAAATATAGAAGGAGTTCACATCTGCGACCCTGCAGCCTCCTCCTATAGGGACTCTAAACTGCTGCCTCCGCTGAGGACACATGTGTGCGCCCAATCTGCGGCCTCTCTCTTCTGACGACCCTGTGTCGCCAACGCGCAGGCCGCTGGCGGGCACGCGGCAGCGGGGGCGCACGCCGCAGGAGGATGGCATATCCTCTGCCACCTCGCTGTGTCGGCCAATTCAGACTCTAACCCCCGCGTTGCCATGCAGGCCGTTGGCGGGCACGCGGCGCCTCGCGCACGCGCCGCAGGAGGGCGCGGAGCTGGAGATGCAGCTGCAGTCTCATTCTCAACCCAAATCCAAAGGTCAAAGCATTGTGTCGCCAACGCGCAGGCCGCTGGCGGGCACGCGGCGGCGAGGGCGCACGCCGGAGGAGGACGCCCAACTGGAGAAGGAGCTGCTGGCGGACGAGAAGGAGTGCGCCGAGCACGTCATGCTGCTGGACCTGGGCCGCAACGACGTCGGCCGCGTGTCAGAAGCCGGCTCCGTCAAGGTGCTAATTCCAAACTTGCTTGGCGCCTTGTGCTCACTGGCCGCGTCTTTGAGGCCGGCTCCACCAAGGTGCTAAATCTTGAGTCCTTGCTGAAACTTGAGCACCCCCAACTGCCCTCCTTGCCTGGCCCTGGCTGATCGTCTGGCGAGGCGGGGCCTCTGCGGCAAGGTTTGAGGGGGAATGTCTGGCCGCGCAGCCCAGTCAGGGCAGTTGAGACGTCACAAGATTGACACGACTACCGCGCACGCAGGTGGAGGCCAAGATGGAGATTGAGCGCTACTCGCACGTGATGCACATCAGCAGCACGGTGACGGGCAAGCTGCTGCCGGAGCTGGGCGTCTGGGACGTGCTCCGCGCCGCGCTGCCCGCCGGCACCGTCAGCGGCGCGCCCAAGGTATACCCTTTCAATGAACGGCATGCGAGATGTGAACTCCACATTGTTTCCATTGCTGTGTATGGCATGGTCCGCCCCGCGATGCCCGCGATGATCTGCGGCACGTGTGCTTCCTCCCGCTGTTGTTGCAGGACTGTGTGACTCACTGCTGTCGAGTGCGGTGGCTGTGTGGGCATTGAGGTAGCAGTAAAATTGCGTTTAGCACAGTATTACGACATGGAGAAGAAGAGCCTCCGCCGCTGCCGTGCCAACAGGTGCGGGCGATGCAGATCATCGACGAGCTGGAGCCGTCGCGGCGGGGGCCCTACGGCGGCGGCATCGGCCACGTCGCCTTCACCGGTGGCATGGACATGGCGCTCGCGCTGCGCACCATGGTCATCCCCAACCCGCCCAGCAGCCCCATCGGCGCCGGCAGCGACGGCAACGGCGGCGAGCCCCGCGCCGCCTGGACCGTCCACCTGCAGGTGACTAGTCCTTCAGGGTTCAACCCTATGAAAGGCCTGGTGTCTGTTGAGCACATTGCAGGGGGGCCTTGGGAGACTCCCGGGACTCTCAACACCCCTGGAGGCAGCTGTGACACACGAGATCCCGCAAATCATGTGCTTCACTTTGACACGCAGGCGGGGGCGGGGCTGGTGGCGGACTCCGTGCCTGAGTCAGAGTATGAGGAGACGGTGAACAAGGCGGCAGCGCTCGGCCGCGCAGTGGACCTCGCGGAGCAGGCCTTCGTGGACGGCGGCTGAGCCGCGCAGTTGTGATGAGGCTGGAACCACCGCAGCGCCCTGGCGAGTGAAGCAGCCATTGGTTTCGGGAGGAGGTTGTTGATGACGAGGCGGATGCGGTTGCTCCCGGGCCTTGGGCAGCTGGTAGCATGTAATGATATGTCCGTAGTTTGTACACGCTGGGTGTGTGATTCGCTGGATGACCGCTTCTGAGACGCCGCGTGTGTGGGTGTGTGTGCACCATCGCCAATTTTCAGCCTCCTGGGAAAAATGGTCAACAGTGCCCAGAGACGACTGCGGCAATCGTCTGAAAGCAAGCAGTAACAACTCGTCCCAAATCCCCAGGTCACGTACGGCCAACAACCTAGAAGTGCACTGAAAAGAAGGAACACGATACTAGATAACAACCGCCTCACGTCGCAATTTGTACGCGACCAACTTTTCTGCCTTGACGCGTCAGAACAGATCCGCGAAAGGATCCTTGCCCTTTGGCGCCTCAGCCTCTGCTGCCTCTGGCCGCCTCCTTGCTTGCACCTGCAGCTGGAGCGTCGGCCTCAGCTGCCAGGGCAGCCCGCGCCGTCGGCGACGCCGCTCCGAATCCGCCAAAGTCGTCAACTTCCTCATCCTCTGCTGGCCTGCCCTGCTGTTGCAAGTCGGCTGCAGGCTGCACCGCCGCAGGCTCGGGTGGCGACACCTGCAGCGCTGCCACGCCGTTGGCCGCAGGCTGCTCCACGGCTGCAGGCTGCTCCACGGCTGCAGGCTGCTCCACAGCCGCCTCGAAGTCGCCAAAGCCGTCGTCGCTGTCATCATCGGGAGCTGCGGCCGTTGCCTCCGCCTCAAATGTGGCGCCCGCAGGCTGTGCGGGGACGAGATCGGGCAGCAGCTGCATGGCAAATACGTCCAGCGCCGCGCCAGTCATGTCTGTTGCCGCCGCCGCATACAAGGGCACGATCGGCGGCTGCGACGCAAAGATGTCGACTGCCGGCGCGACGGCGGCGCCGGCCGCCGCGGCCGCTGGCGGTCCCCAGGAGCCCATCTCGCCAAACACGTCACGGGTGCGCCGTCCCGGCGGCGGCTTGGGCAGCGACAACGCAAAGCCTTGGAGCGCGGCTGGCGCCGCGGGTGCTGCGAGAGGGTGCGGCTGGCTGGCAGCAGCAGGCGGCTGGGCCGGCGCTTCTGGCTGCTGCGGCGGCGGCGGCCGGTGCGGACGCGGCAGCGCTTCGCCCACTGCAGCGGCGGGATTGGCGGGCTCGGCCCGGGACGCGCCCTCGAAGCCGCCAAAGCCACCGTTGTCGTCATCTTCGTCGTCGTCGTCGACTGCTGCTGCGGCAGGGGCGCCGTTTGCGGCGGCAGGCGGCGCTGCCTCCGCAGCAGCGGCATCGGCCGGCGCCGCTGCGGCTGCAGGCTCACTGCTGCCGCCGGCCGCGCCAGCAGATGCTGGCATGCCAGGGAACAGCTCGTCAGCCTGCATGGAGTCGGCGGCGCCGGCGTCACTCAGTGCAGCCGGCAGCGCCTGCTCTACTGCAAACGCAGCCGGCACCGGCTGGCTGCTGGTCATCTCGGAGAGCCACGAATCGTCTGCCTCCTGCGGAACGAGCTCATCCAGGCCGCCCAGAGTCGCGGCCGCCGCGGGGTTGCCGGCGGGCATGCCATCGCCCCCGGTGACTGCCCGCTGCTCGTCCTCAGTCAGCTGCAAGCTGTTAGAAGCAGCAGCCGAGGCTGCTTCGCTGTTGTCAGCCGGTGGCACAGAGACGGCTGCGTCGAACCCGGGCGGAGGCAGCGCCGCAGTGCTGGCATTAGTGAGCAACGCAGGACCGGCATTCGCCGAATCCGCCGTCGCTGCTGCTGCCGCCCCGGCGGCCGCCACAGCGTCTGCCGCCGCCTGCACCTCCTCCGCTGTCTGGAAGTCGTCAAATTCGTCATCGGAGCCGGCGGCAGCGGCGGCCGGCGCGGGCACGGCAGGAGTGGGCGCAGAGGCAGTGGAGACGGCAAATGGATCCGCCAGCTCGGGCTGCAGCGCCAGGTCTGCAGGAAGCAGGCAAGCACAAATGTCAGCAGGAGCACCGCTGCACATGTTGAATTGGGTCTGCAACTCAGTGATCTCCACTCATCGGCTGACCTAGTCCAGCAGTGCCCTACGGCCGCCAATCTTAAAGCGAGTGCAACGGAGCACGTCAAGCGCTTCGAGTAATAGAGTTTCAGGAGCACGAATGCAGGGGTGCAAGTCTTCAACGTGTCCCATTGTTGTGGTTCCCCATTGTCTGCGCACCGTGCTGGCCCATTGCGGCGAAAGGGTCCACGGAAGCTGCAGGCTGTGGTGCGTAGGAGCGCATCTGGCGCAGCGGGTCCTGTATCCGCGACGGCGGCGGTCGCGCTAGCACCGCCTGCAGCATAGGCAGGATGCTCATCGCCAGCCGAAAAGTCCGATGGGGCGACATTGCAGCATGCATCTTTCACCACGCGTACAGCAAATGACCAGGCTTCTGTGCTGCATCGTACTGTGCCATACATGGCTTGCTGGACATGACGTCATGAGGTACACAATGTGAACTACAAAACAGCTGGAAGTGGATTCATCAAGTGCGCATTGTAGACTACAAAACAACGAGACATGCTCGCCTGCGGGATCGCAGGGCGCTCCACGTCGGGTGTGCCGAATTTGGACAGGCGGCGCTTGGGCGCCGCCTTGCCGTCCGATGCCAGGCTGCGGAACACTGGCGGCGGCTTGGCCAGCCCCCGCGGCGGCAGCGGCCGCGTTGGGACCGTCACGAAGTCCGCGCCCGCGCTGCCGTCAAAGCCTGCTGCGACACAAGCACCCAGTGGTGCCCATCTTCTCGGTCCAGTCCATGCACATCTCGCATCTGCTCGTGCCTGGCTTGCGACACAGCTGTGTGCGGCTCACCGCTGCTGCAGGCACCGTGCAGCAGGGCGCTTCGATGCTGAGGTGTCTGCAGCTGCACCCACAGGGGAGCTGCGATTTGTTTGGGTTGGATTGGGTTGCACCAACCTGCAGGGGGGTCCACGAGCTCGAAGCCGAACTCGCCGGACGCGGCGAAGGGGTCGCCGCTGCCGCCGGACGCGCGGGGCAGGCCGCCACCGCCGCCGCCGCCAAAGTCGCTCGAGCCGGCAGGCCCCGCCGAACCGGGCCGCTGCAGGGCAGCAACGACCTCCTGCGCTCGCCCTGCAAACCGCATGTGATATGGCGATCAATAGATGACTGTCAGCAGCACTCCTCTAGCTTATTGCACCGCCCTCCAGCCTGATCAATGGTTGACTTTTCACTCGTAGCCGGCACTTATTGCTGGGCTAGCAGGAGTAGAAACGCCCCGCAACAATTGTTCGTTGGGGACCTTCGACACATCTGACATATGAAGGGTGTGTATCCGCATTAGCTGTTTAGGAGCCCTTACTTGAGGACATGCTGCTGGACCGGCGGCGCAGGCGGTTGGGCCCGCTCGCCTGCTGCTTGGCGACCGCCTCCGCCGCCGCCTGCAGGCCCAGCTGCTGCAGCAGCCGCTCCTCCGCCTGTCGGCATGTAGCACTGCCGTCAGCGCTCTTGCGGGTAAGTTATCAGAGATGTCGGAATGCATGTGCAGCAAGATCGTGCACGTCATGCGCAATCTGTTGTTTGAGGAAGCAGTGGCCAGCAGGCAGGCGATGCTGACGAGCGAGTGCGGCCCCCGCCCAACTGGACAGAGACGCTCCTCGCAAATGCCATGTCACACGCAGAAGGGCATCCAGGTTTTTGGCTTCTCGGCACCTGCGACTCGCGCCAGACGATGGGCGTGACGCACTGCGGCGGCGTGCCCGGCGGCTCCAGCGGCTGGCCCGCCAGGTCCGCCAGCGTCAGCAGCGCCGCGCCGTCGGCGGGCCCCCCCTGGAGCGGCGCGCCACCCAGCTGCAGCCCCGCAAAGCCCTTGGCCAGGATGCCGGCGACTGCCGCCTCGAGGTCGGCGCCGTGCAGGTCCAGGAGGTTGGCCACGCAGCCGCTAGCGGCAGCGACGGGGACTGCGATCGGCGCCGTGGGCCTTGCGGCCGCAGGCGGCAGCGGCTGGGCGACGGCGGGCCGAGCCGGTGCCGGCGCCGGCACCGGCGTCAGCTGCGCCTCCGGCTGCTGTGCCTCCGCTGGCGGAGCCTCGGCCAACGCTGCTGCCGGCTTAGCAGGCGTGGGTGACGCCTCGTCAAAGTCGCCAAACTCATCATCCGACTCGTCGTCAGCTGGCGCCGCCGCCGGCTGCGCTGCAGGTGCCTCATCCTGCGTTGCGGCGGCGTTGGCCGTCAGCAAATCCGCCGGGGAGGCTGCGGGCGCGTCTGCCGAGGTGGCTGCTGCCTCCTCGAAGCCGCCGAAGTCGTTGCTGTCGCCGCTGGGGGCCGGCGCCATCTGCGGTGCTTCGGTGGCGGCATCCAGCGCCGCTGGTGAAGTGTCCGCTGCCGTAGACGGCGCCACCTGTTGCTCGTCCGTGGCAACCGCCGCCGCTAGCAAGGTGTCTGCGATGGCGGCCGGCGCCAGTTGCGGCTCGTCTGCGGCAGCCGGCGCCATTCGCGGCTCGTCTGCAGCAGCCGGCGCCAGTTGCGGCTCGTCTGCGGCAGCCGGCGCCGCCTGTGGCTCGTCTGCGGCCGCCGGCTCTGCCTGTTGCTCGTCTGCAGTAGCTGGCGCGCCTGGCACATCGTCCGCGGAGGTAGCCGGCGCCATCTGCGGCTCGACTGCGGCAGCCGGCGCCGCCTGTGGCTCGTCTGCGGCGGCTGGCTCCGCCTGTGGCTCGTCTGCAGCAGCCTGCACCATCTGAAGCTCGGCTGCGGCAGCCGGCGCCGTAGTGAGGGCCGCATCGGCGGCGGCTTCTCCCACCGGGGCAGCGTCCCCAGTGAGCGGCAGCTCCTCTGCAATGGGCTCAACAGGCGCCTCCGCCAGGGCGCTGCCGCCAGTGGCCACATCCCCGGGCTCGCTGAAAGCGGCAAAGGGCGCAAAGTTGGTGCCGCCCTGCACGCTGCCGAGCCCCAAAGGCGCGCTGACGACCTGCGGCGGGCTGGCGCCAGCCGCCACCACGACGACTCCTGGTCCATTGGGGCTGTCTGATGACGCCGGGCCGATGGACGCCGAGCGTGACCCTGCAGAAAGCACGCGTCACGCTGTTCTCCCTCTTGTCCCCGCTGTGCATTACGTGGCATCTCCTTGTGCAACAACATGTTCCTGTGACACGACACGAACACAGTCACACTACTAGATGGTAATTGAATTTGGTGCTCACCGGGAGAGCCGCGGAGGCCGACGGCATGCCGGAAGTGGTCCTTGAGCTCCACGCTGCCCTGGCTGTCGGTGCTGGTGCGGCGCCAGGTCTGGCCGGTGGGCGATACCGGGGACGCCGGCGCCGGCTGCTCCAGCTCTTTGGCTATGCGCTGCAGGACGGAAGATTGCCGTTTGTGGCCATCATTGCGTTTGCACGGCCTCGCGCTTCCTTGCACAGCACCCCTGCCGCTTCGCTTCAGGAAACAATTGACTATCCGTGGTTGACCAAAGCAGGCGGTCAAACAGGCTTACCTGCGCTGAAGGGAAGGGCACGCTCTCCTTCTCAATAGACACCCGGTCCAGCCAGGCGGCCATGTTCAGCGGCTGCGGCCCGTGCGCCTGCGGGCGACACGTGCCTACTGATAAATGCTCGGTTGTGGGAGACAGATTGCAAGCGTGGAAGAAGCAACGCGATCGATGCAAGGCTGCCGATGTGAAGACTCAGTTGAAGCCTGACAGACGACAGCCGCTAGCTGGCAAACACAGCCGTTCATGCGCAGTGCAGCCCATTGCATGCGTCCAAACGTCTTTGCGGGTGCAGGGTTGTCGCACCACAGGGGAGCCGCTGCCACCGCTGTGGCTGGCGCGGTGGCTGAGTGCCGACATGCGCTGCGCCTCCAGAATGGCCAGCTGCTGCTCCGTCAGGTCGCGCTGCTCCTTGGACAGGCGCTCCATGCGGCGGAAGCGCTGCAGCGCCGCCGACACGGACATGCGCTCCTCGGCCACGTCCTCCACACCGCCGGCACCGGTGGCGCCCGCAAAGCCTGCGGTGACAGGCAGCAAATCAGCGCTTGCTGCGGCAGCACGGTAGGAGCGTGTGCGTTGACGAGTAAGACAGTTTCAGTAGCTCCACGCACCCGTCCAGGCGTCATCGCCGGCGCTGCTGGCGCTGGCGGTCCTCGAATGCCTGCCGGATCCGTTCATCAACGCAGGCGTGACAAAGCGTCAAAGCTCTGGTGCGTCGCGCGTGGGGGCCGGGTCCAGCTGCAAATCTGCGGTTGTATATGATGGTGCACTGATCCTGCAGCCGTACTTGGCGGCCAACGATGCTGGCCGGGGGACAATAGCTGCTGATGGGCATCAGCGCTGATAATCTATCGCCGAAGTATCAGTGCCACGTCGTCGCACATCCCGACTCGTGAAGTCTGACGCTATGCACAAAGGAGTTGAAAGCTTGACGCCGTCTGCGCCTAGAAGGGCGTCAGGCGTGAAAAAACCGACAGGATTCCCAATCCCCTAGTTGCTGGCAGACAAGTCTGACACTTCGCCAAGAGCACAGGTCTCCCATCCCTCGCGGAGTTGATTGCAACAACGCGGCAGCAAGGTGCCAGGGACTTGACAGCAAAAGCTGGTTCAAAAGATGACGAAATAAGGTTTACGAGGTTGCGTATCACAATGGTGATGATGTGCAGCCACGCTGCTGGGCTCACTTTCCGGTTTGTGCACCCTGAACGAGCTACACAGATTGCATCTGTATTCTTGTCAGCAGCTGTGGTCAAGTTGCGGGCTTGAGGACCTGGAGCGATGCTGCGTGTGTTGAGCAGAGCGCTCACGGAGGGCAGGCGGGCTGCAGGCCCGCTGGCCAGCCGTGCTGCAGAGCCCCTACGCACCACCGATGCAGCTGTGGCGTGCTCCGGCGGCGTGCGGGCTTTTGCAGCCGTGCCGGAACCGGTTGCCAGCGAGCCCATCGCCAACGAGCCTACAGATGGTGAGTGGCAGCTGGTATGCCATCAAGTACGCCTGCAATTCGTCTTGTTGCAGCCATCGTGCTGCGACCGTGACGCACGGTATGCTCTGCTGACTCAAGTGTGACGACATCCTCGTGCATGCACTTGAATGCATACTGCAAGAGACGCAGCACCCTCGCATGCCTCCTGTTCCACCTACGGAAATATGAATTCGCCATGCGGCAGCTCCACAGAGCTCCGCAAGCATGCCTGACATGCGTCTCCGCTGCCGCGCAGACACCATAAACATGAAGGGCATCCGGCTGGCGGGCGCACCGCTGTACCTGGACATGCAGGCGACGACGCCGCTGGACCCGCGGGTGCTGGACGCCATGCTGCCCTTCTGGACGGACCAGTATGGCAATCCGCATTCCCGCACGCATTTCTTCGGCTGGGAATCGGAGGACGCCGTGGAGGTCGCCCGCAAGCAGGTGAGCTGCTGCTCTCACAGTCTGGTCCGGCAACCTCATGTGAGGTAATAAGGCCTTCCTGCAAGGCGGCGGTGACTGTGACATATGTTCACAATGGGGAGGGTGGCCCGCTGCCATGATGGCAATGCTGACGCTGAACGCGGACGGAACCGGTTCATCAATGCTTTGCATCCATCACCCACAGGCAGCTGACTTGTTGCCAAAGCGCATCATCCAGTCACTTTGCTCTTCCTTCAACCACACATCGTATCAGGGAGCATGTCAGAGTACCACCTGCATCTCCGCTAGCGGCGTCGACCCGAAGGGGGTCACCTTTCTTCCAAGCAAGACTGGTTCAGAGCTCTATCAAACCATCCCCGCTCGCGGTTGCAGGTGGCGGACCTCATAGGCGCCGACCCAAAGGAGATCATCTTCACGAGCGGCGCGACGGAGTCTAACAACCTGGCGCTCAAAGGCGTTGCCAACTTCTACAAGGAGCGCAAGAACCACATCATCACCACGCAGACGGACCACAAGTGCGTGCTGGACAGCGCGCGCTACCTGCAGCAGCGTGGCTTCGAGGTGGGCCCCTACCTTTCTTGGTGTAGAGAGCGGAATGCCAATCAAGTCCCTGATGCGGGTTCACATGGACAGTCAAGCCTGCAGCAGAGGCTCTGCTGGCAGGTACAGATTGCTTGGGGCTTTTGGCCTCAGCGCCTATGATCATTTGTGTCTATCTGTCTCCATTCCAGTCTTAGGCTCTCTGATACATGGTGCGGTGCAGGTGACGTACTTGCCGGTCAAGTCTGACGGCCTGATCGACATGCAGCAGCTGCGGGATGCCATCCGGCCGGAGACGGTGATGGTGTCCATTATGATGGTCAACAACGAGATCGGTGCGGCGCAGTCAAACATTTTTTTACCTCAGACGTGTGCTGCAGCTGCAACGCATGCGTCCTTGCGCTGAAGCCACTGATCGTGGTCATAGGACAATCGCTGAGATCTCGCATCCTGGCCTGCGGCAGCAGGTCCGAAGCATCGACCCTTAAAGCAAGCAGCCCAACACTTCTGCTTCCACCCCCAATCGGCCACTACTGGTTCTCCAAACGCAGGCGTGCTGCAGCCAATGAAGGAGATCGGGGAGCTGTGCCGGGAGAACAAGGTGTTCTTCCACACGGACGCGGCGCAGGCCGTCGGCAAGGTGCCCGTCAACGTCAACGACCTTAAGGTGGACCTCATGTCCATCAGCGCCCACAAGATCTACGGCCCCAAGGGCGTCGGTGCGTCCCTTTTGGAGAGCCGTTTCGGGCCTGGCATGATGCCGCTTGTCTGGGACTGCTAATCCACCTGATCGATGCCTCGGCCCGGCTGTCTCACTGCCACAGGCGTCATGCTGCACGTGGCATGTGGTGGCAGCAGCAGGCGCCTCAGCCGCATCTGCAGATCTGTAGCTGTTCCGTATAAACTCAAACCTTCTCGCACCCTCAGTTCCTCCAAAGTGATCGTGTCTCTGATGACCGCCTGGCGCGATCTACATCCGGCGGCGGCCGCGGGTGCGGCCGGAGCCGCAGATGAGCGGCAGCGGAGTTGTGGCTCTCAGCTGTTCTGTATAGACTAGAATCTTGACGCACGCTCAGTTCCTCCAACGTATTTGTGCCTCTGATGACCGCCAGGCGCGATCTACATCCGGCGGCGGCCGCGAGTGCGGCTGGAGCCGCAGATGAGCGGCGGCGGGCAGGAGCGCGGCATCCGCAGCGGCACCATCCCCCACCCCCTGGTCGTTGGCTTTGGCTCCGCCTGCAAGATCGCGTCCGAGGAGATGGACAATGACCACAAGTGCGCGGCAGCTCGGACATGGGGGCAAATGGGGATACAGATATCACATTGATGTGTCTGTGCATGAGTGCACGCCTGGGGCCGCTGCTGTTTCTCTGGGCTGCAGTTTGGATGGGACACGAGCAGCTGGGGCGAGAAGAGCAGCGCCTGCTGGTGGGTCTGGAGCGGTGCATCACGTCGGCTCTGGGCGCTCCTGCACTTGCATCGTGCCATCACGCTGACTAACTGCCAACGCCTGTTTCAATTCATGCCGGGCACATTGGAGTGCTAGAGTGGCTAGAAGACTGCCGCTCACACATACAATGTGTTCGTTGTGAACGACCTGAGCTGATCTCACTTGTGTACATCTTTCGCACTGCAGGCACATCGGGGAGCTGCGGGAGCGGCTAGAGAAGGGCATCACCAACCAGCTGGACATGGTGGTCATCAACGGCCCGGAGGACCCGGCGCAGCGCTACATCGGCAACCTCAACATGTCCTTCTCCTACGTCGAGGGCGAGTCCCTCATCATGGGCCTCAAGGTGAGACGCTGTGTTGTCTGCTGAGGTTGCGCGTCTACTGCACTGCTGCTGCGGGGGCGGGGTGCCAGCCCATGCCGCACTGGTGATGTGAGCAGCAAAGGTTCCTGCAGACATGGCCAGGCTCGGCAAATCAGCACACCCACTTGATGTACCCAACTTGCATCCCGCGCTTCGCTTCCAGTGACACTCTGACCTTGAGTTATCCACCCCATACCATGCAGGACATCGCAGTGTCGAGCGGCAGCGCGTGCACCAGCGCCAGCCTGGAGCCGAGCTACGTGCTGCGCGCGCTGGGCGTGGATGAGGACATGGCCCACACCTCCATCCGCTTCGGCCTGGGGCGCTTCACCACCGCTGAGGAGGTGGGAGGCTATCGCTGGGAGGCGTGCTGCTGCTTGATGCGTGCACGCTGATACTTCCAACAGAGCAATGGTTTACAGACCCCCATCCGCTTTGACCTCGGCCGGTTCAACACCGCCGAGGAAATTGGGGCCTGTGCTTCACGTGAACGTGTTGAGAACGTTGTCAGCCTTTAAGGGCTTGCAGGGCGGGATGGGTGCAGGCACGGGTTCAGATGGCAGTCCGGCAGTTCCAAGAGCTGGGCTTGGTGCCTTATGCAGCACTGAGGTCGAAACTTTGAAGTATTACGACTTGCTGCTGGCGCAAGCCAGCCGCAACAACAGAGCCCCAGCAGCTCCCCACCCGCGAGGACGAGGGACTGGCGGTCGATGGGGATGCCGTAGTGGCGCACAGATGTGCGGCTTGTTGCGCGCGCAGGTGGACCGTGCAGTGGAGCTGACAGTGCAGCATGTGAAGAAGCTGCGCGAGATGAGCCCGCTGTGGGAGATGGTCCAGGTGGTCATTCTCATCTGCCACTGTGCTTATATCTGGCTGCGGGAAGATGTGTGCCTGCCCCTCCTGCGCCTAGTTCGTGATGTGCATCAAGCACTGACGGCATTGGATTTTTGTTTACCGCAGGAGGGCGTGGACATCAAATCAATCCAGGTCTTCATTCTCCCTGTCATAAATATTCGCCCTGTCGTAAATACCATTTGGACTGTTGCCTTGCCGTATTTTCATATGTTCATTTCTGTTGGTCATTTGCTTGCAGCTTGTCGTTCTCTTCGGAGCGCCACCGCATGCCACTAGGCCTATCTGGGCAAGCTGTAACTTTTTCGTTTCTTCTCTGCAGTGGAGCCAGCACTGAGCCGGTCGCTGGATACCATAGGGCTGCTTAGGGTCTGCTGCCGCTGTTTCAGTGTGAAAGCCAGTGCAGGCATGGACAGCACGTTGGTGCCGAATTCGGTTGAAGGAACTAGAGCGAGGGCGGGGAAGTACATGTAATGGATGTTCGTGAGACAATTGCTGTTTGCTGGTTTGCTCCTACATCAGATTGCGGCCGGCGTGTTGCACACGGTGCCACACAGTCTGCACACAGGCTTCATTCTGCTCATATTTTCATGCTCTCATTCCAACTCATTCTGCGACCAAACAGGCAGCGACCACAGTATTTCCCAACATATAAATTAGACCCGAACCATGCAGCAGAGAAATTCAGCAACTTGCAAACCAATACCAAAACCAAATCGAGGAGGGCGCAAGCGTGCAGCAGCAGCCATCACGCTTGCCTACTGTGACGAGCGCAACTGCAGCTTCACACAACTCCGTCACTTCAATATGCACAGCAGCGAGGCTATCCTCGCGAACTGCGCCAGCGGCCCCTGTCCATTAGCAATGGTAGTCGCCAGCAGCGCCGCTGACGCAAGCGCCCGGTTGTTCAGCCAGCGCGGCTTGCCGTTCTGGCCGCCGGCCGGCTTTGCGGGGCCGCCGTCGCCGGCGCTGACCCCCGTCGACTCCTCCAGCGCCTCCACCCGGTCTTGCAGCCGCTTGCATGTGATCTGCACATTTCTAGGCGGCTCGGTCAGTCCCACCTTCCCTGGCCGAGCTTTGCGGACCAACTCGGCGCAGATGGCATGCAGCCACTGTCCAGAAACCGGGAATTGGAAGGACAATCAACAGATACAAGGCGCACCTTGACGTACTGCAGCAGGATGCCGGACTTTTCGGTGTCCTGGTCCGCGTCGCCGAGGTCCGCCGCCAGCAGTTGCTCGCACAGGCGCAGCGTGAACGCCTCTCCCAGATCTGGCGCCATGGCGCAGCACACAGCTCAGCTCAGCTCAGCTCAGCTCAGCTCAGCTCAGCTCAGCAAGCGCTTCGAATGCAGGAGGTGTTGAGGCTCTGCCAGCCCTTTGTTTTCTTGCTCGTCGGACCACCGTGCGCCGGAAGGGCGGTCAATCGGTGTTCGCACAAGCATTCGGGCAGCATATGTATCGTGAGACTGGCCTCCGCAAACTTGAAATTGTCGAAAACTTCCGAGCAAGCGGCTGTCGCAGGTTCCATCCACTGCGCCTCACCGGCCAGCTGCACGATGTCGATGATCTGGGCCCAGGTGAAGGTGCGGTGCGTCGCGACGAATTCCGCCAGCTTTGCAAAAGTGCTCGCGTCCGCCTCGCTGTCCTTGCCGGCCGGGCCCGGCTCGCACTGCCAGCACTCCAGGCACTGCAGCAGGTAGTCGCTCTGCTGCGCCTTGTCGGCCCCGGACTGTGTCGAATGAAAGTAGAAACAAATCAGGCCTGCGGCAATGGGTTTTGGCATGTGACGGCGCGCACTACCAGCGCTGCAGGTAGTCGCTGCAGCAGGTGGTCGGTCTGCTGCGCCTTGTCAGCCCCCGACCGCGCATCACACGGCACAACTGAATGAGCCGCAGGGCGGCAGTCAATGGACATCGTGTGATCATTTGCACGCTGCACACACCGTCAAAATAGCAAGGAGAGAACTGGCGAACATCCACAAAGAGATCTAGCACGAGTTTTCAAACACCAACAAATTTCACCTGCAGCAGGGAGTAGTAGACGCTTGCCGCGCGATCCCGGTAGCCCGCATCCCGCAGCCCCTGCGCAAACAGCCGCAGGCTGCGCTCGTCGTACGCGTTGCTGGGGTGCGCCTGCAAGCGCGGTGAAAGCACACCATTTACAGTGCAACCGAAGTGCTGAGGTGCGCCTGCATGCAGCACGGCAATCACCTGGGTTGCAGTGCAATCGATGTGTGGTGCTGGCGCGCCACAAGCCGCCTACTGTCGGAGGCGCTGCAGCTGCCCTGTGCCCCGTTGCGGCTGGTGATACCAGAGCGTGCATCATTGTTCGACGGTGCATTTGGTGCGGTCCAGACACCTCTTGACTGCAGACAACGAGCCTTTCATAATGCATGCGGAAGCGGGCAGTTGCATGCTGCCCACGCACCATGACATACGCCATGCACTGCGGGCTGAGGCCCTGCACTGGCGCGGGCAGCAGGCTGCAAAGCTCCGCGGCACGGCGCAGGTACCGGATCGGCTCCTCGCACGCCGGCGAGCACGCCGCCTCTATGCACGCCCGCGCACTGCAGGCGGGAGACTGAGATGAACTGTCAAAGGAACCTGACGAAAGAAAGAATGTCAAGCCTGACCAGGTGGCAGTCAGGCCGCAGGCGAGAAAAATGGAGAAGCTGTCGAGGGATCTGTGCCGTGCGGAACCGGCAGCCCCTGCCAGCAGATGACAGCGAGGCCGCGAGCGGCGCGTGAGACCAGGATGTGCTGGCACATTGAGACAAGCAAAAACGATCAAATCAAAACTGACCTGCCTTCCCGGTACTCGGTCGCCCGGCTGCGCAGCAGGTACACCTGCGAGGATTCGTCAGAGTTCGTCAGAGTTCAGGGCAGATGAGAAGCTCGTGTGAGTTGCTGAGTGACACTCCGTGCGCATGTGTGGATATGGTTTTCAGTCCGAGAGTCAGAAGCAACGATGGGGCAAAGGGGGCGGCGCTGACCGGCGTGAGGGTCTTGCCGGTGAGCGGCGCCCGCGACACCGGGTCGAGGTCACTGTACTCCAGGGCCCGCTCAATCGCATGGCGCTCATAGACCTGTTCCAAAACAGACATTCGGCATGATCAGAACAGGACCAGGATGCAGGAAGATAAAGACAAGTCCAGATGAGCCAACAGGAATGACCAGCAGGGGAATTGCCGTTCGCGGATGCCGCTCGCACCTCAGGTGCCACATCAGGGCGCGCAGCTCTGGGCAGCGCACGAATCTGAGCAGCGCACCTGGCCGGCGGAGCTGAGGACAGGATCCACAAACAGCTCGCGGGTGAGCGGGCATAGCAGGTCCAACGGCGTGTTGAACAGGTGCTGCTGGTGTCCCCGGTCCCACTCCGCGGCCCGCTCGCTGGCGCTGGCCCTCTTCATGCTCAGTGCGCTGGCGGCCATACTTAGCTGCCGGCCGTTGGCGTTCTCATCGCAAGGTTGCGCTGCGTCCGGCAGTGTCGCTGTGCACAACAGGCATGCGAACGAGATGACAGGGGCAGGGCTCCGGATGCGCGTGACGCGTTGGATCAAGCAACCAAGCTGCGGCTTACGGGCCGGTTGGTGCCTGCTGTGGCGCGCTGGCAGGTTTTTGTCAACCAAATCACTTGTATACGCTGACGCCTTGCAGACGTTCGCTTGTTCCAAGTGACCTCTGGGACTCCACTCACGAGGATGCAAGGCTCACTAGAGAGTTCAGAGTCACAGAACTTTGCTGTGTGCAGGAGACTCGGCACCAACCCCTGACGTGAGCTGCATAACTGTTGACACACGCTTCAACGATCCTCCGTCAGGAGCTGTGGCACAATCCATGATGAAATGTGATGGCGCAGGCAACAAAGATGTCTCAAGATCCATGTGCACGTGTTGGGCATGCCGCAGGGCCTCTGTGCGGAAATGGCGCTCTTTGCAATGCAGAGAGTTCATCAACGCGTCCAGATGCTTACTGAAGCTGCTCGCTTGAGAGACTGGCGGGATCAGATCGGCGCAAGAATAATGCATGCCACAAAACATACACACTGCATCAGCATGTTCCAACGCTAGCACAAGCACCGTGCTACAATTGAGCCTATCTGACTGTCTTCCCTAGCCCCAGCAGAACCGCGAGCTCACGTCATCCTCCTGCAGCCGCTGATGCATGCCCTGGATCAGTATTCCCTGCGGCACGGCACAGACATTTCATCAAAATGACACTTGGAGTGGTATCATATCGCACGAATGCGTCGCAGCAGCCGTGACGACAGACAAAGCAATGCTGGCGGGTGTGCTTGTTCTCACCACTTCTTCACATCTGCGTCCTCCGGCGGCTGGAATTCTGCAGGCACCGGGGCCAGGCGCACAGGTGTCAGCTCAGCCACCCATATGTGATGCACCGGATGCGACTCCTGTTCAAATTTTAATGCATCCAGGCAGGTGATCGACTCAGATGTCGGCTGGGAGGCCCAGCTGTGACGGCAGCAAGTGAAGCAGGAAACAGGTGCTGCGAACAGGTGCACGCAGGCGGTCAGCAGACTTACGGTTCTTGACACGGACGTCCTTCCAGCTGGTGGACAGCGCGGTGCCGTTGGACTCCTGGAACGACTTGTTCATCGCGCGGCGGGTGTCCTCGTCGGCGCCTGCGCACACGGGTGGCAAAAAGCTATGGCAAGCAGCAATCTGGAGAGCTTGCAACAGCTTGATGGGGTGCCCAGCGCTGCAAAGTGCCACACGCACAGTGCTCAGGGGTCAGAACAGCGCGAAAACCAATTCGCACCGGCGTAGATCTCGCGGAACAGCTTCTGGACGCCGGCGTCGCCATCGAGCACCTCCTTCTTCTCCTCCTCCTTGAGGTCCGCCTCCAGCTTGTTCCAGTCAACCACGTTCTTGCTGCTGCTGGGGTAGCTCTGCACACAGGACAGTGTCACGATGGGTGGTAGCCTTGCACTTATAGGTGCGACCAATCTCCACGTGCGGCCTGTTACAGCTTGCCCCAGTCCACCATGCGCTTGTGGCTGCTGAGGTACACCTGCACAACATGATAAACAGATGCAGATGACGCAGGGAGGTTGGCATGCTGTTCTCCTGCAGCTTTGGCAGTCCCAACCTCTGCTACAGCATGTTCGACTTCTAACACAGCAGCGCCGATGGCATGTGCTGCCAAAACGCACGCAGCTGATGCAGCTATGTAAAGTGGTACCAGGTCCCATGGTCGAAAGATGCACCATCAAGGTTCCCTGCTTAAGAGATTCACATGTGTTGGCATGTCGGTGATTGAAGGATTGTGCGGTGGCTGTGTGCTTGCTGTTAGCCGCGCCCAGGGCAGGTGACATACATACAGTCCAGCCTTCGTTTTGCGCATGGGCGCTGCTCGGCACATTGTCAGGCAGAGAACGCACTTCGAGACTCTCTGCCGCGGCGCAGCCGTGTGGGCACTGCTATAACCACAAAATCCTACAAACCTCTAGAGGCTACTTGCAAAACGAACCCTTAAACCCCGCACCTTGGGCGGCTCGGTCGGCATAGACCAGTTGGCGGCGGGGCGCGTGTTGCTGGCCTCCAGGGTGGGCCACGACACCGACTCGTCCACCTTCTTCAGGCGGACCTCGATCTGCGGGGCAGCGGCACAGCTGCATCAGTCACGAAGTGAAAGACCCCCAAGAAGACTCTCAGGACGCCAAGACTCCCAACACGATCTGGGCCAGCAGAGTGACTGGTCTAGCAACAAAATAAGACTGGAAGCGGCTTGGCAACGTCGGGGTGTCAAACACTGCAAGATGTCATGTCCTCTCGTTCGCCGCCAAGAAGCATGTTTTGAAGCCCAGCGCACCTTGGTGCTGAGGACCTCGTAGCGGCTCTGCTCCGGATCCACTGGGCTGTACAGCTTCACACTCATCTCGTACTCGATCTCGCCCTGGCGCGAATAGAATGATCGATTTGCTGGCCACACGTGCAAGGTACGTGTGAGCCATCCGTCCCTGCAGCTCTTTCTACATGTCGACCCAGGAGCCAAGCAAAGCAGCACGCCTGCAGTTTGCCAGTGCCGCAGGACGACTTGCAACACAAACAGACAAGCCCCCGAGCCAATCTGATTTCCCTAATCCTCAGGCAGGCCAGCAGCATGATAATACGCACCTCGGCGTCTTTGATGACGACGTCTAGCTGCTGCGCGCCGATGGTGATGGACACGCGCTCCTTGGTCTGCTTCTTAGCGAAGACAGCGACCTCTACATACTTCTGCATCTGCAGCCACTCATGGCGGTACTTGCTGGGGCGCTCCCGCTCCGCCGGCGGCGCCGCCGCCTCGGCGGCAGCCGCCGCAGCGCTGACAGGCTGCGCCGCGGCGGCGGGCGAGGCGGCTGCGGGCGGGGTGGCCGCGGCTGCGGGCGGCGACGCGGCTGCAGGCGGCGACTTGGCGACCGGAGCAGCCGCGGGGGCTGCGGCGGCCGCGGACGGCGCCTTGTCGGTCTGCATGTCTGCTGCCTCGCCTGTCAAAAGAAAGGCAGCCTTTAGGGTCGAGGGTTCAGACTTCAGGTTTCAGACTTCAGGGTTCGGGGAAACAGGGTTCGGGGTTTTCAGTTAGGGAGGGTCTGGGAAGCATCTAGGAGGGCGCAATGCCACTGCAACAGAACATGTGAGTAGTACGAATGCCATGATGGGTCGCCGAGGCCTAGGCTCATATTTCCTGGCCAAGGCCATCAGGTCGACGCACCGTCGAGCGCGGCCGCGCACTTGGCGATCCAGCTCTTGTACGTCTTGTTGCTGGGTTCCAGCGCCGCGGCCGCGTCAAAAGCCTCCTGCGCCGTTTCGTACTCCTCCAGATTGAAGCTGGCGACCCTGATGAGATCAGGAAGCTCACGATTAGCAAGTTTGCAAAGGCATCAGCGAATGAGAGCACCTTCCAAGGCGGAAGCATGCACAGCAGCCGGCGTCCCAGAACGCGCCGCGCACCCCTTCCGGAAGTTGGCCTTGGCGTTGCGTGGCTCCATCTGCGCGGCCTTGCCGGCATCCTCTGCGGCCGACATCCAGTCCTCCAGCTTTATGTGCGTCTGTGCGCGGGCTGAGTACAGGCCAGCGTTGCCGGGCTGAGCTGCGATCGCCTGTCGAGAAGGGCCAGCGCAATCGCATCAGCATGCATAATGTATGTTTTTTGACCAGTAGCATCGCGTGCATGGCAGAGCGTGGCAAACAGCGGCATCTCCGATGCAAAAGTATGTTGTGAGGCAAGGCATCATCAGCAAGGCCATGCAGATTCACCGCCGTGTACAGCGTCAGCGCCAGCTCAAACTCCTCGTCCACATAAGCTGCATTTGCTCTTTCTAGAGCTGACTCACTGGGCGCCATCCTGTCGTGAAAAAATCGGGCAGAGGAACGTGATACGATCAATCCCTGGTGTGCGTTTTGATTGCGCGAGCTTTGCTGCGCCGGCGGAGCCGTCTGCAAGTCAAAGCGACGATCAAGATCGCCGGTGCGGATGTGTATGCTGCCCAAAACTCGACTTTCAAAACGACATGATCAAGTGCTAAAACCCTGAGTACAACTCAGTGTCGCCCGCCAGACTTTCCGCAGCTCAGAACGCTGTCTTTTTTGGCAGCGGCATGCGAGCTGACCAACATGATAGCCGAGAGCGCGGTGTCATGCGATTCAGATCAGATGGGCTGCTGTACTTGAACATGCTTCACCTCGAGTACGCGACCAGCGGCGCACAAAAAATCAGGTTCTGGGACCTCTTCAACCAAAGCTGGGCCCAGAATCGATGCAGAGTCCTTTCTTCACCTGGACAGTAAATTGCTGTGCAATCTGCTCATACATGCACTGAGCGCTTCGGGCGATCAAACAATCTACGAATGAAGTTTATTTGGAACAGCGCCACCGCCAGCAGCATCAGACACCGCAGCACCGCCCAACTCATTATCCGCCAGCTGGTGCTGAGCATTGCTGCAGGAGGCACATAGATACACCGACGGTGAATATGCACAGGAGGGGAATATATGGGCTTGCTGACGTGACATTCATAGCAATGCGGCCGGCCTTGGTGACGCTGTGCATAATCGGAACATGATGCAGCCCTGTATCGGCGCAGAAATTGACTTACTGGCGCGATTCCGGATCTCCCGGTTATGGAAGTACTGCTGCAGCGACTTCATGCCCGCCAGGTCACTCTCGACCGCGTCGAGCACACTCCAGAGCGGCTCCAAGTGAGCTTTTGCGCCCTTGACGTGCGTGATGCTGTGCCCAACATGCATCTCCCACAGCACGTCCCTGCACAGCGTACGACGTCACTTGTCCCCTTTCCAGTTGCAAGAAGAACCTGTAGACAGAGTGGCTACTCGCAAGATCATGACAGCATGCACTGCTATTGACCCTGGCGCGCTGGCGACGCCGCTCACCTGGGCCCGTGTTTCAGCAGCGCCATAGCCAGGTGCGCCGACAGCGACAAGCAAAACTGGTAGTGGCCGACGTATCGGGTCTTGAAGCTGAACTTCGCCGCAGTCTGATCCTTGACTGAGTGGATGACCCGGCCCTGAGGGTTGAGCACCTGCGCGGCAGCGCACCCCCAACATTGCCGCACTGACTGCCACTGGCATACTGACGCAATGCATGCTCACAGATAGGGAGTTCAAAGCCAGGATGAACTGTGCGGGCCCATCTGCAAAGCTTATAAGGTTCAGCCTTGCGCATGCAGAAGCGCTGGAGCCGTTTCAGGGCTGCATGCGCCGGCGGCGCTGTCCGCACCTGCAGGTCATAGCTGGCGCGGCCGCCTAGGAGGTCCGGCAGTCCCGCTCCAGGGAGCGAAACGAAGCTGCCCGTGACGTAGCTGGACTTGCGCGCTATCTCCTGGCTGACACACTCCTTACCGTGCAGGCCGCTGATACGGAGCTTCAGCGCATCCGAAGGCCGCGTCAGTAAGAGCAGAGCCACCAGCAGGCTGCTTTTGATGGCGAATCTGTGTCCCAGTTGCCGTCTTCTCATGCTCTGGGTGCATCAAGCGACGCTACAGCCGACAGGACTGCCAGCAGGCGCCTGGCAATGCCATGTCATGGCGAGACGGCAGGTAACAATGTGCAGTACAACACGCGGAGCTGTGTGGCAAACGGATCTATGCGATGCTTCGGGACCGATTGTCTCTTGCACGTGATTGACGGGCAACTGTTCTGCAACTTCAACTGAGGTGTAGATCCAGATCGACTTGAAATTCAGGCACTGCTGTAGGCTGCAGCCAGGGAAAGCGGCGAGCTTGATCAGAAAATGAGCTTTCGTTCGCTTCTCCCGAAGCTGACAACGCGGATGCGCGACTGTGCAAAACGCTAATGGCTCTCATAGTCACTTGGAATAGGAGCCTACTTGATCAAGAATTCTCGATCCAGCCTCTTTTTAGATCTTCACCTATTCTAGCCCAACCCACTCCGAAGACAGCCCTCACTCTCGGTTCAAACAAACCTCAGACGACGCAAACAAACATCAGGATCCTGTTCTGCTGCAGCTTGCGGCGCACAATGCCGCCTGCACGTCGCCTCACTCTGTGGACCGCACGCTTTGAAACCTCAGGGGCGGCATGCACACACGCCACAAGCAAATCATTGTCCTCCGCCAATCCCCCGCTGACTTCACGAAAAATGCAGTCGCAGCAGGCTGACGCCCACAGCGCGATCTGTGCGCAACAGCTGCCGCCCAGCAGCTGTAGCCGTCTAACGGCGCGTTTACAAAGCTCCTTCGCGGCGCGCCGCATCACGGCCCCTCATCGGGCAGCAGCAGCGGCGCGAGCACGTCGCAATAGCTGGCGCGCAGCTTGGCCTGGTGCTGGTCCACCAGGTCTCGCGCGGCGTGCGCCGCCTCCGCGTCGGGGAAGGACAGCACCCAGTGCCCGTCCACCAGCTGCCGCCCCAGGTTGCGGTGTGTGCTCGCCACGCTGCTCGCCCGCAGCACCTGCTCAGGCGGCCCAGGAATCGTCAGAGCAGGTATCGACATCCCAGCCGTGGGACACCAGCAGGTGGCCCTGATTCAACTGCAGAGGTGCTGTCAGGTCAGGCAAGGTAGCGATGCATGACAGGGATGCAAGAAGCAAGACGCGCACCTTGAGCAGGCCGCGGACAGGCGGCCGCACGTGGATGTGCAGCCACCGCTTGTGGGACGCATCGATGGCGGGGTCCGCGCCCATCAGCGGCGCCACCGACAGCACAATGCCTGCAGCAGGAAGCGCGTACAGAAGCATCAAGCTCCAGCATTCCGCAGGTCGATGATGTCCCTCCCCAGTTCTGCCGTCCCGGAGCAGAATGGCACAGGACTACCAAGGACCCCAGGATTTCAGAGACGTCGTGAGCTTGCGTTGGAAAAGCGCAACATGGGTCACACCCGAGTTCAAGCGTGTGCCCTGGTCCGCGAGCAGCACCACCGGCACGGCGCGCACGACTGCCGCCGGGGTGGGCGCGTCCGCGCCAGCCTCCGCCGCCGGCCGCCCCTCCATGGCGAAGTACACGTTGCGCTCCACGCCGCGCGCGAAGGCGACTGCACCTCAGCAGCATGCAGTATGATATCAATCTGCCAGTAGTCGAGGCTTGATGGCGTCCCAGGGCTCTGCGCCGATGCCAGCGGTGTCAGCAATGCCAGCAATGTCGAGTAGAGGGTGATTGCGAGGCCTTCTGGCTTTGCAATGGGGCGGCGAAAGGGACGGCGAAAGGGACGGCGGCGAAGTTTTGATTGGAATAACCAGCGCAGGCGCACCGGCGCAGGAGACGCGGGAGGTGAGCTCCACCTCCATGCCCTCCTTGATCTCGGTGGCCCGCTGCGCCGCCTCCTCTATGTGCAGCAGCCCCGGCGCCGCTGGGATCTCGCCATTGGAGCTGCCCATCGCCTGCAGTGCAACAAGCCACAGCATTAATGCACGTTGCAGCCAGGCTGCCGGGCTGTGGTGCTTGTCATACGTGCTGATTGACAATGTTGCCGAGCAGTGCACGTGCAATATTGGCAAGTGCAATTTTGGGGCCGCGCCTGCTGCAGCTGCGTGAGCGTGATGAAGCGCAGGGCAGTCTGCCACAGCATGCGCGCGGACGCCGCGGACACGCTGACTGGCTGCTGACCCTTGGCCTGCGGTGCCGCGCCGCCGCCGCCGACGGCCGCCACCAGTGCCGCCTGATGCGCCTGCAGGGGCAGCAGACATGAGGGTCGCTGGCCTTTGACCAGAATGAACACAGTAGAGCGAGTGGGTAGCTGTCCGAAATCAGAGCTGTCATTCACAAACTGCATCCTACTGAACTTGCAGTAAAGACCTGTGGCAGACAGCCAGATGAGAGTTTGTGAGAGTATGTGTTGAAGTGCCTACCTGCGCCCAGGCGGACACGGCGGAGGTGGTGGACTGGTTGCCCACGGCGCGCAGGCCGGCGTGCGCCTTGTGCCACTCCATCTGTATGAGCAGCGGCAGCGCGTCGCACCACATGCCTGCACGAAACAGCTGCCTGCACTGTCAGCTGGATGAACTCGTTACAATGGCTTGCTCCCAAGTCGGTCACTGTCGACTACAGGAGGCACAAATCCACTAGCTGCCACCCCTGCTGCATTGCTTGTCAATCAGCCTCTCGCATCTGGCAGAACTTCCCATCAGATGCGACAGTAAGAGCAGCCAATGCAGCAGAACAATGTGGACTAATGTGGACTTCAATATATCCATGGTCACCGCTTCAAAACATGTGTGCCGAAGTTGTTTTTATAGTTATGCACAAACCATTGCAGCATGGGAGCCTACAAATACGAGGCATCCGCACCGCCCATCTGGTCCATGACGGCATCTCGCGCGGCGCCCCACGCCCCGCTCAGCACCTCCCGCTGGTGCGAGCTCAGCTGCGCGCTCCAGCCGGCCGCGCCACTGCCGCTGCGCACGCTTCTGGGTGCTCCGTCGGCGCCGGCGGCCCCCGCCGCCTCGCCGGCTGCCGCGGCGCCTCTGCTGCTGTTCTGGCTGCCGCCGCTGCTGCTGCCGGGGCCATTGCCGGGGGCGCTGCCACCGCCGGGCGCGACCAGCTGCAGCAGCAGCCAGCCGACGGTCCACAGCCCCGACACCGGCATGGTGTTGAGCGCCAGCAGGCCGCACAGCGCGTTGATGACCTCCACGTTCTGCGCCGCATACGCAGGGCTGCACGCACGGCAGGCAAGTACATCTGACAATTGAGGGCCGCAATGCACTTGCAAATCGAGGGAGATTCGAGTTGCGCCAGATGCTGCACCTGAGAAGGACATGATGCTCTGACATCTGCGTGGCTGCTCTGGCAATGTCAGAGCGAGGAGCGTGCACCATCATCAGCAACGCTACTCTGCTGACCTGTACAAACAGCATCGCATGCAAGGATGCCCCACCTGCGCTGCATGACGTCGCCAGGGCCGAACGGCTGCGACCAGTGATCGGCATCGCGCGGCGTGCTGGCGCCGCTGGTGTGACCGCTGCCGGACCGGTGCTGCAGCGACTGGTCCGCCGCTGCGCCGGATGGGGCGCCCCTCGCGTGCGGCGACGGCGACGGCGACGGCTGTGACACCGGACGCTGGACCGCCGCTGCGCTGGCTGACCGCATGCTAACGGGCGCGCGCTGCGCAAGCAGACAGAATAACTGAGAGATGCCTCTCTTGCAGGCAAACAATGTTGGTTGGGTAAAACATGTTTGTTGGGTAAAACAAAGTGCATGTTATGGGGCAACCTGTGCCTGAATGCCTGCTGATAAGAGATAAGGCAGTCAACTGTGGGAGCGTGCAGCCTGCCGCAAGGTGTCGAGAGACGCACCTGGTCAGGAAGTAGGCTGCTGATGCCTGCCTCGTTGGCGGAGGCATGCCGGAGCTGCCGCAGGTGGCCGTTGCCGCTGTCGAACATGTCGCTCGACCGGGCGTGCTGCCGCGCGGGCGGCAGCGGCGCCGTCAGCGCGTCCAGCAGGTCCCGCTGCTTCCGCCGCTTGAAGGGCAGCAGCCCTGCGAGATGTGCGCAAACTTGGCTCGGGCAGTGGCAACATGTCGGTATGCATAGTGCAGGGACATCCCATGGATAGGAGAGGGGGCTAGGAGGGCAGAGATCATGTAGTGCTGGCTTCATGCAAACGAAGTGCCGGAAGCGCCTCGCTTCGATCGGCTCGCCGACTACAGCTTGGATGGCCCCCATCCTAAATTTTCTCTGCACAAGGATGTAGAGGGTTTGCCGACGAAAGGAGGTGCCTCTCTGATGGCCATGAGTCACCTCTCAACAAATTACGCCATGGACTGCAACACCGCTCAGAGTCAAGACTGGAAGATCTGCAGCGGCACAGGACCATGCGCCCCAGCTGTTTTGTCTTTCACATGTGGAGAATCAAAGCCACTGACTGGGGCTCATACAACTCATCTCACCTGCAGCGTCCAGCAGCGCAGAGTCCACGTGGCGGCACAGCAGCAGCGCCAGCAGGACGCGCACAGCGGCGGTGGCCGCCAGCGCGTCGCCGCCGCGCAGGATGGCCAGGAAGGCGGCGCGGTAGGAGCTGGGCGGCAGCTGCAGCACCCGCCGCGCATGCTTCGTGAGCGAGAACACCCCGCCGACCTCGCCATTCGCCTCCTCTTCTGCATCGTCCTGCATTGCATGTGAGGATGCGATGGCATGTCAAAACGTACCGTTGCATAGCGTAAGGTGGGCTCAGCTTGATCTTCGACGGTCAAGACAGCTTGAGCTTATATTGTCTTGCAACAGCGTACCAGCCTGGAAATGCGAGATGAGGGCAGCCAGCTGATCGCATAACCTGTTTCAAAGAAATGATGGGTGCCCAGTGGCACTGTGTGCAACGTCGGAACTGCTTCCTGTGGCGCTCACCTCAGCCTCGTCGTCGGCAGCTGTGCCGTCGGCCAGCTGCCGCCCAAGCTCCTGGCTGGCCGAGTCGCGCGCCCGCAGCAGCGCCCCCGCGGACGCCCAGGTGGGCAGTTTTGCAGCCACGGCTTCCGGCGCGTCCGCCTTGGCGCCCGCCATGAGCGCCGCCAGCACCGGGCGCAGGAAGGAGCGCTCTGAGACGACCAGCACCAGGCGCTCCAGCACCAGCAGTGCCGCAGTCGCGCCCACCGCCCCTGTGTCGCCTATTTGTCACACAGAATGATATCATTGGTGGCTGCGCCTGATAGAAATCTGAGTGATACAGAAAGGTGCGCTCCGAGAAGACGAGCACCAGGCGCTCAGCACCATCAGCGCCGCCGTCGCGCCCATCGCTCCGGTGTCACCTGTTTACAACCCATAAACGATTGATGCTGCTGAACGTTTCATCTTGAATGAAGGAGCGTTGCGAGACGACCAGCACTAGGCGCTCCAGCACCAGCAGCGCCGACGTCGCGCCCACTCGCCCAGTGTCGCCTGTGCAACAGCATTACAATTCTTTGAAACTGCTGCATAGTTTCTTGTATCAGATTAGCTGTCTAACCCGTTCAGGACCAGTCCAAGACCAGTCCAGGACCATTCCAGCACCAGCAGCGCCGCCGTCGGCACCGCCCCGGTGTCGCCTGAACATGGCATCAGCATCCAGTGGCTACTGCTGCTGTTGTCTGCTCTGCCTGCACAAGCAATACTGTGGTGTGTTCAAAGTGAAACTGCCATGATACAGAGAACATTGTTGGGATGCCTGACAGTAAGCCTGCTGTTGCAGTGTTGCATGCTCAGCCCCAGGCAAGCCGCCACAAAATCCTTTGCCTGCACCCGCAGCTGAGCCTGTGCATGACGCATAGTGTCGCAGACTGACCTGAGGGCAGCGGCGTGCTGGCAGACTGCCCTGTCGGCAGCCGCGGCGCGGCAGGCGCGGCGGGCGCAGCTGAGGAGGCTGCGGCGGCAGCGGCCACCGAGGGGCGGCGGGCGCTGCCGCCCTTGCCGGACGCCGCCCACACCGGCATCGACCCCCGGTGGTTGAGCAGCGGCCACAGCAGCACCGGCCCCACGAACTTCGACCACAGCGCCTCCAGCAAAATGCGCACCAGCCGCTGCACACCTGTAGGTGAGAATGCACGCGGGTCAAGAAAGCTCGTTCTGTAGTGATGGCCCTCTGCGAGCTCCCGTCCTGCGGATTGCCATTAGCAATCGATATGCTGCCGTTCACCCTTGCCAGCAGCCTTTCAGACAGCCCTGCCAGACTAGCAGATGTATGCCTGTCCCGGTCTGTCAGCTAGATCCGATCGAATTGCTGCTGCCGCCGCACCAGTGGCCAGGATGTCGTTGCAGTAGGACATCAGGTCTTCCACCTCGGCGAGCGCCGCCTCCACGGGGTGCTCCGCCGCGGTGCGCCCCTCCTGCACATCCGCCAGCGCCGCGTCCAGCCGCTGCAGGTACCAAGGTTTTACAGAACCTTGTTGCTTGATTCCAGAAGGGAATGAACTCGCGATCTTTCTGACACCTGGAATGCGTTCGCGCCGTGTTGATCAGCGGCCAGGCACAGCAGCGGCAACAGCAGCAGCCACGTCAGCAGTACCACAAGTCCGATGACGTTGCAAGGGCTATTTTTACAGGCACGCAAACAGGCACAGGAAGAAGCCTCTGGCGAAAAGCTCTTGAACGCATGTGAACGCCGCCTTGCCCTGTACCTGGCATTGGTCCACCAGCAACACGGCCAGCTCCTGGAAGTAGTTGGACGCCGGGCGCGAGCACACGAACGACTGCACCTTCGGGTCCTCGATGCTGTACACGTTCAGCGTCAGCGCCCGCACCGCCGACCGCACCTGCATTTGCCAGCGAGGATTTCCATGATGAAGACTGTCATATCAGCATGAGTTGCACAGTCGCACCCAAAACCTTAGCGTCCGACAGCTACAGAGCATTGGCGAACACGAACGACATGGCATAGGGGTGAAACACTGGAGACGAATTGGAGGGGGAAGACTGACCATGCCGTCGCGGTGGCGGATGAACTTGATGCTCTCCGAGTACAGCGAAAAGGTGTCCGCCTGGCCGGTGTCGGAAGTGTCGAAGAAAAACTGCACCGTCGTCCGCGTGAACTTCATGCTGATGGCCTTCAGCAGGTTGATGTAGTAGCCGATGACCTCGTCGTCGTCAAAGTCCTGCATAATGAATAATAGAAGTGTGAACAATTGTGCTGAATGAGCAGGGAGGAGTGGGCTGGGAAGGAGGTGGAAGAGGAGGAGAAAAAGGCATCAGAACTGATCACAATGCATAGATCACTGCTGGCGCACCAGCTTCGTGGTAATGAGCTCGTTGATGTAGTTGTTGGAGAACAGGTAGAAGATGGCCGTCTCACTCCGGATGTTCTGGATGAGGATCGACAGCGTCTGCAGCACCTGTTCAGCAGCAGCATGACCTACTGCAGCACAGCCGTCCATGAGAGGTGGACTGTGCTATACAGACAGCCTTGCGCATGCAGGCGTGCGCTGGTCACACATCCACTCACCTGTTGGGGAACCTCGCCGCGCCGGTTGGCAGGCTGCCGCAAGATGCGGTTGAAGAAGCTCAGCAGGTGCTTCTCGGCAAAGAAGTCGAAGAAGCGGGTATCGTGCTGGTCGCCCCAGATCATGAGCTCCGCCAGCGATCGCATAGTCTCCACCACCAGCTGCCTGTTGCTGTCTGTGAGAATGACAAATTGTACATCAGCTTTGGCAGCCAGAACATCGCACATGCCCTGGCGTGGCTTTGAAACCCGCATTTATCCTGCAGCGGCGACGCATCGTGTGGCGCCGGATCGTTCATGCCCTAAATAATATAAAAAAAATCCCAGCTGTGTGCAACAAAATCTTGACAACCACGCACCTGTGACGGTCTTCTCCTCAGACAGGACGGCATGCAGGCGCCGCAGCTCCTCAAGCGTGAACCTGTCTCCCTCCGCGCTGGCGCTGGTTTGGCCAAACATGGCTCCCCAGAAGCCGGGTTTGCCTGACCCTGCCATGGCTGACGCGTGCGTAGCTCGAGCCCTACCTCTGCGCTACGAGCTGGCGCAGAGGTCAGGCCTGGCTGGCCCTGAGCTTCACTGGAGCAGCATCGTCACTTTGCCAGAACGGCCAGATAGGCCTATACAATCTGACCGGGATAGACAGGAATGCTGTCTCTATGCCATCGGTTTGTGCAAAGGAAGACGTGAGAGACCTGCACGATGGCTTTCAATTAAAGGCCAGCGGTCAATCTCACCGGTGTAACGCTTGGCGGACAGTGAGAGTCTGCTTCTCCAAACAGATGCACCGTGACAATCGAAGCTCTGCGACGCTGCTGCACGAGGTCTCGGCCAGATCGCTGTCCGTTTAAGTACTGAAGTGAGGTAAATATGGCAGGGTTTATGACATTCACGGGAGGCACATGCCGCATAAAGTTCTCCGGACTAAATTGTGCCGCGCCGGCGGTGCGCATTGCAACAAGTCCTGGCACGTTCTACCACCTTTGCGACGCACATCACCAGCAAAGCTAATTCAAGCCGCCTGTTACTAAGCCGCCACCCAGGAGGACAATCATGCTAATCTGGCGTGATCTTCTCAGGCATGTTGTGTTGTGTTGTGTTGTGTTGTGTTGTGTTGTGTTGTGTTGTGTTGTGTTGGTGGCGTTCAACGGCCTCCATCCAAAAGCCGTGCACCTCTGTCAGCAGGAGCGCAGGCGACACCAGACCACAGAATGCGCATGCTGAGCTATGTCTTGTCCCCGCAGCGGCGACGAGCTGCTGTCAGACTCGTACGGCGTCGAAGAGGTTCAGGACGGCTTCTTCTATGAGGTGCGGCGATGTTGGCTGTTGCTGGGCATTCCCGTATTTTCTGCCGCCTTTTGGTGGCCAAGTCGCTGTCAACCTCAGAACGCATGACGACTAATGGTTCCTTCTGGTGCCCGCAGGTCGAGGGCAAGGTGAGTGCAGCCGTGCCACGAATCTTCTTGTGGAAGCACAATATGGCGGCAGCGGTGGTGGCCCTTCGGTTCCTTCGCGTTCGGGCAACCTTTAGTTTCTGCAGTGCAGGGCGCGTGCATTGTCAGCTGTTCCTGATAGGTCGCTGTACACACGCTGACTGTCTCCACCTTTGACGGGCACACAGTGGATAGAGAAGGGGGATGTGGACATCGACATCGGCGCCAACCCGTCGGCAGAGGGTGGCGACGATGAGGGTGTGGAGTCGACCAGCCAGAAGGTCGTCGACATCATTGACGCCTTCAGGCTGCAGGCGCGTGGTTGCCGCAGGCTTGAGCCTACTTGACAACGTACGGCAACATGCATGTGGACCGCAAAGACGCTCCTTTGACGCCATGCTAGGCCCACATGCCACGCAATAGCTGCAGCTTGACTGACCATCTTGTTTGTCAACACAGGAGGGTCCCTCTTACAGCAAGAAGGACTTCATGGGCTACGTGAAGGTGAGCCCCTGGCTGAGCAGAAGCTGGAGATGCATGTTGCCCTTTTCGTTAGGCATGCTGCATCCATCTGGAGTGCCTGGCTGCTGTCCTGCGTCGGGCCGCCGACCGCGTTGCAGAACAGAGTCTCAGCTGAAATTAGGTGACGGGTCCACACACGACAACAACACGATAGCAGAGCTTCCTGTGCTCAGGGAGTCCGATATGTCGGCAAGCACTGTTTCGAATTTCTATCTTGCAGCCGTGGCTGAGCAAGGTGCTGGAGAAGCTGCCGGAGGACCAGAAGGACGACTTCAAGACCAAGTCGCAGCCGGCGCTCAAATTCCTGATCGGCATGATCAAGGAGCTCCAATTGTGCGTGCTCCCTCTCAATCCACTGTCCCCATCTTGGATGCCGGATCTTTCCAGTCTGGTGCATATGCAGTGGACAGTGGATCGACGTGTCAGTCATGCAGGGAGGCTCTGCGCCCCCTGCGCCCTTGCCCCAAGCACATGCACACTCGCCACCGCCGTGCTGGTCTGATGCTGAAACTTGAACCCTGCCCTGCAGCTTCACCAGCGAGTCCATGGACCCGGAGTCGACCATGATTTACGCCTACTACAAGGAGGGCTCCAGCTCGCCGACCTTCCTTTATCCCAAGTAAGCTGCTCTCCATAATCTGCTGGCGAGCTGCCTGCATTGCTTCCGTGTGAGAGTGAAATGCCACTGAACTGCCGCGGCCACCGTGTCGTATCAGTTCTGCGCGGAACACTTCGATGCTTTGCCAACCATGCCCTGCTTTCACACGACTGCCATTCAAATGGTCTAGGAAAGGCACTGAAGTCGCTGACTCCATTTATATGTCCATGCAGGTACGCCATGCAGGAGGAGAAGTGCTGAAACGCTGATCGTCGTGAAGCTGCCGATGTACCGCCCGCACAGATATTAGACGTAGCTTTCAACAGTGTTTCTGCCAGTGGTCCTTGCTTCAACGTTCACAATCCAGATGGAATGGGACTTTCAAGCGGTACATCCTTGCAACGCTTGAGATCTAGTCCTGCTGCATGCAGAGAGCAAACGGTGCACATTCTCGCGACCCGTGCGGCTGCACTGCTCATTTGCCACCCCACTTATTTGCACCTTTGCCCAGAGGTCGCCTAGACCAGATCACTTCCTCTGGACAGCCATGGCAATCTCAGGCGTCTGTTCACACCTCCACAAGTTCACCCCGAGCCAGAGCCGCCTCCACAACCGGCAGCTCCAGCTCCTCCCAGACTGCCAGCGCCGACCCCTCGAATTCCGCCACCTCCTCCTCGCTCAGCAGCGGCTCGATCCGCGGCACGATGTGCGCCAATCAGATACTTGAAACGGACCTCCTCCACAAATTAGCGCCTCGCGCTATCGCTATCATGTGTCGCCAAGACTCACTTCGAGCGGGCGTGTCACATACAGCGCTTGCGTGCCTACAGCGCTTTCTAAGCGGCATGGAATAGGCGCCCGGCCATGCGCCGGCGCGTCCTCCGCCGCACCGTGCGAGCGCGGCGAGCGCAGATCTGGACCTCTAGAGGGTCCTGTGCGAGCAGCACAACCAAATAGTTCGACAGGGTCGTGAGAATGGCTGCTGAGCAACGATCAGGTGCCTGGTACCAACACAGCGCCAATCATCTGACCCACAATTGCTGTGCTGTTCGATTTATCAATATATGCTGGTCCAGCGGCAGCTTGTATTGCTGCTGTGAGGTGTCCATGCAAGATGGATCCTGAGTGGCGGTCTCGCCCGGCAACAGCGCATCTCTCAGGCCACCCTGCTGCGCCTCCAGTGCATTGATTGTCAGCCTGTTCATCAGCACGCTGTCATGCGCCTGCAAAGACGTCAGACTGATGAATCAGATACCAATCCCACCAAACGGGACGTCTCGGCCAGTTGCAGCAGAGCACTATAGCGTTACACATTTCCAGCTGCAAAAACGTTGTGATGATGCACGGCATGCACGGAATGCACGGCGCACACCTCCTCGTGGGCATGATCAAAAGTGCCTGGGTGTCTGCCATTAGGCGAGCCGCTGTCAGCCTTGTGACATCGAGCGCTTGTTCCCGTTGACCTGTCGCTGCATTGCCCAAGTGCGACGCTAGAGTTTGGGGTCATCTGCTCGTCGATGCTCTTGATACAGAACAGTACGGCAGACTAATCCGCAATGTGCATTTGAACGTCCCCGCTGAACTTTCCGCCATTCTGCATTAAGATTGCAGCTCGGGTCAGTCGGCCACTGAAAGAGGCAGGTACAATATTCACTGCAATTGCTGCGGCGCGGCAAGCGGTCGTGGCGAGTAGTTGCAGCGGCAGCGGCAAGCGGTCACGGCTTGGTGCCTCACTCGGCACACGACCTCCGACATGCACGATCAATGTCAGCGCAGCTCACTCGTCCTTGTCACCATGCTGCATGTTCCCAACGCCATGCAGCAGATCTGTTCTACCCTAGACGAAAAATCACACCACACTCCTGCCAATGCAGGTCCCAACGCACCCAGAAAGCGCTCTATTGCACTAGAATCGTTTGGAAGATCTTGCAGCGAGGCCATCTTGAAGGCCTCCTGCAACCGGCCGCCGTGACTGGCGCGTCCACGAGTGGCACCGCCAAGCATCGTCTCTTGGCTATACCCCGTGTACGAGGGAAGAAGAACAGAGGGCTGTCTCCCATCCGCCGCGTCTGCAGAGAGTGCGCCCCTGGCATACTCACATTCGAAACTCGTCTGGAGCGTCCGCCGTCAGGGCTGGAAGAAGTGCAAACACCAGCCCACCCATTCACCGCTAAGGCTGGGCTAAAGCCGCTGCCCCCCAGCGCCTACCCATCTGCGACAATTGAAGCATTGCCCCCGCATCACGCCATTGCACGCTCAATCTCCTCCAGGGTGCGCCCCTTGGTCTCCAGCACGGCGACCTGCGCGCGGCCATGGAGCCCTTTTAGTTTGGCACCAGACGCCGCAGAAGGGACAGCAGGAAGGTCAAGCAAATCTGGAGTCGTGCACAGCTGTGTTTTGTGATTTGCTGACGTCTGCGTATGGCCTTGCACAAGGATGCTGACGACGCCCGGCACCATGCTGTGTGTCAAATGCAGCACGCCTGCATTGCCATGCATCTCGCTAGCATTGTCACGCATCACGACCGGCAAGCATGCACGCATTGCGGCAGATCGACAGGAGATTGACAGCGGCGCACCTGCACAAAGACGGATGCGACCACGCACACGGTGGCAAAGCCCAGGTAAACTGTGGACACGCCGAACTTGGCGACCGACGGCAGGAACAGCTGCCCTATGGCGAAGTTGCACACCCAGTGCGTCACCATGGCGAACGCCATCGCCGAGCCTGCATAATTGCATTGAAAACGTGTTTGCACGCGGTTTGGAGCACAGCCAGCATGGCAGGGGCAGAAGGCACATGCAGAAAGGGTAAAGCGTTCCCTCTCTTTGCAGGTAGGCAGGCAGCCGGCGACGCGTGCATTGAAAGGCCAACGCGCGCGAGAAGATGATGCGTGTGCTCCGCTGAAGTGGTGCCCACATGCTGCTATGCACAGCTGGCAGTGCATCTTACCTCGGATGGCGGCGGCGTTGATCTCGCTGACAAGGATGCCAGGCACCGGTCCCACGCCCACCGCAAAGCTTAGCACGTACGCCAGTGTGCCCACCAGCGCGATGGTCCCGCTCATGCTCTGCATGTCACAGGGTCGGAGCAGCTTGAGTCAGCGTGCTGCAACCATGTTCCAGTGCGTGTTAGCAGCCAGCCTCACTCATCGCTGGTGTGCAGCCATTCAAGTGCGGGAGGCGCCTCTCAAGCCGCACTGCTTCGATGACATGTAGGTTGACAGGTTTGGGTGCCTGAGCCATGTCTGTGTATTCGTCATTGCATGCCAATGCGTGCGAGGGGGCTACGGGACGCACCGCGAGCTGCGGCAGCGCAAGGCCGGCAGACATGCACAGCATGGCGGCGGCCTGGCCCAGGAAGCTGACGATGAGCAGCTGCTTGCGACCAGCGCGGTCCACAAGCGCGCCCGCCACCAGCGTGCCCAGCACGTTGATGGCGCCCACGCCTGCGCTCGCCAGCGCCCCCGACTCGATGCCCGCCTGCAGAAATGTAATTTTCAGGTTTTGCTAGGGTCTTTTGTTTGGCGTGTGATGCAGATCCGAGCTCTGCACCAGCTCTGTCTCTGCAGCAACTTTGGCCGTTGCACCAGAGCCACTGCTGTAACGGGCACTGACTGCATCGTACACACATGCAGAACACCAGGCGCGAACCTGGGCGAACACGGAGGAGGAGAAGTAGATGATGGCGTTGATGCCCGCAAACTGCTGGAAGACGAAGATGAGCATGCTGATGACCACCGACTTGGTGGTCAGCATCTTCAATAGGCCCGGCTTCTTTGCCGCCCCCGCCCCGCCCGGTGCACTGGCCCGACCTGCAGATCAGTGTGTGCCTTGTCAAAAAATCCACTTGAGGCTCCTTTGCAATCAGAAGCTCCCTGCTGTGATGGACTTGGCTGCCGAGACTGCACCGTGTCCACTGCCTGTGCTTCCACGTAGTATGGGACAGCTGTTCTGGCGTGGTGCGGTTTGGCAGCTAAGCAACGGCATCTTGTGAAGGGATGTGCAAGCCACCCACCTTCGCTGAGCAGTGCTGGGCCAGCCGGTCCCCAGAGGCGCACCGCCGCACTCTGCGCCTCGTTGTTCTTATCGTTCGCGAACAGCCACCGCGGGCTCTCGGGCACGAACAGCAGACCTGCGTGCACAGGTTGCTGCTGTCAGCAGACTTCCTTGCATGCATGCATTGCATCTCAACAGTGCATGCATTGCATCTCGACGATGCTGCATCTCGACAGTGCTAGATTGTGCACATTTGTGATCATAGACGTTGCGCGCCAGTGAAACAGATCCAGCAAGAAGGTATCATCTCAATCCCGGTTGCTCGAAAAGACTGGCACCCACCGAATGCGAGCATCGCGGCGGGCAGCGTGGCCAGCCAGAACATGGTGCGCCACGCGGTCGGCGGCAATACCACGTTCACCAGCAGCGCGCCGAGGATGCCGATGCAGATGGTGAGCTGGTTCAGGCTGCCCAGCATGCCCCGCACCTCTGGCGGCGCGATCTGCGGGGGAATCAGATGCATTTTTGGGCCTAAGAAAACATGCACTCCAGATGCACGCATGTCTTGCGCATCAATTTGCACTCAAAACCTGAATTAGCATGCACAGCGATTTGCATGTGCAAGAGCACGTTATGACGCGTCGGCAGAAGCATACGGGCCACTGGTGATGCAGGCACAGGAGCGAAGCGCACCTCCGAGATGAAAAGCGGGACAAGCCCAGAGGCGAGGCCGATGCCGATGCCAATCATCACACGGCCCGCGATCATCCAGTTCAGGGAGTTGGCCGTCGCGCACAGGAAGGCGCCCATGAACAGCGGGATCACGTCCTGTGGACCAGACAGCGCTTCAATTGACTGCTATCACATTCCAGCAACACAAAGCCGTTTGCTACAGACGTCCGCCAGAGCCTTTGCAGACGGAACCAAGGGCACACATGCTGAGAATGCGAAGCTAACAAGAAAGAAGGGGGATATGCAGTCATTAATGAGGCTTGAAACCCTACCAGCAGCAGCGTGCCCTTGCGCCCAAACTTCTGCGCGAGGGCCGCGCCCGTCAGGCTGCCGAACGCGGCGCCCGCCAGGCATGTGCTGACGACCTGCCGCGCAAGTGACACGACACACAGTTGCACAGCAATCACGAGTTTCAAGAGATTCCCGTTGGGTGTTTGACCTAATGCGCATGTCGCTGGTTTTGGACCGCGGACGGTACTGGTACCATTTTCACTGTGCATGTGCATGCTGAGGAACCGTGCCAAGGACTCTGGCAGGTAGGTATCAGGGGATGCTTCATGCAGAACCCACCAGGCCCTCGAGCACGGGTTGGCCAGCAAAGCCGAGCTCCGCCGCGATCGCCGCCAGCGGCCCATTCAGCACCGCCAAGTGGAAGCCAAAGCAAAAGGCGCCCAGGCTGGCCACCAGGGCGGCCGTGAACACCGGCTGCAGCGACACGGGGGCGTCCGAAAAGCCGTCAAAGCTGGTGGTGGCCGCCTTTGGCGGCGACGCCAGCGGCTCTCGCCGCCGCGGCTGCATGCTGCTGGCGCACAGGCGCCGATCCAGCTGTGTCGCCCCTTGTTCCCTGTTAAATGCGGCACAAGACTGCTCTAAAATAGAACATCCAGCAGAATTGTAGCCCAAGACACTGGCACACGGCGATCGGAGGCAACCATCCATCTGCCCTATCCCTAGATGCTCGCCGTGGCAAGCGTGCAGCCCTTCGGCCATGCCACTGAGGGGTGCTGCTGAACAACAGCGTTCGTACAGGTCGCCTTCCCTCGACTCAAAGTACAGACCAGGCTCGTTCAGGAAGATCGCTCCAGGAAGCTGACTTACCTGTGGACGCGCAGCGGCTGTGCATGCGCGTCCCCACAGCACGGCACCAGTGCGGGTGCCCTGTGGCTAGAACACCTGCTGGGCGCCCTATGTGCAAGCCGCAGCGAGCCAGCAGGCTGAGCGCTCGTCAGCACTCGCCGCGGCTGCATGCCGGCTCTACTGGCTAGGCCCCGCAGCGGGTCTTCCAGACTAGCGACGGCTAGAAACACCAAGAAATGCCACTTCTGCTGCGCGCGGACCAGCCAGCTCTCGCGACTCTGCGCGTTCGGGATCTTACTCGAGAGGGGAGCGAAATCGTTGACGAGGTCATGACGAGGGTTCATACTGCAAAGTTGCTGCCTTTTGTCGTGCACAACGCCATTTCTCCTGCCGTCACATGCTGTCACGGAGGATCAGTTTCGTCATTCGATCGCTCGGTGTCTCGGATTCAGACATGCGCGTGACTTTTGTTTAGCCGTTCCGTAGTTCCAAGACTACATGATACCTCTCACGCTGAGATACAGTTCATATTCTCGATGGAATCCGCACTGGACAGGGAGTGTGCTGTTCATGAGGCGGATCTCACGTCGTTCACCATCGGGTACTGACCCTTGAGACTTCTGTTGAAGTTCATTTGGCGTGGTTAGCCATCTGACCCTCCGTCTGCCTTGCCAAGGACGTGTTCCTCGCCGTGCAGGATGTGGCGTGTCAGAACGAAGCCTACGAAACCCATCACCCTTTTGTCGCTGCCTCAGTCGCAAAAATTGGTGTTTTTGGTCGACCGCTCCATGACGCCAGCGTCAGAGGTGCGCAGGCGTGCATGCATTATCAAACAGCCTGAATGCTGCTGGCAATTGCCTTGTATCCTTATATCTCTGGCTGTTCTAGTGACCGTCAAGTTTCTAGCAGCGTCTGTCATAATTGACCACAGCTGTGCGCGCGTGTGCGTACAGAGCCGTGGCATGCTGCGGGAGGTTGGGCGCGACCTGCAGCGGCGGGTGCGCACCAACAGCCCCTTCAACCCGAAGCAGCCGGTGCAGTGGAACGCCGCGCAGCAGCTGATCGTGGCCTTCGAGATGCACTGGGACGCTGTCGTCGGCATCGACTGGAGCCGGCCGCTGGTGCACGACGGTCGTGTTGTGCTGGAGGCCCGCTCGGTCGTCAAGCGCATCTTCCGTTCGGTGCGTCGCCGCTAATAACGGTGGAGGCCCCTGCTGCATGCTGCTGCGTCACGATCATGAGAGCATGTGCATGTGTTGTGGCACGCTGCAACACTGCCACGAACTTGCGGCTCGGACAGGTCTGCATGCAGTGCGTGGTCCTGGGGCCGCTGCACATGTGTGACACCGCTGTTATGGGTTCAGGTGGGCGATGCCCGCGACTTCTATGAGCTGGCTTCACTTGTGATGGCTGCGACAGCGGTGCCCGCCGCTGGCGCGGCAGCGGCGGACGCAGACAGCGCAGTCGTCCGCGGCGGCGGCTTATCAGCAGCCCTGGCCAGCGGTGGCCTGGGCCATGACATTGGGCGCTCTGCGTCGGCGCCGCCGCCGCCGCAGCCCAGCACCCTGAGGAGCGGCAGCCTGCAGCCAGACCCAGCGGCGGCAGCGTCGCCCTACGTGCCGGCCGCCAGCTGCCTGCTGCCGGCCCGGGGCGGCACCGCGCCCATCGCGGTCCCTGCTGCTACTCCTCCCAAAGTGGGCTGCCCCACAGGTATGCTGCACCTTGTGATATTTGTCTGGCATTTCTACAATAGGGTCTCATGCTGACGGTGCAAAGGCCCACTGAGACCCCTGCAACTGCCAATAAGCGGCAGCCGCATTCCCTGATGGACCTGCAGGGAACGGCTTCAGGCGGCTCAGCTACACAGCCAGCGACCTGGCGGCTTCGCCGAGCAAGGTCTGCCAGCCGCCGCCGGGCGGCGGTCTCGCCGGCCGCAAACTCAGCAGCGGGTCCTGGCCTGTGCCTGCACACTGGACGGTGTGTGTGCTCACCACGCTCTCAAAACAGGACATGAGTCTGACTGCTTGATGAAGCCTTCTTTGCATGCCTTTTGCTCTGCCGGTCTACCATTGTCTATGCCTTCGTGCACTTGATGCAACACCGATGACCATTTCATCTCTCCCGTGCCCCACAGATACAGTCTCAGTCGTACCCCTACCGCACCATCAACTTCACCTTCACGGACCAGCGTGTGCACAGCCTGCTGCGGCTGGTCATTGAGGGCGACGAGCGCCTGCTGCGGCTGTACGAGACGGGCCTGCAGGTGCTGCTCAGCTCGCCAGTGTTGCGACTCCTGTAAGGGTTTTGCTTGTCTCAAGCATGGCTGTCCTGCACCCTGAACTGCCATGTCGGACAACGCTGATGGATCAAGTGCGTCCCAGACCAATCACACGCTGAAAGCACGTGCATTAGCCGTGCAGGTATGGGCTATCTTCCTGCCTCAGTTTGGCCTGTTCTACCGGCCGTGGCTGCGCACCCTCACCTGGGTCCTGTTCGTGCTGATCAGCGTATTTTCGTTGCCCACTGGCTTTTACGACCTGTACTCGCACACTCCATACCTTGAGCCGGTGAGAACACGTGCCTGACGATGTGGGTGCCTTGCTCTGCCTGGAGGTGTACTGCATGTCAGCAGACAACAGTGACTTGCATGGTAATCAATTCTGCTGCACTTCCTGCAAAGGTTTCAAGGCCGACTATTGTCGTGCCGCAGGTGCTGCGGCGGGCATTTGCGGGGCTGCACCTGTCCGCAATCCTGGGCTGGCTGGACGAGCACGTCAAGCTGCGGCTCTCGATCCTGCTGACCTACATTTTTGGTGCGTTTCCAGTTGTTTTTTGGGTGAGGTGTCGAGTGTTTCATCACTGCGCTGCAAGGTCTGCCGCGCGACCGAACCTCTGCTGACATGTTCCCCTGCTGACTGCAAGCATTTGCTGTCACAGGCAATTCGATGTACGCCATGCAGCTGCTGCAGTGGGGCGTCGGCATGGCCAGATACCTGCGGGGTCTTGCGCAGCCAGCAGTCGACATCCTGGGTGCGCATCCTTCAATTCTCTCGCCAGATGCAGAGGATGGCTGATCCTACCACTACAGCTCATTGGTGCATGCTGTGAAACGACTCAAGGGAGCGTCATTACCTCAAGCTCCAGCAACACATACCCGCAGGTCCGCCGCTGGACGCGATCAGGGCTGTGGCCGCCTTCTGCGGCTCCCAGCTGCTGGGCTCCATCGCGCTGCTGCTGTCGCCGCTGGTGGCGCTGGGCCACCTCCTCGGCGGCATGTTCAACGGCTTCCTGCTGCCCCTCAAGCTGGCGTGGGGCTCCGCCGCACAGGCAAGTGCAGGCAATTCAGCTGGGTGTTTGAGGAAGCAGGCATCAAGTCACGCCAGGAGAGATCTCAGTAGGCTGCGGTCTTCTCCATGCAGGCGGCCGTGCTGACAGCGGGATCGCTCACGTCCTTTGGCGGAGCCGTGTTTGGGGCGGCTCGCGCATCGCAGCAGCTGGCATCCGCCGGCACGCAGGCCACCTCCCAGGCAAGAATCCTGGCTGGGCCTGCGACTCGAGTCAGACAGCATCTTTGGACTCGCCATTGCTGACAACAGAATGTGTGCATGCGGCTGTTTTCGTGGGCAGATGTGCAAGTGTCCTGAGGTGTCCAGCCAGCCATGGGATTTGCTGGTGCAGCACAGCCTGATGCACGAGCTACAGCAATCTCCGTGACGCAGGCGTCATGGTGGTATGTGGCGCTGCCAATGGATGTGCTGCGCGTGTCCGGCGTCAAGTGCGCCAAAGGCTGCCAGACCACCTTCAACTTCATCGCCCAGGTGCGCTCGAAAATCGAGACTTGTAGTGACCACAGCTAATATCATTGCCCGGAATTCCGTAACAGCTGGCTCTTGCCCCTTTCCATCACATTACGAAGTTGCGGCATGGCGCTCGCACGACAGGCATTCATGTCAAGTCAGACCCCATGGCCTGACCTCCACTGCGACTGCAGGTGTGCTCAAGCCTAGCTCGACACAGGCTGACGCTGACCAGGCGGGTGAAGCGGCGGTGGCGCGCCTTCGTTGCCTCTTTGCAGCTGCGCATCAAAGGCTGGCTGGCGGCGACCTGGGAGTACTTCCGGCACCTACAGGTCACTATGCCTACCTCCCTGCGCGGACAGGCTCTGTGGCACACTGTGTGCCTCGCCAGGCATATCATTATACCTAGGCAGCATACCAAGATTCAGCGGACGGTGAACCGACGCTTTTCGTGCTGCAGGAACAGTGGACACCAACCGAGCCTCTCTTCAGAGCAAAGCACGCAGCACACCGCACAGCGGCGGCAGCTGAGGGGAGCTTGGCCCCCGCCGTTGTCAGCCCAAAGGATGCGACGCATGTGAAACGGAGCTAGGACGGCTGATAACACCCTGTCCGCCAAACACACTGCGGCCTCAGGCAAGGTCTGGTATGTGCAAGCTTTGCCGAAGCCGGCTGCGCTACCCGCGGCTCTCCAACACCAGGTGTGCATGTGTCAGTCTTTCTCGAGTGGGTCGTTATACGATCCAATCTGCATTCCTTGATGCATTCCGGATCATATTAGCGCAAAATTGACCGTTTTATCTGCAGGCTATTATCGAGGCGTTATCGGTGCTGAATTTTGCCCCACGCTGAAAGGGCACACATGCGCCAGGTACGGTGTGCTCCACCCTTGTTCACCTTGTGCACTGCATGCGCCATATCCTAGAGCCCATGCTGCTTTCAGATACTTAGGGTTCTTCATGCCGTTCTGCCCGCGTTGCAGGTCGTCATACACGAGTACCTAGGTGGACCTGAGTATCGCGACGGCTGACGCATGTGCTCAAAGCCGAGACGCGCATGAAGGTCGCTGTGGTCCATGATGCATTACCCTTTCTGCGAGCGTGATCAACCGCCCACGAAGTGATTTTCGTTTCCACTGGTTGGGGAAGAGAGCGTGACACGTTCCAAAATATCCTGCTGGAAAACATCTGCGGTCTGGATAAGAAATATCAGACACTTCGATTTGGGGCAATAAAGCTTTTCGAGCTGAAAGGGGTCTCCGCATTGTCCCCCCGCCATATCCCCTAGTCCCCTTGCAATTCCGACAAAAATCAGAGAGGACGACCCCGTTGATGCATGAAGCCGTGCAACAGCAACGCGCACTTTTTCTTGCCTTGTCAGGCAGCTCACCGAGCGTGAATAAATTAGTCTGCCGAGATTTGCAGAGAGGGTAGTGCCCCGCATCACATCGCTTGGCGCCAGGTTCTGCCGCGGCTGTGCCAGCTAGATAACACAGGTGCAGGTGGGACAACATCCTGATCGCGGCGCACCTTCACGTCTAGTGTGTTCTATGTCAAGAACCGCTGCGGTTGCCGCACACGGGACTGCGACCTGCTTGGAACAGCGAGGCGCTGGTGGCGGATGTACGAGCTGGCGTGACGGCTGGCATTGCATAGCACATGATTGCTGCCAGTCTCAGTGCTGCACGTCCGATATCCTCCAGCATGCTGTGTGCGCGATGCCGTGCTCCGAGCTCAGGATTCCTTTCGAGGCCCGGCCCAGCACTGGAGGCTGTGGCCTTCTCACTTCCTCACGTCGCCGTCGTGTCTGCGGTCAATCGAGCGTCATACTGGCTTTTTCCGCAGCAGATTGTGACGGCTGCGCGCCCCTCGCAGGCCCCTGACAGCAAACACCACCACCGCCGCCGCCGCCGCCGGCCGCCGCCACAATGGTCTCCAAGCTCGTATGGGTGGTGTACCCAGTATGCTCGGTCGTGGTGCTGCTGTTCGGCCTCTTCGCCTGCACCTTCATGTTCATCAGGCAGCGGCGCAACCAGATCAAGGATACAACAGAATTTTTCTTGACGGCGCGACGCTCCACGGTGCGCACGCTGTTGCATCTGGGCGCCGTGTGCTTTCCCATGCAGCGCCTTCTGTCGGCTATCTCAAAAGCATGGACATCAGGCAGTCTGACAGAGGGTATCAGACAGCAGTCCAAAAGCACTGACCTGCCCACCGTTATGCAGGGATGGTTCCGCATTGGCTGGTCGTTCTTTGCGGCGGCCATGGGCTCCTGGACGCTTTTCAGCCCAGCTAGCTACGGCTACTATGCCGGCACCCTCGGCCTGGCTATGTACGCCATATCGTCAGGTGAGGCTGCTGCCTCACATGTGACGCTGCCTCTCAAGATGAGTGGCAGAGTGTCGCAAGCCGTGTGGCAAACTGCGTCCTGTGATGCCACTGTGATGGCAAACTGCGTCCTGTGATGCCACTGTGATACCACTGCGCCATTCCGGTGTGAACCATGACGGCTCAGGTCCGTGGGAGTGCGTCAATCGAGGCTGTCTGCCCCTGCGCAGGATTCCCGGTGCTCATGATCGCTTTCCTTGGTGGCTTTGTGCACAAGCTGGTGCCCAATGTCATGTCGTTCACAGACTACGTGAAGCGGCGCTTCGGGCCGGTGGTGCAGATCTACATCTCACTGCTCATGGTGCGTTCCTCGAGTTGCCATCTTTACAGCTGCTCAGCCATCACACCTGCAGCCTGCGCAGCATCATCTGCCCGCAGGGTTCATTCGATGCTAGCAACACACTCGCTGCTGATTTCTTCACGCATGCTGACTTGTCGGTGTCTGCTGCTGCAGCTCTTCAACAGTGCGTTTACCATCAACACTCGCTTCTCTGATCACCTGCAATCAGTCGGCATGTTGCCTATGTGCCTGCTGCCACTCATGAGCATGCAAACCTGCCGCCTGTCGCCGCCAGTGCAGGCATTTGCTAGCCATTCCATCGTCACAATCTGTACACGCAGTGGGCGTGGCCCTGACGGCAGAGTTCACAGCGGTTGGCGATCTGTTTGAGATCGTCATCGGCACGCTGCGGTGGCCTATCGTGGTCATCATTGGCGTGATCAGCGCGATCTACACCGCCTACGGTGGCCTGTACGTGTCCATCGTGACGGACCAGGCAAGCTCAGACCTGAAGCTTCGATTCGATTACACCAGTCGTGACAGCAGCGGCTGTGGGGTCTGGCCAGAGTCGCTGAGCTCCTTTTCGGACAATGTCACCCCTGTGAGTGAGTACAAGGCCTGAACAGTCACACCACCCGGCTCGCCTCCTTCCTGTCAGAGCTGCTAAAACAAAACTTCTATTCGTACGTGCAGATCCAGGCGGCCGCCGCCATCTCCATGCTGATCGTGCTCGTCATCTTCGTGTCAGTCACCTTCAAGGCGCCGCTGCCCAAGCCGCTGCCGAGCTACCTGGCGGCCACCTACACGGGCTACGCCTCCATCGCCGTCATGCCCATCTCCCTGGCGTCCTCCACCGTCTTCTCGGAGGCCATGTGGCAGCGCTGCTGGGCCACCTCTACCAAGCGGTGAGGCATCTTTCGGGTCGATGTGTTTGTTTGGGCATTGCTGTTGGCAGTCGTATTTTGATTGGCAATCGCCGGGGGGAAAACATGTATCGGCTTCACCGCGGCCGCCTCCGCCTCAAGCAGACATGGGCACTTCACACTGTCAGCATCTCTTGCAGCAGCCATATGTTACCGTTGATGCATATACTGTGCTTGACGCCACTCTGAGAGTGTCAGGCGGCATTTGCACGGTTGTGGCGACTCCCCACAGCCTGCACAGACACGCTTGACCTGTGCCCATCACAGGAACCTGCACATTGGCGGCGCGCTGGGCTTTGCAGCCATCACCATCTGCGTGTTCCTGTTCGGCTTTGGCGGCATCCTGGCCGCCTGGTCAGGCCTGTTCGTGCCGTCGGGCCCTGATGACTACGGAAACACCATCCTGTTCAGCCTGCTGGACAACGTCAACGGCGGCCGGTGAGCTTCAACACATTCAGTTCACCTGAATGTGCTGTTCTGGTGGCAGCTGTCTTGTCATGTGGTCCCCATGTGTTTTGCAATAGTGACACGCATGTCATAGTACAGGCGCTAGGAATAACATCCGGCTGGAGTCCCATACATCGCCGAGCAGGGGAAGGCTATCGACGCCTAAAGCCTGCTTCTGCTTGCGCGCAGGCACATCACCATCACCGTGGTGGTGGCCATCCTGTCCGTGTCCATGAGCACATCGGCCATTGACAGCCTGCAGAACGCGATCGTGGATAACATCAGCGGCGTGTACCTGCAGCACGCGCCGCTGCTGGTCGTGCGCGGCCTGGTGCTGCTGCTCACCGTGCCGCCCATGATCGTCAGCCTCAAGGCGAGCCGCTTATCTTGGTTACCAATCTTGACCACATGTGAATCTGTGCTAGGTGCCTGCGTCATGCCGCATGGCGTGCTGTCTTGCCATGTCTCAGTTGCTCCGCCGGCTGAGCTGCTCCTTGCTGGAAGCGCCCGGCGCTATGGCAGTGACCTGGCAATTATGGGAAATGCTTGTGCCGTTGCAGAGCTACAACATCATCCAGCTCTTCCTGATTGCCAACCTGGTGACCACCACGAGCACGCTGCCAGTGCTGGCGGGCCTAATTCGCCACCGGCTGGCCTACCGGTGCGTTTCTTTTGTGCGCTGTCGTGTGTAGGTCTGTGCGCTGTTGTGCGTAGGTTTGTGCGCTGTTGTGTGTCACTTTGTTTTGGGTGAAGATCTTCTGGTGCTGTGCTCAGCATCCTCTTGCGCTGCATCTGTCCCTTCTCGTCTTTGCGTTGATTGTTGCCTCCATCATGCCAGCGAGCCGTCATCTAGTAATCATCGTCAGGCCGCTCCTTCTGATGTCCCTTTGGGTTCCCCCCCTCCCTCAGGCTGGTCACCCCCTTCACGATGCTCTCGGGCTGCCTTCAGGGCCTGGTTTCCATCTTCTGGTGGTCTGCTATTGCGCAGCGCTCCACAGAGACGTACAGCCAGGTGAGATAGCAGCTTGTGGCTGCACTTACCCTGACCTTGATATGGGGCAGAAGCCCATATCAAGGGCCAGACGCTCTGGCCGCCCCCTCAGCCAAGCTGCATGCTCCGCGCTGTGAGCCACTTCCGGATTGCCATGCTGTGTGATGTGGTTTTGAGACGCTGTCGTTGCGTCAAATGCAGACGCTCAAGCGGGTGTTCACTGTCGAGTACGACTGGCCGCCGTTCCTGATCGCACTGGTGCGCCTTTTTCCAAACCTGGTTTCGGTTCAAGCTGCGTAGTCTTTGCTGACCATCATCTGCCTCTGTTGACCTCTGAAGGGATATGAGGTGCCATGTACGAGACGTTGCTGCCGCACGAGCTCAATGCGTCACTGACGGCGTGCGCCAATGCTCATTGCAGGGCATGTCCATCGTGGGCATGCTGGTGGGTGCCGCCCTGGAGCACATGTTCCGCGCCATCATCCACCGCCCGCTGGACCCTGTGGACCCGCTGCAGGTCAGGAATGCTATATGTTGATTTCAATATGTTTCATAAATAGAATCTCACAATGTGCGCTCTGTGATCGTCACATCGTTTGGCGTTTGACGTCATGCACTACCGTGGCTTCTTCACCGGCCAAGGCGCTGAGTGCATCGTTTCCAACCGCAGGATGAGCAGCTGCCCCTGGGTACGGTGAAGGGCGTCGACGAGTCGTCGGAGGAGGCTCATGAGAAGCCCGCCGCGACAGGCTACGAGCCTAAGTTTGTGCCCGCTGTGGGCGACACTTAAGCCCGCATCTGACGGGCAGCAGCGGCAGTGGCACCTTATTCCTCTCGTCGTTTCAGCAGCTGCTGGATCGCCTCGCATGTAGCAGCGATCACTGAGCAGCGATGACCTGGAGTCGAAGTTGAATCTGGTTTTCGCACTGGCTAGGTAGATATGCAGAGCATGCCGTTGCTGTGTGGCGGACAGGCGGGTTCCCGCCGCACTTGCTGTACTGCGTGGCCGGCCACTGTCGCTGCTCATCAACGCTGCCTCTCGTCCTTTGAACTTTATTGGTTTCCGGCACTAAAGGACTTTCCTGTCTGTTTGCTCTCATAGTGTCGCCAGCGTCGCTGTGCAGTTGGCAGGTGAAATAGGTAGCAACTTTGGTCACATTTATGGCCGCCGTCTTTGGTCACATTTGTCTTTGCAACCATGAACAAACCTCCAGCGATATGACTCCTGAATGGCTTTCTTGCCTGCCTGTTGCTAATTCGCTGGCTCAACGGACCGTCGCCTGGGGCACACGGGCTGTCGACCGGCTGCTGGACCGAAATGCCGGGCTGTCGACCGGCTGCTGCTTCCACAGCATGCTGTGCTTCCTTGGCAACTGAAGGAGGGGCGCGCCTGCAAGCTGCACATATATCATTCCACGACTGTCCACGCAAGCTTCATATTAGAACAGAGCTGCGAAACCACACCGTCGCTGCCGCACAGCAAGCATGAGCGTCGAATCCAACTGCACCTGAATCGAATAGTCGAATCACTTTGGAAGCATGGTGGCTCCACCAGCCTTCCAGCTGAATGGAGATCGGACGTCTGGGCAGGATGTGCGAACTCAAAATGTCACAGCCGTTGCAGCGATCGCCAACATCGTCAAAACATCACTCGGGCCTGTCGGCTTGGACAAGGTGCCCGTGTGCAGACTTGCAGAAAGCCTCGAAAAGCAAAGCGCGTTGTGCTCGCATAAGCAGGAGGAGCTTGAAGCTTCAATTTAATACTGTGGCGCACCGCAGATGCTTGTTGACGACATCGGCGACGTGACCATCACCAACGACGGCGCCACGATTCTGAAGCTACTAGAGGTGGAGCAGCCGGCCGCCAAGGTGAGTTATAACACCATGCCGCCTATATACGACCCGTTACATGCTTCCTGTCGGGATCAATGGTGCTCACTGTCAACCTGCCGCCGGAGGCTGTGTATGAGAGCGTTTTGGAGATGGCGACGCAGCTGGCGCATGGGTGCTGCAGATCCTTGTGGAGCTGGCGGGGCTGCAGGACAGGGAGGTGGGCGACGGCACCACCTCCGTGGTCATCTGCGCCGCGGAGCTGCTGAAGCGCGCGAATGACCTGGTCCGCAACAAGATCCACCCGACATCCATCATCAGCGGCTACCGGCTAGCCATGCGCGAGGCGGGTTCTTGATCTGGCAGAATACATCCTGTTGTGACGTGGGAGATTGTCTGCTACTGCAGTCTCTGTCTTCGTCAGGAGGTCTCACTCCAGACCTGAGGTGGAACGGCCGCCCAGAACAGCCGCCTGCAAGGCACGGCGCATTGGCGTGGTGCAAGGCGTGACGCCGCGGCCTTGCATGCGACGCGCAGGCGTGCAAGTTCATCGAGGAGAACCTGGCCATCCGGGTGGACACGCTGGGCAAGGACGCGCTCATCAACTGCGCGAAGACGGCAATGTCGTCAAAGATCATCGGCGCCGACGAGGACTTCTTCTCCAAGATGGCCGTTGACGCGATGCTGGCCGTCAAGACCACCAACCCGGAGGGCAAGGCCCGGTGCGGCCCTGACGCCAGCAGCCTCGTCGATCTGCGGGTTTTGCTCCAGCCCTTGGTGTTCGCATGAAGCAGTAGCTCTGACAGTTAGCTGACGCCTCATCCGCGGAGGCAGGCGCCCTACGGCGAACGATGCATTCATTTGCACATGAAAACGACGCCCCGGGCTCGGCAGCACTGCAGCCATGTCAACAGCGTGCACATCTGCTTGCACAGGTACCCGGTGAAGGCAGTCAGTGTGCTGAAGGCGCACGGTAAGAGCGCACGTGAGAGCCGGCTGCTAAACGGCTATGCGCTCAACATGGCGCGCGCGAGCCAGGGCATGGTCAAGAGCGTCAAGGGCGCCAAGATCGCGTGCCTCGACTTCAACCTGCAGAAGCAGCGCATGCACATGGGCATTCAGGTGAGGGTTTTTGCCAACGCTGCGGACTTGCCTTGGGTTCAATATTTTGCGCCCGCAGGCCCACGTGCGCACAGCAGGAAGGTACTCGATGCCATGCAAATGCTGCCACACGTTGGCAGGCAGGCAGGCACGCCAAGGATCAGCTCTGGCCGGGGGGGAGGGGAAATGGCGATGCCGCAGCAGCTGCCCTCAGCAAAGGAATGGCTGACACAGCAGCTCCTCGCGGGAGTCTTGCTCTGCTGGACTCCCGGCACCTCGCTGCGCCAGAGTGACGCCGAGTGTTTGCAGCGCAAAGTCCTGCTCTCAGTCACAGGCTGGTGTCGGACCTAACGATATCGAATCAAGATCCGAGAGCAGGAGCATCTTTATATGAGTGCGAATGCTGGTGTTGGACCTGACCAAGTTGGCGCAGTTCGGGGAGCGGGAAGGTCCTTCTCAAATGCGTCAATGCCGAACTTCATCTCCACGTTGTTTCCTCCGCAGGTGCTGGTGTCGGACCCGACGAAGCTCGAGCAAATTCGGGAGCGTGAGACGGACATCACCAAGGAGCGCATCCAGAAGGTGCTGGCGTCCGGCGCCAATGTCATCCTGACCACCAAGGGCATCGACGACATGTCGCTCAAGTACTTTGTGGAGGCGGGCGCCATCGCCGTGCGCCGCGTGCCCAAGGACGACCTCAGGTGCCGCATTGACCAGACCTCGTGCCGCCCCCGTGCAGTCCCCACAGTCGCTTGCCGCCTGTTCTGGCCCCTGCATCGCTGAGAATGCCCATCGAGGCGATGGACTGACATTGCTGCCGCCAAGCGTTGCCACGCGACGCGTGCCCAAGGACGACCTTGGGTGCCGCTTCCTGCCAAACGCCCCGCTGGTATTCTGCAACTGCCCTGCCACTGTTTATACCTTTTCGGACAGGCTGCACGTCTAGGCATAGTCTTGTCAGGTGACAAAAGACGTATGACAGCCTGCTGCCGCACCTCGGCGCAGCCTTGCTGGCCGGTTCACGTGCTGAATGTGCCATACCGGTGCCCTGCCGCAGGAGGATAGCCAAGGCCACGGGCGGGCAGGTGGTGATGGCGCTGGCGGACATGGACGGCAATGAGAGCTTCGAGGCCTCCAGCCTGGGCACCGCCGAGGAGGTGCGCAGGCGCTCCAGATTTCTGACATACTGGGCCCGTCTGACCAAGGCGGCGCAGTTTGGATCGGTCTCCTGATGATCGGAGAAGACGATTGCAGACGACGATGGCTCATGATCAGGGCTGCAAGAACAGCCGAATGCTTCCTCAAGTATCATCTCCTGAATCTCGGAGCTGCGACTGCAACCTGCAGGTGGTGGAGGAGACGGTGGCGGACGACGACGTGCTGATGATAAAGGGGTGCAAGAACAGCCGGGCGGTGACGGTGCTGCTGCGCGGCGCCAACGACTACCTGCTGGACGAGATGGACCGCTCCCTGCACGACGCCTTCTGCATCGTCAAGCGCGTCCTCGAGTCTGGCGCCGTCGTCCCCGGTGGGTGCCGTACATTGTGGATGCCACCAATCCTGCTGAGGCAGTGTAGAAAGTCGCACGCTCCTGCGGCGGCCGCGCAGGCGGTGGGCCAGCCATATGACAATCCTTTGCTTGTTCTGTCTCACAGGCAGCCATCCTGCACATGCATCTGAGTATGGTCTCCTGCTTGTGGCCAAGGAATGTCAAAAATTAAATCTAAGAAGCGCGACTATCTTAGATACTGATTGTAATCCAATGTTAGTAGATTTGTTTATTCCAGCAAACGATGATCCAGCAAACGATGATTGGCCACAATATGTGCTGCCCATCACTCATTAACAAGGACGCTGCTGTACTGTGCGAGCAGGTGGCGGCGCTGTGGAGGCGGCGCTGTCCATATACCTGGAGTCGTTTGCAAAGACGCTGGGAAGCCGCGAGCAGCTGGCCATCGCCGAGTTTGCGGACGCGTTGCTGGTCATCCCAAAGACGCTCGCCGTCAACGCCGGCAAGGTAGGAGCCCTTCCTGACCATTTCTGCAATTGACCCCAGCAACTGCCATGCCCGGCAACACGATCACGTCAGTGCACACAGCGTTCTCAGCTTAGAGAGGGCCACCATGCAAGCGCTTGCTGGATTCCTTGATTAGGCATGCGGCTGAGCTTACTCTCAAGCGAAGCTGCGGACCCATCGTCCATTCCGCTTTTCGTCTGTTCCGTCGAAGAGCATGTTGCAACACTCATCTTTCACGACGCCGCAGGACGCGACGGAGCTGGTTTCGCGGCTGGCGTCGTTCCACTACACGGCGCAGACGCGGCCGGAGAAGAAGCACTTTGCGCAGTACGGCCTGGACCTGGTCAACGGCGCCGTGCGCAACAATGTGGAGGCCGGCGTCCTGGAGCCCGTGCTCTCCAAGGTCAAGATCGTGCAGGTGATCTTGCGTAAACGCTTTGATCATCCTCTAAACAACAAGCTTCCCATGACCCTGTGCAATAATCTGGAGGACAGCATCCTGGAGTGCGTGCTATCAAGATTGTGCAGGTGAGCTTGTTGTCCCCTGCTGGTAGTCCCTCAGAAAACAGAGCTTCTGAAACCCAGCTTCCCGGAGCCTGTCCTCTCCAAAGTCCAGATCTTGCAGGTGCGCCGCCGTGACAGTCCCTTGACATGACGATGGCTCCTGGCAATTTCGCACTCTGCCGCGCAGCCGCTGAGCTCAAGCACTCGAGAGTCACAAAGTTTGATTCCGTCACTTAGTCTCGCCTCTGTCAAATGCAGTTTGCCACGGAGGCCGCGATCACGGTGCTGCGCATCGACGACATGGTGCGGCTGGAGAAGGATGAGGATGACGGCATGGACGGCTGATTGGCGGGAGTGGAATGGTGATCAGTTGAACTAGCTTTGATGGTGATGGAGCATGTATCTGCGCATGGTGGCTGGGCAGCACCCTTCAGTAGTGTGCAAACCCGATGGTGGCGATGCTCCGTGCGGCGAACCAGGTGCTGGCAGTGGCCTCGCCACCGGTCAACGACAGAACACACGGTGGCCACGGTTGCTGCGTCAGCGCACAGTTGTTGTGGGAGACGCTCAGCAGTAGGAAAGCTCAGTTGCAGGACCCACCGCGATTGCTGACGCAGGACCGCATCTGCAGAGTCTTTTCCACTGAGGTTCTATCGTTTACCTGTCCGGCGCAAGCTGATGGCGAACCACTTCACTGTTTGCGGTTTGCCGCCGCCGCCGCCTGCCGAACCCCGTGCAGGTCAGCGCGTCCTCTGAAGGCTCTTGGCGATCGCAGGCTCCTGTGCCACATGGTCACCGCATGCGCAAGTACCTAGCTCATAGGTAGATCAATCTTATGTTGATTTTTTGGCTCCACGACTCGCATGTCACGCAGCAGAAGCAGCCCTTGCGACGCATCTTGCTGGCATTCTGATGCCTCTTGCTACTAAGCAATAATGAAACGCAGTACATGCTTCGGCTTATGTGGAGGACTCGCTGCCTTGCATTCCGCTGCCGCTTACCTTTGGGCTGATTGAGAGTGCGTAATGCCCGGTGATTCAAGGTTTTGCTTGTGTAAGGACAGTGTTTGGGCTGATTAAGTTCTTCTTCGGTTAGTCACCAGGTTATGAGCTGCCAGGTCAGATGCCCAGTGCAAGGGAGCTTTGTGTTTGGAGCTTTGTATCCACACCGGAGGCAACCCTCAATCTCCAGTCGCTCCTGCTGCCAACTGCTTCGAATTTCGCTGCGTTAAAGGATTCAAAGCGCCGCGCGGTCAAAGCTTCGTACTCTTGCGATAGTACGCATGGCCACTGCCTGAGCTCTCAAGACTCATCTTCAGCGTCGGCGCCATCAGTCTCAGGTGCCTTCCAGTCTCCATAAACTGTTCCATCATCCATCGTTGCGGGTGAGTCGCTCTTCTGCAAAAGCCGTCGGCCAAATTCATGCAGTCGGAATCTGCCGGCGTTCAACGCCAGGACTGACGCGGTCGCAGCTCGTGGGGTGCTGGGCAGGATACCTCCTTCTTACTGCCAGACACATGTCTTGCACCTGATGCGCACAGCAACACGATCCAAAACTGTTCGACCGTGTCCGGGGCGTCTTACGATTACTTTGGCAAGGCGCGCCGGTCGCCCGGCACTGCACCCACAGCACAGTGGGCTCGCTTCAGGATGTTACGCAAACTCTACCGATCGGCAGCATGATGTGGGGTTGCTTCGCGCGTCCTCATTTCCGTGAAATAGCATGCACGGAAACCGGAATGTCACAATAACGGCTAAGCGCCTGCAGTATCATGATACAGGGCCAAACAGCTGCAGACTCCGCCAGAGGCTTTCTTGCACGTCATGTAGATGCCTTGCAACCTCGCGGGCGGCTCCAAGGTGGAGTTGCCGCTGCTGATGTCACGACGGGGCGTCATGGTCGTCGGTGTTGCCTAAGCCCGGTCACAGGAGCACGAGCAGCGGCAGCAACGGACGGCAGGAGCAGCACGGGCCTACGAGTTCCAGAGGTCAGCTCTGCGGAACGATCCGCGAGCAGACATGCGGGCTGGCGTCCTGCTGGCCGCACTGTTGTGCGTGCAGTGCCTCCGCAGTGCCGCCGGCTGCAGCAACCAGCACGCGCACGCCGGCGCCGCGGCCTCTGCCGTATCAAATGCAGACGAAGAGCTGCTGCGGAGCCTCCAGCGGCATCAGCGCCGCCGCTTGCGCCAGGCGGATCCAGCCTCAGCGAGCAGCCTCATCGTCGGCAACGTGATGGCAGCGGCAGCGTCCACACAGCGGTCAGGAACGGCGGTGCAGACGAAAACGCTCACGCGGCGGCAGTGTGCCCAGGAGCACCCTGACGCGAGCACGGAGGTCAGGGTGGAGCGCTGGCTATATCCGCACACCGCGCGGTTGGCGGCAATCGGCGCCAATGCACGGGCGGCGGCGGCTCCCATCACCATCGACGTGCACTTCCACGTCCTGCGAGCAGGTATCAAGGCTTTCTTGCATGATCGACCAGACGATCGTCCGTCCTATAGGGTTGCCCGTCACCTGCGTGCATTGCTGGAACTGCGCTGGGACTGCTTCGGGCTGAACCTGTGCCGCGCCGCCGCACTCGAGCGCTCTGCTCTTCATTGCTCGTGGTGATGGATGTCTGTATTCCTGCAGCCGCCGGAAATGTAAATCTGGGCGACGTGCCGGCGTCGGCGGTGCAGAAGCAGATCACGGTCATGAACAACGCCTACAGCGCTGCCGGCTTGCAGTTTCGGCTGGTCAGCATCAGCCGCACGACCAGCAGCGACTGGTTCTACAGCGACCTGTACAACAGGTGCGGGATCTAATCCTGTCGTCACATCAGGCTGGCAGAGGGCATAGCATCGCAGAGCTCGCTGTGACGGTCATCAGCGAGATGCATGTTGCACTCAGCAGCGCTGGTGGTGATCAGCACCCACGGCGGCATGATCGCCCTGTGTCTGATGCTGCAGCGACGGCACCAACTCGCTGGCGAAGATGCGGAGCGCGCTGCACCAGGGATCCGTCGCGGCGCTCAACATCTACAGCCTGTCCATGTCGAACGACCTGCTCGGGTGCGCGCATTGGGCCTTCGCGGCATTGACAGCCGCGCTGTGCCACATATACATGGCATCTTCCTCTGAGATTCCTGTTGTCGGCACTCGATGCGACGGCAGAATAATGTAGGTTCAGTCGTCACATGCAGCAGCTTGTTCACGGCGACGGACCCCACACCAAGTGCTCTGTACCCTTGCCGCAGGCTGGCGGGCTACCCCTGGTCCATCTCAGATGTGGCACAGGACGGCGTGCTGGTGCACTTTTCCTCGCTGCCCGACCAGGGATACACAGGTTACAACCTGGGCATGACTGCCGTCCATGAAACAGGTGTGAAACGATTTTGATCGCTTGCCAACTGCTGTCCCGTGGCGACATCAGGCGCATGGTGGAACACAGACATGGCCCAGCGGCGCTGCAATTTGGCTGACTTGATCGTACTGAAATGAACGCAGGCCACTGGCTGGGACTCTACCACGTTTTCCAGGGAGGCTGCTCGGATCCCAACGACTATGTGCCGGACACTGCACAGATGTCAGGTGATGCTCGTGCGCCATGACGCCATGACGCCATGACGCACCAAGCCATCAGACCGCAAAATGCCGCACGGTGTTTTGCGGCAGCATAAACAAACGTTGCGATTGACGCTATAGGCCTTTCCTCACGGCATGTTTCCGCACTGTTGCAGGTCCAAACTACAGCTGTGTACCGTTCACACAAAAGGTCAGCACATGTGCCTCGAAAAATGGCGCGCCGACGTATGACCCCTCTTGGAACTACCTGGGCTATGGTGCGCTAAGCAGCCTATGAGCCGCATGCTGCTCCAACTCCATCTATTTCAATCCTGTACATTCACAAACTTGTCGCATCAAATTTGCTGCCGCATGCCCGCATGCGTGCTTCTCCGTCGCTGACGTGTCCTGTGTGCTCCGCCGCAGCTCCTGACAGCTGCATGAACAACTTCTCAGAGGTGAGACCCCTGCTGTGTCTAGGTCCCTGCTGTGGCTAATGGTTTGCAATCTGACCCACATGGAGAAGGATGATCTGACTCAAGCTGTGCTGGCATCTCTACACAGGGCCAGACCATTAGAATGAAGGCAAGCTGGGCGGCGTACCGCGCAATTGGTGCACCTCAGGAGCAGACGACAGGCGGTCTCGGGCCTCTGCAGGTACCGTTAATTTCCTGCTCACCTGAAGATCTATTGCATATGGTGCAGCAACACTGGCACTGACAACGGCGGCCACATTTAACATATTTTTCGAGCAGCAACTGGCAATCAGCCAGGAACTGGATTTCGCAGGCTCCGATAAAACCAAAGCCAACCGCAGCGAAGCAGCCAACGCCGCGGCCGACGCTCAAAACCACGCCAAAGCCCAGGCCACGGCCGACGCCGCGGCCAACGCCGACGCCGAAGCCTACAGTGCGGCCGACGCCCAAGCCTACGCTGCGGCCGACGCCCAAGCCTAAAAAGGCAGCCGGGCGTGCGCTGGGCAAGGGGTCCACAGCCGCGCCCTGGCCGACAAAGCGGCCGACTCGATATGTGTGGCGCGCGCCAACGCCACGCCCAGCGAGGTACATATGGCGGACGCCAACCCCTCGCCCAACAAGATACGTGTGGCGCACGCCAACGAAGCGGCCGACTCGCTATGTGTGGCGCGCGCCCACAACAGCCAAGGCGGTGACGGCGGCCACTGCAGCAGCATCGATGACGGCTGCCGCAGCAGCACTGGCGTCGGCATCTTCAGACATGTCCTCCAGAGGCTAGGCCGGTGGCCTCGGCGGCTGCGGCGGTTTTGGATGCGGCGGCGAGAAATGCTGCGGCGGCAGATGTGGCGGCGGCGGCCGCGGCTGCAGCACATGTATGATGGCCGGGTTTCCGCGCCTGATCCTTGGTTGATTGGTTTGTGATCCTGAATAGAGGGATTGGAGCACTCGCAGCAGTGAATCCCCCACATTCTTTGACGGAGCCTGCATTCTCGGGGATGCACCGCTCACGCCTGACACTAACATGGAGATAGAAGCACAGCCGCCTAGACCATTATGCCTCACCTGGGCCAAATAGCAGGATTTACCCTTTCAATACTGACAGCATTGTTGGTGGTGTTGATGAACGCATGCTGTGGCGATGGCACTGTCAGATTTTGAGTGGGTGACAGAGTTGATTTGATTTTGTTTCGCTTGGTCAGCAGGTTCGGCAGCGTCTGCCATGTCCCCTGATTGGTCTATTGCAGGTGGTTTTGTCTGCGAGTAGTTTGTGCACTTTCACCAAGTTCTAAATGGACAGCGACGCAGATGAATCCTACAGGGCCCCAGGTCCCGCCGCCCAGCATACCCGTACTCACGGGCATGATTCGCGCAAAAATAATTCGGCGGCCGCTGCGCGAAGCAATTTCGCGCGGTATTTCCAGCAGTGCTGCGCGAAACGGCCGGATATTCGAAAATTACAGTCATTTGAACTGTAAATTAAAACGCGCCCGTCTCCGCTGCAAACGAGCCCAGCATCGTCATTAACAAGCCTCACTGCCCTCTACGCAGTTCAGATTTGGACTCCGAGTAGGTAGGAGGCTCGGAGAGGAATGGGGTACAGCACAGTCGAATTGGCATGCCAGGAAAGTTCGAGTTTGTAAAGCCTCGCAGAAACATCGAATCCACTGCTCATTCATGAAGCTCACCGCAAATGCACGGTCAAGCAGTGCATTTGCTGCTGGTTTCGCATGATTTGCGCATGATTTGCCGCTGATGCGCGAGCCGGCGGAAAAATTGGCGGGCAGCTGCGAAAATTGGCCTCAGGGCGCGCGAAAGCTGCGCGAATCGCTTAAGTATTTCCATTTTCGCCGCAGCGCGAATCATGCCCGTGAGTACGGTATGCACCCCCAAACACATCAATGCCACATCGTCCGCAGGCAGCCGCTCAAGTCTTGAGCCCCAGCACCGCCCTGTGCCGCGGGTCCGTCTGGCGATAGGTGACGTGTGCGAAGCCTGCGTCGCGCATGCAGGCCTGCGAGTGCGCACAGATGTCATCAGACTTTGCTTCCTCCACGGCGTGGTCCCTTGCTGATGTGCAGGTCTCAGCAACATGATATTGCATGCGCAAAGCAGTGTGGGTGCCATGTGGCGCCAACTTTGGGGCTGAGCATGTCAGATGCCACAAACTTCAGCTTGCTTGGATTCATCGGCCCAACATTTCAGCCGTGATGGTGGCAGTGGAAGCCTCAAATAAAACACTAGGGAAAAGCCACCTCGACGTCGAAGGTGTAGTAGACGTCGCTGTGCGGCTCGGTGCTCTTCATCAGCGTGAAGATCGCCGGCGGCAGGGTCTGGATGACCTTCGACCTGGCAGGCGCAGGGGAGGGCAGGGGCGTTAGGGGTTGCGACACCTATGTCGAAAACGCATTTCAATTCGTCAACCTGGCGTTGCAGGGCGCTGACGCACAGTTTGCAGGGCAACACGGGCTGAGAGCACCGCTGCCGCCGCCGCTGCTGTGATCGTGCCATGCAGTGCCGAAGCCGAGGCTGTTGGGAGGCGGGCGACACTGTCAGTTGGCAATAAGCGATGCCCTCAGTGGTGCAGCACCTGGGGTCGTTGTCCGAGAGCAGGACCACGCCGCCGGGGCGCAGCAGCCGGTGAGCCTCCGCCACCAGCGCGCCAATGGCGGCGGGCGGGCACTCGTGGATGACGAATTGCAGCGCCACCAGATCCTGTGGCAAGACCCCCAACAATCGTGTCATCTAAACGAACATCAGCTTCAAAGGCGCCCAAGGGCTGCACTGCTGACCTCATGTGGCATGGCCGCCGGAGGTGTTGTGTGCTGCCAACGCACACCACGCCTCCGCTCAGCTGCAGGTTTACTGGACGGTCCATAGCTTTCGAGCAGCCCCCTGACAAGACTGCAGTCTGCCCTCGTGCCAAACATTGCCTCGCCAGCGGACCGGCATCAATGTCACTAATGACACGAGTATGGCGGGGGGCATGTCGCGCACCTGGCAGGCATCTGGCAGCCCTGTGGCCTCCCCCAGCGCGTGCATGTAGCGAATTCTCCGCCGCCCTGGGGTCGGCTGCTGCTGCTGTTGCCTGCGCGTCAGCAGATTAAGCGGGCTGAGTCGCTGCATCACCGGATGCTGGTTCCAGTACTTGCAGTACATCGTGTAGTATGTTCACTGCTGCGCAGATAGATCGATGAGAAGTGCACATCGCGCTCATGACGCGGCCGATAAATGGGCGTGGTATGGGCATGAATGGCGTGGCATAGTGGCACTGTCAGGAGCGTGAAGGGTCCAGCAACATTATCACCGCTCACGGAGCTCCGCGACTGCCAGGAAGTACGGCGACAGGTCAGCGCCGAGGATGTTTGCGTCTGGAAACACGCATGCGAGCCACTGCGTGCTGACGCCAACCGAGCATCCCAGATCCAAGATGTCCCGCGCCGGCCGCGCTGCCTGCTGCTGCTGAAACACCTGCGACAGCGCCAAATCCTCGTCAGTGGCAAGGCACGTCCAGCAGCGCAGGCAGCGCAGCAGTGCGCTTGTGCCGTGGAGTGCAGGCCAACGCCATTTGCGCGCTGTTGCAGTATATGTGCCAGCGCTTGAGGGACAGTCACCCATTAGCACGGCACACAGCGGTGCAGGGGATGAGATGACCTCACTTGACGATGTATGTACCCTTACATACGGTAGTTCTCTGCAGCGAGTCTCACCTGGATGGCATCTGTGACGGCGCCGCGGAGTCGCCGCCCCGCCACCTCTGGCGTGAGCGTCTTCTCTTCCTTCCAGGCATTCACATAGATTGACTGCGTGGCGGGCTCCACCTCAAAGGCCGCCAGCCAGTTCAGGTTGCCCTGTGCGCAAGATGTTATCGTACTGAGAATGGCACGCCATTGAGATGCTTTGTTTCGCCGCCGCCATGGCTGGCAGCTCCATAAGTGCTGATGTGGCACACGCAGCCAGTGGTAAAGGACTGACCGTCTCGTAGGCGTGAAAGGGCTTGAGATAGTAGTCGGGATACTCAATGCTCCTGTCCTCCATCTCATCCTTGATCTGCTCTAGAACCTGCGCGGCGTCAGCATTGCAAGCATCTCAACCGCAGGTATGAGGAATTCGGCAAAGCAAGTTTACGGGTAGGACGTGATACGTATGGCAGACCAGCACGTGGTTGCGCAGAGAGATGTTGTGTGACTTTCTGACCTGCATCTGGCTCTGCAGCTCGGCGATGTTTGCATCCCAACCGACGCCGCGCGCCTCGGCGGTCTGCTTGATTTGCCGCTTGGCCATGGTCTTCATGAGCGCGTACAGCGGCTTGAACTGGATGGCCATATTCACCAGCTCGGTCATGGGACCGCCGCCTGGCAGGGCAGAGGATTGCTTGTCAGTGCAGACCACAAAGAATCATGCGCGCCCATTGACACTGGGTAGGTTCACTTGGGACAATCACCTGCCCATGGAGGTCTGGTCGCTGATTCGGCTGCGCTGGTGGCCTGTGACGATGCAAGGACGTTCAATCTGGCGCGCTGCGACCTGCAGAGCCTTGGAGGCTGCGCACTGAAGGGCACGTGGTGCAGACACCGCTGCCCCCCTGACTGCATGGTGCCGTGCGCGTGCATGGTGGCAGCGCGTGATAATCTGGATGCTGTTATGTCGACGATGACCTTGCGAGCTTGTAAGTGGCGCATTTCTGCACCTGCACCTCGCAGATCTCCAATTCAAGCTGACCAGCTCAGGGTGCGCTATGTAACCTCACATGATATTCACGCGGCCTGGTGCTCGCATCAGAAACGGTTATACTTCCAATAGTACACTCGAAAATTTTGCGAAATCCCTGCGAGCTTGATCGCCCTGTGCAGGTCAGTGATGACTGCGGTTTGCACACAGGTCAAAGACACCGAGCGCAGTAACGTCAGGCTGCAGATGAGTAGAGACGCAGCGCTGCAAGTGGTATGATAGCAGGCAATCACTGATTGTGAAGGGGCTTCAGATGCTGGCATCGTCTCTGGGGTGCCTTGTTCGGCGCGGCGCATCATCCGGCCAGAGCGGCAGCCTTCTCGGGCGGAGGGCGGCCAGCTCGTTGCCTCGGGGGCATGAATGGAAGTTGTTGAAGCTCCAGGGAGAGGTAAATCTGCACGTTTGTACCATGATCAGGTCGCATCAGCGTTGACAATGGTACTGCATTGCCCACTATGATCCGCCGCGCCCTGAATAAAAGCCGCGATCCGCCTCCGGCGCGCAGCCCGTCAACCCCTGCAACAGCGCGTTCCATCCCTCGGTGCGCGATGCGAAGATGCGGCCGCAAGGGACGGAAAGGCCCGTTCAGGAGGCGTACGGCGGCGAGTCCTACTGCTTCGGCTGCGGGGCTGCAAACCCCGATGGGCTGCAGCTGCGGAGCTACCGCATCAAAGGGGGCCTCATGGCGCGCATTACGCTCGCCAACAAGCACCTGTGCTTCCCGGGCATCGTATCTGGCGGCATCATCACGACGCTGTTCGACTGCCATGGTGAGCTGTGTCGCATGTTCAGGGTGCGTCACGCTGTGCTGTTGTCGCGGCTGATGCATTTCTGCGCCATTGTCCTGTGTACCTCGCCTGGACCAACACCCTATGAACGGCCTGTGCCTCAGCACGGAAAGTGCATCTTGCAGGGAACTGGACAGCAGCCATCGCGCTGATGGACCGCGCATGTATACCAAAGCCGCCCCTGACGCTGACGTCAGAGATCCTGGTGTGCAACGCCAATGGCATCCACTTTCCACCGCCTCACTGCGACCTCACCCTGCCCGTTCGTCCTGCTGCGCGCCTTGCGCGCGACCGCAATCACAAGTCAGTCACAGCACCTGACAGCGCAGCACGCCGTGATGCCTTTCCAGCTGAAGGCCGCCTTTGTTTCATGCGACACACAGGTCAATTTCAAGGAGCCGACGCCAGCGGGCGAGGAGCTCATTGTGCGCAGCCAGGTGGTTGACATCCGCGACCGGCAGCCGCGCGGCGCCAAGAGCCAGGTGACCACAGGAACCCGGTGCTGAGGCAGTCGAAATGGTCTGGACGGCAGCAGCCAGCAGATACCTCCCCTGCCCGCACTACTGCATGCAGGCAAAGTGTGTCAGGACTCTCGTCACTTTCAACAGCGCTCAATACCTACATCAGCACGTGTCTGAAATCTTGCGACCCCTGAATGCGCAGGTTCAAGTGGACTTGTCCCTGTCGATAAAGCAGCCGGGCAATGAAGAACACCCGGAATTGATGCTGGCGGTCGCGACCGGCATATACAAGAAAATGGGGGCGCTGAGAGCGATGTGACGCACTGACTTGTGGGGGGACAGCTGTGGTTTGCATTTCTGCAATGGGTCAGCAGCGGCTGCCAGAGAAACCTTTTGAAGAAAATCAAGAGTGTGTGCATGCCTCCATCAGCTCTAGAGGATATCTCAGAGAACTTCGCGCCGAGGGCTGCCTGTGCCGCAGCCCCGCATGGAGCGCATGAGAAGATGGTGGCGACTTAAACACCTGGTTGTGTCTCGGTTGACCTCAAGCTCTGTATTTTAACTACTCTAGCAACGCCTCATACCCTGACAGTCGGAAACCCCATCTGACACACAACCTTGGCACGAGAGTAAGCCGAAATGCGGTTTGACAAACTATGTGGACGTCCGCTTCATTTTCTGCATCTTGCGCTTGAGCGCCGCCTGCTTCTGCTGCTCCGTGGAAGTGTTCTTCGCCGGTCTGTCGTCGTCCAGCGCCGCTGCTGCCGCCGCCCGCTCCCTCCTGCCGGGCTTCGCCTTGCCCGACTTCGGCTTGGCCGGCGCCGTCGCCGGCGTCGCCGCCGCGGCTGGCACAGCTGGAACCGCCTTCTCGCCCTTGCCCTTCCTCTGCTTGGCCGGCTTCTCTAATGCCGCGGCTAGGGGCTTGGAATTCTTGCCTGCCTGTCCTGCTGCTGCTGCTGCCGGTGCAGCCTGCTGCTGCTTCGCCGGCTTGCCCACCTTGGCCTTTGGCTGCTTGCCGTTCGCTGCAGGTTTTGCGGAGGCGGCAGCGGGCTTTGGCGACGCCGCCGCGGCCGCCGCCTGTTCCGCAGCCAGCTCCGCCTTGACCTGCTTCAGCATGCCCGACTCCCGCTGTTTCTTCTTCGCCTGCGGCTTGACTGCCGCCGGCGCCTCCTCCTCATCCTCCGAGTCTGCACAGCGAAATGCGGGCAGGAACGTGAGCCTGACTGTGCGTCAACCTGCGGTGTCCGAAGTTGATTAAGGCCATCGGACGATCATAATCACAGCAAGGCAGCGCTGCGCTTGAGGGTGCTCTGCAGTATCTGTGCTTGGATCGGAGTTGCACCGGCAGCCGTCCCTGTACTGGGCTCCCAAGACAGCAGCAGAGCTTTTCAGTCTCAAGCTCGGCGCATGGCAATCTCATAAGCAGCACCTGTGTCCTCCGCCGCCGCCGCCTTGCGCTTCAGCTTCTTTGCCGCCGGCCCCGCGGCCGAAGCGGCGTCGCCGCGAGCGCCGTCGGCGGCGCGCGCCGCGGCGGCCTCCTCCGCGTCTGCTTCCGCGTCCTCCTTGGGGTCCTTCTCCAGCTTCGCGTTGGACACCTTCTTCAGCTTGCACACGAAGAAGCCTGCGGCGCAAAGTGTGCGAGGCAGAGTGTGGATTTGCCATACACAATGTGGGGTTGAAATGGCCGCCTCCTCAGCGGCCGCCTCCGCATCCTCCTTGGGGTCCTTCTCCAGTTTCAGCTTGCACACGAAGCAGCCTGCACAAATCTTGACAATAGGGAGTGGGCAACCTGGAGTTGCGGGGCCGCCTCCTGGGTCGGGACTTTGGGGGTCCTGATCCAAATTTGCATGGGACACCGTCTTCAGCTTGCACACAAGGAAGTCTGTGCGGGCATTTTGCGATAGTCAAGGTCATGCCGAAAGCCAATATTTGGGAAATCCATGGCTACAACCTCAAACCCAGCGCCCTCGTTGAAGCCAGCAGTGCTGCCTTCGAGGCCAAGCTGAGCAAGCAGATGTCGGAGCACAGCGCCGCAGCCCGTTCAGTGTCTGTGCTGCAGGGACGTCATGGTCATGTCACAGCGAAACGTCTGGGCGCACCGTCCAGGTTGTTGACGTGCGGGTAGAAGCGGCGCGCGTGCGCCAGGGAGGGGTGGAAGCGGTGCTCTCGGAAGCGCATGAAGCCGGGCCGCCCAAAGTCCGCCGCGTCCTCGCCCTGCCCGAAATCGAGGCCGCACGGCACCACCTTCACGTCCCGCTTGCGCAGCGCGTAGGCGATGACGTTCTCGTTCTCCTCCACCTGTTGAGAAGATGTTAGGTATCAGGAAGCTTCTTCACAAGGAGTTGCTGAGGGTGTCCAAAACCACCTTCACGTCCCGCTTGCGCATTGCATACGCTCCTCCCCTGCAGAGAACGGGTAAAGTGACGCTGCAGTGACCATCCCTGCTGGCAGAAAAGGGCGAGCCCTTGAGCCACGACTATGCAGGCCTCCCAGGGTGGGCTGTGGATGCGCAGCACCGTGAGGAAGCGAGTGGAGATGACGATGCCGTAGCCACGCGTGTCTGATGTCAAGTCCACCGAATCGATGGCTGTCTCGCCCTTGTCAAGCTCACTGCCGTGGGATATTTCAAAAGGTTTGATGCTTCATACACCATGCTGGGGTAGGTGGAGTAAACGATGTAGCCGCCGGTCTTGGGCTGTGCATTCACCAACCAGGGTCGAATCAAAATCCTTTTGGAAATTGTGTGTGACCTTCTTTGGATACCGGGATAGCCATGCAAGGCGCACCATGATGGAGCAGGTGGAGTAGACGACGTAGCCGCCGGTCTTGGACTTGGCGTCCACCAGGTCGATGGCCGCCAGCAGCAGCTGCTTCTGCAGGAAGGCGCACTTCCAGATCTCGTCCGCGCTCTTGCTGGACTTGACGCTGGCGTCCTTGGAGATGACGCCGGTGCCGGAGCAGGGCGCGTCCAGCAGCACGCGATCCACGCTCCGCTCGCCCAGCACCTGTAGGAAATGGAAAAACAGCAATGGGGGGAATTTTTTTGTTCCTCCAGCAGCACCTTGTCCACGCTCCGCTCGCCCAGCACCTGCCAAGATGGAGGTTTGGCTGTTGCAGAAAGTGTACTCTGCGGGTTGAGCAGATGAATGAAGCTCTGTTGTTTTCTGAAGATGAAGACCGGTGCTGGAGCAGGGCGCGTCCAGTAGCACCCTGTCCACGCTCCGCTCGCCCAGCACCTGCCAGAGATTGCGTAGGAACCTAACCAATCTCTTCCTCGGCACACTGTTTCAAGCTGCCGCAAGTTCCACTTTTGCTGGTAGCTTGAGCATTGAAACGCAGCTGTACGGTGGCTGCTCGACTGCGGGCCAGGTGAGCAGCAGCGCAGAAGAGTGTGCGGAGCGAGAGAATGTGAAACATGTTGCGGCAGCCATAAACCACAAATGGCGAAGTGCCACAGGGTGCTGTATGCGCCGACATCAGTGTAGTACCGCAGCGTAACGGCAGCCCAATGTATAAATGGGAAGCAGCTTTATAAGCGGTGCCATTGTCTGTTGCAGACAAAATTGTCCCAACAGGGTCGCAGTGAAGTAGGCGGTGCTTCTGCATCAGCTGAAATGAACAGCAGCTGGCGAATTGCAGCAAACACTGGGGCAACCAACCATGCTTTGTACGTGATTGCGATGTCTCGTGCTGTGTCCTCGTGTGTCTTCTTGTGCCTTCTTGGGTCTGTCATAGCACATCGATTTGGCGTTCGTTGGGCTTTTGTTGGGCAGGTCGCGGCCGTCGTAGTTGCCGTCAGTATTGGAGAGTCCAAAGGTGCAATTGTACTTTTGGCATCTCGTTGTGGGCGCACCTTGAGCAGGTTGCGGCCGTGATGATTGCCGACGATGGAACTGGCGATGCTCGAAAAGAATGCAATCGAAGTTTTGGGTGCAGGAACAAAAAGAATTGACGGCTGTTTGTGGACACACCTTGGGCAGGTCGCGGCCGTCGTAGTTGCAGACGATGGTGTTGGTGACGCCCAGGCGGCTGATGTTGCCCTGCACCGACTTGAGGCGCTGCGGGTTGACCTCGTTGGCGAAGACCGTGCCAGTGTTGCGCATCAGCGCCGCCACGTACGTCGTCTTGCCGCCTGTGTTTCATTTGACGGATAATGAAAGCGTCAATAGACATACGCTTTGACTTCATGTGAGAGCATTGAACAGCGTGCCCGTGTTGTGCATCAGCGCCGCCACGTGCGTCGTCTTGCCGCCTGCATTGTGAGAGAAGATGCTGGGTCAGCAATCTGCGCCGTCGGACCCATAGGCTAGAGCCAGTGAACTCTGTTCAAACTCGCCCGGCTGAGCACATGCTGCAGTCCAGCCACAATGCTCAAGCACGAGACCGATCCCCAACCGCCATAACAGTGCTGCGGCCGCGTCAAACTTCCGAGTCGCCCATGCAGGTTGCGGCGTACCGGGCGCGGCGGCCATGTCGACGACCTGCTCGCCCTCCTGCGGCGCGAGGGCGATGCAGGGCATGAAGGAGGAGGCGCCCTGCAGCATGTAGTGCCCCGCCATGTACTCCGGCGTCGCGCCGATGGGCACCTGCGACTCGAACACCACCAACCCCACCTGCGACAAGCAGCAACAGTGTTTGTTGGATTTTCATTTCATGAAACGTTTCTGAAACATGCTAAAGAGGAACCGTGTACTTTGGCGTCGCGCCGATGGGCACCTGCGACTCGAACACCACCAGCCCCACCTGCGTCAGGCAGCGACGTCACATCCTCAGCGACATTGTCGTTTCACTTTCTCATTGTGAAACGAAGCTGCTTCGACATGATGCAGTGGACGTCTGGATGGAGCAGAGCCAGCAGAGTGCCTACGGCTGCCTGACGAATCTGCAGCAGCTAATATGAACGCCATACCGATGCAGTGCGGCGCCGCAGGACAGATGATGGCCGCCAGCTGCACAGGCAAAAGCAAGCCCGCAAGCAGTGGCGCGCCTTGGACCAGTCGCCGATGGGATCGAGGTTGACGCCGCGGTTGATGAGGGCGCCCGCCACGTCCCGCCGCCGCGCCCGCAGCGTGTTGGTCCGCAGTGTGATCGGCCGCTTCTTCTCGTTCTCCTGCTCGACAGTGTGGGATGCAAAAGGCTGTCAGTCTGGGATGCCAGCACAGTCGAATGCTTTGAAGCAGGGGCTTGGCCACCACAGGGCCAGAACCGCCACGACCAGTCAGGTCGCTGTGCAAGACCAAAGCAGCATGGAAGACTCAAGCACAGCGTTAAACGACACCTGAATGAACTCGACGGCCTCGTCGAAGGGAAACAGGTTGAGGATCGCGTCCGCCATGAAGTCGTTGTACTCGTAGTACGTAATGATGTCCCGCTTCAGCTGCGGCAGGGCGAGAATCAAAGGCGTTTGAGCGCCTGGTGTCGGATTTCGCACAAGTTGCAAGCAGAGCTGCAATGCGCAGCGGCGTGCCCTTTACGTGAGCAAAGCAGCAGCAGATGTGAGATGCTCGAGTGTCTGGCAGGGTGCAGGGCAAGGCACAGCAGCCGAGCCACCCACACAAGGAGCTGGTGCATCGGCAGGTGGGAGTGCTCCAGTCACCTGGTCGATGTAGCTCGAACGCGGCCGCTCCGGATCCCGCAGCGACTTGAAGTTCTTCAGCAGCCGCACCAGTTCCTGCATTGCGCCAGCAATGGTCAAGACGAGTCGGCATTGACTTGCGCTATGCCAGCAAGCGTTAAGTCAAGGGTAAAGTCAAACTGACTTGCGCTATGCCAGACGGCCGGCTCTCGCGCATGCAGATGCCCCAATCGGCCCGCCAGGTGACGAGCAGCCAGACTGCGTCCGCGCCAGCATCTGCTTCCTAGCTGGCGTGCTTTCGAGAGCACGAGCATGTGCACGGCACGTGTGTGTAGCTCCTGGGGCCGCCGGCGACATACTGGCACTATGCCGCTGGAGGTGGAAAGAACAGCACGCACCTGGATGCGGCGGCCGACGGTGGCCAGGTCGCCCTGCTCCCCATCCTCAGGCAGCACCGAGAAGTTGGCGTCCGCGATGTTGGTCGTCAGCTCCGCCGCCTCGGCGGCTGCGTCCTCCTCCGCCTGTTTCCTGCAGCAATCATTGGGTTTCCGATTGTTTCATTGACAGGTGCTGTGACCGGTAGCGCATGGCATGGCCTCTTGGGTCTGGTGCCATACGATCTGGTTGCGCAAGAGCATGAGCATGTATGCAGGATTAGCTTGGCAGGCTTGTAGGCGGCAGCCTTCATCCTTGTGCATGCGCCTGCAGCGCAGCAGCCTCCATTCGACGACCTTGCATCGCGAGAATATAGTGAACTGCTCGCTCACCGCTTGAGGTCGGCCTTGCGGGCCTTCTTCTCCGAGGGCAGCAGGTCCTCCTCCTCATCATCCTCCTCCTCCTCCTCCTCCTCCTCGTTGCCCTCCATGTCAGAGCCGGAGAACTCGGCGCCGCCCAGCAGGTCGCTGCCGTCTGGCGGGTGCAAAACCAGACATTTTCATTGCCCCCTCCTTGCCAAGCAGTCAGCTGAGAAGCTGCTTGATGCGAAACTGACGAAAAGCTCCTCTTGAGGACCTCCTTGATGACACGACACACCATTGGGCTGGTGACTGACAAAACAATCTGGACCACAACCCACCATCGCTGCCGTCGTCCGACGCCGTGCCGTCGCTGTCCGACTCGTTGTCCAGCAGGTCGTCTCCGTAGTCGTCCTGCAGGTCGCCCAGGTCGGCGTCGTCGTCCGAGTCGCTGTCCAGCAGCCCGTTGGCGGCCGGGCGGATGCCGGCGGCATCCGCGTCCAAGCTGTCGTCCCCCTCGCTGTGATCTGCAGGTGTGGTACATTTGAACTTGTCAGGGGGCTCTATCGCTTGCTAGAATACCTTGACTATTCTGAGCACTGCTGAGAGCTTTGGTAGTAAAAGCATCAGCATCTGTGCCGCAGAGAAGTCAAAGATGTCATGTGACAGTGCCCGGCTCACCATCGTCGCCGCCGCTCTCTGACGACATGCTGAGGTCCCCCATGGCCAGCTCGCCACCTGTGCATGTGTTGTGGGTACGTTATGGGTCCCATAGGTCGGTCGGATGCTATGGCCAGAGAAACATCATGCTGTCAAACTCAGCCTAAGTGTGTCAAGACGCACACTGATTGCAGCACGCCGCCAGAAAAATGCACCGCATCCTACCCAGCCTCAGAACCGCTGATGTCGCAACAGCATGCCGGCGGCCAGCTCCCCGACGGGCATCACATGCCGCCAGTCTCGGAGACACGCTGCGACCGTTCCCATGCTGCAACAGTTCTCACCCTCCTCATCATCAGAGCCGCTGATGTCTGACGGCCCGGCGTCAGAGTCATCGCCGGACAGCTCCCCTGGCAGCGGCGCATCCTCGCTGTCGCTGCTGTAGCCGCCCTCGCCCTCCGCCTCCGCCGTGCGCATGGCCTCCTCCGCCGCCTTGGCGGCCGCCTTGAGCGCCGCCTTGGACGGCAGCTTCGGCGTCAGCCATGAGGCGTTGGCGTCCGTGAAACCCGCCGGCTTGCCGGCTTTTGCTGCCGCCGCCTTGCTCGGCTTCTTCTTCTCCTTGGCGTTCACCTGGATGTGAATGAAGGATTTGTAGCTACAACGTAGATATCATCGCCAGAGACACACACCAAAGCAGCCGTATGCGGTGCCGCACCTTGGGCGGCTTGCCGTTGTCCTGCAGCCTGGCCAGCTGCGCCTTCTCCGAGGGGTCTGCTCGGCTGCGTGTCCTGCATCCATCGCGGAATGTGCGTTTGCCTTCAGCCACGCTCGAAAAGCGAAAGCTGCCTTTGGGCAGCCGCCGAGACTGTCGGCAGTACCCGAAAGCCATCTGGGAAGAGTCGTTGAGAGCAAAGATAGATTCCGAAGCCAACTCCTTATGATCGCAGCGAGAGCGCATGCTGGTTACTCGTTTGAGCGCACAGCAGAAGGCATGCACATGGATGTGTATGCCGCACCTGGCGTCCGACACCGCCGACGCCGTGCGTTTCTTCGGAGCCATTTGCGGCTTGTGGAGCAGGAGTTAACGTTGCAAACAGGCGCAGTTCTGTCCATTCTGAGCTGAGCGCCTCCACCATTTGTGTGAAATCTGGCGGGAAGTGTGTACGTAAAATTTCGCTTCGGTGCACGCTCGTGTTTTTTTCGCCAGCAAGCCAATGCACCAGCAAAACCAATTTCCTGGCCGCTGCAGAAATACACGAGTAGCAGCCTGGCGTGTGAGGAGCGGCCGCTGCGTCACAGACGCTGGTGGAGTGATCTCGTCTCTGGGAGAGAGACGGCTTTGCAGGTGATGAGGCCTGCGGTCTCACTTGGACTGTTGCATTCCTTGCTCGCGCGTGCCGAATGATAGGAACGTGAAGCTGAGTTGGCGGTGCCTTACACCGTGCTGGGGCAGCAACACTTGCAGTGCTGAGCTTGTGCCTAATTGTGGTTCGCCTGACCCGCATGCTACGTTCGAAGCGCACGGCATGTGATCAAGGCGGCCAGATCTGCCAGCAAGCCTCGATGACGAGGCCGCATCAATCCGACATCAGTGTTCGACGCCAACATGTGGTGCAGGGAGACCGACCAGCCGCAGCGGTGAGCTGACTTGTGGCCATCGGAGCTTGTGACAGCCCTTCTCAGGCATGGCAAGCGACGCGCAGCAGCCCGAGCAGACGTCAGCCCCCATGCCAGAGGCGCAGGCAGACGCGCCACTGGCCAACGGCACGAGTGCCTCCGAGCACGGCAGCCCAGCGATAGCCTCGCCGAAAAAGAAGGCAGCGTTGCCGCCCGAGGCGGTCATCGCCGATCTCATGGCCAGCAGCACTCCGTCAGCGGAGGACGAGGCAGCATGGGCAGCGGCAGATGCATCGGCAGAACCGACCTGCCAGTCGGTGGCAGCGGTGGGTGATGCCGAGACGGACATCGGCCAGCGCATGATAGATATCAGCCTCAGCCAGGACCTCGATGGTCCCAGCGCTGCGCCTGCAGCCGCACAGGAGGCCCCGCCTGCAGACGCAGACGCCAGCGCAGCAGGGTGCGGCCGCACATCAAACTCCTTCCCCTTCATCTGATGCGGCTCACAGTCCTGTTTTGGCTTTGCCTGGAGACGACTCAAGCCATTGCAGCTGCGTCATTGCCTGTCCGAGTCCTGACGGTGCAGGTCCCAGCCCGCGCTGCTGCCGGTGAGCGCCGCCATCCAGCTGTCGCCCTCGCTGGACGAGCCGCTGCCGGCATCAACAGCGCACATTGACTCGGACGCCTTTTTCCAGGTGCAGATGCAATGTCTTTGTGGGTGATTGCCGGAGATAAGGCATGGCGTGCCATTGCACAACGGTGGTGCAGGGAACCCGACCGCTACATCACGGAACGCTGCAAAAAGACGTCTCCGGCCCTGCAGGATGATGATGAGTCGAAATTCACGCTGGACGAGGAGGAGGAGCCTCCGGCCGGCGGATCGCCAGCCGCTGCAGCCCTCTCTACCCAGGTGCGAGCTCAGCTGCGTCCATGAGCTATGCCGCAGCTCATGTTCCATATTCATTCGAAACCTACATTTGGCAAAGGATGCACATGTCCGAACCTGCTGCGTTCAGATATTGCATTCAGCCTTCTACTGCCAGTGCTGCAGGAGGAAGCGCAGCGGGCGGCGCAGACCCGGAATATGGCGATCTTGAGCGCGTTACCTGCCTCATTTGTTGCAGGAGGAAGCGCAGCGGGCGGCGCAGGACCTGGAGGACGAGGAGATCCAGCGGCGGCTGCAGGCGACGCGCGAGGCGGCGGCGGCAGACGCCGCCCGGTCGGTGTCGCCTCCGGTGCACAACCGGCCCATGTCGCCGCCGCCCGGCAGCGCGCCGCGCTCGCCGCTGCCGCCGCCCGGCGTTGAGCCCCCAGAGTTCAGGGTGCGCTCACTGCACAGCTGGCTTGTGTCTTGGGTGCCAACTACTGTGGATGCTGGGCGTCAGGTGGGTTCCGTCGCTTCTCGGGAGCCTCATGGGCTGGGTGCTCTGGGCCTCTGGCCGTGATGTGAATCTGCGACATAGTAGCTCAAAGACCGAATATGAGCTGCACAGGCACACCTTTTCGATGTGCCATTGTGCCTTGTGGCAGCTTTGCTGCTCCATGCTGACGCAGGGGCTGCTGTACTATGACGGCATCGACTCGGTGGGGCGGCCGGTGGTGGTCGTCAATGCGCGCGCCGACGCGATGCTGCAGCCCAAGATGCGCAACCAGGCCATGGACTACATGAAGCGGCGCCTCGAGCCCATCGTCTACCAGGTCAGTCATGGGATAGAAGATTCACCCTCTTGAGTTTCGCCTTGGGGCAACTCCGCCATAAGGCTGCATGGACGAGGCGCTCGCAGGGCACCAAGACCAAGCACTGGGACTTCCTGCAGCCGCGTGCCTGTGGAAATTCAAAAGGGCTTCTCGTCGTCGTCCCGTCTCCTTGCTCAATTCTCATGCCTACTCCAGTACAGCGCATCACATCCACAGCTTCAACCTAGGCTCACTGCAGTGGTGGCACGAAACTGTGGAGCTGGAACGCTCAGCTCGGTTTGGTTGATGGCAACCATATGAATCATGGCGACTGGCTTCTGCGGCGCAGGGTCCCTATGTGTTGGTGATGGTAGCGAGCGGGCACCAGGGCGACACCTCCAGCAAGCTGCCGGCAATGTGGCTCATCCGCGCGTACCGTTCGCTGACACGACCGTACAAGAAGAACGTCAAGTACATCGTGCTTGTGCGGCCGTCCGCGATGCTGTCCGCCATGATGGTTGTGCTGCGCCCCTTCCTCAGCCTCAAGGCCGCCCGCAAGCTGCACAAGGTGGGCGGGCTCATCTGCGTGGCCAAGCCAAAAGTATGGCCCGCAATGCTGTGAAACAAAGGTTTTGTCAAATCCACGGGCCGTTCGCGATGCTGTCTGCCATGAACTTCCCTTCCTCAGCCTCAAGGCCGCGCGCAAGCTGCATAACCTCGGTGCACCCTTTGATGCACCGAGGTTTCAGAGCATCACGGCATCACATGGTGTCCGCTGGAATGGATCCCAGCGCGCCGACAGTGGCGGAGCTCCTGTAGCAGCTGTGCGTGTCTCCATATGCGCTTTGCATGCGGCACACCTGCAGCTCATGACACGAAAGCTTGCTTGAGACCAGTCCATGCAACGACCACGGTTCACAGCAACCCACCGCGCCCGCAGGCGAACAGTCTGCTGTCTGGAACAGTCCATAATGAGCCGTGCTGCAGATCAGTCCAGTGCCTGCGCAGGTGAGGAGCCTGCTAGAAATTGATGTGGTGACGTGCGAAGGCTCAGAAAAGTACCGTGCCTTTGCCTGCGGCACCTGCTGGGCATGATGCACAGATTAGCGTCAGACCAGCCTTTGGTCCGTGCAGGTGGACAGCCTGCTGGACATCGATGCGGTGACGGGCGGCGATGTGAAGGCAGAGCAGCTGGGGGCGCGCTTCCTGCAGGCAAGTTAACGTCACAAAAAGAAGCAGACCAGAAGCAGAAGCATCGACTCCGATGATGCATTGCTGTGACGGAGGACGATTGACACGCCATGCTCTTGACTCAAAGCCAAAATCGCTTTATGTGTCTGTCATCTCAGGAGGAGGTAGAGGAAGCATCTGTCATTTTATATTGTACATTACATTGTCACACAGGAGGAACTGGGCGTAGAGCCCGGCGCCAGCCTCACGCCCACTGCGGCGCCGGCGCCGCCCCCGGGTGAGCGTGCGTCCAGCCTCGACGAGGAGGTGCAGCTCGGGTCCTTCTAGGGAGCTGCGGCGCATGGCGCAATGGCTGCGTGGTGAAATTGCGGCGCGGGCGTGCACCGAGAGTCGGGGCGAGAGGCCGAAGGTCCGTGGCAGTCGCTGCTGCGGGGCTGTTGTATTTTAGTTTGGTCAGGGCCGCAAGATGTGGCATCAGGCAAGATGGACCGCCAGCGGGGGGAGCTCAAGTGGTTTTGGGACCAAACATGGTAGGCCCATGTTTGGCAATTGGGAAGCAGCAGTTTTAGCTCCAGCAGATAGGTACTTGTGCATGCTGCGGGTGCCGCGCCTCTCCATTTTAGTCTTGCTTGCACATGATTAATCTGTGCGACAGTTCTAGACGCATTGTGCGTGTGCCGTTTTTGATACATTCCGAGGCTGGGCGCATCCAGCCTCCCATATTAAATCACGTGTCACACAGGCTAGGCGAGCAAACACAATCGCCCTAGAGCCGGCTACCAAATTTCCCCAGTCTGCCGCAGAGGGAGGGCCCGGCGGGTGGGACTCCAAGGGTATGCGAGTCCGCATGCGCCTTCTGAAGTCCGACGCCTTGTGCCGGACTGCACCAGCCAACGCCGTTTGACGTCAAGGCCGCGGTTCGTAAGAAAGTGCATTGGACCGAGTGTCAGCTGGCTGGACGATCGCGCGAGGCACCGCAGCGCGTTCCCGACCCTGAGCCTCGCCCTCCTGATCGTCGCTCAAATAGCAACAGGCGCTTGGGCCGCGGCACTGGCCCAGCATGTCGGCAGAGGAGATCCCGGATGAGGACTTCGATGCAGTGAATGCCGAAGGACTTGACGACGACACAGCAGACGAGGCCTCGCCTGCCGCCTCAGTCGAATACAGCACAGAGGATGAAGACGACGACGTGCGCTTTCTGGGCTATCTTTCTGGGGTCCGCCTGCTATTGCGGAGCCTCGTGAGTCTCCATGTTTGCTAATGTCATGCGCGGTGCTGTTCGATCTTTACAGCACATACAGCGCGCGGCGACCTGGTGCACTTCCAGCACAGGCTTTCAGGGCCATCTGCCAGCTATTGTCAAGGCTGGCAACAGAGACACTTGGTGTTGTCATGGGCAAAGTCTATGAGGAGGTAGCGCTAACAGCCTGTGCAGTGCGGGCCTTGCACTGTCAATTTGGCAGGAATGCGCGCTCCACCGGCACCCGGCTTGTCCCGTGCCTCAGACCTGCAACTTGCAGCCCCCCCTGCCGTCCTTCTGATCATGGCAGACTGACTCGTAGGCGGTCGTCGCTGCGGAGGCCAAGGAGGTGGCCAAGCGGGAGCGGCAGCGGCTCAAGGAGCAGGCGCGCCTGAAGAAGGAGCAGCTCGAGCAGCTGCGCTCGCAGCAGAATGTCAACAGCGAGTCTGGTGAGGTGAGTCGCGCAGGCTGGGAGGATGTGGGAGCTGCTGATCAATGCGCTGGCGTGGCCGATGGCCGTTTTTGCTGGATCTCAACAGCGCGCGGCCAAATGGGGCCAAATGGGGCCAAATGGGGCGGGTGTGAGGGTTTGTTGTGGTGTATGCAGGCGGACAGGGGCCGGAAGCGCATGGCCTTCCTGCTCAAGCAGGCGGAGGTCTTCCAGCACTTTGCCCCCGCCACAGCGGCGTCGGAGAGCAAGAAGTGAGTGCTGCTTTATGTGTTGCCACTGCCGTCGCCATGCACTGATTTGGGACCAGCGGCACAATGCTGCATTGAGCCTGTTCGCTTGCAATTCGACTGTCACGGCGGCACCACCACGCAGCGAAGGTGTCACGTTTCCCAGAGTGGCGCGCCGTCACTTGGCCTGACACACTGCGTCACCGTCATATGATCCTCAAACCATTCTGCCGGCTGTCATCAGAGCGAGGGGGCAGTCGCACAGTAACCAGGCTGAGGTGCAGAAGAACACACACTCCGGCAGACTGGTTACTTTGATTGCATCATCAGACTAATATTAGTTACCGCCTCGAACGGGCGGTCGTGTAGCAAGCAGGCGGAGGAACATGGACGCCGCTGGACGAAACGGACATATTCTTGCAGGCTCTGGCCGCGTCTCTTGATCTGATCTTCTGATTCTCGGCAGGACCAAGGGGGCGGTCGCACAGGCGCTGCTGGACGAAATGGACATCACTTCTCAGAGCATCATTGCCCGATTGATTTCTCGATTCCCGGCAGGGCCAAGGGGCGGTCGCATAGCAAGCAGGCGGAGGAGCAGGAGGACCAGGCGCTGCTGGACGAGACGGCGGCGGACGCGCAGCACCGGCTCACGGTGCAGCCGTCGTGCATCAAGTTCGGCAAGATGCGCGACTACCAGCTGCAGGGCCTCAACTGGCTTATTCACCTGTACGACAACGGCATCAACGGCATCCTCGCCGACGAGATGGTGGGTATTCCTCTTCTGTGTGCAAAGTGTGTTTGTGTTCCACTCAAGCGGTGCAGCAAAAATGGCAGCTTCTGGGGGGTGAGGCAGGACAGCCGCGCGGCGCTGTGGACAGTCTGGCGGCTGGGCAGCGGCAGCCGCACAGGATCGAGGCTGAGCTTGGTTCCGGCAGACTTGCAGAGATTCTTGACCTCACGGGGTTTGAGATGTATTCACCGCTCTGAGAGAAGCTGGTGTGCATGTTCGCCCTGTGCATCGTCCATGCTCCTCGCAGCAGAGACGTTCACCTCCTTGTGATCGTCACAGATTTTGTGCCGGCTGCTCTGCTGCCGCCGCCGCTGCTGACCATAATGCAGCTGCACCATAATGCATGCTCCACAATCCACACTCCTCAGTTAGCAATCATAGCCCATAATGCTAATGCTGCTATTGCGTGCGCTGGGGCTAGGCAAGACGCTGCAGACGATCTCGCTACTGGGTGCTCCATACTCCATAAACCCTGACCCTCTGTTGCGCTGTGCCGCAGGGGCTGGGCAAGACGCTGCAGACGATCTCGCTGCTGGGGTACCTGCAGGAGTATCGCGGCATCAGCGGCCCGCACATGGTCATCGTGCCCAAGTCAACGCTGCACAACTGGATGAACGAGTTCAAGCGCTGGTGCCCCTCCCTGCGCGCCACCAAGTTCATCGGCAAAGCTGAGGAGCGGGTGCGTTGGCGGTGCAACAAGATGTCAGCTGCAAGAGTATCGGTGCCCCATGGCCCTGACGCCAGCTGTAGCCTGGTCTGCACAGCAACAGTGCATTGCTGTTGTCCCCGGCATGCTGCTCGCTGCACCGTCAGTTTTATCACACTGCATCACCTGGCAGGTGCAGGAGTGCAGGTCTTGAGACTCATCCACTTCTCTGCGAAGCAACCCGTCTTGACGTGTTTTTCATGTTGGCGTGCCCACAGCAACAACAAAAGGACCAGTTCCTGCAGCCGGGCAAGTTCGATGTGTGTGTCACCTCCTACGAGATGGTGAACAAGGAGAAAAACCACTTCAAGCGCTTCCACTGGCGCTACATCATCATCGACGAGGCGCACCGCATCAAGAATGAGAACTCGCTGTTGTCCCGGGTGAGAGCCTGCACCAAAGACGCGGCAACTACCGCAGGAAATGCTCATAACTTACAAGTCACTTCTGATGTTTGCATGCGCCGAGCAGGTCCTAGGGTCGACACATGACGAGCCTGTGCCGCTGCGCAGACGGTGCGGATGTTCAAGACGAACTACCGGCTGCTCATCACGGGCACGCCGCTGCAAAACAACCTGCACGAGCTGTGGGCGTTGCTCAACTTCCTGCTGCCCGAGGTGTTTGCCTCCGCCGAGAAGTTCGACGAGTGGTTCACGCTCGGCTCGGCGTCCAAGGAGGCCGAGGCGGAGGTCGTGCAGCAGCTGCACAAGGTGCGACTTTATTGTGTAGACCTTCTCGCATGCACCTGGTGCCTGTAACACGGGCAACGCAAGGCATCGCAAAGCCTGCGATGCAGCCGCCGCCGCTGCTGCTGCTGCTGCGCTGCCGCTGCTATCGAGCGGCGATGGATCAGCAGTTGTCACTTGCCTTGCGAGAGCCGGCTGCAGCATCATCGGGGTCTCGTCGCTTGCTTGCACGACTGAGCCTTCGGATTGCCAACCCCCGCAGGTGCTGCGGCCGTTCCTGCTGCGGCGGCTGAAGAGCGACGTGGAGAAGGGGCTGCCGCCAAAGAAGGAGACCATCCTGAAGATGGGCATGACGGAGATGCAGAAGAAGTACTACGCCGCGCTGCTGCAGAAGGACATCGAGGCCGTCAACGGCGGTGCGAGTGCCAAAACAACTCCAAAATCTCCTACGGCATCCTCTGCATTCGTGCCACTCCAGTGCAGAACACAATGCGTACAAGGCATGCGCCATGCTGACTGCGCCATGCTGGTTGGTTCCACCGCACCTGCCCACTCGCGCCTGCGGTCGCCTGCTGCACCGCACGTCAAATTGCTGCTCTTTACAATACGTTTCTGATAATGCTGAGTGTCTCCCACAGGCGCGGACCGGTCGCGGCTGCTCAACATCGTGATGCAGCTGCGCAAGTGCTGCAACCACCCGTACCTGTTCCAGGGCGCAGAGCCGGGGCCGCCCTTCACCACCGGCGACCACCTCGTCCACAACTCCGGTGCGCGCAGCGGCCCCGCCGCCTTGCTGCACAAGCCACCAGCGAAGATTCTCTGCCTCTGGCGGTGTCAGACTTTGCACACAATCAGCACACAATCTGGGAAGAGAGGGCATGTGCCAAAGTAACATGTGATTTCGCAAGCCATGACACGAAACGGCATGTGGTATGAAACAATTTGTGCTGTACCGTGCGAGCAGGCAAGATGGTGCTGCTGGATAAGCTGCTGCCGAAGCTGCAGCAGCGCAGCTCGCGGGTGCTCATCTTCAGCCAGATGACGCGGCTGCTGGACATCCTGGAGGACTACAGCATCTACCGGGGTGCGTTTCAACACCCTACAAAATCGGTCAGAAGAAACTCCCGTGAAACTCACGCTGCCACTCAGAAAACACTCTCCCTTGAACTTCAGCGCTACAATTGTGTCGCACGCAACCGTCTGGTCGGTCGCCATTACGAACATCAGCTTCACAATCTGAACGCTGGCTGCCCGCCTCTGGTTCAAATCGACCTCTTGATGTGACATGGGCTTGACGTGATCTCTGACTACAATCCGGTCCTCGACAGGCTACAAGTACTGCCGCATCGACGGCAACACGAGCGGCGAGGACCGGGAGAGCCAGATCGACGCGTACAACGCGGAGGGCTCGGAGAAGTTCATCTTCCTGCTGTCCACGCGCGCCGGCGGCCTGGGCATCAACCTGTACACCGCCGACGTGGTCGTGCTCTTCGACTCCGACTGGAACCCGCAGATGGACCTGCAGGTGTGTCATTCGCACTTGATATTTAGGTCTTGAGCACAGCTATGAGCGGCCTGGAGCAACAGCAGAATGTCAGAAGACATGCATATCTAATCGGCTACTCAATTGCGCTCATCATCACATCGCATGCTGCACATTCACAGATCCTGCTCCTGCCCTTGCTGCTTTACTGTAGTGTTTAGGCCCGCCTGTACCGATCTGACATGTCTGATTCTGATTAATCCACTGGCTGCCGCTGCCTGCAGGCCATGGACAGGGCGCACCGCATCGGGCAGAAGAAGGAGGTGCAGGTCTTTCGCTTCTGCATCGACAACTCCATCGAGGAGAAGGTGTGCTTTCAGCGGCATTGCCCCTGCCTGAACAGTCAAACCCTGCCCATCGATGCCCACCTGCTCAAGACAACTTGCGACCGCAGCTATGCCTCTGCAATCATTTGTAGCGAGTTCATTATTTCGTGCGCTCATTGAGAGGGCTCGCAAGCAGCAGCTGCCGGAAAGCTCGAAAAAGGAACCCTGCGCAGCCACATCGTGTGCACGGCGCGCGCAGGTCATCGAGAAGGCGTACAAGAAGCTGCGGCTGGACGCGCTGGTCATCCAGCAGGGGCGGCTGACGGAGAACACCAAGGGCGCCAACAAGGACGACCTGCTGGCCATGGTCCGCTACGGCGCGGAGATGGTCTTCTCCGGCGGCACCGTGCGACCTTTCCACTCTAATCACAAGCCCTCTGACGTTGGAACTCATGGTCTGCCACGGCGCGCAGGTCTCCTCGGTCGCCACCGTGCGTCTCTCCTTGACACCCTGCAGCTCGTATTGAGGCTTCATGTATGACGCTGCCTGCACGCGTGCCGTCCTGCGCGTGTGTGGCCCTGGCCGGAGGCGCTCTTCTCCCGGCAACGCTGCGTGGCTGGCTGCAGCCTGGGTTCGCGGCACCACACCATGGAGCCTAGCTCTCTTTCTCATGCCAGTGAGTTCTGTTGGGCCGCTCAGTTTCCACTGTCGGACCATGAAACTGTGGTTCACGCAAATATGCAGATGGCGCTGGTGACACATGGGCCTCAACGCCATCATCGCTTTTGACGGCCCAGCCATCCTAGTTGTGTGTTCCCTTATATCGACTTGTACTTCTGACGGCGCAGTCGGGGCTGGTGACGGACGAGGACATTGACGCCATCATCGCCAAGGGCGAGCAGGAGACGGCGGACCTCAACAACAAGCTGCAGGAGTACACCGAAAACGCCATGAAGTTCACCATGGACGGCGGTACGGCTTTGTGGCTGTGTGATGTGCATTCACACAGACAGCTGGTCGCTAGCGCCAAGATACCACGTTCACATGTGATACGTCCATCGAGCAGCAAGGCTGCACTCGTCTCGTGTCTGACGCAGTGGAACGCCGCTGCTGCTGCTGTCACCACTGCCGAGTCTTGTCTGCGGGCGCCAAAACACATATAGATAGATGGGATATATGCAGCTTTACTCTCTGCTGTCATGGAGCCTGTACAAGCGTCCTGCTGCATCACAGACAATGCCTGCTCCCCATGCCGGCATCACGTCGCCTGCCTGCTGCCTCAACACACTCGCTGTGAGTTGCAGGCCTGTCGGCGTACGAGTACAAAAATCAAGAGGAAGCGCCGCCGGAGAACGTCGACTACAAGACCCTCATTGGTGCGTGGTGCAAGGGTTTTGACTGTTCAAAAGCATTATAAGATCCCGCATCTCTGCCCGAAGAGCACGGCCTGCCAGCTACAGATATGCCTGGAACAGCTTGGCCTGCACGACGCGTCAACAGCGCCTGGCAGCTAGCTCAGCCTCAGGCACCATGGTGGTCGCTTGCCGTGCCCAGAGATGCGCGAGGACACACACCGCCAGTCGATGACGCCACATCAGTCCCACACATGGCGCATCAGGCACATGCCTACGACGTCACAGCCGCTCAGATGACAGCGCTCAAAGCTCTACACACGCCTGCTTGTGCTCACCCCGCAGGCAACAACTGGATCGACCCGCCGAAGCGCGAGCGCAAGCGCATCGTCAACTACGCGGAGAACGAGTACTTCCGCAACGCGCTCAAGGCGTCCGGCGGCGGCGGCGGCCGTCAGTCGGGCCCGCGCCTGCCCAAGATGCCGCAGATGCAGGACTTCCAGTTCTTCGACACGTCGCGCCTCACGGAGATCTACAACAAGGAGAACGCACACGAGGTGCACAAGCACCAGCTGGCGCAGCGGGAGACCGCCCTGCGCGGCCAGGTGAGGCTTTGTTTAGGGTTCAAAAGTCCGCCTCCTGCAGTGCAGAAGCTTTCGGGATTTTCGTCAAATGGTGCGATGTTTGACGTGTCCGGGATGTGACGCGGTTGTGCGGGCGTCACTGAGCAGCTGCTTTGCACCTTCACGCCTCGCCTGCGCCTCCTCCTGCAGCAGAGCTGGCTGCAGTCTGGCCGGAGAATAGCCTGAGCACCATGCCAGATGCAGATACACTGCAAGGGTATGTTGATGGACACAGTCTGAACACGGGACGAATCGAAACGCAGGGCGCGTCAGACGAGGCGGTAGCGGCAGAGATCGTGTCGTCTCCTCAGGACCCGCAGCCGCTGTCTGACGAGGAAGTCGCCGAGCGCGACCGCCTGCTGGAGGTGCTCACTCTTTCCACCTCTGCACACACCTTCCCGTGGCGTCACTTGCGCACCAGCAGCCGCTCCGAAGTGCTACTGCGGCATTTAGCCGCGGCGGACCATAGCTGCAGGTGTGGAGCCCCCACACCTGCAGCTGCCAATGCTGTGTGACCCCGAAACACGGTATCTGAAACGAGTGACTCATGCCGCGGCGCAGGCGGGCTTCAGCAACTGGAACCGGCGCGACTTCAACGCCTTTGTCAAGGCGGCGGAGAAGTGGGGCCGTTCCGCGCTTCCCGACATCGCCGCGGAGGTGGACGGCAAGTCCGAGGAGGACGTGCGTTCCTCTTTCGCTGCCCTGCCCTGCTGACGTCTATGCTCCGGCCCGGCCCGGCTCATTCTCATTGTACTGTCCAGTGCCGGCAGCTTACACTTCTTTCGGCTGTCGTGACGCACTCTCGCCCTCTGGAAAGGCTGTACTGTGATGCGCCTGGCCTGAGGTGGTTGAGGACGACACTGCAGCTGTGCCTGCAGTCACAGCTGGACGAACTGCGCAGAGCATCAGCGCCTAGAGGCTCTCGCCCGTCAACATACAGGACCAACAAAACAGGTCTGCAGTATTACAGCAGGATTTGAGTTGTGAGTGAAACAGCCTTTCGACAGTTGCGTCTTCCGCGGTTTCTGCAGGTGCGGGCGTACAGCGGCGTGTTCTGGGAGCGGTACACAGAGCTGAACGACTTTGAGCGCATAATCAAGAACATCGAGCGCGGCGAGCAGCGCATCCAGCGCCAGGCCGACATCATGGCCGCCATCGCTGCCAAGCTCGACCGCTACCGCAACCCCTGGCAGGCGCGCGCCACCGCAGGCCCCACTCCCTCGCTGCTGCTCCGCCAGGGTCCTGGCTGCTGCCCGCAACATGCTGTCGGGGCAGCAAGCGGTGACACGTCAGCTCGCCTTGATGTAGTCATGTACCTCTCGCCGGCTTAGCTTAGGCTTCTCTCTGCACACCAGGACTTTCCTATCGAACGTGTGCCGGTCGCCAGGCGCAGCAGTCAGCTGCAGCACAGCTCAGCTCAGTCCACAGAAACACGCTATGGTCAGGGTTGTGAGCCCGGCACCAAAGCCTGCTCGTGCAGGAGCTGAAGCTGGCGTGTGGCGCCAACAAGGGCAAGGCGTACACGGAGGAGGAGGAGCAATCTTGTCACTGGCAACTCCCCTGACTCTCAAACCCTGATCGCGCAGGAGCTGAAGCTGGCGTATGGCGCCAACAAGGGCAAGGCGTACACGGAGGAGGAGGACCGCTTCCTGGTGTGCATGGTGCACCAGCTGGGCTACGGCGCCTGGGACGAGCTCAAGGCGCAGATCCGGCAGTCCTGGCGCTTCCGCTTCGACTGGTTCTTCAAGTCACGTACTCCCCAGGTGCGGCCCACACATGTTGTGAAAGATACCGGCCTCATAGATCCGACCTGCCCCAGCGAGCATGGCGCGCTGCACTGCCCCGCAGACAGATGCCAATGCGGGCCGTGGCTGCTGCCTGCGTCTCGGCAGCCGAGGGGGCCTCATAGACGTCTCTGTGCTCTCCACAGGAGCTGTCGCGGCGGAGCGACACGCTGATCCGGCTGATCGAGAAGGAGAACGAGGAGTACGAGGCCAAGGAGGCGACGGACCGCAAGAAGGGCGGCGCCGGCGGCGGCGCCAAAACGCCCGGCGCCTCCAAGGCGGGCTCCCGCGCCACCGGCGACGGCGGTGTGCTTCTCGTGATACCTGCAAATTTCCGCTGCCCTTCTTCACCAGCTGTCGTGCGCCACCGTCGCCCCTGGCGCTGCTGGGTCTGCGCCCACCCGTGCATGCGGCCGAAGCGTGTGCGTGTACCACAGGTGTTCCCATCGTGTGCCCCTGGCAGCCCAGCGCTCTGCGTCCTCCGACAGCATGTCTGCCATGCACTGGATGCTGGCTCGTCCCCTCATTGCCGCGCAGATGCAGATGTGCTGAATGCTGCCTCGGCTGTGCGTGCAGGAGGTGGCTCAGCGCCGCGCAAGCGCAAGCCGGCAGGCAGCGGCAGCGGCTCGGCGGCCAAGAGGCGCAACACAGCAGCCGCCACCGCTTCGTGAGATATGGCGGCTGAGGGCCGCGACAGAGCTCGAGACCCTGCGCCTTTCAGCACAGGCAGGCCGCTTGGGAGTGGCAGTTGGCGCGTGGCGACGACTGCCCCGTGCTGCGGCAGCATTGGACCTACCTGATTTCTCTCTGTGTACCTTATGTAGACAGTCACGATCTGGAAACACAGAAACGATCTGGAGACGCTCGTCGGCGCGTTGTCGGGTGCTCTACGAAGCACATTGACTTGTGGGAAAAGATAGGCCCGAACGCCATTTCGCAATTGTAACAGACGAAGTAGGTTACCACCAACACACATCACAGCAACTACCTGCTACCTAGATTCAGCATCCGAAACAGCACATTACAGAAAGGGACAAAATTCAAAAGATTTGGGTCATGCGAGACCCACGGCGCCATACATTCACAAAGATCATTCGCTGTGCCAATAGGTAGAAGACCCAGGCGCGTCATGGTCCAGTGCCCCAACACCCCCCCAGCGGGTGCAGCGCAACACTAGGCAGTTTTGGGCATTTGCCGTTCTGTTGCCAAGCTGATTGTGGCAGAGCCACTGGTCGACCTCGCTCGACTGGACTGCTCCGCACTGCGGTGCACCTTCCTGACACACATTCGGGGCATTCCTCACTCGACTGGGCGGTATGCCTCGTCGCTGATGCTCTCGATCTGCGCAGCAGCATGCGGATGTCAGAGTAGCCAGCATTGATTGCTCCAGAAGGTACACTTTTGTGACGACATGAGATCTTCGTTTGCCTTTATGAGTAGCAAGGACACTCCACGACTGATTTTTCATACCTGCCCATTGATGCTGTACCGCAAGATGATACGCCTGAAGAGCTTCTCTGACCGCATCATGCCGCCCACCTGCGCACGGATGCTGCATCCGTCACGTGACCCCGCCCCGTCTGACAACACAGCAGGCACGGCAGGCGGTGACTCGGCAAGGTGGCGCATCATGCATAACCTGAGCACCGCCGGCCTTTAGCACAGCGACACACGGGAATGCACCAGATCACTCGCCTCAAACCGGATGATGTTCCTAAAGCTCGCTGCAGTGTCTGGTTCCGCGGCTGGCAGCCGCGCCGGATAGTACGCGTACATGCCGTCCGGCAGCAGCAACAAGCTGCACAAAAGGGGTAACGCTTAGCTGACTGAACTACCGCTGGAGACTTGACAAGACCTCCAAACGCCGGAGGAGAACCCGAAGCAGACATTCAACCTGCGGGGAGACCCGCACGATACGTCAACGTGAGTAGGGACACGCACTCGTGGTTACTGCGGTGCGGCGGCGGCGCCCAGGCGGCAGGCCGTTGCGGCAGCCGCACCATCTCCCCGTCCTCGTCCCACACGATGTCCACCAGCTGCCCGGTCCACTTGCCCGGCATCCAATCCGCCGTGTTGACGCTCAACCTACAGCAAGGTTCAATATAAACAAGTGTCAGTCCCAGGCGATGTCCACCAGCTGCCCCGCCCACCACCCCGGCATCCACTCCTCGACATCAGCGCTCAGCCTGCGGCAGCGACAAGCACAGCTCATCAGGATGGCTTCATTCACGCTGAGCCAGTACAATAATCCAGCGCAAAATGACAGGATCACGGCATCTCAGTCTGATCTATTGGCGATGCTGCCACTAACGTTGCACACAGCGCTGTCGCACTGCGCTTTCAACACAGTGTTGCCGCCAGCCTGCCTTGCATGTCGCACCCGCAACCCTGACCCCCTGTCACGCACACGCGGGAGCAGACCCCAAGGCGAGAGAGTCTCACACCGATGCCAAAGCCCACAGCGGGTGCACGGCTGTGGCTGGGAATGGACACATGTGCAACAGGAGGCTTAGAAGCCATGTTGCACAAGAGGACATGTGAAGCACACCGGGGGCGGGGTTCCTTGTAGGGCAGCCCGACCAGGTCGATGGCGTCATCGAGGCGCAGGTTGCAGCTGTACTCCTGCACAAAGAAGTGGCTGGCGGCGTCCAGGCTCTCCATGCTGTACAGCGGCCCCATGCTCCACCGGTTGTCCCCGTCCTGCTGCCACCGGAACAGAGCAAAGGATCTTGTTGCCGGAATTTGTGATGACAGATCGAGGACCTGCTGTCGGACGTTGCAGCGCCGTGCAAAAGTGCAACAGGGTGAAAACTGCTTCGAACGTGAAGACTGTCATGCCGAGAGTGCAGTGATACCGAGAGTGAAGGAGATGCAGGCAAGCGAGGGATGGTTACAGACCTCCATCAGGACCTCGAAGCCCCAGGCGGACGGCGATTTGGTGCCGCTGGCCGCGTGCGCGCCCCACATGCCCGTCGCCACCGCCTGTGGGACACAACACAGTTGCTGTTGGTTCCCGGTCGAGGGCGATTGGCGGCGGCCGGCCATGCCAATGAAGGCTTTCTGACAACATGCTGTTGCATTGGCTGATACAACGACGAGGTTTCTCGTGTCGCCTTGCGCACGCTACTAGGCCGCCCGACTGCCCCTCGCCAACGCTGATTCAGCTGCACGGCCCGGTCGCAGTGCCATCACAAGCCACTCAGGCCTGCCAGCCCCTCTGCTGCAGCTGTCGCTGCTGCCGCTGTCCAAGAGCACCAGGCCCCAGGGCGGCATGGCACTGCCAGCTTTGCAGGGCCGCCGCCACTCACCCCCGGCTGCTGGTGAGCGGGCGGCAGCGCCGGCGGCACGCGTGCTGCCACGTCCAAGGTCTCCCCAGCGATGGGGACGCTGCGCCGGAAGCATGCAGCAGGAAGTCCCTCCGCCTCCTCCAGCTCGTCCAGCGTCATCAGCGAGCACTGCAGGACGCATATCCAGCAGGGTATTCAGTTGGAGCGTCTCACAGCGGTGGCCAGCAGTCCAATGCATTTAGGAAGCACCCCGTTGAACTCTTTGAACTCAACTGACTTGTAGTGCATCACATCATGCATGTGAAAGAAAAGACGCTTCACCGAAAAGTAGGGGTCGGACAGCAGGCGGTGGACTGCACACACAGAATCCCCAGCTCAGGAAGCACAGGCGCAGGCTCAATAGTAGTACGAAAAGCAGCGGGCAGCCATGTGACACCACAGGTGCACAAAGGCAGGACCAAGCAGTCCTGCGGATGGCCGAACAACACATCCAGCGCACATTTGTTCTGCCACAGCCCATCCTGCGGTCGCTGCTCCGGCTGCCCGAAGGCCGCGCTGCCGTCGTGGATGTTGCAGATGTTGATCTCTGGCACACCATCCTCTGTAGAGGGAACGGGACGAATGAACGCCCCCATTGCGAGTGCGAGCAGGTGAACTTGGGCCAGGCGCAAACATGTCTCCAGGAGGCTCATGCTGTAAACTTGGAGGTGAGACCTCGAAAGAGGGGGGCAGCCGGCCCCACCTGAGAGCGGCGTCGCAGCGTACGTGCGGACGCACATGAACCGCTTCTCCTCGTCTGCATCCTCTGCCGAGGCCGCCTTGTAGAAGCGCCACTTGCCTGCAGCAGAACACAGGCCGGTGGGTGGCACCATTCCCACCTCCCACTCCCACACCAGCATCAGCGCCTCTTGTCCATAACTCCGAGCATCCAACTGTCTGCTCACCATGGTAGCCAGGCACCTCGCCGTTCTCCTGCTTGTTCCACTTTGCGCGCAGCAGGTCTGCATACTCTGCGGCGCCTAGCTTCACGCCCATACCCTGCGGCGAAGCGCACATCCAAAATTTGTGCATGTTCTCTCTTTCTTGCTCGGCCAGCAACATGCGTGCGAAAGGCGACAGTGATGATACATTCATTGCTTGCGTGCCCCGATGTGCTGCACGCACCTGCCGCAGCTGCTGCGTGAGGAGCGACACATCATGGTTGCTGCCGCTGGTCGCAAAGCTGCTCAGGCCGAGGCCGCTGCCGCTGCGGCCAACGTTCAGGGAGGCTCGCCGCGCCAAGACGCTGGCGGGGTTGACCTCCAGCGTCAGCTCCTCGTTCACCTCCATCTCCGGATGCCTATCTGCGCGCTATGCTGCTTTTGAAAATTTCTGCTCGCCGCTGGCTGGACCCTGCAGGAAGGCACAGTGTTAGCCCTCCTACAGCGCTCGGCTGGCTGCCTGTGCTGGCGCAAACCTCAGATGCAAAAGCTTTGTGCGGCATGTGTGCAAACATATCCTGAATGCATCTGCAGAGCCGGGCACACAATGTGCGCTCGCGGCAACTGCCCGAGGTCGGAGCCGCGAATTATCCATCGTTGCCAGCGTCACGCTCCGGCAAATGTGTATAGGCATGCATGTGCGTCAGTGTAAGGCGCAGATCCGCGTGCCCTTGTGCAAACTGGCGAGACGAGGTCGATCTCAAAAAAGCTGTCCTTGCCAGACTTTCACACCGGGCCGCCGATTAAGCAGCAGAAGCAGACCGTCTCAGAATGTTGTCAAGCGTCCGATCACTGTGGACTGCACGTCGTAGAGGTCAATGTGCAAGCTGGCTTTGACTAAGCGGGCGTTGACTAGGTGCAGCGGCTGTGCGTTCCTGGTCAACCGCCAGGTGCTGAGCGAAGGCGTGGCTACAGTCGGAGGCTGCCTACTGCAGGCAGCACAGAGCGAGCACCGCCGCCGCAGGTTGTGACCCTCAGGAAGCGGCATGGCAATTGTGATGAGCTGGCAGGGAGACATCGTAGTGATGGAAGGTGGAATTTATTTATTTACCCATGCAACCATCATGCAAAATGTGAATGTGCAGGCAGCTTTAGCGCGGTAGCTAGGCATGTTGTAATGCGCCCGCATTTAGCCATATTGTGATGCACGTCCGGCACACTATGAACGTGACACAGTGCTCCGGTAGTGGGTAGAATGTATGTGCAGCAGTGCTTCTATACGTATGGCTGCACAGTGCAAGCATCAAGCGGACAACCATGCTCACGCGGCGCAAAAGCGAAGACAGGCAGGCTTTAAGAAATCTCTGGTCAATCACGGGAAGCATATCCGATCATGTTCTTTCCAGGTCACGACATCGGCGCTGCGGGGATTCCGACGACTCCTTCAATCTTCCGCACATGGTATTCATCCGTTGGCAGAGAGACCGCCCAGTCTTTTCTTCCTGCTTGTATGTTTTGCCTTCAGGCCTTCGTTTCTCGGTCTCGATTGCGTGATGCGGCGCATCAGAGCGTGGCACTGGCATTCAGGCTGGTGTCGACTTGAGGGAAGACCTGCAGTTGTCAGGAAAGCGATAGATTGATGACAAGCTGGCCGTCATCACCGAATCGTGCTCAGGCTATGCAGAAGCTGCGGCGGCGCGCTGATGAGAGGCGCACTGCAGCTGCAAAGCAGACCCAATTCCAGGAGCATCATGTGTGGTTTAGACTGGCACCGCCAAGGACACTGTGAGTACGGTATGAACTGACGGAAACATGCCTGGCGGCGTGGGAAGCTGGCGTTGGTGCGGCGGAACCGGTAGTATGCCACGACAGCCTCGACGAAATCGGCAAAGATGCCGTCCACGCCAAGCTGCGGCATGAAAAATTGCGGGATGGATTCACATTGATCTGAGGGACGTCATGATAGCCAGGTGCCATGTGTGCGGCACGACAACGAGCCTGCACGAAGCCCATGACGACTGCCCAGTACTTCATACCTCCTGAACAATGAGCTCAAGCTCCGCCATGATCGTGGGCGGCTGCAGATTCTTGGCGAAGAACACCGGCTCGTTGCGGTATGTATACGGGTGGACCTGCGGGTCAGCAAGGAGCAGTCAAATATCTTCAGCTGCTGTGATGCAAATTCTCACACCTCGGCACCAGGCATGCGATTGCAGCGAATGTTTGATATCGTATTGCAGATGCGACGCACCTGGAACCCCAGAGTGTGCGCCCTGCAGGCGCATGTTGACGAGGTTTTTGCTCATGCATGACGAGGTTTTTGGCATATGCATGACGTCGCAAACATGAGACCAGTAACGCCACCTATATTCAGCTTCCAGGCAAGGGAAGTCAACTTTCTTGTATCACCGAGCTGAGGACAGGGCTCCAATGCACCTCGTGACGAAGTTTGTCGTGTAGGTGATGCTGCCATTGTTCACGGGTGCAAGGATGTTCTTGTCAGGTCCCAGCCCGTCCGCGTATTGAGCGACCTCCCTCATTCCTGCAGCAGTGGCACCACTCTCAGGCATGATGCGGCAGACACTGTTGCGAACACTGTCCGTGCGCAGGCATGTCAGCCTGACATACCAGGGTATGCAAGATTATGCTGGACCGCCATACCTGCATCCGTGATCAGCTCCTGCAATGTATCACGCAGCACTGCGTCAACTCTAGTAGAGTAGGCATTTGACAGGCGTGAATGGGCTTCAAGGACGCGACAGTGGGCGCTGCAATGCCCAGCTCCTGCCTGCTCACCCCGTATGTCCTGTTGGGCATCGCACCGCCTGTGGGCGTCTGCAGTCAGGCATGACCGGTGTGCATCAAGGGCCTAGACGCCAAACAACTTGTATAACTGGATCAGAGAATTGGCAGGACACATGACAAAAGCAGTATGTGCCTCTGGATGCAGTGCATCTGCTCACCAGAATGCCGGTGCCCTGGTCCGGAATCGGAATCTGCGTGACCAGATGGATTTGTCAGAAGCTGCCAAGGCATGGCACATGAGAAACAGTAGGTCACCAGATTAACGGGCAATCACTTCCATGTGGAGCCAGGACTCACGTTGACATTGGAGTACAGCTGCACGACCGGCAGGTCGGTCAGGGTGCGCAGCTGCCGCAGGTTGTTGGTCTCGAACGACTGAAGGAAGATGGGCTGCAGCCAGGAGCCAAAGGTAGATTGTCAAACACACGTCGTGCCATCATCATGAATGCAAACGGGAATGATTCAGATTGCATTCATCTGTCGAACAGCCGGCGCGCCTGCGCCAGCCACTGCGGGCTGTTGAGTTTGCCCCCGTAGCCCTTGCTCTGGATGACCTGAGATGGCACACAATCCAAGGGTAGCAGCAAAGTGAAGTTTTGGGGATTGTGAATCAGACAGCCGAGAGGATTGTCAATGGGTCACACAACAGCAGGGGAGATTACTAGGGCTTACGTACCTCGATGTACTTCTGGGTCATGGTCTTGCCGTTCAGCGCAGGCAGCTGGAAGCTGTCGTGCCTGCAAAAGCCGATCACAACCTCATGCACAGGCGTAAAAATAGGTCTTACTTGCCTGATCTCTGCCGAGAAACACACGTGACGTGGCCTGCACTGCTCAGACAGGACCACCAAACAATGCAGGCGTACCAGAGAGGGTGCTTCGTCTCGATGTAGATGCCTGCAGAGGTAGTGTCATAAAGACCATCAGCCGCCACAAGACTTAGGTAGGCACTTTGGCAGTCCAGCGCAGGAGACACCCGCCAGCCAATATGTCTGGAACGGTAAATCGTACCTACAACTCGCTTCGCGGTGATTGCAATGTCCAGCATCTCCTCCAGTGTAATCAGAGAGAACAGCTGCGGCGAGTCACGTCAAGCATTAGCACACGCGACAACACGACGTGCTGGCAGATCAGGGACATGCTGGCGGATCAGGGACAGGCACAAAGGCGGATGCAGAATGTGGACATGCTGTGCAGGTGATAGATTTATGCAGTGGCAAGCAGAGCATGTTGACAGAGGAGGCTCACGTCATCGTAAGTCTGACCGCGCGCGAAGAGGCGCTGCCGGGCGCGCAGGGTGCGGACCTCAGCCAGCGTCAGGTCCTGCGGTGAGGAGCAGGCAGTGCAGTTTCAACACTCCACACTGTTAGTTCATTCCACAACAGAACTGCTTATGCCGTCGCGTGCAGCCGCGCAGTGATAACGACGATGAGCGTTTGATTTAAGCACTTCAACAGGGGAGCTGCTGCGCACAATCGCGTGCACTCCGGTCGACGGAACGAAGTCGATCACGTAGGTCTCTGCAGATTCACGTGTCACACCAATAAGTGTGGTACATCTCGTGCATGGCGGGCTTCTGCATGACGTTCATGCGGACCTGCTGAACAGGCACTAGACGGCATTGCAGCAGAGACAGCAGGATGCACACTTACTGACACGGTCGGGGAAGAGGTCCATGGCGTTTGTGGTGTTTGACAAATTCGGCTCGTGGCGGCAGATCAAGTGACCGTCCTGCAGAATGGGAGACGCAATTTTGCTGATTGGTTGCAGACTGAGTACTTGGGCACGTGCTCATGGCATCAAACATATAGTATCATGGGATTTGCAGTGAAAACCACCTTTGTGAGGACTGTGTCTCCCTCAATGAAGTCAGCGCCCTGCAGCACAGCCAATGTCACAACCTTTCAGCCGCAAACGTTGACATTCAGGTCTCACATGGCAGCATGACCTCACAGCTCGCTACTCAACGTGTTGTGCGTGCGGGTATACGGCTTTGCCCAAGGCTGTCGTGTTGGCAGATGCGCAGCCTCACCAGGGCGATGGCCTGGCGGTAGTCTTCGGCTGTCTCCTCCGGCAGCTCGCCTACAAGAGTCACTTGCGCTCATACCAGCACTGAATCTGAGGCACATTCACACTCATCATTCTGCACCACAGCGCGAGGCAAAACGTTTGGATTAACCGCGAACCGCTGGAGCCACGGTGGGCGATGGCATATGGCCCAGCAGTCGTGGGTGCGAGCGGCGTGGGGTCCTTGGGCCGAGCCGTTTCAAACGCGCTGTGGCCCTGCACCAGAAAGTCGGCGATCGGCGCCGCGGTCGGCGCCGGAGTGGGCGCCTTCGTGGGTGTCGTCGTGGGTTTCTTCGTGGGCTTTCTCGTGGGCTTCCTCGTCGGGACCTTCTTGTGCGTCGGCTTCTTCGTGGGCTTCTTCTTGACGGGCTTGCCCTTCTTCTCCGAGGCGTCCGGGTCGGGCCGCGCGGCGGCGGTGTTGCCGATGGCTGCGCCCATCATCAGCACGGCGCAGAACATCGTGAGGTAGGCGATGCGTGCCGGACGCATGGCGGCACCTGCGCACTCAGCCACATGCGCGCTCGTCAGGACGGTCCCGAGCATCGATCGAGAAGGCCATGCAGAGTGGCCAAGCCGGGCGAGCACCAAACTGTGCACCAAAACTCCATGCCGCGAAGCCCCGTGCTCGGCATGGCAGTGTTTTGATATTTGAATTGGGTTCGGAACGCTGATGTTGGCCAGCCATATACAACCAAGTGCAAACGAATATTAGTGGTGCTGGCTGCTGGATGGACTGCATGATGTGCAGGAGGTGCACGCAGCAGGTCCGACGGCTCTGCTTCCTACACACTACGACGTTTGTAAATGTGCATATTTCGCATATGTGACAAGGACAGCGATAGCGGGCACTAAGCAAATATGCTGCGATGCAAGGGGCACGTGCATGGCCGAAATTCAAAGCAGGTGCAGCGGCCGAACGCTCTGAGATGAATGCCGCGACGGCACGACACGGATGATGTGTGACAGTTCTATTCCACAACCATACCGGCACTCACGTTGCTCGCGTCAACCAGGACGGTCTGACCAGCACATCCGGACAACGAAAGCAATGGTTGCTGGGTCGGGACGGCAAAGCCTGGGGGGCTTACGGTCAGGATCCAGACAGGCGATGGCTAGTCACGACGCACGCGCTGTGCATGGATCGCTACAAAAGCTGTTGAAGTGGTCCGGGAGGCTAGTGTGCATCTTGGAATCACACGGCGGCCGAAGGGCCTCTGCGGAACTGCCCCACATGACATTGGAGCATGCATGATCGTGAGGCTTCGGTGAGGCTGCTCACCTTTGGATCACACGCCGCGCAGGACGGCCGCTCCTGTTGTTTCTACGGCCCACGTTCCGGAACACCTCGGCGGTTCCGGAAGCTGTTGTGCAAGCACGGGCACAGGCACGGGCGAGATGTAGCCGCCACTGTGATTCTGACCTTACAGAATAACGGCTGATGATAACATGCTGGCCGTGAAGCATATTCCAGGACCGGCTGGATGCCTCCGTACTCGAGATCGCCAGCTACATGGGTCGCAACAGTCGTTCGCCTCACGTGCCGCGCGCCGTCGACGCCACTGGGCGGACTGTGGAGATCGCAGGAGTCCGGCCGCATTGTGCTACCGATCATCTTGTTTCGGCTCGACGCTCCCTTCACCTAGCAACACCACCGCGGAGACATCACGCGTTGAATTGATGAGGTGGATGCAAATGCAAGAGACCACCGCGGGGTCGCCACTACATAACTGGCTGCCGACCAGTTATGTAGTGGGCTCAAAAGGCACTCCAGGATAGGCGGTTTTTCGGGTCTTATACGTGCCTTTCTGACCAATAGTTCAAGCTCTTGCCCAGAAAGTTCAAGATCGCCAAAAGCCTAACTGCGGCCTGCACAGGGCGCCGCAACATGCGCTGCCACGCTCAGATTGCAGGTTTAGACCTTCTGCCAGCCTTGACAGCGCGGCTCGATCAGAACCCCCCACTACTGCACACCACGCACCCGGCCAAACGACCCCTGCTCCGACTTCAGGAGAGGTGCACAGCGCATCCGTGGCTTTCCATTGCAGCAGCGTCTTTCCACATGGTCTACAAATAAGAAGCAACCTACAGATGGTGGGTTGACTGTCTTTGCCCACGGCATCACACTTTCGACGGGTCTTGCGTTCTGATGCATCCGCACTTTCAGTACTTCGTGCACGCGCCTGCAGCCTCGGATTACTGTGCTGCGTCATGCAATGATCTTTTCGTATGATATTCGCAGCCCAAACGACGCCAGCCAGCGTCGGAGGACGAAGAAGACGACAATCGTCAAGAGTTCGACGATGCGACCGGAACATGGGTCCGCTATCAGTGGACCGGCAGCCCCGGCGGCCAGGACCAGCCGCAGCAGGCGTA